>ENA-UOXO01000003-UOXO01000003.1-mixed-culture-metagenome-genome-assembly--contig:-NODE-3-length-251254-cov-31.842352_pt1 | contig 251254 bp, 220 predicted proteins | sample MGYA00238162_ERZ761640 | MGnify/ENA primary metagenome ERZ761640 (study PRJEB28914, sample SAMN08778297) | mixed culture metagenome | isolation source: Freshwater growth medium | place: USA...
GGCGACCGTTGTCCAGGTCGTTCTGCGTCATGGTGCTGCGGTCGCAGCGCACGAAGAAGGCTTCGTCGGGCGCGGTGCCGAGCAGTGCGCCGCTGCGCCACTCGTTGTAGAGAAAGTCGGCGATGGTCTGGCGGATGTTGGCCCACAGGCGCTCGCCGTTGGGCTCGAACACGGCCCACTGCGTGCTGCGGTCGATCGACGCTTCAAGGTAGTTGAAATAGCGCCGGTCGCTGACGTATTTCCACTCCGGGTCGCTGGAGATCAGCCTCGCGCCCCAGACGCGGTTGCCGCGCCCACTGAAGAAACGAAGGCAGTTCACGCCGGCGGGGTTGAGCAGCTCCTGCTGCGCAAAATTCACGTCGATCTCGAAGCGCAGCGCACCGCGCACCACCTCGTTGGCCGGCGCCTTGTGCACGCCGCGCTGCACGTCGTTGCGCGCGTAAATACCGCTCACGAAGCCCGACGGCGGCAGCGCGATCTCTTTCGGAATGTCTTCGCGGCCGGGGCGCGCCAGCGGGTTGCTCACCACCACCCACGGGAAGTACATGGCGGCGTATTTGGAGTCGAACAAACCCCGGTAGGTGCGCGCGGTGGTGGGCAGCAGCTCGGGCGGGGTGTCGAGCACGGCGATGCGGTAGGCGCGGCGGCCTTCGGCGTGCGCAATGAGTGCGCTGGCGATGGCCTGCGGGTTGTCTTCGTCGTCCATGCCGTAGGTTGAGCTGCCGGGTGCCGCGACGATGGACACGTCTTCGAGCGACGCGATTTCAGACAGGGCAAGGGCGTAGTCGGTCGCGGTGGGCTCGCCCCCGTCGGCACCGCCGGTGAGCGTCCACACGCGTTCGGGCTGGCCAGCAGAATTGTTGACGGCGCCATTGAACAGGCCCGCGTGCAGTTCGGCGGGCGTCACACCGACGCCCACGCTGATGGCGTAAAGGTTTTGCAGGTGGTCGCTGCGCCGCGACGGTGTGGCCGACATCACGTGGCCGATCCAGCGCGGGTGCGTGTTGGTCAGCCCCATGTCTTCAAAGCCCAGGCTGTTGCCGTCGCCGTCGATCGTGAGCACCGAGACCGTGAGCAATTGCGGCGTGCCGGCCAGCACATTGGTCTGCGTCACCGCCTCGGCCGCCAGATTGGCCGCCGGGCGCCAGCTGCTGCCCACCCGCACCAGCAAGGTCGCGCTGCCACCCAACGTGGCGCGCACCACGCTGCCGGCTGGCGCGTTGTTGAGCGTGGTTTCCGACGCGGGTGTGGTGGCCTCGCGCACCACCAGCCGACCGTTGCCCACCGCACCGGGAAAGCGCGCGACGAAGCCCACACCTTCGTCGGTGCCAGCAATCACCTGCGCCGCCGCTGCGGCCGGGCTGGCCCCCACCACACGGGAGACGTAGAGCCGCGAGCCACCTTCGTTGAAGAACGCCCGCACCGCATGCGCCAGGTAGTTGGTGCCGGGCACACCAGCGCCCAGCGAGAGGTCGGCAAAGCCGCCGTAGATGCGCTCGAAGTCGCCGTAGCTGGTGAGCAGTTCGGGCGATTCGGGTGTGTCGTTGTCCACCCGGTACGGTCCCTTGCGGGTGGGTCCGACAAACGCGGTGGTGCTGGTGCCCACCCCTTCGATGCTCTTGGCGCGGAAGCTGGTCTCCTCGACGTAAACGCCTGGCGCGAGGTATTCAGGCATGGTGGTTCTCCTTGTGAAGTGCGGGTGGGAACATCGCGGGGGCCCTCAGGGCAGAACGATCCCGAGGGCCACGTGCAGCGGTCGACCGGCCGCCAGGCTGACAACCGCACTGGCCTGCGGCAGGCCAGCGCGCGCTGTTTCGAGGGCCGCCGGGTCCACCAGCGGCAGGACAGGGGGCATCCGGCCGAACTGCACCTCGGCCTGCGGTGTGCGCAGCACGCTCGCCGGGTCGGCCACGGCCTGCAGCTCGGCCGGGATCTGCGTGACGATCACGTCGCCAGGCTGGGTGGACCAGGTGGTCACGGGCACCCCGGCCACCGGCACCAGCGCTTCACCACGCCAGTCGGACAAGCCCATGGCGCGCACCGCACCGGCCGCCACCACGCGCAGCAGCACGCCGCCCAGGGCATCGCCGCTGCCTTGCTCGAACACACTCACGCTGATGCACGCCCAGTTGGCACCAACGCGGCCCGTGGCCGAGGGGTACATGGGAACGTTCATGGGGCGGAACAGCGAGTCGGCCTGGCCAGCGCGGGCCGGATCGGGGTCGCGCGGCAGATTCACCCGCACCAGCCGCGGCAGGTAGTGGCCCAGCGGGTCGGAGACCGTGAGCATCAGGGTCAGCGACCCCACGGGCACGTCGTCGGGCGCCGCGGTGAAAGCAGCCATGTGAAGCGCGAGCGGTGGCCACTCGTGAATGACCAGCAGGCCACTGCGGTTGCGCTCGATGCGGGCTCCCTCGGGCGCCTGCACCCGCAGCGGACGGTCCAGTGGCGCGCCGGTGGTGGCGTCCACACAGCGCAGGGCACCGAGCACACGGCGTTCGGCGCGCTCGACTTCCCGGGCGTTGAACCACAGCGTCATGAGGCCAGCCCCGCGCTGTAGGTGTAGCGGCTGGCGACCACCGGCACCGATTCGGGCAGCTCGTCGGGGTCCAGCCGCACGGTGCGCGCGATGTAGGACGCCGACAGCCGGTACGAAGGCTCCAGCGCGTCCCAGATGCGCATGATGTCTTCGGTGGAGAGCTCGGCGGGCACGATCTGGATCACCTCGTCGGCGTCCCAGGCTGGTTCGGGCGTGAGCGACGAGGCGTCGAGCAGCGGGTGCAGGTGCAACTGCCGCATGGCCCAAGCCATCGTGGTGTGTTCCTCCAGCGCGGTCGCACCCCAGGCCGACAGCAGGATGTGCAGGTCCAGGTGCAGAGGGGCGGGCTGTGCGGCCGGTGCGCGCGACGGCCGCTGTTGGCGGCTGTGCTCGTTGACCGTGGCGCGGTAGAGATAGAGGCTGACGCGGTTGCCGTCGGTGGGTCCGGTGGACATCTCTTGGGACGACAACACCGCGAAATCGCAAGCCGGCATCGCCATGCCGTTGGTGGAGGCCGGGTAGGTGTTGTTCAGGAAGGTCGCAATCGAACTGCAGACCGAATGCATCGCCAGCACGTTGGCCATGGATTCATCCCCGAAGCACTGGCCGCAACCCGCGCGGCAAACCCTGTGAACGATGCATGTCACCCCCTCCCGAAGTCGTCAAACCGTTATGGCAATGAACCTTTATGGGTCACCTGATCGTCAGTTATTTACAACTAACGTGTGATTTATTTGACGTTTTTATACCGCTTGCTAGCTCAGCCGGCGGAAAGAACTACGTTTCTGCGGACGGATTTACAAATGCACACACCCAGCCAGGATCGGCCGTGTGGTCACCCTCGGGGGTGGTCGGACCGTCGGTCAGGGACGGATGTGGTGTCGGCGGATGACATCGCTCATGGCGGCCGTGTCGATCGCGATGCGGCGGCGCAGTCCTTCGGACGAGGTGCCCACCACCTGCCAGCCTTGCGCCAGGATCTTCTGGCGGATGTGATCGCGCCGCACGATCTCGCCCAGCAGCGTGGCCAGGCGGTTCACGTGTGCCTTGGGCAGGCTGTTGGGCGCCGCCACCGCATTCCAGATCTCCAGCTGCAGGTTCGGCACACCCACCTCGGACAGGCTGGGCAACTCGGGCACGACGCTGCTGCGCCCGGCGGAGGTGACGCCGATGGCGTTGAGCCGGCCTGCGCGGACCTGTGCCATCGCCAAGCCGGGCGGCAGCAACGCCATCTGGATCTGGTTGCCCAGCAGGGCGGTGATCACCTGTGGGTTGCCGGGATACGGCACATGCACAGGTGCGATGTCGGCTCGCGCTTTGAGCAGCTCCATGCCGAGGTGGGCCACCGTGCCCACGCCCGGCGTGCCGTGGTTCCACAGCGTGCCCGACTGCCTGGCCGCTGCGAAGAACGCTGCGCCCACCGGACTCCCGGCGGGTGCACAGAGCACGAGCGGGGCCACCGCGATCAAGGACACCGGCGTGAGGTCCTGCAGCGGGTCGTAAGGGATGTCGGGGTTGAGGATCTTCGCGGTGGTCAGTTTCCGTTGATCATCAGCCCGATCGTGTGGTCGTCGGTGGCGCGCGACACCTGGGCCGCTGCGATGTTGCCGCCGGCGCCGACCCTGTTTTCAACGACCACCGGCTGCCCCAAGGCCTGCGCGAGCGGCTCGGCCAGCAGGCGCGCCAACAGGTCGGGCGACGACCCACCCGGAAACCCCACCACGATCTTCACGGCACGGCGAGGCCACGCGCTCTGCGCTTGCGCGGTCGGCAACCACCCGGCGGCCACCAGACCCACGGCAGCGACCAACATGCGGCGCCGGCCGCTGTGCGTGGCCAGAGCGCTCACGCGGCCCGCCTGGCGCGGGGTGAGGGCACGGGAGGCCGCTCGGGCTCGGGCGGACCGTTGTAGAGCCACGGGTTGTCCAGCAGGCGTTCGCCCCGCAGGCGCATGGCGGTGTCGCGCCCCCAGCGCACCAGACCGGTGGCGTGGAAGATGCGGCCGTTGCGTTGCGAATGCTGTTGCACCTGCGCGTTGCGCTGCCAGCGCGTCTGGGCCACCACGGCCAGCAGGTGCGGCCAGTCGCCCTTCTTTTGCGCGAATTCCACCACGCGGCCCAGCGTCCACGCGTCTTCCATGGCCATGGCCGCGCCCTGCGCCAAGTAGGGACGCAGCGGGTGCGCCGCATCACCCAGCAGCGCCACCCGACCCTGTGCGTGCTCGTGAGCGCCCGCCATGGCTGGGCGGTCGTTCAGGGCCCACAAGGTCCAGCCCGGCACGGCTTCGATCATGGCCTGCAGATCGGCGCAGGCCGGGCCGATCGCCCGCTGGAGATCGGCGGCCCGGGCTTCATGGGTCCAGTCCTGCGGGTCCGAGCCGCGCTCACCCCCGTGGCCTTCACCCAGCACACCGTGCACCACCGCCACCACGTTCATCCACTCGCCACCACGCACGGGGTAGTGCACCACGTGCATGCGCGGCCCGAGCCAGGCCGTGACCACGTTGCCCCGCAGCGCAGCGGGCAGATCGGCGGTGCGCACCAGGCCGCGATATGCGAGGTGACCACTGGCGCGCACGTTTTGCGCGCCGAGCAACTGCGAGCGCACGCGGCTCCACAAACCGTCGCAGCCCAACAAGGCGTCACCACTCAACGCGCTGCCGTCATCGAGCGTGGCGCTCACGCCATCCGGTGTTTCGGCAAACGAAGCCAGCCGCGAGTTCAGACACCATGCGGTGAGCCCCTGCCGCTGCACCGCCTCGCGCAACAACGCGTGCAGGTCGGCCCGGTGCAGGGTGGCGTAAGGCTGGCCGTAACGCGCCAGGGCCATGGCGCCCAGGCGCAACTGCCCGAGATCGGTACCGCGGTGCGCATCGCGCACCCTCAGCGCCTCCGGAAACGCGGCACAGCCCTCCAGCGCACGGCCCAGACCCCAATCGGCGAGGACCCGCGTGGCGTTGGGCCCGAGCTGCAAACCGGCTCCCACCTCCCCAAACGCGGCCGCCTGCTCCAGCAGCACGGTCGACACGCCCTGGCGAGCCAGGGCCAAGGCGCTGGCCAGGCCGCCGATGCCGCCACCGGCGACGATCACTTGTTGGTTCATGCGGAGATTGTGCCGGTGCCGACCGGCGGCGCACTCACAGAATCCGGTTGAACCACAACACCGAGAGCCCCGCCGAAAAAAGCGCCAGGATGGACGCCACCAACGCCAGCAGACCGGCGATTTCGGTTTCCTTTTTCTCCACCGTCAGGCGGGTGCTCAGCGTCTCGTAGACCTTCTTCAGGTTGTCGGCGGTGCCGGCGTAGAAGTACTCGGCCTGGGTGGTGCGCGCCACTTCCTTCAGGCTGTCTTCGTCCAGGCGCACGCGCATGGACCAGCCCTCGAATCCGATCACCTCACCGTCGACCGTGCCCACGCCCACGGTGTACACGCGAACACCCCGGTCGGCCGCCATCTTGGCGGCCTCGGCCGTGTCCACGCCGGTGGTGCGCTGGCCGTCGGTGAGCAGGATGATGGCGGCCGAGCCGTAGGAACCGGGGGCCACCGGCACAAAGGCCTTGGGCTCGGTCTTGGGCTGGTCGATGGCGCGCCCCTGGGGTGCGAACGGATCGCTGTTGCGGTTGTAGGTCATGGCGCCGATGTCGAAACCCTGGCCCGGGAACAGCTCGGAGAGCGAGACCACGATGGCGCTGCCGATGGCGGTGGCGCGCTGCAGCTGGAACTTGTCGATCGCCGTGACGAGGTCTTCGCGGCTGAGCGTGACGGGCTGCACCACCTGGGCCGAACCGGCAAAGGCGACGATGCCCACCTTCACGTGGCGCGGCAGCTCGGCCAGGAAGGCCTTGGCGGCGTTCTGCGACGCCACGAGCCGGTTCGGTTGGACATCTTCGGCGCGCATGCTGCCCGACACATCCATGGCCAGGATGATGGTCTGCTCTTGCGACGGCAACACGATGCTGGCCATGGGCCGCGCCGAGGCCAGCAGCATGGTGGCGATGGCCAGCAACAACAGCACCGGCGGCACATGGCGGCGCCAGCCCGGGCCCCTGCCCATGGCTTCGCGCACGATGGCCAGGCTGGCAAAACGCACCGCCGCCTGCTTGCGCCGGCGCAACAACCACACATAGAGCAACACGAGCAACGGCAAGGCCAGCAGCAACCAGAGCAGCTGTGGCCAGAGGAAGGTGACGGGGATGTTCATGGGCGTGTTCCTTCACGGGGCATGCCGAAGCTGCTGCGGTCGCGGCTGGACATTTGGGACGGCATGCTGCGACCGACCTGCGCGTGTTTCCCGGCACGCAGGCGGCGCTTGCGCAAGTCAATGAAGCGCACCACCGCTTCGGCCAGATCGTCGTCGGTGGAGAGTTCGAGCGTGTCGACGCCGGCACGCGCCAGGCCCTCGCGCAGTTGTGCCTCGCGCTGCGCGGCGATGCGCGCAAAACGTTGCCGGAAGCCGGCGTCGTGCGTGTCCACCATCAGCTGCTCGCCGGTCTCGGCATCGCGGATCGGGATCAGCCCGAGGTCGGGCAGATCGAGCTCCAGCGGGTCGAGCAGGCGCACGGCGACCACGTCGTGGCGGCGCGCCAGTTCGCCGAGCGGCTTTTCCCAGCCGGGCTCGCTGATGAAGTCGGACACCACGAACACGGTGGCGCGCTGGCGCACGGTGAACACGGCGGCCTTGAGCAGGTCGGAGAGTTGCGTCACACCGTCCTTGACGCTCGCGTCTTTCTTCGGCGGCTGCAACACCATCTGCATCAGGCGCAGCACCTGCGTGCGGCCGCCACGCGCGGGCAGCACCGCGTCCACCACCGGTTGACCACGCGAGCCGTAGAGCACCGCGCCCACGCGGTTGCCGTGGCGGCCGATCAGGCGCGCCAGCACGGCGGTGAAGTCGAGCAGCACCTGGCTCTTGCGCTGGTTGCCGGACCCAAAGTCCACCGAGGGGCTGAGGTCGAGCAGGAACCACGCAGCCATCTCGCGGTCTTCGGTGAACACACGCACATGCGGCTGCTGCAGGCGCGCGGTCACGTTCCAGTCGATGTGGCGCACGTCGTCGTGCAGCTGGTATTCGCGCAGGTCGGCCAGGTCCAGGCCCGAGCCGCGCATCAGGGTTTTGTAGTCGCCCTGCAGGAGGCCGTCGAGCTTGCGCAGCACGGTCCATTCGAGCCGGCGCAGCAGAGCGTCGGCGCGCTGCGTGACCGGCGTGGCCAGCGCGATGCCTGCGGCCTTGGCCGGCGCATCGGCAGCGCCACGGTCGGATCCGAACAGGCGTTTGAAGAACATGGTGTGGGCCCGCGTTCAGGCGGCGCGCTTCTCGTGTTCCAGCGGGCGGGCCGGTGGCGCGATCTGTTTCATGATCTTCGCGATCAAGGCGTCGGAGTCCAAGCCCTCGGACAAGCCCTCGTACGACAGCACCACGCGGTGGCGCAGCACGTCGGGCACCAGATCGATCATGTCTTCGGGCAGCGCGTAGCTGCGACCCCGCAGCATGGCCAGCGCGCGCGCACCTTCCACCAGACCGATGGTGGCGCGCGGGCTGGCACCAAACGTGATGAAACGCGCGAGGTCCTTGAGGCCATGCTTCTCGGGCGTGCGCGTGGCCGACACCAGCTTCACCGCGTACTGCACCAGCGAGGGGTCCACATAGACCTGCCGGCACTGCGCCTGCAGCACCGCGAGCTGGTCCGTGGTCGCCACGGCATTCACCTGCACGGCCGGGCCGGTGACGCGTTCGACGATCACGTACTCTTCTTCGTCGGTGGGGTAGTCCACCATCACCTTCATCATGAAGCGGTCGACCTGCGCCTCGGGCAGCGGGTAGGTGCCTTCGGTCTCGATCGGGTTCTGCGTGGCCATCACCAGGAACGGGCTGGGCACCTTGTGCGACTCGCCGGCGATGGTCACCTGGCGCTCCTGCATGACCTCCAGCAGCGCGCTCTGCACCTTGGCCGGCGCGCGGTTGATCTCGTCGGCCAGCAACAGGTTGGCGAACACCGGGCCCAGCGAGGTGCTGAAGTCACCGGTTTTCTGGTTGTAGATGCGGGTGCCCACGAGGTCGGCGGGCACCAGATCGGGCGTGAACTGGATGCGCTTGAACTGGCCCTGCACCACATTGGCCAGGGTCTTCACGGTGAGCGTCTTGGCCAGTCCCGGCACGCCTTCCACCAGCAAGTGGCCCTGCGCCAGCATGGCCACCATCACGCGCTCCAGAAACCGGTCCTGACCGACCACCACCCGTTTCACTTCGTAGAGGATCTGCTCCATGAGCTGGGCGGTGTCGGGGGCGGCGTTCTGGTCCATGGAAGCTCCTGTGACGATGAAAAAAATTTCAGAAGGGCGGCAAACCGGCGGCGGACGCAGCACTCTCGATGGGCACTGCAAAACCGATGCCGACAAAGGTGCGGTGGCTGGTCGGATTGAGGATGCCGGTGACGATGCCGATGACCTCGCCGTCCATGGTGACCAGCGGACCGCCCGAGTTGCCGGGGTTGGCCGCCGCGTCGAACTGGATCAGGTTGCCGATTTCCTGCACGCCCTCGGGCGACTTGAAAGCGCGGTCAAAGCCCGAGATGACCCCGGACGACACCGACGGCCCGATGCCGAACGGAAAACCCACCGCCACCACGTCTTCGCCGGGCACGAGGTCGTTGGTGGAGCGCATGGTGGCGGCGATGAGGTCGTCCGGAATGATCTGCGCCTGCAACACGGCCAGGTCGTTCTGCGGCTGCGCGCCGGTCACGGTGGCCGGCGACTCGGCGCCATCGGCGTACACCACCTTGATGCTCAGGGCCGTCTGCACGACGTGCAGGTTGGTCAGGATGATGCCTTTGTCGGTGATCACCACACCGGTGCCAACGCCCTGCTCCACGTCCTTGCCTTCACCGTTCCTGCCGTAGGACACGACCCGCACCACCGCCGGCCGGATCTTTTCGGCCGCGCGGGCCGCGCGCGAGGGCAGGTTCTGGGTGGTGAGGGTGCGCAGCACGGCCGCGTCGATGTCTTTCTGCGTGAGTACCTTGGGACCGTTCACGCCGCCGTGCCAGACGCTGGCGACCAGCAGCACTGCGATCAGCGCCATGGCCGACCACATCACGCGAGGACTGGACGCGGCACGCGCGCTGGCCAGACGAAACCGGCGCATGGGCCCCGCGGGCTCGGGCACCGCAGCCACCTCGTCCGCGGGAAGGGCACGCGCGTCTGCCTTCGGCGGCCCGGCTCGGTGAGAGGGGCTGTACAAGGCAGGCTTTCGCATGGCGGCTCCTGGTGCGGCGGAAAACACATCATGCCGTTTTGCGGCATCCGGCTCAAGCGCTCAACAATTGCCTGAGCACGTAGGGGAGGATTCCACCCTCGCGGTAATAGTTCACCTCCACCGGTGTGTCGATGCGCAGGGTCACCGTGACGGTCTTGCGCGCCCCGTCGGGGCGCGTGATCACCAGTTGCGCATCACTTTGGGGCGTGAGTTCGGGATGCGGCAGCACATCGATGGTTTCATCGCCGCGCAAGCCCAGGGTTTCCCAGGAATCCCCCGCCTTGAACTGCAGCGGCAACACGCCCATGCCCACCAGGTTGGAACGGTGGATGCGCTCGAAGCTGCGCGCCACCACGGCCTTGATGCCCAGCAACTGCGTGCCTTTGGCGGCCCAGTCGCGGCTGGAGCCGGTGCCGTATTCCTCGCCGGCAAAGATGACGGTGGGAATGCTCGCGGCCTGGTAGCGCATGGCGGCGTCGAAAATGCTCATCTTCTGCCCGTGGCCCACGCCCTCCTGCTGATAGATCGTCCAGCCGCCCTCCTCGCGCGAACCATCGGCACCGGCCTCGAGCATGAGGTTCTTGATGCGCACGTTGGCAAAGGTGCCGCGCATCATCACGTCGTGGTGGCCCCGGCGCGCGCCGTAGCTGTTGAAGTCGGCCTTGAGCACACCGCGCGCCAGCAGCCACTGGCCGGCCGGCGAGTTCTCGGCGATGTTGCCGGCGGGCGAGATGTGGTCGGTGGTGATGGAGTCGCCGAACAGCGCCATGACGCGCGCACCCCGCACCGCGGGCGGCTCGGTGGCGGCGGGCAAGGCCAGCTCGAACGCTTCAAAGAACGGTGGCTCGGCGATGTAGGAGCTGGTGGGCCAGGTGTAGGTGTTGCCGCTCACGCCCTGGATGCGCTCCCACAGCTTGCCGGGTTCGGCCTTCACACGGGCGTAGTTCTCGCGGTAGGCACGCCCGTTCATGGCGAATTTCATCAGGTCGTAGATCTCGTCGCTGGTGGGCCAGATGTCGCCCAGGTACACCGGCTTGCCGCCCTTGCCTTTGCCCAACGGCTCGGTCATGAGATCGACCATCACGTTGCCGGCGATCGCATACGCCACCACCAGCGGCGGGCTGGCCAGGAAATTGGCCTTCAGGTTGGGATGGATGCGCGCCTCGAAGTTGCGGTTGCCCGACAGCACGGCCGCACAGATCAGGTCGTTGCTGGTGATCACTTCGTTGAGCTCGGGCGTGAGGTCGCCCGCGTTGCCGATGCAGGTGGTGCAGCCGTAGCCCGCGAGCGCGAAGCCCAGCTTTTCCAGGTAGGGCAGCAGGCCGGTCTGGGTGAGGTATTCGGTGACGATGCGCGAGCCGGGCGCCAGGGACGTCTTGATGTGGGGCTTGACCTTGAGACCCGCCTCCACCGCCTTCTTGGCCAGCAGACCGGCGGCCAGCAGCACGCCGGGGTTGGAGGTGTTGGTGCAGCTGGTGATGGCGGCGATCAGCACGTCGCCGTTGCCGATGCTCAGCTTGCTGCCTTTGCTCGGCGTCGGTGGTGCGGCTTCGGCAGTGAGCACCGCGGGTTTGTTGGCCTCCATCTCGGCCACAAAACGCGGCGCGCCCGGCGGCGTGGGTCGGGGCTTGTCCGGTGCTACCGTGTCCACTTCGTCGCCGGTGTGCGGCTGGTGGCGCGTGTGCAGCAAGGCCGCGGGCCGGTTGAAGCCGTTCTGCGCGTTGGGCTTGCTGAAGAGTTCGGCGAACTGGCGCGCGACGTGGCCCAGCTCGATCCGGTCTTGCGGGCGCTTGGGACCGGCCAGGCTGGGCGTGACTTGACCCAGGTCCAGCGTGACCACTTGCGAGTAATCGATCTCGCCGGCCTTGATCGAGGCGCCAGGCGCACCCGGCACGCCAAAGATGCCCTGCGCGCGGAAGTAGGCTTCGAAGGCCTCGATCTCGGCCTTGCTGCGGCCGGTGCCGCGGAAGTAATCGAGCGTCTTGTTGTCCACCGGGAAGAAGCCCATGGTGGCGCCGTACTCGGGCGCCATGTTGGCGATGGTGGCGCGGTCGGGCAGCGCGAGCGATGCTGTGCCTTCGCCGAAGAACTCGACGAACTTGCCCACCACCTTGTGCTGTCGCAGGATCTCGGTGACGGTGAGCACCAGGTCGGTGGCGGTCACGCCTTCGCGCAGACGCCCGGTGAGCTCGAAGCCCACCACATCGGGCATGAGGAAATACACCGGCTGCCCGAGCATGGCGGCCTCGGCCTCGATGCCGCCCACACCCCAGCCCACCACACCGATGCCGTTGATCATGGTCGTGTGGCTGTCGGTGCCCACGAGCGTGTCGGGGTAGTACAGGCCGCCCTTCATGTGCACGCCGCGCGCCAGGTACTCCAGGTTCACCTGGTGCACGATGCCGAAACCCGGGGGCACCACACCAAAGGTGTCGAAGGCCTGCATGCCCCACTTCATGAACTGGTAGCGTTCGTTGTTGCGCTGGAATTCGAGCTTCATGTTGAGGTCGAGTGCGCTCTTGGTGCCGTAGTGGTCCACCATCACCGAGTGGTCCACCACCAGGTCCACCGGCACCAGCGGCTCGATCTTTTTCGGGTCCTTGCCCAGGCGCTCGGCCACGCTGCGCATGGCGGCCAGGTCGGCCAGCAGCGGCACGCCGGTGAAGTCCTGCAGCACCACGCGCGCCACGGTGAACGGGATCTCCTGCGTGCGCTCGCCGTTGGGTTTCCATTGCGCGAGCTGGGCCACGTGTTCGGGCATCACACGTTCGCCGTCGCAGTGGCGCAGCACGCTCTCCAGCACGATGCGCAGCGACACCGGCAAGCGCTTGATGTCGGGAAACTGTTTGGCGAGCGCCGGCAACGAATACAGGCGTCCACTTTTTCCCGAGGCGGTCTTGAAGGTTTTGACGGTGTTGGCAAACGGATGCGCAAAGCGGGCGGGTGTGACCATGAAAACTCCAATGGATAGCGACAGCGGTACCGATAGCGGTCGAGACCATTCTGTCAGCAGCACTGGAGTCCGCGCTGTCAGCAATGACTTTCACGACCCCCCAGCAAAAAGCCCCCGCAGGTGAACCTGCGGGGGCTTTTCCATCAAGGCAGTCACCCTCTGTGGGGACTGCGGGGTGTCATAGCCTGCCGGTCAGCAGCAACACCACCACGATGATCAGGATGACGCCCAGCACACCACTGGGGCCATAGCCCCAGCTGCGGCTGTGGTTCCAGCTGGGGATCACACCCAGCAGCAGCAAGACCAACACGATCAACAGAATGGTTCCGATACTCATGATCTTTTCCTTGTGTTGAACAGATGCCGATTACTTGGCAGGTTCTGCGGGTGGCACCACGATCACGGTGCCGCTGCCGGTCTTGCCGGTGTCGCCTGTGGCGCCCGTGCTGCCGGTCGCGCCGGTGTCACCCGTTGCACCAGTGGCGCCCGTACCGCCGGATGCACCGGTGCTGCCGGTGTAACCCGTGGAGCCGGTGGCACCGGTGGAGCCCGTCGAGCCGGTGGAACCGGTGGAGCCCATGGAGCCGGTCGTGCCGGTGGCGCCCGCAGGACCTGCAGGTCCTGGGACGGTGGAGGCCGGTGCGTTCACGATGACGGGTTCACGGTCGCAAGCGGCCAGAACGAAGGTGGATGCAACGGCGATCAGCAGAAGTGCTTTTTTCATGGGATGTTCCTTGAGGAGTCAGTGACCGTGGCTTGAGCGGTTGCGCAGGTTGCACGGTCCGACCGACAAAACTCATGCTCGGCGCATGGACCTCATCGGTGTGGTTGGAGACTAGTGGCCATCGAACAAACCATCTGTTCGGTAGCCCACACCCGTTGCAGCGCATGTGCGAACACACAACGCATCTGTGTCCGCAAAACAACCCTGCACCCACTGTGTCTGCGAGCGCACAGACCCTGCCCAGGTGGGCAACTACAAACGGGTCTGACAACGAGACGCCTGCCTTTCAACGGTGTGCTCACGTTGCTGAAATCCCTTCGTGCAAACGAAGTTCCAAGCCTCTTGAAAGTCCACCATGAAATCCCGTCACGCCTTCAGCGCACTGACACTCGCCATCCTTTCCGTTGCCGCCATGTCGGCATCGGCCCAGTCGTCGACCCCATACCAGGAACCTGGTTTCTTCTACGGCGGCGTGTCCGCTGGTGAAGCCCGCGCCAAGGTGGACGAGCCCGGCGTTGCCAACAGCCTGCTGGGCGCCAACGGTCCGGCCAGCGGCTTCAGCAGCGACGAAAAAGACACCGCTTACAAGCTCTTCGGTGGCTACCAGTTCAACCGCAACATCGCGCTGGAAGGCGGCTACTTCGATCTGGGCAAGAGCAGCTTCTCGTCCAACACCGCAGCAGGCGCGTTCAACAACAGCACCCGCCGCCACGGCCTGAACCTCGACCTGGTCGGCACGCTGCCGATCACCGAGCGCTTCTCGGTGCTGGGCCGCGTGGGCGCTGCCTATGGCCGCACCCAGAGCAACTTCTCCGGCGCCGGCGCCGCCACTGCGGGTCTGACGACCAGCAAGGACAGCGACACCGACGTCAAGTTCGGTCTGGGCGTTCAGTACGAACTGAGCCGCTCGATGTGGCTGCGCGCTGAAATCGAACGCTACCGGGTCAAGACCGCCACCACCGGCCGCACCAACGTCGACACCGTGACCGTGGGTCTGGTGTTCCCGTTCAACCGCGCAGCAGCGCAGCCCGCCTACGTGGCCGCTGCCCCAGCGCCTTACGTGGCACCGGCACCAGCGCCCGCACCGATGGTGCAGGCTCCTGCGCCAGCACCGATGCCCGCACCGGCTCCGATGCCCCAGCGCGTGAGCATGTCGGCCGAGTCGCTGTTCGGCTTTGACGCTTCTGCCGTGAAGCCCGAAGGCCGCGCCGAACTCGACAAGTTCGCCCGTGACCTGTCCACCGCCAACTACCAGACCGTGGTCGTTGAAGGCCACACCGACCGCCTCGGTTCGGACGCTTACAACCAGAAGCTGTCGGAAGAGCGCGCCATGGCCGTCAAGAACTACCTCGTGACCAACGGTCGCCTGGACAGCTCGAAGATCTCGGCCGTTGGCAAGGGTGAAACCCAGCCGGTGACGAAGGCAGGTGACTGCAAGGGCAACACCCGCACCACCGCCCTCGTGGCCTGCCTGCAGCCCGATCGCCGCGTTGACGTGGAAGTGACCGGCACGCGCTGATCGCTCCCGGTCTGCGGACATGAGAAAGGCGGCCTTCGGGCCGCTTTTTTTGGGCTCAACCGATCAAGCCGCCAGCGGCTGCCGATCTGTGCGGGTCAGTCCACGCAAGCCCATCCATTCCAGCTCGGCCAGCACCAGGACCGCGACCGCCTGCACCACGAGGTACGCCACGCCCAGCGCCGTGGGAGCGGCGGAAACACCGAACGCCAGCCCCACGCAGCCCAGCGCCCACGCCACGTTGAGCAGCACGATCACCGTCAAGGGACCGCGTGGTGGCAAGGCCTGCAGCGCCAGCCAGCCGGCCAGCAGCACAAACGCAAAGATCGCCACACCCGAGGCCTGCAGCAGCGCCTCGGGCAGGCCCAGCCTTGAGGCCAGCACGGGCGCCAGCCACAGGTGCAGCACCCCGGTGCCGGCACCCGACACGGCGTCGAACGCGAGCACGCGGCGCAGGGTGGTGAGCGATGAAAGTTGAGCGGTGAGGGACATGAAGCACTCCTTGAAGGATGGAAGAGGCCTTCATCCTGGGTGGAGGCGCGCAGATGGTCGATGACCTCGCAGGTCATGGAAGCCCCACCCCACCCGCCCTAACATGCGCTCCATGGACACTTCTGCCCTCCCCCAACGCAGCGCCCCACCCACCTCGTTTGGCGAACACCTGCGCCACTGGCGCCAGCGCCGGCGCTACAGCCAGATGGACCTCGCCCACGTGGCCGAGGTCTCCACGCGGCACCTGAGCTGCGTGGAAACCGGCCGCGCCAGCCCGAGCCGCGAGATGGTGCTGCGCCTGGTGGAACGGCTCGACGTGCCGCTGCGCGAGCGCAACGCCTGGCTGGTGGCCGCGGGCTTCGCACCCATGTACCACGCGCGGCCGCTGGACGACCCCGGCATGGCCTCGGCGCGCGCGGCCGTGCAGCGCATCCTGGACTGCCACGAACCCTGGCCGGCGCTGGCCATGGACCGACACTGGAACCTGGTGATGCACAACCGCCTGGTGCCCTTGCTCTTGGCCGGTGCCGCGCCCGCGCTGCTGCAGGGCACGGTGAACGTGTTGCGCCTGAGCCTGCACCCGCAGGGTCTGGCGCCGCGCATCGCCAACCTGCGGCAGTGGCGTGAGCACCTGTTCGAGCGGCTGCGCCAGCAGATCCGGGCCACCGGCGACGCGGTGCTGGTCGCCCTGCTCGAAGAGCTCAAGGCCTATCCGGAAGCATCGGCCGATGCACCGGGGGCGGCCGCGGTGGAGCTGCCGGGCGAACACCCCGGGGTGCTGATGCCGTTCCAGTTCCACACCCCGCACGGTGTGCTGCAGCTGGTGAGCACCACCACCGTGTTCGGCTCGCCGGTGGACATCACCTTGCAGGAGCTCGCGATGGAAACGTTTTTTCCGGCAGACGATGCCAGCGCTGCCGTGCTGCGCGGTTTGCTGGATGCCGTCAGCGCCTGATCAGCGAGCGTCGTCCGCGGGCGCCGGCGCCGGCGCCGCGGATTCGTGGTTCAGCGTGGGCGGAATCTCGCCACGGCCCCCGCTGGCTGTGCGGCGGCGAAACAGCTCGGTGCGCGCCAGCAGGATGGTGGTCACCGGCACGGTGAGCGACAGGAACACGATGATCAACCAGCTGCGCAACGCGAGCTTGTCGTCCTGTGCCGAGAAGTAGACGATGCTCGCCAGCGTGACGCACCAGGCGGCGAAGCTGTAAGCCAGCGCGGGCGGGTGCATGCGCTGGAAGAAGCTCTGGAAACGCACCACGCCCACCCCCGCAGCCAGCGCAAACAGGCCGCTGAGCACCAGCAGCAGCGCCACCGGGATCTCGATCCACCAGGCCAGGTTGCCGCTCATTCGATCACCTCGCCGCGCAACAGGAACTTGGCCATGGCGGCCGAGCCGATGAAGCCGAACACGGCGATCAGCAGCGCAGCCTCGAAGTACATCGAGCTGCGGTAGCGGATGGCCAGCACCATCATCATGAGCATGGCCAGGGTGCAGATGAGGTCCATGGCCAGCACCCGGTCCTGCGCTGACGGGCCGCGCAAGAGGCGCACCAGCGCCAGGCCCATGGACAGCGCAAAACAGGCCTGCGCGAACACGATCGCACCGAACAGCAGCGGGGTCATTCGAAGATCTCCATCAGCGGCCGCTCGTAGCGTTGTTTGATCAGGTCGATCTCGGCCTGCGCGTCGTCCATGTCGAACATGTGGACCAGCAGGGCGCTGCGGTCCAGCGCGAGCTCGGACCAGATGGTGCCGGGAATCACACACATGATGGCGGCCAGCACGGCCAGCCCGTTGGGGTCGCGCAGGTCCAGCGGCACGACCACAAAGCCGCCTTGCGGCACCTTGTCCGCAGGTGCCACCGTGCCCTTGAGCACACGCCAGTTCCACACCAGCACGTCGCGCCCGACCTGGAAAAACAGGCGCAGCGCCACCCACGGGTGGCTGAAGCGCACGGGCGTGGGCCGCAGCGAATGCGTGAGCCAGGGCACCAGCCAGCCCAGCAACAGCGCCATCAACCATTGGCCCAGACCGAGCGAGTTGTTGAGCAACAGCCACAGCGCCACCAGCGCCAGCGACAGCAAGGGCGAAGGGAACAGGCGGCGCATCACCTCACGCCTCCCGGCACGGGCACGCCCAGGCGGTCGGCGTTGGTGGGCGTGGGCAAGGGCCGGGCACCCATCACGGCGTCGATGTAAAGGCGGGGTTCGTACAGCGCGGCGGCGGTGGCGCGGGTGTAGCGCATCACCGCTTCGGCGCGCACGGTGAACAGCACGCACAGCCCGATCAGCAAGGCGATCGGCAAGTACTCCACCACGCGCAACACCGGGGACGGGCGGTCCACCGGTGTCCAGAAGAAACGCATGCCGGTTCGAGTCAGCGCCAGCAAGGCCAGCAGACCCGAGGTGATGATGGCGCCCATGAGCAGCCAACTCACCGGCGTCACCGTGCCACCGGGCGCCTCCAGCAGACTGGAGAGCATGGCGAATTTGCCGATGAAACCGGAGAACGGGGGCAGACCCGCCAGGAGCAGCGTGCACGCGATGAAGGCCAGGCCCAGCAGCGCGGTGGCGGCGGGAATGGCGCGGCCCACCAGCGGCACCTCGTCCTCGTCGAGGTTGGTGCCTTGCGACAACTCCAGCTCGGCCATGGAAAAAGGCAGGTGGTCTTCCTCGTCTTCGGGCGCCTGCTGGCGCATGCCCTCCGATTGCCGCGAGCGGTCCATGAGTTCGGTGAGCAGGAAAAACGCCGCCACCGCGAAGGTCGACACCGGCAGGTAGTACAGCGCGCCGGCGGTGACCTCGGGCCGTGCCAGCCCGAACACCGCCATGAGCGTGCCCGAAGAAACGATGACCGCGAACCCGGCCAAACGCGCCGGGCGCTGCGCCGACATCATGCCGATGGCGCCCAGGGCCAGCGTGGCCAGGCCGCCCCACAGCAGCCACGCACCCCCGAAGCCGGCCGAGTCGCCTGCGCCGTCGGAGAACAGCAGCGTGGACAAGCGCAGCAGCACATACACACCGACCTTGGTGAGCAGCGCAAACACCGCGGCCGAGGGCGCGCTGGCACTCGCGTACGCCGGCACGAGCCAGAAGTTCAGCGGCCACATGGCCGCCTTGGCCAGAAACGCCACGCCCAGGATCGCGCAGCCCGCGTGCAGCAAGGCGCGATCGGCGTCCGCCACTTCGGGCAAACGCGCCGCGAGGTCGGCCATGTTGAGCGTGCCGGAGATGCCGTAGATGAGTGCGGCGCCCACGAGGAACAGGGAGGACGCTGCCAGGTTGATGGCGATGTAGTGCAGGCCGGCCTTCACGCGGGCCGGGCCCGAGCCGTGCAGCAGCAGACCATAAGACGCGGCGAGCATGACCTCGAAGAACACGAAGAGGTTGAACAGGTCGCCGGTGAGGAAGGCGCCGTTCAAACCCATGATCTGGATCTGGAACAGCGGGTGGAAATGCGCGCCCGCCTTGTGCCAGCGCGCCAGCGAGAACAGCAAAGCCATGAGCGCGACCAGCGCGGTCATCACCAGCATCAGGGCCGAGAGCCGGTCGAGCACCAGCGCGATGCCGTAGGGCACGTCCCAGTTCGACGGCAGGTAGATGCCGAAGGCGCTCGGTTCGTCTTCGGCCTTGACCCAGAACACCAGCAGCACGGCCACCACCAGGTTGGCGGCGGTGGCCAGCAGGCCCAGCGTGGCCTTGGTGCGGTGGCGCCGTTCGCTCACCAGCATGAGCAGGCAGGCCGCCAGCAGCGGCAGCAGCACGGGTGCGACCATCAGGTGCGGCATCAGGGCCTGGGCCAGCTCCCTCATTCAGCGTCCTCCCGGCCGTCCACATGGTCGTTGCCTGAGAAGCCGCGCTGGGCCAGCATGACCACCAGGAACAGTGCGGTCATGGCAAAGCCGATGACGATGGCGGTGAGCACCAGGGCCTGCGGCATGGGGTCGTCGTAGAACTCGAAGGTGGGCGGAAAGCCCGCCACCATGATGGGCTCGCTGTCCACCGAGAGCCGGCCCATGCTGAAGATGAACAGGTTCACGCCGTAGCCCAGCAACGCCAGGCCCATGATCACCTGGTAGGTGCGGGGGCGCAGCATGAGCCACACGCCGCAGGTGGTGAGCACACCAATGGCCAAGGCCAGCACGATTTCCATCAGGTATCTCCCCGTTGTTGTCCGCCGGCACCCCGGGCGTCGGTGCTCACGCGGCGGTGGCCGCGCACCGACTGGTGGCCCAGCGCCGTGAGGATGAGCAGTGTGGCGCCCACCACCAGGGTGAAGACGCCGATGTCGTAGAACAGCGCACTGGCCACGTGGATCTCGCCGAGCAGCGGCAGATCGAGGTGGGCGGTGTGCGTGGTGAGGAAGGGGTAACCAAAGAAGAGCGCCCCCAGGCCGGTGAAGGTGGCCATCAGCAGGCCCATGGCGATCCAGCGCACCGGGCGCAGGTTGATGTTGGCCTCGACCCACTGCGTGCCCGAGACGATGTACTGCAGGATGAAAGCGGTGGAAAGCACCAGCCCGGCCACGAAGCCGCCACCGGGTTCGTTGTGTCCGCGCATGAAGAGATACACGCCGATCACCGCCGCGATCGGCAGCAGCAGGCGCACCAGCACCGCGGGCACCAGCAGGTAGCCGTGGGCGGTGTCGGCGGCGGTCTGTGCGTTCACGAGATCGGTCGCCAGGTCGGTGGGCAGGGCCCGCTGCTGCGGCGGCAGGTCCATGCTCTCGGGCGCGGGCCTGAAGCGGCGCAGCAGCGCATACACCGTGAGCGCCACGATGCCCAGCACGGCGATCTCGCCCAGCGTGTCGAAGCCGCGAAAGTCCACCAGCATCACGTTGACCACGTTGGTGCCGCCGCCCTCGGGCACTGAGCGCTCCAGAAAGAAGGTGGAGATGCTTTGAGGAAAGTCGCGCGTCATGGCGGCGTAGGACAACGCGGCCATGCCGCCACCGGCGGTCAACGCCACCACCAGATCACGCCCGCGCCGGGCACTCGTGCGCAGGCGGGTGCGCAGCGGCAGGCGACGGTCCACCGCTTCGGAGCGTTTGGGCAACCAGCGCAGGCCGAGCAGGATCAGCACCGTGGTCACCGCCTCCACCGAGAGCTGGGTCAGGGCCAGGTCGGGCGCGGAGAACCACGCAAAGGTGACCACCGTGACCAGCCCCGCCACGCTCATGAGCGCCAGCGCGGTGAGCCGGTGGTACTTGGCCTGCCAGGTGGCACCGATGGCGCTGCCGATGCCCACCAGCCAGAGCAGCGCGAACATCGGCGAGAACGGCAGCACCTTGCGCTCACCCGCGAGCCAGGTCGACGCACCCGCCCCGCGCAAAGCCACATACGCCGCCAGCAACGTGACCAGCACCAGCAAGAGCAACTGGGCCTGCAGGCGCCGCGTGCCCAGCCAGCGCTGCAACTGGCGGCTGAGGCCCGTGATGAACGCCAGCAGGCCTTCAAACACGCGTTGGCCGCTCACCCAGCTGAGCACCGGGGTGCGTTGGATGCGACCGGTCTGCAGCGGTTGGCGCAGCAGGGCAAAGAGCCCGATGCCGCCAATCAGTGCCACGAAACTCATCGCCAGCGGCACGTTGAAACCGTGCCACACCGCGAGATCGAAGTCGGGCAGCTGCCCGCCCACCACCGGCGTGGCGGCGGTGGACAGGATGTCCTGGATGGACCACTGCGGCAGCACGCCCACGAGCAGGCAGGCCAGCACCAGCAGCTCGACCGGTACCCGCATCCAGTGCGGCGGCTCGTGCGGCGTGCGCGGCAGCGCGTGGCAGGTGTCGGGGCCGAAGAACACGTTGACGGTGAAACGCAGCGAATACGCCACGCTGAAGGCCCCGGCCACCACCGCGGCCAAGGGCAGCAGGGTGTCGAACCAGGGCGCCGCGTTCACGAACACGGCTTCGGTGAAGAACATCTCCTTGGAGATGAAACCGTTGAGCAGCGGCACGCCCGCCATGGCCGCCCCCGCCACCATCGTGAGCGTGGCGGTGATGGGCATGTAGCGCCAGAGGCCACTCAAGCGGCGCATGTCGCGCGTGCCGGTCTCGTGGTCGATGATGCCCACGGCCATGAACAACGAGGCCTTGAAGGTGGCGTGGTTGATGATGTGGAACACCGCCGCCACCGCGGCCAGCGGGCTGTTGAGGCCAAGCAGCGTGGTGATGAGGCCCAGGTGGGAAATGGTCGAGTAGGCGAGCAGGCTCTTGAGGTCTTTCTGGAAAATGGCCACAAAACCCCCGATGAGCAGGGTGATGAGACCCGCGCCGGTCACGAGCCAGAACCATTCGTCGGTGCCCGCCAGCACCGGCCAGAGCCGCGCCAGCAGAAACACCCCCGCCTTCACCATGGTGGCCGAGTGCAGGTAAGCCGACACCGGGGTGGGCGCGGCCATGGCGTGCGGCAGCCAGAAGTGAAACGGGAACTGCGCGCTCTTGGTGAGGGCGCCCAGCAGGATCAGCACCAGCGCCGTGCCGTAGAGCGGGTGGGCGCGGATCACGTCGCCCGCGCGCAGCACCACGTCAAGGTCGTAACTGCCCACGATGTGCCCCAGCACGAGCACGCCGGCCAGCAGGCACAGCCCGCCGGTGCCGGTGACGGTGAGCGCCATGCGCGCGCCGCGCCGCGCGTCGCTGCGGTGGTGCCAGTACCCGATCAGCAGAAACGAGAACAGGCTGGTGAGCTCCCAGAACAGCACCAGCTGGATCAGGTTGCCCGAGAGCACCACACCGCTCATGGAACCCATGAAGGCCAGCAGCAGCGAGAAGAAGCGCGGCACCGGGTCGGTGGGCGACATGTAGTAACGCGCGTAAAGCACCACCAGCGCGCCAATGCCCAGCACCAGCATGGAGAACATCCAGGCGAAACCGTCCATGCGGAACACGAGGTTCAACCCCAGCGAGGGCAACCACACGATCTCTTCGCGCACCACCCCACCGGCGGTCATTTCGGGGAACATCAGCGCGGCCTGAACCGCACAGAACAGCGCAATCGCACCGGCCAGCGTGGACTCGGTGTTCCGGGCGTTCGAGGGCAGCAAGGCGGCGACGAGGCTGCCCACGAAGGGCAAGAGGACGAGGCTGTAGAGCGGCAGGGTCATGTGGCTTTGAGTCTATCGACTGAACGCGACGAGCCGCGGTTCCGGCTGCAGGCCAAAAAAAAGCGGCCCGCAGGCCGCTTCTTCAAGTAGGGACGGCGGCTCAGGCGGTGACACCTTTGGCCGCGTCGGCGTACTCCGAAATCTGGTCGAAGTTCAGGTACTTGTAGATCTGGCTGCCGTCCTTGTTGATCACACCCATGTCGGCCTGGTACTCGGCCACGGTCGGGATGCGACCCAGCTTGGACGCAATGGCCGCCAGCTCGGCCGAGGCCAGGTACACGTTGGTGTTCTTGCCCAGGCGGTTGGGGAAGTTGCGCGTGGAGGTTGAAACCACGGTGGCACCTTCGCGCACCTGCGCCTGGTTGCCCATGCACAGCGAGCAGCCCGGCATTTCGGTGCGCGCACCGGCGGTGCCGAACACGCCGTAGTGGCCTTCCTTGGTCAGCTCGGCCGCGTCCATCTTGGTGGGCGGCGCGATCCACAGCTTCACCGGGATGTCGCGCTTGCCTTCGAGCAGCTTGGACGCCGCGCGGAAGTGGCCGATGTTGGTCATGCACGAACCGATGAACACCTCGTCGATCTTGGCGCCGGCGACCTCGCTCAGGAGTTTGGCGTCGTCCGGATCGTTCGGGCAGCACAGCACCGGCTCTTTGAGGTCGGCGAGGTCGATCTCGATCACAGCGGCGTACTCGGCGTCCTTGTCGGCTTCGAGCAGGCTGGGGTTGGCCAGCCAGGCTTCGACCTTCTCGATGCGGCGCGCCAGCGTGCGGGCGTCGGCGTAACCGTCGGCGATCATGTTTTTCATCAGCACCACGTTGCTGGTGAGGTACTCCTTGATCGGCTCGGGGTTGAGCTTCACGGTGCAACCGGCGGCCGAGCGTTCGGCCGAGGCGTCGGAGAGTTCAAACGCCTGCTCCACTTTCAGATCCGGCAGACCTTCGATTTCCAGGATGCGGCCGGAGAACACGTTCTTCTTGCCCGCCTTGGCCACGGTCAGCAGACCGGCGCGAATGGCGTACAGCGGAATGGCGTGCACCAGGTCGCGCAGCGTGATGCCGGGCTGCATCTGGCCCTTGAAGCGCACCAGCACGGATTCGGGCATGTCCAGCGGCATCACGCCGGTGGCCGCACCGAACGCCACCAGGCCGGAGCCGGCGGGGAAGCTGATGCCGATGGGGAAACGGGTGTGCGAGTCACCACCGGTGCCGACGGTGTCGGGCAGCAACAGGCGGTTGAGCCAGCTGTGGATCACGCCGTCGCCCGGACGCAGGGCCACGCCGCCGCGGTTGCTGATGAAGGCCGGCAGTTCGCGATGCGTCTTCACGTCCACGGGTTTGGGGTAGGCCGCCGTGTGACAGAAGCTCTGCATCACCAGATCGGCACTGAAACCCAGGCAGGCCAGGTCTTTCAGTTCGTCGCGCGTCATGGGGCCGGTGGTGTCCTGGCTGCCCACGGTGGTCATGCGCGGCTCGCAGTAGGTGCCGGGGCGCACGCCCTGGCCTTCGGGCAAACCGACCGCGCGGCCCACCATCTTCTGCGCCAGCGTGAAACCGGCCTTGGTGGCCACGGGGGTGGTTGGCAAGCGGAACAGCGTGGATGCGGGCAGGCCCAGGAACTCGCGCGCCTTGGCGGTGAGCGAGCGGCCGATGATCAGGTTGATGCGGCCGCCGGCGCGCACTTCGTCGAACAGCACGTCGCTCTTGAGCTTGAACTCCACCACGGTCTCGCCGTTGCGAACGATCTTGCCGTCGTAGGGCATCACGTCGACGACGTCACCCATCTCCAGCTTGGACACGTCCACTTCGATCGGCAGCGAGCCCGAGTCTTCCTGCGTGTTGAAGAAGATGGGCGCGATCTTGCCGCCCAGCGTGACGCCGCCGAAACGCTTGTTGGGCACGAAGGGAATGTCCTGGCCGGTGGCCCAGATCACCGAGTTGGTGGCCGACTTGCGGCTGGAGCCGGTGCCCACCACGTCGCCCACGTAGGCCACCAGGTGGCCCTTTTTCTTGAGGTCTTCAATGAACTGCATCGGGCCGCGCTTGCCGTCTTCTTCGGGCTTGAAGGCCGCGCCATCGCGCGTGTTCTTCAGCATGGCCAGGTAATGCAGCGGGATGTCGGGGCGGCTCCAGGCGTCGGGCGCGGGGGACAGGTCGTCGGTGTTGGTCTCGCCGGGCACCTTGAACACCGTCACGGTGATCGACTTCGGCACTTCGGGGCGGGTGGTGAACCACTCGGCGTTGGCCCAGCTCTCGATCACTTCCTTGGCCTTGGCGTTGCCGGCCTTGGCCTTGGCGGCCACGTCGTTGAAGAAGTCGAACATCAGCAGCGTCTTCTTCAGGCCTTCGGCCGCCACCGCGGCCACATCGGCCTGGTCGAGCAGGTCGATCAGCGGGTGCACGTTGTAGCCGCCCACCATGGTGCCCAGCAGCTCGGTGGCCTTGGCCTTGGAAACCAGCGGCACGGCGATGTCGCCGTGCGCCACAGCGGCCAGGAAGCTGGCCTTGACCTTGGCGGCGTCGTCCACGCCGGGCGGCACGCGGTGCGTGAGCAGATCCATCAGGAACGCGTCTTCCCCCGCGGGCGGTGCTTTCACCAGTTCGATCAGGTCGGCGACCTGCTTCGCATCCAGCGGCAGCGGTGGAATGCCCAGGGCCGCGCGTTCGGCGGTGTGGGCGCGGTAGTCGGTGAGGAAGGTGTTGGACATGGCGTTCTCCAGTGGGAAGGAATGTTCGTGGGGGTCAGAAAACAATTGCGATCGCAGATGAGGTCGGGGCAAGCAAGCTCAATGCCGCGCCTTGAGAGGCTCGTTGAAATACGGCCGCATGGCGTCGGGCAGCGGCAGGCCGGTGTGGTGCGCGCGTTCCAGCACCTGCCAGTAGTAGCGGTAGCTGGCGCGGTCGTGCAGGCGACCTTCAAACTGCACCGGCGCCCAATTCGCGGTCACCGCGTGTTCGATCAGGGCGGAGGCGGTGTCGACCTCGCGCTCCGAAGGTGCAAACGCGGCCAGGATGGGGCGGATCTGGTCGGGGTGGATGCTCCACATGCGGGTGTAGCCGAGCGCCCGGGCGGCCTGGTGCGCTGCGTTCTGCAACGCGGCCAGGTCCTTGAACTCGGTGACCACGCAGTGCGAAGGCACCTTGCCGTGTGCGTGGCAGGCCGACGCAATGGCCAGCTTGGCGCGCAGCACCAGCGGATGGCGGAACTGGCCCGTCACACTCATGGCATCGGCGGGAATGGCCCCACCGTGCGCCGAGACAAAATCCATCAGGCCAAAGCTCAGGCTCTGCACGCGCGGGTGGGCGGCGATGTCGAAGGCACGGTGCACGGCGGCGGGCGACTCGATGAGCACGTGCAGCGGCAGTGACGTGGCATCCGCTGCGTCGAGTGCGTCGGCAGCACGCTGCACGTCGGCCACCGACTCCACCTTGGGCACCATCAGGTGCGTGAGGCGATGGCCCGCGCGGCCGGCAATGGTGGCCACGTCGGCGTTGAACGCCGGGTGGTTCACCGGGTGCACGCGAACCGCCACCCGCGCATCGGGCGCTGCGGCCAGCGCCAGTTCGGTGACGAGCAAGGCGTGCTCCGCCTCCCCGCCCACCGGCGCGCCGTCTTCGCAATCGAGCGTCACGTCGAACACGCAGGTGCCGAACTCTTCAAGCATCTCGGCCTGCAGCGCCAGGCTTTTCTTCATCCGTGCTTCCACACCGCTGTAGTGGTCGCAGACCGGCAGCGCGAACGCGCCGGCCTGAGCACCCAGCAGGATGTGTCTCGGATGCATGGAGGCCAAGGCGCGGTGACCAGCGGGTTACAGCAGGTGCTTCACGCCGTCTTGTTCACCCTGCAGCTCGGCCAGGGTCTTGTTGATGCATTCCTGCGAGAAAGCGTCGATCTCCAGGCCTTCAACGACCTTGTATTCGCCGTTTTCGCAGGTGACGGGGAAGCCGAACATCATGTCTTTCGGAATGCCGTACCAGCCTTGCGACGGGATGCCCATGGTGACCCACTCGCCCTTGGTGCCCAGCGCCCAGTCGCGCATGTGGTCGATGGCGGCATTGGCCGCAGAAGCAGCAGAAGACAGGCCGCGCGCCTCGATGATGGCCGCGCCACGCTTGCCCACGGTCGGCAGGAACACGTCCTTGTTCCAGACCTGGTCGTTGATCATGTCCTTGACCGAAGCGCCGTCGATGGTGGCGAAGCGGTAGTCGGCGTACATGGTGGGCGAGTGGTTGCCCCAAACAGCCAGTTTCTTGATGCTGGCCACCGGCTTGCCGGTCTTGGCAGCGATCTGCGAGGCGGCGCGGTTGTGGTCCAGGCGCAGCATGGCGGTGAAGTTGCCCGGCTTCAGGTCGGGTGCGCTCTTCATCGCAATGTAGGCGTTGGTGTTGGCGGGGTTGCCGACCACCAGCACCTTGACGTTCCGCGAAGCCACGGCGTTGAGGGCCTTGCCCTGGGCGGTGAAGATGGCACCGTTGATGGCGAGCAGCTCGGCGCGCTCCATGCCGGGGCCGCGGGGACGCGAACCGACCAGCAGGGCGTAGTCGGTGTCCTTGAAGGCGGTCATCGGGTCGCTGTGGGCTTCCATCCCGGCCAGCAGCGGGAACGCGCAATCGTCGATTTCCATCATCACGCCCTTGAGCGCCTTCTGGGCCTTCTCGTCCGGGATCTCCAGCAGTTGCAGGATCACGGGCTGGTCTTTGCCGAGCATTTCGCCGGAAGCGATGCGAAACAGCAGGGCGTAACCGATCTGGCCTGCGGCGCCGGTGACAGCAACACGAACGGGCTTCTTTTGCATGGTGAGAACTCCAGAGTGAGACGAGAGGAAGGGGATGGGGTTGGGGAGCGAACACCCCGAGACAAAGGCGGCAGAAGCGGGCCTGAAGCACGCCCCTGGCGGGTCCAGGTCAGCCCGGAAGTGTACCCTCGCAAACCCTGATACGTCAATTTGTCTTATGTCTTATATAAGATATGATTCGAGCCTTGTGCGCCGTCTGCGGACGCACCTCACAACATGGCAACGACCCCCCCCAACCTCCCCGAAGCGTCTGTGAGCGACGGCCGCGCAGCGGCCGACGCTGGCGCCGCTGAGCACAGCGCACCCGCCTTCAGCCCGCTCTACCAGCAAATCAAGACACTGATCCTGCGCAGCCTGCAGGCCAGCGAGTGGAAACCCGGCGACATGATCCCGAGCGAATTCGATCTGGCCGCACGCTTCAAGGTCAGCCAGGGCACGGTGCGCAAGGCCATCGACGAACTCGCCACCGACAACCTGCTGGTCCGCCGTCAGGGCAAGGGCACATTCGTGGCCACGCACTCAGAGCAGAACATCCAGTACCGCTTCTTGCGCCTGCTGCCCGACACCGGTTCGCTGGAAGACCAGGGGACGGCCGAGCGCCGCATCATCGAATGCCGCCGCCTCCGCGCACCCGCCGAGGTGGCGCGCCAGCTCGCCTTGCGCACCGGCGACCCGGTGTTGCAGGTCAAGCGCGTGCTCACCTTCTCACAGGTGCCCGCCATCCTTGAAGAGATCTGGCTGCCCGGCGTGCCCTTCAAGGGCCTGACTCTGGAGACCCTGGCGGACGACAAAGGCCCGATGTACGCCTTGTTTGAAACGCAGTTTGGTGTGCGCATGGTGCGTGCGGTCGAGAAAATCAAGGCGGTGGCGGCCGACAGCGAAGCGGCCAACCTGCTGGACGTGACCGAAGGCTCTCCCCTGCTCAGCGTCGAACGTCTGGCCTTCACCTACAACGACACCCCGATGGAATTGAGACGCGGCCTCTACCGCACCGATACCCGTCACTACCGCAACGAACTGAGCTGAGACCCCACTGCTATGGCCTTGATAGCCCTGCGCCTGCATCCGGTGTCAGTCTCGCGATTGGTGCGTTGCAATAGAATTTGACGCACGGTGGCTGGAGTTACCAACGCGTTACACCACCGACATCCCTCACCCGCATCTCCCCTGCGCTAGAAAGTCCCCACCATGACCGAGTTGACCAAGAAGCGGCCCGAGTTCCGCAACATCAACGCATTCAAGGATCTGACCACGTACCGCCTGCCCCCTGCAGGCTGGGTCTCGATCCTGCACCGCGCCAGCGGTGGCCTGATGTTCATCCTGTTGCCCCTGATCGTCTGGCTGTTCGACACCTCGGTGTCTTCCGAAATCTCCTTTGAACGCTTCAGCGGAACCTTCGCACTGGGCCTGGGGTTCGTGCCGGGATGGTTCTTCAAGTTGGTGGTGCTGGCCCTGATCTGGGCTTACCTGCACCACCTGATTGCCGGTGTTCGCCACCTCTACATGGACGCACGCCATGCCGTGAGCAAGGAATTCGGCAAGTCGTCCGCCATTGTCACGCTGGTTCTGAGCATCGGCCTGACCGTTCTGCTTGGCGCCAAGCTGTTCGGGTTGTATTGATTTGCGGGTCAGATCTTCAGCTCTGACCCCAACTGATTAGGAAATTGGATATGTCTGTCAACTACGGTTCCAAACGCGTCGTCACCGGCGCCCACTACGGTCTGCGCGACTGGCTCGCCCAGCGCATCACCGCCGCCATCATGGCGCTGTTCACCCTGATCCTGCTGGCGCAGGTGCTGTTTTCCAAAGGCCCCATCGGCTACACGAGCTGGGCCGGCATCTTCTCGGCCCAGTGGATGAAGGCCCTGACCTTTGCCGTCTTCCTCGCCCTGACCTACCACGTGTGGGTCGGCATGCGCGACATCTGGATGGACTACGTCAAGCCGGCGGGCATCCGCTTGGTGCTGCACGTTTTCACCATGGTTTGGCTCCTGTCCTGTCTGGGCTGGGCCGTTCAAGTTCTCTGGAGGCTCTGAAACAATGACCGCAACCGCAAATCTTCCCAAGCGTCAGTTTGACGTTGTCATCGTCGGTGCCGGCGGGTCCGGCATGCGCGCCTCACTGCAACTCGCGCGCGCCGGCCTCAAGGTGGCCGTGCTCTCCAAGGTGTTCCCGACGCGTTCGCACACGGTGGCCGCGCAGGGCGGCATCGGCGCCTCGCTCGGCAACATGAACGAGGACAACTGGCACTACCATTTCTACGACACCATCAAGGGCTCCGACTGGCTCGGCGACCAGGATGCGATCGAGTTCATGTGCCGCGAAGCGCCCAAGGTCGTGTACGAGCTGGAGCACTTCGGCATGCCGTTTGACCGCAACCCGGACGGCACGATTTACCAGCGCCCCTTCGGCGGACACACCGCCAACTACGGCGAAAAGCCGGTGCAGCGCGCCTGCGCCGCGGCCGACCGCACCGGTCATGCCATGCTGCACACGCTGTACCAGCAGAACGTGCAGGCCCGCACCACGTTCTTCGTCGAATGGATGGCGCTGGACCTGATCCGCGACGCCAGCGGCGACGTGCTCGGCGTGACCGCGCTGGAGATGGAAACCGGTGAGACCTACGTGCTGGAAGCCAAGACCACGTTGCTGGCCACCGGCGGCGCGGGCCGCATCTTCGCAGCCTCCACCAACGCCTTCATCAACACCGGTGACGGCCTGGGCATGGCGGCACGCGCCGGCATTCCGCTGGAAGACATGGAGTTCTGGCAGTTCCACCCCACCGGCGTGGCCGGTGCCGGCGTGCTGCTGACCGAAGGCTGCCGCGGCGAAGGCGCCATCCTGCTCAACAGCGAAGGCGAACGTTTCATGGAGCGCTATGCGCCCACCTTGAAAGACCTGGCCCCGCGCGACTTCGTTTCGCGCTGCATGGACCAGGAGATCAAGGAAGGCCGTGGCTGCGGTCCCAACAAGGACTACGTGCTGCTCAAGCTCGACCACCTGGGCGCTGAAACCATTCACAAGCGCCTGCCTTCGGTGTATGAAATCGGTGTGAACTTCGCCAACGTGGACATTACGCGCGAACCGATTCCCGTGGTACCCACCATCCACTACCAGATGGGCGGCATCCCGACCAACATCAACGGCCAGGTCGTCACCCCCGACGGCAACGGCGGTCAAGCCGTGGTCAACGGCCTCTACGCCGTGGGCGAATGCTCCTGCGTGAGCGTGCACGGCGCCAACCGCCTGGGCACCAACTCGCTGCTGGACCTGCTGGTGTTTGGTCGCGCGGCCGGCAACCACATCGTGCAGTTCAACGACAAGAACAAGGTGCACAAACCATTGCCGTCGGACGCCGCCGACAAGACCCTGGCGCGCCTGGCCCGGCTGGACAACACCACCGGCGGCGAGTACGCGCAAGACGTGGCCAACGACCTGCGCGCCGCGATGCAGCAACACGCCGGCGTGTTCCGCACCCAGGCCAGCATGGACGAAGGCGTGGCCAAGATCAACGCCATGCGCGCCCGTGTGAACAACATCGCGCTGAAAGACAAATCCAAGGTCTTCAACACCGCACGCATCGAAGCGCTGGAAGTGGAAAACCTGATCGAATGCGCCCAGGCCACCATGACCTCGGCCGCGGCCCGCCACGAATGCCGTGGCGCGCACACGGTCAACGACTACGAGCGCCCCGCCGACGACGCGCAGTTCCCGCTGGGCCGCAACGACGCCGAGTGGATGAAGCACACGCTCTGGCACAGCGCCGACAACAGCCTGACCTACAAGGCCGTGAACCTGAAGCCGCTGACGGTCGAGTCCGTCCCGCCCAAGGTCCGCACCTTCTAAGCACCCACGCACCGGAGCAAACACATGGCCAAACGCACATTCAAGATCTACCGCTACGACCCCGAAAAGGACGCCAAGCCCTACATGCAGACCATCGAGGTCGAACTCGACGGCCACGAGCGCATGCTGCTCGACGCGCTGATGAAGCTCAAGGCGGTGGACCCCTCCATTTCGTTCCGCCGCTCCTGCCGCGAAGGCGTGTGCGGTTCGGACGCGATGAACATCAACGGCAAGAACGGTCTGGCCTGCCTGACCAACATGAACACACTGCCCGGTGTGATCACGCTCAAACCCCTGCCCGGCCTGCCCGTGGTGCGCGACCTGATCGTGGACATGACGCTGTTCTTCAAGCAGTACAACAGCATCAAGCCCTATTTGATCAACGACACGGTGCCGCCTGAGAAGGAACGACTGCAGAGCCCCGAGGAGCGCGACGAGCTCAATGGCCTGTACGAGTGCATCCTGTGCGCGAGCTGCTCCACCAGCTGCCCCAGTTTCTGGTGGAACCCCGACAAGTTCGTCGGCCCCGCCGGCCTGCTGCAGGCCTACCGCTTCATCGCCGACAGCCGCGACCAGGGCACGGCCGAGCGTCTGGACAACCTCGAAGACCCCTACCGCCTGTTCCGCTGCCACACCATCATGAACTGCGTGGACGTCTGCCCCAAGGGCCTGAATCCCACCAAGGCCATCGGCAAGATCAAGGAAATGATGGTGATGCGCTCTGTTTGAGCGCACGCACCCACAGGCATGAACACCGAGACCCAACCCGCCCCACCCACCGACGCTGTGCCGGACGCCCTGCTGGACGAGCGCGCCCTGAGCAAGCTGCGGTGGCGTTGCCGGCGTGGGTTGCTCGAAAACGACCTGTTCATCGAGCGATTCTTCGCTCGGTACGAATCTGGCTTGACGGTTCGTCAAGCCGATGCCCTGGGACTGCTGATGGACCTCTCCGACAACGATCTGCTGGATCTGTTGCTCGGCCGCAAGGCACCCCAGGACGATCTGGCCCGTGACGATGTCACCCGTGTGCTGGGCATGCTTCGGGCAACCCGGCAATCCGCTTAAGCCATTCCCACAAGAAGGAAACCGCATGAAACTCGTTGACAACAAAGCCACCCTGTCGTTTTCCAACGGCAGCCCCAGCGTGGACCTGCCGGTGTACGCCGGCAGCGTCGGTCCGGACGTGATCGACATCCGCAAGCTGTACGCACAGACCGGCATGTTCACCTACGACCCGGGCTTTTTGTCCACGGCGTCCTGCCAGTCGGCCATCACCTACATCGACGGCGACAAGGGTGAGCTGCTGTACCGCGGCTACCCGATCGAGCAGCTCGCCACGCAGTGCGACTACCTCGACACCTGCCACCTGCTGCTCAATGGCGAATTGCCCAACGACGCAGAGCGCAAGGCCTTCCACAAGCTCGTGATCAACCACACCATGGTCAACGAGCAGATGCAGTTCTTCCTGCGCGGCTTCCGCCGTGATGCCCACCCCATGGCCGTGCTCACGGGCCTGGTCGGCGGCCTGTCGGCCTTCTACCACGACAGCACGGACATCACGAACCCCAAGCACCGGGAGATCGCGGCCATCCGCCTGATCGCCAAGATGCCCACGCTCGTGGCCATGTCGTACAAGTACGGCATCGGTCAGCCCTACATGTATCCGAAGAACGACCTGAGCTACTCGGGCAACTTCCTGCGGATGATGTTCGGCACGCCTTGCGAAGAGTACGTGGTCAATCCCGTGCTCGAGCGCGCGCTGGACCGCATCTTCATCCTGCACGCCGACCACGAGCAAAACGCGTCCACGTCCACCGTGCGCCTGTGCGGCTCATCCGGCACCAACCCGTTTGCAGCGATTGCCGCTGGCGTGGCCTGTCTGTGGGGCCCTGCCCACGGCGGCGCCAACGAAGCCTGCCTGAACATGCTGGAAGACATCCAGCGCCAGGGTGGCGTGTCCAAGGTCGGCGAGTTCATGGAGAAGGTCAAGGACAAGAACTCCGGCGTCAAGCTCATGGGCTTCGGTCACCGCGTCTACAAGAACTACGATCCCCGCGCCAAGCTCATGCAGGAAACCTGCAACGAGGTGCTGCAGGAGCTGGGTCTGGAAAACGACCCCCTCTTCAAGCTCGCCAAGGAACTGGAGAAGATCGCATTGGAAGACGAGTATTTTGTGTCGCGCAAGCTCTATCCCAACGTGGACTTTTACTCGGGCATCGTTCAACGTGCCATCGGCATCCCCGTCAACCTGTTCACCGGCATCTTCGCGCTGGCCCGCACGGTCGGCTGGATTGCCCAGCTCAACGAGATGATCGGTGACCCGGAGTACAAGATCGGCCGTCCGCGCCAGCTGTTCACCGGCTCGCCACGTCGCGACATCAAGCCGCTGGAAACCCGCTGATCCGGTTGCATTGAACGCAGCGCCCGCGGCACCTTTGGTGCGGCGGGCGTTTTTCATTCCGGAGCCCGTAAAATCAAGAGCTCTCCTGTTTTCAGAATCGCTGCCAGCGATCACCAACGGAACCGCCATGGGACGCACGCTCTACGACAAGATCTGGGACGAACACGTCGTCCACACCGAAGACGACGGCACGTCCGTGCTCTACATCGACCGTCATCTGGTGCACGAAGTCACCAGCCCGCAGGCGTATGAAGGCTTGCGACAGGCGGGCCGAAAGGTGTGGCGCGTGAGCTCGGTGGTCGCCACGGCCGACCACAACACGCCCACCACCGGCTGGGAACTGGGCTACGACGGCATCACCGACCCGATCAGCAAAGAGCAGATCACCACACTCAACAGCAACATCGCTGAGTTTGGCGCTGCTGCATTCTTTCCCTTCATGTCCAAGCGCCAGGGCATCGTGCACGTGATCGGCCCGGAGAACGGCGCCACCCTGCCCGGCATGACGGTGGTCTGCGGTGACAGCCACACCTCCACGCACGGTGCGTTCGGCGCGCTGGCGCACGGCATCGGCACCAGCGAGGTCGAACACGTGCTGGCCACACAGACACTGCTGGCCAAGAAGGCGAAGAACATGCTGGTGCGCGTGGACGGCCAGCTCGCCAAGGGCTGCACCGCCAAGGACATCGTGCTGGCCATCATCGGCAAAATCGGCACCGCCGGCGGCACCGGCTACACCATTGAATTCGGCGGCAGCGCCATCCGCGCGCTGAGCATCGAAGGCCGCATGACGGTGTGCAACATGGCCATTGAAGGTGGCGCACGCGCCGGCCTGGTGGCGGTGGACGAAAAAACCATCGAGTACGTCAAAGGCCGGCCGCTTTCGCCCACGGGTGTGGAGTGGGACCATGCCGTCGCTTACTGGAAAACACTGCAATCCGACGCCGACGCAACGTTCGATGCGGTGGTCGAACTCGACGCCGCTCAAATCGTGCCGCAGGTCACCTGGGGCACCTCACCCGAAATGGTGCTCGGCATCGACGGCCACGTGCCCGACCCCGACCGCGAAAAAGACGCCAACAAGCGCGGCGCCATCGAACGCGCCCTGACCTACATGGGCCTGCAGCCGGGCAAGGCGCTCGACGACATCTTTGTCGACAAGGTCTTCATTGGCTCCTGCACCAACAGCCGCATCGAAGACATGCGCGAAGCCGCGGCCGTGGTGAAGAAGCTTGGTCAGAAAGTGGCCAAGAACGTGAAGCTGGCCATGGTGGTGCCAGGCTCCGGGCTGGTGAAGGCGCAGGCCGAGCGCGAAGGCCTTCACGACATCTTCAAAGCCGCCGGCTTTGAATGGCGCGAGCCCGGCTGCTCGATGTGCCTGGCCATGAACGCCGACCGGCTGGAGCCGGGCGAGCGCTGCGCCTCCACCAGCAACCGCAACTTTGAAGGCCGTCAGGGCAACGGCGGCCGCACGCACCTCGTTTCCCCCGCCATGGCGGCCGCTGCGGCTGTGCATGGTCACTTCGTTGATGTCCGTCAATTTGCCTGAAAGGAACTCTTCATGAAATCGATCACTACCCTCCTCGTTGCTGCTTTCGTGCTGGCCCTGGCTGGCTGCAACACCGTTCAGGGCGTTGGCCAGGACATTCAGAAGGGCGGGCAGGTGCTGGAAGACGCCGCCAAGAAAAAATGAACAAGTTCACCGTGCACAAGGGCCTCGTGGCCCCGATGGACCGGGAGAACGTCGACACCGACGCGATCATTCCCAAACAATTCCTGAAGTCGATCCGCAAGACTGGCTTTGGTGAAAACCTGTTTGACGAATGGCGTTACCTCGACAAGGGCGAGCCGGGCCAGGACCCCGCGAGCCGCAAGGCCAACCCGGACTTCGTGCTGAACCAGCCGCGCTACGCCGGTGCGTCGGTGTTGCTGGCGCGAAAGAACTTCGGTTGTGGCTCCAGCCGCGAACACGCGCCCTGGGCCATCGACCAGTACGGTTTTCGTGCACTCATCGCGCCCAGCTACGCCGACATCTTCTTCAACAACTGCTTCAAGAACGGACTGCTGCCGATCCAGTTGTCCGAAGCCCAGGTCGCGCAGCTGTTTGACGAAGTGGCGGCGTTTCCCGGCTACGCGCTCACCATCGACCTGGAGCGCCAGGTGATTGTGAAGCCGCAAGGCGAAGAGCTGCCGTTCGAGGTACAGGCGTTTCGCAAGTTCTGCCTGATCAACGGCCTGGACGACATTGGCCTGACGCTTCGCTACAAGGACAAGATCGCGGCCTTCGAGGCGGAGCGCCTGGCCACCAAACCCTGGCTCCATCACACGATGCCGGTCTGACCCAACAAGAGACAACATCCCGGACCCGCGCCGGGGTGAACCATTCAAACCCATGAAAATCGCAGTTCTTCCCGGTGATGGCATCGGCACCGAAATCGTCGCCGAAGCCGTCAAGGTCCTTGACGTGCTCGATCTCCCGTTCGAAATGGAATCGGCCTTGGTCGGTGGCGCGGCGTACGAAGCCCACGGCCACCCGCTGCCCGAGTCCACCCTGAAGCTGGCGATGGAGTCGGACGCCGTGCTGTTCGGCGCCGTGGGCGACTGGAAGTACGACAAGCTGGACCGGCCACTGCGCCCCGAGCAGGCCATCCTGGGCCTGCGCAAACACATGGGGCTGTTTGCCAACTTCCGCCCCGCCATCTGCTACCCCGAGCTGGTGGGCGCTTCCAGCCTCAAGCCCGAGATCATCTCGGGCCTGGACATCCTCATCATCCGTGAGCTCACCGGCGACATTTACTTTGGCCAGCCGCGCGGACGCCGTGTCGCCACCGACGGCCACTTCCCCGGTGCCGAAGAAGCGTTTGACACCATGCGCTACAGCAAGCCGGAGATCGTGCGCATCGCGCACGTGGCTTTCCAGGCGGCCCGCAAGCGCAACAAGAAGGTGACCAGCGTCGACAAGGCCAACGTGCTGGAAACCTTCCAGTTCTGGAAAGACGTGGTGACCGAAGTCCATGCGGAGTACCCGGACGTGGAACTCGAGCACATGTACGTGGACAACGCGGCCATGCAACTGGTGCGCGCCCCCAAGAAGTTCGACGTGGTCGTCACCGGCAACATGTTCGGCGACATCCTGTCCGACGAAGCGTCCATGCTCACCGGCTCCATCGGCATGTTGCCCTCGGCATCGCTGAACACGAAGAACCAGGGCCTGTACGAACCCAGCCACGGCAGCGCGCCCGACATTGCCGGCCAGGGGATCGCCAATCCGCTGGCTACAATACTGTCCGCTGCCATGATGCTCCGTTTCTCACTCCACCAGCCCGACGCTGCTGCCCGCATTGAACGTGCGGTCAGCAGTGTGCTCGCGTCTGGCTTGCGCACGACGGACATCTGGTCGGAAGGCACCACGAAAGTCGGCACCCGCGAAATGGGCGATGCGGTCGTGGCGGCCATCACCAAAACGATTACCAAGGGCTGATCCAGCTCAGGTTCGTCACGCCCCTTCCCGGCACGACGAGCCGGGGCTCAAAAGGTTTTTCAACTTTGAAAGGGCGTTGACATGAAACTCGTAGGACTTGTAGGCTGGCGCGGCATGGTCGGCTCCGTGCTGATGGACCGCATGGTTGCCGAAAGCGACTTCGACCTGATCGAACCGCTGTTTTTCTCCACCTCCAACGCCGGCGGCAAAGCCCCGGCCATGGCGAAGAACGAAACCACGCTTCAGGACGCCCACGACATCGCCGCCCTCAAGCGCTGCGACATCATCATCACCGCCCAAGGTGGTGACTACACCAGCGAGGTGTTTCCCAAACTGCGCGCCGCGGGCTGGAACGGCCACTGGATCGACGCAGCGTCCACGCTGCGCATGGACAAGGATGCTGTGATCATCCTGGACCCGGTCAACATGCCCGTGATCATGAAGGCCCTGGGCGACGGCGGCAAGAACTGGGTGGGTGGCAATTGCACGGTGAGCTGCATGCTGATGGGCGTGGGCGCCTTGTACAAGGCAGGCCTTGTGGAATGGATGAGCACGCAAACCTACCAGGCGGCATCGGGCGGTGGTGCCCAGCACATGCGCGAGCTGCTGACGCAGTACGGCACGCTCAATGCCGAAGTCAAAACGCTGCTGGACGACCCCAAGAGCGCCATTCTGGAAATCGACCGCAAGGTGATCGCGAAGCAGCGTTCACTGTCCGGCGCAGAGACCGCCAACTTCGGCGTGCCCCTGGGCGGCTCGCTCATTCCCTGGATCGACAAGGATCTGGGCAATGGCATGTCCAAGGAAGAGTGGAAGGGCATGGCCGAGACCAACAAGATTCTCGGCATGGGCGAAGGCTTCAGCGCGCCGGCCATCCCGGTCGACGGTTTCTGCGTGCGCGTGGGTGCCATGCGCTGCCACAGCCAGGCCCTGACCTTCAAACTCAAGAAGGACGTGCCCTTGGCCGACATCGAGGCCATGATTGCCTCCGACAACGCCTGGGTCAAAGTGGTGCCCAACACCCGCGAGGCGACCATTCAGGACCTGACCCCGGTGGCCGTGACCGGCACCATGACGATTCCGGTGGGACGCATCCGCAAGCTGGCCATGGGATCTGACTACGTGGGCGCTTTCACGATTGGCGACCAGTTGCTCTGGGGTGCGGCCGAACCGCTGCGCCGCATGCTGCGGATCCTGCTGGACGCCTGAGCGCTCGCGCCGGCCGGGAGGGGGCCGCGGGAAAAAGACGGAAATGCTTCGTTGCAAGTCAGCAACGCAAATGGACAGGCCAAACACGACGAACGGTGGGCTGGGAAACTCAAGCGGATTCTCAGCTTGTCACCGTAATCCGTTGATGTTAAGGTCAAAATTAGGTTTTTTCCTTCGAGGTCCAAGTGCCATTCAAACCCCGCCCTACCCCATTTCAATCGGCGCGCCAGGTGCGACAAATCACCGGTTTGGGTGGCTTGCAAGCAATCGCTGCGGCCGCCCTGCTGTGTGCCACGCTGACGCACCACGGTGCAGCACAGGCGCTGGCATTGGGGCGTGTGGTGGTGCAATCCGCCTTGGGTGAGCCGCTTCGGGCGGAGATCGAGGTGCCCGACATCAACGCCGAAGAAGCCGCCAGCCTTCGGGTGGGGCTGGCTTCTGCGGAAGCGTTCCGCAGTTCCGGCATGGAAATGAACGCAGCGCTTGCTGGGCTGCAAATTTCGCTTCAAAAGCGGTCCGATGGTCGATCCTTTCTCCGTCTGACCAGTCCCCGTCCGGTCAACGAACCTTTCGTGGACCTGATCGTCGAAGCCAACTGGGCGTCGGGCCGGATCGTTCGCGACTACACGCTCCTTTTTGATCCGCCCAACCTGCGGCCAGCGCCACAGCCAGTTCCCGTTGCTCCGGGTGTGAACCCACCCCCAGCGTCCACCCGAGCCCAGCCTGCGTTGCCCAGCACGCCGCTGCCACCTGTGGCTCAGTCTGCGCCGGCGCCGTCGGTCAGCCGCCCTGCGGCTGCAACACCAACGCCCGCTCAAGCTCAACGTGCAACCCCGGCCGCCCCGCCAGCGCCAGCGCCTGCGCCTGCGCCAGCTGGCTCCGCGGGCGGAGGCCAGGTGCGCGTCCAGGCCGGCGACACCGCTGGCCGTATCGCAGCCGCCAACAAACCCGCCAACGTCTCGCTGGACCAGATGCTGGTCGCCATGCTTCGCTCCAGCCCGGGCGCATTCATTGGCGGCAACGTCAACCGGATCAAAGCGGGCGCAGTGGTGGACCTTCCCACCGCCGAGCAGGCGGGCGCGGTCGGCCCCGATGAAGCGCGGCAGACCATCACAGCCCAAAGTCGCGATTTCAACGATTTCCGCCGTCGTTTGGCAGGCGCAGCGCCGCAGGCCGAGGTGGGTGTTGCCGACCGGCAGGCCGCCGGACGTGTTCAGGCCGAGGTCAAGGACGCAGCGCCTGCCGCACCTGCTGCGGACAAGCTGACGCTCTCCAAGGGCGCCACGCCGGCTCAAACAGCCGGTGAAGAGCAGATTGCCAAGGAACGCCAAGCCAAAGAGGCATCCACACGGGTTGCCGAACTGTCGCGCAACATTGAGGAACTTTCCAAGCTCGGCACACCCGCACCGGGTGCTGCAACACCTGCGGCTGCCGCGCCTGCGGCCACGCCAGCGGTACCACCGGCACCCGCCTCGCCAGCCAGCAGCCCGGCAACTTCGGTGACGGCAGCCGTGCCCGCGCCCGACACGGCGCCGACACCACCTGCCACTGCGGCAACGCCAGCGGTCACCGAACCGCCTGCGGCGGGACCCACGGTGACACCACCCGCTGCCCCGCCGGCACCGCCCCCACCACCCACGCCTCTGCCAGACGAGCCGTCTTTCATTGATCAGCTGCGAGACAACCCGTTGGTTCTCCCGTTGGCTGGTGGTCTGCTGGCCCTGCTGGCGGGTTTTGGCATTTACCGCATGCGCCAGCGCAAAGGGCATGCGAGCGTTGACAGTTCCTTCCTTGAAAGTCGCCTGCAGCCCGACTCGTTCTTCGGCTCGAGCGGTGGGCAACGCATCGACACCGCCGAGTCGGTCGCCTCCGGTTCTTCGATGGTGTATTCGCCCAGCCAGCTGGACGCAGCCGGCGATGTCGACCCCGTGGCCGAGGCGGACGTGTATCTGGCCTACGGCCGCGATCTGCAGGCTGAGGAAATCCTCAAGGAAGCGATGCGCAGTGCGCCCACTCGCGTGGCCATCCACAACAAGTTGCTGGAGATCTACGCCAAGCGACGCGATGGAAGAGCCTTTGAAGTGGTGGCAACCGAGGTGTTCAGCCTGACGCAAGGCCAGGGTGCCGAATGGGATCGCGCCTGCGAGCTGGGCAAGGAACTGGACCCGAACAATCCGCTGTACCAGCCAGGGGGCAAGCCCGCCACCAAGTCCGGCGCCGTGGAAAGCGTCGTGGGCGCCGGTGCCAACACCATGCCTTTTGCAAGCAGCACCATGTCGGAGACATCGGGGACGGCTGCGTCGAACGCGGGCGACCTGGACCTGGACCTGGATTTTTCGCTGGACGATCATCAGACAGACGAACCCCAGGCGGTGGCTCCGAGTGGCGCGAGCAACGACCTTGTTGTTTCAGACATGGGTGATCTGCAGTCCACAGAGGCGCTCACCAGCCAGGCAGCGGAGACGTCCGGTCCGTCGTCCATGTCCATGGACTTCGACCTTGACTTCCCCTCGGAGCCCGACCATCTGCAGGCGGCGACCGAAGCCCCCCCGGCTCCGGCACCCGCGCCAGACGCTCCCACGTTCGACATGAGCGAAGAGGCGCTGGATTTTGGTCTCGACATGGACCTGCCTGATCAGGCACCAACATCCGCTCCCGCCGAATCGCCAACCGCGTTGACGGGTTCTGCGGAATTGATGAAGTTTGACCTGAACGATCTCAACCTCGATCTGGATCTTCCAGCCGAAGAGGCAACGGCGTCGGACGATGTTTCGGGTCAGGAGAATCCTCTGGAAACCAAGCTCTCGCTGGCCGAAGAGTTCCGCGCGATTGGCGACTTTGAAGGCGCGCGATCGTTGGCTGAAGAGGTGCTTGCAGAGGCCTCCGGCTCGCTCAAGACCAAAGCAGGCACCTTCCTGGCCGATCTGGCTTGAGCGCCTCCGCCCCGCCACAAACGGTCCTGCTGGAGCAACGAGAAAGCGCGCCAGAGCCAGCGCCCGGTGCGGTTCGCGTCGCATTGGGTGTGAGCTACAACGGTCGAGCTTACGAAGGCTGGCAGAGCCAGTTGGGCGGGCGAACCGTGCAGGACAAGCTGGAGCAAGCCCTCACCCGCTTCGGCTCTGCCGAACCCATCAAAACCCTGTGTGCCGGGCGCACCGACTCGGGGGTGCACGGGCTCATGCAGGTGGTGCACTTTGACACCCCGCTGCAACGCGACGAAAACGCTTGGGTCAGAGGCACCAACCGGTACTTGCCGTCCGACATCGCCATCCAGTGGGCGCGTCATGTGAGCAGCGACTTTCACGCGCGCGGCAGCGCACGCTCGCGGCGTTATGCCTATGTGCTGCTCGAATCACCTGTGCGCCCCAGCGTCGATTCAGGTCAGGTTGGCTGGGTGTTCCGCCCACTGGCGCTGGAGCCCATGGTGCAGGCCGCACAGATGCTCGTGGGCGAGCACGATTTCTCGTCGTTCCGCGCTGCTCAATGCCAGGCGCACTCACCGGTCAAACACCTGATGCGCGCCGAGGTCACGCGCCGCGGCGCCTATTGGCGCTTCGAGTTCGAAGCGTCGGCCTTCCTCCACCACATGATCCGCAACATCATGGGCTGCCTGATTGCCATCGGCACGGGCAGCCAGCCCCCTGAGTGGATGACCTGGGTGCTGCAAGCCCGCAGCCGCGACGTGGCCGCCCCCACCTTTTCCCCGGACGGTCTGTATTTCCTCGGACCGGTCTACGATGCCGCTTGGGATTTGCCGGAGCGCACGTCCGCCTTCGACTGGTTGCCATGAATATCCACCGCACCCGCATCAAGATCTGCGGCCTCACGCGCGAGGCCGATGTGGATGCGGCCGCCCACGCCGGAACGGATGCGGTGGGCTTCGTTCTGTACGACAAGAGTCCCCGTCACGTCACGCCCGAGCGCGCCGGGGAACTGGCGCGCCGCCTGCCGCCCTTCGTGACGCCGGTGCTGCTGTTCGTCAACGCCAGCCCCGAACACGTTCACCGTGCCTGCGAAGCGGTGCCCAATGCCCTGCTGCAGTTTCACGGCGACGAATCGCCGGCGGACTGCCTGGCCGCTGGCCGGCCTTTCATGCGCGCCGCGCGCATACCCACAGGCGCTGCCGGGCAAGGCTTCGATCTTCTAAAATACGCGTCGGACTACTCGGCAGCCCAAGCCATCCTGCTCGACGCCCACGTCGAAGGCTTTGGCGGGGGAGGTCAATCCTTTGACTGGACAGCATTCCCTTGGTCACATCCGCTTCTAAACGCCAGCTCTCGCCTCGTTTTGTCTGGTGGACTCACGCCTGCAAACGTGATCGATGGCATCACGTGCGTGCGGCCCTGGGCCGTTGATGTGAGTTCCGGCGTCGAGGTGTCCAAGGGCATCAAGAGCCCGGACCTCATGAACGCCTTCGTCGCTGCCGTGAGGGCAGCCGACGAACACCTTTCCCGCCTGCCCTGATCAACCCCGATCCGGGGTTGGGCAACCGAGACGAGACCAACCCATGCAGACCTACCAGCAACCCGACGCCCGTGGCCACTTCGGCATCTACGGCGGCAGCTTCGTGAGCGAAACGCTCACCCACGCCATCAACGAGCTCAAAGCGGCGTACGCGAAGTACCAGCACGACCCCGAATTCCTCGCCGAGTTCAAGAGCGAGCTCGCCCACTTTGTGGGCCGGCCCAGCCCGGTCTACCACGCAGCCCGCATGAGCCGCGAAGCCGGTGGCGCGCAGATCTTCCTGAAACGCGAAGACCTCAACCACACCGGCGCGCACAAGATCAACAACACCATCGGCCAGGCCATGCTCGCCAAGCGCATGGGCAAGCCGCGCATCATTGCCGAGACCGGCGCTGGTCAGCACGGCGTGGCCACCGCGACCATCTGCGCACGCTACGGACTGGAGTGCGTGGTGTACATGGGCAGCGAAGACGTCAAGCGCCAGAGCCCCAATGTCTACCGCATGAAGTTGCTGGGCGCCACCGTGGTGCCGGTCGAATCGGGCAGCCGCACGTTGAAAGACGCGCTCAACGAGGCCATGCGCGACTGGGTCGCCAATGTGGACAACACCTTCTACATCATCGGCACCGTGGCCGGCCCGCACCCCTACCCGATGATGGTGCGCGACTTCCAAAGCGTGATCGGCGAAGAGTGCCTGGTGCAGATGCCCGAGATGCTGCTGGGCGCCGGCTGCAAAAACGAACAACCCGACGCGGTGATCGCCTGCGTGGGCGGCGGCAGCAACGCCATGGGCATCTTCTACCCCTACATCAACCACGAGCACACGCGCCTGATCGGCGTGGAAGCCGCTGGTGAAGGCATGGAGAGCGGCAAGCACTCGGCCTCGCTGCAAAAGGGCAGCCCGGGTGTGCTGCACGGCAACCGCACCTATGTGCTGCAGGACGACAACGGCCAGGTGACCGAAACCCACAGTGTGAGCGCCGGCCTGGACTACCCCGGTGTCGGACCCGAACACGCATTCCTGAAAGACATCGGCCGCGCCGAGTACGTGGGCATCACCGACGCCGAGGCGCTGGAAGCCTTCCATTACCTGTGCCGCACCGAAGGCATCATCCCCGCGCTGGAATCCAGTCACGCGGTGGCCTACGCCATGAAGCTGGCCAAAACCATGCGGCCCGACCAGTCGATCCTGGTCAACCTCTCCGGTCGTGGCGACAAGGACATCGGCACCGTGGCCGACCTCTCCAACGCCGATTTCTATTGCCGACCGAGCTGTCGCGGGCAGTCGGTCAAAGGTGGCGTGGTGACCATCGAGGTGAAGAAATGAGCCGCATCGAAGCGACCTTTGCCGCGCTGAAGAAACAGGACCGCAAGGCCCTGATCCCCTTCGTCACCGCCGGCTTTCCTTACGCCGACATCACCCCCGACCTCATGCACGGCATGGCCGAGGCTGGTGCCGATGTGATCGAACTGGGTGTGCCCTTCTCCGACCCGTCGGCCGACGGCCCGGTGATCCAGAAGGCGGGTGACCGCGCGCTGGCCGCCGGCATCGGTCTGACCCAGGTGATCGCCATGGTGCGCACCTTCCGCGAGCGCAACGGCACCACGCCCGTGGTGCTCATGGGTTACGCCAACCCGGTGGAGCGCTACGACCAGAAGCATGGAGCAGGCGCCTTCGTGCGCGACGCATCGGCGGCCGGCGTGGACGGTGTGCTGATCGTCGACTACCCACCCGAAGAGTGCGAAGACTTCGCTGCCAGCCTGCGCGAGCACGGCATGGACCTGATCTTCTTGCTGGCCCCCACCTCCACCGACGAGCGCATGGCGCAGGTGGCGCGGGTGGCCAGCGGCTATGTGTACTACGTGTCGCTCAAGGGCGTGACGGGCGCTGGCACGCTCGATGTCGGCCAGGTCGAGGCCATGCTGCCGCGCATTCGGTCGCACGTGAGCGTGCCGGTGGGCGTCGGCTTTGGCATCCGCGACGCAGAAACGGCGCGTGCGATCAGCCGAGCGGCCGATGCGGTGGTGATCGGCAGCAAGATCATCCAGCTGATCGACAACGAACCGCATGAAAAGGTGGTGGCCGTGGCATCGAACTTCATCCGCACGATCCGCAAGGCGCTCGACGCATAATTCCGGACGGCGTCCTCGGGGCGCATCCGCACGGAGAAAAAACCATGTCCTGGCTCGAAAAACTGCTGCCCCCCAAGATCACCCCCACCGACCCGACCGAGCGCCGCAGCGTGCCTGAAGGTTTGTGGATCAAGTGCCCGAGTTGCGAAGCCGTGCTCTACAAGAACGATCTGGAAAAAAACCAGAACGTCTGCCCGCACTGCAGCCACCACCACCGCATCGGCGCGCGTGCGCGGCTCAATGCCTTTCTGGACGCCGAAGGCCGCTACGAGCTGGCGCAGGAGGTGCTGCCCGTCGACGCACTCAAGTTCAAGGACAGCCGCAAGTACCCGGAGCGCCTGAAAGACGCGCTGGAGACCACGGGCGAAACCGACGCGCTGGTCGTCATGGGTGGCGCGGTGCACGGCATCAGCCTGGTGGTGGCGTGCTTCGAGTTCGATTTCATGGGTGGCTCCATGGGCTCGGTGGTGGGCGAACGCTTCGTGCGCGGCGTTGAAGAAGCCATTGCCCAGAAAGTGCCGTTCGTGTGCTTCACCGCCACCGGCGGCGCGCGCATGCAGGAGGGCTTGCTCTCCCTCATGCAGATGGCCAAGACCAACGCTGCGCTGACCCGCCTGGCCAAGAAGGGCCTGCCCTATATCAGCGTGCTCACCGACCCGACCATGGGCGGCGTGAGCGCGGGCTTCGCGTTCCTGGGCGATGTGGTGATTGCCGAGCCCAAGGCCTTGATCGGCTTTGCCGGCCCGCGCGTGATCGAAAACACCGTGCGGGTGAAACTGCCCGAAGGTTTCCAGCGCGCCGAGTTCCTGCAGACCAAAGGAGCGGTCGATTTCATCTCCGACCGGCGCGAGCTGCGCGCCATCATTGCCAACACCCTGGCGATGCTGCAGCGCCAGAGCGCCGACGCGGTGGTCAACGATTGAGTGCCGACGCCGCGGCCGAGGCGCTCACGCTGTCTCAGCTTCCCCTGTTTCCACTGCAGACCGTCCTGTTTCCTGGCGGGGTGTTGCCGCTTCGCATTTTCGAAGTGCGCTACCTCGACATGATCGGGCGGTGTCACAAGGCGGGTGCGCCGTTCGGTGTGGTTTGTTTGAGCGAAGGCAGCGAGGTGCGCCGGGTCAACCCCGCCGCACCGCCCACGGGTGACAGCTTCGCCAAAGAGGTGTTCCACGCCGTGGGCACGCTGGCCCACATCGAGAGCCTGGAGCGACCCCAGCCCGGGCTCATGGTGATCAAGTGCCGCGGCCTGCAACGCTTCCACATCACCCGCCGCAGCCAGTTGCCGCACGGCCTGTGGGTGGCCGACGTGACGCTGGACGAGCACGAGACGGTGGTAGCGGTGCCGCCGGATCTGGCAAACACCCGCGATGCGCTGAAACGCCTGCTGCAAAACCTGCAGGAGCGCGACCCCGAGAGCCTGGACCAATTGCCGCTGCAGCCGCCCTACCAGTGGGACGACAGCGGCTGGGTGGCCAACCGGTGGGCCGAGCTGCTGCCGGCACCGGCCGAACTCAAACAACGCTTGATGGCACTCGACAATCCGCTGTTGCGGTTGGAACTCGTGTCGGACCTGCTGGACAAGCTGGGCCTGGAGAACTGATCTCCCCGCCCGGCCTCAACCGGGCAGCAGCGAGAGCGCCTGCATGTAGCGCTCGCTCACCACCAACGCATCCCACTCCAGCGCTGCGGCGCGCGGCAGCAGGGCCAGCCGCCGCTCTTCGCTGGCAGAGCTGGGCGCCCATTCTTCCTGCAAGCAAGCCCGAGACAAATCGTTGATGGCCTCGTCGATCGGTTCGCCACCGTTTTCCACCGACTGGTTGCACAGCAAGACCATGTCGCAGCCCGCCTGCAAGGCCGCCAGCGCGGCGGTGGTGAAGCTCACCGCCTGGCCATCGATCTGGCGCGCCGCGGCCATGCTGAGGTCGTCGCTGAAGATGGCGCCTGTGAAGCCCAGGCGGTGGCGCAACACCGCTTGCAACCAGCGCGCGGAAAAGCCTGCGGGACGCTGGTCGACCTTGGGATAGATCACGTGGGCCGGCATCACCGCCTGCAGGCTGGCCGAGAGCCAGCCGTAGGGCGCGGCGTCTTCCGCCAGGATGGCCTTGAGGCTGCGCCGGTCCACCGGAATGGCCAGGTGCGAGTCGGCCTTGACGAAGCCATGGCCGGGGAAGTGTTTGCCGCAGTTGCCCATGCCGCTTTGCAACAGGCCGTGCATCAACGCCTGCGCCAGCAGTGTGACGATGCGCGGATCGCGGCCGAAGGAGCGATCGCCAATCACCGAGCTTTCACCAAAGTCGAGATCCAGCACCGGCGTGAAGCTCAGGTCAACGCCGCAGGCGCGCAACTCGGCGCCCAGCACGTAGCCGGCGGCGGTGGCGGCGTTGCAGGCGTGCAAGGTGGCAGCACCCTCGGCCTCACCGGCCTTGGCCGGGCGCAGGGCCATGGCACCCAGCGCGGCCATGGGCGGCAGGTGGGTGAAGCCGTCGGTGCGGAAGCGCTGCACGCGGCCGCCTTCGTGGTCCACCGCGATCAGCAGATCGGGCCGCACGGCCTTGATCTGGCGGCACAGCTGGGTGAGCTGGGTGCGATCCTGCCAGTTGCGGCCAAAGAGGATGACGCCGCCGACCAACGGGTGCGCCAGGCGCTGGCGGTCCACAGTGTTGAGGCTGTGGCCTGCCACGTCGATGATGAGAGGCGCGTGTGGGTTCATGGATACGAATCTCAAAGATGGGGCGAGGTCAATCGCGTTCTACGACCACGAAGCTGGCCGCGTAGTCGGTCTCGTCGGTCACGGTCACATGCGCGCGCAGCCCCTGGGCTTCAAACCAGGTTTTGAGCTCACCGTGCAGCACGATGACTGGCTGGCCGCTGGGCAGGTTGGTGATCTCGCAGCGCCGCCAGGTCATGGGCATGCGCATCCCCAGGCCGACGGCTTTGGAGAAGGCTTCCTTGGCGGAAAAGCGGGTGGCCAAATAGCGCAAGCCGCGCTGTGGCCAGCGCGCGCTTCGCTTGTGCCAGACGGCAAATTCGGCGTCACTCAGCACCTTGCGCACAAAGCGCTCACCCTGGCGCTCGTACGTCGCCTGGATGCGGCGAATGTCGCAGATGTCGGTGCCGATACCAAAGATCATCCGGCCTCGGCAATGCAGCGGTTGTACTCAGCGATGGTGGCGGCGTAGCCCAGTTCCAGCGCATCGGCCATCAGCGCGTGTCCGATGGAGACCTCGCTCACGCCGGGCACGGTGCTCAGGAAAGCCGTGAGGTTCTCGCGGTTCAGATCGTGGCCGGCGTTCACGCCCAGGCCGGCATCCAGCGCAGCTTGCGCCGCAGCGCGAAAACGCTCTAGCTGCTCGGCGCGCTGCGGCGTGTGCCACGCGGCGGCGTAGGGTTCGGTGTAGAGCTCCACGCGATCGGCGCCCACGGCCTGGGCGCCAGCCATCTGGTGGGCGTCGGCGTCCATGAACAGGCTCACACGCACGCCCAGCGCACGGCATTCGTCGATCAGCGGGCGCAGGCGCACGGCGTCGGCGGGGAAACTCCAGCCGTGGTCACTGGTGAACTGGCCTTCGCTGTCGGGCACAAACGTGACCTGGTGCGGCCGCACGGCGCGCACGAACCCCATGAGGTTGTGAAACGGATTGCCTTCGATGTTGTACTCGCGGTCCGGCCAGGCCTTCATGAGTTCGGCCAGCTCGTGCACGTCGTGCGCGCGGATGTGGCGCTCGTCCGGTCGCGGATGCACGGTGATGCCCCGCGCGCCCGCCTGCAGGCACAGCGTGGCCGCGCGCGTGACCGAAGGGATGCCGAGGTGGCGCGTGTTGCGCACCAGGGCCACCTTGTTGAGGTTGACCGAGAGCGCGGTGCGAAGGAAGGGAGTGGTGGCCGCGTTCATGAGGTGGGCTCGGGGTTGGGGGTTGCCGGTTCACCGGGCTCGGACACCCCGGTGGAGCGGGGCCGCGTCATGGCTTGCACATCGAGCATGAGTTGCCGCGTCTTGAACACCCGCACGCCGCAATGGTAGTGCAGCAGGTGGCGCAATTGCGGGCGCAGGGCTTGCAGCGCGCCGGCGCACGCACGCAACGTGGAGATGAAGGGCGCCGGACCGTCCATGGCGGCCTGCAATCCGAGCCACTGCTCGCCGCTGAGCGGATGCGCGTCGTCGTCGTGGGCTGCGCGCAGACCGCTTTCAGGCGTGAGCACGTACAACCCATCGTGATCAAGTGGCGCCAGCGTATTGGCCTCCTGTGCAAGTTCGGGCAACAAGCCCACGTCGCGCAGCAGCAGCAGTTCAAACGCCCGCAAGATCACCTGCTGCGCATCGCTCTTTTCAGCCAGCAGTTGCACGGCCAGTGCGAAGTGGTCGAACAGGCTCGCGTGCGGGTCGTCTCGCGCCAGCAGGCGCATGAGCAATTCGTTGAGGTAACTGCCCGAGATCAGCGCCTCGCCGGTGGGCATCACATGACCGCCCTGCCATTGCGCCGCCTTGAGCGTGCGCACTTCGGCGTCCCCCGTCCACGACACCTGCAGCGGTTGCAACGGCAGCAACACCGGGCGGAACTGGGAGGTGGGGCGCTTCACACCTTTGGCCACCAGCGCGATGCGGCCATGGTGGCGGGTGAAGACCTCCAGCACCAGGCTGGTTTCGCTCCAGTCGTAGCGGTGCAGGACGAAAGCGGGTTCTTCGCTGACGCGTTTCAGGGCCACGGGTCAGGCAGCCAGTGGCTCACTCGTAGCCGAACGAGCGCACACGCGCATCGTCGTCGGCCCAGCCCGAGCGCACTTTCACCCACAACTCGAGAAACACCTTGCAGTCCCAGAGTTTCTCGAGTTCCTGGCGCGCCTCGGTGCCGATGCGTTTGAGCTTCTCACCGCCCTCGCCGATCACCATGCCCTTGTGGCCTTCACGCTCGACCACGATGGTGGCAGCGATGCGCTTGAGAGCGCCCTCTTCCTCGAACTTGTCGATGATGACGGTGGAGGTGTAGGGCAGCTCGTCACCAGTCAGGCGGAAGAGTTTTTCGCGCACCATCTCGCTGGCCATGAAGCGTTCGCTGCGGTCGGTCAGATCGTCCGGGTCGTGCATCCAGGGCTGCTGTGGCAAGAATTTTTCGCAAATGCCGAAGAGGCGTTCGATGTCCTTGGCGGTCTTGGCCGACATGGGCACGAACTCGGTGAACGGGTGGCGCTCCTGCATGGAGCGCAGCCACGGTGCCAGGTCGCCCCGGCGGTGCACCAGGTCGAACTTGTTGGCCAGCAGAATCACCGGCACATTGGCCGGCAACAGCGACAGCACCTTGGCGTCGGCCAAGTTGAAGTGGCCGGCTTCCACCACGAAGAGGATCAGGTCCACATCGCTCACGGCGCCCATCACCGTCTTGTTCAGCGCACGGTTCAGCGCGTTGCCGTGGCGGGTCTGAAAACCGGGCGTGTCCACAAAGATGAACTGTGTGGGACCCACGGTGCGCATGCCGGTGATGCGGTGGCGCGTGGTCTGCGCCTTGCGCGAGGTGATGCTGACCTTTTGTCCGACCAGTGCATTGAGCAAGGTGGACTTGCCCACGTTGGGCTTGCCGACGATGGCCACATAGCCGCATCGCTGCTCACTGGGATCGATCTCGGCCACATCTTCCGCGGGCGCATCGGCTGGCATGGCCGCCGTCTCCTTGCTCAAGGCCTTGGCCAGCATGGCATCGAGGTCGGGGTTGGACGGCGGGTTCACAGGTGTGCGGGGCATGGCTTCAAGGTACCTTGGCGGATGGGGCGACATCGGAGGTCGCGGATGGCAAGGCATGGGCCTGCTTGGGATCGGCGGTGAGGTGCTGCAGCATGGCCGCGGCCGCGGCCTGCTCACCAGCCCGCCGCGATGCGCCGATGCCGCGTTCGCTGCGGCCTGTCTCGGTCACGGTGCACTCCACATCGAAGGTCTGTTTGTGCGCCTCACCGAGGGTGGCCACCACGCGGTAGACCGGCAGCTTCATTTTGCGCCCCTGCAGCCACTCCTGCAATTCGGTCTTGGGGTCCTTGCCCATCGCGCTCATTTGCGCGTTGAGTTCCAGATCGCTGTACAAGCGGCGCACCAGGGCGGCGGCCGCTTCAAAGCCCGCGTCGAGGTACACGGCGCCGATCACGGCTTCGAGCGCGTCGGCCAGGATCGACGGGCGTTTTTGCCCGCCCGAACGCTTTTCACCGTCGCCCAGGCGAAGTCCGGCGGAAAGATTCAGGCGCGATGCGATGTCGAACAACGTGTCCTGCTTGACGAGGTTGGCGCGCACCCGCGAAAGATCACCCTCGGGCAACTGGTTGAGCTTCTCGAACAACAGGCCGGAGACCGCCAGGTTGAGCACCGAATCGCCCAGAAACTCCAGGCGCTCGTTGTGGTCGGCGGTGAAACTGCGATGCGTGAGTGCGCGCTCCAGCAAGCGCGGATTGGCAAAGTTGTGTTGCAGGCGCCGTTGCAGCGCCGTGAGTTCCGGATTCAAGAATGCGGGCGCTCCATCGAGCGCTCCCTGCCCAGGCTGCGTGTCACTTCGAGCGGCCTTCGTACTTCATGACCAGGTAGGCCGGACCGGTGAGGTGCACTTCGCGGGTGTAGGCAAACGACACCACCACACGATCACCCTCTTTGCCCACGGTCAGGTCCTTGCCCGAGATGGTGCGGATGTCGTCAATCTGCGCCGCCTTGTCAAACGCGCTGCGCACCTCGGCCACCGTGGTGCCCACAGCGGCCTTGTCCACCGCTTTCTTGACAGCGATGAATTCGAGGTAGGTCGGCACCAGCTGCGCGAACACCACGCCGGCCAGCGCCAGCAGGATGCCCACGACGAGCAGGCCCATGAATGTCAGACCATGTTGATGTCGCTTCAGCTTCATGAGGTCATGCTCCAGGATTAACGGTTGTCATTCGAAGGACCCGATGCGGCCCAGGTCGCCAAAATTCATCCACACAAAGAAGGCCTTGCCCACGATGTTGCGCTCGGGCACGAAGCCCCAGTAGCGCGAGTCCAGCGAGTTGTCCCGATTGTCACCCATCATGAAATAGTGGCCGGCGGGCACCTTGCAGGTCACACCCTCGACGGTGTACTTGCAGCCGTCGGCAAACGGGAATTCGGTGGCACCCGGAATGAACGCAGGCCGGTCATCGTCGTTGAGGGTGTTGTACTTGCGCTGGTCCAGCGTTTCGCCGAACTGCTTCGAGTAACGCATGGAGTCGCCGTCAAAGAAGTCGGGCTGGGCCACACGCGGCACAGCCTTGCCGTTGACGGTCAGCTGCTTGTTCAAGTAAGCCACTTCGTCGCCAGGCACACCGATCACGCGCTTGATGTAGTCCAGGCTGGGCTGCGGGGGGTAGCGAAACACCATCACGTCGCCGCGCTGCGGGTCGTTGTTGGCGATGAGCTTGGTGTTGAACACCGGCAGGCGCACGCCGTAATGGAATTTGTTCACCAGGATGAGGTCACCCACGCGCAAGGTAGGGATCATGGAACCTGAAGGAATCTTGAAGGGTTCGAACAGGAACGAGCGCAACACGAACACCGCCAGGATCACAGGGAACAGACCCGCGGTCCAGTCGAGCCACCAGGGTTGTGCCAGCAGCTTTTGCCGCGCCGGCTCCACATCCCCTTCCACCTGGCTGAAGCCTTGCTTGATCAGGGCTTCCTTGCGGGTGTTGTGCTCCACCAGCAGTTGGTCGGCAGCGCGCCGGCGTTGCGGGAGAAAAACCAGCTTCTCTGCCAGCCAGAAAAGGCCCGTGACGGCGGTGGCCAACATCAGCAGCAAGGCAAAGTTGCCTTCGACCACGCCCGCGTACCACGCTCCGGCGTAAGCCACGAAGGCCGCCAGGATCACCGCGGTGACCGTTCCCATGAGCGCCTGCATCAGTCCTGCACCTGCAAAATGGCGAGGAACGCCTCCTGGGGAACTTCCACCGAGCCAATCTGTTTCATGCGCTTCTTGCCTGCTTTCTGTTTTTCAAGGAGTTTGCGTTTGCGGGAAATGTCACCGCCGTAGCATTTTGCCAGCACGTTCTTGCGCAGCGCCTTGATGGTCTCCCGGGCGATCACGTTGCCGCCAATGGCGGCCTGGATCGCGACGTCAAACATCTGCCGGCTGATGATTTCGCGCATCTTGGCCACCACCGCACGACCACGGTACTGCGACTGCGAGCGGTGAACAATGATGGACAAGGCATCCACCTTCTCGCCGTTGAGCAGGATGTCGACCTTGACCACGTCGGCTGCTCGGTACTCCTTGAACTCGTAGTCCATGGACGCATAACCGCGGCTCACCGACTTGAGCTTGTCGAAGAAGTCCAGCACGATCTCGCCCAGTGGCATGTCGTAGGTCAGCATGACCTGTTTGCCGTGATACGCCATGTTGAGCTGCATGCCGCGCTTCTGGTTTGCCAGCGTCATGACCGCACCCACGTACTCCTGCGGCATGTAGAGGTGCACGGTGACGATGGGCTCGCGGATCTCTTCCAGCCGGCCCTGGTCGGGCATCTTGGACGGGTTCTCCACCATGATCACCTCGCCATCGGGCTTCATCACCTGGTAGACCACGCTCGGGGCGGTGGTGATCAGGTCCTGGTCGAACTCTCGCTCAAGCCGCTCCTGCACGATCTCCATGTGCAGCAATCCCAGGAAACCGCAGCGAAAGCCGAAGCCCAGCGCCTGCGACACCTCGGGCTCGTACTGCAGCGACGCGTCATTGAGTTTGAGTTTTTCCAGCGCGTCGCGCAGCGAGTCGTACTGGTTGGCTTCGGTCGGGTACAGCCCGGCGAAGACCTGGGGTTGCACTTCCTTGAAGCCCGGCAAGGCCTCGGTGGCAGGCCCGGCGTTGTTCGGCAGCTTTTTCTCCAGCGTGATGGTGTCACCCACCTTGGCGGCCTGCAGCTCCTTGATGCCCGCAATGATGTACCCCACCTCACCGGCCTGCAGTGATTCGCGCGGCTCGTTGCCCGGCGTGAACACGCCCATGCTGTCGGCGTTGTAGACCGTGTTGGTCGCCATCATCTTGAAGCGCTCGTTCTTGAGCAGGCGACCATCGACCACGCGAACCAGCATCACGACGCCCACGTAGGCGTCGTACCAGCTGTCCACGATCATGGCGCGCAAGGGGGCGTCGGGGTTGCCCTTGGGAGGCGGAATGCGCGCGACCACCGCTTCCAGGATGTCTTCCACGCCCATGCCGGTCTTGGCCGAGCAGGGAATGGCGTCGGTGGCGTCGATGCCGATCACATCCTCGATTTCGCTCTTGGCGTTCTCCGGATCGGCGTTGGGCAGGTCCATCTTGTTGAGCACCGGCACCACCTCCACACCCAGGTCGAGTGCGGTGTAGCAGTTGGCCACGGTCTGGGCTTCAACGCCCTGACTGGCATCCACCACCAGCAGCGCCCCTTCGCAGGCGGAGAGCGAGCGGGAGACCTCGTAGGAGAAGTCCACATGGCCCGGTGTGTCGATCAGGTTGAGGTTGTAGACCTGTCCGTCGCGCGCCTTGTACTTGAGCGCAGCGGTCTGCGCCTTGATGGTGATGCCGCGCTCTTTCTCGATGTCCATCGAGTCGAGCACCTGCTCGCTCATCTCGCGGTCGGACAAGCCACCGCACAGGGAAATGATGCGATCGGCGAGCGTGGACTTGCCATGGTCGATGTGCGCGATGATCGAAAAGTTGCGGATGTGATTCATCAGGAGAACGGCTCAAACACTGGGAAAACCGCGGCTCCGAACAGGAACGAGCGGCCATAAAAAAGGGCGCGTCAGCTGCTGACGCGCCCGTAACCAACAATCAATGGCAACTGCGATAGTTGGGGTTTCATTGTAGGCAAAAAGCCCGGAACGCACACCACCGAACGACCTTCAGCCCCTTGTTGCGACGCAGCAACGTGAACTTTATGCACAGCATATCCACAAGACAACGGGAAAACTTGTGGGCCGACTGTGGACGACTTGGGGACTACCGCGTCCGCTCCCACATCGTGGTTCGATGCGGCACCCTGACGCAGGAATTGATCCAAAAACGCGCTCATTTTAGCGAAATCGGTCAACATCCCCTTGCCGATAGTGAGCATCCACTAACAAAACAGGGCTGACCTTCCATTCATCCGGATTCTTCCACTGTGGCGAATCGGCCACCTCCAGAAAAAAACCCCCGAACCCAAAAGGGTTGAGGGTCGTTGGTGCAGCTGCCCGATGCGCAGCGGCTGGCGAGGCCAATCAGCGCTGCGGCCGGATCACGGCGTATTGCGCCCACTCACCGCGGCGAAACAACACATTCACCGGACGCGATTTGTCGATCTTGCTCAACGCCGCTTCCATGTCCTTGAGGCTGGCGGTGTCCGTGTTGGCGATCGCCACGATGACATCCCCCTCGCGCAAACCGGCGCGTGCCGCCGGACCCTCGGCCGATGCAATGCGCACACCGCCTTTGAGGTTGAGCTCCTTTTTTTCTGCAGCGGTCAGCTCCGCCAGACCCAGGCCCAGCGACTGCACAGCATTGCTCGCCTGAGGTTTGGCAGGCTCGGGCGCCGCAGCCCTCACTTCGGCCTTTTCAGGTTCGAGCTCGGCCACCGTGACAGACAAATCTCTCTGAGCCCCGCGGCGCAAGACGGTCATGACGCTTCTGTTGCCCGGCTTGGTGTTGCCCACGAAGCGGGGCAGATCCACCGACTTCTCGATGGTCTTGCCATCGAACTTCAGAATGATGTCGCCCGGCTCCACGCCCGCCTTGGCGGCGGGAGAATCGGGTTCAACGCCCCGCACCAGCGCACCTTTTGAAGCGCCCAGTCCCAGCGACTCGGCCACGTCCTTGCTGACTTGGTCAATCTGCACGCCGATGCGCCCACGCGTCACACGCCCCGTGGTCCTGAGTTGATCGGACACGCGCACCGCCTCATCGATCGGGATGGCAAACGAGATGCCCTGGAAACCACCCGATCGCGAATAGATCTGGCTGTTGATGCCGATCACTTCGCCCCGCATGTTGATGAGGGGACCGCCTGAGTTACCGGGATTGATGGCCACGTCGGTTTGAATGAAAGGCAGGAAATCGCCGGTGTCGCGCTGTTTGGCGCTGACAATGCCGGCGGTCACCGTGTTTTCAAGACCAAACGGTGAGCCGATGGCCATCACCCACTCGCCCACACGCAAACGGTTCACGTCGCCGATCTTCACCGCGGTCAAACCAGTGGCCTCGATCTTCACGACCGCGACATCGGTGCGTTTGTCGGCACCCACCACCTTGGCCTTGAACTCGCGGTTGTCGGGCAGGGTGACCAGCAACTCGTCTGCGCCTTCCACCACGTGTGCATTGGTCATGATGAGCCCGTCTGCGCTCAAGATGAAGCCCGAGCCCACGCCGCGGGGCTGTGCATCTTCGGATGGACCGCGTTCTTGGCGTGGCGTGCGCGGGGTCATGCCGGGAGGCACCGGAATACCGAAACGCTTGAAGAACTCGAGCATCTGCTCATCGGGTGCGCCGCCGGCGCCCGGACGCGTGGCTGCGGCGCGCTCCAGGGTTCGGATGTTCACCACCGATGGACCCACCAGATCCACCAGATCGGTGAAGTCCGGCAGGCCTCGCACACTGGCTGCCGCCGGTGCCACGGGCACCACCGACGTCTGCGCTGACAGCGGCGCATGCAGGATGAGCGCCGCCGTGCCGACGGCCGCCAATGCGGCGGAAACGGACATGGCCAGCAAGGGCTTTTGAATGGATTTCAGGTGCGTCATGGTGATCCTTTACACACAAGCAAATGGCAGAACCGGGCTGTGCGCGCGAAAGCGTTCGGCCGGACCCTGCGCATGTGCGGTTCGGCCTGCGAAAAGCAAGTCTGGCAGGTTCAGCGCGTTCGCTCCAGCGCAAGGGCAAATCGGCGCAACGTCGGCGGCGGGACTTCGCCCAAGACCGTCACCCAGTGTTCGCCCACGCGCTTGCTGACGGAGTGGGTGGCACCAACGGCAGCCGCCTTTTCCTGGCCGTGACGCTGGGCATCAAATGGTTCGACGAACAGCGAGACAGAAGCCAGCCCATCGGAGAACACCCACTGCATCGGTGCGGCGCCCGGCGACTGCGCCGCACCTGCGTCACGCGTGTGGCAACTCATGGCGGTGAAGCCGGGCACCGCCTCTTTCAAGCGCCAGCCCTCCGCCTCGGCCGTGGTCTTTTTGAGCAAGGGTTTGTGCACTTCATAGCCGCGCGTGTCCTTCATCAGCTTCTGCAGCTTGTCCATGCTGACCTGCGCATCCAGCTGCAGTTCGGAGAAAGACATTTGTTCCAGGACGTTGCCCTGCTGGCCCAGCGTCTGCAACTTCACCACCAGACCGGTTTGGCGCTCGGACCAGATTCGGTAACCGAAGCGCAGCTCGTCCTTGGGCAAGATCTCCACCATGTCGGCGAGGTGGCCCGCCACCCGCTGCACGCCAGTCTCGCGCGCCGAATAGAACTGCGGAATCAGGTTGCTCGGCGTTCGCAAGAGCTCGGGAAACACGCCCAGGGAGTCGCGCTTTTCAACGAACGCCGTCTTCGTTTCCGGCTCGAACGTGATCACTTCGTTGTTGCGCCGGATGGTGGTGCGTGGTGGACCGGTGAGCGTGTCGATGCGCTCCATCTGCTGACTCCCGTCGCACACGTGCCAGACCTTCGATGCCGACATCGAAGACCCCGCCGACACCACCAGCGTGCCGGTGTAGGCGCGTTGCCGCGAAGCCTCGTGCATGCGGCTGAGCCATTCGTTCACCGTTCGCGTGCCGGGCTGGGAGGTCGACCCCACCTGCGCCAGCACCGGACCGCCCAGCAGCAAGCCCGCCGTCAGCAGGGCTATGGCACCCACCGGGCGCCAGCGCCGGGCGTGCGGACGTGCAACGCGCTCAGACGGGTGACGGGAGAAGGTCGCAACAAAGGAAGGCATTGCAGGTTTGGCGTCGAACAGTTGGGGCTTCATGGCGACTCAGCGCCCGGCGGCTTCGTAGGTCGCATTGCGAATGAAACCGGACGGCATCTGCAAAGCGGACATGCCCCCGTGCTGGCGGTGTTCTGCCAGGAGAGCCTCCAGTTGCGCGTCGCGAATCAGAACGCCCTGGCCGGTGTTGACCGCCACCGGCGAGTTGGCAGCAGGTGCCCCAACCGTTGACACCAGCACAGGTGCTGAAGTGCTGCCGGTTGAACCCGATGCCAGCTGGGCGCCCGCAGCGCCCGTCGACCCCGAGCCGGAGATCATGCTCCAACTCACCGCCATCACGGCCGCCAGCGATGCAAAGCCCGCCACCAATTTCCAACGAAACACCGCATCGTTGGCAGCCTCGCGGCGCTCGCCGCCAGACAACACCCGGGCGGCTTCGACCACCGGGCGCGGTGCCTCCTGAACTTCCGCGTTGGAAGCTCCCAGGCCGATCCGCACAGCTGCCAGAAAATCGGCCGCTGGCTGGATCCCAGTCGGGTCTGCGTGGCCGCGCAACACATCCCCGATCACTTCGTAGGCATGCCAGTTCGCCAGGGAACCCGACGGAAGCGATTCCAGCAAGGCGTCCAGTTCGGAAGCACTGAGCTCACCATCGACCATGGCAGACAGCGCAGTACCCAGATCTTGGCCTGGCGTCGCAGCGGCATTTTCAGCTGGCAGACGCTTGTGAAGTTGTTCGGCATTCATGATTCGTTTCCCCGTGTGCGATGCAATCGGCTTGCTGGCTTCGACTGCGCAATACCATTACCAGCGCTTGCCTGTTTGGCGTTCCAACATCGGCTTGATGCGTCCGGAAATCGCCTCGCGGGCCCGGAAGATCCGCGAACGGACGGTTCCAATCGGACACTCCAAAGCCTGCGCGATTTCCTCGTAGCTCATGCCCTCGATTTCCCGCAAGGTGATCGCCATTCGCAACTCTTCGGGCAGCGCGTCCATGGCCGCGTTGACCGCTTGGGCAATTTCCTTGCTGGCCAGCACCGCTTCGGGCGTCTCGGTGTCGGCCGCGTTGAAATTTAGTTCGCGTTCGGACGAGGAAGTTTCATCGTCGTCCGACGATTTCATCTGCGACTGGAAAACCAGGGGATCTCGCTTGAGCTCCATCAGCTGTTTTTTGGCGGTGTTCACCGCGATCCGGTAGAGCCAGGTGTAGAACTGGGCATCGCCACGGAACTGAGCCAGCGCCCGGTAGGCGCGAATGAAGGTTTCTTGCGCGATGTCTTGCACCAGATCGGAGTCGCGCACCATGCGACCGATCAGCCGTTCGACGCGGCGCTGGTATTTGATGACGAGCAACTCAAACGCGCGCTGCTCGCCGCCCAGTGTGCGCTGCACCAACATGACATCGCTGTCGGGAGGCGGGGGGGCGGTGTGGTCTTCGGGAGTCATGCGCGCGGAAATATAACCCAAGGGTTGAAAGGCCCAGGCGCTGCCAGCGCATGGCCCGCCACAGGCCAGGCTGGCTTCAGGCCCGGCTCGATACCAAGGCTCGGCGAAGGTCGCGCCAGCGCGACGCCCGGGCGCTGCGTTCGACCCATAACCAATGTTGCCCCCGGTCCACCCCAACAACGCGAAGCAAGACCCAGCGCTGAAGATCGAGCACGCATTCCACTTCGGCCAGCCCCAGGGACTCGACCGCCGCCTGATCGGTCCAGGACCACGCGCCGGCTTCGTCCAGGCGCTGCCCGTCGCCTGAACTCCAATGCAGGGAACCCACGGGTGAGCGACGCCAGTTCAGGAACGCCCACGCCATCCAGGCCGACCAGCCGAAGAGCACCGCGCAGCAGATCAGCCAACCCCAAAGACCCTGAGAGCGGACGTCCGTCTGGAGCAGGAACATCAACCCCGCTGAGGCACTCACCCCACCCAACACCACCAACACCCAGCCCTGAAACGCACAACGCCCCACCGGGTAGACCACGGATGGGGCGCTGCGCATGAGGAGCCTGTTGAACAGGGGCGGTCGAACGGTTCAAACGCGCTTGAAGACCAGCGAACCGTTGGTACCACCAAAACCAAAGTTGTTCTTGAGTGCAACGTCGATCTTCATGTCTCGCGCCGTGTTGGCGCAGTAGTCCAGGTCGCACTCGGGGTCCTGGCTGAAGATGTTGATCGTTGGTGGGCTCTTCTGGTGGTGCAATGCGAGCACCGTGAACACACTCTCGATACCACCTGCGCCACCCAGCAAGTGACCGGTCATGGACTTGGTGGAGTTCACCACCACCTTGTGAGCGTGATCGCCCAGCGCCGCCTTGATGGCATTGGTCTCGTTCAGATCACCCAGAGGCGTCGAAGTGCCATGCGCGTTGAGGTAGTCCACCTGATCGGCATCCAGACCCGCGTTGCGCAGTGCGCTGACCATGGCACGGCGCGGACCGTCCATGCTGGGCGCTGTCATGTGACCCGCGTCGGCGCTCATGCCGTAGCCCGAGAGCTCCGCATAAATGCGCGCGCCTCGTGCCTTGGCGAACTCGTACTCTTCGAGCACCATCACACCAGCGCCCTCACCCAACACAAAACCATCGCGGTCCTTGTCCCAAGGGCGGGAAGCCGTGGCCGGATCATCGTTGCGCGTGGACAGGGCGCGCATGGCGGCGAACCCACCCACACCCAGGGGGGACACCGTCGCTTCGGAGCCGCCAGCCACGATCACATCGGCGTCGCCGTACTCGATCTTGCGGGCGGCCTCACCGATACAGTGCAACCCGGTGGTGCACGCGGTCACCACCGCCAGGTTGGGGCCCTTGAAGCCGTACCGCATGGACACGTGGCCGGCGATCATGTTGATGATCGAAGCAGGCACGAAGAATGGCGAAATGCGGCGTGGCCCCCGACTCACCAGCTCTGCGTGGGTCTCTTCGATCAGTGGCAGACCACCGATGCCCGAGCCAATGATGCACCCGATGCGCACAGCGGTCTCTTCATCCAGCGCGTCGCCCAGAGGCAAGCCCGAGTCGATCACGGCCTGGTGAGCCGCCGCGACGCCGAAATGGATGAAGGTGTCCATGGTGCGCGCTTCTTTGGCGCTCATGTAGGACTCGATGTTGAAGCCTTTGACCTCGCCCGCAATTTTGCAAGCGAAGTTGGAAGCGTCAAACCGGGTGATCAGGTCAATGCCGGAGCGCCCGGCCAACAGGTTGGCCCAGGCATCGTCCACCGTGTTTCCCACGGGGCTGATACAGCCCAGGCCGGTCACGACTACACGACGACGGCTCATTCAGTTCCCCCGCGTTCTTGACCGCACACCTGGCAACCCGGGTTCAAAGGAACGTTCGGGACAGGCCGCGGTTGAACGCATGCAAGTCAACAATCAGGCCTTCTGGTGGGCCATTGCGTAATCGATGGCGTTTTGCACCGTCGTGATTTTCTCGGCGTCTTCGTCGGGGATTTCAATACCGAACTCGTCCTCGAGAGCCATCACCAATTCGACCGTGTCCAGGGAATCGGCGCCGAGGTCGGCCACGAAAGCTTTTTCGTTGGTGACTTGGCCCTCTTCAACACCGAGTTGTTCGGCAATGATTTTCTTAACACGTGCTTCGATATCGCTCATAAGTCCCTCTGAGGGTGGTTGAAATGCAAGGCCGCCATTTTAGCCGGGCTAGGGAGGTCTCCCCAGATGGCCCGCCGGGCGGCTGGCGCGGCGAATGAACACATTTGAATGCAGGCAGCGCTGTCAAGACATGAACATGCCGCCGTTGACATGCAGCTCTTGACCTGTGACGTAGGACGCGTGGGGACCAGCCAGGTAGGCCACGGCGTGCGCAATGTCGGCCGGTTTTCCCAGGTGTCCGAGCGGAATCTGACCCAGCAAGGCCTTCTGCTGCTCTTCGGGCAGCGACGCCGTCATGTCGGTCTCGATGAAGCCGGGGGCCACGCAGTTCACCGTGATGTTGCGGCTGCCGAGTTCACGGGCCAACGCACGCGTCATGCCCGCCACACCGGCCTTGGCAGCCGCATAGTTGGCCTGACCTGCATTGCCCGAGGCGCCCACCACACTGGTGATGCTGATGATGCGGCCGTACCGTTGCTTCATCATCGGGCGGATGACCGCTCGGCTCATGCGGAACACCGCCTTGAGGTTGGTGTCCAGCACAGCGTCCCAGTCGTCGTCTTTGAGGCGCATGGCGAGCATGTCGCGGGTGATGCCGGCGTTGTTCACCAGCACCTGGAGGCCGCCGTGCGCCTTGACGATCTCATCGATCAGCGCCTCGGCCGAAGCGGCATCGTTCACGTCCAGCTTGGCACCACGGCAGCCTGCAGCGGCACCGGCCAAACCGGTGAGGCTGGCGGTGATCTTCGCCGCGCCTTCGTCGCTGGTGGCCGTGCCGATCACGATCAAGCCTCGTGCAACCAGTTCGTGTGCGATGGCCGCACCAATGCCGCGCGAGGCGCCCGTCACCAGGGCCACTTGACCCGCAAATTTCACTTCAGACATGGTGTGCTCCTGGACTCAGGCCAACAGGGTTGTGACCTCGGCCAGGGTTGCCGGATCGTACAAGGCAGCGCCCGTGAGATCGGGGTCGATGCGCTTGACCATCCCGGCGAGCACCCTGCCCGGACCGCATTCGACGATGGTGTCGGCGCCGCGCGCCTTCATGGCCTGAACACATTCCACCCAACGCACCGGACCGAAAGCCTGACGGTAGAGCGCATCGCGGATGCGGTCTGCGTCGGTTTCTATCGCCACATCGATGTTGTTCACGACGGGAATCCGGGGCTCCGAAAACACGGTGCTCGCCAATCTTTCTTTCAACCGCTCGGCCGCAGGCTTCATGAGGCTGGAATGGAAGGGCGCAGACACCGCCAATGGCAATGCGCGTTTTGCGCCGTTGGCCTTGAGCACTTCGCAGGCTTTGTCGACCGCAGCCTTGCTGCCCGCGATCACGGTCTGGGCCGGGTCGTTGAAGTTGACAGCCTCCACCACCTCGGCACTGCCCTCGCCGAACGTCGCTTGCGCCTCGGCGCAACCTGCGATCACGCGCTGCGTGTCCATGCCGAGGATCGCGGCCATGGCCCCGGTGCCCACCGGCACCGCTTCCTGCATCGCCGCCGCACGGAAACGCACGAGTGGCGCGGCCTGGGCCAGCGTCAACACACCAGAGGCCACCAAGGCCGCGTACTCACCCAGGGAGTGCCCCGCCAAGACGGAGGGCGAGGCGCCAACCTCGGCGCGCCAGACGCGCCAGGCGGCCACGCTGGCGACCAGCATCACCGGCTGGGTGTTGGTGGTCAGAGACAGCAATTCCTTGGGACCATCGTGGATCAGTTGACCCACGTCTTCTCCCAGAGCGTCGGAGGCTTCGGCCAGGGCACCCACCACCTCGGGATGATCGCCCCAGGCGTCCAGCATGCCCACGGCCTGCGAGCCCTGGCCGGGAAATACGAAAGCAAAATTCTTCATGTGGTCTTCAAATGGTCTTGTGCAAAGGAACCCCCCGGGCAATCCTGCTCAGAAGTCCAGCAGCACGGCGCCCCAGGTGAAGCCGCCGCCAACGCCTTCGAGCATCAGGGTGTCGCCTTTTTTCACCTGCCCCTGGCGCACCGCGTGGTCCAGCGCCAGCGGAATCGACGCTGCCGACGTATTGCCGTGCTGGTCGACGGTCACCACGACCTTGTCCATGGGCAACTTGAGTTTGCGCGCCGTGCTTTGCATGATGCGGATGTTGGCCTGATGGGGAATCAGCCAGTCCACGTCCTCAGCCGTTTTGCCGGCTTTCGTCAGAACGGCTCGCGCCGTGTCTTCGAGCACGCCAACCGCCAGCTTGAACACCGCCTGGCCATCCATCTTGAGCAGCGGGTCGCCCAAAATCGAGCCGCCCGACACATGCCCGGGCACGCACAGGATCCCCGAATGCTTGCCGTCGGCATGGATGTCGGTGGCGAGGATGCCGGGCTGGTCGGACGCCTCCAGCACCACGGCACCAGCGCCATCACCGAACAAGACGCAGGTGGTGCGGTCGTTGAAATCGAGGATACGACTGAACACCTCGGATCCGACCACGAGCGCCTTGTGCGCGGTGCCCGACTGGATCAGGGCGTCGGCCACCGTCAGTGCATAAATGAAACCACTGCAGACCGCCTGCACGTCGAACACCGGACAGCCGGCGATGCCCAACTTGTGTTGCAACAACGCCGCCGTCGAGGGAAAGACCATGTCGGGCGTTGACGTGGCGACGATGATCAGATCGATGTCGGCCGGCAACACGCCTGCGGCTGCCATGGCGTCGCGGCATGCCACAGCGGCCAGGTCGCTGGCGAACACGCCGTCTGCAGCAAAGTGACGCGCCCGGATGCCGGTCCTCTCCACGATCCAGTCATCACTGGTTTCCACGCCCCGCTGGGCCAGCATGTTCACCATGTCGGCGTTGGTCAGGCGGTTGGGTGGCAGGCAGCTGCCGGTGCCGGTGATGCGGGCAAAACGGGTCATGCGTTGCTTGTGGGGTGTTTCAAAGTGTCGGGATGCTCTTGAGTTCGCTCGGCAGCGTCTCAGGGGACATCAGCTGCTTGGCATGTGCGATGCGTTCTCGCACGTTGTCGAGCAACCGGTTGTGGGCCGCATCATAAGCCCGCCCCAAAGCCTGCTCGAACGCGAACGCATCGGCCGATCCGTGGCTCTTGAACACCAGGCCTTGCAGGCCCAACAAGGCTGCTCCGTTGTACCGGCGATGGTCAACACGATTTTTAAAAGATTTTAGGACCGGATAGGCAACGATAGCAGCCATTTTGCGGAAAATGCTGCTGGAGAATTCTTCTCGAAGAAACCCGCTGATCATCGAAGCCAAGCCTTCGCTGGCCTTCAGCGCGACATTGCCCACAAACCCGTCGCACACGACGATGTCGGTCGTCCCCTTGAAAATATCATCACCCTCAACATTCCCAAAAAAGTTGAGATCGCCGGTGTTGGCAGCATTTCGCAGCAAAACGCCCGCCTTTTTGATCACTTCACTGCCCTTGATCACTTCTTCGCCCACGTTCAGCAGACCGACACTGGGCTCCGGACGACCGGTGGCCGCCGCCACCAGCGCCGAGCCCATCACGGCGAACTGCAACAAGTGCTCGGCGGAGCAATCGACGTTGGCGCCCAGGTCCAGCACCGTGGTGGCACCTCCGCGGGCGTTGGGCATTTGGGTGGCGATGGCCGGTCGGTCGATGCCATCCAGGGTCTTGAGCACGTAACGGGCAATGGCCATCAACGCGCCCGTGTTGCCGGCAGAAACCACCGCCTGGGCGAGGCCGTCTTTCACCTGGTTGATCGACACCCGCATCGAAGAATCTTTCTTGCGGCGCAGTGCAACTTCCACCGAGTCGTCCATGCCGACCACCTCGGTCGCCGACACGACGGTGCAACGAACGTTGTTGAGCACCTGGGGCCACGCTCGAAACACCTCGGGCTTGCCCACCAACAAGAGCTGGGCTTGCGGGTGACTGGCGAGAAAGGCCTGGCAGGCGGGCATGGTCACGCCCGGACCGACATCCCCACCCATGCAATCCACGGCGATGGTGATCATCTCAATTTCCTGAGGCGGGCACGGCAGGTGCCCCATCCATGAAAAAAGCCCGCATGGAACATGCGGGCCCGTGCCTGTGGAGTCCGCCCGGCCTCGAGCGCATGGCGCACCGAGGCCAACGGCGAACGGTCACGTCAGGCTTCGGATTTGTTCTTCAGCACCTGGCGGCCACGGTAGAAACCGTTGGGGCTGATGTGGTGGCGCAAGTGGATTTCACCGGTGGTCGGCTCCACGGCGATGCCCGGCACGTTCAAGGCGTTGTGCGAACGGTGCATGCCGCGCTTGGAAGGGGACTTTTTGTTTTGCTGAACAGCCATGGTGGGCTCCTGAAATCGGTAGGGACAAACGGGTGCGCCTGAAACCATGCACATCGGAGTGCCTTTGGATGCCTGCGCAAAGCCAAGCATTATAGCCCGAAGCGCCTGCTCGAGCCCAAACGCCGACGAAGGGCGAGCAACCGGCCTACTTTTTGAGTTTGGCCAGTTCGGCAAACGGATTCCTGCGCTCGGGCTCGCCGTTGTCCATCCCCACCCCGGGGTCCGACGCCTGCATGACCACCGGCACCGGGCAGATGTCGTGCAGGGGGACCAGCGGCAACTCCATCAGCAATTCGTCTTCCAGGACATCGTGGAGACGGGGTCGCGGCTCCAGCGCCAGCAAGTCCTCTTCGCAGTCGTCGTCTTCGGCCTCCGCGGTGGCCTCGTCGTTCACGAAACGGAACCAGCGGTCGACCGTCAGCGGGGTGTCGACCGGTCCCAGACAACGCTGGCAGGTCAACGGGATCGTTGCATCGGCATGCACATGCAGCCAGACGGCCTGTGCGCCACCGGATGCGCCAGCGCGCATCTCGCCCCTGGCCTGCCAGGTGACCAATCCCAAGGCGGGAAGGCCGTCCCCGGCGTGGGCTTCGGCCGAGAGGCGCTGAAAACGGGTCATGGGATCGTGGGCTTGCAGATCGGCGCCAGCCAACGCAAAGGCGCGCACGTCCAGCCTGTCGGGATGCCAGCTGGTCTTGGAAGTGGATGTCATGACGGGCAGTTTAAAAGAATGCACGCAGAATAGCGGGATGACGCCCGACCGCCCCAGCACTTCCACTTCGCGCCCACTCATCCTGGGCTCCACCTCCCGCTACCGGCACGAGCTGCTGTCCCGCTTGAAACTGCCGTTTGAAGCCGTGGCGCCCAACGTGGACGAAACCCCCCGGTCGGGTGAGAACCCGGCGGATCTGGCGGTGCGCCTTGCCTTGGCCAAGGCACGCGACGTGGCGGCGCGCCATCCCCAGGCGGTGGTGATCGGCAGCGATCAGGTGGCGGATCTGCGCGGCGAGCCGCTGGGCAAACCGGGCACCCACGAGCGTGCGGTCGTTCAGCTCAAGCGCCTGCGTGGCGAAACCGTGGTGTTTCAAACCGCATTGGCGGTGGTCTGCGCAGCCACGGGCTTCGAGCAGTGCGACCTGGCCTCGGTGCGGGTCGTGTTCCGCAAACTCAGCGACGCCGAAATTGAGCGCTACCTGCGTGCCGAGCAACCTTACGACTGTGCTGGCAGTGCCAAAAGCGAAGGTCTGGGCATCTCGTTGCTGGAGCGCATCGACAACGACGACCCCACGGCGCTGGTCGGCCTGCCCTTGATCCGCACCTGCCGCATGATCCGCGCCGCCGGCGTGCAGGTGCCGTGAGCGGCGCTCTCGCTCCCAAAGGAACCCTGTACCTGGTGCCCACGCCGCTGGATTTCGGCATGGCGCAGGAGGCTGCACCGGCCGACACATGGCTGCCCCGCGAAACGCTGACGGTGGCCAGTGGCCTGACGCACTGGATCACCGAAAACGCGAAAAGCACGCGTGCTTTCCTGAAACGGGTGGAAGCAACGGTGGGTATCGCGGCACCGGTGCAGGCCCAACACATCACGGAACTGCCCCGTGCCGCCCACAAGAAAGGCGACCACACCCCGCAGGCCGAGGGCGACGCGCAGGCGCGCGAGTTGCTGGCCGCGGCTCTGCTGGGCCACGACATCGGCCTCGTGAGCGAAGCCGGCATGCCGGCCATTGCCGACCCCGGCAGCGCCGTGGTGCGTGCGGCACACGCATTGGGCGTGAAGGTGGTACCACTCACGGGACCGGTCTCGCTGATGCTGGCCTTGGCAGCCAGCGGCTTGAACGGTCAGAGTTTTGCGTTTGTGGGCTACGTGCCGCAAGAAGCAACGGAACGGGGCAAACGACTGCGCGAGCTGGAAGCGCTGTCACTCAAAACCGGGCAAACCCAGATCCTGATCGAAACGCCTTACCGCAACACCGCGCTGCTGCAAGCGTTGCTGCAGACGCTGCATCCACACACACGGCTGGCGGTGTGCTGCGCCATGTCGCTGCCGCAACAGGTGAGCCGCAGCGCATTGGTGAGCGAGTGGAAACGCAGCCCGGGCACCGCCAGCGGTCTGCCGCTGGACACCCCCGCGGTGTTTCTGTTCGGTCGCTGAGCGCTCAGCCCATCACGCGCTGGAGGTGCGCGCGCACCGACTTGCCCAGTTCGGCGTTGGCCAGCGCCAGATCGATCGTGGCCTCCAGGAAACCTTCCTTGCTGCCGCAGTCGTAGCGTGTTCCGTCGTAGCGGAAGGCCTGCACTTTCTCGGTGCCGATCAGGGCAGCGATGCCGTCGGTGAGCTGGATCTCCCCGCCCGCACCGCGCGGCTGGCGCCGGATGCTTTCGAACACCGCTGGCGTGAGCACGTAGCGACCCGCCACCGCCAAGGTGGACGGCGCCACGTCGGGCGCAGGCTTCTCGACCATGGCGAATACCTCGGCCAATGCGGCACTCACGCCGTGCACGTCGACCACGCCGTAACGACGGGTGTCGGCGCGCGGCACGTCCTGCACGGCCAGCACGGTGCCGGGGCTCGATTCGTAGGCTTGCACCATCTGCTGCAACACGGTGGGGCCGCCCTCCGCCTGGCGCGCGCCCATCATCAGATCGTCGGCCAGCAACACGGCAAACGGCTCATCGCCCACCAGGCGCTCGGCGCACAGCACCGCGTGTCCCAGACCGAGCGCCCGGGGCTGGCGCACATAGACACAGTCCATGTCGTCGGGTTTGATGGAGTTGACCAGCTCAAGCAGGGCCGACTTGCCGGCCGCTTCGAGCTCCATCTCCAGTTCGTAAGCGGTGTCGAAGTGGTCCTCGATGGCACGTTTGTGGCGCCCGGTCACGAAGATCATCTCGCGGATGCCGGCGGCGTAAGCCTCTTCGACGGCGTATTGAATCAACGGCTTGTCGACCACCGGCAGCATTTCCTTGGGGATGGCTTTGGTGGCGGGCAGAAATCGGGTGCCCAGGCCACCCACGGGGAAAACAGCTTTGCGGATTTTCATGATCTCTCTCTCTGACTTGTTGATTCTGAAATGCGGTCTTGCATGGTAACGGCGCGGTGTGAAATCACATCGAAAGGCTACACTGCCGCCAGCTACACGACGGGCCACCGCCCCGCCGTCCAACTTCCCGAACAGCAGCACATGAACATCACGCCCGTCATTCTTTGTGGTGGCTCCGGCACCCGCCTGTGGCCCTTGAGCCGCCAAAGCTTTCCCAAGCAGTTCGTGCCCCTGGTGGGCGACCAGAGCTTGTTGCAGCTGACGCTGGCGCGCCTGGCCTGGTGCGGCAACCCACCCCAGTGCGTGGCGTCCGAGGACCACCGTTTCCTGGTCGCAGACGCCATGGAATCACAAGGCTCGGCGGGCCAGGTGCTGTTGGAGCCCGCAGCACGCAACACGGCGGCGGCCATGGCGCTGGCCGCCTTGCTGGCCACCAGCCCGGCAGATGCCGACCCGCTGCTGCTGTTCTGCCCGTCGGACCACCACATCCCCGACGTCGAGGCTTTCGCCCACACCATCCGCCAGGGTGTGCCGGCGGCCGAGGCCGGCGCCATCGTCACCTTCGGCGTGGTGCCGAGCTTCCCGAGCACCGCCTACGGCTACATCGAGCAGAGCGACGCCCGAGCCGACGGCAGCCGCCGCGTGGCGCGCTTCATCGAAAAGCCCGCGCCCGCCGCTGCGCAAGCCTTGCTGCTGCAGGGCAACGTGCTGTGGAACGCCGGCATTTTCCTGGTGCGCGCCAGCACCCTGCTGACCGCGCTCGGCCAGCATGCCGACGACATCCTGCAGTCATGCCGCCAGGCCATGGCCAACCCGAAGCAGGACACCGTGGGTCAGATCCACTTTGTGCGGCCCGAGGCCGCGCCCTTCCTGGCCTGCCGCTCCCAAAGCATCGACTATGCGGTGATGGAGCGCCACGCCGACGTGGCCGTGGTGCCCTTCCAGGGCCAGTGGAGCGACGTGGGCAGCTGGAACGCGGTGGCCGACCTCAGCCCGGCCGACGACGACGGCAACCGCATCACCGGCCAGGGTCACACCCTGCACGCGAGCAACACGTTCATTCACGCACCGGGCCGCACGGTGGTGGCCCTGGGCACGAAAGATTTGCTGATCATCGACACACCCGACGCCCTGCTGGTGGCCCAGCGCGATCACGCAGAACAGGTCAAGGACGTGGTGGCGCACCTGTCGCGCCTGAAAGTGCCGGAAGCCGCGCTGCACCGCCGCGTGGCGCGCCCCTGGGGCTGGTACGACAGCGTGGACATGGGCGAACGTTTCCAGGTCAAGCGCATCGGCGTCAAACCGGGCGCCAGCCTGAGTCTGCAGAAGCACCACCACCGCGCCGAACACTGGATCGTGGTCAAGGGCACGGCCGAGGTCACGCGGGGCGCGGAGACCTACCTGCTGTCGGAAAACCAGTCCACCTACATCCCCATCGGCGAGGTGCACCGCCTGCACAACCCCGGCAAGCTGGCGCTGGAAATGATCGAGGTGCAGTCGGGCAGCTACCTGGGTGAAGACGACATCGTTCGCCTGGAAGACAAATACGGCCGCCAGCCCGATGCCGCCCAACCCTGAGGCAACCCGCATGAAGATTTTGCTCACCGGCGGTGCCGGCTACATCGGCAGCCACACGGCGGTCGCCTTGGTGGCGTCGGGTTTCGACCCGATCGTTCTGGACAACTTTGCCAACAGCCACCCGGTGGTCATGGACCGCCTGGCCACCATCACCGGCCGACCGATTGAGCTGGAACGCGGCGATGTGCTCGACACACCTTGGGTGGAAGACGTGTTGCGCCGCCACCAGCCGGCGGGCGTGGTGCACTTTGCAGGCGACAAAGCGGTGGGCGAAAGCGTGGCGTTGCCGCTCAAGTACTTTCACAACAACATCGGTGGTGCGGTGAGCCTGCTGCGCGCCATGGAAACTGTGCGTGCCGACCACCCGGATCAGGCGCCCACGCTGGTGTTCTCCAGCAGCGCCACGGTCTATGGCGACCCGGCCACGGTGCCCATCACCGAAGACTTTCCCCGCAGCCACACCAACCCGTATGGCCACAGCAAGCTGGTGATCGAGGACATGCTCTCGGCCCTGCGCACCGCCAGCCCGGCTTGGCGCGTGGGCGTGCTGCGCTACTTCAACCCGGTGGGCGCGCACCCCAGTGGGCTCATTGGCGAAGACCCGGCCGGCATTCCGAACAACCTCATGCCCTATGTGGCGCAGGTGGCGGTCGGCCAGCGCGAACACCTCAACGTGTACGGCAACGACTACGCCACGCCCGATGGCACCGGTGTGCGCGACTACATCCATGTGCAGGACCTGGCCGCCGGCCATGTGGCCGCCATCAAGACGCTGCTCGGTCAGGGCGAGAGCTTCACCGTCAACCTGGGCACGGGCCGCGGCCACAGTGTGCTGGACGTGGTGAAGGCGTTCGAGGCCGCCAGTGGCAAGCCGGTGCCCTACCGAATCGCACCACGCCGTGCGGGCGATGTGGCCCAGTGCTGGGCCGACCCGGCCCTGGCGCTGCGCCTGCTGGGCTGGCAGGCACTGCACACGCTGGACGACATGTGTGCCGATGCCTGGCGCTGGCAGCGCGCCAACCCCAACGGTTACCGGAGCTGAACGCCGGCTGAGCGAGCCGCCAGGAAAATGCCTTCGCCCACGCTGGCGCCGAAGCGCTTGGCCAGGCGCAGACCCACGTTTTCGCGGCGGGTGTAGTCCACCAGCTCTTCGGCCTTGACGATTTCGCGCGCCACATAGTCGAGGTTGCCCAGGCCATCGGCCAGCCCGAGCGCCACGGCTTGCTGCCCGTTCCACACCAGGCCGCTGAAGGTCTCGGGCGTTTCTTTCAGGCGGTCGCCACGGCCCTTTTTCACCACGTCGATGAACTGCGTGTGGATCTCGGCCAGCAGGTTCTGCATGAACTGGCGCTGCGACTCGTCTTGCGGGCTGAACGGGTCCAGCAGGCCTTTGTTGTCACCGGCGGTCATGAGTCGCCGCTCGATGCCCAGTTTCTCCATCAAACCGGTGAAGCCGAAACCGTCCATGAGCACGCCGATGCTGCCCACCAGGCTGGCCTTGTCCACGTAAATGTTGTCCGCGGCCGCCGCGATGTAGTAGGCCGCCGAGGCGCAGGTTTCTTCCACCACCGCGTAGACCTTCTTGTCGTGCAGGCCCTTCAGGCGCGTGATCTCGTCGTTGATGATGCCTGCCTGCACCGGGCTGCCGCCGGGTGAGTTGATCAAGAGCACCACCGCCTGGGCGCCCTCGTCGTCGAACGCCGAGCGCAGTGCGGCGACCACGTTTTCGGCGCTGGCTTCTGCACCGGAGGCAATCTCGCCCTTGATTTCCACCACGGCCGTGTGCGGCGTGCTGGTCGCTGAAGTCATGTCCGCGCTGGTGTACAGAAACCAGACGACCGCCCCCAGGATGGCCAGCCACATGAAGCGGGTGAACATCTTCCAGCGGCGTGCGGCCTGCTGCTCGCGGATGGTGGCGAACACCAGCTTTTCCAGCGTGGCGCGCTCCCAGGCCACACCGTGGTGTCGGTCGCTGCCAGCAGAGCTCGTCGAGCCCGGGTTGTCGTCGTTCATGGTGGGGGTTTCTCAGAATTCAACAGGTTTGAGGTGGTATTGTGACCGCCAGTGAATCACCCCATCGACCTCCAGCAGTTCGATTTTGAAAAGCCCGCCACGGCACGGCCCACCCTGGCACTCACCGGTCGCGGGCTCGTACACCGCGCCGTGCGTGGCACACATCAGCCATCGGCCGGTGTCGTCGAAAAACCGGTCGGGTTGCCAGTCCAACTCCATCGCCACGTGCGAGCAGCGGTTCAGGTAGGCGTGTGGCTGCCCCTGGAAGCGCACCGCAAAGGCGCGGCAAGTCTGGCCAGCGAAGTTCACGTCGAACGACACCGCCCTCCCCCCGTCGACCAGATCGCGGCTGTTGCACAGCGGGTGGACCGGGTCGTCGGTGGGTGGCGTCATGGCAGCCTCAGGCGTGTTGGGTGAGCCAGTCGTGCAGTTCGCGCACCGAATGCGCAACAAACAAGGGCTTGAGTTCGTGGAATGCGTCGGGCTCGTGCGCGCCGTAGCTCACGCCCACGCTCGCGCAGCCGGCGTTCAGCGCCATCTGCAAGTCGTGCGTGGTGTCGCCGATCATCAGCGTGCGTTCGGGCGCCACCGCGAACTCGCTCATCAGCTCTTGGAGCATCAGCGGATGCGGCTTGCCGGCGGTCTCGTCCGCGGTGCGGGAGCCGTCGAACAGACCCACCAGCTCCACCGTGCGCAGCACCTCGTCCAGTCCCCGGCGGCTCTTGCCGGTGGCCACGGTCAACAGGTGCTGCCGCTCTTTCAATTCGGCCAGCAGGGGCAGCACGCCCTCGAACAAACTCAAGTCGTGCTGGTGCGCCGTGTAGTGGTGGCGGTAGCGTTCGCCCAGTTGCGGGTACTTCTCGGGCGGCACGTCGGGCGCGGCGTGGGCCAGCGCCTGCATCAGCCCCATGCCGATCACGTAGCTGGCGGCCTCGGTGGTGGGCGTGGCGCCCCCCACGTCGGTCACGGCCCGCTGGATGCTGCGGGCAATCAGTGCCGTGGAGTCGAACAGGGTGCCGTCCCAGTCGAAGGCGATGAGGTCGTATTGGCGGTGGCGCATGGTGTCAGGCAGTGGCCAGGGTCTGCGCGTGGTGTCGCAAATGGTCTTCGATGAAGCTGGCAATGAAGTAGTAACCGTGGTCGTACCCGTCGTGGCGGCGCAGCGCGAGCGGCTGGCCGGCCTGCTGGCACGCGGCTTCAAACCGGTGCGGGTGCAGCTGGGCTGCGAGGAAGTTGTCGGCCAGCCCCTGGTCGATCAGCAGCGGCGGCAGTCGGCCACCGGCTTTCACCAGCTCGGTGGCGTCGTGTTCGGCCCAGGCTGCGCGGTCTGCGCCCAGATAGCCGGTGAACGCCTTCTCGCCCCACGGGCATTGCGTGGGCGCAGCGATCGGCGCAAGCGCCGACACGCTCTGGTACAGGCCCGGGTGGCGCAGCGCGAGCGTGAGCGCGCCGTGCCCGCCCATGGAATGACCGAAGATCCCCACGCGGTGGGCATCCGCCGCAAAGTTCGACAGCACCGTTGCACGCAATTCTGCGGTGATCCAGCTTTCCATGCGGAAGTGTTTCGACCACGGCGCCTCGGTGGCGTCCAGGTAGAAGCCCGCACCATGGCCGAAGTCCCAGGCCGCGCTCGCGCCCTCGATGCCGGTGTCGCGCGGGCTGGTGTCGGGCGTGACAACCATCAAACCCAGCTCGGCCGCCACGCGCTGGGCACCGGCCTTGATGGCAAAGGTCTCTTCGGTGCACGTGAGCCCCGCCAGGAAGAACAGCACCGGCACCGGGCCCAGCGCGGCCTGCGGCGGCACGAACACGCCGAACTTCATCGGCAGTCCGATCTCGGTGGAGGCGTGCCTGTAAAAGCCCTGCACACCGCCGAAGCAGCGGTGTTCGCTCAGCGTTTCAAGACCCATCAAAACTCCACCACCGCGCGGATCGATTCACCGCGCTTCATCAGGTCGAAGCCTTCGTTGATCTGGTCCAGGCGCAGCTTGTGGGTGATGAGGTCGTCGATGTTGATCTTTCCCTCCATGTACCAGTCGACGATCTTGGGCACGTCGGTGCGGCCACGCGCGCCGCCGAAGGCGGAGCCCTCCCACTTGCGCCCGGTGACCAGCTGGAAAGGACGGGTGGAGATCTCTGCGCCGGCCTCGGCCACGCCGATGATGATGCTGCGGCCCCACCCCTTGTGCGTGCACTCCAGCGCATCCCGCATCACCTTGGTGTTGCCGATGCACTCGAAGCTGTAGTCGGCGCCACCGTCGGTGAGCTGGACGATGGCGTCCACGACGTTCGGCACGTCCTTGGGGTTGATGAAGTGCGTCATGCCGAACTTGCGCGCCATGGCTTCGCGCGCGGGATTCAGGTCCACACCGATGATCTTGTCGGCGCCCACCATCTTCGCGCCCTGGATCACGTTCAGGCCGATGCCGCCCAGGCCGAACACGACCACGTTGGCACCCGCCTCGACCTTGGCCGAAAAGAGCACCGCACCGATGCCGGTGGTGACACCACAACCGATGTAGCAGACCTTGTCGAACGGCGCGTCTTCGCGGATCTTGGCCAGCGAGATTTCAGGCGCCACGGTGTAGTTGCTGAAGGTGCTGGTGCCCATGTAATGAAAGATGGGCTGGCCGTCCATGCTGAAGCGGCTGGTGGCGTCGGGCATGAGGCCCTTGCCCTGCGTGCCGCGGATCAACTGGCAGAGGTTGGTTTTGCGGCTCAGGCAGAACTTGCACTGGCGGCACTCGGGCGTGTAGAGCGGGATGACGTGGTCGCCCTTCTTGAGCGAGGTCACGCCGGGACCCACATCCACCACGATGCCCGCGCCTTCGTGACCCAGGATGGCCGGGAAGATGCCTTCGGGATCGGCGCCCGAGAGCGTGTAGTAGTCGGTGTGGCAGATGCCGGTGGCCTTGATTTCCACCAGCACTTCGCCGAATTTCGGCCCCTGCAGGTCCACGGTTTCGATGGTGAGGGGCTGGCCTGCTTTCCAGGCCACGGCGGCTTGCGTTTTCATGGTGTCTGCGGTGGGTTGGTGAGATCGGCGTCGAGGTTACCGCAGATCAAATTCCCCCGACGCACACCGCCCATGCGTCAATCGGTCTTCGCTCCGCCCTGGAACCACTGTGCAAACAGGGCGCGCTCCTCCTCCGTGAGTCCTGTCGCGTTGTTCATGGGCATCAGCTTCGTGACCACCACCTGCTGGTACACCGTCTGCGCGTGCTGCTGGACCGCCTCGGCGGAGTCCAGCCGAACGTTCTTGGACTGCAGCGCCGCACCGTGGCACATGACGCAGCGCTTTTCGATCACCGGCTGGAGCTGCGCGTAAGTCACCACGTCGGGCACCGCCACGGCCCGCACCGGTGCGGGCTTGAGCCAGACGATGAGCGCGATCAGCACCACCACACCGGCCGCGGCATAGGGCCAGGGATGCGCGTTGCGCCCGAGCTTGAAGCCGTGGCGCAAGACAAAGAACTGCCGGATCGCCGCACCCGCGAACATCATGCCGATCAGGATCAGCCAGTTCTGCGGGTGGGTGTAGGTGAAGCTGTAGTGGTTGCTCAGCATCGCAAACAGCACCGGCAAGGTGAAATAGGTGTTGTGCACGCTGCGCTGCTTGCCGCGCTTGCCGTGGATCGGGTCCACCGGGCGGCCGGCCTTGAGGTCGGCCACCACGGTGCGCTGGCCGGGAATGATCCAGAAGAACACGTTGGCGCTCATGGCGGTGGCGATCATCGCGCCCATCAGCAGAAAGGCCGCGCGCCCGGCGAACAAATGGGTGGCCAGCCAGGCCGCCGCACACACCAGCACCAGCACCAGCGCGCCCACCTTGGCGTCGCCGTGTTTGCTCTGGCCCAGCGTGCGGCAGATCGCGTCGTACAGGAGCCAGAACACCACCAGGAACGCCAGCGCACCGGCCACGGCGGCTCCGGGGCTCCAGACGAACACCTTGGGGTCGATCAGGTAGACGCTGGGACTCCAGAGGTACGAGATGAGGAACAGCGCAAAGCCCGAGAGCCAGGTGGAATAACTCTCCCAGTAAAACCAGTGCAGGTTCTCCGGCAGCTTGGGCGGTGACACCGCGAACTTCACCGGGTGATAAAAACCGCCCCCGTGCACGGCCCAGAGTTCACCGCTGACACCGTCCTTCTTGAGCTGCTCGTCTTCGGGCGGGGTCAGGCTGCTGTCCAGGAACACGAAATAGAAGGACGAGCCGATCCAGGCAATCGCCACGATCACGTGCAGCCAGCGCAACAGCAGGTTGGCCCAGTCGAGCAGGTAAGTTTCCATGGGACCTCAGGACAGGTTGGCAGCGCCACCGGTGGCGCTGACGGCCATCAACAACTGCGCCACCACCGACGCGGCGATCACGGCCGGCACCTTGCTCTGAATGCCGGGCAAACCGATCGGGCAGGTCACGCGGGCGAGTTCGGCGGCGGTGAAGCCCCGTTCCGTCAGGCGGTGGCCAAAGGTGGCCCACTTGGTGCGGCTGCCGATCAGGCCGATGAAGGCCAGATCGTCGCGCTCGCGCTGGCGCTGCAGGCAGGCCGCGACCACGTCCAGGTCTTCGGCGTGCGAAAAACTCATGACCAGCACACAGGCACCTGCCGGCACATCGCGCACAGCGGTCTGCACCGGGTCGGAGTGCTCGGTGCTCACCTGCGCTGGCAGGTCCGGTGGAAACAGGCCGTCGCGGCTGTCGATCCAATGCACAGCAAACGGCAGCGGCGCCAGGGCCTGCACGATCGCCCGCCCGACGTGGCCGCCACCAAACAAGGCCAGCGGCGTGAGCGCAGGGCTCAACCGGTCGCGCAGTTGCGCAGCGTGCGAAGCGTCCACCGGCTCGAAGCGCAGCACCACCAAGCCCCCACAACACTGACCCAGGCTCGGACCCAGCGCAACCACCTCCCGCCAGACCGGCGGTGCGGTGTCGGCCCACCGAGCCAGGGCTTCGCGGGCCTGTTGTGCCGCCTTCCACTCCAGATGTCCGCCGCCGATCGTGCCCGATTCGCCGCGTGTCGCGTCGTCGAAGACCGCCATCCACGCGCCGGCTTCACGGGGCGCAGAGCCCCGTGTTTGCTCTACGGTGACGAGCACGGCGCGCGAACGGGTCAGATGCAGCAAAAAGGTTTCAAGCTCGCCGGGCATGTGTGGCGCCGATGTCGAAGAATGTGTGTGGAGACGTAAGGGAAGGCTGGCGGGGTCAGTATCGACCTTACTGTGCGAAACGCCACAGTCGATTCACAATACACGCCATCCACCCGGCCGTATGCGCTCACGGGGCGCACCCGGGTCCGAACACTTCCAACAGACTTGCCCACATGAGCGACATTGCATCTGCCCCGCAGTCAGCCTCCCAACCCGGCATCCCGGCATCCGCCAACCGAGCAGCCCGCAGCCCCTGGGCGTGGGTGGGCGCGCTCAGCGCCGTCCTGCTGGCCTCTTGCGCGTCGCCGCCCCCACCGCCTCCAGCAGCCCCACCGCCGCCTGTCGCGGTCGCGGTGCCTCCGCCCATCTCTCAGTTGCCACCACCCGAGTTCGTCTCCCACGCGGCGTCGCCCATGGACTACCGCAAAGACGGTGCTCGGCACATCTACGAGCGCAACAGCCACCGGATCTACAAAGGCCAGCTGCCGCCGCTGATGCACGCGGTCGGGGTGTTGCAGGTCGAGGTGGACAACCGGGGCCAGGTCCGCAACGTGAGCTGGATGCGCGCACCCAGCCATGTGCCGGACGTGATGCGTGAGATCGAGCGCACCGTTCGCGCCGCGGCACCCTTTCCGGCCCCGGTGCGCATGGGTGGCGTGACCTACACCGATGTCTGGCTGTGGGACAAGAGCGGCAACTTCCAGCTCGACACGCTCACCGAAGGGCAAAGGAGTAAGTAACACCCCCGCGCCGCCTGCGGCGTCACCCCCTCAAGGGGGCAACGCGTGCGGCCTGGCAAAGCCAGTTCCGCCGCGTTCTGGGTCAACAGCTCTTCCGGCGCGACGTGCCTTCACCAAGGATGCGGTGGAACCGGCTTTGCCGGGCCACTTGCATCGCCCCCCTTGGGGGGTGACGCGAAGCGGCGCGGGGGGTGCAGCGTCAGCTGCCCCGATACGTGGAGTAACTCCACGGGCTCACCAGCAGCGGCACGTGGTAATGCTGGTCCGCGTGGGCCACGCCGAAATCCAGCGACACGCGGTCGAGAAAATTCGGCTCGGGCAACACCACGCCCCGGGCGGCGAAATAGCCCTTCACATCGAACACCAGGCGGTAGGTGCCCACCTTCAGGCTCGCGTTGTCGTACAGCGGCCCGTCGGGGTTGCGGCCGTCGGCGTTGAGCGTGAAGCGTTTGATCAGCGTGGCGTGCTCGCCCTGCGTGGTGTGCAGCTCCACCTGCATGCCGGCGGCGGGGCTGCCGTGCATGGTGTCCAGAACGTGTGTACTCAAGCCCATGGTGGTCGCTCCAGTGGTGAACAGTGCACGGAAAGTGTATACACTTTTTGGCGTTTCTGGCTATGATGAACCCATGGAAATCTCCAGCACCCTGCAGATCGTCGAATCGCTCACGCGGGCCATCGTCGAACACCGCCTGCGCCCCGGTACCAAGCTGGCCGAGCAGAAGCTGGCCGACCATTTCGGCGTCTCGCGCACGCTGGTGCGCCAGGCCCTGTTTCAGCTGTCGCAGAACCGGCTGATCCGCCTGGAGCCCGCGCGCGGGGCCTTTGTGGCCGCGCCCTCGGTGGAAGAAGCGCAGCAGGTGTTTGCGGTGCGCCGCATGCTGGAAGCAGAAATGACGCGCGCCTTTGTGCACACCGTCACCCCCGCCAGACTCAAGGCGCTGCGCGAACACGTGGCGCAGGAAAAGCAGGCCGTGAACACCGACGACGTGACCGGTCGCACCGAGCTGCTGGGCGACTTTCATGTGCGCATGGCGGAGCTCATGGGCAACCAGGTGCTGGCCGAGTTGCTGCGCGACCTGGTCTCGCGCTGTGCACTCATCACGCTCATGTACCAGACCAACCAGGCCGCCGCGCACTCGCATAACGAGCACGCCGACATCGTCAAGGCCCTGGCGGCGCGCGACGAGGAACTGGCCGTGCGCCTGATGACCGAGCACCTGCTGCACGTTGAAGAAAACCTCACCTTCGACCGCAAGCTGCCCATCAACGACCTTTCGCTGGCGCTCTCATGACCTACGACACCACCCGGCCCTACCCGCGCGACCTGGCAGGCCATGGCCGCAACACACCCCACGCCCGCTGGCCGAACGGTGCGCGAATCGCGGTGCAGTTCGTGCTGAACTACGAAGAAGGCGGCGAGAACAGCGTCTTGCACGGCGACGACGCCTCCGAACAATTCCTCTCCGAGATGTTCAACCCGGCGGCCTACCCGGCGCGACACATCAGCATGGAAGGCATCTACGAGTACGGCGCGCGCGCGGGTGTGTGGCGCATCCTGCGCGAGTTCGAGCAGCGCGGTCTGCCGCTCACGGTGTTCGGCGTGGCCACCGCGCTCCAGCGTTGCCCCGACGTGACCGCCACGCTGAAGGAACTGGGTCACGAGTTCGCCTGCCACGGCCTCAAGTGGATCCACTACCAGAACGTGATTGAGGCCACCGAGCGCGCCCACATGGCGCAGGCCATGCAGATCATGCAAGACCTCACCGGCAGCCGACCGCTGGGCTGGTACACCGGGCGCGACAGCCCCAACACGCGCCGCCTGGTGGCGGACTTCGGCGGCTTCGAATACGACAGCGACTACTACGGCGACGACCTGCCGTTCTGGATGAAGGTGCAGAAGACCGACGGGAGCCACGCCCACCAGCTCATCGTGCCCTACACGCTGGACTGCAACGACATGCGCTTTGCGCTGCCGCAGGGCTACTCGCACGCCGACCCGTTTTTCCAGTACCTCAAGGACAGCTTTGACGCGCTCTACAAAGAGGGTGACCCGGCCGGCCTGGACCGCCCCAAGATGATGAGCATCGGCATGCACTGCCGCCTGCTGGGTCGGCCCGGTCGCATCACCGCGCTTCAGCGTTTCCTGGACCACATCGCGCAGCACGACCACGTGTGGGTCGCGCGGCGCATCGACATCGCGCGCCACTGGCGGCAGCACCACCCGGCAGCGGCCTGAGCCATGACGACCACCCTGCAACAACTCAACAGCGCCGCACCGGCCGAAGCGCTGCGCCTGCTCGATGGCCTGTACGAACATTCGCCGTGGATCGCGGAGCAAGCGCTGGCACAACGGCCCTTTGTGTCGCTCGCTGCGCTCAAACACGCCATGGTCACCGTGCTGGCCAACGCCAGCGTGGACGCACAACTCGCACTCATCCGCGCCCACCCCGAGCTCGCGGGCAAGGCCATGGAAAGCCGGTCACTCACCACTGAGTCGACCAACGAACAGCAGAAGGCCGGGCTCACGAACTGCACGCCCGAAGAACTGGCCCACATCCAGCGGCTCAACGCGCAGTACATCGCGAAGTTCGGTTTTCCCTTCATCCTCGCGGTGCGCGGACCGCGCGGCACGGGTCTGTCCAAGCGCGAGATCATCGCCACCGTGGAGCGCCGCCTGGGCCACCCGGTGGACTTCGAGCGCGCCGAGTGCCTGCGCCACATCCACCGCATCGCCGAGATCCGCCTGAATGACAAATTCGGCTTCACGCCCGCGGTCGGCAACGCGGTGTGGGACTGGCACGAAGACCTGGCGCGCCACAGCGATCCCGGGTTCGCCGAGCAGGGCCAGCTCACCGTCACCTACCTGACCGATGCACACCGCGCGTGTGCGGCCGATCTGGTGGCGCGCATGCAGGCGTGCGGGTTTGACCAGGTGAACATCGATGCGGTGGGCAATGTGGTGGGGCGCTACCACGGCGCAACGCCTCAAGCACCCGCATTGCTCACCGGCAGCCACTTTGACACCGTGCGCAACGGCGGCCAGTACGACGGGCGCCTGGGCATCTTCGTGCCCATGGCCTGCGTCAAGCGGCTTCATGCCGAAGGCAAACGCCTGCCCTTCGCCATCGAAGTGGTGGGCTTTGCCGAAGAGGAAGGCCAGCGCTACAAGGCCACCTTCCTCGGGTCGGGGGCGCTCACTGGCCACTTCAACCCCGCCTGGCTCGACCAGCAGGACGCCGACGGCGTGACCATGCGGGCGGCCATGCAACACGCCGGCCTGCCCGCCACGCTGGAGGCCATCGGCGCTTTGAAACGCGATCCTTCGATGTACCTGGGGTTCGTCGAGGTGCACATCGAACAAGGCCCGGTGCTCAACGAACTGGATCTGCCACTCGGCGTGGTCACCTCCATCAACGCCAGCGTGCGGTACCAGTGCGAGGCCATCGGCATGGCCAGCCACGCCGGCACCACCCCCATGAACCGCCGGCGCGACGCCGCCACTGCCGTGGCCGAGCTCGCGCTCTACGCCGAGCAGCGCGCCAGCGCCGACGGCGACTCGGTGGCCACCATCGGCATGCTGCAGGTACCCGGCGGCTCGATCAACGTGGTGCCCGGTCGTTGCCGCTTCTCCCTGGATTTGCGCGCGCCGAACAACGCGCAACGCGATGCGCTGGAGCACGACATCCTGTCGCAACTGCGCCGCATCGGCGAGCGGCGTGGCATCGCCTTCACCACCGAAGAAGTCCTGCGCGCGCCCGCTGCCCCCAGTGCACCCGCCTGGCAAGCCCGCTGGGAACATGCAGTGACTGCCCTGGGCTTGCCGCTGCACCGCATGCCCAGCGGCGCCGGTCACGACGCCATGAAGCTGCACGAGGTGATGCCGCAGGCCATGCTGTTCGTGCGCGGCCTCAACAGCGGCATCAGCCACAACCCGCTGGAGTCCACCACCAGCGACGACATCGAGTTGTGCGTCAACGCCTTCTCGCACCTGCTCGACCAACTCGCTTCCGAACACAAGAACGGAACCCCATGAGACCCGAACAACAACTCGACGCCTGGATCGACGCCCACTTCGACGAGGAAGTGCGCTTTCTGCAGGAGCTGGTGCGCGTGCCCACCGACACCCCGCCGGGCAACAACGCACCGCACGCCGAGCGCACCGCCGAACTGCTCGCGGCCATGGGCCTGAGCGCGGAGCAGCATGCCGTTCCCGCCAGCGAAGTGCGAGCGGCCGGCCTGCAGAGCATCACCAACCTGATCGTGCGCAGGGCCTATGGCCCTGGCAAGACCATTGCACTGAACGCACATGGCGATGTGGTGCCGCCCGGTGAAGGCTGGACGCACGACCCCTATGGGGGTGAGATCGTCGACGGAAAAATGTTTGGCCGCGCCACCGCCGTCAGCAAGAGCGACATCGCCAGTTTCACCTTCGCCATCCGCGCGCTCGAATCGCTGAACGCGAAGCTCGCCGGCGGTGTGGAACTGCACGTGACCTACGACGAGGAATTCGGTGGTGGGGTCGGCCCCGAATGGCTGCTGAAGAAGGGCCTGACCAGGCCGGACCTGATGATTGCAGCGGGCTTCAGCTACCAGGTGGTGGTGGCGCACAACGGCTGCCTGCAACTCGAAGTGACGGTGCACGGCGACATGGCGCACGCCGCCATTCCGGACAGCGGCACCGACGCGCTGCAGGGCGCCACCCACATGCTCAACGCGCTCTACGCACTCAACGCCGACTACCTGGAAGTCTCCTCCAGCGTCGAAGGCATCACCCACCCGTACCTCAACGTGGGTCAGATCAGCGGCGGCACCAACACCAACGTAGTCCCTGGCAAAGTGGTGCTCAAGATCGACCGCCGAATGATCCCGGAAGAGGACCCGGCCGAGGTGGAAGCTGCGCTGCGCCGCACGATCGCCGATGCCGCCGCCAGCTTCCGCCCGCCACGCGGCGGCCATGACATCCGCGTCGACGTGAAACGCATCCTGCTCGCGCGCGCACTCCAACCCCTGCCCGGCAACCAGCCGCTGGTCGAGGCCATCCAGAAGCACGGCCAGGCGGTGTTCGGCGAATCCATTGCCGCCGTGGGCACCCCCCTCTACACCGACGTGCGCCTGTACGCCGAGCACGGCATTCCCGGCGTCATCTACGGTGCCGGTCCGCGCACGGTGCGCGAGTCCAACGCCAAACGGGCCGACGAACACCTGGTGCTGGACGACCTGAAACGGGCCACCAAAGTGATTGCACGCACGCTGTTCGATCTGCTGCAACCCAGCTGAAACCCCGATGACTCAGCCCCCGGCGAAGGGGACAATCACCCCACAACCATGGCAACTGGAGACCCCATGACACCCGCCGAAGAAGCCCTGCGCGACGCCGCGTTCGAGTACCACCGCCTGCCGCGCCGCGGCAAGGTGTCCGTCAACCCCACCAAACCCCTGTCCAACCAGCGCGACCTGTCGCTGGCTTACTCCCCCGGCGTGGCCTATCCCTGCCTGGCCATCGAGGCCGACCCGAGGCTGGCGGCCGAATACACCAGCCGGGGCAACCTGGTGGGCGTGATCACCAACGGCACCGCCGTGCTCGGCTTGGGCGACATCGGTCCGCTGGCCAGCAAACCGGTGATGGAGGGCAAGGGCTGCCTGTTCAAGAAGTTTGCCGGTATCGATGTGTTCGACATCGAGCTGGATGAAAAGGATCCGGACAAGCTGGTCGAGATCATCGCGGCGCTGGAGCCCACGCTGGGCGGCATCAACCTCGAAGACATCAAGGCACCCGAGTGCTTCTACATCGAGAAGAAGCTGCGCGAGCGCATGGGCATCCCGGTGTTCCACGACGACCAGCACGGCACCGCCATCATCTCGGCCGCCGCCCTGCTCAACGGCCTGGAACTGGTGGGCAAGCACATCGGTGATGTGAAGGTGGCCGTGAGCGGCGCGGGGGCGGCTGCCATCGCCTGCCTGGACGTGATGGTCGGCCTGGGCGTGGCACGCAGCAACATCTTCGTGTGCGATTCCAAAGGCGTGGTGTACGAAGGGCGCCCCGGTGGCTACGACGAATCGAAGGCGCGCTTCGCGCAAAAGACCGAGCTGCGCACGCTGGCCGATGCGGTCAACGGCGCCGACGTGTTCCTGGGTTGCTCGGCGCCCGGCGTGCTCACCGCCGAGATGATGAAGACCATGGGACCCCAACCCATCGTGCTGGCGCTGGCCAACCCCGAGCCCGAGATCCGGCCCGAGCTGGCCAAGGCGGTGCGGCCGGACTGCATCATCGCCACCGGCCGCAGCGACTACCCCAACCAGGTCAACAACGTCCTGTGCTTCCCCTACATCTTCCGTGGGGCACTCGACTGCGGCGCGACCAAGATCACCGAAGAAATGAAACTGGCCTGCGTGCGCCAGATCGCCGATCTGGTCAAAAGCGAGACCAGCGAAGAGGTGGCCAACGCCTACGCCGGGCAAGACCTCAGCTTCGGCCCCGACTACATCATTCCCAAGCCGTTCGACTCGCGCCTGATCCTGCGCATCGCACCCGCCGTGGCGCAAGCTGCTGCCGACTCCGGTGTGGCCACGCGGCCGATCCAGGACATGGAAGCCTACCGGCAGGAACTCAGCCGCTTCGTCTACCAGACCGGCATCCTGATGCAGCCGATCTTTCACGCTGCCAAAGCCTTGCCGAACAAGGCACGCGTGGCCTACGCCGACGGCGAAGACGAACGCGCGTTGCGCGCGGCGCAGATGGCGATCGATGACCAGCTCGCGATGCCCATCCTGATCGGGCGCCCGGCCGTGATCGAGGCGCGCATTGCCAAGGCCGGCCTGCGCATGAAGCTCGGGCAGGACGTGCAGAACGTCAACCCCGAGGACGACCCGCGCTTCCGCCAGTACTGGGAGCACTACCACCAGCTCATGGGCCGCGAGGGCGCCACGCCCGAGGTGGCCAAGGCCGCCGTGCGCCGCTCCAACACCATCATCGGTTCGCTCATGGTGTCGCTGGGGGATGCGGATGCGCTCATCTGTGGTCTGGTGGGCGGCTACATGACGCACCTGGAGCGCATCGACCATGTGCTGGGCAGACGCGAAGGCGCGGGGCTTTACGCCTCGGTCAACGCGCTCATGACCGACCGCGGCCCGATCTTCATCGCCGACACGTACGTGAACGAGATGCCCAGCGCCGAGGAACTGGCCGAGATCGCCTGGATGGCGGCACAGGAAGTGCAGCGCTTCGGCCTGCCGCCCAAGATCGCATTCCTCTCGCACTCCAGCTACGGGTCGAGCAAGCGCGCCTCGGCCCGCAAGATGGCCCACGCCCGCGACCTGTTCGTGGCCGCACACCCCGAGATCGAATGCGACGGCGAGCTGCACGGCGACGCTGCATTGCAGCCCGAGATCCGAAGCGCCTACCTCACCGACACCACGCTCACCGGCTCGGCCAACCTGCTGATCTGCCCCAACCTGGACGCAGCCAACATCCTCTACAACGTGATGAAGACCACGGCCAGCGGGGGGGTGACGGTCGGACCCATCCTGATGGGCGCCGCGCGCACGGTGCACATCCTCACGCCGGCGGCCACCGTGCGGCGCGTGCTCAACATGACGGCGCTGGCTGCGGCCACCGGCGCACCCAGGCATTGAGTGCACCTGCGGCACACCAGGGGCGCTTCGGCGCCCCTTTTTCATGAGCGACACGTTCCGGTTCCGCGCCGCCAACGCCACGACCGAGCCCCTAAACTCGCGGCATGCCCTGGCACGCCCAACTCGACCTCCAATACCGCCGCGACGACCAGCGCACCGTGCTTCGGCACGCCCACACCGGTCCGCTGCGCATCCTCAAAAGCCTCTACCCCGAGGGCCACGGCATCTGTCACAACGTCATCGTGCACCCGCCGGGCGGACTGGTCGGTGGCGATGTGCTGGTGGTCAACGCCCATGCGGCGGCCCAATCGCACGGACTGCTGGCCACCCCCGGGGCAACACGCTTCTACAAATCCGACGGCCCCGCCACCGAACAGCGGATTGTGCTCACGCTCGACGAAGGCGCACGGCTCGAATGGCTGCCACTGGAAGCCATTGCCTACCCCGGCTGCCTCGCCCACAACACGCTGCGCGCCACGCTGGCCGAAGGCGCCGAAATGATCGGCTGGGACGTGTGCGCGCTCGGTCTGCCCACCGCAGGCCAGCCATTTGATCGGGGCAGCCTGACCCAACACCTGGAGATTCCGGGTTTGTGGCTGGAGCGCTCACACATCGATGCTGCCGACACGCGCCTGCTGGAATCCCCCCTGGGGCTGGGCGGTCACAAGTGCATGGGCACGCTCTGGCTGGCCACGGGCACGCCACTCACACGCGAGCGCCGCGAGCATTTGCTGGCGGTGGTGCGCTCGGTGCTGGGCGACGAACACGGCGTGCCCGTGGGCGCCACCTGCCCCAACCCGCGCATGCTGGTGGTGCGCGCCGTGGCACCGCTGGTGGAGCCGCTGATGGCGCTGTTCCAGCGGGTCTGGGGCACTTTGCGCACCGAAGCCTGGGGTTTGCGCAACACCCCGCCGCGCATCTGGAGCGTCTGAGCCACACCGAATTGGGGTGCAAAGCACCCGCTGATCGGTGCACCTGAACGCCCACCCCGTGCACACAATGGGGCAGCCATCGATGGGCGCACACGCCGCGCGCCCCGAGCCACCCATGCCCGCCGCCGCCAACCACCTGCAAGATGCCCACGCACTCGTGATCGAGGGCAACCTGCAGTCGCGTTCCATCATCGTGTCGCAGTTGCGCGAACTCGGTGTGGGGACGGTGTCGCAGTGCACGCGGCTGGTGGATGCCCGGCGCAAGCTGGAAGTGAACCGTTACGACGTGGTGATCTGCGAACAGCATTTCGACCGCGATTCCATGTCGGGTCAGGACCTGCTGGACGACCTGCGGCGCAACCAGCTGCTGCCTTTTTACACGGTGTTCATCATGATCACCGCCGAGGCCTCGTACGCCAAGGTGGCTGAAGCCGCGGAGTCTGCGCTCGACGCCTATTTGCTCAAGCCCCACACCGGCGCCCGCCTGAGCGATCGCATCATGATGGCGCGACAGCGAAAAAAAGCGCTGGAAGGCATTTTCACCGCCATCGACGCCGAGCGGTTCGACGAGGCCGCCGCGCTGTGCCTGGAGCGCTTTGAGACCCGGGGAACTTACTGGCTCTACGCGGCGCGCATCGGCGCCGAACTGCTGCTGCGCAACGGCGACATCGGCGACGCACAAAAGCTCTACGAAGCGGTGATCGCCGCGAAGACGCTGCCCTGGGCCCGTCTGGGTGTGGCGCGTGCCCAGCTCGAGAGCGGCCAGCCGGCGAAGGCTGTGACCACGCTGGAGAGCCTGATCCAGGACGACAACGCATACGCCGACGCCTACGACGTGATGGGCCGCGCGCAGTTCGAGCTGGGCAACTTCCAGAGCGCGCTGACCACCTACCAGATGGCCACCAAGCTGACCCCGTCGTCCATCAGCCGCCTCCTCAAACACGGCATGCTGGCCTATTACACCGGCGAGAAAAGCGAAGGCGTGGAACTGCTGGACCGCGCCACGCGCCTGGGACTGGACTCCAAGATGTTCGACCCCCAGGCCCTGTTGATGCTGGCCTTCGCGCGGCTGGACAACAACGACCAGCGCGGCCTGGCCCGCACGGTGGACCAGCTCACCCGCCTGCGCGACCGCAGCCATGCGCCGGCCCGGCCCCACCGCCTGCTCGGCATGGCCGAAAGCCTGCTGGCGCTGCAGCACCAGAACACCGCGCGCGCGCTCGACGACGTGCGCCGCCTGGCCAACGACGCCCTGAGCCCCGACTTCGACTTCGAGACCGCGTGCAACCTGCTCGCGCTCATGGGCCGCCTGCAGATGCGATCGATCGCGCTCAACGAATCCGAGGCCGCCGTGGACACGCTGGCCCTGCGCTTTTGCACCAGCAAGGCCATGAGCGAGCTGATGGCCTGCGCCGCCTCGGGCGTGCAGGGCTTTGCCGACCGGGTGCGCAGCGCACACAGCCAGATTCTGAAAATGACCGAACAGGCCATGACGCTCAGCATCAAGGGCGACCCGCAGGGCACGGTGATGAAACTGCTGGAGGACGGTGAGCGAACACTCAACGCCAAATTGATCGAGTCCGCCCACCAGGTGCTGCAGCGCTACAACGTGCGCATTGCAGACCACGAGGCGCTGGCCGAGCGCACCCACGCGCTGCGCGAGCGCTACCGCACCAGCGCGCAGCACTCGCGCCTGGGTGAACACACGGGCGCGGTGGCCACACCGGGCGGTGTGTCGTTGCCCGCCGGCTACAAGCCGCCGGGTGCGGCCGGCTTACCCGTCAGCGCCGCCTGATTCACGGCAGCGGCACGTGCAGCACCGCGCACGTGATGAAGGTGTCAAACCATCCCTGGGTGTTCATCGGCGGGAACAGCTCCACGCTCGACGTGTCGAAGGGATCGTCCTTCGACTCGTCCAGCCGTTGCCACAGGTGCACCGACACATCGAACGCATAGCCGCTCTGACTGCCGGCGGTGACGTGCAGCGCCAGCGCCTGGTCGCTGCGCAGCAGAACGCGTTCGCCGTCCATGGTCAACACCTGGACCGGGGAGCAGTAACGCCGATGAAATCGGTCCCGCACCGCGCCCCATTGGTCCAACGCCATCGGGCAACCGATCACCCCGCCGTGGTGCTTGCCCATCGCCAAGGTTTCCTGGCGCAGCTGCAACACCAGGCATTCGCCAAACCGCAGCAACTTCTCGGCGGCCACCTGCACCGGCTTGATGAAAGCGCGCAGCGTTTCAAGGCAGTTGTTGGCGATCGCCAGTTGTGCCTGGGCCTTGGCAATGGTGGTGGTTTTCTTGACGCTGCCCATCGCCTGCAAGGTGGTTTCGATGGCCTTGAGGGCGGTGGCGGCATTGCCGCGCTCAGCACATTTGAGGCCGAGCCGGTCGGCCAACGCACCGAGGTCGCGCAGCTCGTCACGCAAGTACTCGGCCGACTGGATCAGGCCCAGCCACACGATGTCCTGCGCTTTTTCCTGGGTGAGCGCCTGGCTGTCTTTCTCGCCCTTGGCCGGGGCTACGGTGCCGCTGCGCTGGCGGTCCAGCGCCAGCAGTTCGTTGTCGCGCTTCAGCAGCCGGGGCTGATCGACCAGCGCCTTGGCGGCCGCCTGGCTGGTGACGGGCCCGTTGATCCAGCGCACCAGGCGATCCACCGGCCAGGTGTGCACGGGGTCGTCGACAACCTGTGCCCCAGGGTCCGCCACCAACGTCAGTGCCCCAGCTGCAGGCGCGGGCCCGGCGAGGAATCGTTGGCGCTGGTTCAAGCGTTGCTGCGCGGCAGCCCGGGTGTGGCGCGTGAGCAGTTCGTGGCTTTGCAGGAGTTGGGGTGAAGTGGGCTGCTGGTTGCCCAAGCTGATCAGGTAGGCTCGCGTGTAGCGGTAGGTCACCCCCGCGCAAGCGGTGATCCAGGCGTCGGCCTGGTCCAGCACCTCGCGTGCCAAGGTCGGGCAGTCGGGCAACACCGATCGATCCTTGCAGTCTGCAACCCGCTGGATCTGCACCCACAGCGGCTCGCAAAGGGCAAAGAGCGGAACGTCGCTGGCGAGCTGGCCCAGGTCCTGGGCCACATGACGGAAGATGCCCTGCCGCTCAGCCTTCACCAGTGCGTCAATGTTGGCAGCCAGCGCCCCATGGAATGCGCTGTCCATCGAAAACACCAGCCGGCGCAGGAGGCGGCGCACCTGGGTATTCAGCTGATCTGCCTGAGCCGGGATCAGCGCGGCTCCCACCGGCGCATCGTGGGCGGGCGGTGCCATCAGGAGCACCGCTTCCAGTCTGGCCAACAAATGGTTGATGGAGGCATGCGGTTCGGCCAATCCATGGTCGTCGTGCAGCCTCTCGCGCGCGCGCGAAACCTGGTCGTTGAGATAGGTGCGTCGCGTGGTGCGCGACATCAGCAGACCCAATGCCACAAGATCGTCAATCTCCTGGCGACACGCATTGCCCGCCTTCACCAGATCGTTGAACGGTGGGCTCACCAACTTCTGAACGGTCAAGGCAGACTCAAACAGTGAAGCATCGACTTTCACGAAGCAGATCATCGTTTCCAGCGCGAACTTGAAGAGATCTTCGGACATCCAGTGGGCGGCCAGTGACAGGTAATCTTTGATGGCACCACGCTGCAACGGATTGAGCGACATCCCGGCGATCAACTTCACGAGTTCATCCTGCCGATCTTTCACCACGTCGGCAGGCTGACGCGGCGCATCCACGCAATCCCAGGGCGGAATCACGACGCGCAGGCACTGATGGACCTCGTCCCATTCAAACCATCCCAACATGACCATCTCCTGTTTGTGAGGGGGCAGCCAGTGTGGTCGGGGTGGTGCGCGTGCGTCCATCCCGTCGAACGCCGAGGGACTGGGTCCGGCCCGTAAACTCGGCCCATGTCACTCAACATCACCGTCTATTCCAAGTCCGCCTGCCCGCAATGCGAGTCGGCCAAGATGCTTCTCAAGTCCCGATCGCTCGCCTTCGAAGAGATCCGGATCGATGACGAAACCGAGCGTCTGGCGTTCTACGAAAAATGTGGTCCGTCGGTGCGGCAGATGCCGCAGATCTTCATCAACGACCAACGCGTGGGAGGGCTGTCGGGTTTGCAGGCGGCGCTGGTCCAGCTGGGCAAGTGAGCGCGCTCGGGGCGTGCGCATCGGTTGCCCGCACGGTCAGGCGTTTCAAGCGCGTCATCGGTTGGTGAGCCGATTCACGCCACCAGCGCGGCGGGGCACGATGGGTTTTCCACACCACCGTCCCAGACGCCATGCAAACCCCACCCACCCCCACACCGCCACGTTTCAACGCCGCACAGCGCAAGCCCAGGCACCCATCGCTGCTGCGCACCGACATCCGCAGCGCCGCCCTGCAGGAACTCACGTTGTTGCAAGCCAAGGGCCTGCTGGTCCAGGCGCTTGAGGAGTTGCAGCACATCGACGTCGATGAGGCCGACCTGCAGCAGGCGGAACACTTCCACCACGCGTTTGTGCAGATCCTGCACACGGCCCGGGTGCTGCACGCCACGGTCGAGGCCCCCGTGCTGGAGCACATGGCGCACGCCCTGCGGCTGCACCACACCCGACACGACCGGGTGGCGCATGCCCTGGTGTCCGCCTGGGCCTGCGTGCCTCCCCAGGACCCAGGCCGACTGACGCTGGGCTTGCTCGGCAGCCTGCTGGCAGACGCAGCACCGCTGCCCGTCTGGGTGTCGCACCTGCTGCAACTGATGCCGTCGCCCCCCGGCACGGGCGGGGCCACCGACGGCTTGCAGCAGGTGATCGGGCTGCTGCAGCCGAGGCTGGACAGGCTGTCCCCCGCGCAGATGGCGAAGGCGCTGAGGCGCCTGGAAGCCGAGCCGGACCCGGCGGGCATGCAGCAGATCGTGGGCGACCTGGGCTTGCTCGCCCTGCCCTGGTCACCTGCCGCGGACATCGCGCAGCGGGTGGAGACGCCGCCCGACAACGATGAAACCCTGGTCTGGTTGTCGCACCAGCACCCGCCCCTGGTGTGCGTGGGCGACCAGCTGTGTGACGACCACTGGCTCCTCTCACCGCTGGGCCAAGGCACGCTGGAGCGTCTGCTGCAACTCTGCGCACGCCTGGAACCCCAGCCGGCGCGCCGGCTGCGCCACCAGTTGCTCCACCAGTTCTCCCACGCTGCGCGGCTGGCCCTGGTGCAACCGGACCGGCGCCACGCCTGCCTGGCCTTGCCGCCCCTGCAGCGCATCGTGCTGGCGATCGAGGTCGCACGCGACACCACAGACGCCGGTGAGGCCGACCCCTGGGTCGACGTGCTGCACTGGCTGGCACCCCACCGCAGCGGTCACCGTGCCCACCCGTCGTGCCCATCGGCACGCGCAGCCGTGGTGGACATCCTGCTGCTGGCCAGCCACGAACACCACCCGTTGCTGGCCTTGCGCACCTTGCACGATGCCCGCATCGATGCCGCACTCTGGCTGCCCTGCCTGGTGCGCCACAGCATGGCGCAACCGATGGGCTTGACCCGGCTGGTCCACCAACTGGACCGTGCGCACGCCACACGCGCCATCCACCACCAGCTGGCGAATGAAGTGATGCGACAAAGCCCGCCCGATCACCGGCCCGCCTTCGGCCTGGAGCTGGCGTTGACGGTCTTCCACGAACCGCTCGCACCGCGCGGGCTCAGCCGCGACCGGCTTCATGCCCTGGCGCGCGCGCAGGCGCGCTTCAGCTCCGGTTGGGTGAGCTTCTGCCTCCTGCTGCGTTTCATGGAACTCACCGACCGCTTCGGCTGCGTCGGTCTGAACCGCCACGATGGCGACTGGTTGCACGCATTCGCGCTCGAGCACTGCCAGCACCAGGCGCCGCACTTCGCGCCCAAGCCGATGATCGAAGCGCTGGAAGGTTTGTACGACGTGCTGGTGGGCCTGGGGCTCGATGCCGATCAGGTGTCGGACAGCTGCACGCTGCTGCTCGGACACGCGCCACCCGCCTGAGGGCGGCATCGGGCTGCGAATCGGGCGATCGGCTCAGATGGCCACGAGCTGGCGCACGCCCTTGGCCTGCATCTCGCTGCCGGGGCCGCTCGCAATCACCTCGCCACGCTCCATGACCACATACCGGTCGGCCAGGGCTTCGGCGAAGTCGTAGTACTGCTCCACCAGCACGATGGCCATGTCGCCGCGATCGGCCAGCATGCGGATGACGCGGCCGATGTCCTTGATGATGTTGGGCTGAATGCCCTCGGTGGGCTCGTCCAGGATCAGCAGCTTGGGGCCAGCCGCCAGCGCACGCGCGATCGCGAGCTGCTGCTGCTGCCCGCCCGAGAGGTCACCACCGCGCCGGCCCAGCATCTGCTTGAGCACGGGGAACAACTCGAACAGCTCGGGCGGGATGGGCGTGCTGCCCTTCTTGTAGGCCAAGCCCATGAGCAGGTTCTCCTGCACGGTGAGGCGGCCGAAGATTTCGCGGCCTTGTGGCACGAAGCCCATGCCCATGCGGGCACGCTCATACGGCGTGGTGCCGGCAATCGGCACACCGTCGAGCGTGATGCTGCCGCTCTTGATGGGCACCAGCCCCATGAGCGACTTGAGCAGCGTGGTCTTGCCCACGCCGTTGCGGCCGAGCACCACGGTCACCTGGCCGAGCTCGGCCTGCAGGTTGACGTTGCGCAGGATGTGGCTGCCGCCGTAGTACTGGTTGATGTCTTTGACTTCGAGCAGGCTCATGTGTTTGTCCTCAGCGACCCAGATAGACCTCGATCACGCGTTCGTCCGCCTGCACCTCGTCCAGCGTGCCCTCGGCCAGCACGGCGCCGTCGCACAACACCGTGACCTTCTCCGAAATCGTGCGGATGAAGCTCATGTCGTGCTCCACCACCATCAGCGAATGTTTGCCCTTGAGCGTGAGGAACAGCTGCGCGGTGCGCTCGGTTTCCTCGTCGGTCATGCCGGCCACGGGTTCGTCGAGCAGCAGCAGTTTGGGGTCTTGCATGAGCAGCATGCCGATCTCCAGCCACTGCTTCTGCCCGTGGCTCAAGTTGCCCGCGAGTCGGGCCGCGCTGTCGGCGAGGTGGATGGTCTGCAGCACCTCGCCCAGGCGGTCCTTCTCCTGCCCGGTGAGGCGGAACACCAGGGAGCGGCGCACGCCCTTGTCGGTGGCCAGCGCCAGTTCGAGGTTTTCAAACACGGTGAGGTGCTCGAACACCGTGGGCTTCTGGAACTTGCGGCCGATGCCCATGGCCGCGATCTCGGCCTCGCGGTAGCGCAGCAGGTCGATGGTGCTGCCGAAGAACACGCTGCCGCAGTCGGGCCTGGTCTTGCCGGTGATGATGTCCATCATCGTGGTCTTGCCGGCGCCGTTGGGGCCGATGATGCAGCGCAGCTCGCCGGGTGCGATGTCGAGGCTCAGGTTGTTGATGGCCTTGAAGCCGTCGAAGCTGACGTTCACGCCGTCGAGGTACAGGATGCGGCCGTGCGTGGTGTCCACCTGGCCCGGCACCACGAGCCTCGAGAAGCCCGCGGCGCGGCCACCCGATTCGGTGCTGCCGGCCGCACCGGCGGCCGCGATCTTCTGCAGGCGCTGCGCGCCCTCTTCCATGAGGTCGGGCGTCATGCCTGGCCTCCTTTGTGTCCACGCAGTTTTTTCACCAGACCCACCACGCCTTGCGGCATGAAGAGCGTGACCACGATGAACAGCACGCCCAGGAAATACAGCCAGTACTCGGGAAAGCTCACGGTGAGCCAGCTCTTGGCGCCGTTGACGATGAAGGCACCGACGATGGGGCCGATCAGCGTGGCGCGCCCGCCCACCGCAGCCCAGATCGCGATCTCGATGCTGTTGGCCGTGCTCATCTCGCCGGGGTTGATGATGCCGACCTGCGGCACATACAGCGCTCCGGCAATGCCGCACATCACGGCGGAAACCGTCCAGATGGTGAGCTTGTAGGGCAGCGGGTTGTAGCCGCAGAACATGACGCGGCTCTCGGCGTCGCGCACGGCTTGCAGCACGCGACCGAACTTGCTGTTGACCAGCCAGCGCGCCCACAAAAAGAAGCCCAGCAGCGTCAGGCCGGTGATGACGAACAGCGTCATGCGCATGCCGGGTGTGGCCAGCGGAATGCCCAGGATGCGCTTGAAATCGGTGAAGCCGTTGTTGCCGCCAAAGCCGGTCTCGTTGCGAAAGAAGAGCAGCAGCGCGGCAAAGGTGAGCGCTTGCGTGATGATGGAGAAATACACCCCTTTGATGCGCGAGCGGAAGGCGAAGTAGCCGAACACAAACGCCACCACACCCGGCACCAGCACGATGAGCAGCAGCGTGGCGATGAAGCTGTCACTCAGCGCCCAGTGCCAGGGCAGTTCCTTCCAGTCGAGGAACACCATGAAGTCGGGCAGTTCGCTCTTGTAGTTGCCGTCCAGCCCGATCTGGCGCATGAGGTACATGCCCATCACGTATCCCCCGAGCGCAAAGAACAGCCCGTGGCCCAGGCTGAGGATGCCGGTGTAGCCCCAGATCAGGTCCATGGCCAGCGCGCAGATGGCGTAGCACATGATCTTGCCGAGCAGGCCGACCATGTAGTCGCTCAGGTGGAAGACGCTGCCCTCGGGCACAAACAGGTTGAGCAACGGCGCCACGGCGCAGACCACCAGCAAGGCGACGACGAAAGCGCTCCAGCCGGTGCGCGTGAGCAACGGGCCAGGCTGGGGCAGCGACACGGCCACGGGGACGTTGGGTGTGGTGCTCATGCTTCTGCGCTCCGGCCCTTCATCGCGAAGATGCCTTGCGGACGCTTCTGGATGAAGATGATGATGAAGACCAGCACCGCGATCTTGGCCAGCACGGCGCCGGCCCAGCCTTCAATGAACTTGTTGAGCAGGCCCAGGCCGAGCGCGGCGTACACCGTGCCGGCGATCTGGCCCACGCCACCGAGCACCACCACCATGAACGAGTCCACGATGTAGCTCTGGCCCAGGTCGGGGCCGACGTTGCCGATCTGGCTGAGCGCACAGCCCGCGAGACCGGCAATGCCCGAACCGAGGGCGAACGCGTAGGTGTCGATGCGCGCGGTGTTCACGCCCATGCACGAGGCGATGGGCCGGTTTTGCGTGACGCCACGAACGAACAGTCCCAGGCGGGTTTTGGTGATCATGAGCGTCACCCCCACCAGCACCGCCACCGCGAAGCCGATGATGATGATGCGGTTCCACGGCAGGTTGAGGTTGCCCAGAAACGTGACGCCGCCGCTCATCCAGCTCGGGTTTTCCACGCCCACGTTTTGCGCGCCGAAGAGGCTGCGCACCGCCTGCATGAGGACCAGCGAAATGCCCCAGGTGGCGAGCAAGGTTTCGAGCGGTCGGCCGTAGAGGAAACGGATCACCGACCGCTCCATGGCCGCGCCCACCAGAGCAGACGCGGTGAAGGCGATGGGCAAGGCAGCCAGCAGGTACCAGTCGAAGTACTCGGGCAGCGACTGGCGAAAGAACACCTGCACCAGCCAGGTGGCGTAGGCGCCGATCATGATGAGCTCGCCGTGGGCCATGTTGATCACGCCCATGAGCCCGTAGGTGATGGCCAGGCCGAGTGCCGCCAGCAGCAGGATGGAGCCGAGGCTGATGCCGGTGAAGGCCTGCGCCAGGGTGTTGCCCAAAGCCAGCATGCGGTCGATGCCCTTGAGCGAATCGGCCAGCGCGGCTTTCACGCCGGTGTCGGTTTCCTTCTCCATCTGTTGCAGCAGCAGCGGCCGCACGATGGGTTGTTTGGCTTCGCCGAGTTTTTGCGCAGCGGCCAGGCGCTGCGCGGGATCAACGCTTGCGAGCAGCACGGCGGCCTGCGCCAGCTCCAGGTTCTGGCGTGCCTGCGCATCCAGGTTGCCAGCCAGGGCCTTGTCGATCAGCGCGAGCTGGCTGATGTCGGGTTCTTCAAAGGCGCTGCGCTGCAAGGTGCGCGCGGCTTCGCGCTGGCGTTCGGGCGCGGCCCCCACCAGCTCCATGCCGGCTAGCGCACTGTCCATCGCACTGCGCAGGCGGTTGTTGATCATCACGTCGCCCGCGTCGTCGGGCAGCGGCAGCTTCTCGCCGGTCACGGCGTCCACGGCGGCGTCGTCCACCACGATGAGGACCCGCTCACCCTGCAGGCGCACAGCTTCTTCGGCCATGGCCTTGATCAGCGCCGACGCTTTTTCGTCGGGCTCGGCCGCGAGCTTGTTCAGGGTGTCGATGCGCACATCGGTGTCACCATCCACCAGCGCCAGGGCGTCGGCCGGTGTGAGGGCGTGGGCCGATGCGCCGGCGGCCAGGCACAGCGCCAGCAGCAGTCGCACAAGGCCATGAAACAGGGTGGGACGCATGGGGTCCGTCTTTCAGTTCGGGAATTCAAAGCGCCCCGGCAGGCAAACTCCGGCCGGGGCAGCAAGACCAGGCAAGGTGGCCTCCCCATGGAGGCCGCCCCGCGCTTCATCACTTCTTCATTTCGGGAACGTTCTTTTTCCCTTTGTTCTCGGCGATGTAGTCGCTCCATGGGTCCGCAACCACCGGGCCCGGCGTCTTCCACACCACGTTGAACTGGCCGTCGGCCTTGATCTCGCCGATGAACACCGGCTTGTGCAGGTGGTGGTTTTCCTTGTCCATGGTGCTGGTGAAGCCACCCGGTGCCTTGAAGGTCTGGCCGGCCATGGCGGCGATCACCTTGTCGGTGTCGGTCGACTTGGCCTTGGTCACGGCCTGCGCCCACATGTTGATGCCGATGTAGGTGGCTTCCATCGGGTCGTTGGTGAGTGGCTTGTCCTTGTGGCCGGGGATGTTCTTGGCCTTGGCGTACGCGCTCCACTTCTTCACGAACTCGGTGTTGGCCGGGCTCTTGATGCTCATGAAGTAGTTCCAGGCGGCCAGGTGACCCACCAGCGGCTTGGTGTCCACGCCGCGCAGCTCTTCTTCGCCCACCGAGAAGGCGACCACAGGCACGTCCTTGGCGGAGAGACCGGCGTTGCCCAGTTCCTTGTAGAACGGCACGTTGGAGTCACCGTTGATGGTGGAGACCACGGCCGTCTTCTTGCCTTCGGACGAGAACTTCTTGATCTTGGCAATGATGGTCTGGTAGTCGGAGTGACCGAAGGGGGTGTACTCCTCCATGATGTCGGCGTCCGCCACGCCCTTGGCCTTCAGGAAGGCGCGCAGGATCTTGTTGGTCGTGCGGGGGTACACGTAGTCGGTGCCCAGCAACACAAAGCGCTTGGCCGAGCCGCCGTCCTTGCTCATCAGGTATTCCACCGCGGGAATGGCCTGCTGGTTGGGCGCGGCACCGGTGTAGAACACGTTCTTGCTCAGCTCTTCGCCTTCGTACTGCACCGGATAAAACAGCAGGCCGTTGGCCTCTTCCACCACCGGCAGCACCGACTTGCGCGACACCGAGGTCCAGCAGCCAAAGATCACGGCGACCTTGTCCTGCGTGAGCAGCTGTTTGGTTTTTTCGGCGAACAGCGGCCAGTTGGACGCCGGGTCCACCACCACGGGCTCCAGCTTCTTGCCCAGCAGGCCGCCCTTGGCGTTGATCTCGTCGATCGCCATCAGCACCGTGTCCTTGAGCACGGTTTCCGAAATGGCCATGGTGCCCGAGAGGCTGTGCAGCACGCCGACCTTGATGGTCTCCTGGGCGTGGGCGCTCAGGCCGGTGAAGCCGAGCGTGGCGACCGTGGCTGCGGCAGCCAAGGTCTTGAGTGTGAAACGGCGGGCGTTTGCAGTGGTGGGGGTGGTCGACATGGCGCTTCTCCTGTGTTCCTGGGGTCCCGTGAGGGGTTGGTGTTGGCGCCGCCGGCTGCCCTCTTCGGGCGTGGCTCAGCGGACAACCGAATGCTAGGGAAGACACCCCAGGGCGTATGTACGCCGGGTGGCGTACGCCGTTTGCCGGGAAGCGCGATCGACATGAAAAAGGCCAGCGCGAGGCTGGCCTTTGTCGATGCATTGCAGGTCGGCGTGCTTCAGCCTGCCGGCACCAGAAAGTCCTTGCTGATGCGCCCACCCAGTTCGTTCACCCGGTCGAGGAACTGTGTCAAGAAGGCGTGCAGGCCCGTGGCCAGGATCTCGTCGATTCGGGCGTATTGCAGGTCGGCCTTGAGCTTGCCGGCGCGGCGCAGGGTTTCGGCCGACAGGTCGTTGGAAACCACGGCGAGGTTGTTGACCACTTCGTTCAGGCTGGCGGCCAGGCTGCGCGGCATGTCGGCGCGCAGGATGAGCAGCTCGGCCACGCGCTCGGGCGAGATCACGTCGCGGTACACCTTGCGGTAGACCTCGAAGCCGCTCACGCTGCGCAGGATGGCGCTCCAGTGGTAGAAGTCGTATTCCTGATCGAGCTCGCTGGCGTTGCCGAAGAAGTCGCTGTGCACGGCGTGGAACTTCACATCCAGCAGGCGCGCGGTGTTGTCGGCCCGCTCCAGGAAGGTGCCCATGCGGTAGAAGTGAAAGGCTTCGTCCTGCAGCATGGTGCCGATGGCCACGCCGCGCGAGAGGTGCGAGCGGAACTTGACCCACTCGAAGAATTCGCTGGGGTCGCGCTCGAAATTCTTGCTCTTGAGCATGCGGCCGAGTTCCAGCCAGGTCTGGTTTTGCGTTTCCCACAGCTCGGTGGTGAGCGCGCCGCGCACCGCGCGGGCGTTTTCACGCGCGGCCTTCAGGCAGGTGGCGATGCTCGACGGGTTGGACTCGTCGCGCACCATGAAGTCGAGCACGTTGCGCGGCGTGATTTCCTGGCCGTACTTCTTGTTGTAGGCGGGCATGAGCTCGCTGATGACCAGCAAGCCTTCCCAGCCCACCTGCGCCACGGCGGCTGACTGCGGCAGCAGCGAGGTCTGGTAGTTCACGTCGAGCATGCGGGCGGTGTTCTCCGCGCGCTCGGTGTAGCGGGACATCCAGAAGAGGTGGTCGGCGGTGCGCGAAAGCATGGTACGTCCTTGATCAGTGGGGGTCAGGGCTGAAGATCCGCCCCCAGGCATTCAATTTAATCTTCCAGAACCCAGGTGTCCTTGGTGCCGCCGCCCTGCGAGGAGTTGACGACCAGCGAACCGTCCTTCAACGCCACGCGGGTGAGGCCGCCCGGCACCATCTGCACTTCCTTGCCACTGAGCACGAAGGGGCGCAGGTCGATGTGGCGCGGGGCCACGCCGCTTTGCACATAGGTGGGGCAGGTGGACAGCGAGAGCGTGGGCTGGGCGATGTAACCACTGGGGTTGGCCTGCACGGCCTTGCGGAAATCCTCGATCTCGGCCTGGGTGGAAGCCGGGCCGACCAGCATGCCGTAGCCGCCGGCGCCGTGCACCTCTTTGACCACCAGGTCCTTCATGTTGGCGAGCATGTACTTGAGGTCTTCGGCGTCGCGTCCCATGAAGGTGGGCACGTTGTTCAGGATCGGTTTCTGGCCCAGGTAGAACTCGATCATCTTGGGCACATAGGGGTAGATCGACTTGTCGTCCGCCACACCGGTGCCCACCGCGTTGCAGATGGCCACGTTGCCGCTGCGGTACACGCCCAGCAGGCCCTCACAGCCGAGCGTGGACGTGGGGCGGAACACCGAGGGGTCGAGGAAGTCGTCGTCGACCCGGCGGTAGATCACGTCCACCCGCTTGGGGCCGCGCGTGGTGCGCATGTAAACGAAGTTGTCCTTGACGAAGAGGTCTTGGCCCTCCACCAGCTCGATGCCCATCTGCTGCGCGAGGAAGGCGTGTTCGAAGTAGGCGCTGTTGTACATGCCGGGCGTGAGCACCACCACGGTGGGCTCGGCCGTGGTCGCCGGGCTCACCGCGCGCAGGGTTTCCAGCAGCAGGTCGGGGTAGTGGGCCACCGGGGCCACGCGGTTGGAGCCGAAGAGTTCGGGGAACAGCCGCATCATCATCTTGCGGTCTTCCAGCATGTAGCTCACGCCACTGGGCACGCGCAGGTTGTCCTCCAGCACGTAGTACTCACCCACGCCGTCGGCGTTGGGCGCCCGCACGATGTCCACCCCCGAGATGTGCGAGTAAATGTTGTGCGGCACGTCCACGCCCATCATTTCGGGGCGGAACTGCGCGTTCTGGAAGATCTGCTCGGCCGGTACGTGGCCCGCCTTGATGATTTCCTGGTCGTGGTAGACGTCGTGGATGAAGCGGTTGAGCGCGGTCACGCGCTGCACCAGGCCCTCTTCCATGCTGTGCCACTCGTGGGCCGGAATGATGCGGGGAATCAGGTCGAACGGGATCAGGCGCTCGGTACCGGAGCCGTCTTCGTCCTTCGCGCCGTACACCGCAAAGGTGATGCCGACGCGGCGAAAGATCATTTCTGCCTCTTCACGGCGGGACGCCATGACCTCCTCGGGTTGCTGCGCCAACCAGCGGGCGTAGTTCTCGTAGTGGGCCCGGACCTCGCTGGGCGAGGCATTCATTTCGTCAAACATGGGTCTGCTCATGGGCTTTTTTCTCCTGCCCACAGCATAGCAAGGAGTGGGCCAGCAAAAGGCCGGCACGGGGCTTTCCTTCATCTTTTGACGGCAGAGGCTCTTACGGAAAACCCTGTGAAGCCGCACCCCCGGGTCGTCTTCTAATCAAGGGCCGCGTTGGCGCCGGCCAACATCCGTGCGAGTCGAACCAGGAGTTCTGCCATGAATGCCAGCCAGCATCAGCACATTGCCGCGGTGATGCAAGTGGCCGAAAGCGGCCTGGGCGCGCCGGTGGCCATCGGCAACGAGCGGGTCATCCGCGAGTCGTGGCACCGTTGCGTGCACCAGCACCAGCTGGACCCCACGCGCATGCAGGAGGCGGTGATCCTGCCGCAAGCGCGCCTGCGGGAGCACCAGGACCAGATGGAGGCTTTCCTGCACATCGCGCGGCACGGCCTGGAGTCGCTCTACACCAAGGTGGCGGGGCTGGGCTACGTGGTGCTGCTCACCGACGCGCGCGGCGTCACGGTCGATTTTCTGGGCGACCTGGTGTTCGAGCCCAGCCTGCGCAAGGCCGGGCTGTACTTGGGTGCGGACTGGAGCGAGCAACACGCCGGCACTTGCGGGGTGGGCACCTGCATCACCACCGGGCAGGCGCTCACCGTGCACCTGGACGACCACTTTGACGCCACCCACATCCCGCTCACCTGCACCACCGCACCCATCTTCGACAGCAAGGGCGTTCTCAGCGCGGTGCTCGACATCTCCCAGCTCAGCTCGCAGCAACCCAAGGCCAGCCAGCACCTCGCGCTGCAACTGGTGCAGATGTACGCGCACGACATCGAGAACGCCGCGTTCCTGCACCGGCACCGCCGCGACTGGATTCTTCGGCTCTCCGCGGCGCCCCAGTTCCTCGACGTGCAGCCCGAGTACATGCTGGCACTCGACACCAACGGTCGCGTGATCGGGCACAACCGCCGCGCCCAGCTGGCGTTTGAGCGCCCCGGTGCCCAGGCCCTGACCGATCTGCGCTTCGAAGACCTGTTCGATGTGCCGTTCTCCCGCATCGGCGACTTCGTGCAGGCGCGCCCCTCGGACCAGCGCGCGCTGATGCCCACCAACAAGCGCCAGCTCCTGTTCCTCTCTGCGTCCCCCCCGCCCCCGCGCCTGAGCGCTGCACAGAGCGCCCCACCGTCGCCCTTGCCGCAGCCGCTGCGCGCCCTGTCGGCGGGCGACGCCACGCTGGAGCGACAGGTCCACCGCGCCGCGCGCCTGGTGAACTCGCCCATCAGCTTGCTGGTGACCGGCGAAACCGGGGTGGGCAAGGAGTATTTCGCCAAGGCGGTGCACGCCAGCAGCGAGCGGCGCCACCGGCCGTTCGTGGCGGTCAACTGCGCCGCCATCCCCGAAAGCCTGATCGAGAGCGAACTCTTCGGGCATTTGCCCGGCAGCTTTTCCGGGGCGGCGCCCAGAGGCAAACGCGGCCTGATCCCGGAAGCCGATGGCGGCACCCTGTTCCTGGATGAAATCGGCGACATGCCGCTGGCCCTGCAGGCGCGCCTGCTGCGCGTGCTCTCGGAGCGCGAGGTGCTGCCGGTCGGCGCGCTCAAGCCCGTGCCCGTGAACATCCGCGTGATCGCTGCGACCCACGCGCCGCTGGAGGCACTGGTGAAGGCGGGGCGCTTCCGCGACGATCTGTACTACCGCCTCAACGGTGCCCACATCGACCTGCCCCCGCTGCGCGAACGCTCCGACCTGGGCGCCATGGTCGAGCGCATGCTCGACGGCAAGACGCTGACGCCGCCCGCCCGCGCCCGGCTGCTGGCGCACGACTGGCCAGGCAACCTGCGCGAACTGCGCAACGCGCTGGACTTCGCCATGAGCGTGAGCCGAACGCCCACCATCGATGTGGATGACCTGCCCGAGCTGAGACCGCGCTCGCCGATGACCACCCCCTTCCGTGCGGCGGCCCCGCCCGCCGAAAACATGGCCTCGGACGATGCGTTGCTGGAAGCGCTCACCCAGGCGCAGTGGAACGTGAGTGCCGTGGCGCGGCAACTCGGGCTGTCGCGCATGACGATGTACCGCCGCATGAAACGCGCGGGCATCGTGTCGCCCAACCGGCAGCCCACGCTGCCGTGACAGGTGTCACAGGCGGGGTGTCACACCGTGACAGGTGAACGCCCCCGCGTTCAAAAAAATACCGTTCTGATTCAAAGACTTGACGATCTCCGCGTGCTGGCACGGGTCTTGTGATGGTTGAGCCGGTCGAACCTTCATGTTGAAGGCGACCCACAACAGGAGACAAGACCCATGACCCACACCCCTTCCCAAAGGGCATCGAGCTGGCTGTCGGATTTCGAGACCGCCTTGTCCACCGGCGATATCCATGCCGTCACGTCCGCCTTCACCGAGGACAGCTTCTGGCGCGACCTCGTGGCCTTCACCTGGAACATCCGCACGCAGGAAGGCCGCCCCGCCATCGCGGCCATGCTGCGCGATCGCCTGGCCGACACAGCGCCCAGCCACTTTGCGCTCGAAGGCGAGGCCACCGAGGCCGACGGCATTGTGGATGCCTGGTTCACTTTCGAGACCACCGTGGCCCGCGGTCGAGGGCACCTGCGCCTGAAGGCCACGCCCCAAGGCGACCAGGCCTGGACCTTCCTCACGACCATGACCGAGCTCAAGGGTTTCGAGGAAAAGCGCGGCGACAACCGCATCAAAGGGGCCGAGCACGGATCGAAAAAAGCGCGCAAGAGCTGGCTGGAGCTGCGGCAGGAAGAAGAAGCGAAACTGGGTTACGAGGAGCAGCCGTATGTGCTGATCATCGGCGGCGGTCAGGGCGGCATCATCCTCGCGGCCCGCTTGAAAAAGCTGGGTGTGCCCACCGTCGTGGTGGAGAAAAACGCGCGGGCTGGCGACAGCTGGCGCAACCGCTACAAATCGCTCTGCCTGCACGACCCGGTGTGGTACGACCACCTACCCTACATGCCCTTCCCGGACGACTGGCCGGTGTTCGCGCCCAAGGACAAGGTGGGCGACTGGCTGGAGATGTACACCAAGGTCATGGAGCTCAACTACTGGGGCTCGACCACCGCCAAAAAAGCGCGGTTCGACGAGGCCAAAGGCGAGTGGGAGGTGGTGGTGGAGCGCGACGGCCAGGAAGTGACCTTGCGCCCCAAGCAGCTGGTGTTTGCGCTGGGGGTGTCGGGCTACGCCAACGTGCCGAAGATCGCCGGCGCCGAGACCTTCCTGGGCGACCAGCACCATTCCAGCAAGCACCCCGGACCCGAGGCCTGCCAGGGCAAGAAGGTGGTGGTGCTGGGCTCCAACAACTCGGCGCACGACATCTGCGCAGCGCTGTGGGAAAACGACGTCGATGTGACCATGGTCCAGCGCAGCAGCACGCACATCGCACCGTCGGATTCGCTGATGGAGCTGGCCTTGGGCGGGCTGTACTCGGAGCAGGCGGTCAAGAGCGGCATCGACCACCACAAGGCCGACCTGATCTTCGCCAGCGTGCCCTACAAGATCATGCACACCTTCCACATCCCGGTGTACGACGAGATGAAGAAGCGCGATGCCGATCTGTACGGCCGCCTGGAGAAGGCCGGCTTCATGCTCGATTTCGGTGACGACGGCTCGGGTCTGTTCATGAAGTACCTGCGCCGGGGCTCGGGCTACTACATCGACGTGGGCGCCTGCGAACTGGTGGCCAACGGCAGCATCAAGCTCAAGAGCGGTGTGAACATCGAACGCATCAACCCCCAATCCGTGACGTTGACCGATGGCACGGAGTTGCCCGCCGACGTGCTGGTCTATGCCACGGGGTTCGGTTCCATGAACCACTGGCTGGCCGATCTGGTCTCTCCCGAGGTGGCGGACCGCGTGGGCAAGGTCTGGGGCCTGGGTTCGGCCACGACCAAGGACCCGGGGCCTTGGGAAGGTGAGTTGCGCAACATGTGGAAACCCACCAACCAACCGCAGCTGTGGATCCACGGGGGCAACCTGCACCAGAGCCGGCACTACTCGCAATTCCTCTCGCTGCAGCTCAAGGCGCGCTACGAGGGCTTGTCGACACCGGTGTACGAGCAGGCGGCGGTGCACCACCTGCGCTGAGCCCCGCGGCCTGGCCAGCACCGGCGTGGTGCCAATAGCGCCGGTGTTCCTCCCGGTGGCAGTGCACCACCTCGGGCTCGGCGCTGCGCCAGGTCGCTGCGCCGCAGTCCGGTGAATTCACCCAACGCACGCCGCGCTGCCGGTAGCGCTCCAGCACGGCGGGCGCCGGGTGGCCGAACCGGTTGCGGTAACCCGACTGCACCAGCACCCAGCGCGGCTGCAGGGTGTTGAGCAGCACCGGGGTGCTCGACGTGAGGCTGCCGTGGTGAGGTGCCAGCATCACGGTGGCTCGGTCCTGCGGACGGGCCAGCGCCAGCTGGACCTCGCGCGCAGCATCGATGTCGCCGCCCAACCAGGCGCTGTGCTGCACGCCGGCGATCCGCAGCACACACGACATGGCGTTCGTGCTCAGCAGACCCTGGCCATCGGGGCCGTAGTCGTCCAGGTCCGGACGCAGCACCTCGAAGTCCACGCCGTCCCAGGTCCAGCGCTGACCCGCCACGCACCGCTCGAGCGTGTCGGCGCCGAACGACGACAACCAGCGGGCCTGCGGGTGGGCGGCGCGCACCGCCTCGGCGCCGCCGGCGTGGTCGCTGTCGCGGTGGCTCACCACCACGGCATCGAGCCGCTCGCCCAGCGCGCGCAGCAGCGGCAGCACCACACGCTCGCCGGCATCGCTGTCGGGGCCGAAGCGAGGGCCCGCGTCGTACAGCAGGCTGTGACCGGCGGTGCGCACCAGCACGGCGCTGCCCTGCCCCACGTCCAGCGCGATGAGTTCGAATGTCCCCGACGCCGGGCGCGGCGGCGCGTACAGCAGCGCGGGCGCGAGCAACAACACCCCGGCCGAGCGCATCACCCACGGCAGGCGCAGCACCAGCAGCGCACCACCGGCCACCGCGGCCAGCGCCAGCGGCCAGGGCGCCGCCGGGCGGAACACCGCGGCCCAAGGCACCTGCCCCATCCACTGCAGTCCCGAGGCCATGGCCTGCACCACCCAGGCGACGGCATCCCACAGCGGCGGCAGCGCCACACCCAGCAGGGCCAGGGGCGTGATGAGCAAGGTCACCACCGGAATGGCCGCCAGGTTGGCCAGCAAGCCCACCACCGAAAACTGCCCGAACAACAGCAGCGTGAGCGGCGCCAGCGCGATGGTCACCACGCCCTGCTCGCGCACCAACCCCGCCACCGATCGACCCGCACGCCCCAGCACCCCGCCCCCGGATGGGCGCTGCGTGCGCCCGGGGTCGGTGGCAAACAGAATGCCCACCGCCACAAAACTGAGCCAGAAGCCCGGCTGCATCAGCGCCCACGGATCAAGCAACAACACGGCCGACATGGCCAGCAGCCACACCACCGGCCAGGGCCAGTGCCGCACCCCGAGACGCAAACCCACCACCACGGCCAGCATGATGACCGTGCGCTGCGCCGGCACACCCCAGCCGGAAAACAGCGCATAAGTCGCCGCCAGCGCCACGCCGCCCCAGCCGGCCACCACCGGCACGGGCACCGCCAGCAAGGCCTGCGGCCAGACCGGTGCCAACCGGCGCCAGCCCCAGGCCAGCAGCGCGGTGGCCAGCCAGGCGAACATGGTCACATGGAGCCCGGAAATGCTCATCAAATGCGCAACGCCCGTGGTGCGGAACAGCGCCCAGTCGTCCCGGTCGATCGCGGACTGGTCGCCCACCACCAGTGCCGCCAGCACCCCGGCGGCGCGCGGATCGTCCACGCGCTCGTCGATGCGCTCGCTCACGCGCTGGCGAATGGCCTCCAGCGGGTGGTGCCAGGTGGACCCCAGGTGCTCGGGCGCCGGGTCGCGCGGGCCGCTCTTCACGTGGCCCGTGGCCTGGATGCCGCGCTCCCAGAGCCAGTGCTCACGGTCAAAACCGTGGGGGTTGGACAGGCCGTGCGGGCTGCGCAGTCGCACCGTGAAGCGCCAGCGGTCCCCGGCCCGCACGGTGGGGCCACGGCTGGCCAGTTCCCACAACGGCCCTTCGGCAGCGGCCCCCCATCCGCTGGTCCAGCCGAGCTGGATGCGCTCGGGCACGGTGACCGCCTGACCCGCACGGGTGGCCGACTCGACCACCAGGTCAAACCGCTCGCCTTGCGCCGTGCGCTGGGGCAAAGCCGCCACGCGGCCGACCAGTTCAATGTCGACGCCCTGAAGGGCCGGGTCCAGCGCGTGGCTGGCGAAGTGCGCGGCGCGGGCGCCGGTGAGCCCAAAGCCGATGAGGCCACCCGCCAGGAAAGCCAGCACAACGCCCCTGGCTCGACCCGCCCGACGCGAAACCAGCGCCAAGAACACACCGGCGCACAGCACCCAGGCGTACACCCACCAGGGCCACAACGCCGGCTGCTGCAGTTGCAGCGCCACGCCCAGCACCCAGCCCGGCCCACCCGCCAGCCAACCCACGCGCATGGTCAGCGGATCGGCTGGCGCACCGCTGCGATTGCAGTGCTTGCGGTGCCGTCATCGTTCTTTGGCGCAAGACTTGCTAGGATGAGACCGAACGCCCACGGCCCAGCCTTTGCCCGACGATCCATTGTTTCCTCCCCGTTGAAAGCCCCCACATGGCCATTCATGTTGCCCTGAGCCACATCACGCATTATCGATACGACCGGCTCGTCAAACTCGGCCCCCAGGTGGTCCGTTTGCGCCCCGCGCCGCACAGCCGCACCAAGGTGCTGTCGTACTCCCAGCGCATCGAGCCCGAGGGCCATTTCATCAACTGGCAGCAGGACCCGTTTGCCAACTACCAGGCCCGCCTGGTCTTCCCCGAGCCCACCACCGAGTTCAAGGTCACGATCGACCTGGTGGTGGAAATGGCGGTCTACAACCCGTTCGACTTTTTCCTGGAGCCGCGCGCGGAGAACTTCCCGTTCAGCTACGACGAAGAGCAGAAAAAGGAACTCGCGCCCTACCTGGTCACCGCGCCCATGACGCCACTGCTCAAGGCTTATCTGGCCACCGTGGACCGCAGCGAGCGCCGCACGATCGACTTTCTGGTGGACGTGAACCAGAAACTGCAGCACGCAATCTCGTACACCATCCGCATGGAGCCGGGTGTGCAGGCGCCCGAAGAAACGCTCAAGCTGGGCAGCGGCTCGTGCCGCGACACTGGCTGGCTGCTGGTGCAGATCCTGCGCCACATGGGCCTGGCCGCGCGCTTCGTGTCGGGCTACCTGATCCAGCTCAAAAGCGACGTGAAATCGGTCGACGGCCCCAACGGCCCCGAGCAGGATTTCACCGACCTGCACGCCTGGTGCGAAGTGTTCCTGCCCGGCGCCGGCTGGATCGGCCTGGACCCCACCTCCGGCCTGCTCGCCGGTGAAGGCCACATTCCGCTGGCCTGCACACCGCAGCCATCGAGTGCCGCGCCGGTGGAAGGCGCCATGGACAAATGCGAGGTGGAGTTCAGCCACCACATGGGCGTGACCCGCGTCTACGAATCGCCCCGTGTGACCCTGCCCTACACCGACGAACAATGGGCCGGCGTGGTGGCGTTGGGCGAGAAGGTCGACGTGGACCTGCAGAAGCACGACGTTCGCCTGACCATGGGTGGTGAGCCCACCTTTGTCGCCACCAGCGACCGCGACGCGGGCGAATGGAACACCGACGCGCTCGGCCCGACCAAGCGCGGCTACGCCACCGAACTGCTCAACCGCCTGCGCGTGGAATACGGCGCCGGTGGTTTCGTGCACATGGGTCAGGGCAAGTGGTACCCGGGCGAGCAGTTGCCGCGCTGGGCGCTCTCCATGTTCTGGCGCGCCGACGGCGAGACCATCTGGAACAACCCCGCGCTGCTGGCCGACGAGCGCGATGAAAAACACTACACCGCCGACGACGCGCGCCGCTTCACGCAGGCGCTGGCGCGCAAGCTCGGCCTGTCCACCCAGTACATCACCCCCGGGTTTGAAGACACCTGGTATTACCTCTGGCGCGAGCGCCGCCTGCCGGTCAACGTGGACCCGTTCGACGCCAAGCTCGACGACGAGCTGGAACGCGCGCGCCTGCGCCGCGTGTTCACCCAGGGCCTGGAGGCCACGGTGGGCTACGTGCTGCCGCTGCAGGCCTCGGGGCCCAACGGTGCGCTGTCCAACAACGGCAAAAGCGCGTACGCCCGCGTCTCGGGCACCGTGTGGTCCACCGGCCCCTGGTTCTTCCGCGACGAGCGCATGTACCTCGTGCCCGGCGATTCGCCCATGGGCTACCGCCTGCCGCTGGACTCGCTGCCCTGGGTCTCGGCCGGTGACTACCCGTACCACATCGAACAGGACCCGCACACCGCACGCGACCCGCTGCCGCGCGGCGCCGCCGTGAAGCACCAGGTCTCGCCGCACCAGGTGGGCGGGGGTTTTGCCGAAGGTGGCACGGTCTCCATGCAGGGCATGGACTTCGACCCCGACGCCGAGACCGTGGAAGGCCTGCGCGCGGGCCAACCCGGCCCCGGTGCCGCACCGGCACAAGCCTTGTCGGCCCGCTTCCCGCAACGTGCCGAATCGGCCGCCTGGCTCACCCGCACCGCGCTCTGCGTGGAAGCCCGCGACCCGCACCGCTCCAACGGCCCCAAGGCCGAAAAAGCCGGCGGCGGCAAGATCCAGCACCTCTACGTGTTCATGCCGCCCATGGCGCACCTGGAGGACTACCTGGATTTGCTGGCCGCGGTGGAAGCCACGGCCGAGCGCCTGGGCATGACCATCGTGCTGGAGGGCTACCCCCCACCGCGCGACCCGCGCCTGAAGATGCTGCAGATCACGCCCGACCCGGGCGTGGTGGAGGTCAACATCCACCCCGCCCACACCTGGGGTGAACTGGTGGAGCACACCGAGTTCCTGTACGAGGCCGCGCACCAGACCAAGCTGTGTGCCGAGAAGTTCATGACCGATGGCCGTCACACCGGCACCGGTGGTGGCAACCACTTCGTGATGGGTGGCGCCACCCCGGCCGACTCGCCCTTCCTGCGCAAACCCGAGCTGCTCGGCAGCCTGATCGCCTACTGGCACAACCACCCCTCGCTGTCGTACCTGTTCAGCGGTCTCTTCATCGGCCCGACCAGCCAGGCGCCGCGCGTGGACGAAGCGCGCAACGACCAGCTGTACGAGCTGGAAATCGCGCTCGCCCAGATCGAGAAGAACCGCACCACCTACGGCGACCACATGCCGCCGTGGATGGTTGACCGCACGCTGCGCAACATCCTGATCGATGTGACCGGCAACACGCACCGCAGCGAGTTCTGCATCGACAAGCTGTACTCGCCCGACTCGCCCACCGGCCGGCTGGGCCTGCTGGAGCTGCGCGCGTTTGAAATGCCGCCGCACGCGCGCATGAGCATCGCGCAGCAGCTGCTGCTGCGCGCCCTGGTCTCGCGTTTCTGGCAACAACCCTGGCACGGCCGCCTCACCCGCTGGGGCACCGAGCTGCACGACCGCTACTTGCTGCCCACCTACGTGCGAATGGACTTCGAGGACGTGCTCGCCGACCTCGCCGACTTTGGCTACCCATTCGACATGGCCTGGTTCGACCCGCACTTCGAATTCCGCTTCCCGATGGTCGGCCAGGTGGCGGCGCGTGGCATCGAACTCACGCTGCGCAGCGCGCTGGAGCCCTGGCACGTGATGGGCGAAGAAGGCGCGCCCGGCGGCACCGTGCGTTATGTGGACTCTTCACTGGAACGCATCGAGGTGCGCGTGAAAGGCTGGAACGACAGCCGCCACGTGATCACCTGCAACGGCCGCGCCATCCCGATGCAGACCACCGGCACCGCTGGTGAATACGTGGCCGGTGTGCGCTACAAAGCGTGGAGCCCGCCCTCGGCGCTGCACCCGTCCATTCCGTCGCACGCGCCGCTCACCTTCGACATCGTCGACACCTGGATGAAGCGCTCCATGGGAGGTTGCCAGTACCACGTGGCCCATCCGGGCGGACGCAACTACGACACGTTCCCGATCAACGCCTACGAGGCAGAGAGCCGCCGCATGTCGCGCTTCTTCCAGATGGGGCACACCCCGGGCCACATGGAAGTGAAGCCGGCCAGCAGCAGCCGCGAGTTCCCCGCGACGCTGGACCTGCGCTACTGACCACCCGGCAGGTGGCCCGCCTTGTGTGACGGAAGCAACAAGGCGGGCACACCGGCAGGGCCTCGCCCACAGGGCAGCGGGCATACTCGGGTGCAGTGAACAACGACGCCTCCGACTCCCTGTTTGACGAGCTCAGTCCCGACCACCCCGGCGACTGGGCTTTGTCCTTGTCGGTCCCCGCCGACCCGGGCCACCGCGACGAACTGCGCGCCGGTGGCAAGTCCAGCGGCGACGCGCTGGCTCCCGCCTGGGACAGCTTCTTCGAGCACATCGGCACCGACGGTCTGGCCGACCTGAGCCGGCGCAACGACAACCTGCAGCGCCAGATTCGCGACAACGGCGTCACCTACAACGTCTACGCCGACGCCTCCGCCGGGCTGCAACGTCCCTGGGCACTGGACCTCTTCCCCATGCTGGTCAGCCCGCAGGACTGGGCACAGATCGAGACCGGTGTGCTGCAACGCACCCGCCTGCTCAACGCCATCATGGGCGACCTCTACGGCGAACGCGAACTGCTCAAACGCGCGCTGCTGCCCGCAGCCCTGGTGCAAGGCCACCCGGGGTATCTGCGCTCCATGCAGGGCGTGAAGCCGCCGGGTGACACCTGGCTGCACATCGTGGGCTTTGATCTCGCGCACGGGCCCGACGGCCGCTGGTGGGTGGTGGGGCAGCGAACGCAGGCGCCCTCGGGCCTGGGCTACCTGCTGGAAAACCGCATCGCGATTGCGCGCCAGTTCCCCAAGGCCTTCGCCGGCATGAAGGTGCAGCGTCTGGCCGCGAGCTACCGCGCGCTCATGGAAGGCATCAAGCGCATGTGCCCCGAAGGCGAGAACGCGCGCATCGCGCTGCTCACGCCGGGCCCGTACAACGAAACCTATTTCGAACACGCCTATCTCGCACGCTACCTCGGTCTCACGCTGGTGGAAGGCAACGACCTCACCGTGCGCGACCAGCGCCTCTACCTCAAGACGCTCAGCGGCCTCGAGCCGGTGCACGCGCTCATCAAGCGGCTGGACGACGAGTGGCTCGACCCGCTGGAGCTGCGCTCCGACTCGCGCCTGGGCGTGCCCGGCCTGTTGCAGGTGCTGCGCGCCGGCAACCTGCTGCTGGCCAACGCGCCCGGCTCGGCGCCGCTCGAGTCCAGTGCCCTGCTCGGCTTTCTCCCTGCGATCAGCCGCCACCTGCTGGGTGAAGAGCTCGCCATGCCTTCGCTGGCCACCTGGTGGTGCGGCGAAGACGCCGCCCTGCGCGAGGTGCTGCCACTGATCAAAGGCAGCGTGATCAAACCGACCTACCCGCGCTCGGGCCTGGACACCGCCATGGGCCAGAGCCTGAGCGAGCGTGAGCTCGACGAATGGTCCGGCCGCATGGCACGCCATCCCGACGACTACACCGTGCAATCCTGGCTGCCGCTCTCACAGACGCCCACCTGGTCGGGTGAACGGCTCATGCCCCGTTCGGCCATGCTGCGCGTGTTCGCGCTGGCCGACGGCGCCGGCTCCTGGCGCGTGCTGCCCGGTGGCCTGGTGCGCCTGGCGCAGCGCGGCGAGCTCATCGCCGCGATGCAACGCGGCGGCAGCAGCGCCGACTGCTGGGTGCTCACCGACGGCCCCGTGGACCACACCAGCCTGCTGCAATCGGCACCCACCACGCTGGCCTTGGCGCAGCAGAAGCGCCCGGTGACCAGCCGCGCAGCCGAAAATCTGTTCTGGCTGGGCCGCTACACCGAACGCGCGGAAAACAGCTTGCGACTCGCGCAGATCGTGCTCAACCACCTGGGCGGCGAAGAACCCAATTCACGCCCGCTCATGGCCTGGCTCACCGCCACCGCCACCGAGAACTCGCTGGTGATCTCCGAAGCACCCGCCGCCACCGCATCACCGCGCGTGTTCGCGCGCAGCCTCATGGCCGCGCTCTCACCCACAGCCGACGACCCGCTGTTCGCCAAGTCGCACAGCGTGGGATTCAATTTGCGCGCGCTCAAGGCCGCCGCCTCGCAGGTGCGCGAGCGCCTGTCGCAAGAACACTGGCACCTGATCGAGCGCACCGAATCCAGCTTCGCGCGCGACTGTGCTGCCTTGTCCACCGACGCCGAGTACGCCACCGCCGAGGCCCTCACGGCGCTGCAGAACGCCAGCGAACTCCTGGCCGCCATCACCGGCTCACAGACCGACCGCATGGTGCGCGACGATGGCTGGCGCCTGCTCTCCATGGGCCGCCACATCGAGCGGCTCGTCACGCTCTCGCGTTCGCTGTCGCTGGCCCTGGAGCACGGTTGCGTGCACGACCAGGCCGGCTTTGAAGCGGTCATCGCGCTGTTCGACAGCACCATCACCTTCCATGCGCAGTACCAGCAGCGCCGGGACATGGTGGCGCTCATCGACCTGCTGGTGATGGACCGCGACAACCCGCGTTCGCTCGCCTGGGTGGTGCAGACGCTGCGCTCGCGCCTGGACAAACTGGCCGGCAGCGCCACGCCACAAGACGCCGTGCTCGCCCGCGGCTTGCCCAACCCCGACAGCTGGGTCCTGCAAGACCTGAGCAACTGGCAGCGCAGCCCCGAAGGTCTGCGCAGCTGGAGCGACCTCGCCGAACTGCTGGACGGCTGCGAAATCGCGGCGGTGGAACTCTCCAACGAACTCAGCCGCCTGCACTTCAGCCACGCCGACCTGCGCAACCAGAGTTTGGGGGCCTGACATGCTTCTTCGCATCCTCCACCGCACCCGCTACCGCTACCACGGCTCGATCGACCTCGCCCAGCACATGGTGCACCTGTGCCCGCTGGAAACGCCGCACCAGCGCCTGATCGGCAACGAGCTGCGCATCGATCCGCCGCCGGCGGCACGCAGCCAGACCACCGATGTGTTCGGCAACCAGCGCACCTTCTTTTCGCTGCAAGCCACGCACAGCGTGCTCACGGTGGAGGCCGACAGCCTGGTCGAGACCCTCGCGCACCAGCCGCTGCCACAAGGACAGCCTTGGCGCGCCATGACCTGGGAGCGCGTGCGCGAGCATTTCCGCTACCGGGCCAACGCCCCGTTCGATCCGGCGGCCGAATTCCTGTTCGCGTCGCCCTACGTGCCGCGCGACGACGCCTTTGCGGCCTTCGCCCGCCCGGCGTTCAAGCCCGGACTGCCCGCGCTGGCCGCGGCCCAGGCGCTGATGGAGCTCATCCACACCGACCTGACCTACGAAACCGCCAGCACCGAGGTCAACACCCCTGCGCTCGAAGCGCTCGCCCAGGGCAAGGGCGTTTGCCAGGACTTTGCCCACATCATGCTGGGCTGCCTGCGCACCCTGGGCTTGCCGGCTCGCTACGTGAGCGGGTACCTGCTCACGCGCCCGGCACCCGGCAAGGTGCGCCTGATCGGCGCAGATGCATCGCACGCCTGGGTGTCGGTGTACGTGCCGATCGTGAACGAATCGGACGAGGGGGCCGACACCACCGGCGCCTGGTTCGACTTCGATCCCACCAACAACCGCTGCGGCTGGGGCAGCCCGGGCGAAGACTACGTGACGCTGGCCACCGGCCGCGATTTTGGCGATGTCTCGCCCATGCGGGGCGTGATCCAGAGCGGTGCCGACCACACGCTGCAGGTGGCGGTGACCGTCGCACCGCCCGAAGAACTGAAAGCGCTCGAAGCGCAGGCGAGCGGTCCCAAAGCCTGAGCCCGGCGCGGACGGCGCCTGCGCAGGGCCCGTCATTAGAATGGGTCGCTCATCCATCAGGAGCCATCCCATGAGCATTTACGACAAGCTGACCGAGTTGGGCATCGTCCTGCCGCCCGTCTCAGTCCCCGCGGCGGCCTATGTGCCCTTCGTGCAGACCGGCAACCTCATTTTTCTGAGCGGCCACATCGCCAAACAAGACGGCAAGCCCTGGGTCGGCCAGCTCGGCCTGACCATGACCACCGACGAAGCCAAGCCCGCCGCCCGCGCGGTGGCCATCGACCTGCTCGGCACCCTGGCCGCCGCCTGCCTGGCCGCCGGCAAAACGCTGGATGACGTGAAACGCATCGTCAAGGTGCTGAGCCTGGTGAACTCCACGGCCACCTACACCGAACAGCACCTGGTCACCAACGGCTGCAGCGAATTGCTCGGTCAGGTCTTCGGCCCGGTGGGTGCGCACGCGCGCAGTGCGTTCGGCGTGGCGCAACTGCCCATGGGCGCGTGCGTGGAAATCGAGTTGATCGCAGAGATCGGCTGACCCCCCGCGCGCCTCGCGGCGCTCCCCCCTGAAGGGGGGCAACATCTGGGGCCAGCGGAGCCGGACCCTCGATGCGAACTGGGATGACCCCCCGCGCACCTCGCGGCGCTCCCCCCTGAAGGGGGGCCGCATCTGGGGCCGGCGGAGCCGGACCCTCGATGCCTCTGGTGGGAATCACTTCGGTCGTGTCGTTGCCTGCTGCTTCTTGCGCTTGCCTGCTCGCCGCACCTGGCGGCTCTGGGTGGCTTGCGCAGCGACTTCCTCCTTGGCTGCTCGTCTTCGCGCGAAGTGCCGTACCGCAAAACGGGTGACGCCGAACGCCAGCACCGCCACGGCGGCGGCGATCACGATCCCGGTCAGTTCTCCGCTGTTCATGGTCACTCCACCCGCGTGACGCGGCTGGGTTTGAAGCCCAGGTCGGCCGCCTTGCCTTTGCGGCCGCGCGCCGCACGTGCGTTGTTCAGACTGCGAATTTCCAGCGTTTCGTCGCGCTCCTTGCCGCCGCGTCCGATACCTTCGATCTTCACGCTGCGGGTGTAGGCCGCCGCACCGGCCAGCGTGTCCTTGGGTTCGAGGTCGATCAGCATCAAGCCGCGACCGCCCTTTTCCATCAGCTTGAGCTCGCCGATTTCAAACGTGAGGATGCGCCCACCCGTGGAAGCGCAGCACACGTGGGTGGCGGCGTTCAGCGGCTGGCCGCCCGACGTGAAGGCCGCGTGCGACGGCGCGCAAGGCGATTCGCCCTCGCCCAGGTTCAGGAAGGTCTTGCCGCCGCGCTGGCGCGAGACCATGTTCTCCACCGTCGCGAGGAAGCCGTAGCCACCCGAGCTGGCGAGCAGCAGCGCGGCGTTGGCCGGGCCGGCGAAGTAATGCAGCGGCTGCGTGCCGGTCTCCAGCTCGATCAGCGTGGTGATGGGCTGGCCGTCGCCGCGCGCGCCGGGCAGGCTGGCCACGGGCACCGAGTACACGCGCCCGTTGCTGCCGAAGACGATCATGGTGTCCACCGTGCGGCATTCAAACGTGCCGTACAAGCCGTCGCCCGCTTTGAACGCGAAGCTGCCGGCCTCGTGACCGTGGCCGGTGCGTGCGCGCACCCAGCCTTTGCTGGACACCACCACCGTCACCGGCTCGTCCACCACCTTGATCTCGGCCACGGCCTTCTTCTCGGTCTGGATCAGCGTGCGGCGCGCGTCCGCAAAGGTCTTCGCATCGGCCTCGATCTCTTTCACCATCAGGCGCTTGAGGCTGCCGGGGTTGCCCAGGATGTCTTCGAGCTTGCCCTGCTCTTCTTTCAGCGACTTGAGCTCCTGCTCGATCTTGATGGCCTCCAGGCGCGCCAACTGGCGCAAGCGGATTTCCAGGATGTCTTCGGCCTGCCGGTCGCTCAATTTGAAGCGTTCGATCAGCGCGGCCTTGGGATCGTCGGCCTGGCGGATGATGGCAATCACCTCGTCGATGTTGAGCAGTACCAGCTGCCGCCCTTCGAGGATGTGGATGCGGTCCAGCACCTTGGTCAGGCGGTGCTGCGAGCGGCGGGTGATGGTGCCCTGGCGAAACTCGATCCACTCATTGAGCATCTGCCGCAGCGACTTCTGCGTCGGCCGGCCGTCAATGCCGATCATGGTCAGGTTGATCGGCGTGGAGCTTTCCAGGCTGGTGTGGGCCAGCAGCGCGGTGATGAGTTCCTGCTGTTCGATGCGGCTGCTCTTCGGCTCGAACAAGAGGCGCACCGGCGCGTCCTTGCTCGATTCGTCGCGCACACCGTCGAGCACCATCAGGATGCTGGCCTTGAGCTGCGTCTGCTCTTGAGTCAGCGCCTTTTTGCCGGCCTTGACCTTCGGATTGGTGAGTTCTTCGATCTCTTCGAGCACGCGCTGCGTGCTCACGCCAGGGGGCAGTTCGGTGACCACCAGTTGCCACTGGCCGCGCGCCAGGTCTTCGATCTTCCAGCGCGCGCGCACCTTGAGGCTGCCGCGACCGGTGCGGTACGCGTCAACAATGTCGCCCGCCGGGCTGATGATCTGGCCGCCGCCGGGGTAGTCGGGGCCGGGCAGGATGGCGAAGAGTTCGTCGTCGGTGAGCTTCGGGCTCTTGATCAGCGCCACGCAGGCGTCGGCCACCTCGCGCAGGTTGTGGCTGGGAATCTCGGTGGCCAGGCCCACGGCGATGCCGGAGGCACCGTTGAGCAGGTTGAACGGCAGGCGCGCGGGCAGCTGCTTGGGCTCCACCGTGGAGCCGTCGTAGTTGGGCACGAAGTCCACTGTGCCTTCGTCGATCTCGTCGAGCAGCAGCGTGGTGATCTTGGCCAGCCGCGCTTCGGTGTAGCGCATGGCCGCCGCGCCGTCGCCGTCGCGCGAACCGAAGTTGCCCTGGCCGTCGATCAGCGGGTAGCGCTGCGCGAAGTCCTGCGCCATGCGCACGAGTGCGTCGTAGGCGGCCTGGTCGCCGTGCGGGTGGAAACGGCCGAGCACGTCACCGACCACGCGCGCACTTTTCACCGGGCGCGCGGCCGTGTTGTTGTTGGGCCCGCTGAAACCGAGACCCATGCGGTCCATGCTGTACAGAATGCGCCGCTGCACCGGCTTCTGGCCGTCGCACACGTCGGGCAGCGCGCGGCCTTTGACGACGGAGAGCGCGTACTCGAGGTAGGCGCGCTGCGCGTAGTTCGCGAGGTTCAGGCCGTCGTCCGGTTCGGACAAAGGCAGTTCGATATTCAGGATGTCGGACATGCGTCGGTTCTAAAAATGGGGGACGATCAGATGTCGATCTCAACCGAATCGCCGTGCAACTCCATGAGCTCGCGGCGCGAGGCGGCTTCGCCCTTGCCCATGAGCTTGGTGATGAGGGCTTCGGTGTCCGCGAAGTTGATGGCGCCGAGCACCACCGGCATGAGGCGGCGCGTGTCGGGGTTCAGGGTGGTGTCCCAGAGCTGTTCGGCGTTCATTTCACCCAGGCCCTTGAAGCGGCTGATCTGGCATTTGTCGCGCGCCACGCCGTCCTTCTCGGCCTTGTCGAGGATGGCGTGCAGCTCGCCATCGTCCAGCGCGTACTGCTTGAGCGCGGGCTTCTTGCCGCGCGCGGGCACGTCCACCCGGAACAACGGCGGGCGCGCCACGAACACATGGCCGGCTTCGATAAGTTTGGGGAAGTGGCGAAAGAACAGCGTGAGCAGCAGCACCTGGATGTGTGAGCCGTCCACATCGGCATCGCTCAATATGCAGACCTTGCCGTAGCGCAGGCCGCTCAGGTCGGGGGTGTCGTTCGGGCCGTGCGGATCGACACCGATGGCCACCGAGATGTCGTGGATCTCGTTGTTGGCAAACAGGCGGTCGCGCTCAACCTCCCAGGTGTTGAGCACCTTGCCGCGCAGCGGCAGCACGGCCTGGCATTCCTTGTCGCGGCCCATCTTGGCGCTGCCGCCGGCCGAGTCGCCCTCGACCAGAAACACCTCGTTGTGCGCCAGGTCCTTGCTCTCACAATCGGTGAGCTTGCCCGGCAACACCGCCACGCCCGAGCCCTTGCGCTTCTCGACCTTCTGGCCCGCCTTCTGGCGGAACTGCGCGGCCTTGATGGCGAGTTCGGCCAGTTTCTTGCCGTAGTCCACGTGCTGGTTGAGCCAGAGCTCCAGCGCGGGGCGCACGAAGCTGCCGACCAGACGCACCGCGTCGCGCGAGTTCAGGCGTTCCTTGATCTGGCCCTGGAACTGCGGGTCGAGCACCTTGGCGGAGAGCACATACGAGGCGCGGGCAAACACGTCTTCGGGCAGCAGCTTCACGCCCTTGGGCAGCAGCGCGTGCAACTCGATGAAGCCCTTGACCGCCTGGAACAGGCCGTCGCGCAAACCGCTTTCGTGCGTGCCGCCCGCGCTGGTGGGGATCAGGTTCACATAGCTCTCGCGCACCGGCTGGCCGTCTTCGGTGAAGGCCACGCACCAGGCCGCGCCCTCGCCTTCGGCAAAGCTGTCGTGCCCGCTGTCGGCAAAGCCTTCGCCTTCGAACAGTGGAATCACCGGTTCGCCGTTGAGCGTTTGTTGCAAATAATCGCGCAGGCCACCCTTGTAAAGCCAGGTCTGCACATCCTTGGTCTTTTCGTTGACCAGCGTCACCGTCACGCCGGGCATCAGCACCGCCTTGCTGCGCAGCAGGTGGGTGAGTTCGGCCATCGGCAACACGGCGGATTCGAAGTATTTGGGGTCGGGCCAGGCGCGCACGGTGGTGCCCTGCTTGCGGTCGCCCTCGCCCTTCGGCGCGATGACCAGGGCTTCGATCACGTCACCGGCGGAAAACGCGAGCTTGGCCACCTGGCCTTCGCGGTAGCTTGTGACTTCCAGCCGGGTGGAGAGCGCGTTGGTCACGCTCACGCCCACGCCGTGCAGACCGCCCGAGAAGCTGTAGGCGCCGCCCTTGCCCTTGTCGAACTTGCCGCCCGCGTGCAGCCGGGTGAACACCAGTTCAACCACGGGGGCCTTTTCTTCGGGATGCAGGCCGAACGGGATGCCGCGGCCGTCGTCTTCCACGCTCACCGAGCTGTCGGCGTGCAGCGTGACCTTGATTTTTTTGCCGTGCCCGGCCAGGGCCTCGTCGGCCGCGTTGTCGAGCACTTCCTGGATGATGTGCAGCGGGTTGTCGGTGCGGGTGTACATGCCCGGCCGCTGCTTGACCGGCTCCAGTCCCTTGAGGACGCGGATCGAGCCTTCGGAATACACGGGGGGAGTTTGGGTTGCCATGGGGGCGGATTGTAAGCACCGGAGCTCCCAAAGACTGTATGAAGATACAGATATCCACTCCTCAAGCCCCTGTGATGCCCTCGCAGCATCAATCGACGCATGCGATATCAACACCCCAGCTCGGCGGCGACAGGTCAAGGTCGGGCTTCTTCGCTACAGTCGCCCGATGTCTTCCGTCCCACCCACCCGCGCCCCGCTCTCGACCTTGCAGGTCCTGGCCTGCGGCGCCCTCATCGTCACCCTTTCCATGGGCATCCGCCACGGCTTTGGCCTCTGGCTGCAGCCCATCACCCAGGCGCAGGACTGGACCCGCGAGAACTTCGCCTTCGCGCTGGCGATTCAAAACCTGTCCTGGGGCCTGTTCGGCATCTTTGCCGGCATGGCGGCCGACCGTTTTGGGGCGTTTCGGGTGCTGATCGGTGGTGCGCTGCTCTACGGCCTGGGACTCACCGGCATGGCACTGACCACCACGCCCATGACGTTTGCACTCACCGCCGGCGTGCTCATCGGCGCCGCACAAGCCGGCACCACCTACGCTGTGATCTACGGCGTGATCGGGCGCCAGATCTCGGCCGACAAACGCTCGTGGGCCATGGGTGTGGCCGCAGCGGCCGGCTCGTTCGGCCAGTTCCTCATGGTGCCGGTGGAAGGCTGGCTGATCAGCAGTTTCGGCTGGCAGGAGGCGCTGCTGTTCCTGAGCGCTGCTGTGCTGCTGATCGTGCCGCTGGCCTGGGGGCTGCGTGAACCGGGTTTTGCCGGCGGCGCTGCGCCAGCGCGTGAGCAAACCATCCTGCAGGCGCTGCGCGAAGCCTTCCGCTACCGCAGCTTCCAGTTGCTCATGGCCGGCTATTTCGTGTGCGGCTTCCAGGTGGTGTTCATCGGCGTGCACATGCCGAGTTATCTGAAAGACAACGGCCTGTCGCCGCAGGTGGCCAGCTACGCGCTGGCGTTGATCGGGCTTTTCAACGTGTTCGGCACCTACGCGGCCGGAGCTCTGGGCCAGCGGCTGGCCAAGCGGCACATCCTGTCGTTCATCTACTTCGCGCGCGCCGTGGTGATCGCCATCTTCCTGATCGTGCCGCTCTCGCCCATGAGCGTGTACGTGTTCGCCAGCGTGATGGGCCTGCTGTGGCTCTCCACCATCCCGCCCACCAACGCGGTGGTGGCGCAGATCTTCGGCGTGGCCCACATGTCCATGCTGGGTGGCTTCGTGTTCTTCAGCCACCAGATCGGCAGCTTCATGGGCGTGTGGCTGGGCGGCGTGCTCTACGACCGCACCGGCAGCTACGACATCGTCTGGTACATCGCGATCGCGCTGGGTGTGTTCGCAGGTCTCGTCAACCTTCCGGTGCGTGAAACACCCATCGTGCGCGCGCCGCAGCGGGCGGGAGCCACCGTATGAATCTGGACCCCCACGCTCCGCCGCTGCGTGGGTCGCTGCCCCCCGAGGGGGCTGAGCCGCCTTCGGGCGGTCGTGCGGCGGCTCGCCTCTGGCAGCGCGCCCTGGTTTGGAGCGGCGTCGTCGTCGCCCTGCTGGGCACGTTTGCGCTGTATAACCAGCCGGGCTTTCTGGTGAACCTGGCGGATCAACTCTGGAGCTGTTTCTGATGCACGGCACAGAAGCGCCCTCGGCTTGGGTGCAGCGCTGGGCGCATCTGGTTTGCGCGGGGGGTTCCGTGCTCGACGTTGCCTGTGGCCACGGCCGCCACTTCAAGTGGTTCGCCCAGCGCGGCCACACCGTCACCGGCGTGGACCGCTCGCCCGAAGCGATCGAAGCGGTGAAGCCCTTCGGCCGCGCCGTGCTGGCCGACATCGAGAACGGACCCTGGCCTCTCAATGGTGAGAACTTCGACGCGGTGGTGGTGACCAACTACCTCTGGCGCGCACTGCTGCCGGTGATCACGCGCAGCGTGGCGCCCGGTGGCGTGCTCATCTACGAAACCTTTGCCCTCGGCAACGAGAGCGTGGGCAAACCCTCTCGACCCGATTTCCTGCTGCAAAGCGGCGAACTGCTGCGCGCCTGCGAGGGTCTGCGGGTGGTGGCGTTTGAGGACGGCTTCTGCGAGCGGCCCGAGCGCTTCGTGCAGCGCATCGCGGCGGTGCGAAAACACCCGGGAACACCCGACTCGCCGCCCCGGTATCCGCTGGATGCCACTGGGTAGAATGCACGATTCGCGCAGATGCCGCGCCCCACAGGGCGGCCCAGACAAGCGCACCCAATTGAGCCTGCAGCAATGAACACCATCACCGGCAGCATCGTGGCCCTGGCCACCCCCCTGCATGAAGACGGCAGCGTGGACTACCCCACCCTGCGCAAACTCATCGACTGGCACATCACCGAAGGCACGGACTGCATCGGCGTGGTCGGCACCACCGGCGAGTCGCCCACCGTCACGGTCGAAGAACACTGCGAAATCATCCGCGTCTCGGTCGAACAGGCCAAGACGCACGGCGCCAAACGCGTGCCCATCATGGCCGGCTGCGGCGCCAACTCCACCCGCGAAGCCATTGAGCTTGCGCGTTTCGCGCAAAGTGTGGGCGCCGACTGCCAGCTGCAGGTCGTGCCCTACTACAACAAGCCCACGCAAGAGGGCCAGTACCAGCACTTCAAGGCCATTGCCGAAGCCGTGGGCGACCTGCCCACCGTGCTGTACAACGTGCCCGGCCGCAGTGTGGCCGACATGCACCACGAAACCGTGATCCGACTGGCCCAGGTGCCCGGCATCGTCGGCATCAAGGAAGCCACCGGCAACATCGAACGCGCACAGTGGCTCATCCGCGAAGCGCCCAAGGGATTCGCCATTTACTCGGGCGACGACCCCACCGCCGTGGCGCTCATGCTGTGCGGCGGCCAGGGCAATGTGAGCGTCACCGCCAACATCGCCCCGCGCCTGATGCACGAACTCTGCGTGGCCGCCATCGCCGGCGACGTCAAACGCGCCATGGACATCCAGTTCCGCCTGATGCCGGTGCACAAGCAGCTGTTCTGCGAGGCCAACCCGATTCCGTTGAAATGGGCCATGGCCCGCATGGGCCTGTGCCGTGAGACCATGCGTCTTCCGCTCACCCCCATGTCGCGCCATCTGGTGCCCCAGGTCGAAGGCGCGCTGCAACAAAGCGGCCTGATCTGACTCCAACCCACTCCTGTCCACCCCACACACCCGGTCTCCACCGAGCTCCCCCATGTCCACTCCCGCTCTGAATCAGACCTCCCGCCTCACGACCTGGGCCGGCGCTGCCGCGTGGTCCCGCCTGGGCCTGGTGGCCGCTGCAGCCCTCATCGCCTCGGGCTGCTCCATGCTCCAGGAAGACAAGATCGATTACAAAAGCGCTCAGCGCGGCAGCACGCTGGACGTGCCACCCGACCTGACCCAGCTCAGCCGCGACACGCGCTACAACGTGCCGGGCACCACCGTCACCGCCAGCGGCTACCAGGCTGCCCAGCCCACCCAGGCCACTTCCGCCACCACCGCGGTGAACAAGGTGGGTGACGTGCGCATCGAGCGCGCGGGCAACCAGCGCTGGCTGGTGATCGACCGCCCGGCCGACAAGCTCTGGAGCCCCGTGCGGGACTTCTGGCAAGAGAACGGCTTCCTGCTCGACATCGACCAGGAAGCACTGGGCATCATGGAAACCGACTGGGCCGAGAACCGCGCCAAACTGCCGCAAGATTTCATCCGCTCCACCATCGGCAAGGTCTTCGAGAACCTCTACTCCACTGGCGAACGCGATCGTTTCCGCACCCGCCTGGAGCGCACCGCCAACGGCGGCACCGAGGTTTACATCAGCCACCGCGGCATGGTCGAGGTGTACTCGTCCAAGGACAAGGACCAGACCGTCTGGCAGCCGCGCCCGGCCGACGTCGAACTCGAAACCGAGTTTCTGCGCCGCCTGATGGTCAAGCTCGGTGTGACCGAAGCCCAGGCCCAGGCCGTGACCGCCACCGCGCCGGTGCAGGCCGCCGCCAAGGTGGTCACGGTGAACAACGCGCCGGTGGTGCAGTTCGAGGACAACTTTGACCGCGCATGGCGTCGGGTGGGTCTCTCGCTGGATCGCACCGGCTTCACGGTGGAAGACCGGGACCGCAGCAAAGGCATCTATTTCGTCCGCTACGTGGAACCCGTGACCAACGCCACCGAACCGGGCTTCTTCAGCAAGCTGTTCGGCGGCTCCAAGAAAGAGGCGTCCACCGAGCGCTACCAGGTGGTGGTGCGCAGCGCTGGCACCGCGACCACCGTTTCCGTGCTGGGCGCACAGGGCCAGGCTGACGCGTCGGCCAATGCCCGGCGCATCACGCAACTGCTGGCCGACGATCTGAAATAAGCGCACACCGCGCCCCGACCGCAAGGCCGCCTCCGGGCGGCCTGTTTCATGGCGGGTTCACAACCCGAGGTGGCTCGCGGGAAACGACGGTGTGCTGCGGAGCCAGCACTCGTTCACGCGCTCCTGCAAAGCCACGCGCCGCTCGGCATCTTCGCTGGCCACCAGCGTGTTGCGCAGCGGGTCCAGCCGCTCCAGCGTCCACACCGGTGAGCCGATCGCGCTGGGCAGCTCAGCGCCTGCGGCGCCCACGCAGGCGTGCGCCTCCACCAGGTGCGACCAGGTCACGCGCCACTGCACAAACCGCGGGTGCAACAGGCGCAACTGGTCGTAGTGGCGCGCCAGCATCTTGAGCGTTCGTCCGCGGCGCGCCCATCGGTTGAGGGCATCGACCACGGCGCGCTCGCCCAGCGGCCAGTCGGCAAAGTCGGGGTCGCTCAGGGTGATGTGGCTCCAGCCCTGGTCCGCAGCCACCTCGAACGCCAGGCGCACGGTGTCGGCAAACACCTGTCTTCCTTGCAGGCGGCCTGTGGGCAGGGCGGGCCGCGCGGTGTCGGCGGGATCGGGTTCCGTCATGGCGAACTCCTGGTGGGGGGATCAGCAAGCCCGGGATGGCTTCACACGCAGTGCAGCCACCCGGCCTCGAACCAGTCCTGCAGCAAGGCCTGTGCACCTTCGCTGGCGCGTTGCACCTGCCGCGCATCCAGGCCACGCTCATCGGCCAGGCGCTGCATCAGGCGCGCGTCGGCACCACCCGCGCGAAAGCTCTCTCCGTTGATGAACACGTGGCGCGGGTCGTACATCATGCGGGTGCGGCGGTCCAGGCGCAAGGCGCCCGCCACCCAGTCGCCCTGTGCCTCGTCAAAAAAGACGCGCGGCTTGGGCTCGGTCATCACCTCACCCAGCGCGCAGGCGAGCGATTGCCGTTCGGCCAGCAGGCGCTGCAAGGCATCCACCGCGAACGCTTCCAGCCCATCGGGCATGGCACCCGGATGGGCGGTGGCGGGCTGGTTCGGGTCGCGGTACAGCGTTTCATCGTCCAGTTCGTCGGCCATGCGCTGGAGCAATTCACCCGCCAGTCCGCCGCGCTGCGGTGCGCGAAATCCGATCGAATACGTCATGCAGTCGCCGCCCACTGCATCACCGTCGTGCGCCCAGCGCGGCGGCAGGTAAAGCATGTCGCCCGCTTCGAGCACGTGCTCTTCCTCCGGCTCGAAGTTCTGCAGGATCTTCAGCGGCACGTCGGGCTGCAGCGTCAGGTCTTTCTGGCGGCCGATGCGCCAGCGGCGCTGACCACTGGCCTGCAACAGGAACACGTCGTAGCTGTCGAAGTGAGGCCCGACACCCCCGCCTTCGCTGGCCCAGGACATCATCAGGTCGTCCAGCCGCGCATCGGGCACAAAACGAAACCGCCGCAGCAATTCGTGCACCGCGTCGTCATGCTGATCCACGCCCTGCACCAGCAGCGTCCAGCCCGACTGTTTGAAGGGTGGCAACGCACTGCGCTTGAACGGCCCCGACTTGAGTGCCCACCCCTGGGGCTTGCGCACGATCAGGCGCGACTCGACGGCTTCCTGGCCCGCCAGATCGAACAACGCCGAGCGGCTCAGGATCGGTTGGAAGTCGGGAATGGCCTGGCGGATCAGCAGGGGTTTTTTCTGCCAGTGGCGTCGCATGAACTGCGCCGGTGACAGGCCGCCCAGCAGACTCATCGGGACTTGCGTGGCAGCGGCCGTGGCCTTTGGCCCAGAGGTTTCGGGTTTGAACATGGGACAATTGTCGGATGAAAATCACCCAACAATGCGTCGTGGCGCTCACCTGGACCCTGAAGGACACGCTGGGCGAAGCGCTCGATGTGCTCGAAGAACCCGTGGAGTTTCTGGTGGGCGGCAGCGACCTGCTGGCCAAGATCGAAGAGGGTCTGCTCAACCACTCGGTGGGCGACACGATCGAGCTGCACCTGGAGCCTGTGGACGGCTTCGGCGACTACGACGACACACTGCTCTTTCTGGAGCCGCGCCACCTGTTTCCCGACGAGCTCGAAGAAGGCATGGGTTTCGAAGGCCTGCCACCCGGTTGCAACCCCGCCGCACCGCGCGATCGCCTGTACTTCGTGAGCGACATTTATCCCGAACACGTGGTGCTCGACGGCAACCACCCGCTGGCGGGCATCGCGTTGCGCATCGCGATGAAGGTGCACACGGTGCGCGAAGCGACCGAGGCCGAGGTGGGCAAGGGCTCGATGGGCACCGGCTTCTTTCGCATGCAGGTGGACGAACCCGACGAACTGCAAGGTCCCGGCATCACGCCGCCGGGCCCACACACGCTGCATTGAAGCCAGCCCGGTCAGCTGCGGCCGGTTGAGCCGTAGCCCCCCGCACCGCGCTCGCTCGCGGCCCCGAAGTCGTCCACCACGTTGAACTGCGCCTGCACCACGGGCACGATCACCATTTGTGCGATGCGCTCCATGGGTTCGATGGTGAAGGGCACGCCGCTGCGGTTCCAGGCGCTCACCATGAGCTGGCCCTGGTAATCGCTGTCGATGAGGCCGACCAGATTGCCCAGCACGATGCCGTGTTTGTGGCCCAAGCCTGAACGGGGCAGGATCATGGCGGCAAAGCCTGGGTCGGCGAGGTGGATGGCCAACCCCGTGGGCACCAATTGCCAGGCGTTCGGCGCCAGGGTCAACGGCGCGTCCAGGCAGGCCCGCAAATCCAGCCCCGCGCTGCCACCGGTGGCGTAGGCGGGGAGCCGATCCGCCATGCGCGGATCCAGCACTTTCACATCGATGCGCATTCAGCAAACTCCTGTCTGGCGGCTCATTGGGTTTTCTTCATCGATTCTTCGAGCGCCTTGCCGGGATCGACCTCGGGCTCGGGCGGGGGTGGCTCCAGGCCGGGCGGCGTGGCGGGCGCCCCTGCCTCGGCCGCGGGCTCGGTGCCCTCCGGCTCGGGCATCTCGGGCGTTTCTTCCATGTCGGGCATGTTGCGCAGCATGTCGGTCACGGCGGCATCGTCCACCACCACCTTGGCACCCAGGCTGCCCGTGACCAGCGTGGGGTAGGCGATGACCACTACGACCATGATCAGCTGCAACACAATGAAGGCGATCGAGCCTTTGTAGATTTGGGCGGTGGTCACAGCCGGAATGCGCTGCTTGGTCACGTGATCGGTGTAATCGCTGCGCGCGGCCACACTGCGCAAGTAAAAGAGTGCGAAGCCGAACGGCGGCGTGAGAAACGAGGTCTGCAGGTTCATGGCCAGGATCACACCGAACCAGATCAGGTCGATGCCCAGCTTGTCGGCCACGGGCGCCAGCAGCGGGATCACGATGAAGGCGATCTCGAAGAAGTCAATGAACATGCCCAGCACGAACACCAGCAGGTTCACCACGAGCAGGAAGCCCATCTGACCGCCCGGCATCTTGTCGAACAGGTGCTCCACCCAGATGTGGCCATCGGCCGCGTTGAAGGTGAAGCTGAAAACCGTGGAGCCGATCAGGATGAACAGCACGAAGATGGCCAGCTTGGTGGTGCTCTCCAATGCTTGTTTCAGCAGGTCGAAGGTCAGGCTGCGGCGCGCGCCGGCCATGACCATGGCGCCCAGTGCACCCATGGCGCCGCCTTCGGTCGGCGTGGCGATGCCCAGGAAGATCGTGCCCAGCACCAGGAAGATCAGCACCAGCGGCGGGATCAGCACAAAAGTGACTTGCTCCGCCAGACGGGACAGCAGCCCCAGGCGGAACAGGCGGTTCAGCAAGGCCAATGTCAACGCCAGGATCGATCCCACCGTGATCGACATGATGACCACCTCGTCGCCCGCCGGGCTCGTCTGGCGCTCGATCAGCGGGTTGATGATGGACTCGTGCAACTGCGACCACACCACACTGACCGCCGCGCACAACAACAGCAGCACCAACAATGAGCGGTGACCGCTGGAGCCATCGGGCTCGTTGTAGATGCGCGCCTCGGCCGGCAGCGCCGGCACCCAGCCCGGCTTGACGATGGCCACGCCGGCGATGAAGAGCAGGTACAGCCCCACCAGCAACAGACCGGGGACCAGGGCACCGGCGTACATGTCGCCCACCGAACGACCCAACTGGTCGGCCAGCACGATCAGCACCAGCGAGGGCGGGATGGCCTGCGCCAGCGTGCCCGACGCGGTGATGGTGCCGGTGGCAATCGTGCGGTTGTAGCCATAGCGCAGCATGATGGGCAGCGAGATCAGGCCCATGGAGATCACGGCGGCCGCGACCACGCCGGTGGTGGCCGCCAGCAGCGCGCCCACCAGGATCACCGCCACGGCCAAGCCGCCGCGCACCGGGCCGAACACCTGCGCCACGGTGGACAGCAGGTCTTCGGCCATGCGGCTTCGCTCCAGGATGATGCCCATGAGCGTGAAGAAGGGGATGGCCAGCAGCGTGTCGTTCTGCATGATGCCGAACACCCGAAGCGGCAAGGCCTGGAACAGGTTGGACGGGAACAGCCCGGCTTCCATGCCGATGAAACCGAAGAACAGGCCGGTGGCGGCCAGCGCAAAGGCGACGGGGAAACCGGACAGCAGAAAGACCAGCAGTCCCCCGAACATCAGCGGGACAAAGTTGGCAGCGATGAAAGCGGTCATGATCAGTTGGCTCCCTTGAGGCGCTTGTCGGCTTCTTCGAGCAGTTGCTGGGCCAGCAGCTCTTCATCGCTGGGGCCCGCCAGGGCCAGCACGTCGGGGCCGTTGCCGGTGAGGAACGCCAAGCGCTTGATGAGTTCGCTCACGCCTTGCAGGAACAGCACCGCAAAACCCAGCGGGATCAGGCCGTACACCGGCCAGCGGATCAGCCCACCCGCGTTGGACGACATCTCGCCCGTGTTCCAGGCGCGTTCGAAAAGGGGCCAGCCCAGCGTGGCCATCATGTAGCACAGGGGAAACAGGAACACCAGGATGCCGAACACGTCGACCCAGTTGCGCCCGCGCGGGCTGAACTTGGACGAGATGAAATCGATGCGCACATGCGCGTTGCGCAAGAAGGCGTAACCGCTGCCCAGCATGAAGACCGCGGCGAACAGGTACCACTGGATCTCCAGCAGCGCGTTGGAGCTGCTGTCGAAGAGCTTGCGCACGATGGCGTTGCCCGCGCTGATCAGGGTGGTGGCCAGGATGAACCACATGACCAGCTTGCCGATCAGATCGCTCATGGCGTCGATCAGCCGGGATATTTTCAACAGGAATGGCATGGAGTTTCCCCTGAGGGAGTGAACGCAAAAAGAGTCGCAGAGTCTACCGAACCGGCAGGTGCGCCAGGATGGCGACGCCGGCGGTGCATGCGCAGCCCAGGCCGCGCCGCACGGTTCGAGCAAAAAACCCCGCCAAGGCGGGGCTTCCTGCTCGAATCTCAAGACCGTTCACAGCTTGGCGGCTTGCATGTAACGGTCAAACTGCGCTTCGGTGAAACGGAACCACAGGTTCTGCTCCTTGCGGAAAGCCGAGTAGTCGTTGTAGATCTTTTTCCATTTCGGATTCTTCCCACTGATGTCCGCGTAGAGCTCCATGGAGTTCTTGAACGCGGCGTCCATCACCGGCTTGGGGAAAGCCAGCACGCGGGTGCCGGCGGCCACCAGCTGCTTGAGTGCGGTGGGGTTGAGCGCGTCGTAGCGTGCCTGCATGGTGGTGTGGGCGATGGCCGCAGCGCACTCCACGATGGCCTTGTTCTCGGGCGAGAGTGCGTTGTAGGCCTTGTTGTTGACGTACAGCGAGAGCTGGGGACCGCCCTCCCACCAGCCGGGGTAGTAGTAGTTCTTGGCCACTTTGTTGAAGCCGAGTTTCTGGTCGTCGTACGGGCCGACCCACTCGGTGGCGTCGATGGTGCCCTTCTCCAGTGCCTGGTAGATCTCGCCAGCCGGAATGTTCTGCGGCACACCACCCATGGTGCTGAACACCTTGCCGGCAAAACCGCCGATGCGCATCTTCAAGCCGTTGATGTCGGCCAGCGTCTTGATGTCCTTGCGGTACCAGCCGCCCATCTGGGCGCCGGTGTTGCCCATGGGGAAGTTGACGATGTTGTAGTCCGTGTAGAACTCGCGGAACAGCTTCATGCCGTTGCCTTCGTACATCCAGGCCGTCATCTGGCGGCTGTTGAGGCCGAAAGGAATCGCGCAGTCCAGCGCGAAGGTGTCGTCCTTGCCGAAGAAATAGTAGGGCGCGGTGTGGGCACACTCCACGGTCCCCTCCTGCACACCATCGACCACACCGAAAGCGGGCATGAGCTCGCCACCGGGATGCACGGAGATCGAAAACTTGCCGCCCGACATTTCGCCCACCTTCTTGGCGAACACGTCGGCCGCACCATAAATGGTGTCGAGCGCCTTGGGGAAGCTGGAAGCCAGCCGCCAGCGGATGGCGGCCTGAGCGTGCACCGCGGGGGCGGCACCAGCTGCCAGCACACCGGCCACGCCGGCGTGCTTGATCATTGAACGACGATCCATTTGATTGACTCCATGGTTGATGGGAAACATCCGGCCCGACAAGTGAGGTGAGGGCCTTGTCAAGTCCATGGAAATTGTAGGAACGCCCCCTCGGCAAAGCCCCGGGGTTTTCCCTCGCACGACGGCCTTCGTCCGAGGCCGTGATCAGAAACCGCCGGAGCCGCTCAGCCCACGACCTTCAAACCGGGTGCGGCGTGCAGCAGCGATTCGAAGCGGGCGCGAATGGACGCTTCGATGCCGGCGGCATCGAGGCCCAGCGCGGCGAGCAGCTTGCCGGGATCGCCGTGCTCCGAGAACTCGTCGGGCAAGCCCAGCGCGAGCACCGGCACGTTGATGCCTTCGGACTGCAGGGCCTCCATCACCGCGCTGCCCGCGCCGCCGGGCAGGCAGCCCTCCTCCACCGTGACCAGCGCCTCGTGCGAAGCGGCCAGTTCGCGCAGCAGCTCCACGTCCAATGGCTTGGCCCAGCGCATGTTGGCCACGCTGGCGCCCAACTTTTCAGCGGCGGCCAGCGCGGGGTGCAGCAACGTGCCGAACGCCAGGATGGCAATGCCTTTGCCCCGACGACGCACTTCTCCCTTGCCGAAGGGCAGGCCGTCCAGGCTGACAGGGATCGTCGCGCCCACACCGGCACCGCGCGGGTAGCGCACCGCCACCGGCTGGTTTTGCGCATGCGCGGTCGACAACAACTGGCGGCACTCGGCCTCGTCCGCAGGACAGGCAATCGCCATGTTGGGAATGCAGCGCAGGTAGGCGATGTCGTAAGCACCCGCGTGGGTGGCGCCATCGGCCCCCACCAGGCCCGCGCGGTCCAGCGCAAACACCATGGGCAGGTTTTGCAACGCCACGTCGTGGATGAGCTGGTCGTATCCGCGCTGCAGGAAGGTCGAGTAGATCGCGACCACAGGCTTGAGGCCTTCACACGCCAGTCCGGCGGCAAAGGTCACGGCGTGTTGCTCGGCGATGCCGACGTCGAAATAGCGCTTGGGAAAACGGCGCTCGAACTCGACCATGCCCGAGCCTTCGCGCATGGCGGGCGTGATGCCCACCAGTCGCTCGTCGGCCGCGGCCATGTCGCACAGCCACTGACCAAACACCTGGGTGAAGGTGGTCTTGGGCGCTGCGGTCGACTTGACGATGCCCACCGCCGGGTCAAACGTGCCCGGGCCGTGGTACGCGATCGGGTCGTTCTCGGCGAGCTTGTAGCCCTGGCCTTTTTTCGTCACCACGTGCAGAAACTGCGGCCCGCTGTCGGTTTCCAGCAGGTGGCGGATGTTTTCCAGCGTGGGGATGAGCGAATTCAGATCGTGCCCGTCAATGGGGCCGATGTAGTTGAATCCGAATTTCTCGAACAGCGTGGCCGGCACCACCATGCCCTTGGCTTGCTCTTCCAGGCGCTTGGCGAGTTCAAACAAGGGCGGCGCACCCTTGAGGACCTGCTTGCCGACGTTTTTCGCAGCGGAGTAAAACTGCCCGCTCATGAGCTGGGCGAGGTAGCGGTTGAGGGCGCCCACGGGTGGCGAGATCGACATGTCGTTGTCGTTGAGCACCACGAGCAGACGGCCCTCGGCGACCCCGGCGTTGTTGAGTGCTTCGAACGCCATGCCGGCGGTCATGGCCCCATCGCCAATGATGGCCACGGCGTTGCGCTGCTCACCCTTGATCTTGGCGCCCATGGCCATGCCGAGCGCGGCGGAGATGCTGGTGGACGAGTGCGCGGTGCCGAAGGTGTCGAACTCGCTTTCCGAGCGGCGTGGGAAACCGCTGATACCGCCCAGCTGGCGCAGCGTGCTCATGCGGTCGCGCCGGCCGGTCAGGATCTTGTGCGGATAGGTCTGGTGACCCACGTCCCAGACCAGGCGATCCTCGGGGGTGTTGAACACGTAGTGCAGCGCGAGCGTGAGCTCCACGGTGCCGAGGTTGGAACTCAGATGGCCACCGGTTCGCGCCACGCTTTGCAAGAGGTAGTTGCGCAGCTCGTCTGCCAATGGCAACAACTGCGCGCGGCTCAAGCGACGCACGTCGGCCGGAGACTCGATGGAAGACAGCAGGGAACTCATGGGCAAGGATGCTCGGGTCATGAATGATTGAACAGGGCCATTGGGCCTCAGGAGGCGCGACGACCCACCCAGTCGGCCAGGGCGTGCAGGGTGCCGGGCTGTTGAATGCCGCTGTGCCGCAAGGCCTCGTGAGCCTGCTCGAGCACGCGATCGGCGTAGGCCTGAGCGGCCGCCAGCCCCATCAGGGACACAAAGGTGGGCTTGTCGGCGGCGGCATCTTTGCCAGCCGTCTTTCCCAGCGTAGCCGAATCGGCGGTCACGTCAAGGATGTCGTCCACCACCTGGAAGGCCAGTCCGAGACATGCACCGTACTCCATCAGCCTGGATGCGGTCGGTGGCGACACCTGCGCGGTGGCCGCTCCCATCATCACACTGGCCTGCAGCAGGGCGCCGGTCTTGTGGCGGTGCATGGCCTCCAGGGCAGGTTGATCCAGGGCCTGACCCACGCTGGCCAGATCGATGGCCTGGCCCCCGGCCATGCCGCCGGAGCCTGCTGCCAGGGCCAGCAAACGGCACAGACGCGCGGCCATGGCAGGTGGCACGCTGTCGTCGTCAGGCACCAGCAGTTCGAAGGCGAGGGCCTGCAGTGCGTCACCGGCGAGCAAGGCCTGGGCCTCACCAAACTGCACGTGCACGGTCGGCTTGCCGCGGCGCAACACATCGTTGTCCATGCAGGGCATGTCGTCGTGCACGAGCGAATAGGCATGGATCAATTCCACCGAGCACGCCGCGCGCAGAGCCGCATCCGGCAACCCGCCCAACGCCTCGCAGGTGGCCAACGCGAGCAGCGGGCGCAAGCGCTTGCCGCCGTCCAGCACCGCGTAGCGCATGGCCACGCCGAGACCGGCGGGCGCCTCGGACGGCACCCACTGCGACAGCGCTTGTTCCACCCGCGCTTGTTGCGCCTCACGCCAACCGGCAAAGGCCGCGGTGGTTTCAGAAGTCGGCACGACACTCATGCGGCGTCCCAGGGTTTGAGTTCACCGCCTTCGAGCACCTGGATCTGGTTCTCAACCGCCTCAAGGCGCGCACGGCAGAAAGCCAGCAGTTCGGCGCCACGCTGGTAGCGCGTGAGCAATTGGTCCAGGGGCAACTGGCCGGCATCGAGCTGGGACACGAGTTGTTCCAGTTCCTGCAACGCCGCTTCGTAGCTGATGGCGATCGGCGCGGTGTCGGCGGCAGAGGCCGCGGCAGTGGTCTTGGGGGTTCGGGGCACGGTGGGGATGGGTTCGTTCACGTGGTTCATTCTAAAGTGGCCACGCTTTTGCATACCGGCGCCGGGCATCGGATACTGCCCCGGGGGGTAGAATCCGCCCCTTTTCATCACTGACGGGCTTCCAACGCCCGGAGGGACGCACCACTCCACCCATCCCGCGCGAATTCGTCTCACGAGCACAGCGCTTACCCTGCCCCTTCATAGGGGGAGTCTCTAGGTCAGGACCACGATGTCTGATTTAAGTCTTCAACTGCAGCAGGCCGCAAGCCAACTTCAGGTTTCCAGTTACTTCGACGAGGCGCTGTTCCAGCGCGAAAAGGAAGTCCTCTTCCAGCGCGGGCCCCGGTATGTGGGGCACCAACTCGCCGTCCCCAACGTGGGGGACTACCACGCCCTCCCGCAAGAAGCCGGTGGCCGGGCGCTGGTGCGCACGGCCAGCGGTGTCGAACTCGTCTCCAACGTCTGCCGGCACCGCCAGGCCATCATCCTCAAGGACCGCGGCAACCTGCAGGAAACCCGCAGCGGCAGCGCGGGCGGCAACATCGTCTGCCCCCTGCACCGCTGGACCTACAGCGGCGTCCAGGGTGGCCAGGCCGGACAGTTGCTGGGCGCGCCCCACTTCGAGAAAGACCCGTGTCTCAACCTCAACAACTACCCGCTGCGCGAGTGGAACGGCTTGCTGTTTGAAGACAACGGCCGCGACGTGGCCGCCGACCTCGCGAACATGGGCCCGCGCGCCGCGCTCGATTTCGACGGGATGGTGCTCGACCACGTGGAGCTGCACGAGTGCAACTACAACTGGAAGACCTTCATCGAGGTCTACCTGGAGGACTACCACGTGGCACCTTTCCACCCGGGCCTGGGTGGCTTCGTCACCTGCGAAGACCTGCGCTGGGAACTCAAACCCGAGTACTCGGTGCAAACCGTGGGGCCGGCCAACCTGCTGGGCAAGGCCGGCAGCCCGGTCTACCAGCGCTGGCACGAACAGCTCATGCAATACCGACAGGGGCAAATGCCCGAGCACGGCGCGATCTGGCTCACCTACTACCCGCACATCATGGTGGAGTGGTACCCGCACGTGCTCACGGTCTCGACCCTGCACCCGGTGAGTGTGGACAAGACCATCAACATGGTCGAGTTCTACTACCCCGAAGAGATCGCTGCTTTCGAACGCGACTTTGTCGAAGCCCAGCGCGCAGCCTACATGGAGACCTGCCTGGAAGACGACGAGATCGCCGAGCGCATGGACGCCGGGCGCAAGGCGCTGCTGGCGCGAGGCGACAACGAGGTCGGCCCTTATCAAAGCCCGATGGAAGACGGCATGCAGCACTTCCACGAGTGGTATGCACGGAAGATGACCTTGACCACACCGCCTGGGGCCTGATACGTGCAGGCTCTCTGGATGGTCTTGGCGTCGCTGTTTTTTGCCACCATGGGTGTGTGCATCAAGTTTGCATCGACCCACTTCAACAGCTTCGAGATCGTCTTCTACCGTGGTCTGGTGGGCGTGGTGTTTCTGGTTGGCCTCACCCGTGTGCAAGGCGTCGCGCTCGGCACCAGCCTGCCCATGATGCATCTGTGGCGCAGCGTGGTGGGCGTGACCGCACTCACGTCCTGGTTCTACGCCATCGCGGTGCTGCCGCTGGCCACGGCCATGACGTTGAATTACATGAGCAGTGTGTGGATCGCGGCCTTTCTGCTCGGGGGTGCGCTGCTGGTGCAGGGACGCAACGCACCAATACGGCAGCAGTCGCCACTGTTCCTGGCGGTGCTGGCAGGCTTCGGTGGCGTGGCCATGATGCTGCGGCCCACGCTGGGTGAGGGGCAGGCGGTCGGTGCACTGGTCGGTCTGATGTCCGGCATCTTTTCGGCCTTTGCCTACCTCCAGGTGGCGGCACTGGCCCGCGCCGGTGAACCCGAAGGGCGCACGGTGTTTTATTTCTCCGTGGGCGCGGTGATCGCCGGTGCGCTGGGCATGGCGTTCGCGGGTGCGAGCGAATGGCACTGGCCCAGCGCGCTCTGGCTGCTGCCGATCGGACTGCTCGCGGTGTTCGGACAACTCTGCATGACACGCGCCTATTCCAGCGGTGCCACCATGGTGGTGGCCAACCTGCAGTACTCGGGCATCGTCTTTGCGGCGCTTTACAGCCTCACCATTTTTGGCGACCAGTTGCCCCTGGTGGGCTGGCTGGGCATGGGTCTGATCATCGTCAGCGGCATCACCGCCACGGCGTTGCGTGCCCGTGCCGTGCCCAACGCGCCCGCCGAGGAACACTGACGCCCCGGGAACCTGAAGCACAATGCGCGCATGTTCACCACCCTGATCTCTGCCCGCGAGTTGCAACAATGCCTGTCGGAAGGCGCTGCGCCGCTCATTTTCGATTGCAGCTTCGACCTGATGAAGCCCGACGCAGGCGAAGCACAGTTCGCAGAGGAACACATCCCGGGTTCGGTTCATGTGCACCTGGACCGCCACCTCAGCGACAAAACCGGCGACGACCGCGCCAGCGGTGGCCGTCACCCCCTGCCTTCGCGCGAAACGTTCGCGAAGCGCATGGCCGCTCTCGGCCTGACCGACGGCATGCAGGTGGTGGTGCTGGACCGTCAGGGGGCCAATTACTGTGGTCGCCTGTGGTGGATGCTCAAGTGGTGCGGCCATGAAGCGGTGGCCGTGCTGGACGGCGGGCTCGCGACATGGAAGGCATCGGGCGGCGCCGTGGTCAGCGGGCCAGCGCCCGCGCCCGAACCCGGTCATTTCACCCTCCAACCCGCCGCCGCCGCGACCGCTTCCACCCGCAGCCTCCAGGACTCACTGGGGCGCCCCACGCAGACCCTGATCGACGCGCGGGCAGGGGCCCGCTTCCGGGGTGAAATGGAGCCGCTCGACCCGGTGGCTGGCCATATTCCGGGGGCATTGAACCGCCCGTTTGCCGAGAACCTGGGCCCCGATGGCCGATTCAAACCGGCGTCCCAGCTGCGCGCCGAGTTTGAACACCTGCTCGCCGGGCGCGCCCCGGCCAGCGTGGTGCACCACTGCGGCAGCGGGGTGAGCGCCATCCCCAACCTGCTCGCCATGGAGATTGCGGGCCTGGGGCGCACCGCGCTCTACCCAGGCAGCTGGAGCGAGTGGTGCAACACGCCCGGCGCACCCTGCGCTGCCAGCTGACGACGACCCGGTTCCGGCACCTTCCGTTTCCATCACCATGCAGCCGTACGACGACGCAGCCCTCGACATCCTGGGCGACCAGGACCGCACCGCCGCGCTGACCCTGCTGTCGCTCGTGATCGGCATCGCAGGACTGGTGGTGCTGGTGCTGGAACTCATGCTCGCCTCTCCGGGTCAGCACGAGGGCTGGGTCGCCGGTGGGCTCACGGTCGTGGCCTGGCTGAGCTATGGGCTCTCGCGCACCGGCCGCACGCGCTACGTGGCGCACGCCATCGTGGCCGCCGTGCTTGGCGCGGCCATCTTCTCCGCCGTCACCTACGGCTCGGTGCGAACCGCCGTGGGCTTTCTCTTCATGGGCGCGGTGGTGGGTGCCGGCATCTTTCTGGGGCGCAAGGCACTGGTCATGACCACGGTGGCCAGCATCGGCTCGCTGGGCATGCTGACCTGGGCAGAAGCCAACGGACTGCTGACCGCCAGACCCGACTTCAGCGTCAGCTTGCGCGTGTGGATCACGCACTCGGCGACCGTCCTGGTGTGCGCACTCATGGTCCACCACAGCCGGGTGAGGACCAACCGGGCCATCCGGCTCAAGACGCAGGAGTTCGAGCGCCGCAAGGCCACCGAACAGGAGCGGGACCGCAGCCTGGAGCGCTTTGCGCGCATCTTCCGCACCAGCCCAAGCCCCATGCTGGCCCAGTCGGCACGCACCGGTTCCATCCTCGATGTGAATCCCGCGTTCGAGCGCAGCTACGGCTATGCGCGCGAACAGGTTCTCGGTCGCCAGGAACACTTTCTGTGGGCCGATCCGGCCCAGCGCGAGACCTACCTGCAGCGGCTGTACGCCGAACGACACGTCGATCAGTTTTCGGTCCAGGGTCGTCGCAGCGACGGCACGGTGTTCGAGGCGCTCATCTCCAGCGAGATGGGCACCGACCGTGAGGACAAGCTGATCATCACCACCGTGACCGACGTGAGCGCGCAAGCCGAGGCCATGGACCGGCTGCGGCGCTCGGAAGAACGCTTCGCCAAGGCCTTCAACTTCAGCCCGCTGAACCTCACCATCACCCGCCTGAGCGACGGTAGCTTTCTGGAGATCAACCAGGCCCAGGACCGCGTGCAGGGCATGCTCCCGGACGAGCTGATGGGCAAGACTTCGGTCGAGGTCGGTGCCTGGCTCTCGCCCGCCGATCGTGAGCAGTTCGTGGCCCAACTGCTGCGCGACGGCCGGATCAACAGCTTCGACACGCTCATGCGCCACAAGGACGGCAGCCTCGTGGACACCCGGCTGTGGGCCGAGCTGATCGAAATCGATGGCGAGGCCTGCATCCTCTCGTGCACCGTCAACATCGCGGCCGAGAAGCGGCGCGAGTCCCTGCTGCTCAACGTGGCGCGGGGCGTGGCGGCCGAAACCGGCGAGGCTTTCTTCACGGCCCTCACGCGCCACCTGTCCGAAGCCATCGAGTGCGACATGGTGGTCATCGGGGAATGCAGGGACACGCAGGAAGTGGACGTGCTGTCGATCTGGAAAGATGCCCGACCCCTGCCCATCTTCAGCTTCGAGACGGTCAACACGCCGTGTGCAGAAACGCTGAAACAGAAAGACGTGTTCGTCTGCGCTCAGGGCCTGCCGCAGGGTTTTCCCAACGCCCGGGGCATCAACCGCGAAGGTTTCCAGTCCTATCTTGGCCAGGCGCTGCGCGATGCCGACGGCACGCCCATCGGCATCCTGTTTGCGATGTGGCGCAAGCCCCTCGAGCTGCGCGAAGACATGCAGGCGCTGGTCTCGATTTTTGCCAGCCGCGCCAACGCCGAGCTGGTGCGCCTGCACCGCGATCGCGAGATTCAGCGCCTGACAGAAACACTGGAACAACGCGTGCGCGAGCGCACCGCCGACCTCCAAAAACTCAACGCCGAACTCGACTCCTTTGCCTACACGGTGTCGCACGACCTGAAGTCCCCGCTGCGCTCCATTGACGGCTTCACCCGCCTGATGGAGGAACAGATGGGGGAGCGCCTGAGTGCCGAAGAGCGGGACATGTTTGACCGGGTGTTGTCGTCCACCGCCCGCATGGGCTCGCTGATTTCCGCCCTGCTGGCGCTGGCGCGCGTGAGCCAGGCGCCGCTGGAGCGCCAGCGGGTGGACCTGAGCGCCCTGGCCAGCAGCATCCTCAACGAGCGGCTGGTTGAACACGCACAACGAACGGTGCGCCGCCATGTCGCCGAGGGGCTGACCGCACAGTGCGACCCACAACTGGCGCGCATTGCGCTGGAAAACCTGCTGGGCAACGCCCTCAAGTACACCCGTGACCAGCCCGAGGCCGTGATCGAGTTCGGCTGCGTCGTGGCCGAGGGCACCGGCCAACCCCGGTTTTTTGTGCGCGACAACGGCGTGGGTTTCAACATGGCCTACGCCGCCAAGCTGTTCAAACCTTTCCAGCGCCTGCACATGGCCAGCGAGTTTGAAGGCACCGGCATCGGTCTGGCCACCGTGCGCCGCATCATCGAGCGCCACGGGGGCGACATCACCGCCACCGCCGCGCCCGGCGAAGGCGCCACTTTCAGTTTTTCGCTCGGTGAGGCACCGTCCGCGTGAGGTTCAGTGGGCCAGGCTGCTCACGAGTGTGACCAGCGCGATGCCCGCCAGCAACCAGGCCACCTGGGACACCGTGTCCCGAAAGCCCAGCTGTTTCTGCAACTGCGGAATCAGGTCGGCCAGCGCCACATAAACAAAGCTGCTGGACGCGGCCACCAGGAAGAACGGCAGGTAGTCCTGCAGCTGCGTCACCAGGAAATAGCCCACCACGCCACCGAGCGCGGTGACGGTGCCGGCGAGCGACACCTTGACCAGCGCAGCCCGCGAGGTGCCCGAGGTGTGGCGCAACACCACGAGGTCGCCGATGTGGTGCGGCACCTCGTGCGCGAGCACCGCCAGTGAGGTGATCACGCCCAGGCGCATGTCGGCCAGAAAGGCGGAGGCGATCAGGATGCCGTCGCCAAACGCGTGCACGCTGTCACCGGCCAGCACGGCCCAGCCGCCCGAGCGCGGGCCATGGTCGTGGTGCGCGTGGCTGTGTCCATGGTGGTGGGCGTGGCCGCCATGGCCGGTTTCCTGCGCCGGCCCGTGGTTGTGCTCGTGCCCGTGGTGCCACAGCTCGGCCTTGTCGAGCAGGAAGAAAAACACCAGCCCGCCCAGCAACATGGCAAACAGCTCGTGGGCGCCGGCCTCGCTCTCGAAGGCCTCGGGCAGCAGGTGCATGAAGGCCGTGGCCATGAGCGCGCCGGCGGCCATGCTGAGCATGTGCTGGGTGAAGCGCGCCAACATGGCAAAGGCCATCAGCGCGGCCAGCCACACACTGCCCACGCCCGCTGCCACGGTGCCCATCAGGATCGCCAACAAGGTCATGTTGTTCTTTTCAGTTCATCCACAAAAAAAGGCCGCTGTTCAGCGGCCTTGGCTCCCCGGGGCGTGGCGGCTCAGGCCACACCGTGCTGCTGGAACCACGCCAGGGCACGGTTCCAGCCGTCTTCGGCCGGCTCCTTCTGGAAGCTGGGTCGGTAGTCGGCGTGGAAGGCGTGCGGTGCGCCGGGGTAGACCACAAAGGTCGACGCTTTGGCAGCCGGACTGCCCACCGCCAAAGCAGCCTTCATCTTATCAACCGTGTCAAGCGGGATGCCGGTGTCGGCCCCGCCGTAGAGGCCCAGCACCGGGCCCTTGAGCTGGGCGGCCACGTCGACCGGGTGCTTGGGGCTCAGCGGCGTGACATCGCCCACCAGGCGGCCGTACCAGGCCACGCCGGCTTTCACCGCCGGGTTGTGGGCCGCGTAGAGCCAGGTCTGGCGTCCGCCCCAGCAAAAGCCGGTCACGCCCACTTTGGACGCATCGCCTCCGTTGGCCGCCGCCCATTTCACCGCCGCGTCCAGATCGGCCATCACCTGTGCGTCGGGCACCTTGGACACCACCTCGGCGATCAGCTTGGCCAACTCGCCATAACTCTGGGCATCGCCCTGGCGCACAAACAACTCCGGAGCAATGGCCATGTAGCCCGCCCGGGCAAAACGGCGCGCGGTGTCGGCGATGTACTCGTGCACCCCGAAAATTTCCGACAACACCAGCACCACCGGCAGGCCGGTCTTGCCGGCGGGTGCAGCGCGGTAGGCGGGCATCTTGTCGCCGTTGACGTCGATCATCACCTCGCCCACCGTGAGGCCCTCGGACGGGGTGCGGATGGCGGTCTGCGCCATCAAGGGGGCGGCAGCCGCCGCGTAGCCCACACCGAGCGCGGCCTTGAGCGCGGTGCGGCGGGTGGTGCCGTGTTCGTTCGACTGGCCGGGCAGCAAGGCGCCGAGATCCTGGGCATGTTGCTCGTTGAGCATGGTGTGTCTCCTGTTGAAGGTCGAGGCTTTGCAGTCTGCCATGCGCCCTAAAGTCGCGTGGCGGCGTCGAACATGTCCAGCAGCTCATGCTCCCACGCGCCGTCCTGGTCGACCGCGGTGTGCACGAGCACGGTGCGGCTGGGCAGGTCGATCAGCACGCGCTGGCCGTGGTGGCCGTGCATGGCCGGTCGCGAACCGTCGGGACGCGTGTGCCAGAACAAGGCCTTGTAACCCTGGGTCAGGCGGACCCGCCCGTGGCGCACCGGGGCGTCCGCCTCGCTCCACGAGGTGCATTCGTTGATCCAAGCTTCGCTGACGATGGCGCGGCCGTCGGGGCCACGCCCGCGTTGGGCCACCAGCTGACCCAGCCGAGCCCAATCGCGCAACCGCGCGGCGAAACCGATGCTGTTGAACTCGGCGCCGCGCGCATCGGTGAACCAGGTGGCTGATGCCTCGGCACCCAGGGGTTGCCACAGCGCCTGCTCGGCGAACGTCGACAGCGATCCCCCGGTGGCGCGGCGAATCACCATGCCCAGCGTCAGCGCGCACAGTTCGTTGTAGTTGAAGCGCGTGCCGGCGGGTTCGCTGCGCCGGTTCCAGCCCGCCACCGTGCGCGCGATGTCCGGGTCCCGCCCCAACAACGCACCGGGGTACAGCACGGCGTTGTCGCGCGCGTGCACCACGTCGGCGCCGCTGCACATGTTGGACAAATGGCGCAGCGAAGTCTCGCCGTGCAGGGTGCCGGCGAGTTCGGGCACGTAGCGCGCCGCCAGGTCGTCGAACGAGGCCATGAGCCCCCGGTCCAGGCAGATGCCCAGCAACAGCGAGGTGACGCTCTTGGCCATGGACCAGCTCTGCAGGCGCATGGCCGGCTGGCGCTCGAAACGGTAACGCTCGAACAGGATCTGGTGGTCCCGCGCGATCAACAGGCCGGTGACAGGCCACTGCTCGAGATAGGCATCCGGCGATCTTTGGGACAGCCCGGAGCGGTAGCGGAAATCGTTCACCGGCGCGTCGCTCCAGGCCGCTGACCGGTCGCGGGCGTGGATGACGTGGTGACGGATGTAGCGCTCGTGACCGCCCGAGTAGTTGCCCACACGGAACTCGGGCAAGCGCTCGAAACTCGATCGGCTCTCGGGGTAGCCACGCCGCGCACCCCACTTGTCGTCGGTCTGCGCCCAAGCGGGCCAGCCCGCCACCGCGAGGCCGGCCGACAGAACCGCGCGCCGCGAGAGCCTCATCTCAATGGGCCTGGTCCCAGTTCGGACCCACACCCACTTCAGCCAGCAGAGGCACCTTGAGTTCGGCCACGCCCGCCATCAGGCGAGGGATCTCGGCCTTGAGCCAGTCCACCTCGGCCTCGGGCACTTCGAACACCAGTTCGTCGTGCACCTGCATGACCATCTTGGTGCCGCGCTGCTGTTCGTCCAGCGCCTTCTGCACCGCCACCATGCTGAGCTTGATGAGGTCGGCCGCCGTGCCCTGCATGGGCGCGTTGACCGCCTGGCGCTCCAGCGCCGACAGCTTTGCGCCTTTGGCGTTCTGGATGTCGGGCAGCACCAGGCGGCGACCGAACACGGTTTCCACGTAGCCCTGGACCTTGGCCTGTTCGCGCGTGTCGTCCATGTACCGCTTCACACCCGCGAAGCGCTCGAAGTAGCGCGTGATGTAGTTCTTGGCCGCCGTGTTGTCGATGGCCAGGGCCTTGGCCAGACCGAAGGCGCTCATGCCGTAGATCAGGCCGAAGTTGATCACCTTGGCGTAGCGGCGCTGCTCGCTGCTCACCTGCGCTGCGTCCACGCCGAACACCTCGGCGGCGGTGGCGCGGTGCACGTCAATGCCTTCGTGAAATGCGCGCAAGAGCGCTTCGTCGCCGCTGATGTGGGCCATGATGCGCAGCTCGATCTGCGAGTAGTCGGCACTGGCGATCACGTACCCGGCGGGCGCCACGAAGGCCTCGCGCACACGCCGGCCTTCGGGCGTGCGGATGGGGATGTTCTGGAGATTGGGGTCGTTGCTGGACAGGCGCCCGGTCACGGCCACGGCCTGCGCGTAGTGCGTGTGCACGCGCCCAGTCCCGGAGTGGGCCAGCTGCGCGAGCTTGTCGGTGTAGGTGCCCTTGAGCTTGGAGAGGCCCCGGTGCTCCAGGATCTTGGCCGGCAGCGGGTAGTCTTCGGCCAGCTTTTCCAGCACTTCCTCGTCGGTGCTGCGCGCACCGGTGGCGGTCTTCTTGATCACCGGCAGGCCCAGCTTGTCAAAAAAGATCTCGCCCAGTTGTTTGGGGCTGCTCAGGTTGAACGGCTGACCGGCGATCTCGTAAGCCTCCTGCTCCAGCGCGTGGATGCGCGAACCGAGTTCGTGGCTTTGTTTGGCGAGGGTGGGCGCGTCGATCAAGACACCGTTGCGCTCGATGCGGTAGAGCGCTTCGCTGCTGGCGATCTCGAGCTCGTAGATGAACTTCAGCCCTTTACCAGGCTGGCTGTTGGCCTGCAGTTGGGGCCACAGCACGCGGTGCACATCCAGCGTCTGGTCGCTGTCTTCGCACGAATACTCGGCCGCCTTGGCCACGTCGACCTGCGCAAACGGGATCTGGTGCGCCCCTTTGCCGCACAGGTCTTCGTAGTTGATGCCCTGGCGGCCCAGGTGGCGCAAGGCCAGGCTGGCCAGGCCGTGCGGCTTGTGCACTTCCAGCACATAGCTCTGCAGCATGGTGTCGTGCACATAACCCTGCACCTCGATGCCGTGGTTGGCGAACACGTGGCGGTCGTACTTCACGTGCTGGCCGAGCTTGGCGTGTTTCGGGTCTTCCAGCCAGGGTTTGAGCCTGGCGAGCACCTCGTCGAACGGTAGCTGTTCGGGCGCATCGGGCCCGCTGTGTCGCAGGGGGATGTAAGCCGCTTCGCCCGGCGTCACGCTGAAGCTCAGGCCCACGATCTCGGCGCGCATCTCGTCGAGCGAGGTGGTTTCGGTGTCCAGCGCCACCAGGTCGGCCGCCTGCAAACGCTGCAGCCAGTCGTCGAACATCGCCCAGGTCAGGATGGTGTCGTACTGCAGGTTGGTGGTGCGCTGCGCGCTGCCGCTGAGGTCGGGCTCGTCGAACAGCCCCGGTGCGTCGTTGCGGGCCTTGCCTTGGGCGGGAGCCGGGTGCTGCTCGATCCGCTCAGGCGGCACATCAAGCTGCATCAGCGTCTTCACCAGACCCTTGAACCCATACTTTTCGCCGAACGCCCTGAGCGCTTCGGAATCCTGTCCTCCGATCGAAATGGCCTCCAGCGAGGGCAAGCCTTCCATGTGGTCGCTCAGGTCGCAATCGGTCTTGATGGTGAGCAGTTCACGCCCTTTGGGCAGCCAGTCGAGTGCGTTGCGCAGGTTTTCACCCGCCACGCCTTTGATTTCACCCGCGCGCGCCACCAGCGCCTCCAGCGAGCCGTATTCCTGCAGCCACTTCACCGCCGTCTTCGGGCCCACTTTGGGTACGCCGGGCACGTTGTCCACCTGGTCGCCCACCAGGGTCTGGTAGTCCAGCATCAGGCTGGGCGGCACACCGAATTCCGACGTCACGCCGGCGATGTCGCGCCGCCGGTCGTTCATGGTGTCGATCACCGTGATGTGCTCGTTGACCAGCTGGCTCAGGTCCTTGTCGCCGCTGGAGATGATGCAGTTGATGCCCTGCTGGGAAGCCACATGGGCGAGCGTGCCGATCACGTCGTCGGCCTCCACGCCGGGCACGTCCAGCACCTTCCAGCCCAGCAGCTTGACCACCTCGTGGATGGGTCCGATCTGCGCACGCAGGTCGTCGGGCATGGGCGAGCGGTTGGCCTTGTAGTCCGGGTACAGCGCATCCCGGAAGGTCGGTCCCTTGGCGTCGAACACGCAGGCGGCGTAGTCGGCCCGCACGTCCTTGCGCAGCTTCTGCATCATGTTGATCATGATGCGGATGGCGCCCGTTTTGAGCTCGGTGCCATCGGGGAGGGTCGTGCTCATGGCTTCGCCACCTGCGAAGAACGCACGGTAAAGGTAGCTGGAGCCGTCGACCAGCAAGAGGGTGGGGGTGGGGGATGAAGCGTCGGACATGGGCGCATTGTCGGGGAGATCGGCCCCCGCCCGCGGGTCTGGCCGATGGCCCCGGCTGCGCCTTGGGGCCCCCGCCTGCCTACAATGCGGCATGAACGCCCACACTCCACGCCTGCTGCCCGCCCTCGCCCTGTTGACGGGCATCCTCCTGGCCCCGGCCGCCTGGAGCCAGACGCCCCCGGTGGAGCAGGGCCCGCAGCCGATCTCGCCGCGCGACCGGATCGAGCGGATCACCAACGAAGATGCCCTCACCCGCATCGACGAGGTGCGCGTGGGCGGTGAGACCAAAAGCATCGAGGTGCAACCCAAAAACGGCGCGCCGGCCTACCAGATCAACCCCGACACGAACGGCGCGGCCAGCAGCGAAACGGGTGGCAAACGCACCGGCAACGCCGGTCGAAGCAGCTGGCGCATCCTGAATTTCTGATCCTTGGTTTCATGGCCGTTTACACCGAAGTCGCGTTTGCGCAAGCCGCTGCCCTGCTGCACACCCTGAATCTGGGCGACCTCACCGAGCTGCGGGGCATCCAGGGTGGCATTGAAAACACCAACTATTTCGTCACCAGCGAGCGCGACGGCGCCACGCTGGAGCATGTGCTCACCGTGTTCGAGCGGCTGGGCTTCGAGCAGTTGCCGTTCTACCTGCACCTCATGAAGCACCTGGCCGCCCGAGGCATCCCGGTGCCCGACCCGGCGGCGACCCCCAGCGGCGAGATCCTGCACACGTTGCAGGGCAAGCCCGCCGCCGTGGTGGACAAGCTGCGCGGCAAAAGCGAACTGGCGCCCGGCGTGGCGCACTGCCAGGCGGTGGGCACCATGCTGGCGCGCATGCACCTGGCCGGTCGCGACTTCTCCATGAGCCAGCCCAACCTGCGCGGCCTGCCCTGGTGGAACGAGACCGTGCCGGTGGTGCTGCCGTTTCTGAGCGTGCCGCAGGCCGACCTGATCCGCACCGAACTGGCCTACCAGAACCACGTGGCGGCCAGCCCGGCCTACACCGCACTCCCCCGCGGCCCGATCCACGCCGACCTGTTCCGCGACAACGTGATGTTCGAGGCTGGCGAACTCACCGGTTTCTTCGACTTTTACTTCGCCGGCTGCGACACCTTCCTGTTCGACATCGCGGTCTGCCTCAACGACTGGTGCGTGCACCACCGCCAGGACGCCACCGACGGCAGCCACGATGCCGCCCGCGCCCGGGCCTTCCTCGCGGCCTACCAGGCGGTGCGACCCTTGAGCGCGGCCGAACGCAGTTTGCTGCCGGCCCTGCTGCGCGCTGGCGCCTTGCGCTTCTGGATTTCCCGCCTGTGGGACCTGCACCTGCCGCGCGAAGCCGCGATGCTTCAGCCCCACGACCCCACCCATTTTGAGCGCGTGCTGCGCGACCGCGTCAGCCACGCTGGCGACTTGTCGGCCCAGCTGCTGGATGCCGCGGCGCCCGCCACGGCGCTTCAACCACAGACCGCATGAAACTCCACCTCGTTCCCGCCCGAGTCGGCCTGCAGTGGGTCAAGCTGGGCGTGAAGACCTTCTTCCGCCAGCCACTGGCCATGTCCGGCCTGTTCTTCATGTTCATGGCCACCGTTTCGGTGCTCTCGCTCATTCCCCTGCTCGGCACCCTGATCTCGATGGTGCTGGTGCCGGTGGCCACGCTGGGCCTCATGGCCGCCACGCGCGAAGCCACACAAGGGCGGTTTCCGATGCCGTCCACGCTGATTTCGGGCTTGCGCGGCAAGCCGGTACAGACCCGCAACATGCTGGTTCTGGGCGCCATGTACGCCGCCGGCCTGCTGCTGGTGCTCGGCGTGGCCACGCTGTTTGCCGGCGACGCGCCCGCGGTCGATCCGAATGCGGGCGAGGTGTCGGCCGAGCTGGTGCGTGCTTCGCTGGCCAACCAGGGGTTGCTCGCCGGTCTGGTGGTCTACCTGCCGGTGGTCATGGCCTTCTGGCATGCACCGGCCCTGGTGCACTGGCACGGGGTGAGTCCGGGCAAGAGCCTGTTCTTCAGCTTCATGGCCTGCTGGGGCAACAAGGGCGCCATGCTGTTCTATGCCCTGGGCTGGGTGGGCGTGTTCTTGTTGGTGGGCTTGTTCCTGAGCCTGCTGGGCGCGCTGCTGGGTGGTGCCCAGGCGCTCAACATCGTTTTGTATCCGGCTGTCCTCTTCATGGCCTCGATGTTTCACACCTCGATATATTTCACTTTCGTTGACAGTTTTGAGCTGACCGAGCGACCAACGCCCACCACCAACGGAGAAGAAGCATGACCCAACACACCCTGAAAGGCCGTCAAGAGGGGGAAGTCACGTGGTTCCAGCGCCGCGACACCCTCAAGGCTGCGGCCGCCTGGGTGGGCATGGGCGGGCTGCCGGCTGCCATGGCACAGCAGCGCAGCAATGTGGTGGACATGGTGGGCGATGTGCTGCTCAACGGTCAGCGCATGTCACCGCAGCAAACCATCCAGACGGGTGACGAGATCGCCACCGGCCCGGCATCCAGGCTGACCTTCGTGCTGGGCAATGCCGCCCTGCACGTGCGGCAAAATTCCCGCCTCACGGTGGAACGCGGCATCACGCTGCACACCGTGAGCTTGCTGCGTTTGCTCACAGGCGCCGTGGGCAGCGCCTTTGGTCGAGGCCCCAGCCGCACCATCGTGACGCCCACCCTGACCGCCGGCATCCGCGGTACCGGCACCTACACCGAAGTGTTCCCCGAACAGGGCAACCGCAGCTACTTCTGCAACTGCTACGGCGCGGTGGACATGCAGGCCGGCGGCAACCGGGCGCAGTCGGTCTCCAGCTACCACCAGTCGTTCTGGGGAGAGGCCGAACCCAAGGCTGGGCGATTCCTCACGCCAGCACCGGCGCTGAACCACACCGACGAAGAGATCGAGTTTCTCGCCCGCCTGATCAACCAGCGCACCGCCTGGCAGATAGCGGGACGCACCGGCGTGAAAGACGGGCGCGGCTACATGGAGACGCGCCCGCCCGAAGCGCACCCGGCCGCGGTGCGCTGAAAAGCGGGGGTTCAGCCCCGGCTCAGAGCTTGGCGCCTGGACTGGTGTGGGATTCGTTGCGGACCGCCTCCAGCAACTGCTCCAGACCGTCCAGCCACTCGCGGATGGCGTCGGCTGTGGGTTGCAGGTCGAAATAGGCCACGCATTCCCCCTGGCGACAATCCACCTTCATGCCGCGCTTTTTCGCGATCGCGGTGACCACCGCGTTGTCGGCGTAGAAGTTCCATTCGATGCGCTTGTGGCCCTGCGCAACCAGCCGTGGGTACAGCCAGTTCGCCATGCGCTGGCTCATGCCGCCTCGCACCTCGGGCAGCGCACTCGATGCGGTCTCCACGGCATCGTTCGCCAACGTGGCCTTGCCATAGCTGCCCAGCATCAGCAGCCGTTGGTGGGATGCGTCCCAGAGGCCGAACACGGTGTTCATCTGCAGCAGCCTGCGGGCAATCTTCTCGGCGTGATCGGCGTCTCTGACGGGAACTCCAAAACGCAGTCGCTGGTCGGCTTCGCCGAGCGTCCGGATGTGAACGACGATGGCCGGTACGTCGTCGGGCGTGAGGTCCACAAAGGTGGCGGCGCTTTGCGCAGCCGCTTGAGCGGTGGTTTGAGGCATGGTGTTTCTCCTTGCAAAGTGGGCGGTGGTTCCTGAGCGGCGCTTCAGAGCTTGGCTGGCGGCTTGAGGAACTGGGCGATGGTGTTCTTGAACGCGAGGATGCTGTTGGGGCTGGCGGTGTTGAGCCCGGCGGCGTGCGTGTAGGCAGGAGGCATGCGCACGACCCTGGCATCGAAGCCGATCGAGGCGGCCATGCCCATGGTGCTGTCGACCGATGCGATGTCCAGCAGGTCGTCGGCTTCGGTGGCAATCATCAGGATCCGCGTCGTGGCCAACATGTCGTGTGCTGCGTCTGTCATGTCATCAACGCCCTGCATGTGGCGGATGAAAGGTTCCGACTTCTGCAAAGCCGTTTGAGGCTTGTAAGACAGCACCGACCGAAGCTGCCACAGCAGCACGTTGTGGTCGGTCTTAGCACACAAACTGGTCAGGGACTGCTTGTACGCCTTCACCCTCGGGTCGCTGGTGTTGAGCGAGGCCAGCACCGTGTCGATGGTCTTGGCGTCGTTGGCATCCAGCGCGTGGTGAGCCACCGCCATGTCGGCCCACCCCATGTCGTTCAGGTCGTAGAGCAGGCTGTGATTCACCGGGAATTGCACCCGGTACCAGAAGTCGGACAGCACTTCCACCAGCGCCTTTTTCGGCTGTTTTTCTTTGGGCAGCGCGCCGTAGTCACCCGCGTGCCAGTCGGGATCCTGTTCCAGCTTCTGAACCCACTGGCTGGCGAGCACGAAGGTCTTCGGGTGCAACACCATCCCACCGGGCACGACCAACACCATGTTGGACACGTAGCTGGGCTCGTGCGCCATGAAATGCCAGGCCTGCAGCGAGCCCATGGACGCGCCCATCAACACGTCCACATGGCCCACGCCCAGCTGTTTAAGCGCCATTCGCTGAATCTGCGAGACGTCTGCGAGGCTGAAATTGGGGAAGGCGCCGCCGTAGGGTTTCTTGGTGGTGGGGTTGATGACGCCTGGGTGAAAACTGTCGTTGATCAAGGGCTCGAAACTGATGACACGGTAGGTGTCCGTGTTGATCACGGTGTCGGGACCAATGAGCGCGTCCCAGTACCCGGGTGCCACGCGTTTGTTGTCCTTGACGGCCTTGTGACCGGCTGCGTGGGCACTGCCGAGGAAGAACGGCAGGATGGCGACCACGGGCTTGTCGTGACCGTCTTTGGTCTTGGCGGTGCCGTATTCCTCGTAGGTGATGGGCAGTTTGGCGAACTGGCCTTTGTCATCGTTGCAGGGGGCACTTTCCAGCACGATGGTCTGGGGTTTGACAATTTGGTCGTACATGAGATGTCCTTTGTTGGCGGTTTGAGAACGCCTCTGAACCGACCCGGGATCGGCGAGGCAAGATCACCTTAGTTCTCAAAATGCGCGCGCGAACACCCCTGCGCTGCCGGGCGCAGGTCGGCGGGGCGAGGCTGTGCACGCGATGGACGAAGCCACCAAAAGCAAAAACCCCAAGGCCTGTCGGGGCCTTGGGGTTGGAGGGAGTGGCGCCTGGGCTCAGCGCAGGATGAGCCCGTTGTTGCTGGTCAAAGACCGATCACGCCGCCGTCGTTCTTGGTGATCATGAGCGTGGCCGAACGCGGACGGGCCGTCGCGCCGCCGGGGCCGTAAGCCGCCACACCGCCACCGTTGCCTGGCCAGTTGCTCTCGAACGCCGAAGCCAGCGAAGCCGTGTTCTCGCCAGGGTGCTGGATGTTGATGAACAGCACCTTGCCGTCGGCCGTTTCTGTGAGGCCGGTGATTTCTGCCCCCTTGGGTGCCACCAGGAAACGCTTGAAGGTGGCGTCCGTCATCTTGCGGCCCGCGTAGGTGGTCACGGTGCGGTCGATGGCGGCGGCATCTGCCTGACCGTCAGCGCGCACCTGGATGTCCACCGCGCCACCGTCACCTTGTCGCCCGGGCACCGCGGCCAGCAGCATCGCGTTCGTCTGGTCGGTGAAGGTGTTGTCGTCGGTCTGGATCCAGAGGATGCCGCTCTTTTTGGAGAACCAGCACCCATCGGGCTTGGACAGGTCATTGAACCCGCTCAGGCCGGAGAGGTTGACGTTGCGCTGGTAGTAGTCGTTGGTGGTCAGGTCGTCGGGGGCGGCCTGGGCGCCAAAAAGGAAGATGTCCCAGCGGAAGGTGGTGGCAGCGGCGTCGTCACCGTCTTCCCGGATGCGCACGATGTGGCCGTTGACGTTGCCGCGCTGGATGGTCGCGTTGTCGGTGCGCGTGTCGCGCCATGCGCGCGGGTTGGCCGCGTCCACCGGCGGGTTGGGAATGTTGTTGCCCGACAAGCCCGAGTTTCCACGGTCCGGGTTCTCGGTCATGGTGATGTAGATCTCACCGTTGGTGGGGTTGACGGCGGTCCACTCCGGGCGGTCCATGCGCGTGGCACCGGCGGCGCCCGCCGCCAGGCGGGTGTTCACACAGATGTCGGCCAGGTCCTCAAAGGTGTACCCGTTGGGGTTGTACGTGGTCACCGGCAAGCCGGCAGCCACGTCGGGGTTGCTCAGGTCGAGCTTGGCCCAGGTACCGGTGCCGTCCGCATTGAAGCGGGCTGCGTAGATGGTGCCTTGGTCGAGGTACTTGGTGCCCGCCGCCATGCCGCCGGTGTTGGCGTCGGCCGGGTCCCAGTTGGCGCTGGTCACGAACTTGTAGACGTATTCACCGCGCGAATCGCAGCCGATGTAGAACGCCAGCGGCCGGCCCTGTTTGGGAATGCTGCCCCAGGCGCCCTCGTTGGCACGGCGGCCCAAGGCCGTGCGCTTGCGCGGCGTGGCCAGCGGGTTGTAGGGATCGATTTCGACGATGTAACCGAACGTGTTGGCCTCGTTGCGGAAGTCACCCGTGCCATCGGTTGGCTGGGCGGTGTTGACCGTGATGTCCCAGCGGCTGAACTCGGTGCTGTTGGCATCGGCGGGTACCACACTGGTCCAGCGGTTGTTGCCGCCGTTGCCAGGACGGATACCGTTGCGCAGCATCGCGGTGTTTTCCTTGGGGGTGCGGTTGGCATCGTCACCCGTGGCGCGACGGAAATAACCGGCCCAGTTTTCTTCCGCCGTCAGGTAGGTGCCCCAGGGCGTGTAGCCATGGCCGCAGTTGTTGATGGTGCCGCGCGTGGCTGTGCCACCGGGCGAAAACTTGGTCTTCACGTACTTGGTGCCGCGCACAGGACCGCTGATTTCGACCATGGTGTTGGCGGTGATGCGGCGGTTGAAGTTGCTCGCCTTGTTCACAGTGAAGGCGCCGGTGGTGCGAGACACCTCGATGACGGAGACACCGTGGGATTCGATCTCCTTGCGCGCTTCCACCTCGGGGCGCGGACCGGTGGAGCGGTTCGTCTGGCCATTGGGGTGCATGAACAAAACGGTGCCCGAGATGTTCTCGTGGTTGATGCACATGATCCCGCGGTTTGAACTGGTGGGATCGGGACCGGTGCGGGCGGCATTGAGGCCGAAGAAGTGCATGCCATCGTGATGGTCGCCCGCGCGGCTGCCAAAGTCGATGTCGGTGCCGTCGTTGGCGTACGGGGTGGCGGTGTTGTCGATGGGATCGCCGGTCGCATAGATCACGGTGGCGGTGTAACCGGCGGCAATCTGCACCGCGTCGGACTTGTTCTTGGCCACGGCACTGAAGCCCAGCTGCACTTCGGGGGTCGGGCTGACCGGGTTGGTGACCGGGTTGGTGACAGGCGCTTCATCGCCACCGCCGCAAGCGGTCAGGGCGGCCGTTCCCAGACCGGCCATGGCCATCGCGCTCACGCCGCCGCGCATGAAGTGACGGCGGCTCAGCCGCGCTGCCACCAGGTCGTTGAGGTGGGGGGTCTGGACGAAGTTGTTTTCAAGATCGTCGGGATCGGTTTGGGTTTCGTGGGCAACGTGGGTGGTGGGCAATTTCATGGGAGGTCCTGAGGGCGGTCCGTCGGAGATGCGACCCGCCTGACAGTAAGAACCTCTTGTGACAACCGCGTTAAACACCCAGGGGTACTGCACGCCGGGCAGCGCCACGACACCGCACGACCATCCCCGAGGGGTTTTTCATCTGCCTGTCACGCTGTTCAGCGCAGGAATCCTCAGGTGATCGGCGTGAGTTTGGCCACACTGAGCGCCAACCACTTCGTGCCATGGCGGCTGAAGTTCACCTGCGCGCGGGCGTCGTCGCCCGCGCCTTCGATGGACAGCACCTTGCCTTCGCCGAACTTGTTGTGAAACACGGCCATGCCGGCCCTGATGTCGGTGCCCCGATCGGGCTCGGGCGCCTTCTGGCCCAGGCCCTTGGGGTCGCCCTTGTCGTTGAAGCCGGGTGACCACGAAGGCTGCAGCGCCGGCGGTGCGCCGAAGTTGCGCCGCCCGTTCTGCCACTGGCCACCACCACCGCCCGCGCCGCCTGGCGCGCCCCAGGCGGGTTGCTGCGGCGTGAGCCACTTCAGGCAGGCCTCGGGCAGCTCGTCAAAGAAGCGGCTCTTCATGTTGTAGCGCGTCTGCCCGTGCAGCATGCGCGTCTGCGAGTGGCTCAGATACAGGCGCTTGCGCGCGCGTGTGATCGCCACGTACATGAGGCGGCGCTCCTCTTCCAGCCCGTCGCGGTCGCTCATCGAATTCTCGTGCGGGAACAAGCCCTCTTCCATGCCGGTGATGAACACCACGTCGAACTCCAGCCCCTTGGCCGCGTGCACCGTCATGAGCTGCACCGCGTCCTGCCCGGCCTGGGCCTGGTTGTCGCCCGACTCCAATGCGGCGTGCGTGAGGAAGGCTGCGAGTGGGCTCATGGTCTCGCCGGTGTCGGCGTCGGGCGCCAGCGGCTCGTCCAGCACCGGCAGGGAGGCATCCAGCCCCTGGCTGGCGGGACTCTGCGTCAACGCCGATCCGTCCGCCGTGCGCGCCACCGCGTCTCGCCCGAAACCCTCGATGCCCACAAAACTCTTGGCCGCGCTCACCAGTTCTTCCAGGTTCTCCACCCGGTCCTGCCCTTCGCGCTCGGCGCGGTAGTGCTCCACCAGGCCGCTGTGGTCGAGCACCAGCTCGATGATCTCGGCCAGCGTCATGCCCTCGGAGCGTTCGCGCAGCACGTCGAGCTTGGCCACGAACCCGCCGATGGCCACGCCGGCGCGCCCGGTCACCGCGCTCACCGCGTCGTGCAGCGAACAACCCGAGGTGCGCGCCACGTCCTGCAGCTGTTCGATGCTGCGCGCGCCGATGCCGCGCGGCGGGAAGTTCACCACGCGCAGGAAGCTGGTGTCGTCGTTGGCGTTTTCCAGCAGGCGCAGATACGCCAGCGCGTGCTTGATCTCGGCGCGCTCGAAGAAGCGCAGGCCGCCGTACACGCGGTAGGGCATGGCGGCGTTGAAGAGCGCGGTTTCCACCACACGGCTTTGCGCGTTGCTGCGGTAGAGCACGGCCATCTCCACCTTGGGCACGTCTTCGCGCGCGAGCTGCTTCATCTCGTCGACCATCCACTGCGCCTCGGCGAAGTCGCTGGTTGCCTCGTGCACGCGCACCGGTTCGCCCGCGCCGGCGTCGGTGCGCAGGTTTTTGCCCAGGCGGTTGGTGTTGTGGCTGATCAGCTCGTTGGCCGAGTCGAGGATGTTGCTGCAGCTGCGGTAGTTCTGCTCCAGCTTGATCTGGTGGCGCACCTTGAACTCGCGCACAAAGTCGGCCATGTTGCCCACGCGCGCGCCGCGAAACGCGTAGATGCTCTGGTCGTCGTCGCCCACGGCAAACACCGCGTTGCCCGAACCTGGCAGGCCCTCGAGTGGCGGCGCGCTGAACATCTTGATCCAGGCGTACTGCAGGCGGTTGGTGTCCTGGAACTCGTCGATCAGGATGTGGCGAAAGCGCCGCTGGTAGTGCTCGCGCACCGGGTCGTTGTCGCGCAGCACCTCAAACGAACGCAGCATGAGTTCACCAAAATCCACCACACCCTCGCGCTGGCACTGTTCTTCGTACAAAGCGTACAGCTCCACCTTCTTGCGCGTTTCTTCGTCGCGCGCCACCACATCGCGCGGGCGCTGGCCATCTTCCTTGCAGCCGCTGATGAAGTACTGGATCTGCTTGGGCGGGTAACGCTCGTCGTCCACGTTGTACTGCTTGCACAGGCGTTTGACGGCCGAAAGCTGGTCCTGCGTGTCCAGAATCTGGAAGGTGGCGGGCAAGCCTGCGAGCTTGTGGTGCGCGCGCAGGAAGCGGTTGCACAGGCCGTGGAAGGTGCCGATCCACATGCCGCGCACGTTCACCGGCAGCATGGCGGACAGGCGCGTCATCATTTCCTTGGCGGCCTTGTTGGTGAAGGTCACCGCCAGCACACCGCCGGGCGTCACCTGCCCGGTCTGCAGCAGCCAGGCGATGCGCGTGGTCAGCACCCGGGTCTTGCCCGAGCCCGCCCCGGCCAGGATGAGCGCGTGATCGGCCGGCAGCATGACGGCAGCGCCTTGTTCGGCATTGAGACCCGCGAGCAGCGGGGACGGGGCGACGGATTCTTCAAACAGCATGGCTTGATTGTAGGAAGCGCCCTGTGCTGCGCGCTGTATACGGTCATCCGTATGGCCCCCATATGGCGGGCGAGGCGTCGAAACCCGCCTCACGCCGACCAAGGCGCCTAGAATCAATCACCGGGCCCAAGATTCTTGCGCCCGGTTTTTTGTGCCCGCTGCACAAAGCCGGCCAAGCCAAGCGCTCTCCCTGTTCAACAACAGTTTTCTGGAGCCTGGTTCACATGGAAATTTTTGATTACGACAACGTCCTGCTGCTGCCGCGCAAGTGCCGCGTGGAGAGCCGTTCGGAATGCGACGCGGGCGTGGAGCTCGGTGGGCGCAAGTTCCGTCTGCCGGTGGTGCCGGCCAACATGAAGACGGTGGTGGACGAGTCCATCTGCGTCTGGCTTGCCCAACACGGTTACTTCTACGTGATGCACCGCTTCGACCTGGACAACCTGAAGTTTGTGCGCGACATGCGCGCGCACGATGTGTATGCCTCGATCTCGCTGGGCGTGAAGGCGCCCGACTACGCCACGGTGGACCAGCTGGTGGCCGAGGGCCTGGCGCCGGAGTACATCACCATCGACATCGCGCACGGCCACGCCGACAGCGTGAAGAACATGATCGGCTACCTGAAAGAGAAACTGCCCTCGTCCTTCATCATCGCGGGCAACGTGGCCACGCCCGAAGCGGTGATCGACCTGGAAACCTGGGGCGCGGACGCGACCAAGGTGGGTGTGGGACCGGGCAAGGTCTGCATCACCAAGCTCAAGACGGGTTTTGGCACCGGTGGCTGGCAGCTCAGCGCGCTCAAGTGGTGCGCCCGCGTGGCCACCAAACCCATCATTGCTGACGGCGGCATCCGCAGCCATGGCGACATTGCCAAGAGCGTGCGCTTCGGCGCCAGCATGGTGATGATCGGCTCGCTCTTCGCGGGCCACGAGGAGTCACCGGGCCAGACGGTGGAAGTGGACGGTGTGCTCTACAAGGAGTACTACGGCTCGGCGAGCGACTTCAACAAGGGCGAGTACAAGCACGTGGAAGGCAAGCGCATCCTGGAGCCCATCAAGGGCAAGCTGGCGGACACGCTGGTGGAGATGGAGCAGGACGTGCAGAGCTCGATCAGCTACTCGGGCGGCACGAAACTGATGGACGTGCGCAAGGTGAACTACGTGATCCTGGGTGGGGACAATGCGGGCGAGCACCTGCTGATGTAGGGGGTTTGGAAACTGCCCTGACGAGCGACCGGCCTGGCCGGAGAAAACGCAACGTCAAACGGAGAGCAGTTCCCGCGCCATCCCGTGCAACCGGTGTTTCGGCTGAACCAAGGCCTCAACAATGCTGAAGTGGTTGAGCCCCGGCAACGCCTCGCACACCGGCACCACCTCCGACCCCCAGGCCTGCTGGATGATGCGGTTCTGGCGCTGGAACTCGCTGCTCTCATCCGCTCCAGCAGCAACAAACAACTGCCCCCGACCTTCGCGCAGCAAAGGCGCAGGCAAACGCACCGGGCTGGCCTTCTTCACCTGCGAAGGTGTCAGGTTCAACGACGGCTGAACGAACGGTGTGAGGCGCACCGGCTCCAGGTCGTAAAGACCCGAGATCGACAGCGCGTTCTTCACCAACGACTCGGGCAGATCGCCACCCACACGCGTCCATTCGCAGGCCAGCATCATCGTGGCCAGGTGCCCGCCCGCCGAATGGCCCACCACCGAAATGCGGTGCGGATCACCACCGTGCGCAGCGATGTGGCGGAAGGTCCAGGCCAGCGCGTGCACCATCTGCATCACGATGTCGGGAATGGTGACCGCCGGGCACAGTGCGTAGTTGGGCATCACCACGCAAGCGCCGTGCTTCGTGAACGCGGGCGCAATGAACGAGTGGTCGGATTTGTCCAGGCTGCGCCAGTAGCCGCCGTGGATGAACACCATCACCGGCGCCAGCGGCGTGCCCGGCTTGCGTGGCGCGGGAAAGATGTCCAGCGTCTCGCCGGGGCCATGGCCATAGCTCACGTCCAGCAACGGCCGGCTGCCTTGGCGCACCTGCTCGGAAGTCCGGGCCCAGCGCTCGAAGTGGGCCGCATGCTCGGGCACCAGTTCGCGGTTGTTGTACTCGCGGTTCAGCCACGCGGGGTCGGTCGAAGGTGTTTTTTCCATGGTCGCGCATTGTGTCACGGAGGGTCGTTTTCAGCGTGTCCTGACCGGCTCATGAAACGTCGCCGTTCTGACGCCACAATGCCCATCCGGCGTTCCTTGCCGGCCCAGCGACTCCCGCCAACCCATCCTCAGACCCTCTCTTGAACACCAACTCCGCCCCCACCACGTCCGCCCTCCAGATCGCCGTGCTCGGCATTGGCCTGATGGGTTTCCCCATGGCCCGGCGCCTGTGCGAAGCCGGCTGCACGGTCAGTGTGTGGAACCGCTCGCGCAGCAAGGCCGAGCGACTGACCCCCTTCGGCGCGCGCGTGGCCGACACCCCCGCCGGCGCCGTGTCCGGGGCCGACATCGTGATCACCCTGCTGGAAAACGGCGACATCGTGGAAGACGTGCTGTTCAACCAGCACACGGTGGACCACCTGCGCGCGGGCAGCGTGGTGGTGGACATGTCGTCCATCCTGCCGCGCCAGGCGCGCGACCATGCCAGCCGCCTGGAGGCTGCCGGCCTGCACCACCTGGACGCACCGGTCTCGGGCGGAACGGTGGGCGCCGAGGCCGGCACACTGGCCATCATGGCGGGCGGCGAGGCTGCCGAATTCGAGCGCCTGCGCCCGGTGTTCGAGCTGCTGGGACGCCCGGTGCATGTCGGTCCGCACGGCGCAGGGCAGCTGGCCAAACTGGCCAACCAGATGATTGTGGGCATCACCATCGGCGCCGTGGCGGAGGCCCTGCTGCTGTGCGAGAAGGGCGGAGCCGACATGGGCAAGGTCAAGCAGGCCATTACCGGCGGCTTTGCGGACAGCCGCATCCTGCAGGTGCACGGCCAGCGCATGGTGGAGCGCGACTTCACCAAACGCGCAGCGGTGGCGGTGCAGCTCAAGGACATGCGCAACGCGCTGACCACCGCGGCGGAGGTCGGCTTCGAAGCGCCGATCACCGGTTTGTTCGAGCAGCTCTACGCCCAGTCGGTCGAGCACGGGCTGGCCGACCTGGACCACTCGGCGCTGTTTGTCGAGCTGGCCCGGCGCAACGGCATGGGTTGAGCGACTCAGGCCGCTGCGTCGAGCGTGAATTCGGCCACCGTGCCCACGCCGATCTGGCTGCGCAAGCGCACCTCACCCCCGTGGTGGCGCACGATGCGCTGAACCATGCTGAGGCCAATGCCGCTGCCCTCGAACTGCGACGCCGCGTGCATGCGCCGAAACGGTTGGAACAGCGCGCGGGCGTGCGCCATGTCGAAGCCGGCGCCGTTGTCGGCCACGCGGTACCAGGTGCGTCCCGCTTCCTGAAAACTGTCCACCCGGATGCGTGACACCGGCACGCGGGCCGAGTATTTCCACGCGTTGTGCAGCAGGTTCTGCCACACCTGGGCCACCAGATCGGCGTCACCCATCGCCGGGGGCAACGGGTCGAACCGGATTTCGATCGAGCGCCCGGTCTCCCCGCTGCGCACCAGGGTCCAGGTGTCTTCGGACAGGGCACGCATGTCGATGCTGCGGCGCTTGAGCGGGTGTTGGTCGATCTGGGCCAGGTTGGTCAAGGCTTCGATCATGGCGTTCATGCGCCGCGTGGCCTTGTCCACCTGATCGCTGTATTCCAGCGCCTCATCGGTGTGCCCGAGTTGCAGGCGCTCGCGCATCAGGCCCATGAAGCCCTGGATCGCCAGCAGGGGCGCCCGCAAGTCGTGCGCCACGGCGCGGGTGAACTCGCGCAGGCGGTCTTCGCCGTGATCGGTGGGTGGCAACGTCTCGGGGGCGTCCCGGCGGGCCTGGGCGAGTTCTTCGTGCAGGGACTGGTAGCCCTGGCGAAACACCGGATCCTGCGCCAGTCGCTCGGTCACGTCGCGCACGATGCACAGCACGATGGTGTGATCACCCACGCGCAGTTTGTCGGCACTCACCAGACACGCGCGCTGCTGGCCATCGGCGCGGGTCACGCTCACCGGCAGTGCGTCCAGCAAGCCGTTCAGATCGATGGCGCGTGCCATGCGCTTGAGTGTGTCCATGCCGATGTGATGCGCCAGATCGCGCAATGGGCGGCCCACCACCCGGTCTTCTGCCACGCCCAACAGCGCGGCGACCGCCGGGTTGGCGTCCTGCACCAGACCGCTGTGGTGGTCCACCACCAGCATGGGCTCGGGGTTGCGCTGGAAGGTGCGCTCCAGCAAATCTTCTGAGCGGCGCAGCGAGCGCTCGGCGGCCTCGCGCCGCGTGCGCTCATGCGATACCGCCCGTCCACGATGGCGCAGCCCGAGTCCCGCCAGCACCAGCAGGGACGTGCCGCCCAGCGCGACCAGCCAGGTCCATGTCCGCTGCTGATCCAGATCGCGGGCCATGGCCTGCTGCTCGGCGGTGGCGGGTTCGTCGTTGAGCCAGCGCTCGCGCAGCGCGGGCAGCGTGCCGTTGCTCTCCAGACGGTCCAGCGCGACCTGCAGCCGCTGGCGCAGCGCGTCGTTGTCGCGCACCACCGCCAGCGAATAGGACTGCAGACGCAGGTCCCCCAGCGCACGCACCAGTCCGCTGACCTCACCGCTGGCCATCAAGGGATCGGCGTAGGCACGCGGCAGCAAGGCCATGTCGGCAAAACCGAGCTGGACGGACTGCAGGGCAGACAGCGCATCGGGCGTGCGCACGTAGGGTCCGCTGATGCCTGAGAGCCACTTGCCCAGGCTCTCCCGCATGGGTTCGTGGTCCAGCACGGCGATGCGCGAGCCTTGGAGGTCTTGCAGCGCGCGCGGAGCGGCTTGGCCGACCGGCAGGTACACCGCAAACGCGGGCGCAGCGTGGCCCTTGAGAAAGTGCGCGTAAGCACGCCGCTCGGTGGTCTGCACCATGGCGATCACGTCCACCCGCCCGGCCTTGAAGGCCTCCACTGTGGCAGGCCAGCTTTGCAGCTGGATGGTGACCTCCAGGCCGAGTTCACGGCCGAGGGCCCGCATCAGGTCGATCTGGAAGCCTTCGGGCTCGCCGCTGGCGCCGAGCGATTCAAACGGGGCAAACGCCGCGTCGCCGCCGTAGCGCAGCACGGTCTGCGCCTGTGTGCCGGAGCAGACCACGACACCCCACGCCAGGGCGAGCGCGCACAACGAGCGCCCGGCAAGGCCACGGAGCCCGGGGTTCTCTTCCGTTCGGATACGTGTCTGTCGTGTGAGTCGCGGCATGCTGGGTGCACAAGGTGGGCGTCCCGTCCCCGGCGGACGGCACCTTGGGCGACAGTGCCACAAAACAGCGCGCAAGAGGTGTCCACTGCGCAGCAGGCCCCGACGGCTGTCGGATACCCCCCACACCGCCAGGGCGGCGCCCGCGGTCAAGCCTTCAGCGCAAAGCCCGCAATCTGCTTGTAATTGTCCGAAATGGCGCGCAGCTCGTCCTGGCTGATGAGATCGTCGATGTTGTCGAACGGCTTGCCGCCGCTGAGTTCGTCGGCCTTCATGATGATGAAGTCCGGCGGCAGGGTCCGGTTGGTCTCCACCACGCGGGCGGTGGCGGGCAGACGTGCGGCCTGGTAGCGCTGCAGGGCAGCGCGCAAGTCACCGCCGGCGGCGTGCGCGGTGGCGATCTCGTCGGCCAGCGTGCGGGCATCGATCAGCGCCTGGGCCGAGCCGTTGGAGCCGCGGGGATACATCGGGTGGGCGGCGTCGCCCATGAGCGTGACGCGCTCGAAGCTCCAGCGCGGCAGCGGGTCCTTGTCGACCATGGGGTATTCGAACACGTGCTCGGCCGAGGTGATGAGCGCCGGCACGTCGAGCCAGTCGAAGCGCCAGTCGGCGAAGGTCGGCAAGAAATCTTCGGGGCGACCCGGGCGGTTCCAGTCGTTCATGCGGGCTTCGCTGTCGCGGATCTCGGCCACCCAGTTGACGAGCTGGTTGCCCTGCCCGTCCACGTTGTCCACGATGGGGTAGATCACCATCTTGCCGGTGTCGATGGAGCCGATCCGGATGTAGCTCTTGCCGCCCAGGATCGGCTTGTGCACGGTGGTGCCGCGCCAGGTGTTGATGCCGCCGTAGCAGACGCTGTCCTGAGGGTAGAAATGCTTGCGGATCGCGGAATTCACGCCGTCGCAGGCCACCACCCACGGTGCACGCACCGGCGCCACCGGGCCTTGTGCGTTGTCGGCAAACGAGAGCGTGACGCCATCGGCGTCCTGCGCCAGCCCGGTGCAGCGGTGGCCGGTGTGCACGTGCTCGGAACCCAGGCGCTCCAGCGCAGCCTCAAAGAGGATGCGGTGCAGCTTGCCGCGGTGAATGCCCAACTCGGGCAGTTCGTAGCCCGCGTGACGCCCACGCGCCTCGCCGTACACGCGCTGGCCGAAGCGGTTGAAGAACACACTCTCGCGGTTCTCGATCCCCACGGCCTCCAGCTGCGACAGCAGACCCAGCGCGGTGAGTTCCTGCACGCCGTGCGGCAGCAGCGTGATGCCCACGCCGAGCTCCTTGACGTCGGGCACGCTCTCGTACACGTCGCAGGCCATGCCCCGCTGGTGAAGGGCCAACGCAAACGCCAAACCGGCGATGCCGCCGCCCACAATGGCCATCGTCATGTCAGTTGCTCCGGAGCGCAGCGGGGGTGTTTCATGTCATTCAGCCTTGATGTTCTGGGTCTTGATCAGCCGGGCCCAGCGCTCCGCGTCCTTCTCAACCAACTGGCCGAACGCCTCGGGCGTGCCGGTGCTCGGGTCCATGCCCTGGCCGGAGAACGCCTTCTTCACGTCTTCGCTGGCCAGGATGCTGTTGATCTCGCGGTTGAGCGTGGCGACCATGGCCGGCGCCATGCCCTTGGGCGCGAACACGCCGTACCACATGTCCACGTTCACGTCGGCCGTGCGCGACTCGGTCAGCGTGGGCACCTCGGGCAGCAGGGCGTGGCGCTTGTCGCTGCCGATGGCCAGCGCCACCAGCCGCCCGCTGCGGATCTGCGGCAGCGCGACGTGGATCGGCAGGAACATCGCATCCACCTGGCCACCGATCATGTCGGTGAGCGCGGGGCCGGTGCCTCGGTACGGGATGTGCGTGATGAAACTCTTGCTGGCGTTCTTGAAGAGCTCCATCGACAAATGGTGCGGCGTGCCCACGCCGGGTGAGGCGTAGTTGAGCTGGCCCGGCGCGCGGCGCGCGGCATCCACCAGGTCGCCGGCGGTCTTGAACCCCGTCTTGGGGTGGGTGACCAGCATCAGCTGGCCCCAGCTGGTCAGCCCCACCGGGGTGAGATCGCGCAGCGGGTCGAACGGCGCCTGCGGGTACAGGCTGCGGTTCATCACCAGGGTGTTCACACTCACCAGCAAGGTGTTGCCATCGGGCGCGGCGCGCACCACGGCCTCGGTCCCGATGTTGCCGGAGGCGCCAGCCCGGTTGTCCACCACCACCGGGCGTTTCAGGCGCTCCGACAGCTTGGGGCCGATGGTGCGGGCGATCAGGTCGATGCCGGTGCCCGGGGTGAAGGGCACGATCAGGCGCAACGGCACATCGGACGTCTGGGCCTGGGCCAGACCGGTGCCGGCGAACAGCGCCAGAACCAGGAGGCTGCGCCAGGCTCGGCCGGTGAGGGTGTACAAGCGTGTCATCGAATGTCTCCTATCGTTAGCATGCGAACCATTTTGAAACGGCAGGCGGGAGGCTGCCATTCGTAGAATCCCGAACCATGACCTTGAAAGACTTGTACCAGCGCCCGGGCTTCCTGTTGCGCCGCACCCACCAGATCTCGGCGGCGGTGTTCGAGAACGCTTGCGCCAGTGTGGGTCTCACCCCGGCCCAGTACGGCGTGCTCACCGTCTTGTCCAGCGAACCCGGCCTGGACCAGACCCGGTTGGCGCGCGCACTCGCCTTTGACAAGGTCACCGTCATGCGGGTGTGCAAAGGCCTCGAAGAACGCGGACTGATCGAGCGGCGCATGGCCGAGCACAGCCGACGCCAGATGGCGGTGGTGCTCACCCCGAGCGGCCAGAAACTGTTGCAGCAGGCGCGCGGACCGGCCGAGCAGGCCTACCAGCGGCTGCTCTCGCCTTTGTCGATGACGCAGCGCCACCAGCTGATCGAAATCCTCGAAGCGCTCACCCAGGGTCTGGCCGACGACGCCCGGGCACCTTTTGTGCCCCTGTTGCCGGTGGATGCGGACGACACCGCGGCCAGGCCGGCGGCCTCCCCCAAAGTCCGCGCAACCCGCACCAACACGGGGCGGACCAAGGCGGCACCACGCCGCTGAAAGGGCGCACAGCTTCTGCTTTTGGTGCAGCAGGGGCGTTCAAGCGGCACGCAGAGCGCCGACCAGCCTGGCACGCTTTCTGCTGACCACCATTCCGCAAGAAGAGCGATCCAGGGTCCGCCCGACCATCTGCTCAGCACTCAGGTGCACTAGGGTTCCGACCGCGAGGCGATGCGCCGCGCGGTGTCTGGTCCGAGAGTGTGCCGGCCTCATCGCAGGCTCCACGGAGGGACAAAAGCCCGGGAGAACGATCACGTGATCGCTTCTTCCTGCACGTCCTTACAACCCATGGAGCCCCTGATGAAAACCTCTGCCCCCACCCTGTCCAGCCGGCGCAACCACTTCTTCAAGCCGGCCCTGGGCCTGGCCCTCTCGCTGGCTGCCTTTTCCTCGTTCGCCCAGGCGCCCACCCAGATGAAGATCGCCACCGTGGTGTGGATCGGCTACGGCCCGTTCTACGTGGCCGAGGCGCTGGATCTCTACAAGAAATACAACCTCAAGGTCTCGCTGCAGGTCTTCAACGACCCGGCGCTGATCCCGGCGGCCATCGCCTCGGGCGCGGTGGACGGCGGCATGCTGACCTATGACCAGGTGGTCGGGCAAGTCGCCGCCGGCCGCAACATGAAGGTGGTCATGCCGATCGACTACTCCAACGGTGGCGACGCCATCGTGGCCGACAGCAGCATCACCAAGGTGGCCGATTTCAAAGGCAAGAAGATCGGCTACAACCCGCTCTCGCCCAGCGATTTCCTGCTCTCTTATGCCCTCAAGACCGCCGGCATGACCGAGAAGGACATCACCCCGGTGAGCATGACGCCCGAAGCCGTGCCGGCCGCGATGGCCTCCGGCCAGCTGCCCATCGGCGTGACCTACGAGCCCAGCCTCTCGCAGATCCTCGGCCAGGGCGGGGGCAAGAAGTTCAAGGTGGTGTTCTCCTCCAAGAACGCGCCGGGCCTGATCGCCGACGTGCTGGTGTTCGACGACAAGGTCATCAAGGCCAAGCCGGCGCAGATCACCGGCGTGATGCAGGCTTATCTGGACGGCCTGGCCTACATGAAAGCCAAGCCCGCGGAAGCGAACAAGATCATCGGCAAGTTCATGGGCGTGTCGGCCGCCGAGGTGAAGGAACAGCTCACCGGCGTCTACAACATCCCCGTGGCCGAGATGCCCAAGGCCTTCACCAAGGCCAAGGAAACCACCTCGTATTACGCCAGCGGCGAAATCATTGGCGAGCTGCTCAAGGCCAAGGGCCAGATCACCACGATCCCGCCGATCGAAGCCACCTTCGACGCCAGCCTGGTCAAGGGCCTGAAGTAAGACCCAGTTGGCTTCACCGGTGCCCGCTCGGGCATCGGTGCGGTGACGACAGCGTTCCCCCCATTGAAGGCACTCCCATGAAACCGGTTTTCCGTTACGAGGACGGCGTGTGGCCCAACGTCGCCGCCATCAGCTTCACCGTGCTGGGCTGGCCGGTGGGCATTGCCCTGCTGGGGCAGGCGAGCTGGCTGCTGAACGCCCTGGGCGTGTTGCTGGTCGCACAAACGCTGGTGTGGTCGGCCTACTTCATCCACGAGTTCGCGCACAACGCCATCTTTCGCACGCCGCAGGCCAACGAGCGCTGGGGCACGCTGATGAGCTGGATCAACGGCAGCTGCTACGCCAGCTTTGCCGACATGCGCCGCAAGCACATGCGCCACCACGTGGAGCGTGCCGACGTGATCACCTTCGATGCGCAGTCCTTCCTGCGCGCCCACCCGGTGGTGCGCCGCGTGGTACTGGCCCTGGAGTGGGCCCACTTCCCGGCGGTGGAATTCGTCATGCGCGGCTACGTGATCGCCCTGCCCTTCCTGAGCGAACAGAAAAAAGACGCCCGCGTGCGCGTGGTCGCCACCGCGCTGGTGCGCATCACGGCGCTCGCCTTGCTGGGCTGGTGGTCGCTCAAGGCGCTCGCCCTGTACTTCGTGGCGTTCCTGGTCTTCATCACGGTGCTGCGCTTTGCCGACTGCTTCCAGCACACCTACGACGCCTACCCCATCCTGGACGACACACCGATCCCGAAGGACAAGCTGCGCGACCGCGCCTACGAACAGGCCAACACCTACAGCGACGTGGTGAGCCTGGACGCGAAGTGGTTCAACCTGATCTGGCTCAACTTCGGTTTCCACAACGCGCACCACGAACGCCCCACCGCACCCTGGTACCGCTTGCCCGCGTTCCACCGCGAGCTCTACGCCGACAGCTACCCGCAGGTGATCACCGTGAGCGAACTGCTCAAGAGCTTCCACATCAACCGCGTCAAGCGGGTGCTGGCGAGCAACTACGGCGTGGTGCAACCACCCGGCACGCCCGGCCGCGCGGACGGTTTCCTCGGCGCCATCGGTGTGTCCTTCCTCACCGCCGTCTGACATGGCCGCCGACCACGGCCTGCAAGGCAAGACCGTGCTGATCACCGGCGCCGCCGGCGGCATCGGCCAGGCGTTGGCGCGGGCCTTTGCAGCGCAGGGCGTGCGACTGATGTTGCTGGACCGCGCGGACACGGGCCTGCACTGGCTGGCCACCGAACTGGGCGCCACGGCGGCGGTGTGCGACCTCGGCGATGGCGCCCAGGTGGCTGCGGTTGCAGCCCAGGTGCGCGAACGCTGGGGAACCCTGGACGTGCTGGTGAACAACGCCGGCACCGAGTACCCCACGCCACTCGACGACGCCGCACCCGAATCCATGACCCGCTGGGCCAGCCTGCTCGACAACAACGTCACCTCCATGGTGCGGCTCACGCAGGCGCTGCTGCCCCTGATGCCGCGCGGTGCGAGTGTCATCAACCAATCGTCCATCTGGGGCCGCATCGGCGTGGCCGGCTTCTCGGCCTACGCGGCGAGCAAACACGCGGTGGTGGGCCTCACGCGCTCGCTCGCGCTGGAGCTCGGGCCCCGCGGCATCCGCGTGAACGCGGTTTGCCCCGGCTGGATCCGCACCGAGGCTGCCATGCGATCGCTCACCGCCATGGCGCACGAACAAGGCCGCAGCGAAGCCGAGGTCGAACGCGAGATCCTGGCGCGCCAGGCGGTGCCCGAGATGCTCACACCCGCCGACATCGCCGGCGTGTTCCTGTTTCTCGCCAGCAGCGAGTCCCGTTCACTCACCGGCCAGAGTCTCGTGGCCAGCCACGGCGAGGTGATGGCATGAGCGTTTCTCTCTCACTCTCGGGGCAGACGGCCCTCATCACCGGTGCGGCCACCGGCATTGGCCGCGCCATCGCGCTGAGGCTCTCACAAGCCGGCGCGCGCGTGGTCATCAACCACCTGAACCAGCCACAAGAAGCCGCCACGCTGGTGCAGGCCATCAAGGGCGCGGGCGGCCAGGCCGTGGCCATCAGCGCCGACGTGAGCGACAGCGCGGCCGTGCAGCGGCTGGTGGCCGAGGCACTGCACACCGTGGGCGACCTCCACATCCTCGTCAACAACGCCGGCATCATCCAGGAGAAGCCGTTCCTGGACACCACCGAGGCCGACTGGGACCGCATGCTGGCCACCGACCTGAAGTCGGTGTTTCTGATGTCGCGCGCGGTGCTGCCCGGCATGGTGGCGCGCGGCGGTGGCATCATCGTCAACCTCGCGTCCGACCTCGGCATTCTCGGCCGCGAGAACTACGCGCCCTACTGCGCGGCCAAGGCCGGCGTGATCGGGCTCACCAAATCGCTGGCGCGCGAGTTCGCGCCGCACGGCATCCGCGTCAACGCCATTGCGCCCGGGCCGGTGAACACCGCCATGGTCTCGCTGGAAAGCATGAGCCCCGAGTGGATGGAAAAGGAACTCGCCATTCCGCAACACCGCGTGGCCGAGGCCGACGAAATCGCGGCCACCGCGCTGTTCCTCGCCAGCGACCTGTCGCGCTTTTACTGCGGCCAGGTGCTGGGGCCCAACGGCGGCTCGGTCATGCCCTGATTGCCGTCGATGTCCCTGCTCTCTCACCCTTCCAACCGCCTCGCCACCGGCGTGCTGCTGTTCTCGGCGTCGCTCTGGGGCCTGTCGTGGATGCCGCTCAAGTGGTTCATCGCGCAGGGCCTCACCGGTCCCATGGTGTCGCTGCTGTCGTATGGCGTGGTGGGCCTGTTCACCTGTGTCTTCATCTGGCGCCAGCGCGCCGCCTGGCGCGCGCAGTGGGGCCTGCTGCTGGCGCTGGCCGTGGTGGGTGGCTGGGCCAACACCTCGTTTGTCAACGCGCTGATGCTGGGCGACGTGGTGCGGGTGATGTTCCTGTTCTATCTCTCGCCGGTGTGGTCGGTGCTGGGCGGCTGGCTGTTTTTGAAAGAACGCATTCCGCCGCTGCGCTGGGCCGCGGTGGTGATGGCCCTCGTCGGGCTGTGGCTCTTCCTGGGCGGCACGGGCGGCGTGGACCTGGCCTTCACCTTCGTGGACTTCCTCGCACTCTCCGCCGGTTTCTGCTTCGCGGCCAACAACGTGATCGCGCGCGCTGCCCAACAGGTGCCCATGGTGAGCAAAACCTTCGCGGTGTTCGCCGGCTGCGGCGTCATCTCACTCATCGCCACCACCGCGCTGGGCCACAGCGTGCCCACTGCCATGGGCCTGGGCGTGTGGATCGCGGTGCTGGCTTACGGCTTCGTTTGGCTGCTGCTGGCCACCGCCACCTGGCAGTTCGGTGTGACCCACATCGAGAGCAGCAAGGCCGGCGTGATTTTGCTGGCCGAGCTGGTGGTGGCGGTGTTGACCGCCGTGTGGTTCGGCGACGAATCCATGACCGCCCTGGAGTGGGCCGGCGGTGCGCTGATCACCCTCGCCGCTTTTGTTGAGGCCATCGACGCCTCGCCCACACCCCAACCCCAAGGAACCTGAATGAACACCACCGTGTGGATGAACGAACTTTCGTGGGTGGACTACCAGTCGCGCGTGCAGCGCGACCAGCCGCCTGTGCTGCTGCCGGTGGGTGCGCTCGAGCAGCACGGCCCGCACCTGCCGCTGGGCACCGACGGTCTGCTGTCAAGTGCCGTGGCGGCCGACACCGCTGCGCTCGTGGGCGGACTGGTCGCGCCCACGCTCTCGTACGGCTACAAGTCGCAACCCAAGTGCGGCGGTGGCCAGCACTTCTGCGGCACCACCAGCGTGGACGCGGCCACGCTGGTGGGCCAGGTGCGTGACGCGGTGCGTGAGTTCGCACGCCACGGTCTGACGAAGCTCGTGATCGTCAACGGCCACTACGAGAACCAGTGGTTCCTGATCGAAGGCATCGACCTGGGATTGCGAGACGCCAAGGCCGCCGACCCGGCGAACCGGCTGCAGGTGATGCGCCTGGAGTACTGGGACTTCATGACGCCCGAGACCCTGGGCGACGTGTTCCCCGACGGCTTCCCCGGCTTTGCGCTGGAGCACGCGGCGGTGCTGGAGACATCCATGATGCTGCACCACCACCCGCATCTGGTGCGCATGGACCTGCTGCCCGACGACGGCCCGGCCGACTTCCCGCCCTACGACATGTACCCGCCGCGCACCGACTGGGTGCCGGCCTCGGGCGTGCTCTCGTCGGCCAAAGGGTCGGACGCCATCAAGGGCAAGTTGCTGGCCGATGAGGTGGCGCGCCGCATGGCCGAGGCCATCAACACCGGCTTCACCCGATCGAACAGCGTCTGAGCATGGACACCGCGCCCGACCCCAGCCGCACCGCCCTGGTCGTGATCGACCTGCAGCGCGATTTCTGCAGCCCCGGTGGCTACGCCCACCAGGCCGGCATCGACATCGCGCCCATGCAGGCGGTGGTGGCCAACGCCGTGCGGCTGCTGAAGGCCGCGCGTGCGGCCGGCCTGCTGGTGGTGCACACGCGCGAAGGCCACCTGAGCGACCTGAGCGACTGCCCCGCCACCAAGCTGCAGCGCAGCGTGGACGCGGGCGCGCCCATCGGCAGCCTGGGGCCATTGGGGCGCTTGCTGGTGCGCGGCGAGCAGGGCCACGACTTCGTGGACGCGGTGCGCCCGGTGTCGGGTGAAGAAGTGATCGACAAACCGGGCTACGGTGCCTTCCACCGCACGCGGCTGGCGCAGGTGCTCGCGGCACGCGGCATCGAGCAGCTCATCGTCTGCGGCGTGACCACCGAGGTGTGTGTGCACTCCACGCTGCGCGAAGCGGTGGACCGGGGCTTTGCCTGCACCACCGTGGCCGATGCCACCGCCGCCAGCCACCCCGCGCTGCAGGCCGCCGCCCTGGCCATGATCGGCGTGGAGGGCGGCATCTTCGGGCGCGTGCGCAGCACCGACGAGGTGGTGGCCTCGCTGCAAGGCCTGCACGCGGCTGAACCCGATCGGGTCAACACCTGGGTGCAGGCCTTCACCGGCGCCTGAACCCCAGGATTCACCATGACACAAGCCCTGCGCATCTGGCCGCTGCTCACCGCGACCCACCGCTACGACAAGACCATCTCCACCTTCAACCGGGGCCATGGCCAGACCATCGAGGCGCCCATCCTGGCCTACCTGATCGAGACGAAGCACGGCCGCATCCTCTACGACGTGGGCTGCGACCACGCCAAGATCCACACGCCCGCGCTGCGGGACCGCCACTACAACCCCGCCACCTTCGAGATGGGCGCGCCCGACATGCGCGAGGAGCACCGCATTCCCCAACACCTCGCCCGCCTGGGGCTGGGCGCGAAGGACGTGGACGTGATCTTCATCGGCCACCTGCACTTTGACCACGCGGGTGGGCTGAAGGAGTTGAAACGCTGCGGCTGCGGCGCCGAGATCCACCTGCAGCGCGACGAATGGGACGCGGCCTGCAGCGGCCTGGATGGCGCGGTGTTCGAAGACGACCTGCTCGACGACGAAGGTCGGGCCTTCCAGTTCTGCCTGAAGCAGGGCGAATACAGCGTGTTGCCCGGCGTGCAGGCCGTGGCCACGCCCGGCCACACCGCCGGCCACATGTCGATGCTGATCGAACTGCCCACCGGCGCGCCGGTGCTGCTGGCGGGCGACGCGGCCGACCTGCAGGAAAACATCGACGACGAGGTGGCCCCCGGCACGCTGTGGCAAGGCCGCGAGCAACAAGCCATCGACAGCATCCGCAAGCTCAAGGCGCTCGCGCGCGAGACCGGCGCGCAGCTCTGGCCCAACCACGACATGGCCTTCTACCGACAGTTGCCCGCCTTTCCGAACGCCATCACATGACCCTTCCCGATCCGGTTCCTGATCGCTATCACGGCGTGTGGCAGCGCACCCTGCTGAAGACCCCCGGCGAACGCGACACCACCACCTGGGTGCGCTGGCTGCAGACCGCCCTGTGGCACGGCGACCTGCGCGTGCCGCCCGACGCGGACCGCCGCACGCACGCCGGCCGCGCCGCGCAGCAAGGCTTTGGTGGCACCACCCTCATCACGCAACCCGACCGTGCACAACCCGAGGTCTGCACCTGGCAGCGCCACATCGACCTGCAGCCGCCGCGCAGCACGCCCGACGCCGGCCACATGGTCTTCGCGTCCCCGGATGTCGTGCACGAGACCGGCATCCACGGCGCCTACTTCGAGGTGTGGGAGCGCCTGCCGGGTTCTCTGGGCACGCGCATCGCGCTCGCCGCACTGGACGACCAAGGCGCACCGACGGCGGAACGCCTGCTGGTGTCGGGCCGCTACCTCATGCACCTTCGCCCGCGCCGCACCGCCTGGCCCACCGACACCGCAGCCAACGACACGCTGGCCGAGGTGGTGGTGCGCCATCCGCAACAGGCCGAGGCCCTGCTCGACTTCGACATCGGCTTCGGCACGCTGGAACACGGCGTGTGGACCATCGAGCGCGCCACCGCGCCCGAACAGGAAGGCCTCGTGCACACGTGCGCCCTGCAGCGCACGAGCCAGTCGGAGGCCCTGGTGAAGTGTCCTGCGTTGCCGGTGCATTGGCAGGTGCTGGAGTGGCACGCACCCGACTGAAGCGCGCCCACGCACCGCCGCCGTGCACCCGGCGACCCATGCACCTGCTTCGCAGCGGGTGGTGGGGACGCGCCTGTACCAACAGCCCGCTGCGGCTTTTTTCACGGGCATGCAACTTGCGCTGACGGTGGAGCGCTCAACCCCCTTTCCCTTCAACGCCCAGGAGCTTCACCATGCCAACCACCCTCCCGTTCTCCCGCCGCGGCGTGCTCGCCGCCCTGCTGCTGCCGATCGCGCTGTGGGCGACCACCGCACAGGCCGCCAACCTCGACGAGATCAAGAAGCGCGGCTACATGACCGTGGTCACCGAAGACGACTTCCGCCCGTTTGAGTTCGTGAAAGACGGCAAGCCCACCGGCTTCAACAACGAGATGGTCGATGCGCTGCGCAAGTACGCACCCTTCGAGATCCGCCAGGAGATCCTGCCCTGGCCCGGCATCCTCGCAGGCGTGGCGACCGGCAAGTACGACATCGCCATCACCGCGGTCCTCATGACCAAGGAGCGCACGCAATCGCTGGACTTCACCAGCCCGATTGCCGACGCCACGCACTACTACGTCAAGCGCAAGGACGACAGCAGCATCAAAAGCATCAAGGACCTCAACGGCAAGACCGTGGGCGTGCAGACCGGCAGCGCCTTCCTGAGCCGCCTGCCCGAGCTGCAGGCCATGCTGGCCAAGGAAGGCGGCAAGCTCGGCAAGGTTGTCGAGTATTCGTCGTACCCCGAGGCCTACCAGGACCTCGCGCTCAAGCGCACCGACTTCGTGGTCAACACGGTCATCAACCTCAAGGCGCTGGTGGCCGAGCGGCCCAACGTGTTCGAACTCGGCCAGCCGGTTTCGGGGAATTCGTACCCGGCCTGGGCGGTGAAGAAGGGCAACACCGACCTGCTGAAGTTCATGAACGAATTCATCGCCGCGCAGAAGGCCAACGGCGTCATGCCGGCGCTGCAGAAGAAGTGGTTCGGCGAAGCGTTCACGCTGCCGGTGAGCTACACGCCCGAGCAGTGACACCGTCCAGCGCATGAGCCATGCCGATGTCCTGTCGATCTTCAGCGGTGCGCTGACCACGCTGCTGCTGTCCATTGCGGGCATCGCGCTGGGCCTGCCCTTGGGCCTGGGACTGGCGCTGGCGCGCTGGGCCAAGGTGCCGCTGCTCAACCAAGTGGTGGCGGTGTACGTGAGCCTGCTGCGCGCCACGCCGCTCATCACGCTGGTGCTGCTGATCTTTTTTGCCCTGCCCACGGCGGGCATCTCGGTCGGCCCGGTCACCGCCGGGCTGATCGCGCTCGTGCTCAACACCGCCGCGTTCAACTGCGAGGTCTGGCGCGCCGCGCTGCTCGATCTGCCGAAAGACCAGATCGAAGCGGCGCAATCGGTGGGCATGGGCCAGGCGCTGCGCTTTCGCCGCATCGTGCTGCCGCAGGTGTGGCGCACCGCCTTGCCGGGCCTCATCAACGAGATGTCGCAACTGGTCAAGCTCACGCCGGTGCTGGCGGTGGTGGGCGTGGTCGACATCACGCGCGCGGCCGTGCGCATCGGCGCTCAAACCTACGAACCTCTGCCACCGTTTCTGGTGGCGCTGGCCATCTACATCCCCATCGTCTATGCGCTGGTGAGCGTGCAGCGCTGGGTGGAGCGGCGCACGACGCTGCGCGAGGCCGCCGCATGATGAATGACTTCGCCACCGTGTGGTCGGAACGCGGGCTGCTGCTCTCGGGCCTGGGCAACACCGTGCTGCTGTCGGTGCTCGCGGGCCTCGCAGCGCTGGTGCTCGGCGCCCTGCTCTCCACGCTGCTGATGTCGCCGCGCCAGCTGCTCAGCCTGCCGGCCAAGGCGCTGGTCGACCTGGCGCGCTGCACGCCGTTTCTGCTGTTCGCCTACATCGTCTACTACGGCCTGCCGTCAATGGGCCTGCAGTTCGACGCGTGGAGTGCGGGCCTGTTCGCGCTCACCGCGTACCACGCGGCTTACATGGCCGAGATCCTGCGGGCCGCCTGGGCTGCGCAACCGCGCGCACCCATCGAAGCCGGCGTGGCGTTCGGCTACAGCGGCCTGGGTCTGTTCCGGCGCATCGTGCTGCCGCCGCTGGCGCTGTCCAGCGCGCCGGTGCTGGGCAACCAGCTGATCCAGATCATCAAGGACAGCGCCTTCCTCACCATCATCACGCTGCCCGAACTCACGCACGCGGTGAGCTCCATCCAGTCGCGCCACTTCATCCCGTTCGCCGCTTTCCTCACCGCCGTCCTCCTCTACTGGGCGCTGTGCCTGGTGATCGAAGCCGGCGTGGCCGCCGTGGGCCGCCTGGCCGAAGCGCGGCGCTGATCCACCCCCCGAAGCCACCATGCCCACACGCATCCCCCTCCTCAGTGTCCAGTCGCTGCGCAAGAGCTACGGCAGCCTGCACGTGCTCGACGACATCTCGTTCACCGTGGCACCCGGCGAAACGGTGTGCCTGCTCGGTCCCTCGGGCTCGGGCAAGTCCACGCTGCTGCGTTGCATCAACTGGCTGGAGCGCCCCGACAGCGGCCGCATCCTCATCGACAGCCAGCCCATCGGCGTCACCAGCGGCGGCGTGGTCATGAACGACCAGCAGCTCGCGCAGGTGCGCACCCGCATCGGCATGGTGTTCCAGCAGTTCGCGCTGTGGCCCCACCTCACCGTGCTGCAGAACGTGATGGAGGCGCCGGTGCACGTGCAACGCCGGCCGAAAGACGCCGTGCGCGCCGAGGCCGAGGCGCTGCTCCAGCGCGTGGGGCTGTTCGACAAACGCGACGTTTTCCCGGCGCGCCTCTCGGGCGGACAGAAGCAGCGCGTGGGCATTGCACGCGCGCTGGCCATGAAGCCCGCGCTGATGCTGTTCGATGAGCCCACCAGCGCGCTCGACCCCGAGCTGGTGGGCGAGGTGCTGGCGGTGATGCGCGACCTCTCATCCGAGGGCATGACCATGCTGGTGGTCACGCACGAAATGGCCTTCGCCCGCGAAGCCGCCCACCGCGTGGTCTTCATGGACCACGGCGTGGTGGTGGAGACGGGCACGCCCGAGGCGTTCTTCGAGGCGCCGAGCACCGAGCGGGGGCGTCAGTTCTTGCAGCGGTTCTCGGAGGGGCGCGCGGTCTCAGCGGGCTGAGGTTGGACTGACGGCGTCACGCTGATACCGCCTTCAGTCTGCCCCAAGCCGGTCATGGCAGGAAGCCACGCTCGAACGGAGGCAGCGCCTTCTGATCCGGACTCCTGCGCATCCGACGGACCGTGTCATCGTTGACCACTTGACCAGCTCCCGGCCGTTCAAGTTATCCACGTGTCAGCACTTCGCTCGCACATCGAGCGAAGTGCCGACCCGTTCAGTTACCGCGGTACGTCGAGAATCCGAATGGGCTGAGCAGCAGCGGAATATGGTAGTGCGGCACCGTGCCGTCAACTGCAAAGATCACCGGCACCTCCGGGAAGAACGACGCCGTCTTGTGCTGTGCAAACCAGTCACCGGTTTTGAAGGTCACGCGGTAGTTCCCCTTCTGCAGCGTCATGTCCTGCGGATACAGCGCTGTGATCCGCCCCTGCTCGTTGGTCGTGCCGCTGTTCAGAACCGTCCATCGGTCGCCGTTCTGCTTCTCCAGCAGAACCTTGACGCCCGGCGAGGGCAATCCACTCTCCAGGTTCAGGACGTGGACGCTCAGCGGGTTCCCGGCCGCCAACGTGATGGCAGAGGCACCGCAAAGCGCAATACCGGCGACGAGTGATTTCAGTTGGGTCATGTCGAGATTTCCTTTTCAGTTTGAGACTTGGTTTTCAGGGGAGGGGGACAGTACTTGAGCAATCGCTTTGAGCGCGCAGCCCTCGTCATGGGAGGCGCCCCCGGCACCTCCAACGCCAATCGCACCAATGACCTCTTTCCCCGAGAACAGCGGCACGCCGCCACCGATCAGAAGCAGTGATTCAACCGTGTTGAGGTTCTGGGCATCTGGATTGGCTCGGGCATTGGCGGCAAGCTGACGAGTCGGCGTCTTGGTTGACAGTGCCGTGTAGGCCTTTCGCTGAGCGGCTTGCGTGTTGTGCGGACCCACGCTGTCGTCGCGCTGCACAGCCAACAAGTTGCCGCCGCGGTCCACGACCACCACCACGGCAGAGCGCCCATCTGCGTGACAGGCGGCCAGCGTGGCGCCGATCAGCTCATTGGCCAGGGCGAGCGAGACGTTTTCCTGCTTGAGCAACGGGGAGGGTGTGGCCGCCGCGGCCGATGATGTTGCGGCTGTCCACATCGCCAGACAAGTCAGCGCCTGCGCCGCGGATCGAATTGAAGCTTGCATGTGTTCTCCTTGGGGTTTCCATCGTGCTTCGTGTAGCGAAGGACTCGATGATGAAGTTCTGCTGGAAACAAAACGATGGCGAACACATGACAAAGTCGTCATGTGAACTCACCCACTTTGCGTATACGCTCGGGCGCAGGAGAAGATCGATGCGGATACTGGTTGTTGAGGACGAGCCCAAAGCGGCTGACTATTTACGCAAAGGATTGGGCGAATCTGGGTACCTGGTCGAGGTTGCGCACAATGGTTTGGACGGTCAATTCCTCTCGCAGGAAAGCGATTTCGATCTCATCATCCTGGACGTCATGCTCCCTGGGCTGGACGGCTGGCAGCTGCTCAGATCCATCCGCCGAAAGAGCGCGGTTCCAGTGCTGTTCCTCACCGCGCGAGATTCCGTGGATGACCGCGTCAAGGGCCTGGAACTCGGCGCCGATGACTACCTGGTCAAGCCTTTTTCTTACGCCGAGTTGCTGGCGCGCGTGCGCACACTGCTGCGCCGGGGACCGCCACGCGAGGTCGAGCTGTTCCGGGTGGCAGACCTTCAGCTTGAGGTGCTGAGCCGTCGCGTGACTCGCGGTGGTGACCGAATAACGCTGACCAACCAGGAGTTTTCGCTGCTGCACTTGCTGCTCGCTCGTGAAGGTGAAGTGCTCTCCCGACCGCAGATCGCTTCACACGTGTGGCAGATGAACTTCGACAGCGACACCAATGTGGTCGACGTGGCCATACGCCGCCTGCGCGCCAAGATTGACGATCCCTACGCGCCCAAATTGATCCATACGGTTCGAGGAATGGGCTACAAGCTGGAAGTGGCCGAATGAAGATGTGGCCGCAAACGCTGAGCCTGCGCTTGGCGCTGATGTTTGCCTGGGTCAGCGTGGTGTTGCTGGGCGCTCTGGGCGTGTTTCTCTATCAGTCGTTGGCGCGTGAGATCACCTGGCGCGACGACGTGGCGTTGATGGGGCGAATTGAACACATGCGTGCCCTGATCGGAGACAGCCAGAGCGTCGAAGCGCTGCAACAGCGTCCGCAGCTCTACGCCAACATGCTGGGCAACCAGGAGAGCCTGCTCTGGGTGCTGGACAGCACAGGCAACGCCTTGATTGAGATCAACCCGATGCAACTGCCGATACCTCGCTTGCCTCGAGGCCAGGGCGTACAGCTCAGAAATGGAGATGGCGCTGAAGCATCGCGGTTGGCTTGGCTGCATGTCAGCCAGGATGGGCGGGAGCTGACCTTGGTGGCCGGCAAGCTGCTGACCCAACGCGATCAGATGCTCTCGGCGTATCAGCTCAAACTCTGGTTTTCGCTGGCTGGGGGCGCGTGTTTGTCCTTCTTGCTGGGCTGGGCAGTGAGCTTCCGTGGTCTTCGTCCTGTGCGTGAACTGGCGGCTCGTGTTGCATCCATTGACGCGGCACATCTTCACCTGCGGCTGAAAGGCTCCGGACAGGTTGGTGAGTTGCGTCAGCTGGGTGATGCGCTGGACCTCATGCTGACACGCCTTGAGGATGGATTTGGCCAGTTGTCCCGTTTCTCGGAAGACCTGGCGCACGAGATGCGCACACCCCTGAACAATCTCATGGGTCAAGGACAACTCGCGCTTCAGAAAGATCGGGCGGTAGAGGACTATCAGGCGCTGTTGGCCTCCAACCAAGAGGAGTACGAGCGGCTGGCGCGAATGATCTCCAACATGTTGTTCCTGGCCAGCGCCGATCAGGTCAACGCATCCATTCGGCGAGAGAACATCGGGCTTCACAACACGGTAGCGCAGCTGTGTGAGTACTTCGAGGGGACGGCTGAAGAGCGCGGTATGTTGCTGGTCAACGAGGTCAGCGGAAACTTGTTGGCCGATCCCGAGTTGCTTCGCCGAGCTCTTGCGAACTTGCTGGCCAACGCCTTGCGTTATGGCGATGCCGAAAGTGCCATCAGCATTTCAAGTCAACGGCTGACTGGATACGTCAACGTCACGGTGAGCAATCAGGGCTCGCCGATAGGCCCCGAGCACTTGCCACGCCTCTTTGATCGTTTTTACCGCTGTGACTCGTCGCGTGCCGAGCCCGGCGACTCAGGGGGCTTGGGATTGGCCATCGTTCGCTCCATCATGTTGCTGCACGGTGGCGAGGTGTCGGTTCAAAGCGACGCAGACAGCACCCGGTTTATTCTGAGTTTTCCGATGCCAACTTAGCACGGCAAACGGACAGGGTTCTCGCTCGCGTGCTCTCAGTGAAGGACTTTCTCAAGTCCGAAGATCGCTCCAGATCACGACGGATGCCACGAAGCCACGCGCGGGCGGCGTGCAGCGCTGGCTCGAATGGCTGCTGCACAAAGGAGCACCGTTTTGGCGCCACAACCTCGCTCGCCTGTGGCGCCAAGGATTCCATGATGCGTCCTATAATTTGCACCATGGCCTCCCACCCAACCATCTCTGCCTTCACAGCAGCGCGCTTGCCCTTCGCGGTCAGCTGCGCTGTGGCCGGTCGCAGGCTGATGGGCTCGGCGGGACTGCGCCAGCCGGCCGCACATTCCTAAGCCCGGCGATACCCTTACCTCCTTTTTGCGCAATCCAACCATCGCCGGGCCCCAAGCCAGCGCGATAGCGGGCGCTGCCTTTCTCAGGCAGGTCTGCACCTGTTGGAGTGCCACATGCACAAGAACCCTGTGGGTGAGCGGCTGCTCACCGAGATTGACCACGCACGCCTGAACAAGCTGCACGGCGCGCAACTTCCGCGCGAACTGATCGACACGCTCGATTCCCTGGACCTCGTTCCCTCGCGCGAGATCCCACCCGACGTCGTCACCATGTACTCGCAGGTGATCGTCGAAGACCTCGACTCCCACCAGCGGCAAAAGCTCACGTTGTGCTACCCCGCTGACGCCGAGCCACACCTGGGCTTCATCTCTGTGCTTTCCCCTGTGGGAGCCAGCCTGCTCGGGCAGCGCGTGGGTGCCACTGCCCGCTGGCGCACGCCCAATGGGGATGCCTGCGCGGCGGAAATTGTCTCGCTGCTGTTTCAGCCCGAAGCCAGCGGCGACTACACCACCTAGCCGCCTCCATGCCATCGATCACGTCCCCCAGCGATTGCGCTGCGGGGTTGGCCCCCGTTCGTCCAGGAATTCCCATGCACTTTGACTCCATCCTTGCCGTCTCTGATTTCTCGGCCCTCTCTGCCCACGCTCTGGAACGCGCAGCCCTGCTGGCGCGACAGCACCAGATCCCGTTGCGTCTGATCCACCTCGACGAGGGGTCGAACATCCACCCTCCGGATCCGATCTCGCGCCTGGGACAGCGGGCACGCCAACTGGCCAGGCGCCACGAGATATCGGTGCTTGCGATCGAACGCTCAGCGCCGCTCGAAGCGGTGCTGGCGGAGGCGGGAGCATCCACCCTGCTGGTGATGTCCCCGCTGCTGCAACGCAGCTGGAAAAGGTTTCATCGCGGCACGACGCTGGACCAAGCCGTGCACGGCACCTTAGGTCCGCTGCTGGTGGTCAAGCAGGAGCCCCGGCAGGCTTACAAGGATGCGCTCGTGGCCGTTGACCTGTCACCACGAACCCAGCCACTGATCGACTTTGCCACCCGGTTCTCAAGGCCCACGGCGCTGAAACTGTTTCACGCCATCGACACGATCGAAGAAAGCAAGCTGCGGTCGGTTCAGACGTCGGAAGAAGCCATACAGGCCAATCGGCTCAACTCGCGCCAGCACGCCAGGGACCGGCTGGCGCAGGTGATCGGCGCAGTTGACCTTGCATCAGCTGGCTCGAAAGACCCGCCGCTGGCCTTTGAAGTCGGCAATGGCGATCCGGCCTACACAACCGCGTTGCACCAGCTGTCCTCGCAGGCCGAGCTGGTCGTGGTGGGGAAGCGCCAAAGCTCGCCACTGGCGCGGTTTTTCACCGGCAGCGTGGCCCAACGCCTGGCGAAGTGGGCCGCAGGCGACGTGTTGATCGCTCCGCTGGATCGTCTGAGCGTGGCCACGGCCGCAGACCGGGTGTGAGAACGACATGGACCTCACCAAAGACTTCATCAAGACCAAGCGGCCTTGCGCCGATGGCTTCCGCTGGTTCCTGCGGCACCACCACGAAGGGAGCAACTACCAGGACCTGCTGGACGCCCTGGTGCAGGCAGGTCGCGTCAGCGACGCCTGCTGGCTGTTGGACCAGTTCGGCCCCACCAATGAGACCTTGATCCTGGATCACCTCTCAGCCGACGCCATCGTGTTCGCAGGCTCCTTGCGGGTGCGCGGCAACATCGATGTGGATTCGGTGGTGCGGGTGGGTCGGCGCATCGATGTGGGTGGCAGCATCGTGGTCGGTGAATCGCTGGTGTCGGGCGACGACATCCGCTGCGAAGGGATTGTTCGAATCAACGGTCGATTGGAATCGGGCGGGCGTCTCAAGGCTGGCTGGGGCATCGAAGCCAACGGTGGCATCACCGCCAAGGCAGCCCTGCAAGCTGCGTGGAATGTTCAATGCGCAGGCCACCTGCGCCTGGGTGGTCAGGCATCGGTGGGGCAGGACATTTCGGTGCGGGGCTCCATCACCTGCTCGAAGAGTCTCGCGTGTGGTGGCAGTCTGGTTTCAACCGACAGTGTCCACGCCGTCGAAGGCATCTCGGTTGGCCTGAACATCCAGTGCGGCATGCACCTTGAGGCAGGTTGGGGCATCAAGGCGGGCGGTGCTGTTGAGGCGCGCGGTGCGATCCGCGCCGGTGAAAGCCTGGGCACGTTCGGGACCATCCGTGCAGGGGTTGGCTACGGCGTTTTTGCCGGTCTGAATGTTCAGATGGAGGCTTGGGAGGCGAGCGCCCGCGTGTGCGCCAGCCAGAAGCCCGACAGCTTGATGAGCGGTTGGTGGGCGGGAGCGCGCGATGTTTGAACCATGGATGTGTGCCCTGCTGGCACTGCCCTTGATCACCCCTCGACCAGCCGCTCTCGGCAAGCGACCGGCTACGCACCGAGGTGCGCGGACTGGTGAGCAGCGGCACACCGTGGAACTGCGCGTCGATGTGCAGTGGAGCGCGGCATCCGTTGACGATGAGTTGAAGTCGCTGCACGCGCGCCTTGAGCGCACGGGCCTGCTCAAAGGCGGCACCAGCACCATCTCGACCCAACTTCCAGGCCTGGTTCTTCGCCACCGCGAAGCCGATGGAGAGCACTACATCTACGTGGAGGACGTGGATCGGGGATGTCTGGCCGGCTACACGGTCTTCAACCGCCTGATCGAAGTCAATCGCTCGCTGGATCGATTGGTCCGGGCACCGCATTCCAAATATGCGGTGGGGTACCAGCGCAGAGGCATTGCCACCACGGTGTATGAGTGGGCGCTTTCCCAGGGGTTCTGGCTGGTCAGCGGCGCCCGCCAATCTCACAGCGCCCATGCGCTGTGGGCGTCCCTCGCAAGACGTCATCGACTGGAATACGTCGAGCTTCGAAACAAGGAGCTTCACTGGTTGGCATCGCCAGTGGATCCGAAGACGCGCGACCGACTGCAGACCCGCATGGTGTTGTTGGGGAAAGGGTGGGAGACCAAGGTTGAAACGTTGGCTCGATCACCCCTTGATGTGACCGCAGACCGGAGGGCGGCCGGCTTGCTGCCCTCCCGAGCGGAAGGCTCACCCATCTGACCCATTCCTTTTTCATGCAATGCGGTCTGCGAACAAGCGCCTGCACCGTTTTAAATCAGAACACGATGAAATACGCATCTGCCCACCAGTTCCTCGAACACGTCATCCATCGCAACCCGGGTCAAGCCGAATTCCACCAGGCCGTCTCGGAGGTGATGGACAGCCTTTGGCCCTTCATCCAGAAACACCCCAAATACGCCGAACAGGGTCTGCTGGACCGGCTCGTGGAGCCCGAGCGCGTGGTGATGTTCCGCATCTCGTGGGTCAACGACCATGGCGATGTGCAGGTCAACCGCGGCTACCGCATCCAGCACAGCTCGGCCATCGGACCGTACAAGGGCGGCATGCGTTTTCATCCCTCGGTCAACCTCTCGATCCTGAAGTTCCTCGCCTTCGAGCAGACCTTCAAGAACGCATTGACGACCCTGCCCATGGGCGGCGGCAAAGGGGGCTCTGATTTCGACCCCAAGGGCAAGAGCCCGGGCGAGGTGATGCGCTTTTGCCAGGCCCTTGTGAGTGAACTGTTCCGCCATGTCGGCGCCGACACCGACGTGCCGGCGGGCGACATTGGCGTGGGTGGCCGCGAAGTCGGTTTCATGGCCGGCATGATGAAAAAGCTCAGCAACCGATCCGACTGCGTGTTCACCGGCAAGGGCTTGTCGTTTGGCGGTTCGCTGGGGCGACCCGAGGCCACTGGCTACGGCACGGTGTACTTCGCGCAGGAAATGCTCAAGCACAAAGGCCGCAGTTTTGACGGTCTGCGCGTGAGCGTGTCGGGCTCGGGCAATGTCGCCCAATACGCGGTGGAAAAAGCCATGGCGTTGGGCGCGAAGGTCGTGACCGTGTCCGACTCGAGCGGCACGGTGATCGACGAGGACGGCTTCACGACAGCGAAGCTGGCCGAGCTGATGGAGGTCAAGAACCACCTCTACGGCCGCGTGAGCGAATACGCCACACGCACGGGGAGCCGCTTTGAACCCGGCGTGCGTCCTTGGGCGGTGCCGGTGGATCTGGCACTTCCTTGCGCAACACAGAACGAAATCGATGCGACCGATGCCGAAACGCTCATCAGGAACGGCGTCATTTGCGTGGCGGAGGGCGCCAACATGCCGACCACCATGGAGGCGGTGCGTCGTTTCGAGGAAGCGGGCGTCCTCTACGCGCCCGGCAAGGCCAGCAACGCTGGCGGTGTCGCCACCTCGGGGCTTGAGATGAGCCAGAACGCGATGCGCCTCTCATGGCCGCGCGCCGAAGTCGATGACCGTCTGCACGCCATCATGGTGGGCATCCACGAAGCTTGTCTCGTGCACGGACACCGGCCGGACCGCCGGGTCAGCTATGTGGACGGCGCAAACATAGCGGGCTTTGTCAAAGTCGCCGACGCCATGCTGGCTCAAGGTGTGATCTAGAGCGCACGTGGGTTGCAATTGGCCTGGAATGCGCACCCCTGCTGAAACGAAAGTACATGGGGAGAAGTCTGCGCGCTCGCAGCAGCTGCGCATGGCGGGTGCAATGCCCCACTGCACAGCACGCAGCAGTGCACCAAGAGCGGCTGTACCGCTGAAACCAGTCGTCTTGCAGCGGTTCTCGGAGGGGCGCGCCGCTGTGGCGAAGTCGTGCTACCAGCTTCAGCCGTAGGTGTTGGACAGCGTGCCCAGTCCTTCGATGACCACCTCGACCGTGCTGCCCGCTTTCATGGGGAGCACACCCAGCGAGGTACCGCACAGGATCACATCGCCGGGCTCCAGCGTCATGTCGTGTGAGATGCGCGAGACCAGTTCGGCCGGGCTGAAGAACATGTCGGACAGCGCGTAGTTCTGGCGTTCACGGCCCCCGACCAGCGTGCGCAGGTGCGCGCTGGAGGGATCGAAGTCCGTGTCGATGAAGGGGCCGATGGCGCCAAACCCGTCGAAGCTTTTGGCCCGTGTCCACTGGGGAAATGTCGGGTCGCGCTGCAGCAGTTCGAGGGCGGTGACATCGTTGGCACAGCAGTAACCCAGGATGTGCGACGGCGCGTCATCAACGGACACGGCGCGGGTTGTTCGACCGATCACCACCGCCAGCTCACCTTCATAGACCACCCGACCGTCGTATGTCCCCGGCACAGGAATCGGCTGCAGATGCCCGATGACGCTGGCGGGTGATTTCAAAAAGTACAGCGGCTCGGAGGGCTGCGCCCAGCCGTTCTTTTCAGCAGCGGCGCGAAAGTTGTTCCAAAGACCGACGACTTTGCCGGGCACGCACGGCGCCAGCCATGCCATCTCGGCCAGCGGCAGGGACTCGCCGCTGGGCGAGGGGGAGGCGAACATGTCGCCGGTGTGCAGGTGCACACGGTCGCCCTCCAAGGTGCCGAAACCAACCCTGCCTTGGTGCTCGAAACGAAGCCATTTCATAGATCACTCCTGGGTGAACCTGGCCCGCCCCGCCGGCGCGCCGAAGCGCCGATCTTGCACGACGCACCCGCGGCAACGCAGCGAGAGCCCACGAAAAGTCCAGTTCACCACATCAGGGAAAGCCCGAGGTTCGGGCATTTTTTCCGATGCCATACTTTTTGGAGAACAGTGGGTCGCCCTTGGGCTACGAGGGCAAATGTTTGTCCGACATCCTTCGGACCGGCCACTTTCATCTGTGCCACCTGCGCGGTTCGCACCCCATCCACACCGAGGATTTCCATGACGCCCACTTTGAAAGATTTGCTTGCGGCCGGCGCTGACGCGTCTCCAGCTTTGTCAGCCCCGGGTCGCCAGCCGATCAGCCATGGCGAACTGCGGGCGCTGATCCAGCGCACGCTCGCCACCCTGAATGGGCTGGGCATCGGACGCAACGACCGCGTGGCCATCGTGCTCAACAACGGCCCCGAGATGGCGGCCTGCTACATGGCCTGCGCCAGTGGCGTGACCAGCGCGCCACTCAACCCGGCCTACCGCGCCGACGAGTTCGAGTTCTACCTGTCCGATCTGAACGCCAAGGCGCTGATCGTCGAGCAAGGCAGCGCATCGCCGGCCATCGAGGTGGCCGTCAAGCTCGGCGTTCGCCTGATCGACCTGGTGGTGCCTGAGGGCGCGCCCGCCGGCGCTTTCACGCTGGTGGCGCGCGATGCGCGGGTCGAAACGCCCGCTTCACATCCCGGTTTTGCCGAGCCCGACGATGTGTCCATGGTGTTGCACACCTCGGGCACCACCTCGCGGCCCAAGATCGTGCCGCTGTCCCAGCGCAACCTCGCGGCCTCGGCCACCCACATCCGCAACACCTTGCAGTTCACCGCCGCCGACTGCGGGCTGAACATCATGCCGCTGTTCCACATCCACGGGCTGATCGCCGGCGTGCTGGCGCCGCTGGCGGCGGGCTCGCAGGTGTACTGCACGCCTGGCTTCAATGCGCTGAAGTTTTTCGGCTGGATGGACGAAGCGCACCCCACCTGGTACACGGCGGTGCCGACCATGCACCAGGCCATCGTTTCGCGCGCCTCGAAGAATGCAGACATCATTGCCCGGCACCCGCTGCGCTTCTTGCGTTCGTCGTCGTCGTCGATGCCGCCCCAGGTGATCAAGGAGCTGGAAGCCGTTTTCCATGCACCCCTGATCGAGAGTTACGGCATGACCGAAGCCACCCACCAGATGGCCAGCAACCCCTTGCCGCCGGCCTTGCGCAAGCCGGGCACGGTGGGCAAGGCGGCGGGTCCCGAGGTGGCCATCATGGCCGAGGACGGCACCTTGCTGCCACGCGGCACCGGGCTGGAGAACACGGGCGAGATCGTGATCCGCGGCCCCAACGTGACGGCGGGCTACGAGAACAATCCCAAGGCCAACGCCGAAGGTTTTCTCAACGGCTGGTTCCGCACCGGCGACCAGGGGGTGATGGACGAGGACGGCTACATCAGCATCACCGGCCGCTTGAAGGAAATCATCAACCGGGGTGGCGAGAAGGTCAGCCCGCGCGAGGTCGATGAAATTCTCATGGACCACCCGGGTGTGGCACAGGTGGTCTGCTTCGGCATGCCGCATGCCAAGCTGGGCGAGGAGGTGGCGGCGGTGGTCGTGCTGCGCGAGGGCCAGCAGGCCACGGAACGCGAGTTGCAGACCTTCGTCGGCGCACGGGCAGCGGACTACAAGGTGCCCAAAAAGATCCTCTTCATGGACGAGATTCCGAAGGGCGCCACGGGCAAGCTGCAGCGCATCGGGCTGGCGCAGAAACTCGGGTTGGGTTGAGGTCGGCTGTGCACTGATTAAGCTTTTACTTAATCATAGGTACAGCAAATATCAATTTACTAAAGTCTGCGGATTTTTGAGACTCCAAGGTGCTGGCCAAGCAAGTGCCGCCCAGCCCACCACACCGAGGAGCCTCCATGAACACCATCCCGTCTCGCGTCAGATTGCACCCCTGGGCTTTCCTGGCAGCCTCGCTGGCTGGCCTGGCCACCGCAGCACCGGCCTCGGCCGCGTGGGAGCCGACCAAACCGGTCGAATTTGTGGTGCCTGCCGGCACGGGCGGTGGCGCCGACCAGATGGCGCGCTTCATCCAGGGCGTGGTGGCCAAAAACAACCTGATGAAGCAACCGATCATCGTCGTCAACAAGTCGGGCGGCGCCGGTGCCGAGGGCTTTCTCGATGTGAAAGGCGACAAGGGCAACCCGCACAAGATCGTCATCACCTTGTCCAACCTGTTCACCACGCCGCTGGCCACCGGCGTGCCGTTCAACTGGCGCGACCTGACACCGGTGCAGATGCTGGCGCTGGACCAGTTCGTGCTCTGGGTCAACGCGGACTCGCCACACAAGACGGCCAAGGATTACTTTGATGCCGTCAAGGCAGCACCGCCCAACAGCATGAAGATGGGCGGCACCGGCTCCAAGCAGGAAGACCAGATCATCACCGCGATGATCGAAAAAGCCGCTGGCAAAAAGATCACCTACATCCCGTTCAAGGGGGGTGGTGACGTGGCCGTGCAGCTGGTGGGCAACCACATCAACTCGACGGTCAACAACCCGATCGAGGCGGAGTCGCACTGGCGCGCGGGCAAGCTGCGCGCCCTGTGCGTGTTCGACAAGGCGCCCATGCCTTACAGAACCAAACTGACCACCACGCAGGCCTGGGCCGACGTGCCCACGTGCGCCAGCGCTGGCCTGCCGGTTGACTACGTCATGCTGCGCGGCATCTTCATGCCGCCGGGCGCCACACCCGACCAGGTCGCCTTCTACAACGAGCTGTTCAAGAAGGTGCGTGCGTTGCCCGAGTGGAAAGACTTCATGGACAAGGGCGCCTTCAACACCACCGCATTGAGTGGCGCCGAGTTCGTGGACTGGCTCGGCAAGAACGAGCAGATGCACCGCGTGTTGATGAAGGACGCCGGCTTCCTCGCCCAGTGATCCCATCGGACGGATGTCCACCGCAGGCGCCGGACCGGCGTCTGCGTTCTTGTCGTCGACAGCAGACGATTCCACGTGTTTGAAGAACAGTGCGCCGCCTCGTGCCGTGCGCGGGAGACGGATCATGAGTGTCGAACCGAGCGAGTCCAGCGCATCAGGCGCAGACGGGTCCCCAGGCAGTCTGGGCATGCGCTGGCCCGAGTTGTTGATGGCGGCGTTCATGCTGGCGGTGTCGCTGCTGGTCATCATCGACAGCCGGCGGGTCGGCACCGACTGGGGCGATGACGGCCCCAAGTCGGGGTACTTCCCTTTCTACATCGGCCTCATGCTGGCCATGGCGAGCGGCTGGATCCTGGTGAGCCAGTTGCGCCGCTGGAGCCGGGACACCGAGGTCTTTGCCGAACACGAGCAACTGCGCCTGGTGATGGCCGTGTTCGTTCCGATGGTGCTGTACGTGGTGCTGATCTTCGGCATCGGCATCTACTTTTCCTCGGCGGTGCTGATCGGTTATTTCATGCTGCGTCATGGCCGCTACCGCTACGCCATCACCTTGCCGGTGGCCATCGGCGTTCCGCTCTTCTTCTACGTGGTTTTCGAGCGCTGGTTCCTTGTGATGCTGCCCAAGGGCCCCATCGAAACTTTGCTTGGTTTGTGAGGCAGCATCAACATGGAAGAACTCTCCAATCTCGCCAGCGGCTTTTCGGTCGCGTTGACTTTGCCCAACCTGGGCTACATGCTGATCGGCATCACCCTGGGCATCCTGATCGGTGTGCTCCCCGGCCTGGGTGGTGCGAACGGCATCGCGATCCTGCTGCCGCTGACCTTCAGCATGAACCCGACCTCGGCGATCATCATGCTCAGCTGCATTTACTGGGGTGCGCTGTTTGGCGGGGCCATCACATCGATCCTGTTCAACATCCCGGGTGAGCCCTGGTCGGTGGCGACCACCTTCGACGGTTTCCCGATGGCCCAGAAGCAACGCGCTGCGCAGGCGCTGACGGCGGCCTTCACGAGCTCTTTCGTCGGCGCGATCTTTGCCGTCGCGTTGATCACGTTCCTCGCGCCGCTGCTGGCCAAATTCGCCTTGAAGTTCGGGCCTGCCGAGTTCTTTGCGGTGCAACTGCTCACCTTCTGCAGTTTCATCGGCATGAGCAAGGAGCCTCCCGCCAAGACGATCGTGTCGATGATGCTGGGCTTCGCGTTGGCAGCGGTGGGCATGGACATGGTCACAGGCCAGCTGCGCATGACCTACGACATGCCCGAGCTGCTCAAGGGCTTCAACTTCCTGATCGCGGTGATCGGCCTGTTCGGCATCGGAGAAATCCTGCTGACCATGGAAGAAGGTTTGTCGTTCAAGGGCAAGACGGCCAAGATCAGTCCGAAGGTGGTGTGGGAGACCTGGGGCGAGATCTTCAAACACTGGAAAACCTTCCTGCGCTCGACCGCCATCGGCTGCTGGATGGGCATCACGCCCGGTGGCGCCACGCCGGCTTCGTTCATGAGTTACGGCATGGCGCGTCGCCTCTCCAAAGACCCGGAAAGCTTTGGCAAGGGCAACATCGAGGGCGTGATCGCGCCGGAGACCGCCGCGCATGCCGCCGGCACGGCGGCGCTGCTGCCGATGCTCACGCTGGGCATTCCGGGCTCGCCCACCGCTGCCGTGCTGTTGGGCGGTCTGCTGATCTGGGGACTGCAGCCCGGACCGATGCTCTTCGTCGAGCAGAAAGATTTTGTGTGGGGACTGATCGCCAGCATGTACCTGGGCAACATCGTCGGCCTGATCGTCGTGCTCACGACCGTGCCCTGGTGGGCCGCCATCTTGCGCGTTCCCTTCTCGGTGATCGCACCGGTGATCATCGTGATCTGTGCGATCGGCGCCTACACCGTCAACAATTCGATGTTCGACGTGGTGATGATGATGGTTTTCGGCGTGATGGGTTACCTGTTCAAGAAACTAAGATATCCCCTCGCGCCCTTGGTCCTGGCACTCGTGCTGGGCGACATGGCCGAGACCAGTTTCCGCCAATCGATGTTGCTCAGCCAGGGGAGCATGGCGATTTTCTGGTCCAACCCGTTGGTGGGTTCGCTGACCTTCGTGGCCATCGCTTTGCTGGTCTGGCCTTTGTGGGGCGCTGCCAAAAACCTGGCGCGCGCCAGCGAGGCCAGGGCTGAAGCCGCCTGAGTTCGATTGCACAGACTTGAATAGGGGAGTTGCTGGATGAAATTTGCCGTGGTCGGCGCCGGTGCTATCGGCGGGTATCTGGGCGCCAAGCTGGCGCGAGCGGGCGAAGACGTGACCTTCATCGCGCGCAATCGCAACCTCGAGGCGATCCGCGCCAACGGCTTCAAGCTGATCCTGGAAGACGGCAGCGAGGAGCACGCCCCCACCGCCAAGGCGGTGCAACACATGGCCGAGGCCGGGCCCCAAGACGTGGTTCTGCTCACCGTGAAGGCCCACCAGGTCGGTGATCTACTGCCCGACCTGCGCGAGCTGTTCGGCCCTCACACCATGGTCGTCACCATGATCAACGGCATACCGTGGTGGTACTTCCACAAGTTGCCCGGCGCTCACGAGGGGATGGGCCTGGAAAGTGTCGATCCGGGCGGTCGGTTGGCCGCGGCCATCGAGCCCGAACGCATCATCGGCAGTGTGGTTTACCCGGCCGCGGAGCTGGTGGAGCCGGGTGTGGTGAGGTTGATCGAGGGCAACCGGTTCACCCTGGGCGAACTCGACGGCTCGCGCAGCGAACGCATCGCCGGGCTGTCCGAGGTGATGATGCGCGCGGGCTTCAAGGCGCCGGTGTCCAAGGACATCCGCAGCGAGCTCTGGGTCAAGTTGTGGGGCAACCTCAGCTTCAACCCCATCAGCGCATTGACCCATGCCACGCTGGAAGACATCTGCCGCTTTCCACCCACCCGGGCGCTCGCTTCCCGCATGATGACAGAGGCCCAGTCGGTGGCCGAGGCCCTGGGCGTGCGCTTCAAGATCTCGCTGGAGCAACGCATCGCCGGCGCCGAAGGCGTGGGTGCACACAAGACCTCGATGCTGCAGGACGTTGAGCACGGCCGCGCACTGGAACTGGAAGCGCTGGTCGGCTCGGTGGTCGAGCTCGGCCGCATCACCGGCACACCGACGCCCACCATCGAAGCGATGTACGCCGCCACCAGCCTGCTGGGCCGGACGCTCGCATCACAGCAGGGGCATCTGCGGGTCGAAGCCCCTGTCCAGAAATGAACCGTTCGGCGCAGTTGTCTTGACGGGCAACTTCACGCCGAGCTGCTCAGCGCGTCACGCGCGCGATTGACGCGCCGATCCCTTCTCGCGCGGTGGTTGTGCTGCCAGGGTCCAGGTTGACGCGCCGTGGCGTGTCGAAGTTGGCGATGTAGGCGTTGTCGCCCACGAACGCCAGCGCCGCGGGGAATTCAAGCGGACCGGCGGCGCCATTGCGCGCCACCTCGGTCAACCCGCCTGCGGGGCTGATGCGCACCAGGGCGTTGAGTTCGTTGACCGCCACCCAGAGCTGGCCTTGCGCGTTGAAGGCCAAGCCATCGGCCCCCTCCAGCGCCGGGTTCTGAACCCACAGCACCGGTCGCTGCGCTCGGCCCTCGACATCCAAAGCGATGCGCCATATCGCGCCGCGCGCCGAGTCGGCGACGTGCAACACGCCCGAGGAGTCGAAGGCCAGGCCATTGGCCACGATGGGCTGCTGGGTCCGTCCGTCCGGCAGGGTGCGGGTGAAGCGCTCGAGCGTCGCCACGGTCTCCACCGCACCACCGTTCGGACCGACCCGGAAGATGTTGCCGCTGGCCCCGCCGCTGATGTACAGACGGCCCTGGCGGTCAAAGTCGATGCCGTTGGCGCCGGGCGCACCGGTGGCGAAGGTCTGGGCCACACCGGGACGGGTCGGATCGAGCTCGGCCGCGCGCAGCCGCACGATCTCGCCGAAGGCGGAGGCGACGATCAGCAGGTCACCCTGCGCGTTGAACGCCATGCCCGAGGGATTGGGTTTCGTGGTTTGACCGTTGACCGACCGCGCGGCCAGGCTGCCGACGACCACCGGGCGTGGGTTCTTCGGATCGATGCGCATCACGTTGCCGGACACCCGGTCGGCCACATGGAGCAGGCCGGCGCTGTTGGCGGCAATGCTCTCGACGATCACGGTTCGCTCAACGCTGGCGGGGTCGAGGTCCACCAGGATCGATGGGGTGGTTGACGTCGGAACCAGGTTGGCGCAGCCGGCCAGCGCGAAAACGAAGGCGGTGCTCAGTGCAATCTTCAAGGGGGTCTCCTGGCCACCGCGGTGGCACGTCGTTGCAGGTGGGAGCCGTGCTCGACGGCCGACAGGCCTGACCACGGAAACGATGCGACATCGTATGGGCGGTGCTTCTTTCGTGGAGCACGCCGCGGCGATGGCCCCGGGCGCGCGTCAGGCTTGCCGATCGGCTCGGTGATGGTGCCTGCCGTTGCTGGCGCGTGCGCTCACGCGGGACCGATCGCGCACCCGGCGCCGGTGAACAACGCGCTCGACGCGTTCGCATAGACTCGCGGTTGCTCCGGGGTGCACCGATCTGAGAAGGTCGGGCGCTGAGACGGCCTTCCCGCCGAACCCGTGAACTTGATCCGGTTAGTACCGGCGAAAGAAGAGCGCATGCCCCACGCGGCATGTGGGTGAGGCCCTCACGCCGTTCACACGGCGCCGGTGGCTCACCCGCCGTCGCGGTCCCTGGGGCGGTCCTCCGGAGCATTCACTGCCCATCCACCGGAACCGGAGACCGCCACCATGAACGCACCCGATCACGCCCCCGCCTCGACGCTGGCCCTCAGCCGCGAACCCTTCCCCGCTTCCCGCAAGCTTTACGTGCACGGCGAGCTGCCCGGCGTGCGCGTGCCCATGCGCGAGATCGCGCTCACCAATGGCGAACGTGTGGTGGTGTACGACACCTCGGGCCCGTACTCGGAACCCACGGCCGACATCGACGTGACGCGTGGGCTGCCCGATGTGCGTGGCGCATGGATCGCTGCGCGCGGCGACACCGAAACCTACGTCGGCCGCAGCCGCCAGGCACTGGACGATGGTGTGAAGAACGAGGCGCGCCAGAACGACACCACCATCGAACGCATCGAAGCCCTGCGCGCGCAAGCCGCCGGCCTGCAGCGCACACCGCGCCGTGCCCGCAGCGGCATGAACGTGACGCAGATGCACCACGCACGCCGCGGCATCGTCACACCCGAAATGGAATACGTGGCTGTGCGCGAGAACGGCCAACGGGAATGGATGGCCGAGTATCTGGGTGACGCAGCGCGCGAAACCCGCTTGCGCGGCAACCCCATGGGCGCACGCATTCCAGACCGCATCACGCCCGAGTTCGTGCGCGACGAGGTGGCGCGCGGACGCGCCATCATTCCGGCCAACATCAACCACCCCGAGTTGGAGCCGATGGCGATCGGTCGTAACTTCCTGGTGAAGGTCAACGCCAACATCGGCAACTCGGCGGTCACCTCCAGCATCGAGGAGGAGGTGGACAAACTGGTGTGGGCGATCCGCTGGGGTGCGGACAACGTGATGGACCTCTCCACCGGCCGCAACATCCACACCACGCGCGACTGGATCGTGCGCAACTCGCCGGTGCCCATTGGCACGGTGCCGATCTACCAGGCGCTGGAGAAGGTGGGTGGCGTGGCTGAGGACCTGACCTGGGCGATCTTCCGCGACACGCTGATCGAACAAGCCGAGCAAGGCGTGGACTACTTCACCATCCACGCCGGCGTGCGCCTGGCGTTCATCCACCTCACCGCCAACCGGCGCACGGGCATCGTCTCGCGCGGCGGCTCCATCATGGCCAAGTGGTGCATCACGCACCACCGCGAGAGTTTTCTCTACGAGAACTTTGAGGAAATCTGCGAGATCATGAAGGCGTATGACGTGAGCTTCTCGCTCGGCGACGGCCTGCGCCCGGGCAGTGCGGCGGATGCGAACGACGAGGCGCAGTTCGCCGAACTCAAGACGCTGGGCGAGCTCACGCAGACCGCGTGGAAACACGACGTGCAAACGATGATCGAAGGCCCCGGCCATGTGCCCCTGCACCTGATCCAGGCCAACATGGACGAGCAGCTGAAGCACTGCCACGAGGCGCCGTTCTACACACTCGGCCCGCTGACCATCGACATTGCGCCTGGCTACGACCACATGGCATCGGCCATCGGCGCGGCCATGATCGGCTGGATGGGCACGGCCATGCTGTGCTACGTGACACCCAAGGAACACCTGGGCCTGCCCGACCGCAACGACGTGAAGCAGGGCCTGATCGCCTACAAGATCGCCGCCCACGCGGCCGACATCGCGAAAGGCCACCCCGGCGCCCGTGCGCGCGACGACGCCATGAGCAAGGCGCGATTCGAGTTCCGCTGGCACGACCAGTTCAACCTGGGCCTGGACCCGGACACCGCGCGCGAATTCCACGACGAGACCTTGCCCAAGGACAGCAGCAAGGAGGCGCACTTCTGCAGCATGTGCGGGCCGAAGTTCTGCTCGATGAAGATCACGCAGGACGTGCGCGACTACGCACAGCAGAAGGGATTGAGCGAGGCCGATGCCCTGGCAGAGGGCATGGCCGCAAAGTCAGCCGAATTCAAGGCCGCGGGCGGCGCGTTTTACGTCCCGGTGCAGGCCTTGAACCGCAAGACCTGACGCTCGCTGATCAGGTCGGTGGTGGAGCTTCGGGCTCGACCCTGGCCAGCGCTTCACGTTTGCCCAGGGCGAGCAATTGCAGGATCTTGGGCACACGGGAAGCGCGTGGTGTCGCGCCGCCCGACTCCCATTTCCAGATCGACAGGGACGACACCCCCAGCAACTTGGCCATCTGCTCCTGAGTGAGGCCCAGTCGGGCGCGCTGGGCTTTCAACCGCTCTGCGGAGAACACCACCTTGCGACCCGGCTTGCCGCGTGCAGGCGCCATGCCCGGCGCACTGGCTGCGGCCGTGGCCACCCGCCCTGATTCCAGCTGCGACCTGCCCAGCTTGATCACCTGGCTCTGCAGGGCCTTGAGCTGCTTTTTCAGGGCAGCGATCTCGGCGCGCTGGGTCAGGGCGGTCTTGCGCATGGCACCCAGCTCGTCGCGCAGTTCCTTGCGCGCCACGCGGGCGATCTCTTTTTTGAGGGAATCGGCAAAGGTGGTCATGGATGTACATGGTACGGTATCGAACATAGCGGCGACCGGGGCTCGCGGTTCCGCTCCTCCAGTAGCATCGACCGCATGTCCACCCCAACCGACCTTGAACGCCTGAGCCCCACAACGGTGACCGCGATCGCCCAGGCGCACACCGCACCCGCCCCCTGCCCCACGTGCCGGCCCTACGCCAGCCCGGGTTGGGAGTCGTTCCCCGCATCAAAGGACGGCGCTGCTCTGCAACCGCTGGGTGCACTCTGGCTGCCGGGCGACGACGAGCCGACGCTGGAAGAACACCGCCCGACCGGCGTGGATGCCTGGTCGGCCGAGGCACCCATTTCGCTCGCCCACCACCCGTACAACCGCTGCGAGGTGTGGGCCTGCAAGGCCTGCGGATTCCCGTTCCTGCGCTACACCGAATACGGTGGTTATTACATCGACAAGCGCATCCGCGAGTTGCGCGCCCGGCTGCTCGTGAGCGTCTGAACATCGAGCACACACTAGGGTTAGCGATCTGATCAAGCCGTGGTGTGCATGCTTACCATGAGACAAGCAACAACCCGATGGAGACACAAGCATGCTGAAAAAACTGGTGGTGGGCGCCCTCGTGTCCACGGTGGTCGCAACCTCGGCCTCGGTGGCCGTGGCGCAGGAATGGCCTTCGGCCAAACCGATCCGCGTGATCGCGGTCTTTCCGCCGGGCGGCTCGGTCGACCAGGTCGCGCGCATCCTGGGTGAGGCGCTGCGGGTGCAGCTGAACCAGTCGGTGATCGTGGAGAACATCGGTGGTGCGTCGGGCGTGATCGGCACGGCGGCGGTGGCCAAGGCCGCGCCCGATGGCTACACCATCGGCGTGGTGTTCGACACCCACGCGGTCAACCCGGCACTCAAGCCCGGCATTGCGTTTGACACCATGAAGGACTTGGAGCACATCACGCTCATCGGCACCGCACCCATGGTGCTGGCGGCCACCAAAGGTTCGCCCATCAAGAGTTTTGCCCAGCTCGTGACCGAGGCCAAGGCCAAGAAAAGCAACAGCTACGGCACCATCGGCACCGGCAGCCTGGGGCATCTGGCGATTGCGCAGATGGCCAAGAACGCCGGCTTTGACTGGACCCACGTGCCCTACAAGGGTGGCGGCCCGCTCATGAACGACGCGGTCGGCGGGCACGTGCCGCTGGCGGTGGGATCGCTGTTCCTGATCAAGCCGCACGCCGACTCGGGCAACGTGACCCCGCTGGCGGTGAGCACGAGCAAACGCGCCAAGGACATGCCCAACGTGCCGACCATCGCCGAAAGCGGCTTCCCCGGTTTCGATGCACCCGCCTGGTGGGGCGTGATCGGCCCGGCCAAGCTGCCACCGGCTATCACCAGCCGCATCCACGCCGCTGTGGCCGCCGCACTGAAAAGCCCGGACGTGGCCAAAAAGCTCGACGAACAAGGCATCGATGTGGTGGGCGGCGGCCCCGAAGTGTTCAAACCCTTCGTGGAAAAGCAGATGACCACCTGGTCGGCCTTCATCAAGGCCAACAACATCACGGAGTGAACCCGGGTCGCGCCATGAGGCGCGATCACGTTCATCCCACGCGAAAAAGATCCCTGCGGGCTGCCGCCGTGATGGTGGCCACGGCGGGGTTGGAGATGCGGCGTTCGATCGATATCGCGTAAAACTCTTCCACGAGATTCGTCGCTGTTCCCAGCGCAGCCACCTGGTACTGGGCTTCAATTTCCTGCGCCAGCACGGTCGGTCCGGCAAACACGCCACAGCCCTGCCGTCCGAAGGCCTTGGTCAGGGCGCCGTCGTCGAACTCGGCGACCACGCGCGGGGCCAGGCCCGTGTTCCTGAACCAGGCGTCCAGTCGCGGGCGCAAGGCGGTGCCCTCGGAGGGCATCAGGAAGGGCAAGGCTTCCAGGCAATGCGGGAAACGGGCGCGGGCTTTGCGCACGGTGAGCCCTTCGCGGCCCAGCAAGGCGGGCGCCGCAAAGAAGCTCACATCCGTCGAGCCCAGCAGGTGGGTATAGGCCTTGACGCTCAGGCCTTGCGGCATGGGCACATCCGAGATCACGAGATCGAGCCGGTGCACGGCGAGTTCGGCCAGCAACGCGGTCAGCTTGCCCTCCTGGCACACCAGGCGCCCCACGGGATGCGTCAACGCAGGCTCCAGCACATGGCAGGCGATGGACTTGTGCACCGAGTCCACGATGCCGACCCGCAAACTGCCGTGGGCGTCGGCCGGCTGGTCGGTTCTCAAGGCGTCGGTGAGGGCAGAGCCCAACGTGAAGATTTCGTCGGCGAATCTTTGCACCATCCTGCCGGTGTCGGTGGGTTCCACACCCCGTCCCACCCGGCGCAGCAAAGGCTTTCCGATCCGGTCTTCCAGCAGCTTGATCTGCCCGCTGAGGGTCTGCGGTGTCAAGTGCAGCTCGGCACTGGCGCGCGCGATGCTGCCCGTGCGAAGGACGGTCCAGAAGTAATGGAGGTGCTTGTAGTTCATGGCAACAACGCGGTTTATTCGATGAATGAACGGTCAAAAGCGAATTTATCTCGAATCATCAAGGACCTAAAGTGTCTTTGGGACACAAGCACGGCTTCCGCCGACCCCACCCAAGGAGATTCAGATGCACATCGAAATCCGACCTTCCAGCACCGGCATGACGCGAGCCCGCAGCCGCGAGCTGGCACTGCGCCTGAAAGCGGCGTTTGCACGCATGACCCACCTCATTTCTCGCGTGGTCGTGCGGGTGGGCGACGCAACGCGCAACGGCTCGACCACGAGAGAGTGCACCGTGGAAATTCACCTGCCCAATGGCGAGGTGACCGTGATCAACGAACGCCAACGCAAGTTGGGCGCGCTGGTTCGGCGAGCCACCGAGCGCGCATGGAAGGCGGCCAGCCATGCGGTGGGTCTGCCGCCAAAGGGGCCGCGGCCGGGAGTGCCCGCCGAGTCCCGGAAAGTGGGGCTCGCATGATCGCAGCAGTCCTGGCGACCATCGCCGCGGGATGCCTTTGGGGAGCCTGGGGTTCTTGGCGCGACCACAACGCAGCACGAGACGTGGGAGCACTCGCGGTTGTGGGCTGCACGCTGGGGATCTCCGCGCTGGTGGCACTCTGACCCAAATCCCAAGCTCTCTTGGACAGCTGGATGAGCGCGGCGAAGGTCCCGTTTCGCGCCGCCGCCCCGCTCAGCCCCCGTGCTGCGGCTGGAGCAGTGGCACGCGGTTGATGGCCATGGCGGCCGCCGCCGTGCGGGTTTCCACGCCGAGCTTGGCGTAGATGCGTTCCAGGTGCTTCTTCACCGTGGCGGGGCTGGCGCCGATGATGTCGCCGATGTCGCGGTTGATCTTGCCCTTGACCACCCAGTACAAAACTTCGGCCTCGCGCGCGGTGAGCCCGAACGCACCCGCCACGCTGGACAGCACGCTGGCGTCCGACGTCTCCTGCATCACGATGAGCCAGTCACCACCGGCGTCCACATCACCATCTTCGTCCCCCACGCGCTGGTGCAACCGGAAGGTGAGCCGGCGCGGGCCGTTTTCCAGCGTGAGGCGGGGCGGTTCACGCTGCTCGCTCGCTTCCGCGAGGTTTCGACGCAACCACTGCAACACCGCCGGCGGCGTGGTGGGCGACTCGGTGCCGCAGTGATTGCGCAGCAGGTCGCGCGCCAGCGGCGTCTGCCACATCAGGCGGCCGTCGCTCTCGCGCACGGTGATGGTGGCGTAGCCGAACGCATCGAGTGCGTTGCGCGCCTGGCTGCGCTCCACCGCGCCCTGGCGCACGTGCCGCGCGGTGCGCAGGTGCACCCCCATGCGCGCCATCACCTCGCGCGGCTTGATGGGTTTGGTCACGTAATCGGCGCCACCGGCGTCGAGCGCGGCCACCAGGTGTTCGGTCTCTGTCAGGCCGGTCATGAAGATGATGGGGATGTGCGCGGTGGCCGGCTGCGCCTTGAGGCGACGCGCCACCTCGAAGCCGTCGATGCCGGGCATCACCGCGTCGAGCAACACCACGTCGGGCAGCGCCTGCGTGGCGCGGCGGATGGCACTCTCGCCATCGAGCGCCACCAGCACGGTGTAGCCCGCATCGTCCAGCGCGTCGTGCAGTGGCGCCACGTTGTCGGGCACGTCATCGACGATCAGCACGATGAGCTGGTCGGTCTGTTGCAGCACGAAATCAGACATGGCGCTGCAGCAACTGCTGTTCGATGGCGTCAAAGCGGAACTCGCGTGCGAGCGTGCGCAGCTGCTGTGCAAACGCTGCCTGCTCCGGGTGGTCTTGCACCCACTCGTCGAGCCACTGCACGATGCCTTTGTAGTAGCCCAGGCGCACGAGCTTGAGCAAGGGTTCGAATTCGAGGCCGCTGGTGACCTCGTGCGTTGGCCTCGCGGGTGCCGCTGGTGTCGTGGCCATGCCGGACTCCGCCGGGGGCGGTTCGATCCACACCAGCTGCAGGCGCTGGCCCAGCCAGCCGAGCAGGTCGTCGCGGCGCACCGGCTTCACAAAAAAGTCCTGCGGTCGGTGTCCCAGGTAGTTGTCGAGGCCCTTGTCGAAGGCGTTGGCCGACACGATGGCCAGTGGCACAGTGCCCCAGCCACCCGCGCGCAGGCGGCGCATGGTCTCCCAGCCGTCGATGCCGGGCATGGCCAGGTCCATGAAGACTGCGTCGGGAGCGCCCGCGTCACCGGGTTGCAGGCCGTCGAGCAGGCCCAACGCGTCCAGACCACTGGTGGCCAGCATCACCTCGAACCCCAGCGGTTGCAGCCAGCGCTGAATGAGTTCACGGTCGGCTTCTTCGTTGTCCACCACCAGCACGCGCCGGCGCGCACCCTCGTAGCCCGCGTGGCCGGGCAAGGCCAGCGGGCGTGGCATCACCGCGCCGTGCACCTCGGGCAGGAACAGGCGCACGGTGAACACCGAGCCCTCGCCCGGCGCGCTGCGCACGGTCATCTCGCCACCCATGAGGTCGGTCAGCATCTTGGCGATGGTGAGGCCCAGGCCGGTGCCGGTCGACGGCCCGGGCGCGGCTTCGTTCTGCCCGCGCGCGAACGGTTCGAACACGCGCTCCAGGTCTTGCGCGCGCATGCCGGGGCCGGTGTCGTGCACCTCGAACTGCGCCATCTCGCGCGCATGCGTCACGCGCAGCCGCACCTGGCCGGTGTGGGTGAATTTCACCGCGTTGCCCAGGAGGTTGATGAGGATCTGGCGCAGGCGTTTCTCGTCGGCGCGCACGGTGTCGGGCAGGCGGCTGCCGGTCTCGAACACGAAGCGCAGGCCCTTGGCGCTGGCCTGCAACTCGAACATGCCCGCCACCTCCTGCATGGCGCCGGCGAAGGCCATGGGCCGCACGTCGAGCGCAAGCTTGCCGGACTCGATGCGCGCGATGTCCAGCGTGCCCTCGATCAGCGAGAGCAGGTGTTCACCACCGCGGTTGATCACGCGGATGGCCTGCGCCCGGTGCGGCGCCATGCCGGTGTCTTCCTGCAGCAGCTGCGCATAGCCCAGGATGCTGTTGAGCGGCGTGCGCAGCTCATGGCTGATGGTGCTGATGTAGCGCGTCTTGGCCTGGTTGGCGTGTTCGGCGGCCAGGCGTGCCTGCTGCAGGGCTTCGTCGGTGCGGCGGTGCGACTCGATCTCCTGCATCAGCAACCGTGTCTGCCGGTTCGACTCCTCCTGCGCCACCTCGCGGCTCTTGTGCGCCAGCACCAGCCACCAGGCCACCGTGGCCGTGATCAGCAGCAGCACGGCGTACACGCGCACAAAGCCGGAACGCAGCGCGGCGTCGAGCAGGCCGGCGTTGGCCGACAAGCCCATGCGCAGCGCAAGCGCCTGCACCTCCTGCCGGTACAAGAGCCCGAGCACCGCCGCCAGCACCGGCGCCATCACCAGCATGAGCAGCAGGTAGTGCGCAAGACCGGCCTCCAGATACGGCCAGATGGATCGCGGCAGCACGCGGCGCAGAGCCCCCATCCATTGCTCAGAGAGTTTGGCGTGGGGTTTGCAGAGGTCGCCGCAGCGCGCGTCGAGCGTGCAACACAGCGAACAGATGTGGCCTTGGTACGCAGGACAGTGCGACATGTCGGGCGCTTCGTATTCACGCTCACAAATCACGCAGGTGTGCAATGTGGCACTGCCTGCGGCACCTTCGGGACCGGCGGCTCTGGCGATGTAATACCGCCCCTGAGTGGCCCACGCAATCAAGGGCGCCGTCACAAACGCCGTGACCATCGCGATCACGGCCGAAAACGCCTGCGCACCCGGGCCCATGAGCCCCATGTGCGCCACGATGGACACCACCGAGGCCAGGCCCATGGCGCCCACCCCCACCGGGTTGATGTCGTACAGATACGCCCGCTTGAACTCGATGCCCTTGGGGCTCCAGCCCAGCGGCTTGTTGATCACCAGGTCGGCCACCACCGCCATGATCCAGGCGATCGCGATGTTGGAGTACACGCCGAGCACCTGGCCCAGCGCCTGGAACACGTTCATCTCCATCAGCATGAAGGCGATGAAGGTGTTGAACACCACCCACACCACGCGCCCGGGGTGGCTGTGGGTGATGCGCGAGAAGAAGTTGCTCCAGGCCAGCGAGCCGGCGTAGGCGTTGGTCACGTTGATCTTGAGCTGCGAGACCACCACAAAGATCGCCGTGGCCGCCACCGCCCAGCCGTAGTCGGCAAACACGTATTCGTAGGCCGCGAGGTACATCTGGTTCGGGTCCACCGCACGCTCGGTGGGCACCATGTGGCTGATGGCCAGATACGCCAGCACCGCCCCGCCCAGCATCTTCAGCACGCCCAGCAACACCCAGCCCGGCCCCCCGGCCAGCACGCCCGCCCACCAGCGCAGGCCCTTGCCCTTCTCCTTCGCGGGCATGAAGCGCAGGTAGTCCGCCTGCTCGCCCATCTGCGTGATGAGCGCGATGCCCACGGTGAGTGCCGCACCAAACAGGTGCCAATCAAACAGGGCGCCCGCACCGGATTCGCCCCCGTAACGCACCACGTTGGTGAATGTTTCGGGTGCCATCACCGCGACCGCCCCAAAAGGCACCACCATCATCACCAGCCACAACGGCTGGGTCCACACCTGGAAGCGGCTGATCACCGACACCCCGTGCGTCACCAGCGGGATGACCACCACCGCACAGATGAGGTAGCCCCAGGCGGGCGGGATGTCGAGCGCGAGCTCCAGCGCATAGGCCATCACCGCCGCTTCGAGCGCGAAAAAGATGAAGGTGAAGGTGGCGTAGATCAGCGAGGTGATGGTGGAGCCGATGTAGCCGAAGCCCGCGCCGCGCGTGAGCAGGTCCATGTCGACCCCGTAGCGCGCGGCGTACACGCTGATGGGCAGGCCCGCGAAAAAGATGATCAACCCGGTGCAGAGGATGGCCAGCGCGGCGTTCACAAACCCGTACTGCACCAACAAGGTGGCGCCCACGGCCTCCAGGATGAGGAAGGAGGCCGCGCCGAACGCGGTGTTGGCCACGCGCCATTCGCTCCACTTGCGAAAGCGCTGCGGCGTGTAGCGCAGCGCGTAGTCTTCCATCGTCTCGCTGCCGACCCAGCTGTTGTAGTCGCGGCGCACGCGGGTGATGCGCTGGGGTGCGTCCAGCCCGGGCTCCTGCCCTGCGGTGGGCGCGGCAGCGGTTCTGATGGGGACGATGGGGATGGTTGTCACACGGCATTTCTGCAGCTTTCGTGCCACGCTGCCGGTTGAGCCCACCCAGGGCACGGGAATTGCTGACCAGACCACCCAGGCACCACCGAGAACGCACGCACCACCATGGAACTGACGCCCCGAGAAAAAGACAAGCTGCTGATCTTCACCGCAGCCTTGCTGGCCGAACGGCGACAGGCGCGCGGCCTCAAGCTCAACTACCCCGAGGCGGTGGCATTGATCAGCGCGGCCGTGATGGAAGGCGCGCGCGACGGCAAGACCGTGGCCCAACTCATGAGCGAGGGGCGCAACGTGCTGACCCGCGCCGATGTGATGGAGGGCATCGCCGAGATGATCCCGGACATCCAGGTCGAAGCGACCTTCCCCGACGGCACCAAGCTCGTGACCGTGCACCAACCCATTCCCTGAGAGAACGCCATGCGCATCACCCCCGTCCTCCTCGCCGCCGCTGCCTTCTGCGCGCCCGCCCTCGCCCACGAAGGCCACGGTCTGTTCGGCGCCCACTGGCATGCCACCGACACGCTCGGCTTCGTCGGCGTGGTGCTGGCCATCGCCGTGGCGCTGTGGTGGTCCAGCGGCAAGCACTGAGGCCTGGCCCATGATCCCCGGCGAACTCTTCACCGACGAGGGCCAACACACCCTCAACCCCGGCCGGCGCACGCTCACCCTCGTGGTGAAAAACGGCGCCGACCGCCCGATCCAGGTCGGCTCGCACTACCACTTTGCCGAAGTCAACGGCGCGCTCGACTTTGACCGCGCCGCAGCGCAGGGCATGCGACTGAACATCGCCAGCGGCACCGCGGTCCGCTTCGAGCCCGGCCAGCAGCGCACGGTGGAGCTCGTGGACTACGCGGGCGACCGCATCGTGTACGGCTTTCGCGGCCTGGTTCAAGGAAAGCTCGCATGAGCACGATCTCAAGAAGCGCCTACGCCAACATGTTTGGCCCCACCGTGGGCGACCGGCTGCGCCTGGCCGACACCGGTCTCATGATCGAGATCGAAAAGGACTTCACCCTGGCCGCGGGCGGCTACGGCGAGGAGGTCAAGTTCGGCGGCGGCAAGACCATCCGCGACGGCATGGCCCAGAGCCAACGCACGCGCGCTGAAGGCGCCGTGGACACGGTGATGACCAACGCCGTCATCGTCGACCACTGGGGCATCGTCAAGGCCGACATTGGTTTGAAAAACGGTCGCATCGTCGCCATCGGCAAGGCCGGCAACCCCGACACCCAACCCGGCGTGGACATCGTCATCGGCCCGGGCACCGAGGTCATCAGCTGCGAGGGCAACATCGTCACCGCCGGCGGCATCGACAGCCACATCCACTTCATCTGCCCGCAGCAGGTGGACGAGGCACTCACCTCGGGCATCACCACCATGCTCGGCGGCGGCACGGGCCCGGCCACCGGCACCTTTGCCACCACGTGTACACCCGGCCCGTGGCACATCGAACGCATGCTGCAGGCCGCCGACGGCCTGCCGATGAACCTGGGCTTCCTGGGCAAGGGCAACGCCAGCCGGCCCGCCCCGCTGCACGAGCAGATCCATGCCGGCGTGATCGGCATGAAGCTGCACGAAGACTGGGGCACCACGCCCAGCGCCATCAGCAACTGCCTCGATGTGGCCGAAGCAACCGACACCCAGGTCGCCATCCACTCCGACACGCTCAACGAGTCCGGCTTCGTGGAAGACACCATTGCCGCCACCCAGGGCCGCAGCCTGTGTGCCTTTCACACCGAAGGCGCGGGCGGCGGGCATGCGCCCGACATCCTGCGCGTGGTGGGCGAAGCCAACTTCCTGCCCAGCTCCACCAACCCGACCATGCCCTACACGGTCAACACGCTGGACGAGCACGTGGACATGCTCATGGTGTGCCACCACCTGGACGCCGGCATTCCCGAAGACCTGGCCTTCGCCGAGAGCCGCATCCGCCGCGAGACCATCGCGGCCGAGGACATCCTGCACGACATGGGCGCCATCAGCATGATGAGCAGCGACAGTCAGGCCATGGGCCGCGTGGGCGAGGTGATCATCCGCACCTGGCAGGCAGCCGACAAGATGAAGAGCCAGCGTGGCAGCCTGCCCGGCGATGGCCCGCGCAACGACAACTTCCGCGTCAAACGCTACATCGCCAAGTACACGATCAACCCCGCCATTGCGCACGGCATCTCACACATCGTGGGGTCGCTTGAAGTCGGCAAGTGGGCCGACCTGGTGGTGTGGAAGCCCGCGTTCTTCGGCGTCAAACCCTCGCTCATCCTCAAAGGCGGCAGCATCGCGCTGGCCGCCATGGGCGACCCCAACGCCTCCATTCCGACCCCGCAGCCGGTGCACTACCGGCCCATGTTTGCCAGCTTCGGCGGCGCCATGGCGAAGAGCAGCCTCACCTTCGTCTCGCAGGCTGCGCTGGCCGCCGGTGTGGGCGAGCGCTACGGCCTGCGCAAGACGCTGGACGCGGTGCGCGGTTGCCGCAGCGTGACCAAGGCCAGCATGATCCACAACAGCCTGCTGCCGAAAATGGAGATCGACCCGCAGACCTACGCCGTGCGCGCTGATGGCGTGCTGCTCACCTGCGAGCCCGCCACACGCCTGGCCATGACACAACGCTACTTCCTGTTTTGAACAACGTTCCCATGCTGCAAGCCTCCAAACTCATCCCGCAAGGTCAGGGCCTGGCCCGCACCATGGTGCAGCGCGCTGCGCACCTGGAGCTGGACTGGGACGTGCGCCAGAAGAGCCGCTTCGACACCGTGGCGTCCGACGAGCGCCACGTGGGCGTGTTCCTGCCGCGCGGCACGGTGGTGCGCGGGGGCGACGTGCTCATCACGCAAGACGGTTCGCTCTTGCGCGTGGTGGCCGCCCCCCAGGCGGTGCTGCGCATCACCGCCTGCCCCGACCACCCGGCCCACGAACAGGCTTTCGACCTCATGCGCGCGGCCTACCACCTGGGCAACCGCCACGTGCCCATCGAGCTCAAACCCGACCACCTGAAGATCGAGCCCGACCACGTGCTCGCCGAGATGCTGCGCGCCATGCACCTCACAGTGGTGGAAGTGCGCGAGCCCTTCGAGCCCGAGGCGGGAGCGTATGGAGGGCATGGCGCTGGCGACGCACAAGCGCCAGGCGCAAAAGAAGCTCACGGGCACCACCATGGGCACGGTCACACCCACCACAACCATGACCACGGGTGACGCCGCCCTGGCGGCGCCCCGCACGGCCGCCAGCCTGCTGCAGATCCTCTGGCTCGCCTCGCCCGCCCTGCCGGTGGGCGGCTTCTCGTATTCCGAAGGTCTCGAATCGGCGGTGGATGCGGGGCTCGTGCACGACGAAACCAGCGCCACCGCCTGGCTCACCGACCAGCTGCACCTGAGCCTGGCGCGCAGCGACCTGGCGGTGGTCGCGCAGGCCATCCCCGCCTGGCGCGCCAACGACCTGGCGCGCATCACCGAACTCAACCACTGGGTGCTGCAGACCCGCGAGACGCTGGAGTTCCGCCTGCAGAGCGAACAGATGGGCCGCTCGCTGCTGGAATGGGCGCGCCAGCTCGGCGAGCTGGGCACCGGCGTGTTCGAACAGCTGCACAGCGCCCGGCTGGACCCACCCACCTACCCGGTGGCCTGCGCGTGCGCCGCCGCCAGCACTGGCGCCAGCGTTCACGACAGCCTGGTTGGCTATGCGTTCGGCTGGTGCGAAAACATGGTGCAGGCGTCCATCAAGTCGGTGCCGCTGGGCCAGAGCGCCGGCCAGCGCATGCTCGCGCGCCTGGCTCAACGCATCCCCGCTGCGGTGGACCACGCCAGCGCCCTGCACGACGACGACCGGCAAGCCTTCACGCCCCTGCTCGCCATCCACTCCGCCCGCCACGAAACCCAGTACTCACGCCTGTTCCGCTCATGACCCCCTTGCACCACATTCCCCGCCGCACCAAACACCTGCCTCCCCTGCGCGTGGGCATCGGCGGCCCGGTCGGCTCGGGCAAGACCACGTTGCTGGAAATGCTCTGCAAAGCCATGCGCGAGCGCTACGACCTCATTGCCATCACCAACGACATCTACACCAAGGAAGACCAGCGCATCCTCACCGTGAGCGGCGCGCTGCCGGCCGAACGCATCATGGGCGTGGAAACCGGCGGTTGCCCGCACACCGCCATCCGCGAAGACGCCTCCATCAACCTCGAAGCCATTGACCGCATGCTCGGCGAGTTCCCCGATGCCGATGTGGTGTTCATCGAAAGCGGCGGCGACAACCTCGCCGCCACCTTCAGCCCCGAACTCAGCGACCTCACCATCTACGTGATCGACGTGGCCGCCGGCGAAAAAATCCCCCGCAAGGGCGGCCCCGGTATCACCAAGAGCGACCTCTTCGTCATCAACAAAACCGACTTGGCCCCGCACGTGGGCGCCGATCTGGAAGTGATGAAGGCCGACACCGCGCGCATGCGCCCCGACAGCGCGCGCCGCCCCTGGGTCATGACCAACCTCAAGACCCTCGCGGGCGTGGACGAAGTCGTGCGCTTCATCGAGACGCGCGGCATGCTGCCCAAACCACAACCCCAAACGGCAGCGCTGCCCGCCTGAGACCGCAGGCTAAAATCCACGCGTTGCAACCGCATCCGGAGACGTGGGTGAGCGGTTTAAACCAGCAGTCTTGAAAACTGCCGACTCGCAAGGGTCCGTGAGTTCGAATCTCACCGTCTCCGCCAACGAATTCAAGGGCCTTGAGCAATCAAGGCCCTTTTTTCTTGCGCGCTCGGCGCGCGTCACGACCCGCCGAAACACCCGCTTGCAAACATTCGAGCCAACCCCCTTCAAATGAGATCGATTCTCATTTAATATGGGGCCAGCAAGCCAGCCCGGGACCTTCACCACGCACCAGGTCCGATCGGTAGCCAGCACCGCACCCGCCCGGGCGCGACATCCACACCCCTGTCTGGAGACCGCTGTGAACACCCAACCCGAACCGCACGAGGACGAAGAACACGTGATGCCCTGCGCCGAGGCCATGCTCGCGGGCACGCTGGCGCTGATGACCGGCCACGCCCAGAGCACCTGCGCCACGCAGCGTGACCTGATGGGGCGCAAGATCCGCTCCAACCTGTTTTTTCTGGGCCAGCACCCGGGGCTCTCGCCCAGCTTTCGCACGGTGGTGCAACGCATGCACCAGCACTGGGACGTGCTGCTGAAGTCGGGTGATGGCCCGACTGAGCGATCCGCGCTGAACACCGATGACCTGTTGCCCGAGCGGCGCCTCTGGCACACCACGGCATCGCTGGTGCAATGAGCGCCCTGCAGGCGGTTGGGGCGCATGAACACGCGGCGCTGTGCCGGCACCTGGGCGGCGTTCAGGACCGGGTGTCCAGGCTCATGCTGGAGAAAGACATGGCGCTGACGGCCCTGACCAGCGAAGTCGTGCGGTTGCGCGGGCAGCTCGTGGTGGCACGGACTTGCCTGCTGTGGGGCGCGTTGCCACCACCGGTGCGCATGTTTCAACGCCAGCGCAACTCGGCCTCTGAGCTGGTGGGAACGGGGCCTGCGCCCGAGATGGAAGCCGCCCGACAGGCCATCTGCCAGACCGGTTGCGCGGGGCATGCCCACCCGTGGCTCACCGCCGAGGGGCAGTGCCGCTGGAGCGGGCGGGTGTGTGACGGCGGCGCTGGTGACCGCTGAGGTGGTGGACGAGCAACCGGCACCACGGACCTGAATGCCGCCCGAGCCGCCGCGGCCTCAGTCCGCGAGAAAGATTTCCTGCAGGTCGCTGAGGAAATCGAAGCCGCGCTCGGTGGGCCACACGCGGGCCGCATCGCGCTCGATCAAGCCTTTCTGCACGGCCAGCGCGAGCCCGGCCTCGATGCTGGAGAGCGGCAGGCCGGTGCGCTCCATGAACTGCTGCAGGCCGAAGCCTTCCTTGAGACGCAGTGCGTTGAGCATGAACTCGAACGGCAGCGCTTTGCGCGGGACCTCGTCGGCACTCACCACCGCGTCGCCCGCCAGCGCACGCTCCATGTACGAGCGCGGCTCGCGCACGCGCACCGGACGTCCCACGCGGTGGGCAAAGCTCAGCTTGCTGTGCGCGCCCGCGCCGATGCCCAGGTAGTCCCCGAACTGCCAGTAATTGGTGTTGTGCCAGCTGCGGTGCCCGGCGCGCGCATAGGCCGACACCTCGTAGCGATGCAGCCCGGCGTCGCCCGTGAGTTCGGTGATGCGGTCGAGCATGTCCCAGGCCTCATCCTCGGGCGGCAGGGCCGGCGGGTACTTGGCAAAGTAGGTGTTGGGCTCCAGCGTGAGGTGGTAGATGGAGATGTGCGGCGGCGCAAACGACAGCGCGGTGCGCACATCGGCCTCGCAGTCGGCCAGCGTCTGCCCGGGCAGGGCGTACATGATGTCGAGGTTGAAGGTGTCGAAGGCCTGCGCGGCCTCTTCCACCGCGGCCATGGCCTGGTCACGGTCATGGACGCGGCCCAGAGCTTTGAGATGTGCGTCGTTGAAGCTCTGCACGCCGATGGAGAGACGCGTCACACCCGCCTCGCGAAACGCGCGGAAACGGTCTTTCTCGAAGGTGCCCGGGTTGGCTTCCAGCGTGACCTCGGCATCGGCATCGAGCCGCAGCAGCGCGCGCACATCACCCAGCAAGCGGTCGATGGCTGCGGGGGAAAACAGGCTGGGTGTGCCGCCACCGATGAACACGCTGTGCACCGTGCGGCCCCAGATCAGGGGCAAGGAAGCCTCGAGGTCGGCGCGCAGGGCGTCGAGGTAGCGCGTCTCGGGCAGGGGTTGGCCCGGCTCGGATGTGGCGCTCCACTCGTGCGAATTGAAATCGCAATACGGGCATTTCTTCAGACACCAAGGCAGGTGGATGTAGAGCGAGAGGGGGGGCAGGCTTTGCAGCTGCAGCGTGCCGGGGCGCATCCAGTGGCGCACGTCGTTCCAGGGCGCTGCGGGCTGGGCAGGCTTTTCACCGGGCAAGCCGCCCGGCCAGGACACCGGCTGGTCGGGGGTCATGGTGCCGGCGAGAACCAGCGCTCGCGCATCAGTTCCAGCATGTGTTGCGCTGCGCGCCCGCGGTGGCTGTTGGCGTTCTTCACCTCGGTGGGCAACTCGGCGAAGGTCTTGCCAAAGGCCGGCAGAAACATGACCGGGTCAAAGCCGAAACCCTGTTCACCGATGGGCTGCGGCGTGATGAGGCCGGGCGCGCGACCAGTGGCCACCAAGGGCTCCGGGTCGTCGGCGCTGCGCAGGGCCACCAGCGTGCTCACCAGCGCTGCGCGGCGGTCCTGAATGCCCTGCATTTGTTCGAGCAAGGCGCGCACGTTGTTGTCGTCGCTTTTCGCATAACCGAACTGCGTGGCATAAAACGCCGTGTCGACGCCGGGCAGTCCGCCGAAGGCTTCGACGCACAAACCGGCATCGTCGGCCAGCGCCGGCAGGCCGCTCAACCGTGCGGCGTGGCGGGCCTTGGCCAGCGCGTTTTCCACGAAGGTGCGATGCGGCTCGGGGGCTTCGGGAATGTTCAGGTCGGCTTGCGGGACCAGCTCGATGCCCAGCGGCGCAAAGAGGGCCTGCAGCTCGGCCAGCTTGCCCTTGTTGTTCGACGCCAGGACGAGTTTCATGCCTTGTTGGTACCCAGCGTTTGCTTCTGCAGGGTCACGAGTTCGCCAATGCCCTTTTCGGCCAATGCCAGCAGCGCGTCCATCTCACGGCGCGTGAAGGCCGCGCCCTCTGCCGTGCCCTGCACTTCCACGAAATGGCCGGCGCCGGTCATCACCACGTTCATGTCGGTGTCGCAGGCGGCATCTTCCACGTACTCCAGGTCGAGCAGCGGCGCGCCTTGCAGAATGCCCACCGAGATCGCGGCCACGTGGTCCTTGATGGGCGACGCTGCGATCTTGCCGTCGGCGATCAGCTTGCTCACCGCATCGTGCGCAGCCACAAAGGCGCCGGTGATGCTCGCGGTGCGGGTGCCGCCGTCGGCCTGGATCACATCGCAGTCCAGCGAAATCGTGCGCTCACCCAACGCCTTGAGGTCGAACACCGCGCGCAGCGATCGGCCGATCAGGCGCTGGATTTCCTGCGTGCGGCCACTCTGCTTGCCTTTGGCGGCTTCGCGGTCGCTGCGGGTGTGCGTGGCGCGCGGCAGCATGCCGTACTCGGCCGTCACCCAGCCTTCGCCACTGCCGCGCTTGTGCGGTGGCACCTTCTCTTCCACCGACGCGGTGCACAGCACCTTGGTGTGACCGAACTCGATCAGCACCGAGCCCTCGGCGTGCATGGTGTAGCTGCGGGTGATGCGCACAGGGCGCAGGGCATCAACGGCCCGTTGGCCGGGTCGGGAAACTTCGCTCATGGGGAAACCTCAGGTGTTGCGTTCGGCCGTGCGGCGAATCGCTTCGTTGATCTCGGCAATCGATTTTTCGATCGCCGCGTCGTCCAGATCTTCCATGGTCGAGTCGGGTGTGCCCGACTGGATGGTGGAGGCGAACACACCGTCCTCGATGTCCTCGGTGGACACGCGGGTGCTCTGGAATTCGTCGGCCGTCTCCCACTCCATGGCGAGCACGGTCACGTTGTCGCAACGCGGGCCGCCACGTTTGAGCGCCAGCTCCACCAGCTCGGGCACGGCCTGTTCCAGCGGGCGCTTGGACAACTCAGCGGTGATCTCCTCATCGGCCACCGTCCCCCACAGGCCGTCGGAACACAGCAGCACGCGATCACCCCGCATCAGTTGCACCGGGCCCGACAGGTCAAACACCGGCTTGGCCGGTGAGCCCAGACAGGTGAACAGGATGTTGCGGTTGATGTGTTCGGTGGCCCTGCCCAGATGGGCTTGCTGCTCCATGTAGGAGTGGTCGCGTGTGCGTGTCAGCATTTCGCCGTTGCGCACCACATACAAGCGCGAGTCGCCGCAATGCACCCAGTACACGTGACCCCGCTCCATGACGGAAGCCACCAGCGTGGTGCGGGGCGTGTCCAGCATGCCTTTCTCGGCGGCGTAGCGAATGATCTGGTGGTGCGCGGCCATGAGCGCGCTGGAGAGGAACTCGGGCACTTCCCGCACGGTGGGATTGGCCGCCTTCTGAAAGTAAGCAGAAAAGGTTTGCAAGGCCAGCTGCGCGGCCATGGCGCCTTCAGGGTGTCCACCCATGCCGTCGGCCAGCACGAACAGGCCGGACTCCCGGGTGTAGGCATAGCCCATGCGGTCTTCATTGCGCTCCCGCCCACCTTGGCGGCTGATCTGATAGACCGAAAATTTCATCGAAACTTGGTGCCGGCGTTGGTGGATTTGCGCATCACCTTCTTGTTGTCCGACACGATGTTGTCGAACTGCAGCCGCATCTTTTCAGCGACCGTGAGCTTGGTGTAGCTGCGCTCTGTTTCGCGGCTGAGTTCCTTTTGCAGCGCAAACACCGACTGCGGACGCGACAAAGGATCCAGCGACATGCACCATTCGACCACTTCGATCAGGTTGTCGGAGTAAACGCCGCGCAAACGGGAGAGCGCCAGCGACAGGCGGTCCTTCTCGAGACGCTGTGGCGCATCGTTGGGGGGATAGCCCTGCATGCTGGCGTAAATGCAGGCGCCGATGGCATAGATATCGGTCCACGGACCCATGCTGGAGTCGCGCCGGTACATCTCGGGTGCCGCGAAACCGGGCGTGTACATCGGACGGATGAAGTTGCCTTCCTTGCTCAGCACTTCACGGGCAGCGCCGAAGTCGATCAACACCGACCGGTTATCGTCGGTCACAAAAATGTTGGCGGGCTTGATGTCCAGGTGCAGCATCTTGTGCTGGTGCACGATGCGCAGTCCTCGCAAAACTTCGTCGTACAGCGACCGGATGGTCGATTCGCGGAAGACCTTCTGCTTTTTCTGCTCACGCGCGGTGATGATGAATTCCTGAAGCGAAGCGCCTTCGAGAAAGTTCATGACCATGTACACGGTCTCGTTCTCGCGAAAGAAATTGAGCACGCTCACCACGGACGCGTGTGAGATTTGGGCAAGCGCCCTACCTTCTTCGAAAAAACTCTTGAGGCCCAGGCGGTAGAGCGAGAGTTTCTCGGGCTGCACCTGCGGAAGCAGCTCACCAGGGCCGCGCGAAGCGAGCGATGAAGGCAGGTATTCCTTGACGGCAACCTGCTGGCCTTCGGTGTCCACCGCCAGGTAAACAACACCGAATCCCCCGGCCGCCAGTTTGCGAACAATGCGGTAACCACCGATCACGGTGTCCGGCGGGAGCGGAGCGGGTTTGACCTTTGACATAATTCGGATGGTTTCCGGAACGCCTCGTTTTGGACCACTCAACCAGACGGGCAAAGTGCAATGGCAGTTTACAGCATGACCGGCTATGCGACGGCCCAGTTGGGTGGCCCGTCCACGGCCCCAAACGCAGAGCCGGCGCGAGATTCCAAGCCTGGCCTGGGTTTGGAAATTCGATCCGTCAACAGCCGCTTTCTCGACCTCACATTCAAGCTGCCGGACGACCTTCGGGGTTCGGAGCCCGCGCTCCGTGAGCTTCTGGGCGCACGCCTCAAACGCGGCAAGGTCGAGGTTCGCGCGTGGATCGAAGGCCGCAGCGACGCAAGCCCTCGCTCACCCAGCGCACTCGAACTGCAGAAGCTCGTGGGCCTGCAAGACAACGTGCGCGCCTGGCTCCCCACCGCAGCGCCGCTGTCGGTGGCCGAAGTGCTGGGCCTCACCTCGCGCCAGCAGGGCCATGCCGGCGAGCTCAACGAAGGACTGCAGGCGCTGGCCGAAACGGCCATCAACAACCTCATCGAAGCGCGCGAGCGCGAAGGCAAACGCCTGGCTGCGATGCTGCTCGACCGACTGGGTCAGCTTCGTCAACTGGCCAAGGATGCGCAACCGCTCATTCCGCAACTGGTCGCCCAGCAGCGTCAGCGCTTCATCGACCGCTGGAACGAGGCACTGGCCGCCGGTGGCCCATCGGCCACGGGCAACACGGTCACGTCCGACATGGCCAACGACCGTGCGCTCACCGAAGCCACCGCGTTCGCGATCCGCATCGACGTGGCCGAAGAACTGACGCGACTGGACTCGCACCTCACCGAAATCGAGCGGCTGATCAAAAAAGGGGCCGAGGTGGGCAAGCGGCTGGATTTCCTGATCCAGGAACTGCACCGCGAGGCCAACACCCTTGGTTCGAAGTCGTCCAATCTGGAGCTGACGCGCATTTCGGTGGACATGAAGGTGCTCATTGAGCAGATGCGCGAACAAGTACAAAACATCGAGTGAGCATGGAATATCCCGGAAACCTGTTCGTCGTCGCAGCCCCCAGCGGGGCCGGCAAGTCCAGCCTGGTCAAGGCTTTGATGGAACTCGACTCGCGCGTCGCGCCGTCCGTCTCGCACACCACCCGCCCACCCAGGGGACAGGAGTTGCACGGACGCGAGTACTACTTTGTGAGCAAGGAAACCTTCGATCACATGGTCATCCAGGGGTCCTTCCTTGAGTGGGCGATGGTCCACGGCAACCGCTACGGCACCTCCAAGATGGCCATTGAGCAGCGCATGGCGCAGGGCGCGGATGTGGTGCTGGAGATCGACTTCCAGGGGGCCATCCAGGTCAAGCGCATCTTCCCCAACGCGGTGCTGGTTTTCATCTTGCCGCCCAGTTGGGAAGAATTGCGGTCGCGCTTGGAGCGCCGGGCAGAAGACAGCGCCGAGGTGATCGAACTCCGCTTGCAGAACGCCGCATCCGAGGTGGCCCATGCCCGGGAGTTCGACTTCGTTATAATCAACGAGTTGTTCGAGCGGGCCCTGTTTGACCTCAAGGCCATCGTCCATGCCCAGCGGCTCAAGTTCGCCGCCCAGCGTATCGCCCGCGGCGATACCTTCAAAGCGCTCAACATCCTCTGACCCCAAGCCCGTTTACTGGAGCCCGCCCATGGCACGCATCACCGTCGAAGATTGTCTGGAAAAAATCCCCAACCGCTTTCAACTCGTGTTGGCTGCCACGTACCGCGCGCGCATGCTGAGCCAGGGTCATGCCCCGAAGATCGAAAGCAAGAACAAGCCCGGCGTGACCGCGCTGCGCGAGATCGCCGAAGGCAAGGTTGGCCTGGAAATGCTCAAGAAGGTTCCGCTCTGATCCGAGCCTGGACCTCAAAAAAAACACCGCACCGCGGTGTTTTTTTTCGCCTGCGAGTCGGCCTGTCATCATTCCCACACAGCAAAGCGCACATCGTGGGCCTTGCGCTCCACGGCATGTGCCATCACAGGCTAAAGTACCCGCATGTCCAGCCTAGCCGAGACCGGCTCACTTTTGTCTTCTGACGATCAGGCGCACCCAGCCGCCAGCGCAGCCGCGGCCAGCTTCGCCGGGCTTTTGGCCAAGCTTGACTACCTGAGCGCAGGCGATATCGAGAACATTCGGCAGGCCTACCGGTTTGCCGACGAAGCGCACCTCGGGCAGCTGCGCAAGAACGGTGATCCGTACATCACGCACCCGATCGCGGTGGCGGCCCAGTGCGCCGAGTGGAAGCTGGATGCACAGGCGCTGATGTCGGCGTTGATGCACGACGCCATCGAAGACTGCGGCGTGACCAAAGAAGAACTGGTGGAGCGTTTCGGCGCGCCGGTGGCCGATCTGGTGGACGGTCTGACCAAGCTGGAGAAGCTGGAGTTCGACACCCGCGAGCAGAACCAGGCCGAGTCGTTTCGCAAGATGCTGCTGGCCATGGCCAAGGACGTGCGGGTCATCCTGATCAAGCTGGCTGACCGCACCCACAACATGCGCACCATGGGCGACATGCCGCGCAGCAAGTGGCAGCGCATCAGCAGCGAGACGCTGGAGATCTATGCACCGATCGCGCACCGGCTGGGCTTGAACTTCACCTATCGCGAACTGCAGGATCTGGCGTTCCGCTTCCTGCACCCCTGGCGCTACGAGGTGCTGTCCAAGGCGCTCAACAAATCCCGCAACCGCCGACGCGATCTCATCTCGCGCGTGCAGAAGGAGGTGGAGGCTGTGTTCGCCCACCAGGGGATGAGCGTGCGCATCATGGGCCGCGAGAAGACGCTGTATTCCGTCTACCGCAAGATGGACAACAAGCACCTGTCGTTCTCGCAGGTCACCGATGTCTACGGCTTTCGCATCGTCGTGCCCGAGCTGACCGACTGCTACACCGGGCTGGGCGTGCTGCACCAGTTGTACAAACCGTTGCCCGGCAAGTTCCGCGACTACGTGGCGATTCCCAAGGTCAATGGCTACCAGTCGCTGCACACCACCTTGATCGGTCCGTTCGGCACCAACATCGAATTCCAGTTGCGCACGCACGCCATGGATGTCGTGGCCGAATCCGGTGTCGCGGCGCATTGGCTCTACAAGGCCAGCGAACCGGGCAGCGACATGTCGCAACGCCTGGGCACGCAATGGCTGCAGTCGCTGCTCGACATCCAGCAGGAAACGCACGACGCCGGCGAGTTCTGGGACCACATCAAGATCGACCTCTTCCCCGATGCGGTCTACGTGTTCACACCCAAGAGCAAGATCATGGCGCTGCCTCGCGGGGCCACGGTGATGGACTTCGCCTACGCCATCCACAGCGACGTGGGTAACCGCACGGTCTCGGCCCGAATCAATGGCGAGCAGCGCCCGCTGCGCACCGAGCTGGCCAACGGCGACGTGGTGGAAGTCATCACGGCCGAGAGCGCCGAACCCAACCCGGCCTGGCTTTCGTTCGTGAAGACCGGGCGGGCGCGCTCCAAGATCCGCCACCACCTCAAAACCCTGGCGCAGGAGAAGTCGCACGAGCTGGGCGAGCGCATGCTGAGCCAGGCGCTTCGTTCCGAGGGTCTCTCCGCCCTGCCAGCCGAAGACGGCGAATACCAGAGCACCTGGGAAAAATTGCTGCGGTTCACCGGCAACAAGACACGCGATGAGCTGCTGTCGGACATCGGCATGGGCAAACGCATCGCCAGCATGGTGGGCAAGAAACTGGCGGTGCTGTTGTCTGAAATGGGGCTCAAGCCCGATGCGCTGCTGATCAGCACCGAGCGCTACGCGAGTGGCCGAGACGAATCGGCCTCACAAGGCGTGGTCACGCTCGATGGCAGCGAAGGCCTGTCGGTGCAGTACGCGCCCTGTTGCAAGCCCATTCCGGGCGATCGCATCGTGGGCTACCTGGGCCGCGGCGAAGGCTTGGTCGTGCACGCCGAAGATTGTCCAACCGGCAAGCGCCTGTTGCTGCGCGACAGTGAGCGGTTCCTGGAGGTGGAATGGGCCGACGAACCTGTGCGCTCGTTCGAGACCACGGTCGTGGTGACTGTCACCAACGGCAAAGGCGTGCTGGCGCGCGTGGCTTCCAGCATTGCGGCAGCCGAGGCCGACATCACGCACGTGGACATGGGCGACGAACCCGCCCAGACCGCCACCGACATCCGCTTCTCGGTCTCGGTGCGAGACCGCCAGCACTTGGCCGATGTGTTGCGCAGCCTCAAGCGCACCGCCTCGGTGATCAAGGCACAGCGCTTCAAGCCCGTCAAGGCCTGATCAGGTGCTGCTCAGGGGTGCGGGGTAGCTCACCGACAGCACCTCCAGCTCTTGAACGCCGCCGGGCACAACCAGGCGAACCACCTCGCCCACCTTGGCCTTGAGCAGGGCACGCGCCACGGGCGACACCCAGCTGATCTGACCCTGAGAGCTGTCGGCTTCGTCCACGCCGAGGATGGTGACGGTGGTTTCAAGGCCGGTGTCGTCGACGTAGGTCACGGTCACGCCAAAAAACACCTGGTCGCCACCGTGGTGCAGCGAGGCATCGACCACCTCGGCCATTTCCAGCCGGCGCGTGAGAAAGCGGATGCGCCGGTCGATCTCGCGCAGGCGCTTCTTGCCATAGAGGTAGTCACCGTTTTCCGACCGGTCGCCATTGCTGGCAGCCCAGTGCACGATCTCGACGATCTTGGGCCGCTCGTCGTCGATCAGGGTGAAAAGCTCGGCACGAAGGCGGTCGTAGCCGGTGCGGGTGATGTAGTTCTTCCCTCCCGGCACCGGCGGCGGTGCCGGTAGCTCGTCGTCTTCGTCCTGATCCGATTCTTTGGTGAATGCCTTGCTCATGGTGAGCCTTTCGCTGGCGGCCTGCGCGTTTTCAGGGGCAGAAATGAAAAAACCCTGCAGCTTGTGGCTACAGGGTTTTTTGTTTGGTGCGGCTGGCAGGAATTGAACCCACGACCCCTTGGTTCGTAGCTACCAGATCATATTTAAGTTGTTGATTTATATAGGCTCTCTGACCGTCCAATGTACCAAAACTACTCTGTTTAGACATGTATTTCAGAGCCCAGTCCCGCAAAAGTCCCGCAGAGAAATTGCGTGCGAAGACACATCGACCAATTTCTGCGAACGGGGCGCAGACGTTTTCTGTAGCGTGAGCAGTCGCCCGGTGAGAGTTGTGAAGCGACAAAAATGCGCTCGCTCCTTCTGAGCTGTCGGGGAGATAAGTGTTAATAACTATATCTTATCGTGGCCAAGAAAGGGCTCGAAGGAGGAGACACTCTGCTCTGCTTTTTCAAGTTGCTAAGGTCGAACTGCATCGTAAGGTTTGAGGCATCGGTTGCACAACAACGGGTTGAACCGAGGACGCATGTCCGCGCTACCATCAGCGCGCCCCCAGTTCGTCACAGACGGCAAGTCATCTCGTTGACTTTGAGATCGAAATAAGAGATTTGGTGGGCAAGCATTTCCTCTCTCAACAGTGGACCGAAGCTGCCCGATCGGGCCTAGTTAGCAATTTGATGCTCGACCAATCCCCTGACTCTCGGGCAGTCGCGTCCCCATAAAGGAACAGCAGAAACTGCCTTCATCCGAGATTCGTTCAAGCCTGCGTCTGGTTCTTTTGCTGCCTTTCCCCCTGCCCCCTCGGTGGAACGGAACGAGCCTCAAGGTACTGTCAGCTGGGCCCATTGCAGTCGTTGGCCTGTATTCCAGAAAGGCGGACATTCAGCTGCCTCAGCTACAGCAGGGCCAGACGTTGCCTGAACGGTTCAACGAAATCGCTTTTGCAGACGACGACGCGCTACCGTTGGACATTTGTCAGTCGCAGCACAATGTTTCGCAAGTGCAGGTGAATCGCTTTCCATTGTCCGGCCATGGGTGGCCCCGCAATGTGGTGTGAGCACTTCAACATGGTGAGATCACGCAGGTGATGCGCGTGATTACACCCTTGAAGGCGACACCGATAAATTCTGCTGCCGCTGCATGTGGATGAAGAGCATTCTCATTGGTTCAGGTCCAGATGTGCGCTCCTTCATCAGCGCTGCGGCCTGCGCATCAACCGGTAGACCACCGGCACCACCAGCAAAGACAGCAGCGGCGCGCTGATCATCCCGCCGATCATGGGCGCTGCAATGCGCTGCATCACCTCGCTGCCGGTGCCCATGCCCCAAAACAATGGCAGCAACCCGGCCACGATGGTGGCTACCGTCATGGCCTTGGGCCGCACGCGTAACACCGCGCCTTCGCGAATGGCCTCCAGCAACGACAGTTCATCTGTGCGACCGGCGTCCAGCCGCTCCTGCCACGCCTGCTTGAGGTAGATCAGCATGATCACGCCGAACTCGGCCGCCACACCGGCCAGCGCAATGAAACCCACCACGCTGGCCACCGACAGGTTGTGCCCGAGCAGCCAGAGAAACCACACACCCCCCACCAGGGCAAACGGCAGCGTGGCCATGATCAGCAGCGCTTCATCAAAGCGGCGGAAGATCAGATACAGCAGCACGAAGATGATCAGCAGCGTGACCGGCACCACCAGCTTGAGCTTGGCCGTGGCCCTTTCCAGGAACTCGAACTGCCCCGACCACGACACCGAGTAGCCGGCGGGCAAAGCCACCTGCCCGGTCACTGCGCGCTGCATGTCCAGCACCGCGCCGCGCAGGTCGCGCCCGCGAATGTCCACGTACACAAACCCGGCCAGGCGCGCGTTCTCGCTGCGCAGCATGGGCGGCCCGTCCGAGACGCGCAGGTCGGCCACGTCGGACAAGACCAGGCGCTGACCACCCGGTGCCACGATGGGCAGCGCGCGCAGCTCAGGGAGTGAGTCGCGCAGCTCGCGCGGGTAACGCAGGTTGATCGGGAAACGTTGCAGACCCTCCACTGTTTCGCCGATGTTCATGCCACCGACACCGCCGGCCACGATGTCCTGCACGTCGGCGATGTTCAGGCCGTAACGCGCCGCGTCGCTGCGGCGAATGTCCACGTCGATGTAGCGGCCACCCGTCAACCGCTCGGCCAGTGCGCTGCTCACGCCGGGCACGTCCTTCACCGCCTTTTCGATCTCACCCGTCAGGCGGTCGATGGTGGCCAGGTCGGGCCCGGCCACCTTCACACCCACAGGGCTCTTGATGCCGGTGGCCAGCATGTCGATGCGGTTGCGGATCGGGGGCACCCAGATGTTGGACAGACCCGGCACGCGCACGGTGCGGTCGAGCTCTTCGATCAGCGCTTCCGGCGTGAGGCCCGCGCGCCATTGATCACGCGGCTTGAACTGGATCGTGGTCTCGAACATCTCCAGCGGCGCCGGGTCGGTGGCGGTTTCGGCGCGTCCAGCCTTGCCGTACACGCTCTGCACCTCGGGAATGGTCTTGATCAGCCGGTCGGTCTGCTGCAGCAGTTCGGCTGCCTTGGAGGCCGAGAGGCCGGGCAGCGCCGTGGGCATGTAGAGCAGATCGCCCTCGTCCAGCGGCGGCATGAATTCGCTGCCCAGCTGGCGCAGCGGCCAGATGCTGGCCACCAGCACCAGTGCTGCCACCACCAGCGTGAGCTTCGGCGCTTTCAGCACAACATCCAGCACCGGGCGGTACAGCGCAATGAGCGCGCGATTCAGCGGGTTGGCCGTCTCCGCCGGAATACGCCCGCGGATCAGGTAACCCATGAGCACCGGGATCAGCGTAACCGCCAGCCCGGCAGACGCTGCCATGGCGTAGGTCTTGGTGAAGGCCAGCGGCGCGAACAACCGGCCTTCCTGCGCCTCCAGTGTGAACACGGGGATGAAGCTCAACGTGATGATGAGCAGCGAGAAGAACAGCGCCGGGCCGACCTCGGTAGCGGCATCACCGATCACCTTCCAGCGTGGCTCGCCCTGCAGCGTTTCGCCCGGGTGCTGGTGCGCCCAGCGCTCCAGGTGCTTGTGGGCGTTCTCGATCATCACAATGGCCGCGTCTACCATGGCGCCGATGGCAATCGCGATGCCGCCGAGCGACATCACGTTGGCGTTGATGCCCTGCTGCTGCATCACGATGAATGCCATCAACACACCCAGCGGCAGCGAGATGCTGGCCACCAGCGCGCTGCGCAGGTGAAACAGAAAGGCCAGGCACACCAGCGCCACCACGATGAACTCCTCCAGCAGCTTCTCGCCAAGGTTCTTCACCGCGCGTTCAATCAGGCCTGAGCGGTCGTACACCGGCACGATATCCACGCCCGCCGGCAGGCTGCGATGCAGCTCGGTCAGTCGGGTCTTCACCGCTTCGATGGTCTGCAATGCGTTCTTGCCCGAGCGCATGACAACCACACCGCCCACGGCCTCGCCTTCGCCGTTGAGCTCACCAATACCGCGCCGCATCTCGGGCCCGGTCTGCACCCGCGCCACGTCGCCCAGGCGAACCGACACACCACTGGCGCTGGTGATCAAAGGAATCGCGCGGAAGTCGTCGAGGGTCTTGAGGTAACCATTGGCGCGCACCGCGTACTCGGCCTCGCCCAGCTCCAGCACCGAACCCCCGGCCTCCTGATTGCCGCGCGCCACCGCGTCGGCCACCATCGTTTGCGTGACACGGTACGCGGCCATCTTGTCGGGGTCGAGCACGATCTGGTACTGCTTGACCATGCCGCCCACGCTGGCGACCTCGGCCACATCGGGCACGGTCTTGAGTTCGAAACGAATGAACCAGTCTTGCAGGGCCCGCAGCTTCGCCACGTCCTGACCGCCCGTGCGGTCGATCAGTGCGTACTGGTAGATCCAGCCCACGCCTGTGGCGTCGGGCCCCAGCGATGAACTCGCCCCGCGCGGCAGTCGGGCCTGAACCTGGTTGAGGTACTCCAGCACGCGAGAGCGGGCCCAGTACGGGTCCACCGCGTCTTCAAACAACACATAGACAAAGCTGTCACCAAACATCGAGAAGCCGCGCACTGCGCGAGCGCCCGGCACCGACAGCATGGTGGTGGTCAGCGGGTAGGTGACCTGGTTCTCCACGATCTGCGGCGCCTGCCCGGGCCAGGTGGTACGGATGATCACCTGCGTGTCGGAGAGGTCGGGCAGCGCGTCCAGCGGCGTGCGCTGCAGGGCCACCACACCCCAAGCGCTGATCAGCGCCGTGGCCAGCAGCACGAGGAAGCGGTTGGCGATGCTCCAGCGGATCAGGCCGGCGATCATTTGCGCGGCTCCGGTGCCACTCGCTGCAGGCTAGTAATGCGCGGCACATCGCCGTCCTGCATCTCAAACTCGATCTGCAGGCGGTCCCCCGCTTCCAGATCGCGTGGCTGCTGCGCGCGCGGCGGCAGCTTGAAGTCCATCTGCATCTGCGGCCACTTCAGCGCCGCAATGGGTGGGTGCGTGAGCGTGACCGTGTCGCCGCTGAGTGCGTCGATCACTGCGTCGGTGGTGTAGCGCTGAGCCTTTGGTGCGGGCTCCTGGTTGAGCCGCGCCTCCAGCCCGCGCAGGCTGGCTTCGGAGTCGATCAAAAACTGGCCCGAGAGCACCACGCGCTGCCCCATTTGAAGACCTGCGCTGATCTCGGTCTGGCCACCCACCTCCAGACCCGCGGTCACCTCCATCGGACGGAAGCGCCCGCCGTCCTCGGCCACCATCACCACACTGCGGCGCCCGGTGTGGATCACCGCGTCGCTGGGCACTAGCAGCGTGGCCGCGGCCTTGGGGCGGTCCAGCTGCATGCTCACCAGCATGCCCGGCACCAGCCGCCCCTGCGGGTTGGCCAGCTCGACCCGCGCGCGGATGGTGCGTGTGACGGCGTCCACCTCGGGCAGCAGCGCCTGCACCTGGCCCTCGAACGTCTGGCCCGGCGCACCGGGGCTGGTGGTGCGCACGCGCGCACCCGGCTGCAGCAGCCCTGCCTGGCTCTCGGGCACTGCCCCCTCGGCCCACACGGTGCGCGTGCCCTGCAGGCGCATCAGCGTCATGCCCGGCATCACGGTGGCGCCTTCGCGCACCATGAGTTCGCTCACGATGCCGGCGATGGGCGCGGTCAGCGTGAAGCGCGGCTGCACTGCGCCTGATGCCACCACGCGCTGGATGTGCGCCGGTGTCATGCCCGCCTGGCGCATGCGCTGGCGCGCGGCATCCTGCAGTGCGTCGGAGCCATCGCCCTTGAGGCGCGCCAGCGCCAGGTACTCCTCCTGCGCGGCCACCCAGTCGGGCACGTACAGCTCGGCCAGAGGCGCACCGGCCGCCACGCGGTCCAGAGCGGCTTTCACATACAGCTTTTCCACGAAGCCCATGGCACGCGAACTCAGCTCCACACGGTCGCGCTCGTTCCAGACCACGTTGCCCACCGCCGTCACCTTGGACACCAGTGATCCCTCCACCACCGGCGCCGTGCGAAGGCCGAGGTTTTGCTGAATGCGCGGGCTCACCGTGACGCTGCTGGTGTCCGCCGAATCGCCTCCGGCGTAACGCGGCACCAGCATCATGTCCATGAACGGCGACTTGGCCGGTGCCTCGAAGTTCTTGCCCGGCACCATGGGATCGTGGTAGTTCAGGATCCGCCGGCCTGTGGCCGGGTCCACGTCACCCGCCTTGAGCGATTCGCGGATGTGCCGGCGCGTGGCTTCCTCGCCCTGCGGGATGGTCCACAGCGACGGGTCGTCGCTGGCGGATTGCACTGCCACCGGTTGTGGTGCTGACGTGGTGTGGCCTATGCCCTGCTGCATGCCCAGCCACCAGGCGCCACCGCCCACGGCAACGAGCGCAACCACGGCGGTCAGCGCGAATAGCGCGTTTTTCTTGTTCATGGTGTCACCCCATTGGTGGTGTCGGGGACGAGGTAGGTGAGTTGCGCCCACAGGCCAGCGGTTTCACGCTCCAGCGAAAGGCGCTCGAGCGCCAGGTTCAGAGCATCGCGGCGCGCCTGCAGCACGGGGCCCAGATCTTCGCGCCCGCCCCGGTAAGCGGCAAGCGCCACCTCAACACGCTGCGCAGCAAGCGGCTGACGCTGAGCATCCAGGAAGGCCAAGCGGTCCAGCCCGGCACGCCAGTCTTGCCGCCAGCGTTGCACTTGCAGCACACGCTCGCGGGTCTGCTCTTCGCGCTCGGCCTCGAGCTCATTCATGCGCGCCAGGCGTGCAGCGAGTTCGCGTTGCTGACGCTGCGGCCTGTCCCACTGCAGCGGCACCGACACGCCAATCGTCACCATGTTGGAGAGCTGCGAGCCGCGCTGGCTGAACATGATCTCGACGCTCCAGTCGGGCTTGAGCTCCTGACTCGCCAGTTCAGCCTCGGCCCGGGCAACGGCCTCGCGGGCCTGCAGCGCCACCAGATCAGGCAGGTTGCGCAATGGGTTCGCTTCAGCGATCGCTGCGGTGGTCTGCTGCAGCGGCGGTGGATCGGCCAGCGGCTGGTCGGGCGGCCCACCGGTGAAGCGCGCCAGCGTGAGGCGGGCGTTGGTGCGCTCGGCCTGCGCGCCGATCAGGCCCTGCTCGAGTTGCGCGAGCGATTCGCGCGCCATCAGTGCATCTGCACCAGAGCCGCGCCCACCGCGCAGTGCTGCATCGGTTGTCTGCACCAGCACAAGCGCCTCAGTGATCTGCGCCTGCAGCAACAACAGCCGCTGCTCCTGGGTGCGGCGCTCCAGCCAGGCCTGCGCCACCTCGGTACGCAACTGGGCCGCCCGCTGCGCTCGTTCGCTCAACGCCGCGTCGGCCTCGCGCTCGTAGCGCTCCCCCCGCGCGCGGCGCTTGTCCGCGTCGGGCAAGGTCTGCATGAGGGCGATCGAGCGCATGGTCATGAAATCGCGCGTGGTGCTGAAGCGCTCAGGCCCATTCACCGGCAGGTTGTCCAGCGACAGGCGCAGCACCGGGTCGGGCCGCTGCGCTGCCGCCACCGCCATCTCGCGCGCGCCTTGCGCGGCGGCGGTTGATGCGTCGAGGCTGCGCGAGCGGGCCACGGCTGCGCTCACCGCAGCGCTCAGGCTAAGGGGTTCATCTGCGGCAGCCGTCGGGAGCACCGCGAGCAGGCCAGCGAGGGCCAGCACGGCGCGTGCAAGAAAAAGCGAAGGATGTTCCATGTCTGAGCTCCGGAGCAGGCACGCCCGGGCCCAAAAGCCCTGCCAGCGCGCGAAAGCAGCGCCACCGGTGGGCGGGCTGCACTGTGCGGGGAATCAGACGGAAGTGGGTGGGCGCCAGTGGCGCATGGTCGTACCCGGAGGAAGGGTGCGCCAAGCGGGAGGCTCAGGATCCTGAGTAACGGGAGTTCTGGCAGCGAGGGATGGGAACGTCGGCATGCCAGCAGCGGGTGCCGCGCAACTCTGAACGCTCTTGCAGGACTGACCCGTGCGTTCAAAGGTGGCCATGTCGTTGCAGCAATCGTCCATGGCCAGGGACTCTGCCATCTCGCCGGCTTCGTCCGCCATGGCCATCATGCCCTGCATAGGGCATGGCGACGAAGGCAGCTGCCACGCCGCGAACACCTGCAAGGGCAGCAGCAGACATAGGACAAGGACGACCAAGCGACGCATAGTCCGATTCTAGAGGGTGTGCGCCTACGGCGACGATGATTCTGACCACCAACTCTCTGTCGGATAGGAGAGTCAGCTGCGAGTACTGATCACCAGCCAGTGGTTGTCCAGGCGCACACCCGCAGGCAGCCCGAGTGGATCGGTCGTGGTGTCGCTCAGCGCGCTGGCTCGGCCCGCCGCCCACCAGCCGTTGGCCGTGTTGCCCAGTGCACAGGCTTCCTGCAGCGGCTCGCTGCGCTGCCACACACCGCGCGCATCAAACCAGGCCAGGTGGTGGGCGCGTGTGCAGCTCACCAGAAAACCACCGCCGGGTCGAGCGCAGATGTCGCCGCCGTAGCCAACCAGCGCAGGCTGCTCGCGCGCGGTCTGCAAGCCCAGGCCGTCCCACACCGCCAGCACCGGCGCGGCTTGCCGTGCCTGCGCGTCGTCGTGCTCGGCCTGCAGCGCAATGCCCACGCGCTCGGACACCGGGTCCCACGCCAGGTGGCGGACGCTCAGGCGAGGATCGGGCAGGCGCCACTGGCCCAACACCCGGCCTGTGTGGCCGTCCAGCGCCACCAGCGAAGCGTCCATGCGGTCCAGCTCGCGTTTGGCGCGCCCGGTCTCGGGCTGGGTCGGAATGCCGCCATTGGCCACCAGCAAACTGCCGGCTGGCACGTCGCCCACGCGTGCGGGCAACACCAGCATCTCGTGCGGGTCCATGCCCTGGGTGGCAAACGCGGCGGTTCGTGCCAGCGTGTGCGCATTGCGCAGCGCCACGCGTCCCTGCCCGCTGTCGCGGTCGGTCTCGGTGGTCCAGAGCGTCTGGCCATCCGGGCTGGACATCACATGGCCGTTGAAGCGGTGGTCGTCTTCAATCCACTGCCATTGCGTGGCGCCTGTTCGGGGGTGCCAGCGCACCAGCCAGTCACCCGGGCGGCGCGCCATGGCCAGCACACTGCCGCTGGCCTCCACGAACAGGCCGTGGGCGCGCGTGGGCAAGGCCAGTCGATGCACCACGCAGGCCCCGTCGGCGGCCAGATCGATCAAGCCAATGCACTGCTCTTCGTCCGATTGCCACGCCGCGAGCAGGCGCGTGGTGCGGTCGTTTGAGGCCATGGCTCCACCGGGCAGGCAAAGCCCCAAGGCCAGCGCACCGAGCCAGCGCCGCCGCGCCTGGTCAACCGTTTCAATCACCGTCGGCATTTGAGAAACCCAGCGGAATGTCCAGCGAGCTGGCCACCTCGTTCTGGAACAGCAGGTTCAGCGATTTCAACGCGGTGGCGGCGTTCAGCACGGAAGCGGCGCGGGTCGGGTCGGCGCTGGCCATGGCGGCGTCGGCCTGTGCCAGCGCGGCGCTCCAGCGGGCGGCCAGCGAGATTTCGCCCTTGCCCATCAGGATCGCTTCGATCGGCACCAGCGCCTGGCCCGGCTGCGGGGGTGCGCGGCGCTGCGCCGGGGTCACGCCGGCCTGTTCGCGCAGCGCCTTCCACTGGGTCTGCCAGCTCGCCGCATCGCTGCCGCTGGCCAGCCGCGCGTAGGCCGGACGTTCGTTGGCGGGCGCTGCTTTCAACGGTTTTTCCATCTGCGCCCAGCGCAGTTGCTCCAGCCCACCGAGCCACTGGTTGATCCACTCCGCCATGCCCTTGCCCGAGGCCTCGGCGTCTTCGTCCCAGTCTTGCGCGGAGATACGCGCCTCGGCTTGCACCAGAGCCTGCGCTTCGCGCTCCACATCTTTCGCCACCTCTTGCGCAAAGGCGCAGGCCGGTGTGGCGGGCGCGGCGGGTCGTGTCCACAACAGCCATTCGAGCGCGGGCAGGCCCTTGGCCGGCGTGCCCACCAGTTGCATGGCGTCTTCCCCTTGCGGCGCACGCGCGATGGCACGCTCGACCAACGCCGGGCGCACCGGCCAGAAGTCGATCTGGCGCTGCGAACGCCGCTCCAGCACCGCGCCGGTGGCCACGCTGGAGAGCGCCTCCCACGCTTGCAGCGTGCCCTGCCACTGCAGACGCAGCGCTGGCAACGCCGCGGAGCCGCCGCAGTAGGCCACGGTCTGCGCGGTCAATGCGGTGGCCGCTTGCGCAAACGCCTGTGCGCGCGGCAGCAGCGTGTGGCGGTGCAGCCCCTGCATGGCGTGGGCCGCGTTGTAAACCGGAAAGGCCACCACCGGGGTGGCGGGCCCGGTGGTCTGGGCATGAACCTGCGTCAGGGCCAGGCACAGGCCGAGGCCTGCGTTGAATCGGTTCCAGATGGTCACAGCGACTCCACAAATTTCACCAGCGCGTTACGCTCGGGTGGTTTCATTTTCAGCACCTGCTGTTTGCTGGCCTCGGCTTCACCGCCGTGCCAGAGGATGGCTTCCAGCACGCCGTCGGCACGACCGTCGTGCATCAACCGGGTGTGCCCATTGACATCGCGAATCAGACCAATGCCCCACAAGGGTGGTGTTTTCCATTGCCGGCCGTTGGCCAGAAAGTCGGGTCGTCCGTCGGCCAGCGCATCGCCCATGTCGTGCAGCAGCAAGTCGGTGTAGGGCCAGATGGTCTGCCCTTGCAAGGCCTTGCTGGTGAGGCGCGGAAACGGGCCCTCGGCCGTGGTGTACGAAGGCCGGTGGCACACCGCGCACTGCGCTTGCGCAAACAGCCGCTGGCCCTGCAGCACCTCGGGGTCGCGCACGTTGCGCCGGGCCGGTGGCGCCAGAGTGGCCTGGTAAAAAACCACCTGCTCCAGCATCTCGTCTTCCAGCTCGGGCTGACCGTCGCTGGAGCCGTTGGGCGCGGCCAGGCAGTCTTTCTGCGCCGGTGTGCAGGTCTCCGCCGGGAACAGGCGCGAGGTGATGCCGATGTCGCCGTGGAACGCGCCCGCGGTCTGGTGCGCCAGTGTGGCCACATTGGCTTTCCAGCCAAAGCGCCCCAGCATCTCGCGCTGCGCAAAGGCGTCCCACACCCGGTTGGGCTGGCCTTTGATGGCACCCGGCAGCGCGGCCTGGCTCGCCGCGTTGGCCACGATGTCTTTCTCGGCAATGGCCTCCAGCAGGCCCACGCCCATGATCTGCGGCGCGATGCGCGGGCTCATCAAAGTGCCGGGCACCAGCGGACCATAGGCCAACTGGCGCAGCGTGTACTGCGGCTGCTGCAGCGTGTAGCGCGTGCCGTCGGCAAAGCGGCCCTGGATGGGTTTCCAGCGCATGGCCACCTCGCCCTCGGGCTTCACGTTCTGAATGGCCGCGATGTTGAACTGGTCGCCGTACACCGGCTCGTGCTTCGGACCACCGTGCGCGTCCACACCGGGCACCGAGAGGCGGATCAAGAGGGCCAGCGGCTGCTCGTCGGACAAGCCCTTGCGCCATGGCGGCGGCTCACCGCGGCCGTCGAACAGGTGGCAGCCACCACAAGAGCGCGCCAGGAAGTGCGGGCCCAGCCCGTCGCGCGCGGTGGTGGAGGCCGGTGCCTCGACCCAGTTGCGTTTGAAGAACGAGTTGCCGATGAAAAACCGCGTGCGCTCCTCGTCGGTCAGGTTGGCCGCCGGATGTGAAAACGCGTTTTTGCCGTTGGCGAACACCGTGGTCTCGCCGCCCGTTTTTTCGCCCAGCGGATCGCTGGCACCGGGTGCAGCCTGCAGCCCGGCGTGGATGAAGGCGCCCAGCCCGGCGATGGCCACCACGGCCCCCACCCAGGCCGCACGGTTCACGGCTGCACCAGCGTGAGTTTGCTGATGCCCACCGCGTTGGCCGCGGCCACGATGTCGTTGGACTGCGCGGTCAGGCTGGCGATGGTTTTTTCGATGCTCACGCGACCGGGCGCGTCTTTCGCACCGGCGATGGCGCGGTCGAACGGCGCGGGAATCGCTTCAGCCGCCTTCACCGAGCCGCTGATCTGCTGCGAGGTCTTGCCGGCCAGCGCGGTGTTTTTCGCGGCCACCAGATCGCGCAGGCTCGGGCCTTGCAGCGTGCTGCCGTCCACCCGCACAAAGCGGCCCAGCCACACGTTTTCAATGCCCTTGGCGTTGGTCACCGCGTCGCGGTGCGTGTTGTCCGAGAAGCAGCTGTGTTCGTCTTCCTGGTCCTGGCTGGCCAGGGCCACTTCGAGGCGCTCACCGGCGAGTTCACCGCGCGAGAGCGAGCCCAGTGACACGAACATCTTGCGCAGCGACTCGTTGCCACCCTTCTCGAACTTGGCGCGGTAGTTGGCCTTCTGGCCCGGTGCCCAGGCTTTCACCAGACCGGAGAGATCATCCACCAGCAGTTCGGTGACCACGTTCAGGTACTGGCGGCGGCGGTCGGCGTTGGGTGCCTTGCCGTCCACAAAGTCTTCAAAGCTGCGGTTGCCCGGGCCAGTCTCGGAGAGGTCTTGCCCCCAGAGCATGAATTCGATCGCGTGCCAGCCGGTGGCGATGTTCTCTTCGCCACCGCGCTCGTTCAGGCCGGACAGCGCTTTTTTGCTGATGGCCTGCTTGCGGTTGTTCACCAGCCCGGCGGCTTTTTTGCCGTTCACGCTGTCCACATACGACTCGTCCATGGGCCAGGCGTTGATGCGGCCTTCGGGGCCGTCGTCGTTGTCGATCGGGCCGCCGTAGAAGCGGAAGGCCTCGGTCTGGCCGTAGTACTCGCGCGCCATCAGCCAGGCCTTGCGGGCTGCGGCCTGCGTGTCGGCCGAGGGAGCAGCGGTGAAGGCCTTTATGGCGTCCTGCAGGGTGACCGCTGTGGTCAGAACGTCCTGATAGTTGGCGTGCACCAGCGTGGCGTAATGCCCGGCCACGCTGGCGGGCGTGGCGGCGGTCTGGGCCTGGGCGGAGAGTGCCAGACCAAGAATGGCGGCGGCTAGGTTAGCTTTGAGGTGCATGAGTAAGGGCTCGCGTGAGGTGCAATGAGAAGTTGCTCTCAAGATTAACGCAAATGCGAATGATTTGCATAAAATCCCTAGTTTTTGTGGGTTCGTCGAGCACAACTTACCCTGCCGCTAATTTGACGTCCCGATCTGAAAGTCGAGGCCCAGGTGGCTAATCCGACAACCGTTCGAACTCGATCCAGATTTTTCTGGCGCACGAGATGCGCCCCAGCGTGCGCCATTTTTGTCGCGTCCTTCCCCAACTGGCGCACCTGCTGTGTCTGAGTCGCCGACACAGCCCCCCAGGCTATCCTCCCGTAACTTCACGGCCCATCCCTATGGATGGAGAATGCAAGGATCAATGCAATCGACAAGCCCCTACCAACCCGCCTTCACAGCAAGCCATTCCGACAACGTCATGTTCGCCATTCCGGCGAAGATGAAATGCTGGTCGATGACCAACGAGGAGAACACGATGTATGGATTCAACACAACACTTAGACTTTCGTTTGACGAAACCATTGAGCGCGTCCTGACTGCCCTCAAAGTGGAGGGCTTTGGTGTGCTCAGCGATATCGACGTGCAATACGCGATGAAGGAGAAACTGGGCGTCGACATGCCGCCCTACCGCATCCTGGGTGCCTGCAACCCACCGTTGGCATACAGGGCCTTGCAGGCAGAGCCCGATATCGGCTTGCTACTGCCCTGCAACGTGGTTGTGCGCTAGGACGGTGAACGCCACGTCACGGTGGCGTTCATCGATCCGCTGGTGATGATGGAGATAGTCGACAAGCCTGAGGTGCTCGCTGTGGCAAAAGACGCCGGGCAGCGACTGCGTCGGATTTGCGATTCTCTGATTCATTGAGAGATAGACCTTGACACCCCAGCAAGCCAGTTTGGGTGACACACACCTTCAAGTGGTAGCAGGCTCTGTCGGCTTAGATAGAAGTCGGTACGCGACAAGAGCACCTATCTCTCCAACGGCGAGTGCTGTGAAACGAAGCAGTCGTAACAGCCCAGCAGATCCAGGCTGTCCATAACGAATGACTCAAGTAGTGAGCACCTCGCATCATCTGTACCCAACCCAAAAGAAGACCGATTGTCACTGTAAGAATCAACCACCATCTCGCTGCTCGAGGTGCACTTTCGCGCAAAGCGAACCAACCGGCCAGGAACCCAAACGCGCTTGAAGCGTGCCCAGCCGGAAAGCAACCTCCGGGTCCACCGTCGCCGTAGCCAAGCAGCCAGTGCGGCACGTACTGCGCTTCTCCGCCAAACTCGACCAGTGACCATGGGCAACTTGTCGAACTCGCCTGCTTGAGCAGAGGGATCAAAGTCACGCACAACAGAATGCTTCCAACCATCCAGATTCGATCTCTTTGAGAAACCGAGCGCAGGACTGGAACCGATACCCTAATGCTCAAGACCGCATAGGCAAGCACCCCCAGCGCCACGGCGCGTGCTCCGCCGTGAAGCACGCCTCCTGTGAGCCAGTGATTGCGCCATGGAAATCCTTGAGAACTTCCACACAAGCGAGCAAGTGGCAAGTCGAGTCTGCTCAGCTCCCAAAGCATCAGCAGCATGAGCAGAACACATACACCAACAGCGTCACGCAACGCAGCCTGTTTACAAGCATCCAGTTCGAATTTTGAGAATGCCATTGTGTCTGTGCACTTATCCAGGCCTGCATCCCGCAGAGATATCGAGTTTGCGTTCGTACACGCTGGTCTGCACCTGCAACAGGCCCAGTACCGTGTGAAACAACTCGTCGTGTCCCCATGGCTGGGTTGTTTTCCCTCTCAAACAGGTTTGATCCAGTTCAAAGCTTTTTGTGAATCCCGTCGACAGCCACCACACCATGGGAACCTTGATCTGAACGTCGGGTGCAATGGCGTACGGTACGCCGTGAAGGTACAAGCCACTCTCGCCCAGTGACTCCCCGTGGTCGGACACGTAAATCAAGGCCGTGTCGAACGAGCGTTCCTGTTGTTTCAGAAAGCCGATCGTCTTGGCCAGTATGTGGTCTGTGTACAGCAAGGCGTTGTCATAGGCATTGACGATCTCCTCCTTGGTGCATTTTCGAAGCTCGCCCGTGTCACATGTCGGAGAGAAGCGCCTAAACGCATCGGGGTATCGCTTGTAGTACGTCGGCCCATGGTTGCCAAGCATGTGCAAAACGACCACCAGGTTGCCATTTGCATCCCGTGCGACCGTGTCCAGACCGCTCAGCAAGGCGTCATCCAGGCACCGACCGTCAACGCACAGTTCGGGCAACTGAGCAGGATCAATCTGCTGGGTGGGAAGACCATCGCATACCCCCTTGCATCCAGACTGGTTGTCGCGCCAGAGCACCTGAAAGCCAGCTCGGTTCAGTACGTGCAACAAAGACTCACTGCCGCGGATACGCTCTTCGTCGTAGTTCCGGCGGCCGACTGCCGAGAACATGCACGGCAGCGAAGTTTCCGTGTTGGTTCCGCAGGCGGTTACATCGGTAAAGTTCAAGACGTCCTGTTTGGCGAGCTCGGGGGTGGTCTGTCGGACATAGCCATTCAGCCCCCAGTTTGCAGCGCGAGCAGTCTCTCCGATGGCCAACACCAGCATGGTGGGTCGTGGCCGGGCACTCCATGAGGCGCCCTGTTGTGCATCAGCGCCCACCGTCAATCGTGCGACCGCAGCTTGCCGCGTATCGGCTGTCAGAACCCGTGCAGTTGAATACAGGAAGTTCGCGGGAGTTACGAGATAACGCATCTCCTTTTGGTTGCGCATGAGCGCGGAGAAGTCCTGATACACAACGAACACCGAGCCAATCATCAAGACTCCCGTCGCCACAAGCGCCAATCCACGCAACGCAAGTGATCGCACCAAAGAGCGCTTTGTGATCTGAACACGCCAGAGGAGCAGAAGCGGAAGTCCGGCGAAGACCACCAGATGAGGCAACATGCCAAGGCTGAACAGCTCACGGGCTTCAGCCACATCAGTTCGCAACACATTACGCAGCATGCTTGGGTCCATGAAGACGCCAAACCGCTGCATGTAGTAGGTTGCGAATGCTGTGGCAATGAGCAGCACGCTGAGCAGCTCGCGCGCGACCGATCGGTGCAGTACCAGCAGCAGCAAGAACAAGTGGAGCATGGTTAGCATCACCACCATGGCACCACCGAACATCCAGGTTGATGGGTCGGACTCGATCCGTCCAGCCAGCGCAGCCCTCAAAAACTGCGAGTTACACGCAAGCGCGAAGAAGACGCTGGCCGCGAGCGCAAGAACCTCGGTACTGACCTGTGGACGGATTCGGAGCAGTGGGCCAAGACGCGTGCTGAGTTCATGAGTCAGCTTCATCTTGGAGGGCTACCCAGCGCGTTGGCTGGATCGGAGCGATGTTCAAGGCATACCATCGCTCACATTTTTTGCCGTTGCGACTTAAGTGCGACTTAACTCCCGCGACGCATTCAACGACATGACGTGGTGGATGTCATCAACATATTTGCCTGCTCCGAGAGACTCTGCAAGTGAGATTGCAGAGATACACCCCCAAAGAGCACACGGACCAAGAAAGTGCCCCGTCGGTGGCTAAATTCCAGGGGCGAGCCACAACCAGAGAACCGCAGAAAACCCAATCCAGACGAGTACGGTCAGCGCTGCACCGAATCGGCTGCTCGGCTTCGATCCCTGCACCTTCATCCACTCGTCGGCCTGTTCTCGGCAAGCGGTCAAAACTTCATCTGGCAATAGGCGAATAGTCAGCCAGATAAGTCCGGGCAGCAACAAAACATCATCCACGTAGCCGAGCACCGGGATGAAGTCTGGGATCAGGTCAATAGGACTGAGAGCGTAGGCCACGACGACCGCTCCCAGCGCTTTCGCATGCCACGGCGTTGCAGGATGTTTGCCAGCGAACCAGAGGGTCACGCCATCTCGTTTGATTCGCCTCGCCCAACGTTTGAGTTTGCCGCTGAGTGTCATTGTTTTGAGCATGCCACATCTTCACCCCTGCCTCTGGAGTCAAGCTTCACGGAAGCTGCTTTCTGCAGATCAAGGCATGAAGAGGCTCGCCTGCGCTTGAAGGATTTGACGGCACTACTCTGACGCCTGGTCGTTGAACCGAAACCGTACAGTGACCTCAAGGCCCACATGATCCGCAGGCGATGCCAAGCTGACACAGGCGCCATGGCGTTCAGCAATCGCTCGCACAATAGCCAGCCCGAGACCACTGCCATAGCCATCGCGTGCCAAGGCTGTGGCTTCGCTTCCGCGGTAGAAACGATCAAAAACCCTCTCTCGCTCGGATTCGGAAATGCCCGGACCATTGTCGATGACGCGAAGCAACGTGGAGGCGTCATGATCTTGGGAGATGTTTACGTCAACCACTCCACCCGCCGGCGTAAATCGAAGCGCGTTTTCTACCAGGTTGTTCAGCAACACGGTGAGTTGTTCGAGGTCCCCATTCACCCAAACGCCTGCGGGAATCGACTCGCCACTGACTCCCAGATCAATATCGAGCACTTCGGCTTTCAAGCTGAAGCGCGCCACCACCGACTTCACCAGTTCTGTCAAATTGAACGGCTGCGGAGAAAAATGGTCACTGTCGGCATCAGCCCTTGCGATGTTCAGTAACTGCTCCACCAGGCGCTGGGACCGGTCAACTCCTGAGGCGAACTCACTCATCGCCTGCTCACGCTCTGCATCGTTGACGCTTCCCTGAAGCAACTGGATCTGCAAACGCAGCGCGGTGATTGGAGTTCGCAACTCGTGCGCGGCATCGGCCACAAATCGACGCTGCTTCACAAAAGCTTCCCCCAGACGCTGCATCAGGTCGTTGATCGAAACCACAAGCGGCTGAATTTCATTCGGAACCCCCTCCAGCGAGATGGGGTCCAGTGAATGTGCGCTGCGCTGTGAGACGTCTTGCGCAGCCCCTTGAAGTGGTCTCAGTCCTTTGCGCAAACCAAAAATCAGCAATCCACCGACCACCACCACAAGGCCTAACAGGGGCGGGAGTACTTTGGACGCCGACTCCCCGGCCATCTCCTGACGGGCCGACACGCGCTGGGCAGCTTGGGCAACACCGTCGTCACTGACGTTCGAGTAAACGATCCAGTCTTCCCCCTTTGAGTTTGTGCGAGACAGTCCCTGCGAACTGCTGAACGGGAGGTCTACTCGGGGATCAGAGGCGAACACTCGTTTGCCCGCGCGCGTCCAGGTCAATGTCACGATCTCAGAGTCTTGCGGGATATCGGTTCGATCGGGTAGCACAACAACGCTGTCATCCCCTGGCCCGTACCCGGCATGGTGGTAGCTCGCAACCGCTTGTGCAATGTTCTTCAGATCTGCATCGAAAACCTCATGCATTTCCTCAAGCGTGACGACGTATGTGAGCAATGCAACCAACAGGGCGCCCAGACTCAAGGCTCCAAGAATCCAGGTAAGCAGGGTGCGCTCTATCGAATTCATCACATCTCCGCAATGCGGTACCCGACGCCACGAACATTCTTGATTGCCGATGCGCCGAGCTTCTTGCGCAAGTAGTGCAGGTGCACTTCGATGGCATTGCTGCCGACTTCACTGCCCCACCCATACACGGAATCTTCGAGTTTTTCTCTTGACAGGACTGCGCCGGGCCTTTGCATTAGGGCTTCCAGGACTGCGAACTCCTTCGCAGTCACTTCGACAGTCTCACCACCCTTTGTGACCAATTTACTGACGGGGTCCAGTTGCAATGAACCACATCGCAGCAAAGGTACGCCGCTACCGGCGTGGCGCCGCAAAAGGGCTCGTACCCGAGCAATCAGTTCGCCTAGATCAAATGGCTTCAGCAGGTAGTCATCTGCACCGGCCTCCAGACCCGAAATCCGGTCTCGCACGGTATCGCGCGCCGATACGATCAGCACAGGCATGGAGTTGCCCCCGCTGCGAAGTGCTGCAAGGATGGCCATTCCATCCTTCTTGGGCAAACCCAGATCCAGAATCGCGAGGTCGTAGACACGGTTTGCCAGTGAACACTCGGCTTCGCGCCCATCGGCAACCCAGTCAACGACGAAGCCCGCTTTGGTCACTCCACGCTTCACGGCCCTCCCGATCATGGGATCGTCTTCAATCAGCAAAATTCGCATAGGTGCATGCAGGCGGGTCAGTCACAGAAAGACTCGAAAAAGGCGGTCCATTGGTCAGAAATCGAGTCAGGCTTTACTGCACTCAAGGGTAACGCGTTCGACCCACCCGTACGCAAAGGGGAACCTCATCATTGGCCACCGCTTCGCCGCTTTTGTGGCGTCACGATCAACATCACCAGGGACGACAGATCGCAGTGCCACATTCACGCTGCCAAATGACCTCTGCAAGCCTCGGTTCGGTATCGGCTCGGGAGCAATGACTTTAACCCGGTGATTCCAAAAACCTCAACCAAGCTGTCATTGCGCATAGACTTCCTGGGCTCCATTGTGTCGAGAGATCTGCTTTATGCAGATGGCCAGGTTCAGGCCTGAGGGCAGCCCTGAACGAGGTGGGTCTCGGGCTTTTCTCCTCTCTGCGACGACATTGATCTTTAGCCCTGTTCTTTGGCTGGATGGGTCTGCACGAGCAAAGTGGCGCGCGGATCGACTGTGACTTCACCTGTAAGGACTGAGGGGTTATGCACCAAAGTTTGCAGATACTGCGCACGCGACATCTCCTTGCGCCAACGGCCCTTCTGCTGATTCTGTTGGTGTCACTGGCTGCGGGCGTGTTCTTCTGGACCGCAGACGAGATGCGGGAAGGCGAGACCCTGCTGCGCGATCGCCAGTGGCTGCTCGCCCTTCGTGCGCCCAATGACGTGGCGTCTTTGTTGGGCGGCGCCTCTGCGCTTCAACTCGCTCGGGAAGTGACAGCACTGGGCAGTCCCTGGTTCCTTGTACTGCTGGTCGGCGGTGTTGGTGGGGTTCTTTTTGCGATGCATCAGCGGCGTCTGGCCACCTTTATTGTTGTGTCTACGTCGGGGGGAGCGCTGCTCAACACGGGCCTGAAACACGTATTCGAACGAGCACGACCCGATCTGGTGCCTCATGAGGTGATCGTGGCAAACGCCAGCTTCCCCAGCGGACATGCGTTCGGGGCGGCGATGGTGTATCTGACGCTGGCGGCATTGCTGACTTTTCGGATGCAGCCCAGGGCGGCGCGCGTGATCTTGCTGGCGCTGGCCATCGGTTTGACATTGGCCGTGGGCGTGAGCCGTGTTGCGCTGGGCGTGCATTGGCCCAGCGACGTGCTGGCCGGCTGGGCTGCTGGCTCGGCCTGGGCGTTGGCGAACTGGTTCATCGCCAACGCGACAGGCTGGTTTGACGCCCGCGACCGATCGGAATTCGCTTGAAAGGGATCGCATTCCATCGCGCAGAGCTTCAGTTCAACCCACTGGTAAGGATGGAAACGCGAGTGCCCGGCCCAGAGAGTTAAGGGCGAAAGACTCCTCAGAATGTCTCTCTGAACCTCCGTTCAAGTGACTGCGAATGCCAGCACCACCGCGCCAAGTGCCAGGAGCGCCAGAGCTGACAAGAACACCCATTCCGCGTACCCCTCAAGACGGGGTCCAAACCGCTCGGACCGCATCGACATGAATGACAGCACCGCGCTGGCCAGGAACACCAATGCGTCTATCGCCATGAGTTTGTCGACGAGCACGCGACGCGTCATCAAGGGGCCAAGCAGGCTGATGTAGAGCGTCGTCATGCAGACCCCTGTCATCGTTGCCGATGTTGGCAAGATGTGTGCAGAGAGTCCCGTACTTGCAGGTTCCCCGGCAATATCAGGCCGATGCAAAGAAGTCCCCTTCTTCATGCGCGGACCCACTCATGACGATTTGGCCGTTGCGCCGCTCCGTGCTCCATCAGCCGACCTGCACAGGCACAAAAATCTTCTCGCCGTCGCGCTGAATCAGCAGTGCCACAGACTTCTTGTTGCTGGCTACCGCCGCACGCACCTGCTCAATATTCTTCACTTGCGTACCGTTCACCGCCATCAGAACGTCGCCTGCCTGCACCCCTGCCATTGCGGCGGGACCAGCGGCCTCTTCGATCAGCAGGCCGTCAACGCCCGCAACGCGCCGCTCTTGAGGCTCAAGCGCTCGCAGAGCCAGACCCAGTTTGCCTTTGTCCGCGCCTACAGTGCTCTTGGCAATCTGCACCTTCTTGTTGACAGCGTCGCCCAGCTTGGCCGCCAAGTCTTCGCGCTTGCCTTGGCGCCAGACTTCGAGTGTCACCACTTCACCCGGCGTGGCTTGACCGATCAGGGCGGGCAGATCACCCGAAGCGACGATGGATTGCCCATTGATCTTGCGAATCACATCGCCGTATTTCAGCCCTGCTTGCTCGGCGGGGCTGCCGGCATCCACGCTGGACACCAGCGCGCCCTCAGGTTTGTCGAGCTTGAATGAATCGGCCAAAGCCTGATTCACCTCTTGGATCGCTACGCCCAGACGTGCGTGGCTGGCCCTGCCTGTGGCGACAATCTGGTCCTTGATCTTGCTGACCAGGTCGATCGGGATGGCGAAGGACAAGCCCTGGTAGCCGCCCGTGCGGCTGTAAATCTGCGAGTTGATCCCCACCACCTCGCCGCGTGCGTTGAACAGCGGTCCGCCGGAATTGCCCGGATTGACGGCAACGTCGGTCTGGATGAACGGCACGACGCTGTCTTCGGGCAGGGAGCGGCCCTTGGCACTGACCACGCCCGCACTCACGCTGTTCTCGAATCCGTACGGGGAGCCGATCGCCAGCACCCATTCACCAACCTTCAGGTCATTCGAGTTCCCCATGGTCACCGTAGGCAGGTCTTTTGCGTCAATCTTGAGGACGGCCACGTCGGTCTTGGGATCCGAACCCAGGACTGTGGCCGTGTACTCACGACGATCCGTGAGCTTGACGGTCACGACCTGTGCGTCGCGCACAACGTGGGCGTTTGTCAGAATCAATCCATCCGCACTGACAATGAAGCCAGATCCCTGACCCCGCACTGGCGACGCCCGCTCTCCCGGCTGGCCGTCATTGGGGCCCTCAAAGCGCTTGAAAAACTCGGAGAACGGGTCGCTGGGGTCCACGCCCTGCGGAGCTCGGCGGTGGGCTGCCGGCGCTTCTCCTGATTCATTGGAGGCTTGTCGCAGGCCGCTGACACTGATGTTCACCACAGCAGCACCGTTGCGCTGGGTGATTTGCGAGAAGTCGGGCGCGCCGTTGATGCCGGGCATTCCCATGGGCGAGGTAGCTGGAGAGACGACCTGGGCAACGATGCGCGGCGCCTCGGCACGAGCGTGCGTGCCAGACACAAAAGTTGCCCCTGCGCCGCCGAGGATGCCGGCTGCGGTCAACGCAAGAACCAGGCGTGTGGAAGTCATGGAACGGGTGGTCATGTGAACTCCTGAATGTGAAGGATGTTGAACAGGTGGTCAGTGTGTTGCCGGACACTTAGACCGTTCTTAATCCTCTTGGAATGACGACACACCCCAATCAGAATTGCGATGCCCAGTTCAGCGTGCTCAGATCCATCCGCGTGAATACCAGACACTTTTCAGTTGTGCATAGATGATGGGAGCGCTCACGAGTCCAGCGATACCGAAGAGAGCTTCGAGCACCAACATGGATGTCAACAGTTCCCAAGCCTGAGCACGGATTCGTTGCCCCACGATATGCGCATTGAGAAAATACTCCAGCTTGTGAATGCCCACCAACCATCCCAGCGAGAGTGCCGCCACACCCAGCGAGTGGGTCAGACTGACCACAACGATCATGGTATTGGAGACCAAATTGCCCAACACAGGCACCAAGCTGGCGACGAACGTCGCAACCACGAGCGTACCGGCCAGTGGAATGGGTGTTCCCAGCAAAGGCAGCACGCCCAACAGGTACACCGCAGTGAGCGCAGTGTTCACGGCAGCTATTCGAAATTGAGCAAACACCACAGCCGTGAAACTGGCAACGAGGCCATCAAATTGATTGCTTAGAGCCAAGCTCATGGCAGGTGTGCGGACGGCACCGGCCTCCCTTTCCGCCAGTTGAAGCGTAAGCAGCGCACCGATCACGATACCTGCGAGGGCGTATCCCAAACCGCGAACCGTGTGCCCTCCCCAAAGTTGTACTTGTGCGGCGTGAGACGTGAGCCATCCCACAGCAGCGGTTCGCAGCGTCTCAAGTGAAGCCGGCACATGGCTGGCCAGCCACGGTGGCAACATCAGTCGCAACCGATCCAGCGCTGCAGCCATTTGTTGAAGTACCGCCGCATAGCCACCGCCTGCGCCCCTTGCCTCGGCTGCTCGCTCGACAAGCAAAGATACCGTCAGTACGACCACCAAAACAAACAGAATAAGTCCTAAGCCCTTCGAGTACCGTAGCGCCGGCCAAATGCGGAGAAGCATCGCCGACGTTGCGCGCGCGCCGCCAAAGGTGAGCAGTGCCGCGAACAACGCAGGCGTCAGGTGCAGCGACAAGATGGGCACCCACAGCAGCGCAACGCCCACCACCGAAATGGCAGCCGTGCTCAGTTTGAATTCGGTTGGTTGGGTCATGGTTCGGTTTTCCCACTCATTTCAGGCCAAGCGCGACCACATCTGGCCGATGCATACGAATCACACGGAGCAGGTATTTCCTCGCGCAGTTATGCCACTGAAGACAGTACCGCATCAAGCTCATCAACGTCGCGCCTCTCGCAGAACCGAATGCGCTGGTGCAAGGGCAATCAGGTTGCGTCAGCGAGGGCGCAGTGAAATGGATTTGGGCGCTCCTGTGCAGCCTCCTAGAGCGGCACTACGACACGGCGGAATCAATGGGCAAAGGGTCGCGCTGCGCTGGATCCATACGTTGCGTGGACATCCGCTTGTTGACCAGCGCAGCGACATCAATCAATGCGCCCGTCAGGCCAATACCCCCGGGCGCAGCGAGATACCTCGATCGCCACACCGGCCCAAACTTGTTCTTGTACGCGCGCAGACCTTGAAAGTTGTAGAACTGTTCGCCATTGCGAAACAGTGCCGTTCCCAGCCGATGCCACAGCGGTGCTAGGGGGCGTGAATCCAATCCCGCAAGAGGTGCCATCCCCAGGTTGAAGAACGCATACCCCTCATGAGCGCCCCAAAGCATGAGCTCTGTGAATAGGAAATCCATGGTGCCATCAGGAGCCTCATGCCGGTGTCGCATCAGGTCTATCGACAACTCTCCCTTGCCATCGGCGGTCCAGAGATTGGCAAATGCCACGATCTTGGCGTCATGCTTGACCACCCCGAAGCGGAAATGGCGCAGATATGGCTCGTCAAAACGGCCCAGCGAAAATCCTTTCTCGTGTGCGCCCTTGCTGTGAAGCCATGAGTCAGACACCTCCCGGAACTCATCCATCAAGTCCGCCACTTGAGCCTTGGACACGACCTCGAAACTCATCCCATCGCGTTGGGCGCGCCTGTACGTGCGTCGAAGATTGGCACGATGGGGACCGTCCAGAGAAAAGTGGTCCAGAGAAACCAGTGCCTCTTCACCCATCTTGATCGAGACGAGCCCAAGATCTGCGTACATGCCCAATCGGGTGTCGCCCACCTGGTAGAAGACCGGTCGTGCGCCATGTCGGTCCGTCATTTCTCGTATCCGCCACACGAGTCTCTCGGCCGCCTGCGGTGATCCGATCGGATCACCCATCACGATCCAGCTGCGGCCTTGAACCTGATACATCAAAAACGCGTCTTCCTCATCATCAAAAAGAATGCGCTTGTCCCCCAGCAAGGCCAGCGCTGCGTCAGCCACAGGCCACTTTTTGATGAGTTCTGACACTTTCGCCAGATCGTTTGATGAGGGAACCTCGCGCCCGACAGGCTGCGGCCTCATGAGCTGCCACAGTGCCATGAACAGGGTCAGGCCTGCAACGAGCACGGATGCTCGAAGGTAACGCGGCGCATCACCCCGCAATGCAAACTGCCACCACAGGTCGGCGGAGTAATCCACATGCTTGTAAGAAAACAACCCAAGCACGACTGTTGCGGACACAACCGCGGCAACGGCAAACCAATTCTCCGGCCCGAGAAACCGCAAACCCATACGAGCGGGCCGGTCGAATACCGCTCGGCTCGACCACAGAAGCAACCAAACCAGTGCCGCGATGATGGCTTCTTCTACGTCAATACCCTTCAAAAGAGACACCAATACCCCTGCCACCAGAAGCCAGCTCACAAGCTGGTGAGCCGCTCGAATCCGGCGGTACAGAGCGTGCGCCAGAACAACCATGGCCAGCCCGATGAGGCTGCCGGCCAAATGAGAAACCTCAATCACCGGGAGCGGCACCAGTGTTAGGAACAATGGCAGGCGATCAAATTGGGCCGGAAGACTGCCCGACAGCAGCAGCAGGGCCCCCGCCACAAACACTGCAACACTGACCACCGGTGGCGCGATCCAGTTGATCAGAGGTTGGGTAAAGGCTTCGAGTTTTCTAAGTCCTGCGAAACTTCCCCTCAGAGCCAACGCGCCGCCCAGTGCGCCGGCAAGGCCCAGCGGCACGAAGTAGTAAATCACTCGATAGGCAAGGATCGACGCAAGCAGCTGTTCGTGCGCAATGGTCGGCAGGCCCAAGATCATCACCGCCTCAAAAACACCCAGACCTGCTGGCACATGGCTCACGACGCCCAAGACGACCGCAAGCACAAACACCCCGAGAAAAACAGGCCATGCTGGCGCCGTGTCGGGTAGCAGCACCCAAAGAGCGAGTGAAGCCGCGCCCAGATCAACCACCGCGAGCAGAATTTGTCCCAGTGCCAGCAGCGGTCCAGGCGTGTGAATGACCCAGCTCTTCCATTGCAGGGATCGTGCCCCCCGCAAGGCCAGTCCCATGTATCCCGCGGGGATCAGCAGCAGCAACGCTCCCGCTGCGCGTCCCCACGCCGTGTTGATCTGCAGCGTTGCCAGCATGGCAGGTGGCTCCAGCAGCAGAGCAAGCCCCCCGCAAAGGGCAACGCCAACACCAAACGTGGTGCCGACGATCCCAATCAGCACACCGACTTCACTTGCAGAGAGGCCCCAGTTGCTGTACAGGCGCATGCGCACCGCGCCCGCGCTGACCAGCGCCACCCCCACGTTGTTTCCAATGGCGGTTGCCACGAACGAGGCCAGACACGTCCGCGTTGCGCTCAGACGGTGTCCCAATTGCCGCAATGCAAGCGCGTCGTAACCCATCAATGCCACGTAGCTCAGCAGCGTTGCCAGTCCCGCCCAGAGTATTGAAGAGAGCGGAACAGCGTGCCAAGCCTGCTGAACGTCCTGCAAGCGCAACGCGCCCAGCTGTTGATGGACCACCCAGAACATCCACGCCAACAGAACCACGCCCAGCAGCGCGACCACCCAGCGCCAAGGGATTGACGGCAACCGCGTTGGCGGTGTGCCTGCTGTGAAACTTGTGCTGGCTCGGATCACAATTTGGACGTGGGCGATAGGGTTGATTGCCGAAACACAGCCGAGCGCCGATTGTCGACGCGCCCCACCATGTAGCTGCACCCCTGCACGATACCCCAGCCCACGGTGCCTCCCAACACAAAACCGGCCAAGACATCGAACGGAAAATGAACTCCCGTTGCGACGCGGCTCCAACCGATCGCAATGGCGGCGAAGGGCGCAAGCCAACGCATCGATGACTTTGGGTTGCTCCACCAAACAGCCGCAGCGAAGGCGGCAGCAACCGTGGCATGGGTGCTTGGGAATCCAGGCGTGGACGCGTGCGCCATCCACTGATGCCCAAGACCCAAAACAAATGGCCTCGACGCGTCAATGAGCGATGCCAGAAGGCGTGCGATCGGGAAGCTCAGCGCCATCGCAAATGTGGCTTGTATGGCTGTGCTGCGCCAACGTGGGCGCCCAATCGCAATAGCTGAAATCACAGAGGACAGAAGAAATCCGGGCAGAACGGTGGATGTCAGTATCGCCAACTTGACAAGCCACGGTGATGCATTGGCGCTGAGATTCAAAATTTCGAACAGCTGAATGTTGACCGCGTTCATGGGGCGCTTTCGTGGGCAGTGAGGCAGGGGGGCTGGCGTGATGGGCGTGAGGCATGGAGCTCCATCGACGACGGGTTGCCGGGTGCCGGTTTCAGTGTGGGAGACGCAGGAAATACTGCGTTCAGACGACCATCGAGCGCGTGCGCGAAGCGAAGACGAAATACAAGAAGGGGCGCAATGCGCCCCTTCTGTGTTCGATCAAGAGTCGTCTTTGTCGTTGCCCTGATCTGCCTTGTCGAGCTGGCTGGACAGGACTTTGCCGTCGGCAGCGTCGACCTTGACGTCGAAGACCTTGGCGTCGGCCGTGACGACCTCCACTTCGTAGTGCAAAGCGCCTTTTTCGCTCTCCAGCTCAGCCTTCGCGGCTTTGCCAGTGGCATGTGCTTCAGCCGCCGTGATGGCTTGGCTCAGCGAGATCTTGGCCTTGGCCAGGTCGGTGACTGCGTCGTTCTCATTGACCTTTGCAAAGGCCAGCGTGCCGGCTGTCGCCAGGCCAGCAGCGAGCAAGAGCGCGGAGATTTTGGTGTTGCGGTTCATGGTGTGTTCCTTTTGAGGAGTTGCGTCAGGGCGGTATTGCCAACCGACAGATGAACTATCTCGCCCATGACTTAGGCCCCGCTTAGGAATCACCAGATACTGCAAATGGAGATCAACAAAGTGCGCTCGACAGTGCAAAGCAGCAAATTTTTTCTGGGTCAGAACCGCCACGCAGCACGGGCGATGCGCAACATGGATGGGCTTCGCGTGTCAACAGCGGACGTTTGGGAGGTCGGTGCAACTGGCTTTGTCGACCCGTGCTCAACGTCATTTTGAGAGGGAAGATCGCTGCTGCGATAAGCTGGTGGCAGACGGTCTTGTCTGTGGCGGGCCAACGGCTGTTATGCGCTGATGGAGCGTCCCCCAGTCCGTACAATTGACGAAGGCATTTGGTCCGCTCCGCCGCATTGCGCGCTGCGCACCTCCTGCATGCGACCCGTTCGACGGCTGCGCAAAGCTCCCACCGAAATACTGCGACGGGGGCAGAGTTCGACGATCCAACGTCCTCAAGGCGACACAGTTTCGGCATGCTGAACGTGTTCCTTTGTCGGCACCACAAACTGAAGTGACGCATGGAACCAGTTGACCGCCACCCCTTGCACGGCTTGCACTGGACCGCACGCTTGACCGCTTTTCAAGGGCACGGTCTGGCGATCTTCGTCGGCACAGTTGCGGCTTATGCCGCAGCGCGATTGGCTCACACCGCTTCGGAGGTCCCATGGCTCGCAGGCTGGCTGGCTTACAACCTCACGTACTTGGCCATTGCATGGCAGCTGATCGTCCGCCTCAATGCGCACTCGACGCGCCGCCGGGCGCAGAGGACCGATCCAGGATCAGTGGCCTTGTTCGCGCTGGTGGCTGCAGCGGCTTGTGCAAGCATTGTTGCCGTGGCACTTGCGGTGGACACGGGGCGAAGCATGCATGGCGTCGCGCGCTGGGGGTACCTTGCGGTTGCCATGATGTCGCTGGCGGCGTCCTGGTTGTTGCTGCAGACCGCTTTTGCGCTGCACTATGCACGCGTGTTCTATCAACGCGGACAGGACGGTGCTGAAACCGAGGGTGGACTGATCTTTCCTGGAGGGCATGACCCCGACTATCTCGATTTCGTCTATTTCTCGGCAATTGTCGGCATGACCTCACAGGTTTCGGACGTCGCAGTCTCCGGTCGACGCATGCGCAGATTGACGCTCTTGCACGGGCTGCTTTCTTTCGCGTTCAACTTGATCGTGCTCGCGTTGGCAGTCAACGTGTTTGCTGGCAGCCTTGCTTGAGAGTCGGCCGAGAACGTTCCTACACATGAATCGTGTCGATTGGACTGGTCCACCACGCCCTAGCCCACCATGGACGTGGTGAGTTGCTCGGTTGCCTCGGAGAATATCGTTCAAGATTCTTGTCGTGGATTCAGCCCTGAGGACACCTTCCATGCTCAAAGTAATTTTCAATCTCCCTCGAACAGTTTGGTTCATTGGACTCATCAGTCTGGTCAACGACAGCGCGAGCGAAATGCTGTACCCACTGGTGCCGCTCTATCTTGCTTCCGTGCTGATGGCGGGTCCGAGGGTGCTGGGAATCATCGAAGGAATCGCAGAAGCCACAGCTAGTCTGCTCAAACTGTTCTCTGGTGTGGTCGTGGACCGGTCGCGACGGTCAAAGCCCTGGATCGTCTTCGGGTATGGCTTGGCCGGTATTGGTCGCCCCCTGATCGCCTTTGCAAGCAGTTGGCCTTTCCTACTCGCCATCCGTTTTGCCGACAGGGTCGGCAAGGGCCTGCGAAGTTCACCCAGGGATGCACTTCTTGCAGCCAGCGTTCGTCCCGACCAGCGTGGGCTGGCGTTCGGGTTGCACCGCGCCATGGACAACGCAGGTGCCGTCATTGGACCCCTCCTCGCCTTTGCCTTGTTGGCCTCCCATGTTCCGCTCAAGGATATATTTTTGTGGTCAGCCATCCCGGCTGCCCTTTGTGTGGGATTGGCACTTGCCATCCGAGAGCCCAAGGCAGCACCACGTACTTTGAGGCCTTCGTTCGACTGGCGGCTACGCGATATGCCACCGTTGTTCAAACGCTACCTGTTCGTGGTCGCGCTGTTCACGCTGGGCAATTCGTCCAACATGTTCTTGTTGCTGCGCGCCAGTGAACTGGGTGTCCCACAGGCTCAGATTCCATTGCTCTGGGCGGCCGTTTCCGCCGTCGCGATGTTGTTCTCCACCCCTCTGTCAGCTCTTTCCGACCGGCTGGGCCGAGTGAGGCTGTTGATCGTTGGCTACGTTGCCTATGCGGTCTTCTACTTTGCTATCGGCTTCCTCAACACCGGTGGATGGATGCTGTTTGCACTGTTCGGCTTCTATGGTCTGTTCATGGCAGCGACAGAGGGAGTCGAGAAGGCGTTCGTGGCTGACTTGGCACCCACCCATCGCACGGGCACGGCCTTCGGCTGGTTCAATTTGGTGACCGGCATCTTTCTGCTGCCGGCCTCAATCGTTTTTGGCTGGATCTACCAATCCATCGCCCCGTGGGCGGCATTCCTTTTCTCTAGCAGCTGCGCGTTGTCCGCGGCAATGCTGCTGCTTTTCGGCGTCAAGGAACAAGTTCTGCTCACAAAAAGCAGAACACCATCGGGGGAAGGTGCAACGTAGTCACGGACTCTGTTTCAAGACACAATAGGAAAGGCAATGCAGACTTTTAACCCTCCCAGCTTCTCTGAGTCTGAGAGGGAAAGCGATGCTCCGTGAAACTCGACGATGCTCTTGACGATGGACAGTCCCAGGCCACTGCCAGAAGCGCTGGCGCCCGCGATTCGGTAAAAACGATCCAGGACTCGCTCGCGCTCCGATGATGGGATGCCAGGGCCACTGTCATCAATTCGGAGCTGCAGTTCGTTTGCCGTGCGAACCACCGCAACGTCCACAGTTCCTCCGTCTGGGGTGTATTTGATGGCGTTGCTCAACACATTGCCGAGAAGAATGCCCAATGCATCCTTTGCGACGAGGATCGAGCCCTCGTCTGCGGTAGTGATGCCGATGTCGATGGAGCGCTCTCGGGCCAGCGCGGCGACATCTGCAACTGCCTGTTTTGTGAGCTCAGACAACGACAGGTTCTCGCGGGGCATGCTGTTCACGATGCCTTCCTCGTGCCTTGCGAGCACCAGAAGCTGCTCGACCAGGCGCGTCGCCCGATCGATACCTGATGTCAATCGACCCATCGCAATATCACGGGTGCTGGTGTCTGCAGACCGCTTCAAACCCTCCAGCTGCAGCTTGAGCGCCGCCAGCGGTGAACGCAACTCGTGTGCGGCGTCCGCCACAAATCGCTGTTGTGCATCGAAAGCCTTGCGGACTCGCTCAAATAGCAGATTGAGCTCATGGACCAGCGGCCTGATCTCATCTGGCAGGGTCGCCTCCTCCAGCTTTTCCAGCTCATCGGCCTGTCGCAACGCAACCTGTCTGCTCGCGAGCAGGACTGGCTTCAACGAAGCGCCCACAACCACCCAGACCAGCAGCATGAGCATGGGCGCAATCAACACAATCGGCACAACAGTGCGCAGTGCAAGCTTGCGCGCCATCTCCAGGCGTGCGTCCAGATCTTGTGCAACCTGCACGTTGATCCCACCCACCTTCGTGGCAAACACCCGGTATCTCCCGTCGTCCAACGTGACTTCAGCAAATCCCGATCCCCCAACCTGCGGCAGCATGCTTTGATGAGTCCGGTAGACGCTGATTCCATCTGCAGTCCACGCCTGTACGACAAAATCGAAGCCTTCCTCATCGTGCTGGACCTGCGCTTCCGGGCTACCGCCCTTCAATGTGATCCCACTGCCCAGAATGATCGCCATCTGCTGCATGTGGTAGTCAAAAATTTCGTCAGCCTCCGACCTGGCGGTCTGATATGCGATCAATGCCTGTGCAAGTGCAGTCAGCACGATCGCAGCCGACAACAGGATCAGCAAGCGTGTTCGCAGGGAATTGGAGATTTGCAGCGGCATTTAAAACTCACTCCTTGGGCACCATGTATCCGACGCCCCTCACGTTTTGGATCAACTCTGCGCCAAGCTTCTTTCGCAGCCCATGTATGTACACCTCGACAGCATTGCTGCTGATCTCGTCCTTCCAGCCATAGAGTTTTTCTTCAAGCTGTGTGCGTGAGAGCACCATGCCCGGTCTTGCCAACAAAGGTTCAAGTACCGCCCACTCACGGGCAGAGAGCACGACAGGCAATCCATTTGCCGTCACTTCCCGTGAGGCAGGATTGATACAGACCCCTTTGTGCTCGTAGACAGGCTCGGCACGACCCGATGCGCGCCGCAAAAGGGCCCTGATTCGAGCCAACAGTTCGTCAAGCTCAAAAGGCTTCAACACGTAGTCATCTGCTCCCGCGTCAAGTCCCTCGATACGCTGAAAAAGCGAATCGCGTGCAGTTGCAATCAAAACAGGGGTGCGATCCTTGCGGGCGCGCAACGCTCGAAGTACAGACAATCCATCAAGGCGCGGCAGTCCCAGATCGAGCACGATCAGATCGTAGGTCTGCGTTAGCAGGGCCGTGGACGCCATGTCGCCGTCTTTCACCCAATCTACCGCATAGTGCTCGGAGCGAAGTAGATCAAGCACCACCTCGCCAATCATCTTGTCGTCTTCAACCAATAGAAGTCGCACTTCAAGTCTCCATGCAAGGTACAAGGCAGGGAACCCGCCGCCCTCAATATTGACCCCATGTCAACGTAGCCACGCGGAATTCTGGATAAATCTGCGCAAGAGACGCTCAAATGTTTTTCGGATCAAACTGCTGCGCGTCCTGAATCAAGTTTTCACGCATGAGTTCTTCGATCGCCTGCTTGAAAAAAAGGCCGTCCAGCTCGTGAGCACGCAGCAATCGCCCCTCGTCGACAGACTCACTGAACACGCCATTCAGGTGGGGGGAACTTCGAGCAGTAGGCGCAGCAGTCACATCAGAACCACCCTCCGTCCTCATGCCAGGGAAACGTCGCTGCTCTACGACCATCTCCAGCACGAGGCACCGCTGCAGCAGCAAGTACACAACATCATCGCGGGTCTTCTGAAGCGCAGACGCCAGTATCGCAGCCTCATCGTCCCGAGGACCGACCGGCACTTGAATGATGCGCCGGATGAGGCGTCTCAAAAGATATCGTTCACTGTTGTTCATGATCGTTCCTTGCCCGGGGAGTGGGTTTCACCCACTCCTCGGGTTCGATCAAGAGTCGTCTTTGTCGTTGCCTTGGTCTGTTTTGTCGAGCTGGCTGGACAGGACCTTGCCGTCGGCTGCGTCGACCTTGACATCGAAGACCTTGGCGTCGGCCGTGACGACCTCCACTTCGTAGTGCAAAGCGCCTTTTTCGCTCTCCAGCTCAGCCTTCGCGGCTTTGCCAGTGGCATGTGCTTCAGCCGCCGTGATGGCTTGGCTCAGCGAGATTTTGGCCTTGGCCAGGTCGGTGACTGCGTCGTTCTCATTGGCCTTTGCGAAAGCCAGCGTGCCAGCCGTGGCCAGGCCAGCAGCGAGCAGGAGTGCGGAAATTTTGGTGTTGCGGTTCATGGTGAGTTCCTTTTGAGGAGTTGCGTCGGGGCGGTCTTGCCAACCGACGGATGAACTATCTCGCCCATGACTTAGGCCTCGCTTAGGCGCCACACCTCACCTTAGGCAACTTGTCATGCAACGAGCCTCTTTGCCTACGCATACATGTACGCAACCTTGCGAAATGTTCCGGCATCGGTTTTTGGCTGCCATTGCCCCGGCAAGAAAAAGGTGGCTGCTGGCGTCTTGCCCAAACAGGGTGTGCCAACAGTGTTCGCCATTTGAACTTCAATTTGCTGATGCAGACGTAGAGGAAAGCGGCTTCGTCCAGCGCAACGACTTCGTCCTCAACGGCCCACACTGGGCCAATGGGGATGCTGGTCATCCACCACAAAAGCGTGTGCATGACGAATACCATCACCAACACCGACAGCCGCCTTCGTGTGAGCGTGACCGACCGGCAAATCCGGATGTTCGTGCTCCACCACGTCGGGATCTAGTGATGGCCAGACTCTGCAAGCCGCCCATGCGGCCAGTGCACCTGCAACCCCGAGGACCACAAAGCTCGCAGACATGCCAAAGCGCGTGCCCAGCCAGCCCGCCAGGGGATAGAACAGCAACCAGCAGACGTGCGACAGCGCAAACTGCGCAGCAAACAGCGCTGGCCGGTCTTCGGGGTGCGCGGAGCGCCGCAACAAGCGGCCAGAGGGCGTCTGCGCGGTGGAGTAGCCCACACCGAGCACAAACCACAGGACCATCAGCGAGGCGTTTCCCACCACGAAGACACCGGCAAACAGGCCCGAGATCATCAAACCGATGCCCCCCAGCATGGCTGTGCGGTCGGGCAGCTTCTCCAGCAGTTGCGGCAGGGCTAGCGCAGCCACCATGGAGCCCGCGCCGAAACTGGCCAAGGCCAGGGCGACGGCGCTCTGGCTCAGTCCCATGCCGGCCTGAACGATGACCACCGTGTTGACAAACACCATGGAGCCCGCCGCTGCCACGGCCGCACTGATCGCCAGCAGACCACGCAGCCGCGGCGTGGCCAGGTAGATGCGCAGCCCGCGTGTGGTGCGCTCGTAAATGCCGCGGTGCTGCGGCGCTGGATGGGCTGGCAACACCACCGAGACCACCAGCGCCGCTGAGACCAGGAAGCCCACCACCGTGCCGGCAAACAGATCGTGAAATCCGATCACCGTGAGCAAGGCTGCCGCCAGCATCGGGCTGACCAGGCTCTCCATGTCGTAGGCCAGGCGCGAGAGCG
>ENA-UOXO01000004-UOXO01000004.1-mixed-culture-metagenome-genome-assembly--contig:-NODE-4-length-243273-cov-7.958231_pt1 | contig 243273 bp, 210 predicted proteins | sample MGYA00238162_ERZ761640 | MGnify/ENA primary metagenome ERZ761640 (study PRJEB28914, sample SAMN08778297) | mixed culture metagenome | isolation source: Freshwater growth medium | place: USA...
TCAGCGCCACGTTTGCGCCGCGCATCCAGCAGCTCGCCATGCGCGTGATGCACGACGGTGGTTCTTCTGTGCAAAAGGTCACCATCGACTCGCCGCAAGAAAAGCACGCCAACATCAAGCAGATGCTGTACTGGGCCGACAATGCCCAGCACAAGCGCAAGCTGCTGGACCACTGGCTGCGTGACACCACCATCAACCAGGCTATCGTCTTTGCCAGCACGCAAGTCGAATGCGACGGCCTGGCCAATGACCTGCAGCAGGAAGGCTTCTCGGCCGTAGCCCTGCATGGCGCCCTGAGCCAGGGTCTGCGCAACCGCCGATTGATGGCACTGCGTGCTGGCCAGGTGCAGATCCTGGTGGCTACCGATGTGGCTGCCCGCGGTATCGACGTGCCCACGATCACCCACGTGTTCAACTTTGGCCTGCCCATGAAGGCCGAGGACTACACCCACCGCATTGGCCGTACTGGCCGTGCGGGCCGCGACGGCCTGGCCGTCACGTTTGCCGAGTTCCGCGACCGCCGCAAGATCTACGACATTGAGTCGTACAGCCGCCAGCAGTTCAAGGCCGAAGTGATCCCGGGCATGGAGCCCTCGCAACGTGCTCCGCAAGCTCCGCGCGGTGGTGATTTCGGCGGTGGCCGTGGTGCCCCTGGCCGTTCTTACGACAACCGTGACAACGCATCGCGTGGCCGTTTCGGTGGCCCTGCACGTGGTGGCAATGGTGATCGCGGCGGCTTCGGTGGTGGCGGTGGTGGTTTCGGCGGCGGCTTTGCGGGGCGCGACGCTCACCGCGGCGCCCCTGCACGTGCCGAAGGCAACGGTTTTGGCGGTGGTCGTGAAGACCGCGGCTTTGCAGCCCCGCGCCGTGACGGCGACGGCTACGGCCGCAAGCCGGGTTTTGGCGACGCAGGCCGCGGTGGTTTTGCCCCGCGTGGCGATGCCGGTGCGCCCCGTGGAGACTATGCTCCTCGCGGCGACTTCGCACCGCGCAAGCCGGCGTTTGCCAAGCCTGCAGGTGCTGGCGGTGGTGGCAAGCCTTTTGTGGCCCATGACGCTCGCAAGCGTCCAGCACGTCCAGCACGCTGATCCCTCGGGATCGCCGGGCTGGCTGCCCGGCGCGGTCCCATTGAATTCACAGCAGCTTTGCAAAAGGGCTGGCTCCGAAAGGTGCCAGCCCTTTTCTCATGGGGCATCGCGTCCGCAAGGCACTGCCTTATCGCGCCTGCGGCGTCGTCAATAATCGACGCGGGAGGTATTTGCCGTGTCGTCTTCTTATTCGCAAGTCGCTGATTTCGATCACATGTTCGAGCTGGCGCCGGTTTCGCTGTGGCTGGAAGATTACAGCGCGCTCAGGCAGCTGTTTGACCGCTGGCGCACGGAAGGCGTGACCGACCTTCGTGCCCATCTGGCCGCCGACCCGGCGCGGCTCAGTGAATGCAGCGCTTCGCTCCGGATCCTGCGAGTGAACCGTCGGACGCTTGAACTGTTTGCGGCGCCTTCCCAGGATGCGCTGGTCGCCAACCTTGACAAGGTATTCCGTGACGACATGCACGACGCCGTGGTGCATGAGCTGCAGGCGCTGTGGTCGGGGCAGCTGGAGTTCTCCAACCAGAGTGCCAACTACGCCCTCGATGGCCGCAGGCTGGACGTGCACATCCGTGCCCGCATTCTTCCCGGGCACGAAAATTCGTGGGATCGCGTGCTGGTATCCCTGGAGGACATCACGGGCCAGGTACGTGCCGGGCAGCAGCTTCGGCGCAGTGAACAGCATGCGCGAGACCTGTTCGAGCATTCCCCGGTTTCGCTCTGGGTGGAGGACTTCAGTGCCGTGAAAACACTGCTCGACGGTGCACGCGCGCAGGGCATCGACGATTTCAAGACTTTCATCACCGTTCACCCCGAGTTTGTGAACCGCTGCATGAGTGAGATCAGGGTGATCGACGTGAACCAGCAGACGCTGCGGATGTTTGGCGCACGCAGCAAGGACGAGCTGCTCAACAACATCGGCAGGGTGTTTCGCGGAGAAATGCACGAGTCCTTTGCAGAGCAACTGCTCGACTTGTGGGAGGGCAAGACCTTTCAGCAGCGGGAGGTCGTCAACTACGCGCTGTCGGGAGACCCCATTCACATCCACATGCAGTTCTCGATACCGGCGGACCATCTTGCCGACTGGAGCCTGGTTCTGCTGTCGCTGGTGGACATCACGGCCCGCAAGAAGGCAGAAGCGTATCTGGAGTACCTGGGCAAGCACGATGTGCTGACCCAGTTGCGCAACCGGGCGTTCTATGTGGAGGAACTCAACCGCATCACGCGCAAGGGACCGTGGCCGCTGACGGTGATTGCCATCGACCTCAATGGCCTGAAAGCCGTGAACGACGACCGGGGGCACGCCGCGGGCGATGCGCTGCTGCGCCGGGTGGGTGAAGTGCTGGGCAAGGCGGTGGATTCGCCCGCCTGCGCAGCGCGCATTGGCGGAGACGAGTTCTGTGTGTTGCTGCCAGGTACGGACGAGCGTGGTGCGCATGCGCTGCAGGAGCGCATCTTGTCTATGCTGGAGCTGAACAACCAGTTCTACCCGGGGCAGCCTATCAGCCTGGCAATGGGCGTGGCGTCCTGTGCGTCTGGTGATCTGGTGGAAGCCACGATCCACCGCGCGGACAAGGCCATGTATGCCGAAAAGGAGCGCTATTACCAGGACAGGGGCATCGACCGCCGTAGCGCTGGTTGACCGGCCACGCTCGACCAGACGCTGGCGGCTCGATCCCCCATGCGGCCCGATTTCTGCGGCGCCTGCGTGTTTCCTGGCTGGGCTTGACGCCTGCGCCTAGCCCGCTGCGGTTGCATTGCGGCCCACTTCGGGCCAGCGGTGGTGCAGGTAGATCCAGGCAAACAGGCCCACGCACATCATCAGTAACGACGATAGTGCGAGCAGCACCGTGGAATGCATCACCAGCGGCACCAGCACACCGGCGACCAGTCCGTTGGCTGTGGAGCCCACAAATGCCTGCATGGATGACGCCATTCCGCGCCGCTCGGGGTGGAGGTCCAGCACCAGCAGGGTCACGACCGGCACCATCAGTGCCCAGCCAAACGCAAACACTGCGATGGGTGCCAATGCCCAGGCGGCGTGCACGGGCAGCAGCAGGTTGGCCGCGAGGTTGCAGACGGCCACGGTTGCCATGATGACGAAGCCGTGGCGTATCTGCCGTTTGGGCGCAATCTTGCCCGCCAGGCGCCCGCTCAGCCAGGCGCCACCCATGATGCCCGATATGGTCAGCACAAAGAACCAGAAGAACTGGGTGGGCCCCAGCCCCAGGTGGTCCCCCAGAAAGGCAGGGGCAGCCAGCACGTACAGAAACATCCCGTTGAACGGCACCCCGCTGGCCAGTGCCAGCAGTACAAACCGCGGGCTTGAGCCCAGCTGCCAGTAGCCGCGCATCAGGTGCGGCACGTTGAAAGGCTGGCGAAGCTCAGGTTGCAGCGTTTCGGGAAGCAGGCGGAAATTGGCGACCCAGAGGACTACCCCTATAGCCGTGAGAAACCAGAAGATGCTGTGCCAGCCTGCATGGACGAACAGCCAGCCTCCTACGATCGGCGCGATGGCGGGGGCCACGCCGAAGTAGATGGTGACCTGGCTCATGACCTGCTGGGCACGCGCTGGCGGAAACATGTCGCGGATCACGGCCCGCGACACCACGATGCCGGCACCGGTGGACAGGCCTTGCAGGGCGCGGAACACGATGAGCTGACCGATGGTTTCCGACATTGCGCAACCGGCCGACGCCAGTGTGAACATGGCAATGCCGCACAGCACCACGGGCCTGCGCCCGAAACTGTCGGCCAGTGCGCCATGAAAGAGGTTCATGAAGGCAAAACCGAACAGGTAGGCCGACAGGGTCTGCTGCATCTCGACCGGCGTGGCGCCGAGCGCCGTGGCAATGCCGGTGAACGCAGGGATGTAGGTATCGATGGAAAACGGACCCAGCATGCCCAGCACCGCAAGCAGGGCAGCCAGGGCCCATTGGGGCGCGCGCCATAACGTCTGGGCGTGTGGGTTCATGGTCAAGGCGTCGCGTGAGGCGGTGCAGGGGAAGGCGAGGGCGGCAAAGCGAATGGGCAGCAATTGGGCTGCGCGACGGTGATGCTAATGGCTGAGCCCCCGTGGTCGTGTAGGACCGGGGACAAGGCGACGTGATGTGTGTGCAGCGCGAAGACCTTGTTCTCGCCGCACGGATACCGTGGGTTTCCCGTCGCGGCCAGCGGGGCAGCGCCTGCGGGATCGCTGCAAAGTTGCAGCGAACATTGCCGCCCCAAATACAAAACCCCGGCATCTGGAAGATGCCGGGGTTTTACGTTTGGTGGGTCCTGAGTGACTCGAACACTCGACCTACGGATTAAGAGTCCGCTGCTCTACCAACTGAGCTAAGAACCCAAACTTTTTATTCTTTCTGCATTGCTGCAGAGCCTCGAATTATGCCGCAATTTTTGGCCGCTTGGCAAGTGCTGCAAAAATTATTGCATCGCATTGCGGCTCGCCAGCTCCACGAACAGGCCGCTGTGGTCGAGTTCGCCCAAGCCGTGTTCCACGCCTTCGGCGTACAGGCCCTCGAACAGCGACGTGATCGGGGCGTCAAAGCCGATCTCGCTGGCAGTGGCCAACGCGTTGCGCATGTCCTTGAGCTGCACGGTCATGCGGCCGCGTGGCGCGAAATCGCGCTCGACCATGCGCTGGCCGTGCAGTTGCAAAATGCGGCTGTCGGCAAAGCCACCGCTGATGGCCTCGCGCACCTTGGCCATGTCGGCGCCGCCTTTCGCCGCAAACAGCAGTGCTTCTGCCACGGCGCCGATGGTGATCCCCACGATCATCTGGTTGGCCAGCTTGGTGAGCTGGCCCGCCCCGTGGGGGCCCACCAGCGTGGCGCGGCCCAGGGCTGCGAACACGGGCTGTGCCCGCGCGAAATCTTCCGGCCTGCCGCCCACCAGGATGGCGAGCGTCCCGTTTTCGGCCCCGACCGTGCCGCCCGAAACGGGGGCATCCAGATGGAACAAACCCATCTCCCCAAGGCGCGCCGCATGGTCGCGTGCCTCGCGCGGCTGGATGGATGCCATATCGATGAACAGTGCGCCACGCCGCATGGCCTGGGCGGCGCCCAGATCGAACAGCACATGGCCCACCACTGGGCCGCTTTCAAGCAGGCTCACCACGATGTCTGCCTTGCGCACGGCATCCGCCACGCTGGAGTGAACGGAAATGCCGAATGCGGCCAGCGGCTCTGCCTTGGCCAGGGTGCGGTTCCATGCATGGACTTCGTGGCCTGCCTCCTGCAGCCGGAGCGCCATGGGGCGGCCCATCAGGCCAATGCCGAGGACGGCGATGCGAAGCGGTGTGGTGGTCATAGGGTGTGTGGTGCGTCGGTTGGTGCTTTGTCCATCATGGGGATTTTTGCCTCGGCAGTCTGTCACCGAGCTTGCAGGCTGCGCAAAATGCAAAGATGATGCCGTAGCCCCAGGAGACCGCCATGACACTGCCCCAGCACGATCCAGCCTGGCTGGAACGCATGTACAACAACCGTGCCCTGGTGCCAGACCACGCCGATTATTTTGACCGCTGGGCGCGCGAGTCTGCGGTAGTGCGGGCCAGCCAGCCCTGCATGCTGGATATGGCCTACGGACCGGGCGCGGGCGAAACGCTGGATGTATTTGAACCCGCCCACCCAACTGCGGGTCGGGCACCGGTGCTGGTGTTCATTCACGGCGGGTACTGGCGGTCGCTCGACAAATCCGACCACTCATTCATCGCGCCTGTGTTTACGCAGGCCGGGTTTTGCGTGGTGGTGGTCAACTACGCGCTGTGCCCGGGAACCCCCGAGGCGCCGGTCACTGTGGCCCACATCGGCCGGCAGATGGAGAAGGCGCTGGCGTGGGTATGGCGCAACGCCGAAAGCCACGGCGGCGACCCGCGCCGGATCACCGTTGCCGGGCATTCCGCGGGTGGGCAGCTGGCGGCCATGCTGATGACCAGTGTGTGGCCGATGATCGAGGCGGGCCTGCCCGATAGCCTGGTGCGCAGTGCGCTGTCCATATCGGGGGTGCACGACCTGGAGCCACTGAGGTACACGCCGTTTTTGCAACAAGCCCTGCATCTGACCGAGCAGCAGGTGTTGCAGTGCAGTCCGGCGCGGCTGCTCGAGCCGCCGGCGGCCCGCCTGTTCTGTGCCGTGGGTGGCGATGAGAGCCCCGAGTTTCAGCGCCAGAACCAGCTCATGCAGGAGGCCTGGGGCAGCCATTGCGTGCCGCGCAGCGTGGTGCTTCCGGGGCTGAACCACTTCAGCATCCTGGATGCGCTGGTGCGGCCGGGGCACGACCTGCACCACATGGCGCTGAATCTGCTGCGCAGTTAAGGCCAGGCCGAACCGGGTGGCAAGGGCGCGCCGCGGCCCGCAGCGGCCTGCGCCCCCGTGCCACTGCGTCCCTCACATCAGCAGGTGCTCACCCGCGTTGTCTCCGCCCAGGATCACGTAGTTGACCTTGCGGATGTCCATCAGCTTCTTGCCGCCGGCATAGCTGATGGAGCTCTGCACGTCCTGCTCCATTTCCACCAGCGTGTCGGCCAGCTTGCCCTTGATGGGCTCCAGGATGCGCTTGCCTTCGACGTGCTTGTACTCGCCCTTGTTGAAGTCGCTGGCCGAGCCGTAGTACTCCTTGAACAGCTCACCGTTGACTTCCACGGTCTGGCCTGGCGATTCCTCATGGCCCGCAAACAGCGAGCCGATCATCACCATGGTCGCGCCAAAGCGGATGCTCTTGGCAATGTCGCCATGGCTTCGGATGCCGCCGTCGGCAATGATGGGCTTGGTGGCCACGCGGGCGCACCACTTGAGCGCCGACAGCTGCCAGCCGCCGGTGCCAAAGCCCGTCTTGAGCTTGGTGATGCACACCTTGCCCGGGCCCACGCCCACCTTCGTTGCGTCGGCGCCCCAGTTTTCCAGGTCGATGATGGCTTCTGGCGTGGCCACATTGCCGGCAATCACAAAGGCCTTGGGCAGGTGCTGCTTGAGGTAGCCGATCATGTTCTTTACGCTGTCGGCATGGCCGTGGGCGATGTCGATGGTGATGTATTCGGGGGTGAGGCCCAGCGCCACGAGCTGGTCCACGGTGTCGTAGTCCGGCTTTTTGACGCCCAGCGAGATCGACGCGTAGCAGCCTCTGGCGTGCATGTCCTGCACAAAGCGTACGTTGTCCAGGTCGAACCGGTGCATCACGTAGAAGTAGCCGTTTTGCGCCATCCAGACGCAGATGGATTCGTCCACCACCGTCTTCATGTTGGCCGGCACCACGGGGATGCGGAACGAACGGCCGCCCAGCTCCACGCTGGCGTCGCATTCCGAGCGGCTTTCCACGCGGCACTTGCGGGGCAGCAGCAGGATGTTGTCGTAGTCGAAGATTTCCATGAGATTTCCAAGCTCCATAAGAGGACGCTGCCGAACAATTTCGGTAGCGGTGGGCGCTTGGCTGTCAGACCGGCTTTGCGGGAGGCAACGTGACAGTGACTCCGGACCCTGCTGAGCGCAGGCACAAAAAACCGGGCTTCAAGAAACTTGGGCCCGGTGCTTGATTCTACCGACCTGCGGGCGCCGCGTCATAAGCCCTGCGGTATCAGCGGCATACAGACTGAGCTGCCGCCACCGTGTGCCCCTGTGCATCCTGCACCCAGCCCACCATGAACAGGCGTTCTGGCCTGGCCCCTTCGGGGATGCGCATGGCGCGCATCTCTACCCACCCCGATTGGTTCGGTTTTGATAGCTGCCTGCCCTTGTCCCATGTGCCCTGGAGCATGTTTCGCACCACATTGCGCCCCCCGGCAGAGCCCTCGGTGCCCGGTGCAATGGCCTCTACCAGCAGGAGGTGGTATTGCCAGGGGCCGCCGGCTGTAGTGCCGCGCGTCGTGCCGCCCGTCGGTGGGCGCCATGCAATCGACGCACCCAGGTAATCGTTGACGGGCGGGCCGCTGGCCACCCTCACGCGGCCTGATGGTGGGGAGGTGACTGAAGCGACATGCACATCGGTGCCTTTCGGCGCCGCGCGGCCCAGGTCAGCCAGGCGCAGCAGCCCGTCGCGCGTGGCCGCGGCCGACAGGGGGGCGTCGTCACCTGCAGCGCCGGGAACAATCCAGTCCAGCGCCACGGTGCGCGAGCCGTCTGCAGCCGCGGGGGTGCCGGGGGCTGCCCAGCAGTCTGCGCAGTCGGCACTGATGAAGCGTTCCAGAATCACCGCAGGGCGCGCCGCGCCGTCGCTGCTGCATCCGGCCTGCGCCAGTGCATGGGGAGCATGGGCCAGCGCCGCAGCGGCTGTCAGTGCAAAGGCAATGTTTTTCATGGCGGGGTGGGGCTGTTGCCAGGGTGCTTTCTACAATGCTGCATGTTCCCACAAGACCCGTTTTCGGGTGCGCCGGATACCCCGGTGCCCCCTGCCGGTGGTGCGCCATCGGCCGCATCCCCCCTCCTGGCCCACCTCAACCCCGAGCAGCTCGCGGCCGTCACGCTGCCTGCGGGGCATGCCCTCATCCTGGCGGGCGCGGGTTCGGGCAAGACCCGTGTGCTCACCACGCGCATCGCCTGGCTGCTGCAAAACGGCTATGCCACGCCCGGCGGCATCCTGGCCGTCACCTTCACCAACAAGGCCGCCAAGGAAATGGTGGCCCGCCTGTCGGCCATGCTGCCGGTGAACGTGCGCGGCATGTGGATCGGTACCTTTCACGGCCTGTGCAACCGCCTGCTGCGCGCCCACCACAAGGCGGCGGGGCTGCCGCAGTCGTTCCAGATTCTCGACACCCAGGACCAGCTCTCCGCCGTCAAGCGGCTGTGCAAGCAGCACAACGTGGATGACGAACGGTTTCCGCCCAAGCAGCTGTCGTACTTCATTGCCAGCTGCAAGGAAGAGGGCATGCGCCCCGGTGACGTGCCCACGCACGACAGCGACAGCCGCAAGAAGGTCGAGGTCTACCAGCTGTACGAAGAGCAGTGCCAGCGCGAAGGCGTGGTGGATTTTGGCGAGCTGATGCTGCGCAGCTACGAGCTGCTGCGTGACAACGACCCCATTCGCGAGCACTACCAGCGCCGCTTTGCGCACATCCTGGTCGATGAGTTCCAGGACACCAACAAGCTGCAGTACACCTGGCTCAAGCAGCTGGCGGGCAACGATGTGGGCGGCCGCTTTGAAGCACGTGGCAGCGTGATTGCGGTGGGTGATGACGACCAGAGCATCTACGCATTTCGCGGCGCGCGCGTGGGCAACATGGCCGACTTTGTGCGCGAGTTTGATGTGCAGCGCCAGATCAAGCTGGAGCAGAACTACCGCAGCTACAGCAACATTCTGGATTCCGCCAACGCGCTCATCAGCCACAACAGCCGCCGCCTGGGCAAGAACCTGCGCACCACGCAGGGCGCGGGCGAGCCTGTGCGCGTGTACGAAGCCAGCACCGACCTGGCCGAAGCGCAGTGGATGGTCGACGAGATCAAGCAGCTGGTGCGCAATGACGGCTTTGACCGCAAGGAAATCGCCGTGCTTTACCGCAGCAATGCGCAAAGCCGGGTGATCGAATCGGCGCTGTTCAACGCCAGCGTGCCCTACCGCGTGTACGGCGGCCTGCGGTTTTTTGAGCGCGCTGAAATCAAGCACGCGCTGGCCTACCTGCGCCTGCTGGAGAACCCGCAGGACGACACCAGCTTTATGCGGGTGGTCAACTTCCCGCCGCGTGGCATCGGCGCGCGCAGCATCGAGACGCTGCAAGACGCCGCCCGCGCGGCCGGCTGCTCGCTGCACGATGCCGTGAGCGCGGTACCCGGCAAGGCCGGCACCAACTTCAAGGCCTTCGTGGCCATGATCGACGTGCTGCGCGAGCAGACCGAGGGCCTGAACCTGCGCGGCATCATCGAGCAGATGCTCGAATCCAGCGGCCTCATCGAGCACTTCCGGCTGGAGAAGGAAGGCGCTGACCGCATCGAGAACCTGGAAGAACTCGTCAACGCTGCCGAGAGCTTTGTCACGCAGGAAGGCTTTGGCCGCGACGCGGTGGCCCTGCCGCTGGATGAGCATGGCACGCCGCTTGCGCAGAGCGCCGTCAGCCAGGGCCTGGACCCGAACGCGCCGCTGCTCGACGAACCCCTCAAGCCTGCGGTGCCCGGCATCGTGGATGCCGACACCGGCGAAACCCTCTCGCCCCTGGCGGCCTTTTTGACGCACGCGGCGCTGGAAGCGGGCGACAACCAGGCCCAGGCCGGGCAGGACGCCGTGCAGCTGATGACCGTGCACGCCAGCAAGGGGCTCGAATTTGACGCCGTGTTCATCGGCGGCATGGAAGAGGGCCTGTTCCCGCACGAAAACTCCGCCAGCGACCGCGACGGCCTGGAGGAAGAGCGCCGCCTGATGTACGTGGCCATCACCCGCGCCCGCAAGCGCCTGTACCTGAGCCATTCGCAAACGCGGATGCTGCACGGCCAGACGCGCTACAACATCAAGAGCCGGTTCTTTGACGAGCTGCCCGAGGCGGCACTCAAGTGGATCACGCCCAAGCAGCAGGGCTTTGGCTCGTTTGCTCCCAATTCAGGAGCTGGTGGGGCTTATGGGGCAAGCCACAGAGGCCAATTTGGCTTCAAAACCGAGACCTTTGCCAGCCCACCAGTGCCTGTGCAGAAGGCGGCCCCTGCGCACGGTCTGCGGGCGGGCATCAACGTGTTCCACACCAAGTTTGGTGAGGGCAAGGTGCTGGCGATCGAAGGCACCGGCGACGACGCGCGGGCGCAGGTCAACTTCCCGCGCCACGGCACCAAGTGGCTGGCGCTGAGCGTGGCCAAGCTGACGGTGGTGGACTGAGCGGGGCCTGCAACCACAGTCAGCGCCTCGCCCCGGCGGGGGTCTTTGTCATCAATCCGACGCAAAAGCTTCACGCGGGCGTCACCTGGGGTTCCTACGCTGCAAAGGTTTTCCGACCACCACACAGGAACCCCCATGACCCAGCGCATCGACACGGCCGTGCAGGCTATCGACTTCAACAACGAAAACGCCAACACGTCTGCCAACCCCACGTTTGACGCCGTGCTGGGTGCGCGCCTGTCGCGCCGCAGGCTGCTGCGCGGAGGCGTAGGGTCGGTGGGCACCGCTGTGCTGGCCGGCTTTGGCGTCTCGGCCTGTGGTGGCAGCGACGACCCCGCCGTGACCCCACCCCCCGCAGGCCCCAAGCTCCTGGGCTTTGGCGCCGTGCCCAAGAGCCTGGCCGACACTGTGCTGGTGCCCGCGGGCTACACCGCCAGCGTGCTTTTTGCCCTGGGCGACCCCATGGCCGCAGGTGTGGCTGCCTACAAGAACGACGGCACCGACGCAGACTTTGACAAGCGCGCTGGCGACCACCACGACGGCATGGAGTGGTTCGGCCTGGGTGCCGATGGCAAGCGCAACGACAACGCCACCGAGCGCGGCCTGCTGGCCATCAACCACGAGGCCACTACCGACGAGAAGCTGTCGTCCTTCTTCCTGCACGCCAACGGTGGCACCAGCACCCTGCCGCGCCCCGCCGCTGAAGTCGACAAGGAAACCGACATCCACGGCATCGCCGTGGTCGAAGTTGCCAAGGCCGGTGGCAAGTGGGCCTATGTTCCAGGCTCGGCGCAAAACTTCCGCCTGACGGCACTGAGCCCGATCGAGATCGCCGGCCCCGCCCGCGGCAGCGCGCAGCTCATCACCAAGTACTCGGCCAACGGCACCATGACCCGCGGCACGCTGAACAACTGCGGCACGGGCAAGACGCCATGGGGCACCTTCCTCACCGGCGAAGAAAACTGGTTTGGCTACTTCACCCGCAGCGCCGCAGACGACACCGCCCGCGGCAACGACAAGAGCGTGGCGGCCCTCAAGCGCTATGGCCGCAACCAGGGCGCGGCATCGCGCCACGGCTGGGAAACCGGCGGCGCCGAAGACAAGTACCAGCGCTGGAACAACAGCAAGACCGGTGCATCGGCCGACGGCAACGACGACTACCGCAACGAGATGAACGGCATGGGCTACATCGTCGAGATCGACGCCTATGACAAGACCCGCATGGCCAAGAAGCGCACGGGCCTGGGCCGCTTCGCACACGAAAGCGCAGCCTTCGGCAAGGTCGAGGCGGGCAAGCCCCTCTCGGTGTACATGGGCGACGATTCGCGTGGCGAGTACATCTACAAGTTTGTGTCCACCGCGCTGTGGAACGCGGCCGATGCCAATGCAGCCGACCGCATGGCAGTGGGCGACAAGTACCTTGATAGCGGCAAGCTCTACGTGGCCAAGTTCAATGCCGACGGCACCGGTACCTGGGTGGAGCTGAGCACCACCAACACCGCCATTGCCAACTACGCCAGCTACAAGTTCGCCGACGCGGCCGACATCTGCATCAACACCCGCCTGGCCGCTGATGCCGTGGGCGCCACCAAGATGGACCGCCCCGAGTGGAACGCCGTGAACCCCGCCAATGGCGAGATCTACTTCACGCTCACCAACAACAGCAACCGCGCCGTGAACCCCACAGGCAGCCAGTACCTGCCCGATGCCGCCAACCCGCGCGCCTACACCGACATGAAGGGCACCAGCGCCCAAAACGGCAACCCCAACGGCCACCTGGTGCGCATGAAGGAAGACGCCTCGGTCGGTAGCTTTACCTGGGACGTGTACCTGTTTGGCGCTGAAGCTGGTGCCGACAAGGCCATGGTCAACATCTCGGCCCTGACGGCCGACCAGGACTTCTCCAGCCCTGACGGCCTGGTGTTCAGCAAGGCCACGGGCATCTGCTGGATCCAGACCGATGACGGTGCCTACACCGACGTGACCAACTGCATGATGCTGGCCGCCGTGCCCGGCCAGGTGGGCGATGGTGCAAAGAAAACCCTGACCTACACCAAGGCCGACGGCAGCAAGATGGACGTGGTGACCCCCGTGGGCAAGGCCGCGACGGACGGCACGCTCAAGCGCTTTCTGGTGGGCCCCAAGGGCAGTGAAATCACGGGCCTGGCCGAAACGCCCGATGGCAAGGCCATCTTTGTAAACATCCAGCACCCCGGCGAAGCCACCGCGATGGCCAACGTGGGCGACGCGACCAAGTACCAGAGCCAGTGGCCTGCCAATGCCGGTTACGGTGCGGGCCAGCGTCCCCGCTCGGCCACCATCGTCATCACCAAGAACGATGGCGGCGTGATCGGTAGCTGAGGTATCGAGAAAACAGGTGAAGTGCGGGGGCTGTCATGCCCCGCACTCAGGCAGGCTGCCCGGAAGACCCCTCAAAGAGGTCGGCCGGGCAGCCTGTTTGCATGGGGCCCTGGGGCGTCAGTTCGGGGCTGATGGGGGAGCGGGTGGCTCGTCGCCGGCTTGCGCGTCCACCTCTGCGGCCGACGCCGGGGGCGCATCAAAGCAGTCGCGAAACGTGAACACCACCGATGTGAAGAACATCGCCGCCAGCATGAGCGCCGCACCCACCATGATGCCGCCCGCCGCATTGGCGCCCAGCCCGGCCAGCGTGAGAAACGTGGACACCAGCGCCACCGCCACGCCGCCCACCAGAAACACGCCCAGCCAGCCCAGCCCGTACACGGTGAAGGCGCCCATGTTGCGCCAGCAGGCCACGATGCTGAAGAACAGCGCCTTGGCAGGGGGCACACCGTGCCAGTGCACGAGGCCCGGCGCATGCCAGAACAGCAGCGACAGCGGCAGGTACAGCGCCATGGCCAGGTACATCGCGCGCTGAAACGCCGGGTCTTCCGCAATCTCCTTGGTCAGCGGTGCACCGGCCAGGTACACCTGCGCAAACTGCCCGCCATCGAGCAGGGCCGAAAGCCCCATGACCGCCAGAAATCCCACCGCGTACAGGGCGCCCAGCACGAGCATGTCGTGCAGCCGCTGCTTGCCGGTGCGAAACGCCACCAGCAGCACGGCGGGTGTGGGGAAGCGGCCCTGCGTGGCCTCGGCGGCCGCCACCATCATGGCCAGCGTGGCCGAGGGCAGCAGCGCCAGCGCGATGGCAGGCCCCACCAGCGGAATCATGGTGGCCAGTGACATGGCGGCCATGGTCATGAAGAACATCGCCGCCAGCGCCAGTGGCTGCCGCCAGAACGCCCGGATGCCAAGCTTGACCCAGGCCAGGCCGGTGCGTGCGGGGACGATTTGGAGTTTCATGGTGGAATGCGATCGAAGAAGGAAGCGGGTTGCGGTGTGCGTGCGGGGATGGCTCCGAAAGGTGCGGACTTCGCCGTTGCAACGTGCGCAATACCCCGGGAATTTACCCCAGTGCCCTCAACCGTCCCGCAAAAGGGAAAAGCGGTGCGGGCGCGCGTCTCCTGAAGGGCCCGTCGTTTCAGTCAGGCGCGGCGGCGCGTGGCCACTGCCATCGGCAGCCAGGCCTCAGCCCGCGTGCACCGGCTGGGCAATGCGGCCCTGCAGCACTCGCTCGAAATGTGTGGGGTCGTGCGGCTTGAGCATGGAGGCCTCGCGCGGCAGGTAAAAGTCCCACAGCCGCGAGATCCAGAAGCGCAGGGCGCCCGCGCGCAGCATGGCGGGCAGCAGCTCACGTTCGGCCGCGGTCAGCGGGCGTACGGCCTGGTAGGCCTGCAGCATCTGCGTGGCGCGCTCGGCGTCGTGGCGGCCGGTGGGCAGGTCGATGCACCAGTCGTTCAGGCACACGGCCAGGTCAAACAGGAAAGTGTCCACGCCCGCAAAGTAAAAGTCGAAGAAGCCGGTCAGCTCCTCGCCCTCGAACATCACGTTGTCACGGAACAGGTCGGCATGCACGGGGCCGCTGGGCAGGGCGGCATAGGCGGCGCTGGCGGCCACATGGTTCTGGTAGGCCAGCTCGCTGCGCAGCAGGGCGGCCTGCTGGGGGCCGATGTGCGGCAGCACCACGGGCACGGTTTCGTTCCACCAGGGCAGGCCGCGCAGGTTGGGCTGGCGGCGTTCAAAGTCGCGCCCGGCCAGGTGCATGCGGGCCAGCATGCCGCCCACGGCGGCGCAGTGCACGGCCTGCGGGGCCAGCTGGCTTTTGCCGCGCAGCTTGTTGACCACGGCGGCGGGTTTGCCGCCCACGAAGTGCAGGATGTCGCCACTGGCGTCGGCACGCGGGTCGGGCACCGGGATGCCGCCATAGGCCAGGTGCTTCATCAGGTGCAGGTAGAACGGCAGCTGTTCGGCCGTGAGGCGCTCGAACAGCGTCAGCACGAATTCGCCCTGCTCGCTGGTGAGAAAGTAGTTGGTGTTCTCGATGCCGCCCTCGATGCCGCGCAGCGCCACCAGTTCGCCCAGTTGCAAACGGCGCAGCAGGCCGCGCGCTTCTTCGTTGGAGACTTCGGTAAAGACGGCCATCGCTTACGGTGACGTGAAATGAAAGAAAGGCTGGGCTGAGGGGCCGATGAACTGCAAGGCGCCTGCATGCGGCTTTGCCGCAGGGGCACCGTTCGGGTGCGTCTGTGCGCTGCCAGTCAGAACTTGAGCACGTTCCAGACGCGGGGGGCGGTGCTGGTTTCCGCGCCGCTGTTGGCGCCAGCGCGGCTGCGGGCGCCATCGGGCGACTGCACTTCATAGCTGGGCATGTTGCCGGTCTTGGGCTGCACCGAGATGCTTTGCGTCTGGCCACCTACGCGCACTTCGTCCACACGGCTGCCAGCGTCTTCCACCTGGATGCGCTGCGTGCGCTGGTTCAGGCGGCCGGGTTCCTGTTGCTCACTATTTGATAGCTGCTCGCGCCCGCTGGTAGTGCCTTGGGGGGCATTGGAGGCATTGGTCTGGGCAAAGGCAGGGGCGCTGGCCAGGGCCAGCAGCAAAAGGGTGTGAGCGGCGCGCATGGGGGCGATTGTAGGCGGCGCGCCCAACCGCGTCGGGCGGCCCGCACACGCAGCCGGGTCCTACTTGCCCTGCCTGGCCTCGTCGTCCAGGGCCTTTTGCACAGCCTTGTAGAAAACCTCGCGCGCCTGGCTGGTCTTGGGGTCGCTGGCGCCACCCGCCCAGTTGGCATTGGAGGCAATCACCAGCTTGCGCGCCGGGTCGATGAAGATGCCCTGGCCAAAGATGCCGCGCGCGGCAAAGCTGCCATCGTCATACGTCCACCACTGGTAGCCGTACCCGCGGCCCGGCTGGCCGATATCGGCGCGCTTGCTGGTGGCCTGCTGCAGCCAGCCGTCGGGCACGGTGCGCTGGCCGCCGGCCACGGCACCGTCCAGGATGAACATCCCGAAGCGGGCGTAATCGCGCGTGGCCGCCTGGATGCAACAGCCGCTGATCTCCTGGCCCGTCTTGTTCAGGATCCAGGTGGCCTGCTGCTCCATGCCGGCGGGCTTCCAGATTTTTTCCTCCAGGTACTGCGACAGTGGCTTGCCCGTGGCATGGCTCAGCAGAATGCCCACCAGGTTGGTCTCGCCCGTGCTGTACAGCCAGCGCTCACCGGCGGGCGCCTCGCGCGGCAGCTTGCGCAGGTAGCTCACCAGCGCATCCACGCCGGGCTCGTCGGGCTTGTGGTTGTTGAACTGCGCCACGTCCGAGTTCGGGTCGCTGTAGTTCTCGTTCCAGCGCACGCCCGACGTCATGGTGAGCAGCTGCCGCACGCTGACATCGTCGTACGCCGAGCCCTTCATCTGCGGGATGTAGGTGCTGACCTTGTCGTCCATGCTCCTGATGTGGCCGTCTGCAATGGCCGCGCCCACCAGGGTGGATGTGAACGACTTGGCCACCGAAAAGCTGGTCCACCGCCCGTCGGCGCCAAAGTCCAGCCCGTAGCGCTCCAGGCGCAGCTTGCCGTCGTGCACGATCAGCAGCGCGCTGCTGCGCTGGTCGGCCATGTAGGCGTCGATGTCGGGCAGGGTCTTGATGGGAGCGCCCGCGGGCAGCGGGCGTGGTGTGCTGCTGGCCTCCACCACACGCCACTTGGCCAGCAGCGATATGCGGTCGAGCGCGCGAAAGGCCGCGTCGCGCTGCGGCACGTTCCAGAAGAGCAGGTCGCGGTTGGTCGGTACGGTCTTGAGCAAACCACGGGTTTCCTTGTCCAGACTGAACCAGCCCACGGTGCCCGCCACGGCCAGGGCCAGCAAGGTGCCCAGTGCAATTTTCGGTAAAGGCTTCAAGGTGTCACTCCATCGGCAAAGCAAAACAGGCAGCGATTGAACTCCAACGCAGCCCGTGAGGCGCAGCGGGCAAACCCGGGCTGCGTGGGCGGCAGCAGACCGGGGGCGTGGGCTCCCGGGTGCGCCAGGCCTGCCGGGCTGGAAGGCTTTGGTCTCTGTGCACAATCCGTGCATGACTGACAAAAAGACCCTGGTGCTGGTGGACGGCTCCAGCTACCTCTACCGCGCCTTCCATGCCATGCCCGACCTGCGGGCCGTGCCGGGCGACCCCACCAGCCCAGCCACGGGTGCCATTCGCGGCATGATCAACATGATGCAGGCCATGCGCAAAGAGGTGACCGCCGACTACGCCGTCTGCGTGTTCGACGCCAGCGGCCCCACCTTCCGCGATGCCCTGTACACCGAATACAAGGCCACGCGCTCGCCCATGCCCGACGACCTGCGCAGCCAGATCGAGCCCATCCACCAGGTGGTGGACCTGCTGGGCTGGAAGGTGGTGGCCGTGCCCGGCGTAGAGGCCGACGACGTCATCGCCACCATGGCCCACATGGCGGCCGCACAGGGCATCGAGGTCATCGTGTCCAGCGGCGACAAGGATTTGAGCCAGCTGGTCAACGAGCACATCACCATCATTGACACCATGAGCGGCAAGCGCCGCGATGTGGCAGGCGTGACGGCAGAGTTTGGCGTGCCACCCACGCTGATGGTGGACTACCAGGCGCTGGTGGGCGACACCGTGGACAATGTGCCCGGCGTGACCAAGGTGGGCCCCAAGACGGCCGCCAAGTGGCTGGAAGAATATGGCTCGCTCGACAACCTGATGGCCAACGCCGACGCCATCAAGGGCGTGGCGGGCAACAACCTGCGCGAAGCCATTGCCAGCGGCCAGCTGGCCCTGAGCCGTCAGCTCGTCACCATGAAGACTGACTGCGCGCTGTCCGACTACATCCCCGGCCTGCCCGCGTTTGACGACATCACGCTGGACGCGCCAGACAACGCTGGCCTGCTGCCGTTTTACGAAAAATACGGCTTCAAGGGCCTGGCCAGTGCCATCAAGGGTGCTGCGGCCCCCGCCGCTACAGCCCCCACCGTCGCCATGCCCGGCCAAAGCGGTGATCTGTTTGCCGACCACTCCGCCAGCACCGTGGCCGAAGAAGTCCAGCACCGCACGGTGGTGTACGACACCATCCTCAACTGGGCCGACTTTGACCAGTGGCTGGAGCGACTGCACAAGGCCCCGCTGGCGGCGATCGACACCGAGACCGATTCGCTGGACGAAATGCGCGCGCAAATCGTCGGCATCAGCTTCAGCGTGCAGCCCGGCGAGGCCGCCTACATCCCCTTGCGCCACGAAGGCCCCGATGCCCCCGCGCAACTGCCGTTGGATGAAGTGCTCGCCCGCCTCAAGCCCTGGCTGGAGGACCCCAAGCACCTCAAGCTGGGCCAGCACATCAAGTACGACCGCCATGTGTTCGCCAACCACGGCATCGAAGTGCAGGGCTACGCGCACGACACCATGCTGCAAAGCTACGTGCTCGAAGTGCACAAGCCCCACAACCTGACCAGCCTGGCCGAGCGCCACACCGGCCGCAAAGGCATCACCTACGAAGACCTGTGTGGCAAAGGCGCGCACCAGATCCCGTTTGCGCAAGTGCCGGTGGACAAGGCCGCCGCCTACTCGTGCGAAGACTCCGACCAGACGCTGGACGTGCACAACGCCCTGTGGCCGCTGCTGCAGGTGGATGACAAGCTGCGCTTCATCTACGAGCTGGAGATTGCGAGCAGCGAGGCCCTGTACCGCATCGAACGCAACGGCGTGCTGATTGACGCACCCACGCTGGCCGCCCAAAGCCACGAGCTGGGCCAGCGCATCCTGCAGCTTGAAACCGAGGCGTACGAGATTGCAGGCCAGCCCTTCAACCTGAGCAGCCCCAAGCAGCTGGGCGAAATCTTCTTCGACAAGCTGGGCATGCCGGTTGTGAAGAAGACCGCCACTGGCGCCCGCAGCACCGACGAAGAAGTGCTGGAAAAACTGGCCGAGGACTACCCCCTGCCCGCCAAGCTGCTGGAGCACCGCAGCCTGGTCAAGCTCAAAGGCACCTACACCGACAAGCTGGCACAGCTGGCCCTGCCGCGCACCGGCCGCGTTCACACCCACTACGCGCAGGCTGTTGCCGTCACGGGCCGCTTGTCCAGCAACGACCCCAACCTGCAGAACATCCCCATCCGCACCCCCGAAGGCCGCCGCGTGCGCGAGGCTTTCGTCGCCCCCGCAGGCCGCGTGATTGCCAGCGCCGACTACTCCCAGATCGAGCTGCGCATCATGGCCCACCTCAGCGGCGACCACTCGCTGCTGCACGCCTTCCACGCCGGGCTGGACGTGCACCGCGCCACCGCTGCCGAAGTGTTTGGGGTGGAAGTGGACCAGGTCACCAGCGAGCAACGCCGCTACGCCAAGGTCATCAACTTTGGCCTGATCTACGGCATGAGCAGCTTTGGCCTGGCCAAGAACTTAGGCATCGAGACCAAGGCCGCTGCCGCCTATATCGACAAATACTTCCAGCGCTACCCCGGCGTGAAGCAGTACATGGACGACACCAAGGCCGCCGCCAAATCCATGGGCTATGTCGAAACCGTGTTTGGCCGCCGCCTGTACCTGCCCGAAATCAACTCCCCCAACGGCCCCCGCCGCGCCGGGGCCGAGCGCGCCGCCATCAACGCGCCCATGCAGGGCACGGCAGCCGACCTCATCAAGCTGGCCATGGTGGCCGTGCAAAAAGAGCTGGACGCCCACAAGCCAGACATCCAAATGATCATGCAGGTGCACGACGAACTGGTGTTCGAACTGCCCGAGGGCGAGGTGGACTGGCTCAAGGCCCACATCCCGCGCCTGATGGCAGAGGTGGCGGCGCTGAAGGTGCCGTTACTGGCGGAAGTGGGGGTGGGGGCTAATTGGGATAAGGCGCATTGAGTTGGTGAGTGCGCTCGTTGCAAGCCAGATAGCAAAACTACGTGCGAGACTTATTGTGGGAATAAATGCGTTACGTTGGGCCAGATGTCCATGACGGCGAACTGTCACGAGCTATGGCTTCAGCTCCCCGTCCTGATGGACTTGCCTGGAATTTCTCCTCGGCAGGACCGGTCAGCGCAAGCAAGAAGCGACTTCCTAGATGCGCTGGGATCTTCTCTGCCATTGTTGGAGCCCACCGTATCGGAGTGCAGTGGGACTTTGAGTCATCCACCAGAAGCAGTGCTGGAAGCGTTTCAACTGCAATCTCCAGGTCTATCTTTGAAAGATGATTGCTTCGTCCGAATTCAAGCTAAATCTGAGGTGATGATCCCCGATGAGCCAATGCCACACTCGATCCCGCGAGAATCTTTAGCGCAGCTCATCGGTGCATCAAACCTGCGCGATGCAATGTCGCGGATGCTTGTACTCACTGAGCTTGCCTATCCCAGTCTGATCGCCGTCGACGCAGGTCACGTCGTTGGACCCACTGTTGGTACGACCAGACGTCTGGAGAAACGGCCCTTGTATTGCCTTGGCGAAGACTCCGAGCCAAAGCTTGAATGGCCGCAACTGCAGACCCTTACCTGCAAGGAGGTCGTCGGTTGGGCAGTGAAGGCTGGATACGATCAAGAGGGTGTAGCGAAAGGCCGCGTGCATCGAGCGTTCGCTGCTTTTACTCACTGTGTTGGGCTCTCAGATGGTCGTCTGGGTGAGGTTCTTTTTCGGTCAATGCAAGGGTTAGAAGCCTTCTATTGCGATGGGAACGGCGATCTTAGAAAACAGCTGGATGAAAAGTCTCAGCTATGGCTGGGAAGGATGTCAGCCGGAAACATGAGCATCGGCAAGCTTTACGAGCAGCGCTCAAAGGTCGTCCACGGAAGTGCCTCAATCTTATATTGGCCAGAGATTTTCGATGCCACGCCCGGCTTTTCTGAAGTGGAGTCAACGCTCTCAGCTGCCGCAGGCTATGCACTACGACTCCTTGTTGCCACTCTTCAAAAGGCAATTCGGCATGGTGTTCACGAAGTCACATGGTCTTACTCGGTGGCAACGGATGCCAACTGATCCAAAGTTCGCCATCGTGCGTTCACCCCGATCAAGGCTTGTTTCAACCCTATAGCGAAATTAATTTAGCGACCTCTGGCCCAACGCCAGCTTTCTACTCTCAGTATGGAGTTCTGAATGCCCGACCCCACCCCCTACACCCCCCCCGCCATCTGGCAATGGAACAAGGAAAACGGCGGCCAGTTCGCCAGCATCAACCGGCCCATTGCCGGTGCCACGCACGACAAGGAGCTGCCCGTGGGCCGCCACCCGCTGCAGCTGTACTCGCTCGGCACGCCCAACGGCGTGAAAGTCACTGTCATGCTGGAAGAGTTGCTGGCCCAGGGCCACAGCGGCGCGGAGTACGACGCGTGGCTGATCCGCATCAACGAGGGCGAGCAGTTCGGCAGCGGGTTCGTGTCGGTGAACCCCAACTCCAAGATCCCCGCGCTGCTGGACCGCACCGACCCCGCCAACCCGGTGCGGGTGTTCGAGTCCGGCGCCATCCTGATGTACCTGGCCGAGAAGTTCGGCAGCGCCTTCTTGCCCAAAGACGGCGCGGCGCGGGCCGAGTGCCTGTCGTGGCTGTTCTGGCAGATGGGCAGTGCGCCGTTTGTGGGCGGCGGGTTTGGGCATTTTTATGCCTACGCGCCGGTCAAGATCGAGTACGCGATTGACCGCTATGCGATGGAAACCAAGCGCCAGCTCGATGTGCTGAACCAGCGCCTGGCCGTGACCGAGTACGTGGCGGGCAATGAGTACACGGTGGCGGATATTGCAATCTGGCCCTGGTATGGCTTGCTGGTGAAAGGGCAGGCCTACAACGCGGGCGAGTTTTTGCAGGTGCATGAATACACGCATGTGGTGCGCTGGGCCGAACAGGTGGCCAGGCGCCCGGCGGTGCAGCGTGGGCGCAAGGTGAACCGGGTGCAGGGCGACCTGGCCAGCCAGTTGCGCGAGCGGCATGAGGCCAGCGACTTTGATAGCAAGACGCAGGACAAGATCGAGGCGGTGGCGGCAGTTTCTTCATCGCCCGCTCCATGATGGCTTTGCAAGGCGACCCCATGGTCACCCTCTACGACTGCGCCACCGCGCCCAGCCCGCGCCGCGCGCGCATCCTGCTGGCAGAAAAGGGTGTGGCCCACAGCACCGTGCAGGTGGACTTGCGCAGCGGTGAACAACTGGGCGAGGCCTACCGCCAGATCAACCCGCAGTGCACGGTGCCCGCGCTGCGCACGGACGACGGTTTGCTGCTGACCGACAACGCGGCCATCACCGCGTATGTCGAGGCGCGCTACCCGCAGCCTGCATTGCTGGGTGAGACGCCTGCCGAAAAGGCCGAGATTGCGAGCTGGAACTGGCGCATGGAGTTCGAGGGCCTGTTGGCCATTGCCGAGGCGTTGCGCAACAGCGCGCCCGCCATGGCCAACCGGGCGCTGCCGGGTGCGGTGGACTACCCGCAGATTCCGGCGCTGGCCGAGCGTGGGCTCGTGCGTGTGGGGCAGTTTTTCCACCTGCTCAACGAGCGCCTGGCGGGACGCGACTTCATTGCCACCGACCGCTTCAGCGTGGCCGACATCACGGCCGTGGTGGCGGTGGACTTTGCGCGGGTGGTCAAGCACAAGCCCGGCGAGCAACACCCGCACTTGCTGCGCTGGCGTGCGGCCATGGCGCAGCGGCCGTCAATGGCGTTGTAGGGCGCGGCGCTATGCGCCAGAACCTTGGGTGCTATTAAAATAATAGTTATAAAGCATTATGCAGCAAGCCATGGCGGCCTTTTTTTGCTCAAAATGATGCCCGACGGGGCAGCTGGAGCCGCCCGCCCTGCATGCGCCGGCTGTCTGCTGCACTGCGCGCACCCAGCTCCGGTGCACGCCGAGCCGGCTCGCAGGGTCGCCGCAGCCTGACGGTGCAATGGGCAGATTCAGCAATTGCGCGCTCGGCCCATTCCTTGCATCTTTAGAACCTGTTCAATGTCTTTTTGGGGATCGCATTGGAGTGCAATCGGGATGAGTGGATGCGCCGGATGCGCCGCATGGGCTCATGCCCATGCAAGCAGCCGGGGCGTTCAATCACCCGATTTCACTTCAACCCTGCGGGCAAGTGCCTTGTCGGGCGGTCTGCGGCGTTGCGGCGCTTGCCAATAGCCGAGCTATTGGCCGCGCGCCGCGCCTAGCATCCCATCCCGGCAAGGCACTTGTGCGACCCTAAAAAGACATTTAACAGGTTCTTAGCCCATGCGCCTTCGCCACATTGAAGTTTTCAACGCCGTCATGCTCACCGGCAGTGTGAGCGCGGCGGCCCGCCTGATCAACGTCACGCAGCCTGCGGTCAGCCGCATCCTGGCGCATGCCGAATTGCAGCTGGGCTTTCCGCTGTTCCATCGGCTCAAGGGCAAGCTGGTGCCCACCACCGAGGCGCAAACCCTCTACCCGCACATCGAGCGGCTGTTCACCCAGCTCGACGATGTGCAGCGCCTGGCCAAGAGCCTCAAGGGCGACCAGCGCGAGGGCGAGCTGCACATCCTGAGCGTGCTGGCTCTCAGCTACGAGGTGCTGCCGCGCGCGCTGCGGTTCTTCCGGCAAAAACATCCCGATGTGAAGATCACCATCGACGCACTGCACTCGCCGCAGATCGTGTCGGCCCTGGTGCTGCAGGAGGCCGACGTGGGCTTTGTGTTCAGCGCCATCGCGCACCCCGCGCTCACGCAGGAGCACCTGGCCGATGGCCGGATGGTGTGCGTGGCGCCCAAGGGCATGCTGGCGTCTGCGCTCGTCGATGCGGGCGTGGTGCACCTGGCGGACCTGGGCGATACGCCGGTGGTGCATCTGGATGTACGCGACCCCATCGGCACGGTGGTCAGCCACGCCTGCCGCGAGGCCGGGGTGGGCCTGCAGACCGCCATCACGGTGCAGACGTACCACGCCGCGCTGGCGCTGGCGCACCACGGCCATGCGGTGGCGGTGGTGGATACCTGCACGGCTGCGTCGGCCGACCGCAGCAAGGTCGATGTGCTGGCGCTCGCGCCGCACATTGCCGTGCCAATCAAGTCATTGCGCACCGTGAACCGGCCCAGCTCGCTGCTGGCCAGCGCCATGACGCAGTGCATGCGCCGCGCCGTGGTGGAGACGATGGAGTCGGTAGGCCTGCGCGACGCCGAATAGGGCGCTGGTTCGGGCGGGTTCCAAAGGCCTTCAACCGTTCACGCTGAGCTGGTCGAAGCGCCGCGCGGTGCTTCAACCTTCCGGCAAAGCTCAGGGCTGGCAAACTCAGCCCCAACCGGGTATGACGTTCAAGGCTGCCAGGTCAACATCGCTGGCTGCCAACGGTGTGCACCAGCATCAAGCCGCTGGCGCAATCATTTCGGCCACCTGCGCGGCCGTGCCGAAGGCCAGCGTAAAGCCCAGCGCGCCGTGGCCGGTGTTGAGCAGCAGGTTGGCCGGTGCACCCGGGTGCCGCCCCACCAGCGGCACGCCCGTGGGTGTGGCGGGGCGCATGCCTGTCCAGGGGTGCATGTCCGTGAACGTGCTGCAGCCCGGGAACAGCGCCTGGGTGGCCTCGCGCAGGCTGTGGATGCGCGCGGGCGGAATGCGGTCGTCATGCCCCACCAGCTCGGCCATGCCCGCCACGCGCAGGCGCTGGCCGATGCGCGCAAACACCACCTTGCGGGCGGCGTCGGTCACGTTGACGCGCGGCGCTGCGCCGGGCGCGCCGGTGGTGTCGAGCGTGATGCTGTAGCCCTTGAGCGGGTAAATCGGCAGCCGAAACCCCAGCGTCTGCGCCACCGCGTGGCTGGCGCTGCCCAGGGCCAGCACAAACTGCTGCGCCTCGATGTCGCCCACGCTGGTCCTGACGGCGGTGATGCGCTGCGCAGCCCCCACAAAGCCCTGTGCAAAGCCCAGCACGCGCGCGCCCAGCACAAAGCGCACACCGCGCGCGGCCAGCCGCTTTTGCAGGCCCTGGCACACGGCCAGGCAGTCGGCAGCGCATTCGCTGGGGGTGTAGATGGCGCCTGCAATGTGGGGCTGGTAGTGGGCAAGGGCCGGTTCGATGTCTGCGCACTGCTGGGCCGAAACCGCCTGCTGTGCGCTGCCCCAGGGGCGCTGCAGTTCCATCTGCCGGCGTGCGGCATCCAGGCCCGCGGGCGTGTCGTACAGCACCAGCTTGCCGGTGCGCGAGAAGTCGCACTCCATCTGCTCGGCCTGCAGCATGGCCTCAAAGCCGTGGCGGCTCAGCGCGGCCAGCGCCAGCAGGCGCTCGGTGCTGCGCTCCGACGTGCTTTGGTTGCAGGCCCGCAAGAATTCAATGCCCCAGCGCCACTGGTGGGTGTCCCATTGCGGGCGCAGCTTGAGGGGCGAGCGGGGCGACAGCAGCAGCTTGGGCAGCTGGCGCCAGATGCTGGCATCTGCCAGGGGCTGCACATAGCTGTAGCTCAGCTGCGCGCCGTTGCCGCCGCTGGCGCCAGCACCGGGCTGGGCCTGGTCGATCACGGTGACCTGCATGCCGCGCTGCGCCAGGGCATACGCGGTGGCCAGGCCGACGATGCCTGCGCCGAGGACACATACCTGCATGTTGTGATGTTGCGTAGTGGTTGGGGTGACACCCAATGTAGGGTGCAGGCAGGTCCGTGAACAATGCCAATGCAATGCGCACCCATGCTGCCAGGTTATGGCTGTGCCTGGCGGCGTTGCAATGCGTTGCGAGGCATGCTCCTTTGGGCGCACAGGGGGACGCGGCTGGCGGTGCTTGCGGCGATGGCGGCGATGGCCGGCAGTGAAAAAAGGCACCGCGCTGGTGCGATGCGGCGCACCAGATTGGCGGCATAACTTTTCGTCATGGCCACCCCGTGCAAATGAATTGTTCAAGCGCGGCGCGAATTTCTACAGTGCCCCTGCGTTCCGGTTTTTCAGATCATCCACCTGCATTTTTTCCGCAAAGGGATTCGCATGAAGCTCTCCGCAGTCACCTCCGCCGCCATCGTTGCCACCGGCCTTCTGGCCAGCACGCTGGCCAGTGCCGACACCCTCAAGAAGATTGCCGATTCCGGCAAGATCACGCTGGCTTACCGCGAGTCGTCGGTGCCGTTCAGTTACCTGTCGGGCCCCGGCGCGCCGGTGGGCTTTGCGGTAGACATCTCCAACGCGGTGGTCGACGCCGTGAAAAAGCGCCTGAACAACCCGGCCATCAAGGTCGATCTGCAGGCGGTCACGTCGGCCAACCGCATTCCGCTGCTGACCAACGGCACGATTGATCTGGAGTGCGGCTCCACCACCAACAACAGCGTGCGTGGCAAGGACGTGCAGTTCGCCATCAACCACTTCTACACCGGCACGCGCCTGCTCACCAAGAAGTCGTCGGGCGTGAAGAACTACGCCGACCTGGCCAAGAAGAAGGTGGCCAGCACCTCGGGAACCACCAACGCGCAGGTGATCCGCAAGTACAACCGGGACATGAATCTGGACATGGACATCGTGCTGGGCAAGGACCACGACGATTCCCTGCTGCTGGTGGACAGCGGCCGCGCTGAGGCGTTTGCCATGGACGACATCCTGCTGTTTGGCCTGATGGGCAACGCCCGCAACCCCGCCGACTGGGTGGTGGTGGGCGACTCGCTGCAGGTGGAGCCCTACGCCTGCATGATGCGCAAGGACGACCCGCAGTTCCAGGCGCTGGTCAATGGTGTGATCGGCGGGATGATGAAGTCGGGCGACTTCGAGAAGCTCTACAACAAGTGGTTCATGTCGCCGATTCCGCCGCGCGGCCAGAACCTGAACCTGGCCATGAGCAAGGAGCTGCGCGAGAACCTGGTGGCGCAGAGCGACAAGCCTGCACAGTAGGCCGGGGAACGCATGTCTTTTGCGACCGCAAGCCACCTGCCCACCCCGCAGGTGGTGGGAATCCTGGGCGGCATGGGCCCGGCGGCGGGGGCTGACTTTGTACGGCTGTTCGTGCAGGCCTGCACCGCGCGCATGGAGGCGCTGGGCATTCCGGTGCACGACCAGGCCTACCCCGAGCACTGGTTGGCACAGGTGCCCATACCCGACCGCACCGCCGCGCTGCATGACACGCGCCCCGGCGCGCACCAGCCCGCAGACCCGATGCTGCAGGCCACCGGCCGGCTGGCGGCGCTGGGGGCGCGCGTGGTGGCCATTGCCTGCAACACCGCGCACGCCTGGCACGGCATCCTGCAGCAGCGGTTTCCGCAGATGCTGGTGCTGCACGGGGTGCAGGAGGTGGTGGCCGACCTGTCGGCCCGCGGGGTGCGCGGCGTGGGGCTGCTGGCCACGCGCGGGGCGTACGACGCAGGCCTGTACCAGCGCGAGCTGGAGCGTGCGCGCATCGACTGCTTTGTGCCGCAAGACCACGAGCAGGAGCAGCTGATGCAGGGCATCTACGACGGCGTGAAGGCGGGCAACTACCCGCTGGCGCGCCAGCGCTTCGAGGCGGTGGCGATTGCGCTGCACGAGCGCTATGGTGTGTCCACCCTGATCATGGGCTGCACCGAGATCCCACTGGCTCTGTCGGAGCAGCCGCGCCTGCAGGGCATGGCACTGGTGAACCCGTCGGTAGTACTGGCGTCGGCCCTGGCCCATCACGCGTACGGCGCCACGGCACCGGCATTCTGAGGCTGCCCGCGTGTGGGGGGGGCTTGCGCGCGGGCAGCTGCTTTTTGACATGACCACCTGGCTTGCCCGGGTGGCAATCTTTAGATCGGGGTAAAGCCATGACATCCAGGATGGCGCGGGTAAAACCGCGTTGGGGCGCAAAGGCCCTGGCGGCAATCTGCGGCCTGCTGCTGACCGCCGCCATGTCGGCCGTGGCCCAGCCCGCGCCGCCTGCCGCGGCCTCCCCGGCAGCGGGCGCAACGCTGCAGCGCATTCAGGCCACGGGCACGGTGGTGATCGGCCACCGCGAGTCTTCGCTGCCCATGTCGTACGTGGCCAACGGGGTGCCAATGGGCTACAGCGTGGATGTGTGCCAGCACATTGCCCAGGCCCTGGGCCGGCACCTCAAGCTGCGCGAGGTGCGCACCACCTACCGCATGGTCACCTCCAGCACCCGCTTCGATGCGATTGAAAAGGGTGAGGTGGACCTGGAGTGCGGCTCCACCACCAACACGGCCGCGCGCCGACAGCGCGTGGCGTTCACCATTTCGCACTTCATTGCTTCGTCGCGCATCGTGGTGCTCAGCAGCAAGCCGTATGAGCGCATCGAGGACCTGGAAGGCAAGGTGCTGGCGTCCACCGCCGGCACCACCAACATCGACTCGCTGGCGCGCGAAGCGGTCAACAAGTCGGTGCGTGTGCGCATCGAACCCGCCAAAGACCATGCCGAAGGCTTTGGCTGGGTGGTGAGCGGCAAGGTGGATGGCTTTGCGATGGACGACGTGCTGCTGTTCGGCCTGCGCGCCAGCCACTCACGGCCCGCGGACCTGAAGGTCATCGGCAAGCCCATGACCATCGAGCCCTATGCGGTGGCGTTCGAGCGCAACAACGCAGAGCTCAAGGCGGTGGTGGATGCCGAGCTGCGCCGCCTGATCCAGACACGCGAGCTGCACCGTCTGTATGACAAGTGGTTCACCCAGCCGATCCCGCCGCAGGGCATCAACCTGGGCATGCGCATGCCGCACCTGCTGGTGGACTCGCTCAAATACCCGTCGGACTACGTGCCGCAATAGGGGCGGCGGCCGCGACCGGGGGCGCGTGCGGGCGCTTACCGCCAGGCCGTGGCCACCAGCTGGCTGTAGTGCACGCCCTTGCGCCCCAGCAGCTGCTCGAACGCCGCCGGGTCGCCCACGTTGTCGCTGCCCAGCATGGTCAGCGTTTCGGTGCACCAGGGCACGCTGGGCACCAGGTCGCCCATGCGGGCGCTGAGCTGGGTGAGCGGGTCGGGCAGGCGGAACACGGTGGCGGGGCTGCTGCCCAGTTGCTGGCGCAGGCTGGCAATGAAGGCGCCCATGGGCAGCGCCTCGGGCCCCGTGCATTCGATGACGCCTTCGGTGGCCAGGTGCGGGCCCAGCAGGGCGGTGATGGCGGCCGCCAGGTCGTGCACCGACACGGGCTGCACGCGGGCTGTGAGCATGGGCCCGGGGAACAGCGCCAGCGGCAGGCGCGCCAGGTTCATGAACAGCGCGCTGCTGTCACCGCCCTTGCCAAACACCACACTGGGCCGCAGCACGGCCGGGCTGATGGCGGCGCCTTGCGTGCGCAGGCCCAGCAGGTGCTCGTCGGCAGCGAGCTTGGTGCGGGCGTAGCGGGTGCTGCTGCCCACAATGCCCAGGGCCGACACATGCACCACGCGGCGCACGCCGGCCTGCACGCAGGCGTCAAACAGGGCAATGGGCGTGTGCTGGTGCACGGCGTCGATGGGGCGGGCGCGGGTGTCGCGCAGCACGCCCACGGTGTTGACCACTGCGTCAATGCCTTGCAGCCGTGGCAGCCACGCAGCGGTGGTGGTGTCGCGGGCAAAGTCCACGGGTACGCGGTTGCCGCCCGCACCATGGCGGGGAGACACGCCTGCCACCACGGTGTGCCCGGCCTGCTCCAGTGCCTGGGTGACGGTCTTGCCGATGAAGCCGGCGGAGCCAGTAAGAAATACACGCATGTGAAAAGCCTCGTGGTGAATGCTGCGGCGGAGCCCGGCGGGAGCAGCGGCGGCGGGCGCCAGGCCCCGGGGCAACGCGCCGGCCCGGCAAGCGGTGCGCCAGGCGTCCGCCGTGAAATGCAGTGTGCCAGAGGGCTGGCGCGCAGCGGGGCGGCTGCGGTCAATGTCCCCGCAGGGCCGTGCCGAGGCAGGGATGCGGCGCGGTCGAGAGGCTGGTTCAGCGTTGCCTGAAGCACCGCGCAGGGGCCTGCGGTGCGCCGGGGTCTGCCGGTTCCGGCATGCGTTGTGCTTGCCCACCCGCTGCTGCGGTCATGGCTGCGCGAGAATGCCGGGCAGGGCAGCTGCGTGCCGTGCCGCGAATGCCCGCGCCGACGCTGCCCTGCAACCACCCTGTCTGCTTCCTGCCAGCCCCTTCCTTTTCCTCGGAGAACCGCCATGCTCGACCAAGATCTTCATTCCGACGCCCGCGCCCTCCTGCCGGGCAGTACCACCGAAGCGGGCCCCACGCGGCGCACGGCGCTGCAGGTGGCGCTGGGGGTGGGCTATGCGGCCGCGGCCGCCCCCGTGATGGCGCAGACCGCCATCGCCACCCCGGCCGACGGCCTGACGGCGGGGGAGGTGAGCTTCATGGTCAACGGCTTCAAGGTGCCGGCCTACCGCGCCGCGCCTGCGGGCAAGACGGGCCTGCCCGTGGTGCTGGTCATCCAGGAAATCTTTGGCGTGCATGAATACATCGCCGACACCTGCCGCCGCTTTGCCAAGGCCGGCTACCTGGCCATTGCGCCGCAGCTGTACGCCCGCCAGGGCGACCCCGCCCAGTACACCGAAGTGGCCAAGCTCATGGCCGAAATCGTCTCCAAGGTGCCCGATGCCCAGGTGATGGCCGACCTGGACGCCACCGTGCAGTGGGCCGTGGCCAACGGCGGTGACGCCGCCCGCGTAGGCGTGACCGGCTTTTGCTGGGGTGGCCGCATCACCTGGCTGTATGCCGCCCACGGGCCGGTGAAGGCGGGGGTGGCCTGGTACGGGCGCCTGGTGGGCCAGCCCAGCGACCTCACGCCCAAGCACCCGGTGGACATCCCCCTGATCCTCAAGGCACCGGTGCTCGGTCTGTACGGTGAAAAAGACACCGGCATCCCCCTTGACACGGTTGATAAGATGAAAACAGCCCTGGCCAGCGGTTCGCCGCAGGCCAGGATTTCGGAGTTTGTGGTGTACCCGGATGCGCCCCATGCGTTCCATGCCGACTACCGCGCCAGCTTCCGCAAAGAAGCCGCAGAAGACGGCTGGAAGCGGGCCCTGGCCTGGTTCAAGACGCACGGCGTGGCCTGATGGGGCGCGGCCCGGCTGGCAGCAGGTGCCCCGGGCAGATGCCATGGTCTGTGCATGGGCTGCGGCGGGGCCGTTGCCCGGTGCGGCGCGGTGTGGAGCAGGTGTCCCGCTGCCCACGGGCGCACCTGCAAGCCGAAACACAATATCAACAATAAAAACGGCCTCTGCCGCACTATCTATAAGCGCTTATAGCTATGACTTTAGTAGCAATCATTCTGGCCACGCTGGCCGCGGGCATTGGCAGCGTGTGGGTCGCGGCCCTGCTCATGCGCCTGGGGATGGGCGGGCGCGACGACAGCGCCGTGGGCCCGCAGCACCTGCTGAGCCTGGCGGCCGGTGCGCTGCTGGCCACGGCTTTCATGCACCTGCTGCCCGAAGCGTTCGAGAGCGCGGCCGGTGCGCACGACCTGTTTGCCACCCTGCTGGTGGGCGTGGTGTTTTTCTTTTTGCTCGACAAGGCCGAGCTGTGGCACCACGGGCATGAACACAGCCACCCTGTGCCGGCGGCCCATGCGCATGGACACGACCACGATCACGGCCACGGCCATGCTCACGGACATGGCCACGCCCATGCCCCGCGCGGTGGCGGCTGGTCGGTGCTCACCGGCGACAGCGTGCACTGCTTTGGCGACGGCATCCTGATTGCCTCGGCCTTTCTGGCCGACATGCGGCTGGGCGTGATCGCCGCGGTGTCGGTGCTGGCGCACGAGGTGCCGCACCACATGGGCGACCTGGTGGTGCTGCGCCAGACCAGCCCCAACCGGCGCATGGCGCTCATCAAGGTGTCGCTGGCTGGCGCCGTGACCGCGCTGGGCGGCGTGGCGGGCTACTACCTGGTGGGCCAGCTGCAGGACTTTCTGCCGTACTTTCTGGTGGTGGCTTCCAGCAGCTTTGTGTACGTGGCGCTGGCCGATCTGATCCCGCAGCTGCAAAAGCGCCTCACGGCGCGCGACACGGCGGCCCAGATCGCCTGGCTCATCGCCGGCATGGCGGTGGTCACCATGGTGAGCGGCGTGGCCCACGCCCACTGATCGGCCGGGCTTGACGTGGCTCAAGGCGGCGCGGCGGCAGCGTGCCATGCTGCAGGGATGAGTACCCCCCTTCACACCGCCCCCGCATCGCTGGGCCTGCTGGCCCATCCCACGCGCTTTCTCTTTTTTACCGGCAAGGGCGGCGTGGGCAAGACCTCGCTGTCCACCGCCGCCGCCATTGCGCTGGCCGATGCCGGGCGCAAGGTGCTGCTGGTCAGCACCGATGCAGCGTCCAACCTCGATGAAATGCTGGGCGTGCCGCTGTCCAACCACCCGGTGGCAGTGCCGGGGGTGCCCGGGCTGCACATGCTCAACATCGACCCCGACACCGCCGCCGAGGCCTACCGCCAGCGGGTGATTGCGCAGCTGGAAGCCAGCGCCACGCCGGCCGAGCGCGACACCGTGCGCGAGCAGCTTTCGGGCGCATGCACCACCGAAATCGCGGCGTTTGATGAATTTGCCGCGCTGCTGGCCAGCGAAGGCGATGCGCAGGGCCACGCGTTTGACCATGTGGTGTTTGACACCGCGCCCACCGGCCACACCCTGCGCCTGTTGAGCCTGCCCAAGGCCTGGACCGGCTTCCTGGCGGGCAACGACCGCGGCGCCTCGTGCCTGGGCCCGCACTCCGGGCTCAAGATGCAGGAGGCGCGTTTCAACGCCGCGCTGGCGGCCCTGAGCGACCCGGCCCTGACCACCGTGGTGCTGGTCACCCGCCCCGACCCGCGCCCCATGCAGGAGGCAGCGCGCACGGCGCTGGAGCTGCGCGCCCTGGGCCTGGCCAACCAGCGCCTGGCCATCAACGGCGTGTTCCACGCCAGCCAGCCGGGGCACGATGCCGTGGCCGACGCCATCGAAGCCCTGGGCCGCGAGGCGGTGGGTGCCATGCCCGACGCGCTGGCCCAACTGCCGCGCGACGAGGTGCCGCTGCGCGCGTTTGACACCGTGGGCCTGCCCGCGCTGCGTGCGCTGCTCGGTGGCGGCGCAGTGCCGTTGAAGGTGCCCGCGGCCGCAGCGGGCGCGCCATTGCAGGCAGAGCCCCTTGCGGCCCTGGCCGACGCCCTGGCCGCCAAGGGCCATGGTCTCGTCATGGTGATGGGCAAGGGCGGCGTGGGCAAGACCACGGTGGCCGCCGCGCTGGCCGTGGGCCTGGTGCGGCGCGGGCACAGCGTGCACCTCACCACCACCGACCCGGCCGCCCATGTGCAAAGCCAGCTGGGCGGCAGCCTGCCGGGCCTGAAGGTCGGCCGCATTGACCCGCAGGCCGAAACCCGGGCCTATATCGACAAGATCATGGCCACGCGCGGCAAGGCGCTGGACGACGCGGGCCGCGCCCTGCTGCTGGAAGACCTGCAGTCGCCCTGCACCGAAGAAGTGGCCGTGTTCCACGCCTTCAGCCGCGTGGTGAACGAGGCACGCAGCGCCTTTGTGGTGCTGGACACCGCGCCCACCGGCCACAGCCTGCTGCTGATGGATGCCACGGGCGCGTACCACCGGCAGATGACGCAGCAATACGAAGGCAACGCCAACGCCAAGCACATCATCACCCCGCTGATGCGCCTGCAGGATGCCGACATGACGCACGTCGTCATCGTCACGCTGCCCGAGGTCACGCCCGTGAGCCAGGCCGCCGCCCTGCAGGACGACCTGCGCCGCGCCCGCATCGAGCCCTGGGCCTGGGTCATCAACAAGAGCGTGGCCGCCACCGGCACCACCGACCCGCTGCTGCAGGCCCGCCTGGCGGGCGAACGCCAGCAGGCGGCCCGCATTGCCAATGGCCTGGCGCAGCGCACCTATGTGCTGCCCTGGCTGGCGACGCCGCCCGTGGGGGTGGATGCGCTGGGGAAACTGGTGGCCGAGTCACCGGATGACGGCGCGCCATTCAGCGGCTGAATGCTATTAAAAACATAGCTTTATAGGCAATAAATACGTGCCCTGGAGGCCAAAAAAGGCCTCAAAAACACGGTGTGTGGCCTTGGCGGCGCGTTGTTGCGGCCGCTCCCGGTTTGCAGAGCCCGGCCTGCACCTGCAGGGCTCCCACAGATCAGCGCGCCAGCTCTTCCCGCACCGCCGCCACCTGCCGGCGCGACACGGCCAGCAGCTCGGTCGAGCCCTGCAGGCGCACGGCCCAGCCTTCGCCTTCTTCGGCGTCGTAGTGCTTTTCCAGCGCCCGCACGGCGCGGCGTGCCACCAGGGCGTTGCGGTGAATGCGCAGAAAGCGCGGCGCAAAGCGCGCCTCCAGGTCGCTCAGCGCGCCATCCACGATGTAGCTGCGCGTGGCGGTGCGCACCGTCACGTACTTTTGCTCGGCCTTGAAGTACAGCACCTCGGCCACGGGCAGGCGCTCGGTGCGGCCGCGGTCCTGGATGAGCAGGGTTTCGCCTTCGGGCAGTGCAGCGCTGGCGGCGGTGGGAGCGGGCGGGCGCGTGGTGCGCTGCACCTTGGCAATGGCCTGCAGCAGCCGCTCGCGGCGCACGGGCTTGGTGAGGTAGTCGACGGCGTCCAGCTCAAACGCGCTCACGGCGTGGTCGGCATGGGCCGTCACGAACACGATGGCCGGGGGCTGCGGCAGCGCCTGCATGGCATGGGCCAGCGCCAGGCCGTCCTGCCCGGGCATGTGGATGTCGAGCAGCACCAGGTCAAACCCCTTGCCGCCCGTGGGCCCGAGCAGCGCCAGCGCCTCGGCGGTGTTCGATGCCTCGGCCACCGTGGTGCGCTGCTGGTGCGCGGGCAGCGCGTCGCGGCAGTCGGCCAGCAGGGTGCGCAGGCGGCTGCGGGCCAGGGCTTCGTCGTCAACGATCAGGATGTTCATGGTCGGTCTTCGGCGGATGCGGCGGATGCGGTGGGGGCGGGTGCGGCGCTGCGGCGGCTGCGGCCACCGGCGGGCCGCGGTGCGCTGCGACTGCGGCGGCCAGGCGTTTCGCGGGCTTCGCGCCCGGCGGGCTTGCTCTCGGGGGCGGGCAGGGTGATGCGGACTTCGTACAAGCCGTCGCGCACCCCGGCGCTGAACTCGCCCTGCACGTCGTGCAGCAGCGCCAGCCGGGCGCGCACGTTGGCCAGCGCAATGCCGTGGCCGCGCGGGGTGGTGTCGTCGCCCGTGCCGGGCTTGCCCTCGCGCGTGGGCAGCGTGTTGGTGATGCGCACCACCACGCGGCTGCCGCGCAGCTCGGTCAGCACGCGCAGCCGGCCGCCGCGGTCGCTAGGCTCCACGCCGTGCTTCACGGCGTTTTCCACCAGCGGCTGCAGCAGCAGCGGGGGCAGGCGGGCGTTGTCGGTGCGGGCGTCCAGGTTCCACTGCACCTGCAGGCGCTTGCCAAAACGCACTTCCTCAATGGCCAGGTAGCGGCGCGCCAGCGTGATCTCTTCGGCCAGCGTGACGTATTCGCCCTGCTCCACCAGCGCGTGGCGAAACAGGTCCGACAGGTCTTCCAGCAGCGACTCGGCCTTGGCTGGCTCTTCGCGCACCAGGGCTATGGCGCTGTTGAGGGTGTTGAACAAAAAGTGCGGGCGTATGCGCGACTGCAGCTCGGTCAGCCGCGCCGTGGTGGCCGCTGGCGTGCGGCCGCGGGCGCGCAGCACCAGGGCGGCCACCAGCAGGGCTGCCAGCAGCGCGCCCGTGGCCGCGCTGGCCACCCACGGCGGCGAAGAGGTGGTGCCCACCAGGGCAAGCATGCCGCAGGCATACGTCCCGGCCAGGGCGCCCAGCACCACGCCCGCGGCGTACTGCTGCGCCGTTTCCAGGCGCTGCAGCCAGGTCTTGAGGCTGCAGGCCGTGACCAGCCAGACCAGCGTGGCGGGCAGCGCGCCGCCGGTCAGCAGCGCCAGCGTGGCCAGCCATTCCACCGGGCTGGGCGACACATAGAGCGCGCCCACGCCGAGCACCGCCTCGACAAAAAGCACCGCCCGCAGCACCACGCCCACATGGCAGGCATCGAACACCAGGGCCCGGCCACGGGGCGGACCGACGTGCCGGTACGGCTTGCCCGGGGGGGGCAAATCGGGCGGCAGGGGCTGGGTCGATAAAATTTGGCTGTTATGCATTGCGGCATCCGGGCAGTCCGGGTGTCTGAACCTCCGGATTATTGCCCTCCTTATGTCCAAAGCCCAAGCCACCGGCAACGCGCCTGCGCCGTCCCACAACCAGCTCGACACCAAGGCCCAGGCCTGGTCGGCGCTGTTCTCCGAGCCCATGAGCGACCTGGTCAAGCGCTACACCTCCAGCGTGTTCTTCGACAAGCGCCTGTGGCAGGCCGACATCGCGGGCAGCCTGGCGCATGCCGAGATGCTGGCAGCCCAGGGCATCATCAGTGCTGAAGACCACGCATCCATCCAGCGCGGGATGGCCCAGATCACGTCCGAAATAGAAGCAGGCAGCTTCGAGTGGAAGCTGGACCTGGAAGACGTGCACCTGAACATCGAGGCGCGCCTGACCCAGTTGGTGGGCGATGCCGGCAAGCGACTGCACACCGGCCGCAGCCGCAATGACCAGGTGGCCACCGACGTGCGCCTGTGGCTGCGCGGCGAGATCGACCTGATTGCCGATCTGCTCAAGGAACTGCAGGTGTCGCTGGTCGATGTGGCCGAGCAGAATGTGGAGGTGATCCTGCCGGGCTTTACCCACCTGCAGGTGGCCCAGCCGGTGAGTTTTGCGCACCACATGCTGGCGTATGTGGAAATGTTTGCGCGCGACGCCGAGCGCATGCAGGACGTGCGCCGCCGCGTGAATGTGCTGCCGCTTGGCAGCGCAGCCCTGGCTGGCACCACCTACCCGCTGGACCGCGAACGCGTGGCGCGCACGCTGGGCATGGTCGATGCGAATGGCGGCGCCATGGTCTGTCAGAACAGCCTGGACGCCGTGAGCGACCGCGACTTCGCCATCGAATTCACCGCCGCCGCCAGCCTGTGCATGGTGCACGTGAGCCGCCTGGCGGAAGAACTCATCATCTGGATGAGCCAGAACTTCGGCTTCATCAAGATTGCCGACCGCTTCACCACCGGCTCGTCGATCATGCCGCAGAAGAAAAACCCCGACGTGCCCGAGCTGGCCCGCGGCAAGACTGGCCGCGTGGTGGGCCACCTGATGGGCCTGATCACCCTGATGAAGGGCCAGCCCCTGGCCTACAACAAGGACAACCAGGAAGACAAGGAGCCGCTGTTCGACACGGTCGATACCCTCAAGGACACGCTGCGCATCTTTGCCGAGATGGTGGGCGGCCAGATGAACCCCGCCACGGGCAAGAAAGAGGGCGGCATCACCGTGAATGCGCCGGCCATGGAGCAGGCCGCGCTCAAGGGCTACGCCACCGCCACCGACCTGGCCGACTACCTGGTCAAAAAGGGCCTGCCCTTCCGCGACGCCCACGAAACCGTGGCCCACGCCGTGAAGGCCGCCACCACGCACGCGTGCGACCTGTCCGAGCTGCCCTTGGCCGTGCTGCAGGGCTTTCACCCGCAGATCGAAAAGGATGTGTACGAGTGCCTGAGCCTGCGCGGCTCGCTCAACGCCCGCAACACGCTGGGCGGCACCGCGCCGGCTCAGGTGCGTGTGCAACTGGCGCGCCACCGTGCCCGCCTCGCCTGATCACCACGTGTCCCTGTCCCAACGCCCTGGAGTCCCCCCATGAAAAATTCCCGCCGCAGTCTTTTGTCAACCCTGTTGCGTAGCACGGCCGTGCTGGCCACCGCGCTGACCCTGGGCACTGCCTTTGCCCAGTCGGGCAAGCCCATCCGCGTGTTGGTGGGTTTTCCGCCCGGCGGCGGCTCCGACGCCATTGCGCGCCTGCTGTCTGAAAAGCTCAAGAACGAACTGGGCGTGTCGGTGGTGGTGGAAAACCGCCCCGGCGCTGGCGGCCAGATTGCCGCCCAGGCCCTGAAGGCCGCGGCGCCCGATGGCACCACGCTGTTCCTGTCGCACGACCACACCATCTCCATCCTGCCCCAGGTGGTGAAGAATCCGGGGTTTGACCCGGTGCACGACTTCGTGCCCGTGGGCGGCTTTGCCACCTTCGTCAATGCGTTTGCCGTGTCGGGTGGCACACCGGCCAGGTCCTTCAACGACTACGTGGGCTGGGTGCGCACGTCGGGCAGCGGCAAGGGCGCCGTCGGCGTGCCGGCACCGGCCTCCACCCCCGAGTTTCTGGTCAAGCTGGTGGGCCAGAAGTACCAGCTGGACCTGGTGGCCGCACCGTACCGCGGCAGCGCGCCCATGATGGCCGACATGCTGGGCAACCAGATTGCGGCGGGCGTGGGCTCCGTGCCGGACTTCATCGAGAACCATAAGGCCGGCAAGGTGCGCGTGGTGGCCGTGCTGGGCAACAAGCGCCAGGGTGCCATGCCCGATGTGCCCACGTTCGATGAGCTGGGCCTCAAGGGATTTGACGACCTGCCGTACTACGGCATTTACGCACCGGCCGGCACGCCCCAGAAGTTTGTGACCGATTTCTCGGCAGCGCTGTCGCGCGTGGTGGCCATCCCTGAAGTGCGCGACCAGCTCACCGGCATGGGCCTCACCGTGGGCTACATGACGCCCGAGCAGCTGGCCACGCGCCAGGCCGCCTACACCGAGGCCTGGTCGCGCATCATCAAGACCAGCGGCTTCGTCGCGCAGTAAACAGCGCGCCGGGGAGCGCGTCAGGGCGCGGGCCGCAGGGCGGCCTCGCGCTCCCACTGCCGCGTTTGTGCCGCGGCCACAAAGCCCAGGGTATCGGCCGGGTCCAGCAACCCCGCATCGGGCTCGATGCCGCCCGCCTTCAGGATCGCGTGGGTGCCGCGGCTGGCGGCAATGGCCTTCAGGTGCGTGAAGGCATCGCGAAACCAGTCGACCACGGCGCCGTCGCGCGCCAGTGTTTCACCCATCTCGGTGGTCATGACCGCGGCCACGGCATCAAACAGGACCGAGGGCAGGGTGCGGCAGGTGCCGTCTGCCGCCAGGCGGCTTCCATCGCGCAGCACAGCACCCGACACGCGGGGCGCCAGCACTTTCACGGCCGCGCCGGCCTTGTCCAGCGCCTTGCGCAGGTTGGCCACGGTCACGCCATTGCTGCCGTCTGCCACCAGGATGGCTACGCACCGGCCCTGCAGCGTGGGCAGCATGCGGTCGATGGTGCGCAGCGCGGGCGATAGCGCCAGGTCTTGCACCGGCACGGCGGGCACCGGGGGCTCGGGCAGTGCCTGCAGGCCCAGGCCCTCGGCCACCTGCTCGGCCAAACCTTCATCCACTAATCGAATGTGTGCCACCACCGCGTCGCGCACATGCGGGCTGCCCACGCACGAGAGCTGGTGCACCAGGGCCTGCACGGTGTGGGCCTGCTCGGCAGTGCTCTGGCTGCGGTAGAACATGCGCGCCTGGCTGTAGTGGTCGGCAAAGCTTTCGGGTCGGGTACGGCCGTGGGCCTGCGCGCCGTTGGGTTCTGCGGCAGCCACTGGGCGCGTGCCGGCCGACCGGGCCGCGCGCGGCGAGTCGGGCTGCAGGCTGCTGGGCTCGTAGCTCACGCGGCCCTGGGGCGCGTTTACCAGCATGGGGCCGCCCTGCAGCGCGTGGTGGTAAGGGCACTGCGGCGCGTTGATGGGCAACTGCGCATGGTTGGGCCCGCCCAGCCGGGCCAGGTGCGCGTCCAGGTAGGCAAACAGCCGGCCCTGCAACAGCGGGTCGTTGCTGAAGTCGATGCCGGGCGGTACGTTGGCGGGGCTGAAGGCCACCTGCTCGGTGTCGGCAAAAAAGTTGTCGGGCCAGCGGTTGAGCACCATGCGGCCGATGGGCTGCAGGGGCACCAGCTCTTCGGGGATGAGCTTGGTGGCATCGAGGTGGTCGAACGGGAACGCGGCGGCATCCTCTGCGGTGAACAGCTGCACGGAGAGAGTCCATTCGGGGAAGTCGCCCGCCTCGATGGCCTCGAACAGGTCGCGGCGGTGGAAGTCGTTGTCGGCGGCCTGCAGCTTCAGGGCTTCGTCCCACAGCGTGCACTGCAGGCCCAGCCGGGGCCGCCAGTGAAAGCGTGCAAACGTGCTTTCGCCCTGCGCGTTCACCAGCCGGAAGCTGTGCACGCCAAAGCCGTCCATCATGCGCAGGCTGCGGGGCAGGGCGCGGTCGCTCATCAGCCACATCACGCCGTGCAGGGCCTCGGGCATCAGCGACACGAAATCCCAGAAGGTGTCGTGCGCGCTGGTCGCCTGCGGAAAGCCGCGGTCGGGCTCCATCTTGAGTGCGTGGGCCAGGTCGGGGAACTTCATGGCGTCTTGCACCAGGGCCACGGGCAGATTGCTGCCCACCAGGTCCCAGTTGCCTTCGCGGGTATAGAACTTCACGGCAAAGCCGCGCACATCGCGCGGGGTGTCCACCGAGCCTGCGCCGCCCGCCATGGTGGAAAAGCGCGCGAACACGGGCGTCTGCACGCCCGATTCGGTGAGCACCCGCGCCGTGGTGTGCTGGCGCAGCGAGTGCGTCAGCTCAAAGAACCCATGCGCACCCGAGCCGCGCGCAAACACCGTGCGCTCTGCCATGCGCTCGCGGTTGAAGTGCGACAGCTTCTCGCGCAGCACAAAGTCTTCCAGCAGCGTGGGGCCGGGCGCACCGGCACCGCGCAGCGAGTTCTGGTTGTCGGCCACCGGGATGCCCTGCGCAGTGGTCAGCACGGGGTGCTTGCCACCGGCCTGTTGCTGCAGCTCGCCCGCATAGCCGCGGTAGGTGTCGGATGGGATCAGTGAGGTGCCGGCCCCGGTGGAGCGGTGGGCAGGGTTGCGCGGGGCGGGGGAGCGTGGCATGGGGTTCGCAGTCCTGGCAGTTTGGCCGGGTGCGGCCGTGAAATTGACGAAGCCTCCATGGTGGACCCCGGTGGCTGCCCCATGGGTAGGACGCTGTCGCAATGCGCCGTCGTCGTCGCGGCATGGCAATGGCCCCGGCCAACCCCGCTCGTACGGCTTGCCGCAGCTGCAGACGTAAGTGCGTGCAACGCAGGCCCCGTGGGCGGGGCGTTTTGTTACGCTTGCCGCTTCCTGTGGAGGGGAAGCCGTGAACATAAAACAATGGATGTGGGTCAGCGGGCTGATGCTGTTGGCGACTGGCGCACACGCGCTGCAGATCACGGGCTTTTCGCCCCAGGGCGAAGTCGCACGGGTGCGGCAGGTGGTGGCCAAGTTTGATGCCGCTGCCGTGAACTTTGGCGACCCCAAGGCCCCCGCACCACTGTCGGTGAGCTGCAGCGACGCCAGCGCCAGCAAGGGCACCGGCCGCTGGACCAGCGAGCGCGAGTGGGTGTTTGACTTTGAAAACGATCTGCCACCCGGGGTGCGCTGCACCGCCGTGGCAAAGACCGGATTCAAATCGCCTGCTGGGGCAGATCTGGCGGGGGTTAAAAGCTATCAATTCAATAGCGGTGGACCGTTTGTGCAGAACATCCGCCCGGGCACGTACGAGCGCATCGACGAAGAGCAGTTCTTTGTGCTGGAGCTCAACGGGCCTGCCACGCTGGAGAGCATTCGCGCCAGCGTGTGGTGCGTGGCCGATGGCCTGGGCGAGCGCGTGCCTGTGCGCCTGATCGAGGGCGCGCAGCGCGCCGACATTCTCAAGTCACAAGGCCTGGACAAGCGCGCCGCGCAGGCCCCTTTGCAGTTCGCCACGCTGGCCTGCAACCGCCGCCTGGCCTCGGGCTCGCGCATGCAGCTGGTCTTTGGCAAGGGCGTGGCCACGCCCAGCGGCGTGCCCAACGCGGTGGAAAAACGCTTTGCCTTCACCGTGCGCGAGCCGTTTGCTGCCGAGTTCAGCTGCGAGCGCGAGAACGCGCAGGCCGCGTGCCTGCCCATCCGGCCCATGCAGCTGAGCTTCAACGCACCGGTGCCGCGCAAGCTGGCGGCGGGTATCCGCCTGAAGTCGTCCAAGGAGTCCATCAAGCCTGTGATCGCAGGCGCGGCCGAGGGCGCGCAGGCCGATGCGCTGGTCAGCAGCGTGCAGTTTGCCGCGCCGCTGGATGAGAACACCGCCTTCACGCTGGAGCTGCCGCGTGACTTCAAGGACGCCGCGGGCCGTACGCTGCGCAATGCCGACAGCTTTCCGCTGAAGGTAGCCACCGGGGGCATGCCGCCGCTGGCCAAGTTTGCCGCCGCGCCGTTTGGCATCGTCGAGCGGTTTGCCGAGGGGCCCGCGACCGACAACCCGCCCGCACTGTTGCCCGTGACACTGCGCAACGTGGAAGCCGCCCTGCGCGTGCAGGGCCTGCAGGCCGGCGTGCCGTCTGCCGCCGCCGCGCAGCAGGGCAAGGTCAGCACCCTCAGGCCGCAATCTGACGCGGACATCATTGCGTGGTTTCGCAAGGTGCAGCGCTACGACAACTATCTGGTCGATCGCCGCCAGGCACGCCAGGACGTGACCGGCCCGCTGCCCAAGCCCCTCGACAACAACCGTGACCAGGTGCAGTCGCGCATGGTCTCGCTGCTGGCTGGCAAGCCCGGCGTCAGCACCCTGGACCTGCCCAAGCCCGCCAGCAACGACCCGCGGCCCTTCGAGGTGGTGGGCATTCCCCTCGCGCCCGGTTTCCATGTGGTGGAGATCGCATCGCAGCGGCTGGGCCAGTCGCTGCTGGACGAGCGCCATGGCGATGCCCGCACGATGGTGGTGCGCACGTCGGCGCTGGTGACCAACCTGGGCGTGCACTTCAAGCTCGGCCGCGAGAACGCCCTGGTGTGGGTGACCTCGCTCGACAAAGGCCTGCCTCTGCAGGGCGCCATGGTGCGGGTATCAGACTGCCGCGGCAAGGAACTGGCCCAGGCGCTGACGGATGCGCAGGGCGTGGCCCGTGTGGAGGGCCTCTCGTCCGAGCCGCCCGGCTGCAACAACACCGCCGAACAAGACGGCGGCCAGGCCTACTTTGTGAGTGCCCGCCACAAGGGCATGGATGGCGTGGAGGACCTGGCCTTCACCTGGAGCGACTGGCAGCGCGGCATCGAGCCCTGGCGCTTCAATGTGCCCACCAGCCGCATGCCCGTGCCGGACGAACGCGCCCACACCATCTTTGACCGCACGCTGTTCCGCGCAGGCGAAACCGTGTCGATGAAGCACCTGCTGCGCGCCGAAACGCGCCAGGGCTTCGCGCTGCCGCGCTCGCGCCCGGACCAGCTGGTCATCACCCACCTGGGCAGTGGCCAGCAGTTCACGCAGCCGCTGGCGTGGCGCGGCACCCCCACGGGCGGGCTCAGCGCGCAAAGCACCTTTGCCATTCCACCCGCTGCCAAGCTGGGCGTGTACCAGGTGGAGCTGGCGGGCAATGGCACGGTGAATGGCAGCTTTGCGTCGGGCATGTTCCGCGTGGAGGAGTTCCGCCTGCCGGTACTGGAAGGCCGCATTGCGCCCGCCGACAAGAAGGCGCTGGTCAAGGTGCGTTCGGTACCCACCGACGTGCAGATCAACTACGTGTCGGGCGGCGGCGCCGCCAACCTGCCGGTGCGCGTGTCGGCGCTGGTGCGGGGCAAGTACCTGCAGTACGGCGACTACGAGACCTTCAGCTTCAACCCGCCGCGCAAGCGCGACCAGGCCAGCACCGGCAGCGACGATGAAGAGGCCACCGCCGGCCAGGATGCGCGCGTGATTGCCGACAAGCTGCCGCTCACGCTGAACAGGGAAGGTACGGGCAAGGTCACCATTGACAACGTGCCATCGGCCCGGCAGCCGCAGGAGCTGCTGCTGGAGGCCACTTACGCCGACCCCAACGGCGAGGTGCAGACCATCCGCAGCACACAGACGCTGTGGCCCGCTGGCGTGGTGGCCGGCATCAAGACCGAAGGCTGGGTGTCTGCCCGCCAGAAGATCCGCTTCCAGGCGCTGGCGCTGCAGCACAGCGGCAAGCCCGCGGCTGACACATCACTGCAGGTGCAGGCCGTGGCCCGCACCACCACCAGCACGCGCAAGCGCATGGTGGGCGGCTTCTACAGCTACGACAACCAGACCGAAACCAAAGACCTGGGCACGCTGTGCACCGGCAAGAGCGACGCGCGCGGCCTGCTGCTGTGCGAGGCCAAGCTCGACCAGCCCGGCGAGGTGGAACTGGTGGTGACCGCCACCGACAAGGACGGCAACACCAGCGTGGCCGCGTCGTCGGTGTGGGTCACGCGCCAGGGCGAGCTGTGGTTTGGCGGCGAAGACCACGACCGCATGGACCTGCTGGCTGAAAAGAAAAGCTACCAGGCCGGCGAGACCGCCAAGTTCCAGGTGCGCATGCCGTTTCGCTACGCCACGGCCCTGGTGGCGGTGGAGCGCGAGGGCATCATCGACACGCAGGTGGTGCAGCTCAACGGGCAGGACCCGACCGTGAGCCTGAAAGTGCAGCCCGACTGGGGGCCCAACGTGTACGTGAGCGTGCTGGCCCTGCGTGGCCGCCTGCGCGAGGTGCCTTGGTACAGCTTCTTCACCTGGGGCTTCAAGGCCCCGCGCGAGTGGTGGACGTCCTTCTGGTACGAGGGCAAGGAATACCAGGCGCCCACCGCGCTGGTGGATTTGTCCAAGCCTGCCTTCCGCCTGGGCGTGGCCGAGATCCGCGTGGGCACCGAGGCCCACCGCATCGACGTGAAGGTGGCCACCGACAAGGAGAGCTACGCTGTGCGCGGCAAGGCGCAGGTCACCATCACCGCCACGTTGCCCGGGGGCAAGCCCGCTGCCAACGCCGAGGTGGCCGTGGCCGCGGTAGACCAGGCCCTGCTGGAGCTAATGCCCAACACCACCTGGAACCTGCTCGACGCCATGCTGCAGCGGCGCAGCTGGGGTGTGGAGACATCGACCGCGCAGATGGAAATCATCGGCCGCCGGCACTACGGCAAGAAGGCCGTGCCTGCGGGCGGCGGCGGGGGCCGGGCGCAGACGCGCGAGCTGCTCGACACGCTGCTGCTGTGGGAACCCGCGCTCAAGCTCGATGCCAACGGCCAAGCGAAGGTGACGGTGCCCCTGAACGATGCGCTCACCACGTTCAAGATCGTGGCCGTGGCCGATGCGTCCACCGGGCTGTTTGGCACGGGCAGCGCCAGCATTCGCGCCACGCAAGATTTGCAGATCATCAGCGGCCTGCCACCGCTGGTGCGCGAGGACGACCAGTTCCGCGCCCAGATCACGCTGCGCAACACCACCAAGGCCGCGATGAAAGTCGAGGTGGCTCCGCGTGCCACGCTGCTGGATCTCAAGCCACAGACGGTGGAGATCCCCGCGGGCGAATCGCGCGAGGTGGCGTGGAACGTGACCGCACCGGCCCAGCTGGCGCAGACCCGCGCCCAGGCCATCCTGTGGGAGATCGAGGCCAAGGACACGGTGAGCGGCGCGCGCGACGCGCTCAAGGCCAGCCAGCGGCTGATCCCGGCCATGCCGCTGACGGTGCAGCAGGCCACGCTGGTGCAGGTGGATGGCACCTACAACCTCGACGTGAACCCGCCCGCAGACGCCTTGCCAGGCCGCGGCGGCCTCAAGCTGTCGCTGCAGCCCAAGCTTGCCGAAGGCCTGCCGGGGGTGCGCGACTGGTGGGCGCGCTACCCGTTCGCATGCCTGGAGCAGCAATCGAGCAAGGCCATCGGCCTGCGCGACCCTGCCCTGTGGCAGACCGTGATGGCGCAGCTGCCCACCTACCTGGATGCAGACGGCCTGGCCAGCTACTTTCCGCCGCGCGATGGCGATGCCAACCGCGGAAGCGACACGCTGACGGCCTACCTGCTGGCGGTGGCGCACGAGGCGTCGGGCATCAACCCGGCATTTGCCCTGCCTGACGCGGCCCGCGCCGCCATGGAGCGTGGCCTGATCGGGTTTGTGGACGGCCGCATCGAGCGCAGCTTCTGGAGCCCGCGCAAGGATTTGGACATGCGCAAGGTGGCCGCGCTGGAAGCGCTGTCGCGCTACGGCAAGGCCCAGGGCCGCATGGCCAGCAGCATCACCATCGCGCCCAACCAGTGGCCCACGCACACGGTGATCGACTGGCTCAATGTGTTGAAGCGCGTGGCCGATGTGCCGCAGCGCGAGCAGCGCCTGGCCGAGGCCCTGCAGATCCTGCGTGCGCGGCTGTCGTACCAGGGCACCAAGCTCATCTTCAGCACCGAGCAGGACGACTACTGGTGGTGGCTGATGCAAAGCGGCGACGTGAACACCGCGCGCCTGATGCTGGCCGTGATGGACGACCCCGCCTGGAAGGACGACATGGGCCGCCTGGCCAACGGCTTCATTGCCCGCCAGCAAGGCGGCGCCTGGCACACCACCACGGCCAACCTGTGGGGCGCGCTGGCGCTGGAGAAATTCAGCGCCAGGTTCGAAGCCACGCCCGTGTCGGGCACCACCCGGGCCGCCATGTCTGCGAACACCGCCAGCGTGGACTGGAGCAAGGTCGAGCGCATCAAGTCGGGCGACCCGGTGGGCGCCGCGCACCAGGCCTCGTGGTTTGGCGCACCGGCATCGCCCGGCAATTTCAGGAACAACACCATGTTCCTGCCCTGGGGCACCGGCGCGGGCAAGGCCGGTGGCAAAGAGGCGCTGGCCGTCACGCACCAGGGCCCGGGCAAGCCGTGGCTCACACTGCAGTCGGTGGCGGCCATCCAGCTCAAGGCGCCGTTCGCAGCGGGTTACGCCATCAAGAAGACCATCACGCCGGTGGAGCAGGCCAACAAGGGCTTGCCCGCAGGCCAGTACACGCGCGGCGATGTGCTGCGCATCACGCTGGAGGTCAACGCCAGTGCCGACATGACCTGGGTGGCCATCACCGACCCGATCCCGGGCGGCGCCACCATCCTGGGCAGCGGGCTGGGGCGCGATTCAGAGATCGCCACGCAGGGCGAACGCCGCAGCGGCGCGGGCTGGCCGGCGTTCGAGGAGCGCAGCTTCGAGTCTTTCCGCAGCTACTACGAATACCTGCCCAAGGGCACGGTCAAGATGGAATACACCGTGCGCCTGAACAACGTGGGCGACTTCGCCCTGCCGCCCAGCCGGGTCGAGGCCATGTACGCCCCCGAGATGTTTGGCGAGGTGCCCAATGCGCGGGTGAGGGTGGAGGCGGCGCGGTAGTGAAACAGACCGCGCCTGGGGCCGACGGCTTGCTTGCCCGATGGTGCGCATGTCGCTGGCTTGTTGCGACAGGAATCGCTGTCTGTGCGACGCCCGCAGCCGCGCTGCCCGCTTTTGACGAGGTGCGCGCAGATTTCCGCCCGTCCGACACCCTGATTCTTTCGCGCGAGGGCGAGGTGCTGCAGCGCCTGCGCACCGATGCCACCGTGCGGCGCGGCCAGTGGGTACCCCTGGCCGATGTGTCGCCCGCGCTGCGCCAGGCCCTGGTGCTCAGCGAGGACAAGCGGTTTTTTGAGCACAGCGGTGTGGACTGGCGCGCAGCCACGGCCGCCGCGTGGGGCAACCTGTGGAACCAGCGCACGCGCGGGGCCAGCACCATCACCATGCAGCTGGCCGGCCTGCTGGATGGGGATTGGCGCCAGGGCCCAGGCGGGCGCACCGTGCCGCAAAAGCTGGGGCAGACGGTGGCCGCGCAGGTGCTGGACCGGCGCTGGCGCAAGGACCAGATCCTGGAGGCGTACCTCAACCTGGTGCCGTTTCGCGGCGAGCTGGTGGGCATTGATGCGCTGAGCCGTACGCTGTTTGGCAAGGCCGCCCACGCGCTGGATGACCGCGAGGCCGCTGTGGCCGCTGCCCTGGTGCGTGCGCCCAATGCGCGGCCGGCGCTGGTGGCGCAGCGCGCCTGCGGGGTGCTGCGCGACATGCAGCCGCCCGCCACCACCGGGGCTGTGCGTGTGGACTGCGAAGCCCTGGATGTGTTTGCCACTGCCGCCCTGCAGCGCCGCGCGTTTGATGCCAGCGAGGGCGTGGCGCCACACCTGGCGCGCTACGCGCTGCGCCAGCGTGCTGGCAGTGCCAGCATCGCTGCGGGCCAGGCCACCGCGCCAGTGCCGGAGCGCGTGAGCACCACGCTGCGCGCCCCGTTGCAGCGCTTTGCCGTGCAAAGCCTGCAGCAGCACCTGCGCGAGCTGCGCGGCCGCAATGTGGAGGACGGTGCGGTGCTGGTGCTCGACAACGCCACCGGGGAGGTGCTGGCCTGGGTGGGGTCGTCCGGCCAGCTCAGCCAGGCCAGCGAAGTTGACGGCGTGCTGGCTGCGCGCCAGCCGGGCTCCACGCTCAAGCCGTTTTTGTATGCGCAGGCGATGGCCGAGCGGCGCCTCACGGCCGCCTCCCTGGTCGACGACTCGCCAGCGCAGATCAGCACCGCCAGCGGCCTGTACATCCCGCAGAACTACGACCGCCAGTTCAAGGGCTGGGTGTCGGTGCGCACGGCGCTGGCGGCATCGCTCAATGTGCCGGCGGTGCGCACGCTCGTCATGGTCACGCCCGATGCGTTTCATCGCCAGCTGGCCGCCGCGGGCATGCCGCTGCGCGAAACCGGCGACTACTTTGGCTACAGCCTGGCCCTGGGCAGCCCCGAGGTGCCGCTGCTGCACCTGACCAATGCCTACCGCACGCTCGCCAACGGCGGGCGGGCGAGTCCTGTGGCCCCCACGCTCGCCAACGGCGGGCGGGCGAGCCCCACCACAGCCAGGCCCGCGCCCCGCTTCACACAAGCGCTGGATACAAGTGCCGCCTTCATCGTGGGCGACATCCTGGCCGACGGCAACGCCCGCGCCCGCACCTTCGGCACCGACAGCGTGCTGGCCACGCGCTTCTGGTCGGCCGTGAAAACCGGCACCAGCAAGGACATGCGCGACAACTGGGCAGTGGGCTGGTCGGCCCGCTACACGGTGGGCGTGTGGGTGGGCAATGCCAGCGGCGCCGCCATGCACGACGTGAGCGGCACCAGCGGCGCAGCGCCCGTCTGGGCCGCAGTGATGGGCTTTTTGCACGCGCGTGAGCCCAGCCGCCCGCCGCGGCCGCCGGGCGCGCTGGTGCGGGCGCCGGTGCGTTTTGGCAGCGGGGCAGACAGCCCCCAGCCGCTGGAGGCGGCGCGGGACGAGTGGTTTGTGCCGGGCACGCAGCAATCCCTGTTTGCTATTGATTCAATAGCTAAAAACCAAGACTCAGCAAGCGCTGGAGCGCTAAAAAGTCTCAAAAATTCCGCCGCTGCAACCTTTGCAGTCCCGGATGCCCCCGGCGCCCGCATCACGGCGCCCGCGGCAGGCAGCGTGATCGCTCTCGACCCGGACATCCCGCCGGCCAGCCAGCGCCTGCAGTTCGTCGCCGGGCCGGCTGCGGCGGGCGCCGACCTGCGCTGGCGCATCGGCGGCAAGCCCCTGGGCCGCGGCGCGCGGGTGGCGTGGCTCCCGTGGCCGGGGCGGCATGTGGTGCAGCTCACCGATGGCCAGGGGCGGGTGCTCGACGAGATCCGCATCGAGGTGCGGGGTGCGGGAGTTGCGCCCGCCGGACCCCAACCCGGGCGGTCCTGAACGTGGCGTAAACCCGGGGTGGCGCGGTAACGCCCAACGGCAAGGGTCGCATAAAATCGTTACAAATTATCTCCACCCTATGCCGTCTTTGCGCCAGTTCCTCTCCCATCGGCTGATCTGGCTGGCGCTGCTGGTTTCCCTGGGCATCGGCGCGCTCTTCGCCCGCGCCATCTGGACCATCCGCAACGACGAGTGGAACTACGCCGTCCAGAACAACAACAACCTGGCGCGTACGCTGGAGCAGGGCCTGAGCTGGTCCCTGGGCTCCATCGACAAGTCGCTGGAGGGCGTGGCGCGCGAGGCGGCACTCAGCGAGGTGTGGAACCTTGCCCCAGACCTGCGCAACCGCCTCATCTTCGACAACTCCCTGCGGGCAGGCGTCACGGGCGACGTGTTCGTGCTGGACGCCAAAGGCAACGTCGTACTGGATTCCGGCAACCCCCAGATTGCGCAGCAGGGCCGGGGCAACTTTGCCGACCGGGATTACTTCCGCGCTTTTGCCGAAGGAGGCCACAAGGATCTGTTCGTCGGTGCCCCGGTCGTCTTAGCGAGCGGTGGTCTCAAGGTGTTGCCGCTGGCGCGTGCCTACTACTCGCTGGACGGCAAGTTTGCAGGCGTGGTGGTTGCGGCCATCCGGCTGAGTTTCTTCAACGAGGTGTTCGGCTCGCTCAACCTGGGCGAGCAAAGCGGTATCAATCTCTTCCGACAGGACGGCGTCATCGTCTCGCGCTTTCCGTACGGCGATGCCGATGTGGGCAAGAGCCTGGCCGGTACGCCGAGCTTCACCCGGCTGCAAAAGGAAGGCTCGGGCACCTTTGTGGGCAAGGCCGCCATCGACGGCGTGGAGCGCCTGTACTCGTTTCGCCCGGTGGGCAACTACCCGCTGATCATCAACGTGGCGCAGTCCACGCACACCATCCTGGCGCAGTGGTACCGCAATGCCTGGCTGTTGGGCATCTTTGCCGGCGTGCTGATGGCCTCCTGCGTCGGCCTGGCCCTGCTGTTCGTGCGCGAGCTGGCGTTGCGCCAGAAGGTGTCGGCCCGGCTGCATGCGGCTGAACACGACGTGCGCACCATTCTCAACAACATGCCGTCCATGATCGGCTACTGGGATGCAGACCTGCGCAACCGCTTTGCCAACCGGGCCTATGTGGAGTGGTTCGGCATGACGCCAGAGCGCCTGCGTGGCCTGCATGTGAGCGAGCTGCTGGGCCCCGATCTGTACGAGCGCAACCGCCCGTTCCTGGAGCGCGCGCTGCAGGGCGAGCCCCAGCTGTTCGAGCGCGCCATCGTCGACCCGCAGGGGCACACGCGCCACACCATGATCTCCTACCACCCCGACCGAGACGAGGTCACGGGCGTGGTGCGGGGTATCTTTGCGCAGGCTACCGACATTTCCGAGCGCAAGCGCATGGAGGACGAGCTTTTTGACGAGAAGGAGCGTGTGCGCCTGACGCTGCAGTCCATTGGCGATGCCGTGGTGTGCGCGGACGCGCAGGGCACCGTCACGTACCTCAACCCGGTGGCCGAGCGCCTGACGGGCTGGCAGGCGTTTGATGCCGCCGGCCACGCCATCGACGAGGTGCTGCGCCTGCGCAGCCCCCACAACGACAGCCCCATGGCCAGCGCCCTGCTGGCGGCCATCCGCGATGGCGCCAGCACCGGCGCGGAGCCGGTCAGCGGCCTGGTCGTGCACCGCACCTCCGGGCAGCGTTTCCAGGTGGCCAAGACGGTCAACCCCATCACCGACCGGCATGGCAGCATCACCGGTGCCGTGGCCGTGCTGCGCGACGTGACCGACGCCGTGGCCATGGCCGAGCGCATGGCGCACCTGGCCCAGTACGACGCGCTGACCGATCTGCCCAACCGCGTGCTGCTGCACGACCGCGCCGAACTGGGCATGGCCCAGGCCCGCCGCGACGGCCGCGCGCTGGCCGTGATGTATGTGGACCTCGACGGTTTCAAGCAGGTCAACGATCGCTGGGGCCACGGTACGGGCGACGCCCTGCTGGTGCAGTTTGCCCAGCGCCTGAAGGCCGCGGTACGCGCCACCGACACGGTGTGCCGGCAGGGGGGCGACGAGTTTGTGGTGCTGCTGCCGGGGCTCGATGGCGCCGACGCAGCCTGCGCCGTGGCGCGCAAGATCCTGGCAGCGTGCGATGCGCCCTTTGACCTCGGCTCCGAGGCATTGCGCATGAGCCTCAGTGGCGGCATCGCGCTGTACCCGCAGCACGGCGACACGTTTGATGTGCTGTCGCGCCATGCCGACGAAGCCATGTACGCGGCCAAGCGCGGAGGCCGCTGGCGCTTCATGCTATACGCGGGGCCCGGCGCCGAGCCGCAAGCGGTGCTGCCGGCGAGCGCCGCAGCGGATGCGCAGCTGCAAGCCGCCGAGGGTGCCTAGGTGCGCAATGCGGGTAGGGCGGGATAAGGGTGTCCGCTATTCAATTGATAGCTATACAGGCAAATGAATCAAGCGCTAGAGGCTGTTTTGGCTTGGTTTTTGGCGCTGGAGTGGTTTGACAGCCTCCCGGCGCGCTACGGCGTCATATCGCAGCGTTGCTTGCTATGTGGCCCTTGGGTGAAGTGTGCGGCTTCGCACCGCGCATCCCGCGTGGCCCTGCAGTGGCGCCGTCAGCGCTGCGGGCCGGGCCGGAAATTTGTTGCAGCACCGCGCAAATAAATTTGATGGCTCTCGGCCCCGCCTGCGCCTACCATCCTTGCGACTTGCTCTTGCAGCGCAGGCTCCCGGCCTGCGGCACCTGCCTGTTGATTTCAATTTCGGAGCCCCGCGTGCCCAACCTGTCCAAAATCACCTGCATCGAAGACCTGCGACTGATTGCCAAGCGCCGCGTGCCGCGCATGTTCTACGACTATGCCGACTCGGGTTCGTACACCGAAGGCACCTACCGGGCCAATGAAAGCGACTTCCAGGCCATCAAGCTGCGCCAGCGCGTGGCCGTGAACATGGACGGCCGCACCACCCGCACCACCATGGTGGGCCAGGACGTGGCCATGCCCGTGGCCATTGCACCCACGGGCCTGACCGGCATGCAGCACGCCGACGGCGAGATCCTGGGCGCCAGGGCCGCCAAGGCGTTCGGCATCCCGTTCACTCTCTCGACCATGAGCATCTGCTCCATCGAGGACGTGGCGCAGCACACGGGCAACCACCCGTTCTGGTTCCAGGTGTACGTGATGCGCGACCGCGACTTCATTGAGCGCCTGATCGACCGCGCCAAGGCCGCCAACTGCTCGGCGCTGCAGCTCACGCTGGACTTGCAGATCCTGGGCCAGCGTCACAAGGACATCAAGAACGGCCTGTCGGCCCCGCCCAAGCCCACCATCGCCAACCTCATCAACCTGGCCACCAAGCCGCGCTGGTGTCTGGGCATGCTGGGCACGCCACGCCGCAGCTTCGGCAACATCGTGGGCCATGCCAAGGGCGTGGGCGATTTGTCTTCGCTGTCGTCGTGGACGGCCGAGCAGTTTGACCCGCAGCTCAACTGGGGCGATGTGGAGTGGATCAAGAAGCGCTGGGGCGGCAAGCTGATCTTGAAGGGCATCATGGACGCCGAGGACGCCCGCCACGCGGTCAACAGCGGGGCCGATGCGCTCATCGTCAGCAACCACGGCGGCCGGCAGCTCGATGGCGCACCGTCGTCCATTGCGGCGCTGCCCGGCATCCGGCAGGCGGTGGATCAGATGGGCGGGGGCATCGAGGTGTGGATGGACGGCGGCATACGCAGCGGGCAAGACGTGCTCAAGGCCCGCGCGCTCGGGGCGCAGGGCACGCTGATCGGCCGCAGCTTTCTGTACGGGCTGGGTGCGTACGGCGAGGCGGGCGTGACGCGGGCGCTGCAGATCATCCAGAAAGAGCTCGACATCACCATGGCGTTCTGCGGCCACACCAACATCAACACGGTGGATGCGTCGATCCTGCTGCCGGGCACCTTTCCCACGGCGGCATAACGATCAAGGTCCTGGGCGGCCCGCTGCGCATCAACGGCGGGCGGGTGCGGTGGTGGCCCGCTTCAGGCTGGCCAGGTAGGCCACCACGTCCTCGCGCTCGCGTTCGTCTTCCAGCATGTAGTCCATGCCTTGCCCGGGGATCAGCGCCTCGGGGTCGGTGAGCCACGCCTTGAGCGTGGCGCGCGTCCACAAAATCTTGCTGCTGCGCAGCGCGGGCGAATAGTCAAAGTCGGCCAGCGCCCCGGCCCGGCGACCCACCACACCGCGGTGGGCCGGGCCGTCGCCATGGGCGTCGGGGCTGTGGCAGCCCGCGCAATGGGCCTGGTACACCGCGCGTCCGCGCTCCATCGACTGCGCGGCGGCGGTGCCCGCCGCGCCTGCGGCCAGCAAAGCCGCGGTCACAGCTGCCGCAAGCGCGCTGCCCGCCATGCGGGTCTGACGCCGAATGGCCCGCTGGGCCCCTGCGGGTAATGGGGCGGTGGGCAGCGTGATGGGGGTGGCAGGGCGGCGCATGGGCAGACAAGAGGGAGCAATAGAGACAAGAGGGAGGCGAAAAGCAGCAGAGGCGGGGCGTGATCCATCGATGGGCCAGGGATGCATCTGCAGGGTACGCGCCAGACAGCCCACCGGATTCAGTTTGCTGCACGCCGCCTGGCAGCGGTGCCCATGGCTGGGGGCATGTCCTTGCCCATACGGCTGCTCACCCTGTGGGTTCTGTCGGTGCCGCCAGCACCTTTTTGGGGCCTGGTTGCATCTGTTTTGCATCCGGAACGGTGTTTGTGGCGTATTCCACTACAGCAAGACCTTCACTTCCGCGGTTGCGGATGTATCCCAGACAATCCGTGCATGAGCAGCACCCTTCACCCCGACAGCGAACTGATGAACCTCATTGACCGCATCGCCGAGCAGGATGACTCCGCGCTCAAGGAACTGTACAGGCGCACGTCTGCACAGCTCTTTGGCCTGGCGTTGCGCATCGTGCGGCACCGCGATACGGCCGAGGACGTGCTGCAGGAGGCCTTCTTGAGCGTATGGCGCGGTGCAGGCAGCTACCGGGGGGCGCTGAGCCCGCCCATGGCGTGGCTGGGCCTGATCGTGCGCAGCCGGGCGCTGGATGCGCTGCGCAAGCGCACATCGGACCGTGCTGACCTGATGAACGAGCTGGACGACGACATGGCGCAGGTGCTGGAGGGCGATTCGCCCAACCCCATGGACACGGCCGATGCCAGCGAGCAGGCGTTTGCGCTGCACCACTGCCTGGGCCGGCTGGAGAACAAGCAGCGCGAGGTGGTCAGCCTGGCCTACCTGCGCGACATGAGCCATGGCGAACTGGCCGAGCAGCTCAAGCTGCCGCTGGGCACCGTCAAGACATGGATCCGAAGGGGTCTGGAACAACTGCGCAGCTGTATGGCGCGTTATGCCTGAACAAGGCCTGAGGAGCCCGCTGTCATGAACATCACCCAACACCCCGAACTGCTCGACCGCCTGGCTGCCAGCTATGCCCTGGGCACCCTGCGCGGTGGCGCACGCCGCCGCTTTGAAACCCTGGCCCGCGAACACGCCACCGTGCGGGCTGCCGCCCTGGTGTGGCAGACCCGCTGGTCAGGCCTGACCGAGCTGCAGCCCGCAGTGGAGCCCGCGCCCGCCGTGTGGACGCGCATCGACAACCTGGTGCAGGCCGGCAAATCGCAGGCCGCCATGCAGGCCGCCCGCGCCGATGCGGCCGAGGCTGCAGCCCGCGAGCCATCTGCAGGCGGCTGGTGGCGCAACCTGCTGGTGTGGCGTGGTGCGGCGGCCGCCGGTGCAGTGGCCACGCTGGCTGCAGTGGTGGTGGGCGTGCAGGTCAACGGTGGCCTCAAGGCCACCACGGGCGCACAGATCGCGTCGCTGCAGCAACAGCTTCAGGCCACGCCGCAGATCCAGTACGTGGCCGTGTTGGCCGACGCCAAGGCCGATGCATCGATGCTCGTCACCTTCGACCCCAAGAACAACCAGCTGGTGCTGCAGCGGGTGGGCGGCTTCCAGGAGGGCGACGACAAATCCCTGCAGCTGTGGGCGCTGCCGCCCGCGGGTGGCCCGCGTTCGCTGGGTGTGCTGGGCAATGACAAGCTGCTCAAGCTGACCGCGCAGGAGGGCGACGTGAAAGAGGTGCCCACGCTGGCCATCAGCCTGGAGCCGCGCGGCGGCGTGCCCAGCGCCACCGGCCCCACCGGCCCTGTGCTGTTCAAGGGCGCACTCATCCGCAAGGCGACCTGATCGCCTGCGCTGTTGCAGCGCTGCGCTGCGCCATGTCCCGTGCCCCGTGCTGTGCCGTTCACCGGCCACACGGGGCTTTTTCTTGTGGGGTGCACAGGCGCACAACGGCAAGTCAGATCAGGGTGTTGCCCGGTTTGCAGTGTTTTTCGCGCAGCGGCATGAACTTTGTTGGGCGCCCCTGAATCCAGTGGCGCCGCCTCCGCGTATTGAGGGTGGGGCGATTGCTCCCCGCCATCCATCTACGAGGAGATTTCCATGCAACTGAAGAAACTCAGCCTGGCCGTGCTGGCCATGCTGGCCGCAGGTACCGCCGGCATCAGCCTGGCGTCCAGCCACCGCGAAGCGCCTTTCATCACCACCCAGCCCAAGGTCGATGGCGCCGACTTCTACATGTTCAACAGCTACGAGGCCGGCCGCTCGGGCTTCGTCACCATGATTGCCAACTACCTGCCCCTGCAGGACGCGTACGGCGGCCCCAACTACTTCAGCCTGGACCCCAACGCGCTGTACGAGATCCACATCGACAACAACGGCGATGCGGCAGAAGACATCACCTTCCAGTTCCGCTTCAAGAACACCCTGAACAACGCCGGGAACGGCATCACGCTGGACATCGGCCCCGATGGCGCGCGCAAGAAGGTGGCGATCCCGCTGCGCAACGCCGGCGGCATCACCGGCGCGGCGGCCGACCCGCTGGCCTACCGCGAGGAATATGAAATGTTCATCGTGCGCGGCGACCGCCGCACCGGCAAGCGCGAGCAGGTCACACTGACCAGCGGTGGCACCACCTTCACCAAGCCCATCGACTACATCGGCGAAAAATCGCTGGGCAACGCCGCCGCATACGACGCCTACGCCGGCCGCTACGTGTACGGCATCAACATCCCCGGTTGCAGCACGCCGGGCAAGGTGTTCGTGGGCCAGCGCCAGGACCCGTTCCCCGTGTCGCTGGGCACCATCTTCGACCTGGTCAACGCACCTGCAGCCGTCATCACCAGCGAGGCCAACGCAGCCGCGTTTGGCGCCGGGCAGATTGCCGACAAGAACGTGACCTCGCTCGCGGTAGAAGTGCCCACCAATTGCCTGACCGCAGCCTCGGGCGAGAAGGTGATTGGCGGCTGGACCACGGCCAGCCTGCGCCAGGCGCGTGTGCTCAACGGCAAGCCCGATTCGGGCCTGCAGGCCAGCGAAAAGGCTGGCGGCGCATGGACGCAGGTCTCGCGCCTGGGCATGCCGCTGGTCAACGAGGTGGTGATTGGCCTCAAGGACAAGGACAAGTTCAACGCGTCCAAGCCCAAGGACGACGCGGCCAACTTTGCCGACTACGTGACGCACCCCACGCTGCCCGCACTGGTCGAGGTGCTGTTTGGCGCCAAGGCACCCACCAACTTCCCCCGCACTGACCTGATGACAGCCTTCCTCACCGGCCTGCCCACGGTGAACCGCCCCGGCAACATTACCGGCCTGGGCGCTGGCGGCCCGCTGGCCGAAATGCTGCGCCTGAACACGGGCATTGCCGCCACGGCAGCCAGCGCACAAAGCTCGCTGGGTGTGGTCGGTGGCGATGCCGCGGGCTTCCCCAACGGCCGCCGCCTGGGCGACGATGTGGTGGACGTATCGCTGCGCGTGGCCATGGGTGCGCTGTGCAGCGTCACCGGCACCACCGATGCGCTCAAGGTCGGCTGCAAGCCGTCGGACGCACCCGCAGGCACCGTGCCCTTTGTGGACGGCTCGCGCACCAAGGCGACCGACTACCGCACGGCCTTCCCGTATGTGAACCCGCCACTGCCCGGCGCCCGCAACTTCTGACCGGGGAGATGAGCATGAAGAAACACACTTCTTTTGCCCGTGTGCCGGTGGCTCTGGCGTGTGCCACGGTGCTGGCCCTGGCGGGCTGCGGCGGGGGCGGCAGTGACAGCGCCGTCAACCCCGAAACGGGCCCGGTGATGGTGGACGCCTTCAACTACGTGGCGCCCATCGTGGCCACCGGCATGGCAGACATGGCGGAGCCGCAGGACGTGAGCCGCGTCGTGCTGTCCACCACCGAGACCGAAGAGCCCGACACACGGCTTTGAGTCCGCGTTCAAGCGGACGGAAGGCCGGGGCTGGTGCGCCACGATCGCGCCAGCCCAGGCCTGCGGCCACGCTGCGCTGCCTGGCGCGTGGCGTTCGCGCCTCTCCCCTGAACATGCCTTTTCTTGCTGCTCCTGCCGGAGACACCATGTACCCCTTTTCCCCCCTCGCACGTCCAGCCACCCTTGCCCGATGCGCGCAGCATGTGCTGGCTGCATTGGCACTCACCTCGGCAGCCATGGCGGCCCAGGCCGCCGCCCCGCAGGACCTGCGCGCCGGCGCTGATGCCGAGGTGGTGGAACGCCTGCCCGAGCGCGTGAGCGTGGCCCCCGCCACACCGCAGGCTGCAGCGGTTGCAGCGCGCCGGTGGATCACGCTGTCGCGCGACACGGCCGACCCCCGCTATCTGGGCCGCGCCCAGGCGGCCCTGGCGCCCTGGTGGGCGCGGCCCGATGCACCCGCAGACCTGCTGGTGCTGCAGGCCACGGTGGAGCAGGCCCGCCACGAATTCACCGCCGCCCGCGCCACGCTGGAGCGCGCCTTGCAGGCCAACCCGGCCCAGGTGCAGGGCTGGCTCACGCTGGCCACGCTGGAGCGCGTGGGCGCCCGCTACCCCGCTGCCGAAGCCGCCTGCCGCAACGTGGCTCGCCATGGTGCCGCGCTGTACGCCGCTGCCTGCACGCTGGAAACCCGGTCGCTGCAAGGCCAGCACGACGCGGCGCGCAGCGGGTTCACCGCCCTGGCCCAGCAGCTCGCTGCCGCGCCCGCGCAGCGCGCCTGGGTGCTGTCGCTGCTGGCCGAAAGCGAGGAGCGCGCCGGCCGCGATGACGCCGCCGAGGCCGCCTACCGCCGCAGCCTGGCCGACATGGCCGATGGCTACACCGCACTGGCCTTTGCCGACCAGCTGCTGCGCCGCGGGCGCGCCAGCGCCGTGCTGGATGTGCTGCGCGCCCAGCCCGCCAGCGATGCCGTGCTGCTGCGCCGGGCCTACGCCCTGCGGCTGCTGGGCGACGATGCCTGGAAGTCGCTGGCCGCCGAGGTGAAAGCACGGTTTGCCGCCATTGCGCAGCGCGGCGAGGGGCTGGACGCCCATGCGCGCGAGCGTGCGCTGCTGGCCCTGTGGCTCGATGCGCAGCCGGGCGCAGCCTGGCAGGCGGCCCGCACCAACCTCAGCCTGCAAAAGGAGCCGCTCGACTGGTGGCTGGCACTGCAGGCATCCGAACAGGCACGCGACACGGCCGCCCACCGCGCCGTGGTCCAGGCGCTGGCCCAGACGGGCCTGCAGGACGCGCGCCTGGCCCGCTGGCAGCCGCAGGGGGTTGCGAGGACCAACGTGCAGGGGGGCCAATGATGTTCCTCAGCTTGCCATTCACGCGCCTGGCCGCGCTGACTGCCCTTGGCCTGGCCCTGGCTTTACCGGCCCACGCCCACAAGGCCAGCGACGCCTACCTGCGTATTTCCGATACCGCTATGGCAACGGACGCAGGTGCCGGTATTGGTGGCGACGAACAGTCCACCGCCACAGCATCACCCGGCACAGCTTCTGCATCGCCAGCCGGCGCACTGTCGCTGTCCCTTTCCATTGCGCTCAAGGACGTGGACGCGGCCGTAGACCAGCTCGATGCCGATGCCGACCGCCTGCTCACCTGGGGCGAAGTGCGCCAGGCTGCCGGGGCCATCGCTCAGTGGGTGGGTTCGGGCGTGCAGTGGACGTGCACGGGTGCCGCCGTTGCCCCGCCTGCCTGGCGCCTGGCGGCTTTGGAGCAGCGCAGCGATGGCCGCTACGCCCGCCTGCAGGCCACGCTGGACTGCGCGCCGGGCCAGCCCCTGGCGCTGGGCTACAGCCTGATGCAGGGCGTGGACCCCACGCACCGCCTGCTGGTGGCGGGCAGCTTGGGTGGCCAGCCCCTGGCCGCCGTACTGGTGCCCGACGGGCGGGCCACCACAGACCTGCGCTCGGCTGCGGCCGCCGGTGCCCGTGGCGATGCACAAGGCCTCGCCGCTGGCGACGAAGCGACAGCGCCGCGCGGTGGCCTGGCCACGCTGCTGCACTTTGTGAGCGAAGGCGTGCACCACATTCTGGAAGGCTATGACCACCTGGCCTTTCTGCTGGCACTGCTGCTGCCCATCACCCTCTGGCAGCGCCAGGCAGGGCAAGGCGCAGCATCGGCGCCATGGGGCCGGCAGCACATGCCTGACGGCCACGCCAACAGCGGGCGCTGGGCAGGCCTTCGGGCACTGTTTGTCACGGTCACCTGCTTTACCCTGGGGCATTCCGTCACGCTGGCGCTTGCCGGCCTGGGCATCGTGCAGGTGTCTGGCAACTGGGTGGAGCCCGCCATTGCGGTGAGCATCGGCATCTCGGCCTTGCTCAACCTGTACCCCGTGCGCGGGCTGCGCGGCAGCTGGCTGGCACTGGGCTTCGGCCTGGTGCACGGGCTCGGGTTTTCGGGCGTGCTGGTCGAGGCGGGTGTGTCCGGCGGCCTGCTGCTGTGGGCGCTGGCCGGATTCAACCTGGGGGTCGAGGCCGTGCAGCTGGCACTGGTGGCGCTGTGGTGCGTGGTGTCGATGGTGCTGATGCGCTGGCGCCTGTACAACACCGTGGTGGTCCGCGGCGGCTCGGCCGCGCTGGTGGCGCTGTCGTTGTACTGGACCGTACAGCGCGTGGCGTTTGCGGGCTGATGGGGCAGGGCCCACGCCAAAAACCTTCGGTTGCGCTCCGGCTTTTGAAATTGTTGAATCCAGCCAGTGCCGGTCATCGTAGTCTGTACGGCTGAAGCAATTGCTAACAAATACCGGAGCCCCTATGAAGATGAAAACGATCCCGTCACTGGCATGGGTGGCATGCCTCGCACTGGCTGCCAGCGCTGTTCAGGCCGATACCGGCAAACTGCTGCTCACCGGCGGGGTGAACACCATCGCCGGATCTGCCGGTGGCGGGCTGACTCCCTGGGCCGTCATAGGCACCAACGCCACCGAAGGCGAGGTGGGCTTCAGCGGCTACGCCACCCGCGCCGCCACGCAGGACTACAGCCTGAACGGCCACGGTGTGGCCGTGGGTCTGTACGACCGGGTGGAGCTCTCGCTGGCCCGCCAGGATTTCGATGCATCCCCCGCCATTGCGCTCAACGGCATTGCGCCGTTCGGCGTCACGCCCGGCCAACACATCAAGATGGACGTGGTGGGCATCAAGGTGAAGGTGCTGGGCGATGCCGTGCTGGACGCCGACACCTGGGTGCCGCAGGTGGCCGTGGGTATCGAGCACAAGCGCACCCGTCCGGGCAGCATCGGATCGGTGCTGGACTTTCTCGGCACCAAAAGGAGTGGCACCGACGTGTATGTGAGTGCCACCAAGCTGCTGCTCGACAAGAGCCTGCTGCTCAACGGCACGCTGCGCTACACCAACGCCAACCAGAACGGGCTGCTGGGGTTTGGCTCGGCCGCGCCCGGCAAGAACAGCCGCAGCCTGCAGCCGGAGTTTTCGGTGGCCTATCTCATCAACAAGAACCTGGCCGTGGGCGCCGAATACCGCTTCAAGCCCAACAACCTGCAGGCCTTGGGTGCCGCGGCCGGCCTGGGTACGGCGCTGCGCGAAGACGACTGGAAAGATATCTTCATCGCCTGGGCGCCCAGCAAGAACCTGTCGTTCACGCTGGCGTATGTGGATCTGGGCCGCATCGTGCCCGGCATCACCAACGACCGCCGGCAGACCGGCTACTACCTGTCGGCCCAGGTGGCGTTCTGAAATGAATCACCCCCTGAGTCGCTTCGCGCCTTCCCCCTCTCTCGACTCGCTGAGCGAGTCGGGAGGGAGACGCCCCCAGCGCGGCGGGGCGGCCCTTGCGCGGGGTCACGCGCCCTGGCCGCGCCAGTTTCATGCACCGCTGATCTGTATAGCAACGGATCGCTGACACCAGGTTATTTGAGGAACACCCCATGAAAAAATACCTTTTGGCTTTTGGCGTCGCTGGCGCCTTACTCCTGGCGCTACCGGCCTTGGCCCAGACCGCCGCCCCTGCCGGCCTGTACCAAGCGCTGGGCGAAAAGCCCGGCATCACCCGCCTGATGGACGACTTCGTCAACCGCGTGGTGAAAGACCCGCGCATCGGCAACCACTTCAAGGACACCAAGCCCGCAGCATTGAAGGAAAGCCTGACCGACCAGGTCTGCCAGCTCAGCGGCGGCCCCTGCAAATACGAGGGCGCCGACATGAAGTCGGCCCATGCCGACATGGACATCAACAAGGGCCATTTCAACGCCCTGGTCGAGGTGTTGCAGGCTTCGATGGACGCGCAGGGCATTCCGTTTGCGCAGCAAAACCGCCTGCTGGCGTTGCTGGCCCCCATGCACCGTGACGTGATCACCCTACGTTAAGGCAGACACCATGAAAAACACTATAAGTTTGATAGCTGCAGCGGCTTTTGTAGCAAGCGCTAGCGCCGGAAATGTGCAGATTCAGGTGCTGGACCGCGACGGCAAGCCCGTTCCGGATGCCGTGGTGGTGCTGTACCCCGGCAGCGCAGCGGGCAGCCCGCCCAGCCTGCTGCAGGCCAGCCCCACCATCGACCAGGAAAAAATGCGCTTTGTCCCGGCCGTGACCGTGGTGGCGCCAGGCTCGACCGTGCGCTTTACCAACCAGGACCGCTGGGACCACCATGTGCGTGGCAACGCCGCCGGCAGCGCTGGCCTTACCGCTGGCGGGGCACAGGCCTCGGCGGGAGTCGGGGCATCGACGTCCAATTTCGAGTTGCGGCTGGCCGGCAAGGCCGAGGGCAAGGCGGCAAACCATGCCGACGTGAAGCTCGACACCGCAGGCGTGGTGCTGCTGGGCTGCCACCTGCACGGCTCCATGCGCGGCCACATCTTTGTGACCGACTCTGCCTGGACCCTCAAGACCGACAACGACGGCATCGCGCGTTTTCCCTCCGTACCCGACGGCGCAGCCCAGGTGCGCGTTTGGCACGGCGAGCAACTGGTCGACCTGCCCCGCAAGGCCCTGACGGTTGTGCCCGGCCCGGTGCTCGACACCGTGCAGCTGAGCGTGGTCCCCCGCGTGCGCCGGGCGCCTCCGGCCGCGCCGGCAGGCGGGCCTATGGGGTCGTACAGCCAGGCGGCACCCAGCGCGGGGCATGTGCACTGAAAGGTGGTGACAGCGCGGCCTGAACGTGCACCGATGGGGGCGAAGCCCGTTCGGAGCGCTGGCTTCGTGTGGAAAATGGCTGGATGATTTCATCTCCCCAGCCCATCGTCATCATCGGCGGTGGCGTCATCGGCAGCGCCATTGCCTATTTCCTCACGCTCCAACAGCCGGGCTGCGACGTGATCGTGGTCGAGCGCGACCCGACCTACGCGCGCGCGTCTTCTGCGCTGTCGGCCAGCTCGATCCGCCAGCAGTTTTCCACCGACATCAACATCCGGATCTCCGCCTACGGCATCGGCTTTTTGCGCAACGTGGGCATGCTGCTGGCCTGTGATGGCGATGCGCCTGACATCGGCCTGCACGAAGGCGGCTACCTGTACCTGGCCACGCACGCCGGCGCCACCACGCTGCGCGAGAACCATGCGCTGCAAAGGCAGCATGGCGCCGACGTGGCGCTGCTGAACCCGCAGCAACTGGCCGAGCGCTTTCCGTGGCTGGCGCTGCGGGATGTGGTGCTGGGCTCGCTGGGCCTGTCGGGCGAGGGCTGGTTTGACGGTTACCTGCTGTTGACCGCGCTGCGCAAAAAGGCACAGAGCCAGGGCGTGCGCTACGTTGCCGACGAGGCCGTGGGGTTGGACGTGGCCGCCAGCGACGGCGTGCTGCATGTGAACGCAGTACGCCTGCAAAGCGGCACCGTGCTGCCTTGCCGCTACGCCGTGAACGCCGGTGGCCCCTGGGCGGCAGCCATTGCAGGCTGGGCGGGCATTGATGTGCCCGTGGTGGGCAAGCGCCGTACGGTGTTCCACCTGGCCAGCCCCGCAGCGCTGCCAGGTTGCCCGCTGCTCATCGACACCAGCGGCATCTGGCTGCGGCCCGAGGGCAAGGGTTTTATCTGCGGCTTTGCGCCCGACGCGGACAACGACGCCGACTTTGCCCCGCTGGAGCCCGAGTACGCAGCGTTCGAGGACCACATCTGGCCCACGCTGGCGGAGCGCATCCCAGGCTTTGAGGCGCTGCGCATGCAGAGCGCCTGGGCTGGCTACTACGAGATGAATACGTTCGATCACAACGCCATCGTGGGCCTGCACCCGGCATGCGACAACCTGGTGTTTGCCAACGGCTTTTCGGGCCATGGCCTGCAGCAGTGCCCGGCCGTGGGGCGCGGGCTGGCCGAGCTGATGCTGACGGGGCGCTACCAGACGCTGGACCTGTCGCCGCTGTCCATCGAGCGCATTGGCCGCAATGCGCCGCTGCTTGAAAAGAACGTGATCTGATGGACGCACTCGCACTGCACTGCACTCCGCGCAACGATGTGGGAATGCCGGCGCCAGATAGCCCGCGGACCTGCGCTTTGCCTGCGCTGGCGCACAGTGCAATGCGCAGGCAGGCAGATACTTCACCCCACCTGTGATCCCTTGTTTTTCTGATTTTTTGTTGTGGACGCCTGACATGACCAAGCCCTCTTTGCCTGACAGCACCGCCCCCCGCACCGGCGGCCAGATTCTGGTGCAGCAGCTCATCACCCACGGTGTTAAGCAGCTCTTTTGCGTGCCGGGCGAAAGCTATCTGGCCGTGCTGGATGCCCTGCACGATGCCAGCATTGCCGTCACGGTGTGCCGCCAGGAAGGCGGCGCGGCCATGATGGCCGAGGCGCAGGGCAAGCTCACGGGCCAGCCGGGCATTTGCTTTGTGACGCGCGGGCCGGGGGCTACCAATGCGTCGGCCGGTGTGCACATCGCGCACCAGGACTCGACCCCCATGATCCTCTTTGTAGGCCAGGTGGCACGCGGCGCCATGGGGCGCGAGGCGTTCCAGGAGCTGGACTACAGCGCAGTCTTTGGCACCATGGCCAAGTGGGTGGTGCAGATCGACGACCCGGCGCGCGTGCCCGAGCTGATCTCGCGCGCCTTCCATGTGGCCACCTCGGGCCGCCCCGGCCCCGTGGTGGTGGCGCTGCCCGAAGACATGCTGACCGAAGCCGCCACCGTGGCCGATGCGTTGCCCTACCAGGTGACCGAGACGCACCCCGGCCCCGCGCAGATGGCCGAGCTGGCACAGCGCCTGAAGGCTGCGCACCAGCCCGTGGCCATCCTGGGTGGCAGTCGGTGGTCGGAACAGGCGGTGCGCGAGTTCACGGCGTTCGCCGAGGCCTGGTCGCTGCCGGTGTACTGCTCGTTCCGCCGGCAGATGCTGTTCCCGGCCAACCATGCGTGTTACAGCGGAGACCTGGGCCTGGGCGTGAACCCGCGCATCCTGTCGCGCATCCGCGCGTCTGACCTGGTGCTGGTGGTGGGCGGGCGGCTGTCGGAGATCCCGTCGCAGGGCTACGAGCTGTTTGCCATTCCGAACCCCGCGCAGCCGCTGGTGCATGTGCATGCCGATGCGGATGAACTTGGCAGGCTGTATCGGCCCGCCCAGGCCATCCACGCGACGCCGCAGGCCTTCACGGCGGCGCTTGCGGGTGTACGGCCTTCAGCACCCGTGGCGTGGCACGCCCATGCCGAGATGGCTCGGTCTGAATACGTGCTGTGGAGCGACCCCACCCCCATCCAGATTCCCGGCAACCTGCAGATGGGCCAGGTCATGCAGCACCTCAAATCCACGCTGCCGGCCAACACCATCTTTTGCAACGGTGCGGGCAACTTTGCCACCTGGGTGCACCGCTTCTGGCCGTTTACCACCTACGCCAGCCAGTTGGCGCCCACCAGCGGTTCCATGGGCTACGGCCTGCCTGCGGGCGTGGGCGCCAAGCGCCTGTGGCCCGAGCGCGAGGTGGTGGTGTTTGCGGGCGATGGCGACTTTCTGATGCACGGGCAGGAGTTCGCCACGGCCGTGCAGTACGGCCTGCCCATCGTCGTGGTGCTGCTGGACAACGCCATGTACGGCACCATCCGCATGCACCAGGAGCGCGAGTACCCCGGCCGCATCAGCGCCACGCAGCTCAAGAACCCCGACTTCAAGGCCTACGCGCAGGCCTTTGGCGGCCATGGCGAGCGGGTTGAATGCACGGAAGACTTTGCCCCGGCCCTGGCCCGTGCGCGCGCCAGCGGCCTGCCCGCAGTGCTGCACTGCCTGATCGACCCCGAGGCCATCACGCCCACGGGCACGCTGCAGGGCATTCGCAGCGCGGCCATGGCGCGGCAATGAGCTGCTGGCTTGTCAGCAGCCTGTCTGGCTGCCGCGCAAAATGGCGGACGTGACCGAACCCGCTATCGACAAGGACGACCCTCGCGCCCCCCAATCCGCCGCCGCAGACGGCCGGCTGCGCCGTATTGCCCACCTCGACATGGACGCGTTTTTCGCGTCGGTCGAGCTGCTGCGCTACCCGCAGCTCAAGGGCCTTCCGGTGGTGATTGGCGGGGGCCGCCGCAAGGTGGACGACCTGCTGCTGCAAAGCCCCGACGGAACGGGCCCGCGCGAGCCTTGCTTCATCCCGGTCGAGGACTTTCCGCTGCTCAAGGACTATGTAGGCCGCGGCGTGATCACCACGGCGACTTACCCCGCGCGGCAGTTTGGCGTGGGCTCGGCCATGGGCATGATGAAGGCGGCGAAGCTGTGCCCGCAGGCCATCGTGTTGCCGGTGGATTTTGACGAGGTACGCAAGTATTCGCGCGCCTTCAAGGCGGCCATTTTGGAGATCGCGCCGGTGATGCAGGACCGTGGCGTGGACGAGGTGTACATCGACTTCACCGACGTGCCCGGCGGCCAGCGCGAGGGCGGGCGCGTGCTGGCGCGGCTGATCCAGAAAAGCATCTTCAAGAAGACAGGGCTGACCTGCTCGATCGGCGTGGCGCCCAACCGGCTGCTGGCCAAGATGGCCAGTGAGTTCAACAAGCCCAACGGCATCTCCATCGTGTACGAAGAAGACCTGCAGACCCGCATCTGGCCGCTGCATGTGCGCAAGATCAATGGCATCGGCCCGAAGGCGGGCGAGAAGCTGGCGGGGCTTGGCATCCACACCATTGGCGAGCTGGCCGCGCAAGACCCGCAGTGGCTGATGGCGAAGTTTGGCAAGTCCACCGGCGCGTGGATGCACCGCGTGGCCTGGGGGCAGGACGACAGCCCGGTGGTGACCGAAAGCGAGCCGGTGAGCATGAGCCGCGAGACCACGTTTGACCGCGACCTGCACGCGGTGCGCGACCGCGCCGAGCTCTCCCGCATCTTCACCGACCTGTGCGTGCGCGTGGCGCAGGATCTGCAACGCAAGGGCTACGTGGCGCGCACCATCGGCATCAAGCTGCGCTACGACGACTTCAGGATTGCCACGCGCGACCAGACGGCCGACACCTACACGGCCGATGCCGCCACCATCCGCCAGCTGGCGGGCCAGTGCCTCAAGCGCGTACCGCTGGACAAGCGCCTGCGCCTGCTGGGCGTGCGGGCCAGCGGGCTGGCGCGTGCGGGCGAGGACGTCCTTGCAGCGGCTTCCACGCTCGGGGCATCGCAAGGGCTGCTGCCTCTGCAGGCAGCCACCGGGGCGGCAGCACGCCGTCAGCGCAAGCTGCCCGTGGCCGTGGAAAACGGCGAGCTTTTCTGACGCGGGCCGGGTCGCCGCTGCGCTCGAGCAGCTCCGCGGTGCGCTCCCGATGCCAAGGCCCAGGCAGCGCGCCCATCACCGCGCGTTATTCGTGATCTTGCGCCTGCGCTGCCCAGCGCAGTGGGCCGTTTGATATGCATCAATGCCCGATATGTAGCATCTCATTAGCATCTTTGCTTCCTCATTTTTGGGCTCTGATACGGGCCGGTGTCATGCGCGTCAACCTTCCCGTTACTGCCCAAGAGTTCGATTTCCCCGGCGAAGAACTCCTGATGTCCACCACGGACAACCAGGGGCTGATCACCCACTGCAACGCCGCCTTCATGCGCGTGAGCGGCTACACGATGGACGAGCTCATGGGTCAGCCGCACAACATGATCCGTCACCCGGACATGCCGTCCGAGGCCTTCAAGGACATGTGGTCCACCATCGGCAACGGGCGCAGCTGGAGCGGCATTGTCAAGAACCGGCGCAAGGACGGCTCGTTCTACTGGGTGCGGGCCAATGTCAGTCCGGTGGTGGTCGATGGCAAGCCGCGCGGCTACATGTCGGTGCGAGCGAAGCCCACGCGCGACGAAGTGCGTGCCGCAGAAGCGCTGTACGCCAGACTGCGCGAGGAACGTGAATCGGGCACCCGCACCTTCATCCTGCATGCCGGACGCGTGCGCGCACGGGGCTGGCGCAACTGGGTGGAAATGCTGCAGCGGGCAACGTTCACGCAGAGGCTGGCCGTGATGCTGGTGCCGCTGCTGGCCGTGGCGCTGGTACCGGGGCTGATGGGCTGGGGTGGGCACAGGGTAGTGGCGGCGCAGGCAGGGCTGTTGCTGGGCCTGTCCGCGCTGGTGCTGTGGCGGTTTCACCGCCGCATTACCGTGGCCCTGAACGATGCCAACCGGCTGGCGCGCGATATTGCCGGCTGCAATCTCACCACAGGCCCGTGTGAGGTCGATGGGCGCCACCCGATGGCGCTGCTGATGGAGCGGCTGCACTACATCCAGATCAACCTGCGCGCCGTGGTGGGCGACGCGCGCGCCGAGATCGGATCGTTCGGGCACATCGCCCACGAGATTGCGCAGGGCGCGCAGGACCTGTCGGCGCGCACCGAATCGCAGGCCAGCAGCCTGGAGCAGACCGCCGCCTCGATGGAGCAGCTGGCGGGCACGGTGCGCCAGTCGTCCGAGACCACGCAGCAGGTGCTCCAGGAAAGCAGCCACAGCGCCGAGCTGGCCCGCAATGGCGGCCAGGCCGTGACGCAGGTGGGCAGTGCCGTGCAGGCCATTGCGCAGTCGTCGCGCAAGATGGGCCAGATCATCTCGACCATCGAAGGCATCGCGTTCCAGACCAATATCCTGGCGCTCAACGCCGCGGTGGAGGCAGCGCGCGCCGGTGAGCAGGGCCGCGGCTTTGCCGTGGTGGCCAGCGAGGTGCGGGCGCTGGCGCAGCGCAGCGCGGCTGCCGCGGGCGAGATCCGCGGGCTCATCGGCGAATCGGGCTCGCACACCGAGCAGGGCGCGCAGCAGATGGATTCAGCCGGTCAGGCGATCGGCGAGGTGGTGGAGTCTGTGGCGCACGTCAACCGCCTGATGGGCGAGGTGGCCGTGGCCAACCGCGAGCAGTCGCTGGGCATATCGCAGGTGAACGATGCCGTGGTGGAACTCGATCGGGTGACACAGCAGAACGCGGCATTGGTCGAGCAGTCTGCGGCCGCGGCGCGGTCGATGAGCGATAACGCGGGCGTGCTGGGGCGCACGCTGGACATCTTCCGCCTGCCCTGAATGCATCCGGCGGCCGCGCACCCGCAGCGCCCTGCGATGCCTTACTGGCGTGCCGTGCGCACGTTGCGCGGCAGACCCTGCGGGTGGCTGGTGCGCAGCGGGTTGATGTCCAGGCCCCCGCGGCGCGTGTAGCGGGCATACACCGTGAGCTTGATGGGGCGGCAGCGCGTCCACACGTCCATGAAGATGCGTTCCACGCATTGCTCATGAAACTCGTTGTGGTTGCGAAAGCTCACCAGGTACTGCAGCAGGCCTTCCTGGTTGATCTGCGGGCCGCTATAGCTGATCTGCACGCTGCCCCAGTCGGGCTGGCCGGTCACGAGGCAATTGCTCTTGAGCAGGTTGCTGGTCAGCACTTCTGTCACGGGCGCTTCGCTGAACTCGGCGGTGAGCAGATCCGGCGCGGGCTCGTAGCGTGTGCATTCCACGTCCAGCCGGTCCAGGCTCAGGCCATCGAGCTCGTGCACGGGCTCCTGGTCAAACAGGTCGGCACCCATGAGCTTGACGCCCACCGTGGCCGGGTGCGCCGCACCGCGCCACACGGCCTCGCTGATGTCGGCACGGATGCGCGCCTGCACCTCGGTCGCATCGGCAAAACGGGTGTTGTTGAAGCTGTTGAGGTACAGCTTGAACGATTTGCTCTCCACGATGTTGGGCGTCTCGCACGGCACGGTGATGTGCGCCAGCGCCACCTGCGGCTTGCCCCGCAGGTTCAGCCACGACAGCTCGAACGCCGTCCACAGATCAGCCCCGAAGAACGGCGCTGCGCCGGTGATCCCGATCTCGGCCCGCTTGCCGGCGCGCGGAATGGGGAATAGCAGCGACGCGTCGTACTGGTCGACATACGCCGACGCCTTGCCCAGCTGCGATTGTTCTGGCGTATTCATTGCGTGTCCCTTGGTGCTGCTATTAAAAGTATAGCAATTAGTGTTTGATGGGCTTGCGATAAAGCCCGATTTGGCTTGAAAAAATGCCCCATCAGACGAACTCGCGCTCGCGCAGCCACTTGGTGGCGATCCACTTGTGCCCGGCGATCACCGGGGCGCCGCCGTGCAGGGTGCGTGTGCTTGGGTGGGGGCGCTCGTAGCTGAAGAACACCGCGTTGCCCCGCTGCGGAGCCACCTCCATGTGCACATCGGGGAAGACGGTGCCGCCGCCTTTTTCGGGCGTGTTCAGGTACATCACCAGCGTGCCCACGCGCTGCCCGCCGCGCTTGACGATGGTGGGCGTGCCTGGCTCGGCGGGGTCGAAATAATCGTAGTGCGGCTTGTACTCGGCGCCTGGGCGATAGTGCAGCACCTGCAGGCCTTCGCCGTTTTCGACGGGCCACTGCAGCAGTCGTGCAATGCGCTGCTCGATGCGCTGCAGCAGCGGTGACTCGCCGCGCTGGAAGAACATGCCGTCGCTGGTGCGGTCGTCGTTGACCTCCTCGCCACCGGTCTTGGTCGCCACCGTGAGCGAGCGCGCCATGCGGGGCTCGGCCGCGGCGATGAGCGCCTCGCATTCCTCATCGGAGAGCAGGTTGCCCAGCACCACGATGCGCGGCTGCACCATGGCCAGCAGCACACTCACCTGGCGATCGCCGGCATCGAGCAACGCAGGCGATTCGTCCAGAGCAGGCTCCGGCACCGGCACGGCGGCGGGCAGCCCCTGCTGCACGGCCAGCTCATTGAGGTGGTCCTGCAGCGTGGCTTCCAGCGCCTGCGCGGCCACGTCCTCGTCCCAGCCTGCATCGCGCATCGATTGCAGCACCACCGGTGCGGCAAAGCCGGCCTGGGCCTGTTCGATGATCCAGCGCCGCAACTCGGGCGTGACGGACTGGGCGGTGGTGCGGTTGGCTTGGGTGCTTGAAGGCATGGCAGTGTGTGTGCGGTTCCAGGCAGAAAAGTATCAGGGGCGCATTGTGATGGTTTCGCGGTGCCGGACGCTGCCGAGCCTGCAATAGACGGCCCGGTGCAGCTGTAGTCATGCGCCGCGTCTGCCAGGGGGCCTTGGGTGTCTACGCCGCCTTGCGGCGAAACACCAGCCGCTCGGCGGTGGAGGCGCCCGGTGCAAAACCATAGCCATCAAGGTCAAAGGCCTCCAGCTGGTGCGGCGTGGCCACGCGGTGGGTGATGGCGTAGCGCGCCATCAGCCCGCGGGCCCGCTTGGCATAAAAGCTGATGATCTTGTACGTGCCGCCTTTCCAGTCCTCGAAGACACATTCGATCACCCGCGCCTTGAGCACCGACACATCGACCGCCTTGAAGTATTCCTGCGACGCAAGGTTGACCACCACCGGCGTGGTGTCGGCCCGCAGCCGTGCATTGAGGTGGTCGGCAATCTGGCGGCCCCAGAACTGGTAGAGGTTGCTGCCGGCATCGGTGCCCAGGCGTGTGCCCATCTCCAGCCGGTAGGGCTGCATGCGATCCAGTGGCCGCAGCACGCCGTACAGCCCGCTCAGCACCGCCACATGCTGCTGCGCCCAGGCGAGATCCTGTACATCCAGAGACCGCGCCTGCAGGCCGTCGTACACATCGCCATCGAACGCCAGCAGGGCCTGCCGCGAGTTGCTGGCCGTGAAGCGCGGCGTCCAGGCGGCATAGCGCGCCACGTTCAGGGCCGCGAGCTTGTCGCTCAGCTCCATCAGCGACGCAATTTCCTGGGGCGACTTCTGGCGCAGCACTTCAATCAGCGCCTTGGACTGCGGCACGAACTGCGGTGTGGTGTGCGGCAGGTCATCGGGCAGTGGTGTGTCGTAGTCGAGCGACTTGGCGGGAGACAGCAGGAAAAGCATGGCGATGACGACGCGTGAGAAAAGGGAAAAAACAAGCCGGCAACGGGTCAAGCGGAGCGCCTGGGCCGCCGATGGCCGCACCGCAGTGCGGCAGGCCGTGGGCGTGGCTGACGGCCGCCGAAATGGTACCGGCTGCTGCCGCACTACCGGGCTGCGGGGTTATGGGTGCCTTGGCGGCACAAGCAAAAAAAGGCGGCCGAAGCCGCCTTTTTGCGCTGCGCCCAGTGCCGGAGCACCGGGGCGCGACTGCCGGGATCAGGCGGCTGGTGGCTGCTCGAACGGCAGCTTCATGGCCGACAGGTCGCGGCGCGTTTCCACCAGCACCAGCGGGCCTTCGTCGATGACGACCGCCGGAGGGCGCTCGCGGGGCACGCGCACAGGCTGCGGCTCGGCGGCGATGGATGCCTGCACGGCGGCCACCTTGGCGGCGTCGGAGTTCACCCACTGCAGGCCGGAGGACGCTGCCACCTGGTGCAGTGCATCGAGCGGCAGTTCAAAGCCCTGGACCTTGGGCATGCCGCTGCTGGCGGCGTTTGCGGCCACCGCAGGGGCTGACGTTGCCGGTGGCGCTACCGGTGCGGGCGCACGCGCTGCCACCGGGGCTTGCACGGGTGCGGCCGCAGCGGGGCTTGCCACCACAGGCACTGTCTCTGCGGCCACGGGGGCAGACGCCACCGGAGCCTGTGCGGCAGGCTGAGCCGGCACGCCAGCCGTATCACCCTGTGCAGTGGCAGCCGTGTTGAAGTAGCTGCGGCGCGGGGCTTCGTCCTGGGCCGGTTCGACCGCGCTGTCTGCGCTGGCGGCCACGGTCGGGTCAAAGTCCAGCATGGCGGGTGCAGCCGAGCCAGCGGTATCGCGCGGGCCTCGTTCACGGCGGTCGCGGCCGTAGCGGTCGCGCGAGCGGCGTTCGCGGCGCTGCTCTTCGGTGGCGGCGTTGCCAGTGGTCACTTCGTTGCCGGAGAGGTCCAGATCGGGCAGGCTGGCCAGCGGAGCGGTGTCCACAAAGTCTGCGGCGCCGTTTGCGGGGGCTGCGTTGGTCGCTTCCTGGACTTCGGCCGAGCGGGGTGCCCGGTCGCCGCGCTCGGTGCGCTCGCCCCGGCCACCGCGTTCGCCGCGTTCACGGCGGGGGCCGCGTTCGCCGCGGGGCTGCGGTGTCGCGCCTGCATCCGTGGCAGCGCCGTTGCTGCCGGGCATCTCGACCTGGCCCTGCGCAACGGCGTCGCCGTTCAGCGATGCAGCCTGGTTGTTGCGGGGCTCGGCATCCCGGCGGCCACGGCCACCTTCGCGGCCGTTGCGGCCCTCGCGCGGTTCGCGGCCTTCGCGGGGCTCACGGGGTTCGCGCGATTCGCTGCCCTCGGGGCGGCGATCACCATCGCGGGGTGCGCGGCCTTCGGCCGAGCGTTCGCCACGGCGGCCGCGGCCTTCAGACGGTGCGCCGCCGTCACGGCCACCTTCACGCTGTGCGTCGCGCGGGGCGCCATCACGGTTGCCATCGCGGCCACCGCGGCGGCCACGGCCTTCGCTGTTGCGGCCATCACGGCGGGGTTCGCCCCGGCCGGTGGTTTCGGGTGTGGCAGCAGGGGCCGGTGCAGCCACCGGTGCCGGTGCGGCTGCGGGGGCGCTGCCGCCACCGAACAGGCTCTTGATCCAGCCGAAGAAGCCTTGCTCCTGCGGAGCAGCCACAGGAGTGGGTGCGGGTGCCGCCACGGGGGCCGGGGCAGCTGCAGCGGGTGCCGGGCGCTGGCCTGCGCGCGGTGGTCGTGCAGCGCCTTCGGGACGGGGCTCGGCGACCGGAGCCGGTGCGTCGGGCAGTACACCCTTGATCACGGGCGTCTGCTTGTTGGTAGGCTCCTGCGAGCGGCGCGTCACGGCGGTGGGGTCTTCCACGTCTTCGGCGAGCTTGTAGCTGGCCTCGATGTGGTCGAGGCGCGGGTCGTCGTGCTTGAGGCGTTCCAGACGGTAGTTCGGGGTTTCCAGCGTCTTGTTGGGAACCATCAGCACGGCCACGCGCTGTTTGAGTTCGATCTTCGCGATCTCGGTACGCTTTTCGTTGAGCAGGAACGAAGCCACTTCCACCGGCACCTGGCAGTGCACGGCGGCGGTGTTGTCCTTCATCGACTCTTCCTGAATGATCCGCAGGATCTGCAGGGCCGACGATTCGGTGTCGCGAATGTGGCCTGCGCCGCCGCAGCGGGGGCAGGGGATGGACGAGCCTTCGCTCAAAGCGGGCTTGAGGCGCTGGCGGCTCATTTCCATCAGGCCGAACTTGCTGATGGTGCCGAACTGCACGCGGGCGCGGTCCTGGCGGAGCGCGTCGCGCAGGCGGTTTTCGACTTCGCGGCGGTTCTTGCTCTCCTCCATGTCGATGAAGTCGATCACGATCAGGCCGCCCAGGTCGCGCAGGCGCATCTGGCGCGCCACTTCGTCAGCGGCTTCCAGGTTGGTGCGGGTGGCGGTTTCCTCGATGTCGCCGCCCTTGATGGCGCGGGCCGAGTTCACGTCCACCGAAACCAGCGCTTCGGTGTGGTCGATCACGATGGCACCGCCCGAGGGCAGCTGCACGGTGCGGGCATAGGCCGACTCGATCTGGTGCTCGATCTGGAAGCGGCTGAACAGCGCGGCGTCGTCGCGGTAGCGCTTCACGCGGGCGGCATGCTCAGGCATGACGTGCGCCATGAACTGCTGCGCCTGTTCATAGATGTCGTCGGTATCGATGAGGATGTCACCGATGTCGTTGTTGAAGTAGTCGCGGATCGCGCGGATCACCAGCGAAGATTCCTGATAGATCAGGAACGCGCCCTTGCCGCCCTTGGCGGCACCGTCGATGGCGTTCCAGAGCTTGAGCAGGTAGTTCAGGTCCCACTGCAGCTCGGGCGCGCTGCGGCCGATGCCGGCAGTGCGCGCAATGATGGACATGCCGTTGGGGTATTCCAGCTGGTCCATCGCCTCCTTGAGCTCGGCACGGTCCTCGCCCTCGATGCGGCGCGACACGCCACCGCCACGGGGGTTGTTGGGCATCAGCACCACATAGCGGCCGGCCAGTGAGACGAAGGTGGTCAGGGCCGCGCCCTTGTTGCCGCGCTCTTCCTTTTCAACCTGGACCAGCAGTTCCTGGCCTTCCTTGATCACTTCATTGATGCGCGCCTGGCTGGGCGAGACGCCGGGGGCGAAGTACTGGCGCGAGATTTCCTTGAAGGGCAGGAAGCCGTGGCGGTCTTCGCCGTAGTCCACAAAGCAGGCTTCCAGCGAGGGCTCTACGCGGGTGACGACGGCCTTGTAGATGTTGCCCTTGCGCTGTTCACGCCCTTCGATTTCGATTTCGTAGTCGAGGAGCTTTTGTCCGTCGACGATGGCCAGGCGGCGTTCTTCGGGCTGCGTGGCGTTGATGAGCATCCGCTTCATGATGCGATTCCTTCAGTGTTTCGCGGACAGCAGCGGTGCAGCCACCCCAACCATGGGGAAGGGCTGCGCGGGCTGCCGCCCACAGTTCCAAACCAATACAACAAGCTCTACAGGAGCTGTGAATGCCTGGACTGACGCATCGAAACGAAGGGAATTGCCGGGAATGCCAAACCCCTGCGGCGCACTAGCGCAGCAGGGAAAGGCAGGGGCGCGTGGATGGGGGCGAGTGGGAAAGGCGCAGTTTTGCTACGAATAACGTAGCGCACTGTGCTTGATGCGCAGGCGCTGGAGCCAGATATGGACGTGCAGCCGGTGGCATCAGCCAACGCCACAAGGTCACCATCCAGTTCATCAACAGCCACATGCTCGCTTTGATCCGCTGACAGGCTGCATCCGGGTAGGGCGCATCTGCCAGCTTGGGGGATTCCGTATCAGTGTTTCAATCTGTCAGCCCGCCGAACGACGCGCTGGCCACCGCAGGCATCTGGCCTGCAATCTGCGAGCACGACGCCCGCTGGCATCGACCTTCCTGCGCCAGTGCAAGGGTTGCGTGGACTAAACTCCAGACAAATCAACCACTTACAAAGCAACGCGCAGGTGAAACACATTATAGGGGCCAAACCCCCATCGGACCGTACCGGGGCAGCCCCGGCGCCGGCGGCACGGATGGTCGAGGTGGATGAAGACTCGGCCGGGCAGCGGCTGGACAACTTTTTGATACGCCACCTCAAGGGCGTGCCCAAAACCCACGTCTACCGCATCATCCGCAGCGGTGAGGTGCGCATCAACAAGGGCCGCGCCAGCGCCGACACGCGGGTGGAAGCCGGTGACCTGGTGCGCCTGCCGCCCGTGCGCATCTCCGACAAGGTGGCCGAGAAGGCCGAGCGCCCGGCGCCGGCGCGCGAATTCCCGATCCTGCTGGAAGACGAGCACCTGATCGCGCTGGACAAGCCTGCGGGCGTGGCCGTGCATGGCGGCAGCGGGGTGAGCTTCGGCGTGATCGAGCAACTGCGCCAGGCCCGCCCGCAGGCGCGGTTTCTGGAGCTGGTGCACAGGCTGGACCGTGAGACATCGGGCATCCTGCTGGTGGCCAAGAAGCGCTCGGCCCTGACGCACCTGCAGGACCAGTTCCGCGAGCGCGAGACCGGCAAGACGTATCTGGCGCTGGTGACCGGGACCTGGCCAGCCAACAAGAAGGTGGTCGATCTGCCGTTGCACAAATACCTGCAGGCCGACGGGGAGCGCCGGGTGCGCGTGACCACGGCCGACGACCCGGACGGGATGCGCTCCATCACCCTGGTCAAGGTGCGCAGCACGATGGCCGCCCGGCAGGCGCAGGGGCTGCCCGCCATGTCGCTGCTCGAAGTCACGATCAAGACGGGCCGTACTCACCAGATCCGGGTGCACCTGGCCAGCCAGGGCCACGGCATCGTGGGCGACGATAAATACGGCGATTTCGACCTCAACAAGCGCCTGCAGAAGCTGGGGATGAAGCGCATGTTCCTGCATGCCTGGCGGTTACAGTTCAACCACCCTGCCACCGGCGAGCGCGTCGCGCTCAATGCCGAATTGCCGCCCGAACTGTCCGAGTTTCTGCCCCCGCCTGACAAGGCGTAACCCGCTCTGCCATGCCTGCCACCAAATCCCGTTCGCGCCGTTTTGATCTCATAGCCTTTGACTGGGATGGCACCCTGTTTGACTCCACCGCCATCATCGTGCGCTGCATCCAGTCGGCGGTGCGGGATGTGGGCGGTACGGTGCCCACTGACAAGGAAGCCTCCTACGTCATCGGCATGGGCCTGATGCAGGCGCTGGCCCACGCCGCGCCCGATGTGCCGCCCGAGAAATACACCGAGCTGGGCAACCGCTACCGTTTTCACTACATCCAGCACCAGGATGACCTGAGCCTGTTCGATGGCGTACTGCCGCTGCTGGCCGATCTGCGTGAGCATGGGCATCTGCTGGCGGTGGCCACGGGCAAAAGCCGCCGCGGGCTGGACGAGGCCCTGCATTCAGTCGACCTGCGCGGCGTTTTTGATGGGTCGCGCACGGCCGACCAGACGGCGGGCAAGCCGCATCCCCTGATGCTCAAGGAACTGATGGCCGAATTCGACGTGCCGCCCGAGCGGGTGCTGATGATCGGCGACACCACCCATGATTTGCAGATGGCGGTGAATGCCGGTTGTGCGAGCCTGGGCGTGAGCTACGGCGCGCATGAGCCCGATGCTTTCCATGCGCTCCGTCCGTTGTTCATTGCGCATTCGGTGCGCGAGATGCATGACTGGCTGCTGGAAAACGCCTGAGCGTTGTCGCGTTGCCAAACCACTCGGCTTGTTTCCATGACTTCGTACGGACTGAAAGTCGCTTTGTGCAACAGTGGCGACCTCCTGGATGGGGGCGACGCCGTGCCCTTTGACGTGGTCTACGCCGGGCAAACCTGCCGCGCATTTGCCATCCGCTTTCGCGGGGTGCCGCATGCGTATCTGAACCGCTGCACGCACGTGGCCATGGAAATGGACTACCAACCCAACCGGTTTTTTGACGACACCGGCAACTGGCTGCTGTGCGCCACTCATGGAGCTGCCTACCAGCCAACCACCGGTGCATGTGCGGGCGGACCGTGCCGGGGTGGGCTGGTGAAAATTGCCCTGACGGAAAGTGATGGTGTGGTGCACTGGCATACTGACCACCCGTTGCAACCTGTCGAGTTTTAGCCAACGCCAGATGGTTAACCCGGATGCGCAAGCATTTGCAGCAGTGAATTCCACTGGCGTGGACAGCAGCCATTTGCCGCGGCAAGCCCGCAGCTCACCGATATGACCGATCCCCAAAACCCCGGTTCGTCCGGTTTTGATCCAAAAACCAATCCAGCGCCCGACCTGTGGGCGTCTGCAGCTACACAATCAGGAGCACCTGTGAGCGATTCATCGCGTGAACCCGGCTGGGAACGTGCCACACTGGAAAAGCTGGCCTTTGCGGCCCTGAACGAGCAGCGCAGCGCGCGCCGCTGGAAAATTTTCTTCCGTCTGGCGTGGCTGGCGGTGATTGCCGCGGTGCTGTTCGCCGCGCTGCGACAGACGGCCCCCAGCGCCACCAAGACGGGTCCGCACACGGCGGTGGTCGACATCAAGGGCGAAATCGCCTCGGGTGCCGAGGCCAGTGCCGAGTTTGTGGTGGCTGCCATGCGCAGTGCGCTGGAAGACGAAGGTTCCATGGCACTGGTGCTGCTGATCAATTCGCCGGGCGGCAGCCCGGTGCAGGCGGGCATCATCAACGATGAGATCGTGCGCCTGAAAGCCAAGCACAACAAGCCAATCTATGCCGTGGTGGAAGAGACCTGCGCATCGGCTGCTTACTACATTGCGGCCGCCGCAGACGACATCTTTGTGGACAAGGCCAGCATTGTGGGCAGCATTGGCGTGCTGATGGATGGCTTTGGCTTCACCGGCACCATGGAAAAACTGGGTGTGGAGCGCCGCCTGCTCACCGCGGGTGAGAACAAAGGCTTTCTCGACCCCTTCAGCCCGCAGACTGAAAAGCAGCGTGCCTACGCCCAGACGATGCTCGACCAGATCCACCAGCAGTTCATCGCCGTGGTCAAGGCCGGCCGTGGCGACCGCCTCAAGCCCACGCCCGAAACCTTCAGCGGCCTGTTCTGGACCGGCCAGCAGGCCGTGGAGATGGGCCTGGCGGACAAGCTGGGCAACCTGGACTACGTGGCGCGCGAGGTGGTGAAGGCTGAGGACATCATCGACTACACCCGCCGCGACAACGTGGCCGAGCGCCTGGTCAAGCGCTTTGGCGCTGCCATGGGTGTGGGTGCAGCGAAATCGCTGGCGCTGTCAGGGCCGCAGCTCCGGTAACTGGTTTTCAAAGCGAGGTGCGCTGAATGCCTGCGTTGCCTGCGCCGGGCAAACGGCCCTACCAAAACCCCGATGGCTTGCGCTACCGGGGTTTTTCTTTGGGTCGGCGATGGCCATTGCCTGCCGGCGTAGCGCCTTGCCTTGGCTGATGACTAGCGGCCCAGCGCGAACACCACCGGGGTCCGGTTGTCGGGGGTGAAGGGCTGCTGGCGCCACTGGTGAACGGGCTGGCTCTGTACCCGGGCCTGCGCCAGGGTAAGCCCACTGGCCAAGGCAAGGCGGGTGTGGGGCTGCAACCCCTGCACCAGCGCCTGCCAGATGGCAGCGTTCCGGTAGGGCGTTTCGATAAACAGTTGCGTCTGGCCCGTCTTGTGAGTCAGGGCTTCAAGTTCTTTGATGCGGTGCTGCCGATCCTGGCTGTCTTGCGGCAGGTAGCCCACGAACGCAAAATTCTGGCCGTTGAGCCCGCTGGCGGCCAGGGCCAGCAGCAACGAAACCGGGCCCACCAGCGGCACCACGGCAATGCCCAGGTCATGCGCGGCGCGCACCACCGATGACCCCGGGTCGGCCACGGCGGGCATGCCGGCCTCGCTCACCAGCCCCATGTCCTGGCCACCCAGCGCTGCGGCCAGCAAAGGGCGGGCGTCGAACGGAGCAGACCCCTTGTCGCCATGATCGCCTTTCTTGTGGACTTCACGCGGCAGTTCGGTAATGACCTGCTGCTGCAGCGGCGCGGCCAGCGGGTGCACCGCGTCGATGCGCTTGAGGTAGGCACGTGTGCTCTTGGCGTTCTCGCAGATCCAGTGGGTCAGGCGCGAGGCAGTCTGTAGCGTGCCCGAGGGCAGGGCGTCTTCCAGAGGGGCCTGCCCGTCACAGCCAAAATCCAGCGGTGCGGGCACCAGATACAGCGTGCCGGGTCGCGTCGGGCTGCTGTTCATGGCAGCACCAGCCCTGCGGCGCGGAGCATTTTGCAGGTGCGGATCAGGGGCAGGCCAATGAGCGCGGTCGGGTCGTCGCTCTCGATGGCATCGAGCAGTGCGATGCCAAGCCCCTCGCTTTTGGCGCTCCCAGCGCAGTCGTAGGGCTGCTCGGCGCGCAGGTAGCGTTCTATCTCGTCGTCGTTCAGGTCGCGGAATTTGACGCGTACAAGGGCTGCGTCGACCTGCTCGAAGCCCGTGGCGGCACACACCACGGCGAGCGCGGTATGAAACACCACGGTTTGGCCGCGCATCTGCCGCAGTTGCTCCACCGCGCGGTCATGGTGGCCGGGTTTGCCGAGCGGGGCGCCATGCAGATCGGCGACCTGATCAGAACCGATGACGACCGCTTCGGGGTACTGCGCTGAAACGGCATGGGCCTTGGCCAGTGCCAGACGCAGGGCCAGGGTGCCCGGGGCTTCTTCGGCAGCCGGGGTCTCATCGACATCAGGGGCTGCCACCGAGAACGGAACGTTAAGCCGCTGGAGCAATTCGCGCCTGTAACGGGAGGTGGAGCCCAATACCAGGGATCGTTGCAGGGGGGAGGATGGGTGCATGCGCCGATTCTCTTACACTGCCGTCATGACCAAGGAATTCTCCGCACAGCGACTCGATGTCAAGGCCTTTGCACAGGCGGGCGCCAAGCTGGCTGGGCACGACTCCTTGCTGAAGTACGAGCGTCTGGCGCTGGAAGCCAAGGGCCTGCACCCCGACCTGCTGGTGGACTGGCAGGCAGAAGGTGAACTGCGCACCGCATTGGGCGGCATGAGTCAGGTATGGCTGCATCTGAAGGTGCGGGCCATCTTCCCCATGGAATGCCAGCGTTGCCTGACACCCGTGGACATTCCCCTTGAGGTGGACCGTGCGTTCCGCTTCGTGGCCGACGAGGCGACAGCCGAGGCGCTGGACGACGAGAGCGAGGAAGACCTGCTGGCGATGAGCCGGGAGTTCGATCTGCGCGAACTCATCGAAGACGAGTTGCTGATGGCGCTGCCGGTCGTGCCCAAGCACGACGAGTGCCCGACAGCAGTCCCTCTGGCGTCGTCCGATGACGATTTTGAAGAAGCCAGCGCCGTCAAACCCAATCCGTTTGCCGCGCTGGCAGGCCTGCGCAAGGACGGCAAGTCCTGACAGCTGCGCCGGTTTGACCGGGGCCAAAAATCATTTGGGTTATAATCGAGGGCTTCGCGCGAATCCCCTCGTGTCTTAATGGGCTGATCGCGTTTTTACCAACCTATTCAAGACCAGGAGCCATCATGGCCGTTCAGCAAAACAAAAAGTCCCCTTCCAAGCGCGGCATGCACCGTTCGCACAACGCCCTGAATGTGCCCGGCATTGCCGTGGAGCCCACCACCGGCGAAACGCATCTGCGTCACCACATCAGCCCCAACGGTTTCTACCGTGGCCGTCAGGTGCTCAAGAACAAGTCTGAAGCCTGACTTTCGCCCCATCCAGAGGCCCGTGGCTACTTCCAAGGTAGCGCGGGCCTTTGTTTTGACCGTTGCATTCATCTCCTGGCCAACATGGCCAGCCGGACAAGTCGCCCATGATCACACTGGCTGTTGACTGCATGGGGGGCGACCACGGCCCCCGCGTCACGCTCGCGGCGTGCCGTCAGTTCCTAGACCACCATCCTGATGCCCACCTGCTGCTGGTCGGCCTGACGGACAGTCTCAAAGCGTTCTCCCACGACCGGGCGACCCTGGTTGCGGCCTCCGAAGTCGTTGCCATGGACGATCCGGTGGAAGTCGCCCTGCGCAAGAAGAAGGATTCTTCAATGCGGGTCGCCATTCAGCAGGTCAAGGACGGTACGGCCGCGGCTGCGGTTTCTGCCGGCAACACCGGTGCGCTCATGGCAATTGCGCGCTACCTCCTCAAGACGCTGGACGGCATTGACCGCCCCGCCATTGCCACGCAGATGCCCAACGCCAAGGGCGGAGCCACGACGGTGCTCGACCTGGGTGCGAACGTGGATTGTTCGGCCGAACACCTGCTGCAGTTTGCTGTCATGGGCTCGGCCCTGGTCTCGGTACTCAATGACGGTGGTGAGCCTACCGTTGGGCTGCTCAACATTGGCGAAGAAGCCATCAAGGGCAGCGAAGTGATCAAAAAGGCCGGTGAACTGCTTCGATCTGCCGGGAACGCGGGTGATCTTAACTTTGTGGGCAATGTGGAAGGCAACGACATTTTCAAGGGCGTGGTCGATATCGTTGTGTGTGACGGTTTTGTGGGCAATGTGGCGCTCAAAGCCAGCGAAGGGGTTGCCACCATGATCATCGGTGGCCTGAAAGCTGAGTTTTCGCGCAACATCTTCACCAAAATCGCCGCTATTGCCGCTTATCCGATCCTAAAAGCGCTGATGAAGCGCATGGACTACCGTCGCTACAACGGTGCGGCCCTTTTGGGGCTGCGCGGACTGGTATTCAAGAGCCATGGTTCCGCGGACGCGATGGCCTTCGAGCAGGCTTTGAACCGGGCGTATGATGCAGCCCGCAACAACCTGCTCGACCGTGTCCGGACCCGGATTGCGCATGCGGCGCCCCTTCTGGCTCCCGCCGATGCCCAGCCCCAGCCTGGCCTTGCGGCGGCGACACATTGATGAGACGTTACTCCCGCATTACCGGTACCGGCAGTTACCTGCCTCCCCGTCGCCTGACCAACGCCGATCTCGTGGCCGAGCTGGCCGAACGCGGCGTTGAAACCTCTGATGAATGGATCGTGGAGCGCACCGGTATCCGTGCGCGCCACTTTGCGGCCCCCGATGTGGCCAGCAGTGATCTGGGCCTGGAGGCTGCGCGCAATGCGATTGCAGCGGCTGGCCTTCAGCCATCGGACATCGATCTCATCATCGTGGCCACTTCGACACCTGACATGGTGTTTCCGTCGGCCGCGTGCATTCTGCAGCACAAGCTGGGGGCCAACGGCTGCCCTGCGTTCGATGTGCAGGCGGTGTGCAGTGGCTTCGTCTATGCGCTCGCGGTGGCAGATTCGATGATCCAGACCGGCGCCGCCAACCGTGCGCTCGTCGTGGGCGCCGAGGTGTTTAGCCGCATCCTGGACTTCAATGACCGGACCACGTGCGTGCTGTTTGGCGACGGTGCCGGGGCGGTGGTGCTGGAGGCGTCGGAGACGCCGGGCATTCTCTCCAGCGACCTGCATGCCGATGGCAAATATGTGGACATCCTGTGTGTCCCGGGCAATGTGTCGGGTGGCTCCGTGCTGGGTGATCCGGTTCTGAAGATGGACGGCCAGGCGGTGTTCAAGCTGGCAGTCGGGGTGCTGGAAAAGGCGGCCCACGCAGCACTTGCCAAGGCAGACCTCACCGAGGCGGACATCGACTGGCTCATTCCGCACCAGGCCAACATCCGCATCATGCAGGGCACGGCCCGCAAGTTGAAGATGTCGATGGACAAGGTCGTTGTGACGGTGGACCAGCACGGCAACACGTCTGCTGCGTCCATCCCGCTCGCGCTGGACCATGCCGTCCGTTCGGGTCAGGTCAAGAAGGGCGATACCGTGTTGCTCGAAGGGGTGGGCGGCGGCTTCACCTGGGGCGCTGTGCTACTGAAAATGTAGCTATAGAGGCACTAGATACCTGCCCCTGGCGCTGTTTTGTTCCTATTTTTGCATTCACATGAAGTCATTTGCATTTGTCTTCCCGGGCCAGGGCTCGCAGTCTGTTGGCATGCTGGATGGCTGGGCGGGTCACCCTGCGGTGCTCGATACCGTTCGCGAGGCGTCTGACGCGCTGGGCGAAGACGTCGGCGCGCTGATCGCCCAGGGCCCCAAGGAGGTGTTGGCGCTGACCACCAACACGCAGCCGGTGATGCTGGTGGCCGGCGTGGCTGCCTGGCGCGTGTGGCGTGCCGAGGGCGGTGCTGCGCCTGCGGCGGTGGCGGGTCACTCGTTGGGCGAGTATTCGGCGCTGGTTGCTGCTGGCGTGCTGAGCCTGTCGCAGGCTGCCCCGCTGGTCCGTCTTCGAGCCGCGGCCATGCAGGAAGCCGTGCCCGTGGGTGCCGGTGCGATGGCTGCCATTCTGGGCATGGACGCTGCGGGCGTGATCGCCGGTTGTGCCAGTGCTGTGGCCTCGTTCGGCGAGGGCTCGTCCGAGGTGGCCGAAGCCGTCAATTTCAACGATCCTTCGCAGACGGTCATCGCCGGAACCAAGGCGGGTGTCGAGAAGGCTTGCGAGTTACTGAAGGCCGCGGGTGCCAAGCGCGCGCTGCCGCTGCCCGTGTCGGCACCTTTTCATTCCAGCCTGATGCAGCCTGCGGCCGAGAAGCTGCGTGCTGCGCTGGCGGATGTTGCCCTGGCGGCCCCGCAGATTCCGGTGGTGAACAACGTGGATGTGGCCGTGGTGTCGGATGCGGCCGCCATTCGCGATGCCCTCTACCGGCAGGCCTTTGGCGCCGTACGCTGGGTGGAGTGCGTGCATGCGCTCAAGGCACGCGGTGTGACACACATCGTGGAGAGCGGTCCGGGCAAGGTGCTTGCCGGCCTCACGAAGCGCATCGATCCTGAACTTGTGGGCGTAGCCCTGTACGACACGGCCACGCTGGCCGAAACCCGGGAGCTGCTGGCATGATCGAATCCTCATCTTCGGCGCAGGTTGCGCTGGTCACAGGCGCCTCGCGTGGCATTGGTGCCGCCATCGCGGTGGAGCTGGCCTCGCGCGGCTATCAGGTCATCGGCACCGCCACGACGGATGACGGCGCTCAGCGCATTTCCGATGCGCTTGCGTCCTACCCGGGGTGTCGCGGCGCGAACCTCAATGTGAATGATGGTGCCGCCGTCGAAGCGCTGATCGAAGCCATCGTCAAGCAGCAGGGCGGCCTGCATGTGTTGGTCAACAACGCGGGCATCACGCGTGACACCCTGGCCATGCGCATGAAGGACGACGACTGGGATGCCGTCATCGACACGAACCTCCGGGCCGTGTTCCGCGCCAGCCGCGCTGCCATTCGTCCCATGATGAAGCAGCGTTTTGGCCGCATCATCAGCATCACCAGCGTGGTCGGAGCATCTGGCAATCCGGGGCAGGCCAACTACGCGGCCGCGAAGGCCGGCGTGGCCGGAATGACACGCGCTCTGGCCCGCGAGCTTGGCAGTCGCAGCATCACCGTCAATTGCGTCGCACCGGGATTCATCGAGACCGACATGACCTCGGCGCTGCCTGCAGAACAGCAAAAAGCGCTCAATGCCCAGATTCCGCTGGGCCACATGGGCAAGCCGCAAGACATCGCACATGCCGTTGCCTACCTTGCTTCGCGTGAAGCAGGTTATGTGACCGGCCAGGAGTTGCATGTCAATGGCGGCATGTACATGTAATTGTTGAAAGATAACGCCGGTTCATCCGGACGGCGGGCCGGTTAGGGGGCGCTCCTTAACCAGCTAGAATCGCGGATTCATTCACAACCCCCAGAGGGAAACCATGAGCGATATCGAAGCACGCGTCAAAAAAATCATTGCCGAACAACTCGGCGTTGAAGAGTCCCAGGTCACGAACGAAAAGGCTTTCGTCGCTGACCTCGGCGCTGACTCCCTTGACACGGTGGAACTGGTGATGGCTCTGGAAGACGAGTTCGGCATCGAGATCCCCGACGAAGACGCGGAAAAGATCACCACGGTGCAAAACGCGATCGACTACGCCAACACCCACCAGAAGGCCTGACAGGCGTCCTGCGCCTGACTCAAGCCGATCAGCAGAAGGTTTTCACGCATGAGCCGTCGTCGCGTTGTCGTGACCGGCCTGGGTTGCGTCAGCCCCGTGGGTAACACGGTGACCGACGCCTGGGCCAACATCCTCGCCGGCGAGTCCGGTATTGATCTCATCACCAAGTTCGATGCGAGCAGCTTTGCCTGCAAGATTGCAGGCGAGGTCAAAGGACTGGATCTGGAGTCGTACATCAGCGCCAAGGATGCGCGTGCGATGGACAGCTTCATTCACTTTGGTATCGCAGCGGCTGCACAGGCCGTGCAGGACGCAGGGCTGCCTACCGGCGAAGCCCTCGACGATGAGTTCGCGACCCGCATCGCCTGCGTGATCGGCTCTGGAATCGGCGGTCTTCCGCTGATTGAAAACACCCACGCGGAGCTGGTCAGTCGTGGCCCCCGCCGCATCACCCCGTTTTTCGTACCGGCCTCCATCATCAACATGGTCGCTGGCCACGTCTCGATGCGGTTCGGCTTCAAAGGCCCCAACCTGTCGGTCGTGACTGCCTGCACCACAGGTTTGCATTGCATCGGCGAAGGCGGTCGCATGATCGAGTACGGCGACGCAGATGTGGTCATTGCGGGCGGTACGGAATCCACCGTGTCGCCGCTGGGTATTGGCGGTTTTGCGGCCATGCGCGCACTGTCCACGCGCAACGATGATCCCAAGACCGCTTCGCGTCCCTGGGACAAGGACCGTGACGGCTTTGTGCTGGGCGAGGGCGCTGGCGTAGTGGTGCTCGAAGAGTACGAGCACGCCAAGGCGCGCGGGGCCAAGATTTACGCCGAGCTCGCCGGTTTTGGCATGAGCGCAGACGCCGGCCACATGACGGCCCCCAACATGGACGGACCGCGTCGCGCCATGCTGAGCGCGCTGCGCAATGCAGGCGTCAACGCAGACCAGGTGGACTATCTGAACGCCCATGGCACCTCCACCCCCCTGGGTGACCTGAACGAAACGAATGCCATCAAGGCGGCATTGGGTGATCACGCGTACAAGACTGTGGTCAGCTCCACCAAATCCATGACGGGCCACCTGCTGGGTGGTGCCGGCGGTATCGAAAGCGTGTTCACGATCCTGGCCCTGCACGAGCAAAAGGCACCTCCCACCATCAACCTGTTCCACCAGGACCCCGAGTGCGACCTGGACTATTGCGCCAACACGGCACGGGACATGAAGATGGACGTGGCTGTGAAAAACAACTTTGGCTTTGGCGGCACCAACGGCACACTCGTCTTCAAGCGCATCTGATACGGGCGGTGGCGGTGCAGTCTGGCGGAGTGCATGACGAAAAGCCCAAGCTCCTCTGGCGACATGGCTGAGGCAGATCCAACCGGAGCGGCAGCGCTGGTCAGTCGGCAGTTCCGGCCGTCTCCCCTGTGAAGGCCCCCTCTCGCAAGAGCGCACCTTCCGTCGTTTTTCCGGTGAAGCGCAGCGCTTTCCTGGCGCGGGTCATCGGTTCAATCCTGGTTGTTGCCGCCGGCGCCATCGTGGCCTGGGCCGTATCCAGCGAAATGGCAGCTTCGCGTCCGTGGGGCTGGTGGTGCGCGTCGGTGGGTGCGTGGGTGCTGGCCGCACTGGGAGCGGGGCACTTCTGGTTTCACCAGCTCCAAGGCGAACTCCGTTGGGACGGCTCTGGCTGGCTGCTGAGTGTTGGCGAGCCGGGTCGAACGGATTCGCGCAGCGGAGCCCTCAAAGAACCCCCTGAGCCGCTGATCGACCTGCAAACGCACCTCTGGCTCGTCCTCAGTGCCGCTGACGGAAGGCGCGTTTGGCTGTGGCTGGAGCGTGCGCACCATCCACAGCGATGGCTCGACCTGCGCCGTGCGGTATATTCGCGCGCGCCCTCGGGTACTGGCCCGGCTGACAACCTGACCCGGCCGGCTGCCGTGGACCGCGATTCCTGAGTACCCATGACCGCAATTCCTCCCTTACGCCCTGACGACAGCGACCTCCAGCTCGTGGAGCGTACCGTTGCGGGCGACCAGCGCGCCTATGAGCTGCTGGTGATCAAGTACCAGCGGCGCATAGAACGGCTCATCGGTCGCATGGTGCGCGATACCGATCTGATCCAGGACATTGCCCAGGAAACGTTCATCCGTGCCTACCGCGCGCTCCATCAGTTTCGCGGAGAGGCGCAGTTCTACACCTGGCTCTACCGGATTGCCGTCAACACCGCCAAGAAGGCGCTGATGGACATGAAGCGCAATCCCGTCATTTCCGAGAATGCACTTCGCGGCAATGACGATGACGATGAAACTTCCCGCATCGGACAGGAACTAACCACCGACGAAACCCCCGAAACAGTGCTCGCAGCGCGCGAGATTGCCGAGGCCGTGAACGCCGCCATGGAAGCCTTGCCGGATGACTTGAGGCAAGCGGTCACGTTGCGTGAAATCGAGGGATTGAGTTACGAGGAAATCGCGACCGCCATGGAGTGTCCCATCGGAACGGTCAGGTCCCGGATTTTCAGGGCGCGCGAGGCCATTTCGGCCAGGGTACGCCCTTTGCTGGAAAACCAGACAGGCAAACGATGGTGAGGTAACGGATGAACAGTGCACTGACTGAAAAGAACGCGGCGGATGCCGGTTGGGGGCTTGAATATTCCGATCGCGAACTGCTGTCGGCATTGGCCGACGGCGAGCTTCGTGGCCCGGAATTAGGTGCGGCACTGGATCTCTGTGCCCACGAGGAGAGCCAGGCGACGTGGGAGCTGTACCACCTGGTGGGGGACGTGCTGCGCTCGCCGGACCTTGCCCAGCCGGTCAACACGGAATTCATGTCACGGCTGCGTGAACAGCTCGGCCGCGAACCCTCGCCAGTCGTCGCCGCTTTGCCACAGGATCTACCGCATGTCGTGTCCGCTGCGGGTATCGACGCTTCCAACGCTTCCGTGTTTCGCTGGAAGATGGTGGCGGGTTTTGCGTCGCTGGCGGCCGTGGCGGCCGTCGGCTGGTCCTCCCTGGCAGTTATCGATGCAGGAGGGCAGGGAGTGCCCCGCGCTGGGCAGCAGCTGGCGGGCGTTGTGGAGCCGGCAAGCCCTTCAAGAAACCTCGATTCCTCCGTCGTTGCAGTCGCTGACGCGGATGGGCAGCACGTCATGATCCGAGATCCGCGACTGGATGAACTGCTCGCGGCGCACAAGCAGTTTGGCAGTACGTCCGCTTTGCAAATGCCGGCCGGTTTTCTGCGCAACGCCACTTTCGAATCGCCAGGCCGTTGAACATGCGCGGTGTCATGGGCCTGGGCCGTGTGGATACCGCGATGCTTGTCCGACGGCTTTCAGCGATCTCGTTTTCACTCCTGGGGCGTCTGCTGCTGGGAGCCTTCACCCTCACATGTGCCGCCGGCGCTGAAGCGGCGCCCGGCGCCACCCCCAGGGGGTCGGCGGAAGCGCCTTCCGTGGCGCTGCAGGACAGTCGCGCCGCGAAAGTGGGTGACGTGATGCACTGGGTGGAACGCATGCATGGTGCACCGTGCCGGCGCCCTTACACGGGAACCTTCGTCGTGCTCTCCGCGTCCGGTGTGATGGCCACCTCCAAAATCTGGCATGCCTGTGACGAGCACAATCGGCTGGAACGGGTGGAATCCCTCAGCGGTGCCTCGCGGACGGTCTTCCGGAGAAATGATGAGGTGCGCACGTTTTCGCAGGACACGCGCACTGTCCGGACCGATCGCCGTGACACGGGAAGCACCTTTCCACGCATCTCGATTGTCTCGGGCGCATCGATACCCCAGTACTACGCTGCAAGTCGGCTGGGACAGGATCGGGTAGCGGGATACCTGGCCGATGTGGTGTGGTTCAAACCCGCCGATGCGCTGCGGTTCGGATACCGGCTCTGGAGCGAAGTGGAAACGGGGCTGGTGGTCAAGGTCCAGACCATCTCCCCGGAAGGCAAGGTTCTGGAGAACGCTGCGTTTTCCGAACTGGATTTGCGCGCACCGATTCAACCGGAACAAATATCGAGGCTTATGGACAGGACCGAGGGTTTCCAGGAGGTGGCTGGCCGGGTCACGAAAACTTCGGCCCAGGCTGAGGGTTGGGTGTTGCGACAACCCGTGGCTGGCTTCGTTCCTGTGAGCTGCCACCAGCGGACCATGGGTGCTGCCGATGCTTCGGGCCAGGTACTTCAGTGCCTGTATTCGGATGGGCTGGCGTCAGTCTCGCTCTTTGTCGAGCGCTTTGATCCGCAGCGCCACCCAGCCGTGCCGCACTCCACCAGCATGGGGGCTACCCACCTCTTGGGTCAGCGCCTGGACCCGGACGCCTGGGTGACGGCTGTGGGTGAGGTCCCGCTGCAGACGCTGAGGCTTTTTGCCGGGCAGTTCCAGCGGATCCGGTGACCCCTGCCGCCCACGCAACCCCAGCGTGCAGGGAACCAATTCGGGCGATTGACTTCTGAGTGACACAAGTTAGCAGATCGCTTTGTTTTCATCTATGAAAGGTTGACGATGCCCAAGTTCGATACCCTGCGCTCGCTGGCGTTGGCCTGCATGGTCACAGGGCTGGCTGGCGCTGCCGTCCTGCCCCGGCAGGCCACTGCCCAGCCCGCAGCCGCTGTGCGCGGCCTGCCCGACTTCACGGATTTGGTCGACCAGGTGGGGCCCTCTGTGGTCAACATCCGTACGGTTGAAAAAGTCGCGAATCGCCCTGGCGGCGCCAGCGGAATGGACGAGGAAATGCTGGAGTTCTTCAAGCGCTTCGGTGTGCCCATCCCCAATGTGCCGCGTCAGCAGCGTCCTCAGCGCCCGCAGCAGGAGGAAGAAAGTCAGCCCAGGGGCGTTGGCTCCGGTTTCATTCTCACCCCGGACGGGTTTGTGATGACCAATGCCCATGTGGTCGAGGGTGCCGACCAGGTCATCGTGACGCTGACCGACAAGCGGGAGTTCAAGGCCAGAATCGTTGGAGCGGACAAACGTACCGATGTGGCCTTGGTGAAAATTGATGCGACGGGCCTGCCAGCAGTCAAGGTTGGTGATCTGAGTCGCTTGCGCGTGGGCGAGTGGGTCATGGCCATTGGTTCGCCATTCGGTCTTGAAAATACGGTGACCGCCGGGATCGTGAGCGCCAAGCAGCGGGACACTGGCGACTACCTGCCGTTCATTCAGACAGACGTTGCCATCAATCCTGGTAACTCCGGTGGGCCGCTTATCAACATGCGCGGTGAAGTGGTGGGCATCAACAGCCAGATCTACTCTCGCTCGGGTGGATTCATGGGAATCTCTTTTGCCATCCCGATGGATGAGGCGATCCGCGTGAGCGACCAGCTTAAGGCCACCGGTCGGGTGACGCGCGGGCGCATCGGCGTGCAGATCGGACAGGTCAGCCGTGACGTAGCGGAGTCCATCGGCCTTGGCAAGGCCACGGGTGCTCTGGTGACCGGCGTGGAGGCAGGTTCGCCAGCAGACAAGGCTGGCGTGGAGGCGGGTGACATCATCACGCGCTTCGATGGCAAGCCGATCGAAAAAGTGGCGGATCTTCCCCGCCTGGTCGGTAACACCAAGCCTGGCAGCAAGAGCACGATGACGGTTTTCCGCCGAGGAAGCTCACGGGACCTGACCGTGACAGTCGCCGAGATCGAAGCCGAAAAGCCGACGGTGGCCCGGGCGCCCGAACGCGAGGAAAAGCCCAAGGCCTCGGCCGCCGCGCAGCAGATTGGCCTCGCAGTGTCCGAATTGTCGGAAGCGCAAAAGAAGGAGCTCAAGCTCAATGGCGGGGTGGTGGTGGTCACTGTCTCTGATGCAGCCGCGCGTGCCGGGCTACGCGAGGGCGACGTGATCCTCGCGCTCGCCAATACCGAGATTGCTGGCGTCAAGGAGTTCGAGGCAGTCCTGGCAAAGGCTGACAAGACCAAGCCGATCAATGTGCTTTACCGCCGGGGAGAGTGGGCGCAATACGCGCTGATCCGGCCAAGCAAGTAGCCAAAGCCTTGCGCGGGGCGCGGCTCTTCCCCCCCCCTTGCCCGACCATCTACCAGGTTCTGATGGCCGGGCGGGAGGTTCTATGGATGTGTTTCGATAGAATGCAGGGTCCCGTTAGCGGCTGTGGCTATATCAGCGCCTGAAATCTTCACCATATGGAATTTGGGGTGTGCCTATCGCAACAGGCTTCAGGTCACCCACAAGTTGTCCAGCGTGGCAAGTTTACAGCTTGTGGATAACCTGTTTATAAAATTATTGTTGCAGTACCGCAATTCCTCGAAATGCAGTCGGATCCACTGGCGCCGCAGCCCTTTTTGCCTACAATAAAGCTCCAGCTATCGCAGTTGCCAATGATTGTTGGTTCGGGGCGCGTCGCCATTTGACGCGCCCTTTTTTCTTGTGCGCACCGTTTCAATTCAATCACTTGACGCTTCCCGTTGATGAATCACATCAGAAATTTTTCCATCATTGCGCACATCGACCATGGCAAGTCGACACTGGCCGACCGCCTGATACAGCGTTGTGGCGGACTCGCAGACCGTGAGATGGAAGCCCAGGTCCTCGATTCGATGGATATCGAAAAGGAGCGTGGGATAACCATCAAGGCGCAGACCGCCGCGCTGCAGTACAAGGCCCAGGATGGACAGGTCTACAACCTGAACCTCATCGACACACCGGGGCATGTTGACTTCTCGTACGAGGTGAGCCGCTCCCTGTCCGCATGCGAAGGCGCGCTTTTGGTGGTGGACGCATCCCAGGGCGTGGAAGCCCAGACCGTAGCCAACTGCTACACGGCTCTTGACCTGGGTGTGGAGGTGGTGCCCGTCCTCAACAAGATGGACCTGCCCAACGCCGACCCTGACAACGCGAAGTCGGAAATCGAGGACGTGATCGGCATTGATGCCACCGACGCCATTCCGTGCTCTGCCAAGACCGGCATGGGGATCGATGAGATCCTGGAAGCCATCGTGGCCAAGGTGCCCGCGCCGCGTGGCAAACCAGACGGTCCGCTTCGCGCGATGATCATCGACAGCTGGTTTGACAGCTACGTCGGCGTGGTCATGCTGGTGCGCGTGGTGGATGGGCGACTGCTCAAGGGCGAGCGCATCAAGATGATGGCCAGCGAGGCTGTGTACAACGCCGACAACCTGGGGGTCTTCACGCCTGCCAACGAACCGCGCAATTCGCTGGATGCCGGGCAGGTCGGCTACATCATTGCGGGCATCAAGGAACTGCAGGCGGCTAAGGTGGGTGACACCATCACCCTGGAAAAAAAGCTGCCGAACAATGCAGGGCCTGCCAGCGAAGCACTTCCGGGTTTCAAGGAAATCCAGCCGCAGGTGTTTGCGGGCCTGTACCCCACGGAAGCCAGCGAGTACGACTCGCTGCGCGATGCGCTGGAGAAGCTCAAGCTCAACGACGCCTCGCTGCACTACGAGCCCGAAGTCAGCCAGGCGCTGGGCTTCGGTTTCCGCTGCGGCTTCCTGGGCCTTTTGCACATGGAAATCGTGCAGGAGCGGCTTGAGCGCGAGTTCGATCAGGACCTGATCACGACCGCGCCCAGCGTGGTGTATCAGGTGGTCAAGGCCGATGGCGAAGTGGTCATGGTGGAAAACCCCTCCAAGATGCCGGACCAGGGCCGTCTCGAGGAAATCCGCGAGCCCATCGTCACCGTGCATCTGTACATGCCGCAAGACTATGTCGGCCCGGTGATGACGCTCGCCAACCAGAAGCGCGGCGTGCAGATCAACATGGCCTACCACGGGCGCCAGGTCATGCTGACCTACGAGATGCCGCTGGGCGAAATCGTGCTGGACTTCTTTGACAAGCTCAAGTCCGTATCGCGCGGCTATGCGTCGATGGACTATGAGTTCAAGGAGTACCGGGCCTCCGATGTGGTCAAGGTGGACATCCTGCTCAACGGCGAAAAGGTGGACGCGCTGTCCATCATCGTGCACCGGTCCCAATCGCAGTACCGCGGCCGTGCGGTGGTGGCGAAGATGCGCGAGATCATCAGCCGGCAGATGTACGACGTGGCCATCCAGGCCGCGATCGGCGCGAACATCATTGCGCGCGAGACCATCAAGGCCCTGCGCAAGAACGTGCTGGCAAAATGCTACGGCGGTGACATATCCCGCAAACGCAAGCTTCTCGAGAAGCAGAAAGCAGGCAAGAAACGCATGAAACAGATCGGCTCCGTTGAGGTCCCTCAAGAGGCGTTCCTCGCCATTTTGCAGGTGGAAGACTGATGCAGTTCATGCAGATCATCACCGCCGCGATCCTTGCCGCGGCGGCAGGCTATGTGGCGGCGTGGAATTTCGGCCTCGTTGAGGGCAACTTTGCGCTGCTCCTTTTTCTTGCCACGCTGGTGACCGGCCTGTACTGGCTCGCGGAACGGCTGTATTTCCTGCCGAGCCGCCGCCGGGCTGCGCAAGCCATCGAGGATGCTGCGGTGGCGCGCCGGGCTGAACTCGACCGGATGGGCATCCAGAAGGTGGATGTGGACACGGCCGAGGCGAAGGGGCGCATTCTCATGCAGCCCTGGTGGCTGGACTGGACCGCTGGATTGTTCCCAGTGATCGCTGCAGTGTTCGTGCTGCGGTCCTTTCTTTTTGAGCCGTTCAAGATTCCCTCCGGCTCGATGATTCCCACCCTGCTCGTGGGGGACCTGATCCTGGTGAACAAGTTCACCTACGGCATCCGTCTCCCCGTGATCCATACCCGGATTACCGAAGGCAACCGACCTGCTCGGGGTGATGTCATGGTGTTCCGCTATCCACCCCAGCCGAGCATGGACTACATCAAGCGCGTGGTGGGGGTGCCCGGTGATGAGGTCGCCTACATCAACAAGCGCTTGAGCATCAACGGCAAGCCCGTGGAGACGTCGGCGCTGCCGGATTTTCTGGAGGAAGACTCCATGCGCTACTTCAAGCAGTTCGAAGAGCAATTGGGCGAGCATCGCCACCGCCTGCTCAACAATGCCGATGTGCCTGCTTTCGTTCAGGGCGCCAGCAACTTTGCCTACCGTGAAAACTGCCGCTACAGTGTAGAAGGCGTGGTGTGCAAGGTACCTGAGGGGCACTATTTCATGATGGGGGACAACCGCGACAACTCCCTCGATTCGCGTTACTGGGGTTTTGTACCTGAACGCAATATCGTCGGGAAAGCGTTCTTCGTCTGGATGAATTTTGGCAATTTCAAGCGCATCGGGCCATTTAACTGACATGGCACCGGTAGCAATGATCAACGAGGGAACGGCAATGAAAAAATCGCATCAGACCGCACTGCGTTCGCGTCAGCGCGGAATGTCTTTTTTTGGACTGGTATTCATTGGCGTGTTTGCCGTGGCTGCGTTTGCCATTGGGGGCCAGTCGGTGCCCATCTTCCTGGAATACTTCGCGGCTAAAAAAGCCATGGAGAAAGCGAAGGTAGAGGGGACTGTCCCGGGCATTCGCGGTGCCTTTGACCGTGCAGCAGCCATTGACAACATCAGTTCCATCCAAGGCAAGGACCTGGAAGTCACCAAGCGCGGCGACAAGGTCGTGGTCAGCTTCAAGTACTCGCGCGAGATCGCCCTGGCAGGCCCTGCCTACCTTGTGTACCGTTTTGAAGCGCAGACCAACTAGTGCAACCCGGACTTCAGGCGCTGCAGGCTCGCCTGCAGCATGTTTTTGCAGATGCATCCCTGCTGCAGCGGGCCACCACCCACCGCAGCTTTTCTGCCGACCACAACGAGCGGCTTGAATTCCTGGGCGATTCGGTGCTGAACCTGGCGGTCGCCAGCCTTCTGTACCGCCGCCTGGCAGACCTGCCGGAGGGCGACCTGTCCCGGGTGCGTGCCAACTTGGTCAAGCAGGACACGCTGCACCAGCTGGCGCTTCGGCTCAAAGTCTCCGAAGTGCTTCGCCTGGGTGAAGGCGAGGCCAAATCAGGGGGGCAGCAGCGGCCATCGATCCTGGCGGACGCGCTGGAGGCCCTGATCGGCGCTGTGTACCTTGATGCGGGCTATGCGCCCGCCGAGGCGCTGGTGCACCGGCTGTTTGAGGGCGTCGAGATCAACCCGCAGATGCAGGCAGCGTCCAAGGATGCGAAGACCGCGTTGCAGGAGTGGCTGCAGGGCCGCAAAATGAAACTGCCGCAGTACCAGGTGGTGGGCACCACTGGAGCAGCACACCGCCAGACATTTGACGTGGAGTGCGACATCCCGGAACTCGGCCTGACCGAGCGCGGTATCGGCGGCTCGCGCCGTGCGGGCGAACAGGCGGCGGCCGCGGCCATGCTGGCCACATTGAAAACAAGGAACCTATGAATGATGCTACAAAAAATGTAGCTGGCGGTGCAGACGATACGGGCGCTAGCGTGCAAAATGACCTCGAAAGCATGCTGGCGGTAGCCGGTGCGCCGGCTGCGGTGCCCGGCCAGCGCTGCGGCGTGATCGCCATCGTCGGCAAGCCCAACGTGGGCAAGTCCACCCTGCTCAACGCACTGGTGGGGCAAAAGATCAGCATCACCTCGCGCAAGGCGCAGACCACGCGCCACCGCATCACGGGCATCCGCACGCGGGAGCAGACGCAGTTCATCTTTGTGGACACGCCCGGCTTCCAGACGCGCCACGCCACTGCGCTCAACAAGTCGCTTAACAAGACTGTGATGGGCGCCATTGGCGACGTGGACCTGATCCTCTTCGTGGTCGAGGCCGGCAACTTCACGCTGGCCGATGCCAAGGTGCTGTCGCTCTTCAAGCCTGGCATTCCCACGCTGCTGGTGGCCAACAAGCTCGACATGGTCAACCGCCGCGCCGAGCTGGCCCCCTGGCTCAAGAGCATGCAGGAGCGCCACCCGTTTGCCGAGTTCGTGCCCATGTCGGCCAAGAACAAGGGTGACATCGAGCGCCTTTTTGGCATCTGCGCCAAGTACCTGCCCGAGCAGGGCTGGTGGTATGCCGAAGACGAGCTGACCGACCGCAGCGAGAAATTCCTCGCGTCCGAAACCGTGCGCGAAAAGCTGTTCCGATTCACCGGTGACGAGCTGCCCTACACCTCCACCGTGGTGATCGACAAGTTCGACGAGGAAGCCAGCAAGCAGCACAAGCGCATGGTGAAAATCGCCGCGACCATCGTGGTCGAGCGCGACAACCACAAGATGATGGTCATCGGCGACAAGGGCGAGCGCCTGAAGCGTATCGGCACCGAGGCCCGTCAGGAGCTGGAAAAGCTCATGGATGCCAAGGTGTTCCTGGAGCTGTGGGTGAAAGTGCGTTCCGGCTGGGCGGACGACGAAGCCCGCGTGCGCTCATTCGGCTACGAGTGATGCGTTGCCCTGCGCCTGCTGCCTGACCGGCACGACTGCTGCTGACGTCTCGTGGCCGCCGCCAAGCGCATTTCGGACGAACCCGCTTTCGTCCTCCACAGCTATGACTGGAGCGAATCCAGCCTGATTCTGGAAGTGTTCTGCCGCCACTACGGCCGCGTGGCACTGGTGGCCAAGGGCGCCAAGAAGCCCAGCTCCAACTTCCGGCCCGTGCTGCTGCCCCTGCAGCCCCTGGCGCTGACCTACAGCCTCGCGGGCAATGGCGAGGGCGACATCCACACCCTCAAGGGCGCCGAATGGGTGGGCGGGCACGTGATGCCCACCGGCGACGCCCTGATGTCGGGCCTGTACCTCAACGAACTGCTGCTGCGCCTGCTGGCCCGTGCGGACCCGCACGCAGCGCTTTTCGATGCCTACGCCGGCGTGGTGCGCGTACTGGCCAGCGAGCATGGCGACGCGCTGGAGCCCGTGCTGCGCAGCTTCGAACTGCTGCTGCTGCGCGAGATCGGCCTGTTGCCCGCGCTCGATGTGCAGACCATGACCTTCGCGCCCCTTCAGCCCGATACGCGCTACACCCTGGTGCCCGAAGGCGGGCTGCGTGCCGCTTCGCCAAGCGACCGTGCCGGCCTGCAAGGCAGCCAGTGGATGGCGCTGCAGCGTGGCCTGGACGATGTGGCCAGCTACACCGCCACGCTGCGCGCCTGCGCGCCCTTTGCCGCCGAACTCAAGCCGCAGCTGCGCACGCTGCTGCAATACCATTGCGGCAGCCCCACGCTGCGCACCCGCCAGCTCATGATCGACCTCCAGGCCCTATGACCCAGCCCTCCAGCCCCTCTTCGCGGCCCGCGCGTGCCACGGCCCTGTCTGTCAATGTCAACAAGGTGGCCCTGGTGCGCAACACGCGCCATCTGGGCATACCCAGCGTCACGCGCGCGGCCGAGCTGTGCCTGCAGGCGGGTGCCCAGGGCATCACCGTGCACCCCCGGCCCGACGAGCGCCACATCCGCCCCCAGGATGTGTTCGACCTGGCCACGTTGATGAAAACCTGGCCGGACCGTGAATACAACATCGAAGGCAACCCGTCGCAGAACCTGATGGACTTCATCCGCCAGCTCGCGGCCCAGGGTATGCCGCCGCAGCAGGTCACCTTTGTGCCCGACAGCGAAGACCAGTTCACCAGCGACCACGGATGGAGCTTTCCGCACGATGCCGAGCGCCTGCGCCCGCTGGTTGCCGAGTGCAAGGCCTTGGGCGTGCGCGTCAGCCTGTTCATGGACCCGGTGCCCGCCCAGATGGCGGCCGCGTGCGCGGTGGGCGCGGACCGTGTCGAGCTGTACACCGAACCTTACGCCGCCGCCTGGGGTACCCCACAACAGGCCGCCGAGCTGGCCCGCTACCGTGCAGCCGCCCAGGCTGCGCTCGATGCAGGGCTGCTCGTCAATGCGGGCCACGACCTGAACCGCGACAACCTGGCTGCCTTTGTGCGCGAGGTGCCGGGGCTGCACGAAGTGTCGATCGGCCACGCACTGATTGCCGACGCGCTGGAGATGGGATACGCCGCCACGGTGCAGGCGTACCTGGCTTGCATCGCCGAAGGCTGCCAGCCCGGCCAATCAGCGTAACGCTCCTGATTTAATAGCTATTAAGGCTTATAAGTGAAGCGCTACAACCCAGTTTGAGTCTGAATCCATGATCTACGGCATCGGAACGGACATCTGCGACGTCCGCCGCATCCAGGCCAGCCTGGACCGCCATGGCGAGCGCTTTGCAACCAAGGTGCTGGCCGAGGGCGAGCTGCGCACCTGGCGCGAGCGCAGCGCCCGCTGGCCTGACCGCGGCCTGCGCTACCTGGCCACGCGGTTTTCTGCCAAGGAAGCATTCAGCAAGGCGATTGGCCTGGGGATGCGCATGCCCATGACCTGGCGCCACTGCGAGATCGCCAAGCTGCCCTCGGGCCAGCCGGTGGTGGTGCTGCACGGTGCCCTCAAGGAATGGTTTGACGCCAGGGGTCTTTCAGCCCACCTGAGCGTCACCGACGAAACCGACTACGCCGCCAGCTTCTGCGTGGTCGAAAAAACCTGAAAAAAGGCCTTCAGCGCTTGATTGATAAGCGCTTATAGCTATCATTAATATAGCATTTCGCTGCATGACCATGACCGAACACGCACCCATCATCCTCGACGTGGCAGGCACGTCGCTGACCGCCACCGACCGCCGCCGCCTGGCGCACCCGCTCACCGGGGGTGTCATCCTTTTTGCCCGCAACTGGCAAGACCGCGCCCAGCTGCTGGAGCTGACCAGCGCCATCAAGGCCGTGCGCGACGACCTGCTGATCTGCGTGGACCACGAAGGCGGCCGCGTGCAGCGCTTTCGCACAGACGGGTTCACCCACCTGCCGCCCATGCGCGCCTTGGGCGCGATGTGGATGGACGACGGCAAGGGCGCAGCCGCCTTGCCCGGCAGTGGTGCAATGCGCGCGACCAATGCGGCCACCGCCGCGGGCTATGTGCTGGGAACAGAGCTGCGTGCTTGCGGGGTGGACTTCAGCTTCACCCCCGTGCTTGACTTGGATCATGGCGAGAGCGGCGTCATCGGCGACCGCGCCTTCCACCGCGACGCGCGCGTGGTCGCGATGCTGGCCAAGAGTCTGATGCACGGCCTGCTGCAGGCGGGCATGGCCAACTGCGGCAAGCACTTTCCCGGCCACGGTTTCGTCAAGGCAGATTCGCACACCGAAGTGCCGGTGGACAAGCGCAGCCTCAAGGCCATCCTGGCCGACGACGCCGCGCCGTACCCGTGGCTGAGCAGCACGCTCACCAGCGTCATGCCGGCGCATGTGATCTACCCCAAGGTTGACAGCCGCCCCGCAGGCTTTTCGAAGCGCTGGCTGCAGGACATCCTGCGCCGCCAGATGCGCTTTGATGGCGCGATCTTCAGCGATGACCTGAGCATGGAGGGCGCGCGCCGCCTCGACGGCCAGCTGGTCAGCTACACCGATGCTGCCGTGGCGGCGCTGGATGCAGGTTGCGACCTGGTGCTGCTGTGCAACCAGAGCGTAGGCAAGGGCGAAGCCGTGGACGAGCTGCTCGACGGCCTGCTGGCCGCCCGCGACAAGGGCGCATGGCAGCCCAGTGTGGACAGCGAGGCGCGCCGCCTGGCTTTGCTGCCCGAAACGCGGCCCCAGCCGTGGGATGAATTGATGTACCAGCCCGCGTACCTGCAGGCGCTGGATCTGCTGCCCTGACCGGTGCGCTCGGCGCCGCGTGGCGCTGATGCGCTGGCCGGTCCGCCGACTTCAGGGCCAGCCCCCGCCCGAAGGCGACGTCAGGGATTGCTGAAGGGGCTCGGCACCGCGGGCGCGGGTGTCGCCGCGCTGGCATCCGTCGGGCCCGCAGGTGACGTTACAGGCGGTGGTGGAACGCCCTGGAAGCGCCGCACCACGCGCTGAAAGATCAAGGCGTTGGGGATCTGCAGCCAGGCTTCGCCTTGCCCCGGCGTCTGGTCTGCTAGCGTGGTGTACAGCAGGTTGATGTCGACCACGCGGCCCTTGGCTCCGGGTTTCTCTGCCGTGTCGAGCACCTCGATGTAGTCTCCCACCCGGAAGGGCCGCACCGTGAAGATCAGCAGTGCGCAAAACAGGTTCGACAGCACGCTCCACGCTGCAAAGAACGCCACGGCGCCCACGGTGGCAAAGCCGGTGAACGCGGTCCACAGCACGGTGGCCGAGACACCCATGCGTTCAAGCACCATGAGCGCTGCCGTGGCAATGGTCAGCCAGCGGATCAGCCCATTGATGGGCACCACCAGCTCATCGGGCAACTGGTAGTGCGCTGACGCGCGGCGCATCAGCCTGCGCAGCGTGCGCTGGATGAGCCACGCGGCGAACACGATCAGCAGGATCTGCGTGCCGGGCACGATCACTTCCAGCCACTCCTGCATCCAGTCAGGCAGTCGGTTGGTCAGCATCTGCAGTTTGGAGGTCGCCATGGTGTTGAAGCGGGGGCATCCCGCGCCCCCCGCCACGTCGCGGGGCAACGTGGGGCAGGGCAGGGCAGGCCAGAGCGGTTTCGGATCAGCTCTCGCGCCGAAGAGCCGGGAACAGGATCACGTCGCGGATGCTGGGGCTGTCGGTCAGCAGCATCATCAGGCGGTCAATGCCAATGCCACAGCCGCCGGTGGGGGGCATGCCGTATTCCAGTGCACGCACAAAGTCGTGGTCGTAGAACATGGCTTCGTCGTCGCCGCTGTCCTTGGCGGCCACCTGGGCGTGAAAGCGCGCGGCCTGGTCTTCGGCGTCGTTGAGCTCGCTGAAGCCGTTGCCGAATTCGCGGCCGGTGAGGTACAGCTCAAAGCGCTCGGTCACCTCGGGGCGCGTGTCGTTGGCGCGGGCCAGGGGGCTGATCTCGGTCGGGTGCTCCATGATGAAGGTGGGCTGCCACAGCTTGTCTTCCACCGTTTCTTCAAAGTAGAACACCTGCAGGCTGGCGAGCGACCGGGTGGAGAGCTTGTCTTTTTCTTCGGTCATGCCCAGCTTCTTCAATGCACTGATGAGCCAGGCGGCATCGTCCACATGGGCACCGGCTTCGGTGTACTGGAAGATCGCTTCGCGGATGGTCAGGCGGGCAAATGGCTGGGTCAGGTCCACGGCGCGGCCCTGGTAGGTCATCTGCAGCGCACCCGTGGCCTTGAGCGCCACCTCGCGGATCAGCGTCTCGGTGAAGTCCATCAGGTCCAGGTAGTTCCAGTACGCCGCGTAGAACTCCATCATGGTGAACTCGGGGTTGTGGCGCACCGAGATACCTTCGTTGCGGTAGCTGCGGTTGATCTCGAACACGCGCTCGAACCCGCCCACGATCAGGCGCTTCAGGTACAGCTCTGGCGCGATCCGCAAGAACATTTCCTGTTCCAGCGCGTTGTGGTGCGTGACAAACGGCTTGGCGTTGGCACCGCCCGGAATGGGGTGCAGCATGGGCGTCTCGACCTCCAGGAAGCCGTGGCTCACCATGAACTCGCGCAGGCTGCTCACGGCCTTGCTGCGCGCCATGAAGCGCTTGCGGGCATGCTCGTCGGTGATCAGGTCCACGTAGCGCTGGCGGTACTTCTGTTCCTGGTCGGCCATGCCGTGGAACTTGTCAGGCAGCGGGCGCAGGCTCTTGGTCAAGAGTCGCAGGCTGGTGACCTTGATCGACAGCTCGCCCGTCTTGGTCTTCATCAGCGTGCCCTCGGCACCCACGATGTCGCCCAGGTCCCAGTGCTTGAAGGCGGCGTACAGGTCTTCTCCCAGCGCATCGCGCGTGACGTAGAGCTGGATACGGCCCCCTACGTCGCCCAGCGATCCGTCCTGAATCGTGGCAAAGCTCGCCTTGCCCATCACGCGCTTGAGCATCATGCGGCCGGCGACCGAGACCGTGACTGGCGTGGCTTCCAGCGACTCGTTGTCTGCCTGCGCGTATTCCAGGTGCAGCTGGGCAGCCTTGTGCGCGGGCTTGAAGTTGTTGGGAAACGCCACGGCGCCTCCGCCAGCCTGTGCTTCGCGCAGGGCGCGCAGCTTCTCGCGGCGCTCGGCGATGAGCTGGTTGTCGTCCTGCGGGGCGGGTGCGTGGTTGTTTTCGGACATAGGGTGCCGTCGGTGCGGTGCTCAAATGCGGGCGCCTGGCGGCGCTCGCGGTCGTAAGGGCGGTTGGGGAGGTGGCTGCCTGGCGCAGCCAAACCCCTGATTTTATGGGTTCCCGGGCGTGTTCGGGCCGCGGGCCAATGTTGTGGCTGTGCGCGCGATGATCGTGAGGTCGAGCCACAGGCTCTGCCGCCGCACGTACTGGCAGGCGTAATGCAGTTTGGCGGGCATGATTTCCTGCACGTACGTCCGCTCGGGGTCGTCGCTTCGGGCCAGCAGCTCGCTTTCGTTGCGAAACGCCAGCGATGCCAGGTCGGTGATGCCCGGGCGCACGCTCAGCACCTGCTCCGCCACGTCCGGTGGGTACAGTGCCACATACCGGGGGACCTCGGGCCGGGGGCCCACCACGCTCATGTCGCCGCGCAGCACATTGACAAACTGGGGCAACTCATCGAGTTTGCTGCGGCGCAGGAAGTGACCGGCGCGGGTGATGCGTACATCGGCTCCGATGGTGATCGCGGGCCCGGCCGCGTCGGCCCCGACGTGCATGGTCCGGAACTTGTAGATGCGAAACAGCCGCCCGTGGCGGCCCACGCGCTCCTGCTGGTAGATGACCGGACCGGGCGATCCCAGGCGCACCCACAGCGCAAGCACGGCCAGCAGTGGTGCCAGCAGCACCAGCACGGCTGCCGAAAAGGCAATGTCCAAAGCGCGCTTGATCTGCATGGTGAATGGGTGGAGTTCTTCAGCCCAGCAGCGCGTGCAATGCGGCAATCACGCGGTCCTGGTCTGCATCGCTCATTGCGGTGAACAGCGGCAGGCTCACCATGCCCTGGTAGGCGGCATCGGCGTGGGGAAACTGTCCGGGCGTGAGCTGGTAGCGGTCGCGCCAGTAGGGGTGGCGGTGCAGAGGCACATAGTGCACGCTGGTGCCAATGCCCTGGTCCGACAGGCCCTGGATGAGTGCATCGCGCCCCAGGCGCGCGTGCGGTGCCAGACGCACCACATACAGGTGCCAGGCGTGCACGTCACCCGCCGGGGCCGTGGCGGGCAACACCAGTGGCAGGCTGGCCAGGGCTGCGTGGTAGCGCTGGGCCAGCTGCTCGCGCCGCCGCACAAACTGCGGCAGGCGCGCCAGCTGCTGCACGCCCATCGCAGCGGCCACGTCGGTCATGTTGTATTTGAAGCCGGGCGCCACCACTTCGTAGTACCAGGCCGGGGTCTTGGACGTAAAGCGGTCGAACGCATCACGGTTCATGCCGTGCAGGCGCATCACGCGCATGCGCTGGGCCAGGGCCGCGTCGCGCGTGACGGCCATGCCGCCTTCACCGGTGGTGATGGTCTTGTTGGCGTAGAAGCTGAACACCGTCACATCCGACTGCAGCTGCCCCACCAGCGTGCCGCGCCAGGTGGTTGGCAGCGCATGGGCGGCGTCTTCCACCACCTTCAGGCCGTGTTCCTGGGCGATGGTTAGGATCGCGTCCATGTCGCATGCCAGGCCGCCGTAGTGCACCGGCATGATGGCTTTGGTGCGAGGCGTGATGGCCGCGCGGATCCGGGCCGGGTCGATGTTCAGGGTGACGGGGTCCACATCCACCAGCACCGCATCGGCACCCAGGTAGCGCACCACCTCCACGGTGGCGGTGAACGTGAGCGTGGGGGCAATCACCTCGTCCCCGGGGCCAATACCCAGCGCCTCCAGCGCCAGGTGGAGGCCTGCCGTGGCCGAGTTGACCGCCACGCCCTGCAGCCCGCCACCCAGGTAGTCCACAAAGTTCTGTTCAAACTGGCGCGTGACGGGCCCGGTGGTGACCCAGCCGGAGCGCATGGCGTCGGTCACGGCGGCGATTTCCGCGTCTCCGATGTCGGGGCGGGCGAAGGGCAGGAAGGGCGGGGCGGAAGGGGCAGGCATGGCAGTCAGTAATGAAAGGCGGCACCGGGCGTGACGGCGACACGGCCAATGGGGTAGTACTCCAGCCCGGCGGCACGCAGGGTAGCGGGCTCGAACAGGTTGCGCCCGTCAAAGACCATCGGACACTTGAGCGTGGCGGCCAGATGGGCGAAGTCGGGGCTGCGGAACTCTTTCCACTCGGTGACGATGACCAGCGCGTCGGCGCCCTCCAGTGCGGCATTGGCGCTGCTGGCGTACTGCAGCCGGGGCAGGGCGCCCAGCGCGGCCCGGGCCTGTGCCATGGCTTGCGGGTCGTAGGCCACCACCTCGGCACCGCGGGCCAGCAGCTGCTCGATCAAGGTCAGGCTGGGTGCCTCGCGCATGTCGTCGGTGCCGGGCTTGAAAGCCAGCCCCCACAGCGCCAGCCGGCGGCCCTGCAGGTCGGTTCCCAGGCGCGCCACGATCTTGTCGATGAGCACCCGCTTTTGACGCTGGTTCACCGCCTGCACAGCCTGCAGGATCTGTAGCGGGTGGCCTGCGCCCTCGGCGGTCTGGATCAGGGCGCGCACGTCCTTTGGAAAGCACGATCCCCCGTAGCCCGCGCCGGCGTACAGAAAGTGCGTGCCGATCCGCGGGTCGGAGCCGATGCCGATGCGCACGCTCTCAATGTCGGCCCCCAGCTTTTCGGCCAGCAGCGCCAGTTCGTTCATGAAACTGATGCGGGTGGCCAGCATGGCATTGGCGGCGTATTTGGTGAATTCGGCGCTGCGCACATCCATCTCGATGAGGCGCTCGCGGTTGCGCATGAATGGCGCGTAGAGCGTGCGCATCAGGGCGGTGGCGCGTTCATCGTCGCTGCCCACGATCACGCGGTCCGGCCGCATGAAATCCTGCACCGCCGAGCCTTCCTTGAGGAACTCGGGGTTGGAGACCACCGAAAAATCTGCACTGTGCCCCCGCGCCGCCAGGGCCTGCGCTACCGTGCGGTGCACCTGCCCGGCGGTTCCCACGGGCACGGTGCTCTTGTTCACGATGAGCTTGTAGCCCGCCATGTGCTGGCCGATGGATTGCGCCACCGCCAGCACCTGCTGCATGTCGGCCGACCCGTCTTCCTGCGGCGGGGTTCCGACCGCGATGAAGAGGATGTGGCCGTGGGCAATGGCGTCGGCCGCCTCGGTGGTGAACCGCAACCGCCCCGCCTGCGCATTGCGGCGCACCACATCCTCAAGGCCGGGCTCATGAATGGGAATGCCGCCCTCTTGCAGGGTGGCGATGCGGGTGGGGTCGTGGTCGAGGCAGACGACCTGGTTGCCCATTTCCGACAGGCAGGCGCCCGTGACCAGACCGACGTAGCCCGTGCCGATGACGGTGATTTTCATGGTGAGGAAGTCAAGGGTTTCACGGCCCATGTCAGGCGGTGGGTGCGTGCAAACGGCAGCACGATGGCTGCCGGGGCCAGCAGCGCGGCAGGCAGGCGGCGTGCCAGCGGCGGCGCCAGGGTGAGCTTGCGCGACGTGATGCGGGCGCTCGGAAACAGGCGCCGGACCTCGGCCAGTGGCACGCCCTCCACGTCGGGGTTGCGCGGGTTGTCCACCACGAAGTCGTACACCAGCACCCCGCCGCCGGGCGCTACCCACTGCCACATCTGCCGCGCGAGCGTGGTGCGAAAGCCTGCGTCGAGGATCGAGCTGAACAGGGTGAAGGCCAGCACGGCCTGCTGGCTGCCGGGTGCGATGCGGGCTTGCAGCGCATCGCCCTCCAGCACCGCGACCGCGGCCGGCAGCTGCCTGCGCGCTGCCGCGGCTCGCACGGGCAGCAGTTCCAGCCCTTGCAGGCGTGTGGGGTCGGCGCCCAGGCGCACAAGGTCTTGCAGGTTGCCGCCCGTGCCGCAGCCTGCTTCGGTGATGTGAAGGTCTGCCAGGCTTTCCCAGCCGTGGTTTCGCCACAGCTGGCGCATGGCGCAAAGGCGTTCCTGATGGGCCTGCAGGACCGACGCGCTGGCGTACAGGCTGTAGCGCTGGGCGTCCTGCGCTGCGTCGCGGCGGGCATAGCGCTCGGTGACGGCACGGGGCTCGGTGGCAGGGGTCGGGTCGTTCATCGGGTGATGCGCGCAAACTGGTCGGAAGGCGTGCGACCGCGCACGATGTCCCACAGGCCGCGCCAGGTGCCCAGGCCATACGCCGTGTGATAGACCGCAATCACAGCCGGCAGCCAGGGCAGGGCCGCTGGCTGCGCAGTGGTTGCGCACGCATGCACGCTGGCACCTGCCACGTACACCCCATAGGCCACCAGCAAGCTGGCGAGGGGTACGCTGCTGAGCGGGGCCAGCAGCACGCAGCCCAGCAGCGTGGCCACAAAGGCGGCCGGTACCAGCTGCCGCACCGAACCCGGCTGGCCGTGTTTGCGCATCACAAAAGGGCGCCAGTAGCCGTACTGGCGCTGCTGCGCAGCCAGATGCCGCAGGGAGCTGCGGGGGCGGTAGTGCGAACGGATGCGGGCGCTTTGCCAGATGCGGGCGCCGCCCAGGCGCAGGCGCAGGTTGTGCTCGTCGTCCTGGTTGCGCACCAGCGTTTCGTCGAAGCCGCCAAAGTGTTCCAGCGTGGCACGCGGCCAGCACCCCAGGTAGACCGTGTCCACCAGACCTTCGTAGCGGGTGTCGCGCGACCGGGCGCCGCCCACCACCCAGCGGCTCTGGAATGCGGCTGCAATGGCCTGCCCCGCCGGGCCCACACCTTCGGCCACCCACGGGCCGCCCACGTTGTCCGCACCGCTGCGCTCCAGCGCCGCCAGGCACTCGGCCAGGTAATCCGGCGCAAAGCGGGTGTGCACATCCAGCCGTGCGATCACGCTGCCGCGCGCCTGCCGCAGGCAGGCGTTCAGGCCCGTCGAGACAATGCGGCCGGGGTTGTCCACCCACCGCAGTCGCGGGTCGGCGGCGCAGCGCGCCTGCAGCCGCTCCCGCGTGCCGTCGTCGCTGCGGCCATCGGCCACCAGCACCTCCATCTGCCAGCCGGGCGGCAGCTGCTGCTGCAGCGCGCTGTCGCAAAACTCGTCGATGTGCGCAGCTTCATTGCGGCACGGCACGATGACGCTGAGCCAGTGGGGCTGGGCGGGATGGATGAACATGAATGCTATATTTTATGTAGCTGATAAACAAATACAGTCAAGCGATGGAGGCATTTTTGACCTCATTTTTTGGATGGCTCGGCGGCAGCAGGCCGCGGTAGAGCGCATCCATGCGGTCCATCTGCCGGGCGCGGTCGCCCTCGTGCTGCATGCGCTGTGCATTGTGCTGCCCGGCCTGGCGGGCCAGGGTATCGTCTTGGGCCAGCAAGGCCAGCGCCTGCGCCAGCGCATGGCTGTCCTTTGCAGGCACCAGCCAGCGGGCAGGCAACCACTGGGCATTGGCCTGCAACTGCGTGGTCACCACGGGCAGGCCGCACGCCATGCTTTCGAGCACCGACACCGACGTCGCATCCTGATCGGGCACCGACACCGACGCCTTGCAGCGTGCCAGCACGCGGGCCATGCCCGCATCGTCGAGCCGTCCGTGAAACGTTACGGCGTTTTCGATGCCCAGTTGCGCCACCTGGCCGCGCAAGGCTGTCTCCATGCTGCCGCCGCCCAGCAGGTGCAGGTGTACGGGTTCCGCCGGATTGGCGAGCCCGGCACGCAGCTGGGCGAAGGCATCGATGATGGTCGGAATGTTGTAGTTGGGTTCCCAGGCGCGCAGGCTGACCACCTCAAACCCTGGCTTGGCATCCCAGTCGGCGGGCGCAAAGCGCTGGAGGTCCACCCCCCAGTGAATGCAGTGCACGGCGGCGCGCGGCGTGTAACCGAGAGCTGCCTCCACCAGGCTTTGCGAGTCGCCAGTGATGAGATCGGCCTGCCTCAGCGTCCATCCCGTGAGCCAGCGCATCCATGGGCTGCGATACGGAGTCACCAGCAGGTCGCTGCCCCAGGCCGTCATCACCAGGGGGTGGCGCCCGCAACGGGCCCCCAGATAGCCATAGGACGTGGTGTAGTGGGCATGCACGATGTCGGGCGCCAGCGCCTGCACGGCGCGCTTTGCTTCGCCCGCGCGCAGCAGCCACTGGGCGGAGCGCTGCACCGGGCGCAGAACGTGCTGCTCCACCCCGTCGATGGCGGCGGGGCGCGCGGTGACCAGCGAGACACGGTAGCCGCGCGCCCGCATCTCGTGCGCCCAGCGCTGGATGTGGGGGCTGGTGGCGTCGCCCAGCAGGCACAGGTGGATGGGATGCATGTCAGGAGGGCTGGGCCGGCGATGCGGCGTGTGGTTCCGACGGCAAGGCGCCTGCCCAGGCCGCATAGTGCCCCTGCATTTCGGGGTATTGCGCCAGCAACTCGGCATCGCGGGTGCGCACATCGCCCACCACACGGGCGGGCTGGCCTGCCACGATGGCAAAGTCCGGCACCTCGCCGCGTACCTGTGCGTAGGCACACACCACGGCGCCCTTGCCGATGCGGCTGCCCGCCTCGATCAGGCTGTGCGGGCCGATGAACGCGTAGGCGCCGATATGCACCGGCGCATGGATGAAGCCCGGGCGTGCGGACGCGGGTCCGGCGTGCAGCGCGTAGGCACGCCCCATCAGGCGGATCGCGCGGTGCGAGCTGTGCGTGACGATGCTCACGAAGTTGGTGATCTGTGCCCCTTCGTCAATGCGCAGCCCGCCGGTGGCGTCCAGGAAGTTGAAGTGGCCGATGAACACATGGTCTGCAAGCTGCAGGCCTGCTTCGCCTTCGATGCAGGTGCTGGGCGCAACGCGCGTGTGTGCCAGCAGCGTGCCCTGGGCAGTACGCTCGCCAAACACCATGCGGTAGAACAGCGCGTGCCACAGGCGGCGGCGCCAGCGGTTAAGCATGGCTTTCATCGCGTCCTTCATGGGGGATGTCCTTCCACGTGGCCAAGGCCCAGAAATAGTAGCCAAAGTACAGCAGCATGGCGGCAGAGATGCCCCACGCCGCCCCCTGGAGCCCGCCCAGCATCAGCCCCGCCAGCAGTCCCGCAAAAAATACGGCCTGCCCTGCCAGGGCCAGGCGCAGCGCCCAGGCCTGCGATTTCCAGGCGAGCGTGGTCACCGCCAGCGGCGACGCGATGAAGTGCAATGCGATGTATGGAGCCAGGGCCCGTGCCAGTTCGCCCGCGCCGTTCCATTGGGGGCCCAGAAACCAGGTGAACAGTGCAGGGCCCCACAGCAGCAGCACCCCCGCCATGGGGACTGCGATGGCCGTGAGGGCCAGCATGCTGTGTCGCACGGCCTGACGTGCGGCCTGCGCGGTTCGGGCCTGCACCAGCCGGGGGTACAGGGCCTGCGAAAGCGCTCCCCCCAGCAGCGTGGCAGGTGCTTTCAGGTAGCGCAACGACATCGCCCACAGGCCCGCGGCCGCGTCGCCAGACCAGGCGGTGACTGCCAGCAGCGTGAGCGTGTCCTGCAGCGTGCCCAGGAAGGCGTGCGGCGTGTTGAGCAAAGGGAAATCCCGGTGCCGGGCTGCCACGGCGCGCAGCGATGGGGCGGGGGTGTGCAGCACCATCTGCCAGCCGCCCGCAGGGGCCGGGCGGGCCAGCAGCACGGCAGCGCCCAGGCCGGCCAAGATGGCTCCCGCCATCAATCCCGCCAGCCCCCAGCCCCACCAGCCCAGCAGCAGCTGCAACACTGCGCCACCGCCATACTGCAGCAGCCGGGCGCCCGACAGCAGTCCAAAACGTTCACCGCGGGTGGCCCACATCGTCAGCCATTGCGTGGCCCCCAGGGACAGCACCGCCAGCGCAAGCCCGGCATACAGGAGGTCCTGGCGATGCCACGCCAGCGCAGCCCCAGCACAGGCTGCCAGCACGGTGGCCAGACCGAGCAGCCGGACGCACAGCGCCATCAGCTGCGCTGCCCCCGTTTCGTCCCGCTCAAGCGGCAGGGCGTATTCGTAGCGCAGGCAGCCGACCACCGCGAGGTTGGTGGCAATCGCCCACCACAGTGCAAACTGCCCGAACACCTCAGGGGAATACACCCGCGTGATGGCCGGGCCGAGCAGCAGGGGAACCGCGTGCGCTGCAACGCTGCCGGCCAGGACAGTGGCGGTTGCCGTGAACAGCCCTCGGGTCATGCCTCGGACGGGGCGGAATCCGGCTGGTAGCCGGGAACAAGGCGGTGCAGCAGCTGGCGCATGCCTGCCTCGTCACCGGCCTGCACCGTCGCATGGAGGGCGTCGAGCAAGGTGCGCAGCTCAGGCCACGGCAAGCGCTCCTCGTGGGCGCGCAGGATGCGGGGGTGGGCCGTCGGCATGGGGTTGTCGCCAATCAGCAGCTCTTCGTACAGCTTCTCGCCCGGCCGCAGCCCCGTGAAGGTGATCTCGATATCGCCGCCAGGGTGCGCTTCGTCACGCACGGTGTGTCCGGCCAGCGTCACCATGCGACGGGCCAGTTCCAGAATCCTGATCGGCTCCCCCATGTCCAGCACGAACACATCTCCGCCCTCGGCCATGGCCCCGGCCTGCAGCACCAGTTGGGCCGCCTCCGCGATGGTCATGAAATAGCGGGTGACCTCAGGGTGGGTGACCGTGACCGGGCCGCCATGGGCGATCTGCTGACGGAACAGCGGGATGACGCTACCGCTGGAGCCCAGCACGTTGCCAAAGCGCACCATCGACAGGCGCGTGGGGCTGTTCCAGCGCTCTTGGGCCGGGTGCTCGCTGTCGGCATGGAAAGGGTGTGACGTGGCATGCGCCATGGCCTGCAGCACCAGCTCTGCGATTCGCTTGCTCGCGCCCATGACGTTGGTCGGGCGCACCGCCTTGTCGGTCGATATCAGGACGAAATCGCTGACGCCTTGCTCCACCGCCACGCGCACCATGTTCAGCGTGCCAAAGACATTGTTGCGGATGCCTTCCGCTGCGTTGGTCTCCACCATCGGCACATGCTTGTACGCTGCGGCGTGGTAGATGGATGCGGGCCGGTATTGGCGGCACAGGTCTGCCATATGCGCCGTGTTGTTGATGCTTGCCAGAAGCGGGACCAGGCGGCTTTGCACCATGCCCTTGTGCACCAGGGCCTGCAGCTCCTGGTGAATGCTGTAGAGCGCGAATTCGCTGTGCTCCACCAGCACCAGCTCGGCGGCTTCCAGCTGCACCAGCTGGCGGCACAGCTCGCTGCCAATGCTTCCGCCAGCGCCCGTCACGAGCACGACCTTGCCCGCAATGTGTTTGCGCATCAGTGCCAGGTCGGGCTTGATTGCCGGCCTGCCGAGCAGGTCTTCGATGTCCAGATCCTGGAAGTCGGTGACGGTCACCCGACCGCTGGCCAGATCCGTCAGGCCGGGCAGGGTGCGGATGCGTACCGGCAGCGAGCGCAGGTTGTCGATGATTTCATGGCGGCGCTCCCGCGGCACGCTGGGGAGGGCTAGCAGCACGTCGGTAATACCCAGCCGCTGCACGGTCGCTGGCAGGGACTCTGAACTGTAGACGCGCACGCCATTGATGCTGCGGCCGACCTTGGACCGGTCGTCATCCGCAAACGCGCGCAGTTCATAGTTCCGCGCCGAGCCGAGTCCGGCCGCCGTTTGTGCGCCCGCGACGCCCGCGCCGTAAATCAGCAGCCGGTGGGGCGCACGGCCCGATTGACCGGCCAGCAGCAACCATCCCAGCGAGCGGCTGGCTCCCACCAGCAGCAAAAAGATGACCGGCTGCAAGATGCCCACGCTGCGTGGCACGCCCTCCCAGCGGCCGACCAGCAAGATGGCCAGCAACACGGCCCCGTACAGCGTGACAGCCTTGCCCGTGGTGACCAGCGCGCGCATCCCGGTGTACCGGAAGATCGCCCGGTACAGCCCCAAGTGCATCAGGATCGGGAAGGCCAGCGAAGGCGCGAGCGCGTAGGCAATCCACTGGTTGCCTTCCGGCCAGTGTGGCGTGTCCAGCCTCAGCGTGAAGGCCAGCCACATCGCAAGCACGCCCATGGCGGCGTCAAGCGCCACGACAAAGGCGCGTTTGGTATTGCGATGCCACAACAGCACGCGTTGGAGCACGGCGTCTACGTGCATGGCACCTGCAAACTCACTGCACAACTTCACTGCGCAATACCCGTCCGCTCCAGCACGTCCCCCACCAGCTCGAGCCTCACCAGGGGGTTTTCCAGCTCCATCAGGCGTTGCTTGAGTTCCAGGGGCACCGGCAGCAATTCGCACCAGCGGTTGGCCACCCATGCGCAGTCGTTGAGCTGGTCGTCCGATTCGGGCGGCAAGGTGGGGATGCCGGGTTCGCGCTGTCGCAGCGTCTGGAGAACCTGGCCCAGGGCTGTGGCCGTCATCCTGAGGTCGTCAGGCACCGGCACCGCCACGTCGTCATCGATCTGCTCGATGTCAGCCGTCCAGAGGCCATGCGTGAGCTGGGCGCGCCGCAAAATGCGAAAACGCTGCGTGCCGCGGCACAGCAGCGTGATCAGTCCGGGCTGGGGGTTGTCCAGCACTTCAATGGTTGCCAGTGTCCCGACATCGCTGAACTGCTCCTGCGCTGCACCCGCCTGACGCACTTCATGGCCTTGCGTCAGGGCCACCACGCCGAACGGGGCCTCCGCCCGGTGGCATTTGCGCACCATGTCCAGGTAACGGACCTCGAACACGCGCAGGGCCAGGAGCCCCCCCGGGTAGAGCACGGAGCCCAGCGGGAACAAGGGCAGCGATGACAGGGTCAGGGGCTGGGGCATGGTGCAGATGGAAAAGCGGCCGCTATCATCCCATGACCGCCGCTGCTTCTGCCGTGGCCCCTTGTTTTTGTTGATGCCCATGCTCTACCAGATCGCCACGTTTCTTCTTGATGTCATCGGTGGCCTGATCGCCGGGGCATGCCTGTTGCGCCTGTACATGCAGCTGCACCGGGTGTCATTCTCGAATCCGGTCGGGGGCCTGGTCTTTGCCCTGACCGACTGGCTGGTGATGCCTTTGCGAAAGTTCATCACGCCCGTGGGTCGCTGGGACCTTTCCAGCCTGGTCGCCGCAGTGCTGGTGCAGCTCGTGCAGTACGCGCTTGTGCTTGCATTGCTGGGGGCTGCAGCGGCCTGGGCCTGGCTGCCGTGGATGGCGCTGTTCGGGCTGGCGCGCGTGGCGGTGTCCGGTCTGATCGGTCTGTTGATCGTCTATGCGGTGATGTCCTGGGTCCAGACCCGATCGCCGCTGGTCGATGTTGTCGGTCGGCTTTGCGACCCTGTGCTGCGACCTGTCAGGCGGTTTGTGCCGCTCGTGAAGGGCATCGATCTATCGCCTCTGGTGCTGCTGGTGCTGCTGCAGGTCGGATTGATCGTGCTGGGGCATTTGCAGGCGAGCGTGATGCGATGAGGCACGAAACTTTGGCCTAAAAACCCCCTCGGCGCACGGCTGATAATGATACTCTGCTATCAATATGGGAGCGTTCTTTCAGCGGTCAGGCACGCAGTGTCGCCGTACCGCTCAGCCGGTCACTGGCGGCAAGCGCCAGGCCTGAGCGCCGCCATCTACATGACTGAATCCGCGGGCAGGCGCTGCAGCATGGCCAGGCTGTTGGCCACGGTGTTGCGCAGTTCACGGCGGTCGCAGATGAAGTCCACGGCGCCCTTGGTCTGCAGGAACTCGGCGCGCTGGAACCCTTCAGGCAGTGTGACACGCACCGTGGATTCGATCACGCGCGGGCCGGCAAAGCCGATCAGGGCCTTGGGCTCCGCAATGACGATGTCACCCACAAACGCGAAACCGGCGCTCACGCCGCCCATGGTCGGGTCGGTCAGCACGCTGATGTAGGGCAGGCCCTTCTTGGCCAGGCGGGTGAGGGCGGCATTGGTCTTGGCCATCTGCATCAGCGAGAGCAGGCCCTCCTGCATGCGGGCACCTCCCGTAGCTGTAAAGCAGATGAAGGGCACCTTCTGTTCGATAGCGGTCTCGACACCGCGCACAAAACGCTCGCCCACTACGGACCCCATCGAGCCGCCCATGAAGTCGAATTCAAAACAGGCGGCCACCACGTTGATGCTCTTGACGGCACCGCCCATCACGACAAGTGCGTCCGTCTCGCCCGTGTTTTCGAGCGCCTCTTTCAGGCGCTCGGGGTACTTGCGACTGTCCTTGAATTTCAGGGCGTCCACCGGCAGGACTTCCTGGCCGATTTCATAGCGGCCTTCGGCGTCGAGGAAGGCATCCAGGCGTGCGCGCGCGCCAATGCGATGGTGGTGGCTGCAGGTTGGGCAGACGTTCTGGTTTTGCTCCAGGTCCGCCTTGTACAGCACCGTCTCGCAGCTCGGGCACTTGATCCACAGGCCTTCGGGGACCTGGCGGCGCTCGGTGGGGTCGGTCTGCTGGATCTTGGAGGGCAGAAGTTTTTCAAGCCAGGACATGGTTTTCCTCTGTGTGTATGGGCCAGCGGCGGCACGCCCTTGAAACTGGCGCGGCCCGAAGGCCAGGGCTCCCGCGCAAGGGCCGCCCCGCCGCGCTGGGAGCGTCCTCCTTCCCGCGCATAGCGCGAGAGAAGGGGAAGCGGCGAAGCCGCTCAGGGGGGATGCTCTTTATTCTACGCGTCCAGCGCCTTGCGAATGCCACGCAGGAAGTCGATGGTGATGGGCACCACCTTGGCGTGCTCCTGGTCCTCGATCAGCTGGATGATCCTGCTACCGATGACCACCGCATCGGCCACCTTGCCAATGGCCTGCGCCGTTGCGGCATCCCGAATGCCGAAACCCACGCCCACCGGAATATGAACATGCTGGCGAATGCGCGGCAGCATCTGCTCGACGGCGGCTGTATCCAGCGCCCCCGAACCAGTGACCCCCTTGAGCGACACATAATACACATAGCCGCTGGCCACGCGGGCCACCTGCGCCATCCGTGCATCGGTGCTGGTGGGGGCCAGCAGGAAGATCAGGTCCATGCCGTGGGTACGCAGGCTGGCGGCAAAAGCCTCGCATTCTTCCGGGGGGTAGTCGACGATCAGCACGCCATCCACACCGGCCGCGGCGGCGTCGCGCACGAATGCGTCAGTCCCGTGCTTCTGGTCGTAGCGTTCCACGGGGTTGGCATACCCCATCAGTACCACGGGGGTTGTGCCGTTGCGCTTGCGGAACTCACGTACATGGTCAAGCACCTGTGCCATGCCGATACCCAGGCTCAGGGCCTTTTCGCCAGCCTTCTGGATGACCGGGCCGTCGGCCATGGGGTCTGAGAAAGGAACGCCCAGTTCGATCACATCGGCACCGGCTTCCACCATACCGTGCATCAGCGCCGGGGTGATGTCTGCGAACGGAAAGCCCGCGGTCACATAGGGAATCAATGCCTTGCGGCCCTGGGCCTTCAGGGCCGAAAAAGTCGCTTCGATGCGGCTCATTTGATCATCACTTTCACGGTCTGCTCTCCACCCTTGACCGACTGGCCCTGGCAGCTGGGGCGGCAGTAGAAGTCTGCTCCGCTCAGGTCAGCCACGGTACCGATGTCCTTGTCGCCGCGTCCCGAAAGATTGATCAGGATGGACTGGTCTGGGCGCATGGTCTTGGCCAGCTTCATTGCGTAGGCCACGGCATGGCTCGATTCGAGCGCAGGAATGATGCCTTCGGTGCGGCACAGATAGTGGAAGGCTTCCAGCGCCTCCTTGTCGGTGATGCCCACGTATTCGGCGCGGCCGATTTCCTGCAGCCAAGCGTGCTCGGGGCCTACGCCGGGGTAGTCCAGCCCGGCACTGATGCTGTGCGTTTCCGTGATCTGGCCGTTGTCATCCTGGAGGATGAATGTGCGGTTGCCGTGCAACACGCCGGCACTGCCTTTTTGCAGCGAGGCCGAATGCCGCCCCGACTCCAGCCCTTCGCCAGCCGCTTCGACGCCGATCAGCCGGGTCTTTTCGAACGGGATGTAGGGGTGGAAGATGCCCATGGCGTTGCTGCCGCCGCCCACGCAGGCAATCACTGCGTCGGGCTGATCGCCCAGCACCTTCTGCTCGGCCAGCATGGCGGGCATCTGCTCGATACATTCCTTGCCGATCACGCTCTGGAAGTCGCGCACCATCATCGGGTAGGGGTGGGGGCCCGCCACGGTTCCGATGATGTAGAAGGTGTTATCGACATTGGCCACCCAGTCGCGCATGGCGTCGTTCAGGGCGTCTTTCAGCGTCTTGCTACCCGATTCCACCGGGACCACAGTGGCGCCCAGCAGCTTCATGCGGTACACGTTGGGACTCTGGCGCTTGACGTCTTCCGCGCCCATGTACACCACGCATTCCAGGCCGTAGCGGGCGCAGATGGTGGCGGTGGCCACGCCGTGCTGGCCCGCGCCGGTTTCGGCAATCACGCGCGGCTTGCCCATGCGTTTGGCCAGCATGGCCTGGCCGATCACGTTGTTGATTTTGTGGGCGCCGGTGTGGTTCAGGTCTTCACGCTTGAGGTAGATCTGCGCCCCACCCATTTCGCGGCTCGTCCGGGCCGCGTGATAGATCGGCGAGGGCCGCCCGACGAAGTGCTTGAGCTCGTAGTTGAACTCGGCCAGAAACTCGGGGTCGTGCTGGTAGCGCGCGTACGCGTCGCGCAGTTCCTGGATGGCGTGGGTCAGGGTTTCGCTGACGAAGCTGCCGCCATAGGGGCCAAAGTGGCCCGCGGTGTCAGGTTGCTGATAGGAGGTCATGAAGGTTCTTTGCAAGCTGTGCATCGGCCGCGCGCACGGCGGCTACGAAGCGTTGGATTTTTTCGGCGTCCTTGATGCCCTTGACAGGCTTGCCATCGGGGCCATCGGCCTCGACGCCGGAGCTGACATCAACCGCCAGCGTCTTGCAACGCGGGCGGACTTGCAAAATGCCATCGGTCACGTTTGCAGGCGTGAGTCCACCAGACAAAACGAGGTGAGAGCTGACGCTTGGTGGAAGGAGTGACCAATTGAATGCCTTGCCGCTGCCGCCATACCCCTCGACGTGGGCATCGAGCAGTATCGCTTGCGCGTGAGAATGATCGTTCGCGTATTTTACGAGGTCGAACTGCGCCGCACCGTCGCCAAGGGGAATCCTGGCGGCCCGCAGATAGGCCCTGCTGGGGCTGGCGGCGCCCGCCATGCACTCTTGCGGGCTTTCGTCACCATGAAACTGGAGCACGCAGCCGGGTACGAGCGCGCTGATGGCCTGCACGGTAGCGGTGGCCTCGTTCACAAACAGCAGCACCGGCGACACAAAGGGCGGAAGCCGCCTGGCCAGTTGTGCTGCGCGTTCTGGCGATACCGCGCGCGGACTGGGGGCGTACATCACAAAACCGATGGCGTCTGCGCCAGCGGCGACCGCTGCGTCCACATCTTCCTCACGGGTGAGTCCGCAGATCTTGATGCGCGTTCTCGCCGTGGTGGAGGGCAGCCCAGAATCCGGATGGCCCGCCAGGTGGTCGTGCGCCCTCCAGCTGCGGCCTTCGGTACCCTGCTGCCCCGTCCCTGGCTGCGATGGGTACCGTGGGCGTGGGGCGTCAGAAGTCGTGGTCATGGAAGCCAATCATACGCAGCCGTGCGCTCGGGCAGGCCCCAGCGGGCTTCGTAGACAGGTCCCAAAAAGTACAGGCCATCGGGCGAGAACGTGGGGGCTGCCGCATCGCGCGACCTCGCCTGCAGCACCTGCTCCATCCAGCGTGCGGGCTTGTCGCCTTGGCCCACGGCGATCAGGCACCCCATGATGTTCCGGATCATGTGGTGCAAAAAGGCATTGGCCTCGAATTCAAAGCGCCAGTAGCACGGCGCCCAGCCCAGTTCGTGGTGCGGTGCCTGCATGCCCCTGCGCGTGATGCGGATGGGCTGGAGCGTCTTGATCGGTGATTTGGCCTGGCAGGCCGAGGCGCGAAATGACGTGAAGTCGTGTTCGCCCACGAGCCGGTCGGCCGCGTCCTGCATGGCGTCATGGTCCAGAGGGCGGAACACCCACCCAACCCGGCCTGCCTCGACGCTGGGCCGCACAGGAGACTGCAGCAGAACGTAGGCGTAGCGCCGGGCGGTTGCGCTGCCGCGCGCGTGGAACGCATCCGGCACCGGCTGCGCCCATTGCACTGCGATATCCGGGGGTAAAAACGTGTTGGTGCCGCGCACCCACGAGGCGGCAGGGCGGTCAAGCACGGTGTCGAAGTGCACCACCTGCATCAGACCGTGCACGCCGGCATCGGTGCGGCCAGCGCACAGCGTGCCCACGCGGTGCGTGGCAAAACGCGCCAGCGCTGCTTCAAGCTTGTCCTGGATGGTGTTGCCAGAAAGCTGGCTTTGCCAGCCGCTGTAGGCCTGGCCGTTGTAGCTCACGCCCAATGCCACCCGCGTCATCGGGTGACCCCGGGGCAGCATCGCGAACTGATGGGCTGCGTACTGCCGCGGTGCATCAGCCGAGGTCGGCCAACATCCGCTGGGCGCGGGTCTTGAGCGGACCTGTGGCTTCGGCAACCACCTCTTCGATCAGCGTGCGGGCGCCGTCGGTATCGCCGATGGCGTTGAATTCCTCGGCCAGTGCGAGCTTGGTGGCCAGCGGGTCATCCTGCGCGGCTGCCGATCCGTCGTCCTCGTCGTCCAGCCCGTCCACGCTTGGCAGCGTCGGGGCGACTTGCGCAGCAGGGCGAGCCATCGGTTGCGAAGGCGCGTTCAGGTCGAGGGACAGTTCACCCAGATCAAACTCCATGGGCGCGGAGTCCTGGGGCTCTGCCGTGAGGGGCATCGGGCCAGAGGGCGCCATGCTCAGGTCATCCACCCTCGGAAAGTCCAGGTTGTCTGCCATGGGGGCCGGTGCTATCGGGCTGGGCGCCGTCTCTTGCGGGGCCCAGGCTGCGGACGAGGACGCTTCGAGTCCGGGACGAAGGGTGGAGATGTCGTCGGAATCCGAAAGGCTGTCTTCACGGCGAGCCGATACAGCAGCCGCGGCTGCGGCGAAGCCGCCGGGCGCCGCTGGTGCCTCGGTCAGCGCATCGTCTGGAAGGTCGAGATCCAGGTCGAGATCCAGGTCCGGGGGCGTCGCGGAGGCTGCGGCGCCTGCGGCGGCAGCGCCGGGATAGGTGGTTGCGAAACCGCCGGGTGGAATAGACGGCAGGTCATCGTCGGTCATGCCCGGGCGACCACCAGGCTGGTAGATGCGGTTATCGGGGTCAATCTCGCGTCCAAGATCGGCAATGCGCGCCCAGTCCGGGCCTTCTCCCTGGGTGAGCTTGAACACGTCGCCGGCGACCACTTCGAGCGCCTTGCGATCCTGGCGTTTCGCGTAAATCTCGCCGAGTTTGACGTGGACAGAGACGCGGGCCGGGTTGTGGCGGATGGCTTCCTTGAGGATCTCTTCGGCCTGCAGGTCACGACCGTAGGCCAGGTACACATCGGCCTCGGCCACGGGGTCCACATCGCCGCCAGCGTCAAGCTGGCTCGGCGAGTACGCCATGGACGAACCGGTGGTCATTTCGCTGTTGGCAGTGTCCACCCGTTGTCCGCCGCTGGCACCAAAGAAGGAGTCGGGCTGGATGCGGCTTTCAAGGAACGAGCTGTCCACCCCGCCGGCCTGCTTGCGGCGCTGTGCAACGCGATAACCCGCGTAGCCAAGGAGGAGGGCCAGCAGTCCGGCTGCGGTCAACGGCAGTACCGGGTCTTCCATCAGGCCATCGATCAGGCTGGGTTCGGATACAGGCGGCACGGCAGGCACGGGCGGCGCTGGAGGCGCCACAGGTGCCGATGCGGCGGCTGCCACCTCGGCCGATGCCTGCCCTGATGCGGGTTCAGCAGCCGCGCCGGATTCCTGTGGCGCGCTCGCGGCTGCAGCCGCGGGCGACGGCGCGCTGGCTTCGGCGGGAGCCGCTGCGGCCTGTGGCGCTGTGGGCGTGGCAGGCACGCCAGGGGCCTGTACGGCCACGCCTGCCGGGGCAGCGGTCGCCGGGGTAGAGCCGGTTCCTGTGGCCGCCGATGCGGAACCCAGCTTGTTCAGGTCGGTGATGTTCTTGGAGAGCTCGGCCATGCGCGTCGCTGCTTCCTCGGCCTGCTTGTCCTTGGCGAGCTTTGCTTCGGCGGCCTTGCTTCCTTGCACGGACCCCTTGGACAGTGTCAGCTTGTCGGGCGCGGCGGTGGCCGATTTGCGGTCCTCAACCCGGGTCTGCACGGTGCCAGTCGCCGAGCGCTGGGCTGCAGCCACTTCGGTGGACGGGGCTGCACCGGCCAGTTTGCGCCTGAATTCATTGAAGTCACGCGCCTGGGCAGCCAGGATCTGGCGTGCCTCGGGCGCAGGGGTGGCCTGTGCCGCCGCCTGATCGGGCATCTGCAGCACTGCGCCCGCCTTGATGCGGTTCACATTGCCTTGAATGAAAGCGTCCGGATTGGCACGCATCATGGCGACCAGCATCTGGTCCAGAGACACGTCTGCGGGACGGTAGGCGTTGGCGATTCGGCCCGCCGTGTCGCCCGATTGAACGGTCACGCCGCCAGCGGGCGCTGCACGGGCGGCTGCCGGTGCGCTCGGCGCGGGACGTGCTGTCGCAGCGTCGGCAGGGCGCGGCGCGGCTTGCACGCGCGGGGTGACCGGCGGTGCCTGAATCGCCGGTGCTGTGATTTGGGGCGCGGCCGTTACGCTGGGCGCCGGGCGGCGCAGCGAAGGCGGATCGAACAGCATCGTGTAGCTGCGGACGATCCGGCCTGAGCCCCAATTGGCATCGAGCACCACGTCAAGGAAAGGTTCGTTCACGGGGCGATCGCTGCTCAGGCGCAGGAAGGCAGTGCCGTCGGGGCGCCGCTGCAACTGAAACTGGAGGTTGCTCACCAGCTGCGTGTATTCCATGCCTTGGGCTCGGAAAACCTCGGGTGCCGCTGCCGTCGCGCGGAGGCTGTCTGCCTCGGCGGCCGTGATCTGCGGGATGTCGATTTCAGCGCGCAGAGGCTCGCCCAGGGCAGACTGCACCGTGATGCGGCCCAGCGCAAGCGCGGCTGCGTCAGCCGAATAAAAGCCAGCTGACGCCACGGCCGCGGCCGCCAGGACAGAAAATTTCCAACGATGCATGTTTGCCAACAGCTGATGAGGTTTGTGAGCGGCTCGGTCGAGCGGCGTCTTTTTTTGCATAGTCTGGTCCCGCCCCGGCGCGTGAAAATATGTAAAAAGCACCATAGCATCAATGTTTTGCACTGACAAGCTGAGGTGCAGCTGAAGCTTTCTGACGTGGCTGCGCGCCCCAAATTGGTGCAAACAGATGTTGCCTATTGCCAACGAGGCGTAACGGATTGTGTTTTTGGGTGGAAGCAAAAAAGCGCGCGCAGACGTGCCTGCGCGCGCTTTCTCGGATTTGGGGGGTCAGGCGTCGAGCAGGATGCGCAGCATGCGGCGCAGGGGCTCGGCAGCGCCCCACAGGAGCTGGTCGCCAATGGTGAAGGCGCCAACGTATTCGGGCCCCATGGCCAGCTTGCGGATACGGCCGACCGGGATGGTCATGGTTCCGGTCACGGCAACGGGCGTCAGGTCCCTGATGGTCGCTTCGCGCGTGTTGGGCACCACCTTCACCCACTCGTTGTCGGCAGCGATCATGGCCTCGATGTCGGCCACGGGCACGTCCTTCTTCAGCTTGAAGGTCAGCGCCTGGCTGTGGCAGCGCATGGCGCCCACGCGCACGCAGAAACCGTCGACCGGCACCGGTGCCGAGTCGAAGCCCTCGCCCATGCCCAGGATCTTGTTGGTTTCGGCCATGCCCTTCCACTCTTCCTTGGACATTCCGTTGCCCAGGTCCTTGTCGATCCACGGGATCAGCGAGCCACCCAGGGGCACGCCGAAGTTGGCCGTTTCCGCCGCAGACAGGCTGCGCTGCTTGGCGATGACCTTGCGGTCGATTTCGAGGATGGCGCTCTTGGGATCATCCAGCAGGGCTTTCACCTCGGCGTTCAGCGTGCCGTACTGCGTGAGCAGTTCGCGCATGTGCTGGGCGCCGCCGCCCGATGCGGCCTGGTAGGTCTGGGTGCTCATCCACTCCACCAGGCCCGCCTTGTACAGCGCGCCCACGCCCATCAGCATGCAGCTCACGGTGCAGTTGCCGCCGATCCAGTCCTTGCCGCCATTCGCCAGTGCGTTCTTGATGACGGGCATGTTGACCGGGTCGAGCACGATGACCGCGTTCTTTTCCATGCGCAGGGACGAAGCGGCATCGATCCAGTGGCCGTTCCAGCCGGCGGCACGCAGCTTGGGGTACACCTCGTTGGTGTAGTCACCGCCCTGTGCGGTGATGATGATTTCGCAGCGCTTGAGCTGGTCGATGTTGAACGCGTCCTGCAGCGTGGTTTCGTTCCTGGCCTGGGCAGGGGCCTTGCCGCCTGCGTTGGAGGTGGAGAAGAACAGGGGCTCGATCAGGTCGAAGTCCTTTTCCTGCACCATGCGGTCCATCAACACCGAGCCGACCATGCCGCGCCAGCCGACCAAACCTACCAACTTGCTCATTTCTCGCCCCTTTTCATAGTTACAAACAGTGCCCGACCGGACTGTCTGCCCCGGCTCGTCTGGGCCAGGGAGGGCGCACGACGATACCGGAGCTGGATCAGCCCTTAATGGTGGTCGTGGTTTTGATCATGGTTGCGCGCGCAGCCACACCGGCCTGGGCGGCGGATGCTGTGTTCAGGGCGAACGGGCGGGCGGCAAACATGGGCTGGAATTGTAGCTGAAGCGCTGAACTTCCTGCCGCCGCGCTGGGCTGCGCGTGGTTTCCCGGCTGTGCTGCACTTGCTTGGCAAGCGAAAGAAGGTGCGGGCAACACCCGGGCCGCCCGCAGCGTCTACAGTCGCTCCCTTGTTTTCACTGGATCGGATGGCGGAACATGCAAGTCATCGTTGTGGGGTCGGGCAAGCTCGCCCGGGAGTTGCTGGTGGCGATGGATGCCGGGCCCGGTAGCCGGGTCGTGCCGTGGGGCTCGGGCGATCTGCAGGCCGTGAAATCCATTGCTGTTCACGCAGGCTCGGGCCGCGAGATGGAGGAGGTCCGGCGCTTTTGCGAAGCCACGCAGTCGGCGCTGGTGGAGCTGGCCACCGGCTCCGTGCTGGAAGGGGGCCCGGTGGCGTGCCCCGTGATCCTGTGCCCCAACACCAACATCCTGATGCTCAAGTTCATGGCGATGCTCGGGCGCAGCGGCAAGTTGTTTCGCGGGTATCGCATCGGGCTGGTCGAATCCCACCAGTCTGGCAAGACGTCGGTGCCGGGCACGGCGGTCAGCATGGCCGAATCACTGGGCCTGGATGCGTCGGAGATCCGGTCGGTGCGGGATGCGCAGGTCCAGCAGGGCGCACTGCAGATTCCGACAGAGCATCTGGCCCGGCACGCCTTCCATGAGGTGGTCATCGAAGACGGCGCCTGCAGCATCCGGATGGAAACCCGCGTGTATGGAGACGCACCGTACGCCGACGGCGTGGCGCAGATCGTGGCCGCTGTGCGCCAGCAGGCGCTGGAAAACCGGCTCTACTCCATCCTGGAGTTCATCGACAACGGGTGGGTTTGACGCCGGGGCGCATCCCCAAGAAAAAAGCGCCGGGTGACCGGCGCCTTGCGGGTTGGACGAAGCCGCCAATTTAGCTGGCGAGCGCCTTCACCACGGCATCGCCCATCTGCGCCGTACCCACCTTGGTGGTGCCGTCGCTGTAGATGTCGGGCGTGCGCAAACCTTGCGCCAGCACCTTCTGCACAGCGGCTTCAATGCGCTGGGCGGCGGCTTCCTGGTTCAGGCTGAAGCGCAGCATCATCGCGGCGCTCAGGATGGTGGCCAGCGGGTTGGCCACGCCCTTGCCGGCGATGTCGGGTGCGCTGCCGTGGCTGGGCTCGTACAGGCCCTGGTTGCTGCTGTTCAGGCTGGCCGATGGCAGCATGCCGATGGAGCCGGTAAGCATCGATGCCTCGTCGCTCAAGATGTCGCCAAACATGTTGCCGGTGACCACCACGTCAAACGCCTTGGGCGCCTTCACGAGCTGCATGGCGGCGTTGTCCACGTACATGTGCTGCAGCTCCACGTCGGGGTATTCCTTGTGCACGTCGGTGACCACGTCCTTCCAGAACTGGAAGGTTTCCAGCACATTGGCCTTGTCCACGCTGGTGACCTTTTTGTTGCGCTTGCGGGCGGCCTGGAAGGCGACATGGGCGATGCGCTCGATCTCGGGGCGGCTGTAGCGCATGGTGTCAAACGCTTCTTCGGCACCGGGGAAGTGGCCGTCGGTGGCCACGCGGCGGCCGCGCGGCTGGCCGAAATAGATGTCGCCCGTCAGCTCGCGGATGATGAGGATATCCAGGCCCGCGATCAGCTCGGGCTTGAGGCTCGATGCACCCACCAGTTGCTCGTAGCAGATGGCGGGGCGGAAGTTGGCAAACAGGCCCAGGTTCTTGCGCAGGCCCAGGATGGCCTGCTCGGGGCGCAGGGGACGGTCGAGCTTGTCGTACTTCCAGTCGCCCACGGCGCCGAACAGGATGGCGTCGGCTTCTTTGGCGAGCTTGAGGGTTGCTTCGGGCAGCGGGTGGCCGTGGGCCTCGTACGCGGCACCGCCGACCAGGGCGGACTCCATCTCGAATGGGAGGTCCAACGCCTTGAGAACCTTGACGGCCTCGGCCACGATTTCGGTACCGATGCCGTCACCCGGCAGAACTGCGATCTTCATTGTTGTTTGCTCTGTTTTTGATAGCTTTCAGCGCTTGATATACCTGCGCTGAAGGCCATTTTTGCTTGAAATCTGGCTCAGGACACCATCGAATGTGCCAGCCACGGCTTGGTGGCCAGGCGCTGGGCTTCAAAAGCCTTGATCTTGTCGGACTGGCGCAGGGTCAAGCCGATGTCGTCAAAGCCGTTGAGCAGGCAGTACTTGCGGAAGGCCTGCACTTCGAACGGGATCTCTTCGCCCTGGGGCCGCACGATGACCTGGCGCTCCAGGTCGATGGTGAGCTGGTAGCCGGGGAAGGCGTGCACTTCGTCAAACAGCTGGGCCACCGTGGCCTCGGGCAGCACGATGGGCAGCAGGCCGTTCTTGAAGCAGTTGTTGAAAAAGATGTCGGCAAAGCTGGGCGCAATCACGGCGCGAAATCCGTACTGGTCCAGCGCCCACGGCGCGTGCTCGCGGCTGGAGCCGCAACCGAAATTCTTGCGCGCCAGCAGGATGGAGGCGCCTTGATAGCGCGGCTGGTTGAGCACGAAGTCGGGGTTGGGCTTGCGGCTGGCGGGGTCTTGGCCGGGCTCGCCATGGTCCAGATAGCGCCATTCGTCGAACAGGTTCACGCCAAAGCCGGTCTTCTTGATCGACTTCAGAAACTGCTTGGGGATGATGGCGTCGGTGTCGACGTTCTCGCGGTCCATCGGGGCCACAAGGCCCTTGAGTAAGGTGAATTTCTGCATGGGGGCCTTGTTTACTTGGCTGCGCGCTCGATGGCGTTGCCTGCGCGTTCGATGTCCTGGCCCACACCCTTGACGGTGTTGCAGCCGGCCAGCACAAAAGCCAGGGACAGGGCGATGAGGGTGGCGGTCTTCTTCATGGCGAGGTTCCTTCAGTCTTGATGCGTGGGTGGATGAAAAGGTCAGGCGAACTGGCGAATGTCGACGAAATGCCCGTGCACGGCAGCGGCTGCGGCCATGGCGGGGCTCACCAGGTGGGTGCGCCCACCAGCACCCTGGCGGCCTTCGAAGTTGCGGTTGCTGGTGGATGCGCAGCGCTCGCCGGGCTCCAGGCGGTCGGCGTTCATGGCCAGGCACATGCTGCAGCCGGGCTCGCGCCACTCAAAGCCTGCGGCCACAAAAATTTTGTCCAGACCTTCGCGCTCGGCCTGCTCTTTGACGAGGCCCGAGCCGGGCACCACCATGGCCAGCTTCACATTGCTGGCCACCTTGCGGCCCAGGTTCTTCACCACGGCGGCGGCCTCGCGCATGTCTTCGATGCGGCTGTTGGTGCAGCTGCCGATGAACACCTTGTCGATGGTGATGTCGTTGATGGCCTTGCCGGGCTGCAGGCCCATGTAGGTCAAGGCGCGTTCGATGGCACCGCGCTTGTTCGCGTCTTTTTCCTTGTCCGGGTCGGGCACGCGAGCATCCACGCCGAGCACCATCTCGGGCGAGGTACCCCAGGTGACTTGCGGCACGATGTCGGAGGCGTCGAGCTTGACCACGGTGTCGAACTTGGCGTCGGGGTCGGAGTGCAGCGTCTTCCAGTACGCCACGGCCTGGTCCCACTCCACGCCCGTGGGCGACAGGGGGCGGCCCTTGACGTATTCAATCGTCTTGTCGTCCACCGCCACCAGGCCCGCGCGCGCGCCGCCTTCGATGGCCATGTTGCACACGGTCATGCGGCCTTCCATGCTCATGGCGCGGAAGACGGAGCCAGCAAATTCAATGGTGTAGCCCGTGCCGCCGGCGGTGCCGATCTTGCCGATGATGGCCAGCACCACGTCCTTGGGCGTCACGCCCTTGGCGAGCGTGCCGTCCACCTGCACCAGCATGTTCTTGGCTTTTTTGGCCAGCAGCGTCTGCGTGGCCATGACGTGCTCGACCTCGGAGGTACCGATGCCGTGGGCCAGTGCGCCGAATGCCCCGTGCGTGCTGGTGTGGCTGTCGCCGCACACCACGGTCATGCCGGGCAGGGTGGCGCCGTTTTCGGGGCCGATCACGTGCACGATGCCCTGGCGCTTGTGCATGAACGGGAAGAACGCAGCCGGCGTGATCTGCGCCATGTTGTCGTTCAGCGTGGTGATCTGTTCCTTGCTGATCGGGTCGGTGATGCCGTCGTAGCCGTTTTCCCAGCCCGTGGTGGGCGTGTTGTGGTCGGCAGTGGCCACGATGGAGCTCATGCGCCAGACCTTGCGGCCGGCCTCGCGCAGGCCTTCAAAGGCCTGGGGGCTGGTCACCTCGTGCACCAGATGGCGGTCGATGTAGAGGATGGACGTGCCATCTTCTTCGGTGTGGACGACATGCTCGTCCCAGATCTTGTCGTACAGGGTGCGTCCCATGGCGAGGCTTTCTTGGTTTTCAGGTGGGTGGGAAATTTTAGTGGTGTGCTTGGTGCGCCCGGTGCGCCCGGTGCGCAGGCGCAGCAGCGGCGGTGGCGGTGGCGGTGGCGGTCTGCTCAGTCAGCAGCTCGCGCGGGGCCAGGTGCTCCACCAGCAGGCGCGCCGTCACCGGCAGTGCGTCGAAGTCGCGGGCCACCACGCGCAGTTCGCGGTGGGCCCAGGCGTCGGTCAGCGGCACGGCGTGCAGGCGGCCCACGCTCTGCATCAGCTCAAAGGCGCGGTCGGGCAGCAGGCCCACGCCCAGGCCGTTGTCGATCATGCGGCACATGGCATCGAGCCCCGTGACCTGGATGCGCTGGCGCAGCGTGCGCCCGGCGGTGGCGGCGGCTGCGCGCATGGCCAGGCTGATGCTGCTGTTGGCATGCAGGCCGACGATGTCCCAGTCGAGCACTTCCTCAAAGGCAATGCTGTCGCGGGCGGCCAGCGCATGGCCCTGCGGCACCACCAGCATCAGGCGGTCGGTGCGGTAGGGGCGGCTTTGCAAACCGGCTGCAGCGCGCGGCGCTGCAGCCGTGGCGCCTGATGGCTCTGCAAAACGCGCTTCTGCCAGGCCCGGTGCGGGTGCGGTGCTGGCCTGTCCCAGGTTGCAGATGCCCAGGTCGGCGGCGCCTTCCTGCACGGCGTGCAGCACGGCGCTGGAGAGGTGCTCCTGCAGGTCGATCTTGATCTGGCTGTGCAGCCGCGCAAAGGCGCCCAGGTCTTCGGGCAGAAACTGGAAGATGGCCGAGATGTTGGCATGCATGCGCACATGGCCGCGCACGCCGTCGGCGTATTCGCTCAGCTCGCCCTGCATGCGCTCCAGGCCGAACAGCACCGTGCGTGCGTGGTGCAGCAGGCTCTCGCCCGCCGGGGTGAGCGTGACGCCGCGGCTGTGGCGGTACAGCAGGGGGGTGTCCACGGCGGTTTCCAGATCCGACAGCCGCTTGCTGACGGCCGACGCCGCAATGAATTCGCGCTCCGCAGCGCGGCCGATGCTGCCCAGCTCGCACACCGCCACAAACAGCTGGAGCGAGGTCAGGTCGATGCGGCGCGCAAAACTGCGCTCGGAGCTTTTCATGGAGGGCGGAGGCTTCTTGTTCGGCGAAGGATTCGTATTTTCAGCGGCATTTCATCACGTTGTCATCGTGGAATGCGATGGCCGAGGTCGCTGAATGGACGTTTTTTCGGGTGCCGGGCGGGCGGTCAAAAGGGTTCTCTCCGCCCTTTTCGGGGTCAAATATGCCGCCAGGGCACGTTTTTATTGCACTTGTAGCTATGAAAATCATAGCATTTTGGTGCAGCGCTGGGGGGGCGACTGGGGGGCCGCTACCGGGGTGGAGCCAGTGCGGGTTGGCACTGCGGCCGTGATGAATGCTGGCGGGGCGACGACAGCGGGAGACGTACGCGCAATCCAGGCAGTTGGCTGGCCCGTGCGCAACCATCAGCTCCGCAACTCTGCCCATCACACCCTGATCACGCCGCCACCGTGCTCCCATGCTCCGGCACGCTCACCGGCCAGCGCAGCTCGTGCGCGATGCGCTGGCGCAGGTGGTCGGCCGCGTTCATCTCCCCGTGCACCACAAACACCTGGTCCGGCGCGTGGCCCATGCTGCGCAGCCAGGCGACGAGCTGGTTGCCGTCGGCATGGGCGGAAGCGGACGAGAGCTTGACGACCTCGGCGCTCACGCTCACGTCCTGCCCGTGGATGCGAATGGTCTTTTCGCCGTCGGCCAGCCGTGCCCCGCGGGTGCCGGGCGCCTGGTGGCCGGTCAGGATGATCATGTTGCGGTGGTCGCCTGCATGCAGCGCCAGGTGGTGCAGCACGCGCCCGCCGGTGGCCATGCCGCTGGCCGCCAGGATCACCATGGGCCCGTGCAGGCGCGCCAGCCCCTTCGATTGCTCCGGCGTCTGCACCATGGTGGCGCCATGCTCCATGGCTTGCACCTCGCGCGCATTCAGCCGGTGCTCACCCAGGTGGTGCTGGTACAGGCCGGTGGTGCTCACGGCCATCGGGCTGTCCAGAAACACCTTCAGCGACTTCGGCACCGCCCCTTGCGCCTTCAGCAGCCCGATGGCGTGCAGCACCATCTGCGCACGGCCCACTGCAAACACGGGCACCACGGCCACGCCGCCGCGGCCTGCCAGGCGCTGCAGGGCGGGGCCCAATTCTTCCAGCAGCGTTTCGGGCGGATGCTGGCGGTCGCCGTAGGTCGATTCGATCAGCACCGTGTCGGCCACAGGGGGTGCGTCGGGCGGGTTCATCAGCAGGTCGTCTGGTCGGCCCAGGTCGCCCGAGAAAAGAATGCGCCGCCCGCCCACTTCCAGCAGCACGCTGGCCGCGCCCAGGATGTGGCCCGCAGGCGAGAACGTGGCGCGCCAGCCGGGCAGCGGCTCAAAGGCCGCATTCATGGTGTGCACCTTGAACTGGCGCATGCAGTGCACCGCATCGAGCCGCGTGTACAGCGGCAGGGCAGGGCTGTGGCTGCTGAGCTGGTGGCGGTTGAGGAAGGCGGCGTCTTCTTCCTGCAGGTGGCCGCTGTCGGGCAGCAGGATGGCGCACAGGTCACGGGTAGCCGGTGTGGCATGGATGGCGCGGGTGTAGCCGTCGCGCGCCAGCAGCGGCAGGTAGCCGCTGTGGTCCAGATGGGCATGGGTCAGCAGCACTGCGTCGATCTGCCCGGGCGTGACGGGCAAAGGCTGCCAGTTGCGCAGGCGCAGCTGCTTGTAGCCCTGGAACAGCCCGCAGTCCACCAGCAGGCACTTGCCACCGTGGCGCACCAGGTACTTGGAGCCGGTAACGGTGCCCGAGCCACCGAGAAAAGTGATGTTGACGTCCATGTCTGATCCTTGGCTGAAGCTGCCGCTGGCCATGCGCCAGCGTTGATGAATCATCCTACTGCGCCGGGGCGCCCCCCTGGGGGTGAGCCGGGGTTTCTTGCTTCAGGTCAAGGTTGCGCGGCGATTGGTGCCATCGGCCCGCTGTGTGGGCCGCCGTATTGCATTCGCCGCAAAAGAAAACCGCCCGGGCCAGTGCGGCGGCGGGCGGCTTTGTCAGTGCGGGCCGTTGCAGCCCGACACGGTCAGCTGAAGAAGTTTTTCAGCCGGTCGGTCCAGCTCTCGCCGCTGGGCGAATGGCGTGCGCCCCCCTTCTTGAGCGAGTCTTCCAGCTCGCGCAGCAGCTTGCGCTGGTGCTCGGTCAGCTTGACGGGCGTCTCGACCGCGATGTGGCAGTACAGGTCGCCCGGGTAGCTGGCGCGCACGCCCTTGATGCCCTTGCCGCGCAGACGGAACTGCTTGCCGGCCTGTGTGCCTTCGGGGATGTCGATGGCGGCCTTGCCTTGCAGCGTGGGCACCTCGATCTCGCCACCCAGTGCGGCGGTGATGAAGCTCACTGGCACCTGGCAGTGCAGGTCGTCACCGTCGCGCTCGAAGATATCGTGCTTCTTCAGGCGAATTTCGATGTACAGGTCGCCCGGCGGGCCGCCGTTGGTACCTGGCTCGCCATTGCCGGTGCTGCGGATGCGCATGCCGTCGTCGATACCGGCCGGAATCTTCACTTCCAGCGTCTTTTGCTTCTTGAGCTTGCCCTGGCCGTGGCAGGTGCCACACGGCTCGGGAATGATCTTGCCCGTGCCGCGGCAGTGCGGGCAGGTCTGCTGCACGCTGAAGAAGCCCTGGCGCATCTGCACCGTGCCCGCGCCCTGGCAGGTGCCGCAGGTCTTGGCGCTGGTGCCCGGCTTGGCGCCGCTGCCGTGGCAGGTGTCGCAGCTCTCCCACGAGGGGATGCGGATCTGCGCGTCCTTGCCGCGGGCGGCTTCTTCCAGCGTGATCTCCATGGCGTAGCTCAGGTCGCTGCCGCGGTAGACCTGACGGCCACCGGCACCACGCCCGCGGCCGCCCTGCTGGCCGAACATGTCGCCAAAAATGTCGCCAAACGCCTCGGCAAAACCGCCAAAACCTTCCGCACCCGCGCCCCCGGGGCCGCGCATGTTGGGGTCCACCCCGGCGTGGCCGTACTGGTCGTAGGCGGCCCGCTTTTGCGGGTCGGAGAGCATCTCGTAGGCCTCCTTGGCCTCCTTGAACTTCTCTTCGGCAGGCTTGGCCGCGTCACCCTGGTTGCGGTCAGGGTGGTGCTTCATCGCCAGCTTGCGATACGCCTTCTTGATTTCTTCGTCCGAAGCGTTCTTGGGAACGCCCAGGATCTCGTAAAAGTCTCTTTTGGACATGGTCATTCAGAACCCAGTTGGAACAGGAACGCCGCGCAGCCCCTGACGAGCAATGCGCGGCGGCTCGGGTCAACGGGGGCTCACTCAGCCCTTCTTGACTTCCTTGACCTCGGCGTCGACCACGTTGTCGTCGTGCGCGGGCTTGGCGGACGCGCCGGCCGAAGCACCTGCGGCCTCGGCACCACCGGCAGCCTGGGCTGCCTGCGCGGCTTGCGACTCGGCATACATCTTCTCGCCCAGCTTCTGGCTGGCAGCCATCAGCGCGGTGGTCTTGTCGTCAATCGCGGCCTTGTCTTCGCCCTTCAGGACTTCTTCCAGGGCCTTCACGGCGGCCGTGATCGTGTCCTTCTCGCCAGCGTCGAGCTTGTCGCCATGCTCGGCCAGGCTCTTGTTGACGCTGTGCACGGCGGCTTCGCCCTGGTTGCGGGCCTGCACCAGTTCCAGCTTCTTCTTGTCGTCCGCGGCGTTCAGCTCGGCGTCCTTCACCATCTTCTGGATTTCTTCTTCCGACAGGCCGGAGTTGGCCTTGATGGTGATCTTGTTTTCCTTGCCGGTGCCCTTGTCCTTGGCGCCCACGTGCAGGATGCCGTTGGCGTCGATGTCGAACGACACTTCGATCTGCGGCATGCCGCGCGGTGAAGCGGGAATGCCTTCCAGGTTGAACTCGCCCAGCAGCTTGTTGCCCGAGGCAATCTCACGCTCGCCCTGGAAGACCTTGATGGTCACGGCCGGCTGGTTGTCTTCGGCGGTCGAGAAGGTCTGCGCGAACTTGGTCGGGATCGTGGTGTTCTTCTGGATCATCTTGGTCATGACGCCGCCCATGGTCTCGATGCCCAGGCTCAGCGGGGTCACGTCGAGCAGCAGCACGTCCTTGCGGTCACCCGACAGCACCTGGCCCTGGATGGCGGCACCCACGGCCACCGCTTCGTCGGGGTTCACGTCCTTGCGTGGCTCCTTGCCGAAGAACTCCTTCACCTTCTCCTGCACCTTGGGCATGCGGGTCATGCCGCCGACCAGGATCACGTCGTGAATGTCGGAGGCGCTGATGCCGGCGTCCTTGATGGCCATGCGGCAAGGCGCGATCGTGCGTTCGATCAGCTCTTCCACCAGGGCTTCGAGCTTGGCGCGCGTGAGCTTGATGTTCAGGTGCTTCGGGCCCGAGGCATCGGCGGTGATGTAGGGCAGGTTCAGGTCGGTGGCGGCCGAGCTGGACAGCTCGATCTTGGCCTTCTCGGCGGCTTCCTTCAGGCGCTGCAGGGCGAGCACGTCTTTCGACAGGTCAACGCCTTGTTCTTTCTTGAACTCGCCAATGATGTAGTCGATGATGCGCTGGTCGAAGTCTTCGCCGCCCAGGAAGGTGTCGCCGTTGGTGGAGAGCACTTCAAACTGCTTCTCGCCATCGACGTCGGCAATCTCGATGATGGACACGTCGAACGTGCCGCCACCCAGGTCGTAGACAGCGATCTTGCGGTCGCCCTTTTCCTGCTTGTCCAGGCCGAAGGCCAGGGCCGCGGCGGTGGGCTCGTTGATGATGCGCTTGACGTCCAGACCGGCGATGCGGCCGGCGTCCTTGGTGGCCTGGCGCTGCGCGTCGTTGAAGTACGCGGGCACCGTGATCACGGCCTCGGTCACCGGCTCGCCCAGGTAATCCTCGGCGGTTTTCTTCATCTTGCGCAGGATGTCGGCAGACACTTGCTGGGCCGAGATCTGCTTGCCGCGCACTTCCACCCAGGCGTCGCCGTTGTCGGCCGCCACGATGGAGTAGGGCATCAGGTCGATGTCCTTTTGCACTTCCTTTTCGGTGAACTTGCGGCCAATCAGGCGCTTGATGGCGAACAGCGTGTTCTTGGGGTTCGTCACGGCCTGGCGCTTGGCCGAGGCGCCGACCAGGATCTCGCCGTCTTCCTGGTAGGCCACGATGGAAGGCGTGGTGCGGGCGCCTTCGCTGTTTTCGATCACACGGGTCGTGTTGCCTTCCATGATGGAAACGCAGCTGTTCGTGGTGCCCAGGTCAATGCCGATGATTCTTCCCATGATTTTTCTCCGAATGCTTGAATGGTTTGGATGACTGGTAACTTGTGGATAACTTGCGTGGCTTCAAGTCGTCCGCATCGATTTATCTGCAAATGCTCACTTGGGCGCGGTCACGGTGACCAGGGCCGGGCGCAGCACGCGCTCGGCAATCACGTAGCCCTTTTGCAGCACGGCGACCACGGTGTTGGGCTCCTGCTCGGCAGGCACCACGCTAATGGCCTGGTGCTGGTGCGGATCGAACTTGGCGCCTGCGGCAGGGTTGATGGCCATCACCTTGTTGCGCTCCAGGGCCGAGGTGAGCTGGCGCAGCGTGGCGTCGGCGCCTTCGCGCAGCTGCTGGGGCGTGGCCTCCTTGATGGACAGGGCGGCGTCCAGGCTGTCGGCCACGGGCAGCAGGCTTTCGGCAAAACTCTCGATCCCGAACTTGCGGGCCTTGCTCACTTCATCTTCGGCGCGGCGGCGGGCGTTCTCGGCCTCGGCCTTGGCCCGCAGGAACTGGTCGGCCAGATCGGCGCTCTTGGCCTTGAGCTCGGCCAGCTCGCCCTGCAGGCGGGCCAGTTCGTCCGACGCGTGGGCGGCCATCGCGGCTTCGACTTCTTCGGGGGCGGGGGCGCTCTGGGAGAGATTGGTTTCGCTGTGATCTGACATGGTTTTGTAGAGGTTATGGAGCGGGTACGCGCGGTAGCTGCGGGCCTTTGGCTGGAATTCAAGCCCCGGCGTGGGGTCATGGCCTGCCTGGCGCGCGCGGGCTGCGGCCGGGAACGGCCTGGGGTGCAACAGATGTCGGGCCCCTCTTGTGTTTTTGCAAGGGCCATGGGGCGGTTTGCCTGAGGCAGGTCAGCTCCAGGCAGCTGTTTTGCCCAGGGAAGTGTACAAGCCCGCCAAGTCAGGGCTATAATCGCCGGCTTTGCCTTGCCACACCGCACGACCCATCCGGGTCGGGACGCAACGGGTGGTCTTACCCAAAAGGAGTATGCATGCGTCATTACGAAATCATTTTGTTGATCCATCCGGATCAAAGCGAGCAAGTTCCAGCGATGCTGGAGCGCTACAAGGGCATGATCACCGCTGGCGGTGGCAAGGTGCACCGCGTGGAAGACTGGGGCCGCCGTCAACTGGCGTACCTGATCAACAAGCTGGCCAAGGCCCACTACCTGTGCGTCAACATCGAAGCCGACCAGGCCGTGATGGCTGAACTGGAGCACGCCTTCAAGTTCAACGACGCCGTGCTGCGCCACCTGACGGTTCAGAAGAAGAAGGCCGATACGGGCCCATCTTCCATGATGAAGACTGTCGAGCGCGAAGAGGCCCGCAAGGCCAGCCAGGCTGAGTACGCAGCTGCCGGTGGCGAACGCGGTGAGCGTGGCGACCGTCCGGATCGCGGCGACCGCTGATCCATCTTCATTGGAGTGGAGAACCGCGTAGCCCTGACCGCCTGTATCGCAGAGGCTGAGCCCCTGCGTTACACGCCCGCCGGACTGCCCGCCATCACGCTGCGACTCGAACACGAGTCCCGGCAGACCGAGGCAGGCACCCCGCGCGAAGTCAAGGCCGCCATGAAGGCGATTGCTTTTGGAGCAATGGCCGAGCGCCTGGCAAGGCAGAACATCGGAAGTCTCTGGACTTTCACCGGTTTTCTGGCAACCCCGCGCAATGGCAAGACCGCAGTGCTGCACATCCAGGATATTCAACAAAATTAATTTGCAAGGGGTCCGCAATGGCCACGTTCAAGAAGTTCAACAAAGACAAGCGCCCAAAGCGCAACACCCAGTCCCTGCTGTTCAAGCGCAAGCGCTTTTGCCGCTTCACGGTGACCGGTGTTGAAGAAATCGACTACAAGGATGTCGACACGCTGCGCGATTTCATCGCCGAAAACGGCAAGATCATCCCCGCACGCCTGACCGGCACGCGCGCCATCTTCCAGCGCCAGCTGAACACCGCCATCAAGCGCGCCCGCTTCCTGGCCCTGGTGCCTTACAGCGACCAGCACAAGATCTAAGGAGCACAACCCATGCAAATCATCCTGCTCGACAAGGTTGTGAACCTCGGCAACCTCGGCGAAATCGTCAAGGTCAAGGACGGCTACGCCCGCAACTTCCTGATCCCTTCGGGCCGCGCCCGCCGCGCCACCGAAGCCAACAAGGCCGAGTTCGAAGCCAAGCGCGTTGAACTGGAAAAGGCTGCAGCTGCCAAGCTGGCCGAAGCCCAGGCACAGGGCGAAAAGCTGGGCGGCACCACCGTCAAGCTGACCCAGAAGGCTGGCGTTGACGGCCGTCTGTTCGGTTCCGTGACCAACCATGACATCGCCGAAGAGCTGAACAAGCAAGGCTACAAGGTCGTGAAGTCCCAGGTCCGCATGCCTAATGGCCCCATCAAGGTCGTGAGCGAGTCCACCGTGAGCGTGGCCCTGCACACCGACGTGGTGGTGGACGTGACCGTAACGGTGCTTGGCGAAACCGCCTGACCGGTTCCCTGGCAACTGCCACGAAAGAAAGCCGCCTTCGGGCGGCTTTTCTTTTTGTGCCGGTCCTACTGCCCCGGGTCAGCGGTTTCATACACATCTGCCCACTGGCAGTGCACGCGTTATCCACAGACTTGTGCAATGACGTCGCGCTGCGCCGGCGATAGCATTAAGGGTTGCCTGCGACGGCACGGGCGGGTCCGGGATGCCTGTGACCGGCCTCCATCTGCTTCGCGGCTCGCAGGGTCCCTGTGAAGAGTGACTGGGTCCAGGTGGCCATAGCGACCGCGCCAGAGGGCGGTGAGCGATCTACCCACCGAGCAGGCGCAAGGCGCCAGCCAAACCCGGGTAGCCCAGTCCCCGCAGGGCAAATGCCACGGGCAACGTTGCGTCCCAAGGCCGTATTTTCAGAGGGCGCTGTGCTCTCGGTGTCAAAGGATTTCATGTCTGCTGTGTTCCCTCCCCTCGAAGACGGTTTCACCCCGGTGCCAGACCGCGAGATTGCCAAGCTGCGCGTGCCCCCGCACTCGATCGAGGCGGAATCGAGCGTACTGGGTGGGCTGCTGCTGGACAACAACGCCTGGGACCGCGTGGGTGACCTGCTGGTGGAAAGCCACTTCTACCGGCATGAGCACCAGATGATCTACACGGCCATCGGTGCGCTCATCAATGCCAGCAAGCCGGCCGATGTGATCACGGTGTTCGAGCACCTCACCAACCTGGGCAAGGCGCAGGACATCGGTGGTCTCACCTACCTGAACAACCTGGCCCAGTACGTGCCCAGCGCCAGCAACATCCGGCGCTATGCCGAGATCGTTCGGGAGCGGGCCATCCTGCGCAAGCTCGTCACCGCCAGTGACGAGATATCCACCAACGCCTTCAATCCCCAGGGCAAGACGGTCGAACGCATCCTCGACGAGGCTGAAGCCAAGATCTTTGCGATTGGCGAAGAGGGCTCGCGCACCAAGCAGGGTTTCCAGTCGCTTGACACGCTGGTGATCGACCTGCTCGACCGCGTCCAGGAGATGGCCGACAACCCGGTGGACGTGACCGGCGTGCCCACGGGCTTTGCCGACCTGGACCGCATGACATCGGGCCTGCAGGCGGGCGACATGGTGGTGCTGGCCGCGCGTCCGTCGATGGGCAAGACCTCGTTTGCGGTGAACATTGCCGAGCATGTGGCGCTCAACGAAGGCCTGCCCGTGGCCATCTTCTCGATGGAAATGGGTGCGGCCCAGCTGGCCGTGCGTATCGTGGGCTCCATCGGCCGTGTGAACCAGGGCAACCTGCGCACCGGCAAGCTGACCGACGAGGAATGGCCGCGCCTGACCGAAGCCATCGAGAAGCTGCGCACCGTGTCGCTGCACATCGATGAAACCCCCGGCCTCACGCCCAGCGAGTTGCGCGCCAACGCGCGGCGGCTGGCGCGCCAGTGCGGCAAGCTCGGCCTGATCGTGGTGGACTATTTGCAGTTGATGAGCGGCTCGGGTTCGTCAGGCTCGGACAACCGCGCCACCGAACTGGGTGAAATCTCGCGGGGGCTGAAGATGCTGGCCAAGGAGCTGCAGTGCCCGGTGATCGCGCTGTCGCAGCTCAACCGCTCGGTCGAGCAACGCACCGACAAGCGCCCCATGATGTCCGACCTGCGAGAGTCCGGCGCCATCGAGCAGGATGCGGACATCATCATGTTCATCTACCGCGACGACTACTACAACAAGGACTCCAAGGAGCCCAATGTGGCGGAGGTGATCATCGGCAAGCAGCGTAACGGGCCCACCGGTACGGTGAAGCTGTACTTCCAGAAGAACCAGACGCGTTTCGAGAACCTGGCGATGGGTTCTGGCGACGATTACTAGTGAAAATGGGCTCTAGGGCTTTTTTTATAAGCATTTATTGCTATTGAAATCATAGCAATGAGTGCGGATGCGTCGCAGCGCTTGCGTCCACGGTGACCCGCTCAACCGCGCGGGCCGTACGGCCCTGCTGAGGCCCGATGGCCGCTCGCCGCTTCTGTGCGGCTATTGCCCGGCACCTGCCTCGTCGTGCTGCCCGGCCTGTCAGGCGCTTGGTGGCGGTATCCGCACGCACTGCCCCGCGGCCGCCTTATTGCATCACTGCCCAGATCAGCAGCCCCAGGCAGGTCGCTCCCAGCACTGCAATGGCCAGGGTGAGCCGCCGGTTGCGCTTGCGCAGGTCCTCCACGGCCCGTATCACCTGGGCGTTCTGCTGTGCGAGCGACTGGATCAGCGCTGCGCCATCGATCTGCTCCTGCTCCAGCTGCCCGACGCGTTCGCGCAGATGCAGCAGTTGGGTTTCCACAGGGAGGGCGGCTTCTTCACCGGATGCTGCAATGGATGCAGCGCCCGGCGCATCGGCCTTGCTCTTGCGTGTGGTGCCCAGCAGCTTCTTGGCGGCATTGAGGATCTGAGGCGTGGCCTCGATGACATCGCCCCAGGGCACGAGCTTGAGTGCGGTGACCCAGCCCACCATGGTCAGAGCACCTCGCTGGCAAAGTCGGCCAGGCGCGAGCGTTCGCCACGCGCCAGGGTGATGTGCCCGCTGTGCGGCCAGCCCTTGAAGCGGTCGACGGCAAACGTGAGGCCCGACGAGCCTTCGGTGAGGTAAGGCGTGTCGATCTGCGCCAGGTTGCCCATGCAGATGATCTTGGTGCCCGGGCCCGCGCGTGTGATGAGCGTCTTCATCTGCTTGGGCGTCAGGTTCTGCGCCTCGTCGATGATCACGTACTTGTTCAGGAAGGTGCGCCCGCGCATGAAGTTCATGCTCTTGATCTTGATGCGGCTGCGGATCAGCTCGTTGGTGGCCGCGCGGCCCCACTCGCCGGCATTGCCGCCATCGCCCTTGGCCAGAAATTCAAGGTTGTCGTCCAGCGCGCCCATCCAGGGGCCCATCTTTTCTTCCTCGGTGCCGGGCAGAAAACCGATGTCCTCGCCCACGCTCACCGTGGCGCGGGTCATGATGATCTCGGTATAGCGACGGTCGTCCAGCACCTGCGTGAGGCCTGCGGCCAGTGCCAGCAGCGTCTTGCCGGTACCGGCGGTGCCGGTCAGTGTCACGAAGTCGATCTCCGGGTCCATGAGCAGGTTCATGGCGTAGTTCTGCTCGCGGTTGCGGGTGGTCACGCCCCACACTGCGTTCTTGGCCGAACCGTAGTCCTTGAGCGTCTGCAGCACCGCAGTCTTCTCGCGGATCTCGCTCACGCGGGCGAACAGGCTGGGCTCGCCGGGTGCCTCGAAGTACACGAACTGGTTGATCATCAGCTGCGGCACGATGGGCCCGCCAATGCGGTAGTACGTGTGCGCGCCGCTTTGCCAGCTCTCTACATTTTTGCCACTCTTGGACCAGAAATCCTGCGGCAGGGCCAGCACGCCGGCGTAGAGCAGGTCGCCGTCTTCCAGCGTTTTGTCGTTCTGGTAATCCTCGGCGTTCAGGCCCAGGGCGCGCGCCTTGACGCGCATGTTGATGTCCTTGGACACCAGCACCACTTCGCGTTGCGTGTGCTCCTTGGCCAGGGCCGCCACCACGCCCAGGATCTGGTTGTCGGCCTTGCCCGGGGGCAGGCTGGTGGGCAGGCTGTAGTCCAGTGGTGCGGTCTGGAAGTACAGGCAGCCGCCGGCAGCGCGCTGGCCGGTGGAGTCCAGCTTGAGCCCGCGGCCGATGTCGGCGCCCTGCACGCCAGCGAGGGCATCGAGCGTGCGGCTGGTCTGGCGGCCGTTGCGGGCGACTTCGGTCATGCCTTTCTTGTGGCCGTCGAGTTCCTCCAGCACGATCATCGGCAGGAAGATGTCGTGTTCTTCAAACCGGAAGAGGCTGGTCGGGTCGTGCAGCAGCACGTTGGTGTCGAGCACGAACAGCTTGGCGGGGCCGCGGGGGCGGCTGCCGCGCTTGGTGCGGCCACCGGCTGCTGGCGAGGTGGCCGGTGCCACGGCCTCGGCAGCAGGCTGCGTGGCTGTTGCAGGCGCCTTGGCAGTGCGGCGGGGCGTGCTGCGTGCAGGTGCCTCGGCGGTATCCAGGGCTGCCATCGCAGCGGTGGGCACTGCCGCGCGGCCGCGCGTCTCGACCTGCACCATGCCGCCGCTGGCGGCCGGCATGGACGTCGACGCCACACTGTCGGCCTTGCGGCCGCTGCGGCCGGTGGTGCTGGAGCGGGCAGGCGCAGCGGCTGCTGTCACCTCTGCGGTGTCTGCGGCGGGTGTGCGGGGGCGGGCGGTGATCTCGAATGCTTCAGGCGCCAGGAGCGCAGCACGACGGCTGGGTGCGGGTGGCAGGGGCATGGGTGGCGGGGCCTTGGTCAGTGGGGGTGATCAGAAAGCAAAAAGCCGCCTGGAGGCCAAGGCGGCTTTTCGTGTGAGGGCAAGCGTTGCGTGTACCGGCAGCATCAAACCATTATGCCTACAGGCCAAGACAGAACAGTGCAGGACGAGTAGGGATAAAACGACAGCGCCTGCCAGACGCAGAGAATGGTCAGGCGGCCTTCTTGAGCGCCTTGATGGACTTCACGGCCTTGAGGACGTCATCGACGTGGCCCGGCACTTTCAGTCCACGCCATTCCTGCACCAGCAGGCCATCGGGGCCGACCAGGAAGGTGCTGCGCTCGATGCCCTTGACCTTCTTGCCGTACATGATCTTGTTCTTCACCACACCGAACATGTGGCACATCTTCTCTTCGGTGTCGGCGATGAGTTCAAAGGGCAGCTCCAGCTTTTCCTTGAATTCGTCATGCGACTTCATGTTGTCTCGCGACACGCCAAAAACGGCCGCCCCGGCCTTCACGAAGTCCTTGTACTTGTCGCGAAACTGCATGGCCTCCGTGGTGCAGCCAGGGGTATTGTCCTTGGGGTAAAAATAGAGAACGAGAACCTGGCCGAGGTGGGTCGTGTTGGAGACCTTGATACCACCGGTCGCGTTGGCTTCAAATTCAGGGAGGGGTTTGTTGACAACGATCGCCATAGCACTTCAATCTCTCAGGTGTAGTCGTTGGTAAGTCGGGGAATTGGGTGTGTTATTGCTCTTGTGAGTGGCCCCGACCGCAACCCGTGATTTTACCCCGAAACCCCTTCCCGGCCAAATGTAAGACAGTGTGTCGGCCTTGTGCCGGGCACCCGACAGACGCCTGGCCGCGCCCCGTTCGTGGCCTGTACGGCCTCACCCGATGTATTGCTTCTCGATGGGGGGCGGACGACCTCTGGAGTGGCCGGTTCGCCCGTCACTCGCTTTCGAGCAACAGCGCCACCACCACAGTGCGGCCTTCGCTGGCGAGGATGTTGTAGGTGCGGCACGCCGCCGCCGTGTCCATGGTTTCCAGGCCCATGCGGTGGGCCATCAGCGGCGCCAGCCAGGCCGGGGGTGGAAAACGGTTGCGCTTGCCACTGCCGAAGATCACCAGTTCGGCTTCCAGCAGGGCCAGTTGTGCAAAGTGCTCGGCGGTCAGGTCCTCAAACCGCGCGCAGGCCCAGGGCTCGCGCGTTCCCTTCGATCCGAGGATGACGCTGTGGGTGATTTTTTCGCCATCCACCGTGATCCAGCCAGGGCCGTAGCCGCTGATGGTTTGCGCTTCTGAGCGGTCGGGCTGGAATTTCATGGGGATGGGGCCTTGGGGCAAAGCGGGCGAGGGGGCTGGCACAGTCTCGGACGGGCAGCGGCACCCGGGCGCGCTGCTGAACTGTGGTCAAATTATAGGTTTCGCCACAGTGTGCCCGCCCGTCGGCGGCACAAGGCCCCAGCACCATCGCCAGCGCATGAAAACCGTCCAGAAATCCGCCAAGCTCGCCAACGTCTGCTATGACATCCGGGGCCCGATCATGGACGCGGCCAAGCAGATGGAAGAAGACGGCCACAAGATCATCAAGCTCAACATCGGCAATCTGGCCGTGTTCGGCTTCGATGCGCCGGAAGAGATCCAGCAGGACATGATCCGCAACCTGCCCAACTCGGCAGGCTACTCGGACAGCAAGGGCATCTTTGCGGCGCGCAAGGCGGTGATGCATGAGACCCAGAAGCAGGGCATCAAGGGCGTCACCCTGGATGACATCTACCTGGGCAACGGCGCCAGCGAACTCATCGTGATGGCCACCAATGCGCTGCTCGACACCGGCGACGAACTCCTGCTTCCATCCCCCGACTACCCGCTGTGGACCGCTGCAGCCAGCCTGTCGGGCGGTACGCCCGTGCATTACCTGTGCGACGAAGCCAACGGCTGGATGCCCGATCTTGACGACATCCGCGCCCGCATCACGCCCCGCACCAAGGGCATCGTGGTCATCAACCCCAACAACCCCACGGGCGCTCTCTACTCCGATGAGCTGCTCAAGGGCATCGTCGAGATCGCACGGGCCCACGGCCTGGTGATCTTTGCCGACGAGGTCTATGACAAGGTGCTGTACGACGGCGCAAAGCACACGGCCATCGGCTCGCTGAGCGAGGACGTGCTCACCCTCACCTTCAACTCGCTGTCCAAGAGCTACCGCTCGTGTGGCTACCGCGCGGGCTGGATGGTGGTGTCGGGCGACAAGAAGCCCGCCCGCGACTACATCGAGGGCCTGAACATGCTCTCGAACATGCGCCTGTGCGCCAACGTGCCCGGCCAGTGGGCGGTGCAGACGGCGCTGGGTGGCTACCAGAGCATCAATGAGCTGGTAGGCGAGGGCGGCCGACTGCGCAAGCAGCGGGACCTGGCCTACGAGCTGATCACGGCCATTCCGGGCGTCACGTGCGTGAAGCCGCGCGCAGCGCTGTACATGTTTCCCCGGCTGGACCCGGCCGTGTACCCCATCAAGGACGACCAGCAGTTCTTCCTGGAGCTGCTGCAGGAAACCAAGGTGATGCTGGTGCAGGGCACGGGCTTCAACTGGGCCGCGCCAGACCATTTTCGCATCGTCTTCCTGCCGCACGAGGACGACCTGCGCGATGCCATCGGGCGTGTGGCCCGATTCCTGGAGCAGTACCGCAAGCGCAGCCAGGCGCTCGCGGCCTGACGCCCGGCGGGAGCCCTGGCCGTGCGCGCAGCTAACGTGATTCTCCGCAGCCTCCGGCGCGGGGGAGGCGCGTTGGCGATGGTGACCGCTAGTGCAGCAGTACCCGTGACCGCACTGGCTGCCGACCCGGCCCCGGCGAGTTTTTCGCACAAGGACTGGGCCCTTCAATGCGACAACACCCGCGCATGCAGTGGAGTTGGCTACCAGGCTGAAAGCGGAGACTCCGAACCCGTGTCAATACGGCTGACCCGTTCAGCGGGCCCGGGTACTCCCGTGCAGGTCCATTTGCAGGTCTACACCGAGAAAGCCAGCCCCGCTGCGCTCCAGATCACGGCCGGCAAGCTCAAACTGTCAGGCCTGGATGGCAGCAGCCCGCAAGTGCCAGCCGCGCAAGGTTCTGCTGCGCAGGTGCCGGCTGCGCAGGTACCGCGCCTGCTGCAGGAGTTGCTGCGCAGCGAGGTAGCCACCGTGACTGCCGGCAAGGACCGCTGGGTACTGTCCCTGGCCGGGGCCACTGCGGTGCTGCTGAAAATGGATGAGGTTCAGGGCCGTCTGAACACACCCGGCGCAATCGTGCGCAAAGGCAGCCAGCCCGAATCCACCGTGCCGCCCGCGGTGCCCGCCCCGGTCGTGAAAGCCGTCCAACCCGTCCCTGCCCGCAAGAGCGACGCGGCGCTGGCCGCGCCGCTGCTGGCCGCTGTGGGCCGTGCCGACCTGGAAGGGCAATGCAGCGGGGGCCCGCCGCAAGCGTCCGACGTCAAGGTCCACCGCCTCACCGAACGCAAGCTGCTGCTGGAGGTGCCTTGCGGCATGGGCGCCTACAACTTCAGCAGCCTGCTGTTCATGGCCAATGACCGCCTCCCCTACCAGCCCCGGCTGCTGGAAGACGTGGACGGCGAGTTCGACCCTGCCACCGGAGAGGTGCGCTCGGCCATGAAAGGCCGTGGCATTGGCGACTGCTGGTGGATGCGCATGTGGCGCTTTGACGGCAACGGCTTTGTGCTGACGGGGGAGCAAGGCGACAACATGTGCCGCGGATTCCCCGGCGGCGCCTGGCAACTGCCCGCGTACGTGACCCGGTAGCCGGGTGCATCGCTGCCCCTCTGTATTTCCAACGATTTCCAGTTCACAAGAGTTATGACCATGAAACCCATCCAAGTAGGCCTGCTGGGCATCGGCACCGTCGGCAGCGGCGTGTTCAACGTGCTCCAGCGCAACCAGGACGAGATCAGCCGCCGCGCTGGCCGCGGCATTGAAATCACCATGGTGGCGGACCTGGACGTCGAGCGCGCCAGGAGCGTGGTGGGCGCTGGCGTGCAGGTCGTCAACGACGCGCGGGCCATCATTGCCAACCCCGACATCGACATCGTGATCGAGCTCATCGGCGGCTACGGCATTGCCCGTGCGCTGGTGCTCGAAGCCATTGCTGCGGGCAAGCATGTGGTCACCGCCAACAAGGCACTGCTGGCCGTGCATGGCACCGAGATCTTTGCCGCCGCGTCGGCCAAGGGCGTGATGGTGGCGTTTGAAGCCGCCGTGGCCGGTGGCATCCCCATCATCAAGGCCCTGCGCGAAGGCCTCACGGCCAACCGTATCCAGTGGATCGCCGGCATCATCAACGGCACCACCAACTTCATCCTGTCCGAGATGCGCGACAAGGGCCTGGACTTTGACGTGGTGCTCAAGGAAGCGCAGCGCCTGGGCTATGCCGAGGCCGACCCCACCTTCGACATCGAAGGTGTGGACGCCGCCCACAAGGTCACGCTGATGAGCGCCATTGCCTTCGGCATCCCGGTGCAGTTCGACAAGGCCTACGTGGAAGGCATCACCAAGCTGGGCGCGGCCGACATCCGGTACGCCGAGCAGCTGGGCTACCGCATCAAGCTCTTGGGCATCACCAAGCGGGCCGACAAGGGCGTGGAGCTGCGCGTACACCCCAGCCTGGTGCCCACCAAGCGCCTGATCGCCAACGTGGAAGGTGCCATGAATGCTGTGGTGGTGCAGGGCGATGCCGTGGGCACCACGCTGTACTACGGCAAGGGCGCGGGCTCCGAGCCCACCGCCAGCGCCGTGATTGCCGACCTGGTGGACATTGCCCGCCTGCACACGGCCGACCCTGAACACCGCGTGCCGCACCTGGCCTTCCAGCCGCAGACACTCAGCGACGCCATGGACGCGCTGCCCGTGCTGCCCATGAGCGAAGTGGTCACCAGCTACTACCTGCGCCTGCGGGTGGCCGACCAGGCTGGCGTACTGGCCAAGGTGACGGGCCTGCTCGCCGAGGCGGGCGTGAGCATCGACGCCGTGCTGCAGCGCGAGGCCGACGAGGTGGGCGGCGAAGGCTCCACACAGACTGACCTGATCATCCTCACGCACGACACGCGCGAAGGCACCATGGATGCCGTCATCGCCCAGATGCAGGCCCTGCCCACGGTGCTGGCGCCCATCACGCGCATCCGCAAGGAAGAGCTCAACTGAGCCCTGCCGCATCAGCCGCCCGCCCATGACCCTTTCGCCGTGCCATGCCCACCCTCGTTGCCGTGCTGACGCTGGTGGCGCTGCTCAAGCTGGCGGCGGTCGACATGCCGCGCTGGCACCTGGCCTTCTGGTTCGGGGTGCTGGTCACGCTGGCACTGTCGGACTCGATGGCGCGGGCCGATGCGCTGCTCAACGGCGCGGGCAGTTTTGCGGCAGCGTGGCTGTACTTCGTGCTGCTCGAGCGCACCGACAACCTGCAGGACAAGCCCCTGCACTGGCTGGTGCTGATCGGCGGCTTCGCGGTGCTGGTGGCCACGCGCTTTTACATTGACATCCGGGTCTACGGCATCAGCTTTTGACTGCACCCCCCAGACCACACATCGACGGGAATCCCATGAAATACCTCAGCACTCGCGGCCACGCCGACCGCAAGCAGTTTTGCGACATCCTGCTCGAAGGCCTGGCCCCCGATGGCGGCCTGTACCTGCCCGAGCACTACCCGAAGGTGGACGACGCCATGCTCACGCGCCTGCGCGAGGCGTACCACGAGCAGGGCTACGCCGAACTGGCGTTCCAGGTGCTGTCGCTGTACATCGACGACATCCCCGCGGCCGACCTGAAGGCCCTGTGCGCCAAGACGTACACCGCCGAAGTGTTCGGCACCGGCGAGATCGTGCCCCTGCGCCACCTGGAAGACGGCCTGTGGCTTGAAGCCCTGTCCAACGGCCCCACGCTGGCCTTCAAGGACATGGCCATGCAGCTGCTGGGCAACCTGTTCGAGTACGAGCTGGACCGCCGTGGTGCCGAGCTGAACATCCTGGGCGCTACCAGCGGCGACACCGGCAGCGCGGCCGAATACGCCATGCGCGGCAAGAAGGGCATCCGTGTGTTCATGACCAGCCCGCACGGTCGCATGAGCCCCTTCCAGCAGGCGCAGATGTTCAGCCTGCAGGACGAGAACATCCACAACATCGCGATCGAAGGCGTGTTCGACGACTGCCAGGACATCGTCAAGGCCGTGAGCAACGACCTCGACTTCAAGCGCAAGTACAAGATCGGAACCGTCAACTCGATCAACTGGGCGCGCCTGCTGGCGCAGGTGGTCTACTACTTTGCGGGCTACATCCAGGCCACGGAAACGAACAGCCAGAAGGTCAGCTTCACGGTGCCCTCGGGCAACTTTGGCAATGTGTGCGCAGGCCATGTGGCGCGCATGATGGGCCTGCCCATTGCCAAGCTGGTGGTGGCCACCAATGAGAACGACGTGCTCGACGAGTTCTTCCGCACCGGCGTGTACCGCGTACGGGCCGCGGCCGACACGCACGAGACATCGAGCCCATCGATGGACATCAGCAAGGCCAGCAACTTCGAGCGTTTCATTTTTGACCTGCTGGGCCGCAACGGCCAGCGCACCAAGGCGCTGTTCAGCGCCGCGCTGCAGACCTACGGCCGGTTCGACCTGAGCGCTGACCCGCTGTTTGCCGAGGCTGCCACGAAGTACGGCTTTGAAAGCGGCAAGAGCACGCATGCCGACCGCCTGGCCACCATCCGTGACACCTTCGAGCGCCACGGCGTCACCATCGACACCCACACGGCCGACGGCGTGAAGGTGGCGCGCGAGCACCACCAGGACGCGGGCGTGCCCATGATCGTGCTGGAGACCGCGCTGCCCATCAAGTTTGCCGAGACCATCACCCTGGCGCTGGGCCATGCGCCCGAGCGGCCTGCCAAGTTCAACGGCATCGAAGCGCTACCCAAGCGCGTGCAGGTGATGCCGGCCGACGTGGAGCTGGTCAAGGCCTACATCGAGCGCCACTGCGATCCGGCCGTGGCGTAGTCGGCCGCAGCAAGTGGAAGCCGGTTTTTAGATAAAAAATGCCCCGAGCGCTTGTCTGGTAAGCGTTGGCAGCTATAAATAGCATAGCTATACAAGGAGCGGTGGATGAAGGTTGCAGGTTTTGCCGGCTTTTCCGGCAGTGGCAAGACCACGCTGGTCGAGCAGTTGATCCCCGAGTTGCGCATGCGGGGCCTGCGCGTCTCGGTGGTCAAGCACGCCCACCACAGCTTTGACGTGGACCACCCCGGCAAGGACACCTACCGCCACCGCGAGGCCGGTGCCTTCGAGGTGGTGGCGGCTTCCGACAAGCGGCTGATGCTGGTGCGCGAGTTCGAGCAGCCTGCCGTGCTCAGCGTGCACCACCTGCTGGCCGAGCTGTATCAGGGAGTGGACTGGGTGCTGGTCGAGGGCTTCAAGGAAAGCGACCTGCTCAAGATCGAAGTGTGGCGCCATCCAGAAGCGGGGCAGACCGCGCGTCCTGTGCGTTACCCGGACGACGATTTTGTGGTGGCTGTGGCCACCGACGCGCCGGCACTGCCGGTGCCCACCGGCCTGCCGGTGCTGGACCTCAACTCCCCGTCGGCCGTGGCCGACTTCCTGCTGGAGCAGGCCCACCGATTTGAATACGACTGGGAACTGCACGGTGGCGCGCTGCCCGCCACGGTGCGATGAGATCGCCAGTTTGCTACCCACCATGAAGCCCACCCCCAAGCCCCTGAAGCCCCTGGACGACGCCCTGGCCGATCTGCTGGCGCAGGCGGTGCCCTTGCCCGGCGCCGACACCGTGACCACCTTTGACGCGGATGGTCGGGTGCTGGCGCAAGACTGCATCTCGGCCCTGCAGGTGCCGCCGCAGGACAACAGCTCCATGGACGGCTACGCCGTGCGAAGCGCCGACGTGACCGCCCCGGGCGCTGAGCTGCCCGTGTCGCAGCGCATTGCCGCCGGCAGTGCAGGCGAGCCCCTGCTGTCCGGCACCGCCGCGCGCATCTTCACCGGCGCCCCGGTGCCTGCCGGGGCCGATGCCGTGCTGATGCAGGAAGACTGCGAAGCCCTCAACGCTGCCCCCGGCGCCAGTTCGGGCGAGGGTGGCACAGCGCGGGTGCGCATCAACGCCGTGCCCCACCCGGGCCAGTGGATTCGCCGCGCAGGCGAGGACGTCACCCGCGGGGCCGTGGTGCTGGCCGCAGGCACGCGCCTGTCGCCGGCCGAACTGGGGCTGGCCGCCAGCATCGGCCTGCACCAGCTGCAGGTGGCGCGCCGCCCCAAGGTGGCGTTGTTCTCCACTGGTGACGAACTGGTGATGCCTGGCGATGTGCCGCCCGAGCAGATGCGCCCCGGCGCCATCTACAACAGCAACCGGTTTTTCCTGCGCGCCATGCTGCTGCGTCTGGGCTGCGAGGTCACCGACTTCGGCATCGTGCCTGACCGTCGCGACGCCACCATCGACGCACTGCGACAGGCCAGCAACGCGCACGACCTGATCCTGACCAGCGGTGGCGTGAGCGTGGGCGAGGAAGACCACATCAAGCCCGGCGTCGAGTCGCTGGGGCGGCTTGACCTGTGGCAGATCGCCATGAAGCCGGGCAAGCCCTTTGCGTACGGCCAGATCCTGCGCGAAGGCGGCACCGCGCATTTCATGGGGCTGCCCGGAAACCCGGTGTCGAGCTTTCTGACATTTGCCCTGCTGGTGCGGCCCTTTGTGCTGCGGCTGCAGGGGGTGCGCGATGTTGCTCCCAAATCCATAGCTGCCACGGCAGACTTTACCTGGGCTCGGGCCGACAAACGCCGTGAATTCCTGCGCGTGCGCCGCCGCGAGCAGGGCGGGCTGGAGCTGTTTGGCAACCAGAGCTCGGGCGTGCTGACCTCGGCCGCGTGGGGCGATGGCGTGGTGGACAACCCCGCCGGCCGCACCATTGCGCCGGGCGACACGGTGCAGTACATCGCGTTCTCGGATCTCCTGTCATGACCGGCGGTTGCCGCGCTGCGTTGCTGGGCGCGCCAGCTGCCACATCGGTTTTGTTTTTTGAACGGTAGGGCGATGAAAAAGATCACCGTGCGCTATTTCGCATCCATCCGCGAGGCCGTGGGCGCCGGGCAGGAGGTGGTGGAAACCGCTGCCGCCACGCTGGGCGCGCTGCGCGACGAACTGATTGCCCGCGGCGGTGCCCACGCCGCCAGCCTGGCGCGCGGCAAGGCCGTGCGCATCGCACTGGACCAGACGCTCAGCGACGAATCGGCCGCGCTGCCCGACGCGGCCGAGGTGGCGTTCTTTCCCCCTGTGACGGGCGGGTAGGCCTTCTGCCACTGGGCGCGCCCCGTTCCGCAGCCGGACGCGAAGCCGGGGGGGCGAGCCCCCATGCGGCGTGCTCTGGTCAGGCGCTGCGCTCGCCCAACTCTCCCGCAGCCATCAAGCCCCGCAGCCGCTCAGCAAGCGCCTGTGAGGCCGGCATCATCGGCGCGCGCAGCACATTGCGCATCCATCCGGCGTGCGCCAGCACGGCCTTCAGCGGTGCAGGGTTGGGCTCGGCAAAGCAGGCCTGCACCCAGGGCAGCAGCCCTTGCCACAGCGTGCGCGCCTGCGGCAGATGGCCGGCCTCCAGCAGCCGTACCAGTTCCACGAAGCGTTCGGTCTGCCAGTGCGCGCTGGCCGCGATGGCGCCTGCGCCGCCCAGCGCCACCGTGCTGAAGATCTGCGCGTCTTCTCCGGTCAGCACGGCCAGGCGGCCGTCGGCAATCAGCGCCTGGGTCTTGGCCATGTCGCCGCCGCAGTCCTTGATGGCGACGATGCGCGGGTGGCGGGCCAGGCTGAGCAGCGTGTCGGTGGCCAGCACGGCGCCGGTGCGGTAGGGGATGTCGTAGACGATGACCGGCGCCGGGCTGGCATCGGCCATCGCGTTGAACCAGTGCAGCAACCCTTCCTGCGACGGGCGGATGTAGTGCGGCGCCGGCACCAGCACGCCCGCCAGCGGCGGGTACGCCGCCAGGGCCTGCACCTGCTCAACCGTCTGGCCCAGGTGGTAGCCCGACATGCCCATCACCACCGGCAGGCCGTGCGCGGCCTGCAGCACGGTGTCCAGCACCTGCAGTTGCTCGGCCTTGGACAACGCTGCGGCCTCGCCGGTCGAGCCACAGGCGACCAGACCTGAAACGCCTGCAGACCGCATGCGGGCGGTGAGCGCTGCCAGGGCGATGTGGTCCACGCTGCCGTCGCCCAGAAACGGCGTGACCAGGGCGATCCACAGGCCGCGAAAGCGCGGTTCAGCGGACGCAGGGGTTGCCGTGGGCGCGGCGGGAGAGGGGGAGGAAGGGGCGGAAACAGTCATGGTGCAGCAAGTCCTTTACGGGTTCGACCAGTGGAAGAACCGTCAGGGTGTGCGCACGAAGGGCCGCAAGGGCAGGGGGGCCGGGGCTGCATGCCAGGTGGTTCCGTCGCTCATCCGGACGGAACCACAGCTCCGGTCAGATGAGCTCTGGTTTTTTGGTTTTGCCTGCGCACTGCACAGCCACCACGGAAGTGGGGGCAGTCAGATGGATGCAATTGGCGGGCATGGCGACCAGTATAGGGGGCGCAACCGCGATGCCGTGCACCGGCGTGGAGGCGCCGCGGCGGGCGTGTTCAGGCTGCAACAGTGCCTTGCGGCCCGGTATCCGGCGCGGGAGCGGGCAGGTCCGGGCATTGCCAGTTCAGCAGCTCGGCCAGGCGGGTGACGATCCAGGTGGCCTCGGCCACCGATACGCCCGATTCGGCGGTGCACAGCCCGGCATGGATGCGCCGCAGGATCTCGGCCTCGGACGGGGCCTGCACGTGGTACAGCGTCTGCGCGTGTTCCACCAGATGGCCTGCCAGGTCTTCGCACAGCTCGTAGCGCGTGCGCACGGTGGCCGCCTTCTCGGTCAGGCGGCCGCGCGCGTCGGTGTAGACGGCCATGAACGATGGCGGCACGTGGATCTGGTTGTCGTCTTCGTACATCGGGTTGCCGTGTGATGGCGCGGCGGGCCGCTTCAGTCGGGGGTGAACAGGCGCTCAAAGCGCGCCTGGTCGGCGGGCAGCTCGAACGTCACGACCTGGCCCATCTTCATGTCGGACAGGCGGCAGGCCGCAAACAGCGTGGTCTTGCCGGCCAGGTCCATGCTGGGCAGGTCAATCAGCGCGTACGGGTAGGGCACAAACACCTGGTGCGCGAACACATCGCGCGTGGCGTTGCGGGGCGACGGGTACAGCTTGTAGAGGGCGGTCTCGATGGTCTGGGTGGCCATGGGTGGGGGTGCAATGTGCGGCACAGCCCGCGGTGCGGGCAAGGTGCGGGTACAGTGCGGCGATCCTACCGACAATTGCTGTCGACAACCGCAGCTTCAACCCATGTCCAGAAACAAAAGCGAGTGGCCCGCCAAGGTGATGGCCCTCATCCAGGGCGGCAATGTGGCTGCCGCCATTGCGCAGATCAAGGTGGCGCCCACCGTGGGCGACATCACCCGGCTGCAGACCCTGGCGGCCCGGCTACCGCCCACACCGGCCCACATCCAGCTGCACAAGGTGCTGGAGGAAGAGCGCGCCATGCTGGCCGCGCCGCGCCTGCACCGCTCGCCGTAACCCCGGCCCCCGTCTGTCGTCCCTTGTTGCGCCCACCCCCTGTCCTGCCATGAGCCAGCCCCGCGTTTCCATCCAGACCGAAGACTTCGACCTGAGCCGCGAGATCGCCGCGCTGCGCCAGGGCCAGCCCGGCGTGGGCGCCGTGTGCAGCTTTGTGGGCACCGTGCGCGACCGCAACGAGGGCGACGCCGTATCGACCATGGAGCTGGAGCACTACCCCGGCATGACCGAAAAATCCATCGAGGCGATGGTGGACGAGGCCTTCCGGCGGTTTGACATCTTCGGCGCGCGCGTGATCCACCGCGTGGGGCTGCTGCAGCCGCTCGACCAGATCGTGCTGGTGGCCGTGACCAGCGCGCACCGCGGGCAGAGCTTTCAGGCCTGCGAATTTTTGATGGACTACCTCAAGACCCAGGCCCCGTTCTGGAAGAAAGAGCAGACCCCCGCCGGCGCGCGCTGGGTGGATGCCCGCGTGAGCGACGACGCGGCGCTGGCGCGCTGGGGCATTGTGGCCAGCAACGCGTAATTTGATGCCCGCAGGGCGGTTTTCAAGCCAAACAGGCCGCTAGCGCAGGTAAATAAAGTCCTGATAGCTATAAAAACAATAGCAATTGAGGCGCAGTGACCTGCGCGCGTTGCTGACGCAGGTCAATCATCCGATGCGGGCGCTGCCTTGAAATAAGGCAGTTTCCGCCCCAAGTGCTGGGCAATTCGGAGGACTTAGACCATGCGTCTCGACAAATTCACCACCAAGTTTCAGGAAGCCCTGGGCGATGCGCAGAGCATTGCGCTGGGCCATGACCACGCCTACATCGAGCCCGTGCACGTGCTGCTGGCCATGCTCAAGCAGGACGACGGCCCCAAGGCGCTGTTGCAGCGCGCCGGCGCCAATGTGCCCGGCCTGACGGCAGCGGCGGAGGCCGCCGTGAAGCGCCTGCCGCAGGTGCAGGGCCACGACCAGGTGCAGGGCGGGCCCGAGCTGGGCCGCGTGCTGCAGGCCACCGAGAAGGAAGGCATCAAGCGCGGCGACCAGTTCATTGCCAGCGAGCTGTTCTTGCTGGCGCTGATCGACAGCAAGGGCGAAGCCGCCCAGATTGCCAAGGACAACGGCCTCACCCGCAAGAGCCTGGAAGCCGCCATCACCGCCGTGCGCGGCGGCCAGAAGATGGACAGTGCCGAGGCCGAAGGCCAGCGCGGCGCGCTGCAAAAGTACTGCATGGACCTGACCGAGCGCGCCCGTGCCGGCAAGCTCGACCCCGTGATCGGCCGCGACGACGAGATTCGCCGCGCCATCCAGGTGCTGCAGCGCCGCAGCAAGAACAACCCGGTGCTGATCGGCGAGCCCGGCGTGGGCAAGACGGCGATTGTCGAAGGCCTGGCCCAGCGCATCGTGGCAGGCGAGGTGCCCGAGTCGCTCAAGAACAAGCGCGTGTTGAGCCTCGACATGGCGGCCCTGCTGGCCGGTGCCAAGTACCGCGGCGAGTTTGAGGAACGCCTGAAAACCGTGCTGAGCGAACTGGCCAAGGACGAAGGCCAGACCATCGTCTTCATCGACGAGCTGCACACCATGGTGGGCGCCGGCAAGGCCGAAGGCGCGATGGACGCGGGCAACATGCTCAAGCCCGCGCTGGCGCGCGGCGAATTGCATTGCGTGGGCGCGACCACGCTCGATGAATACCGCAAATACATCGAGAAGGACGCCGCGCTGGAGCGCCGCTTCCAGAAGATCCTGGTGGGCGAGCCCAGCGTGGAAGCCACCATCGCCATCCTGCGCGGGTTGCAGGAAAAGTACGAAGTGCACCATGGCGTGCAGATCACCGACCCGGCCATCGTGGCCGCGGCCGAGCTCAGCCACCGCTACATCACCGACCGGTTCTTGCCCGACAAGGCGATCGACTTGATCGACGAAGCCGCGTCCAAGATCAAGATCGAACTCGACTCCAAGCCCGAGGTGATGGACCGGCTCGATCGCCGCCTGATCCAGCTGCAGATCGAACGCGAAGCCGTGCGCCGCGAGAAAGACGAGGCCTCGCAGAAGCGCTTCGGCCTGATCGAGGAAGAGATCGCCCGCCTCACCAAGGAAATTTCGGACTACGACGAGATCTGGAAGGCGGAAAAGGCGGCCGCGCTCGGCTCCAAGGATGTGATGGAAGAGATGGATCGCATCCGCTCGCAGATCAAGAGCTTCACCGACAAGGGCGACTTCAACAAGGTCGCCGAGCTGCAGTACGGCAAGCTGCCCGAGCTGGAAAAACGACTGAAAGACGCGCAGGCCGCCGAATCGGGCAAGGCGCTGAACAAGGACGGCAAAGGCCGCCCGCAGCTGCTGCGCACGCAGGTCGGTGCCGAAGAGATCGCCGAGGTCGTGGCGCGCGCCACCGGTATCCCGGTGAGCAAGCTCATGCAGGGCGAGCGCGACAAGCTGCTGATGATGGAAGGCAAGCTGCACGAGCGTGTGGTCGGCCAGGACGAGGCCATTGGGGCCGTGGCCAACGCGATTCGCCGTTCGCGCTCGGGCCTGAGCGATCCGAACCGCCCCACCGGCTCTTTCCTGTTCCTCGGCCCCACCGGCGTGGGCAAGACCGAGCTGTGCAAGGCGCTGGCCGGTTTCCTGTTCGACAGCGAAGACCACCTGGTGCGCATCGACATGAGCGAGTTCATGGAAAAACACTCCGTGGCCCGCCTCATCGGCGCGCCGCCGGGCTACGTGGGTTACGAGGAGGGTGGCTACCTCACCGAAGCTGTGCGCCGCAAACCCTACAGCGTGCTGCTGCTCGACGAGGTGGAGAAGGCCCACCCGGATGTGTTCAACGTGCTGCTGCAGGTGCTCGACGACGGCCGCCTGACCGACGGCCAGGGTCGCACCGTCGACTTCAAGAACACCGTGATCGTGATGACGAGCAACATCGGCTCGCACCTGATCCAGGCCATGGTGGGGCAAGACTCGCAGGACATCAAGGACGCGGTGTGGGGTGAGCTCAAGAACCACTTCCGTCCCGAGTTCCTGAACCGCATTGACGAGACCGTGGTGTTCCATGCGCTGGATGCGCAGCACATTGCCTCCATCGCCAAGATCCAGCTGCAACTGCTGCAAAACCGGCTGGCGAAGATGGATTTGGAGCTGCAGGTGTCCGACGCTGCGTTGGCAGAATTGGCCAAGGTGGGGTTCGACCCGGTGTTCGGTGCGCGGCCGCTCAAGCGGGCGATCCAGCAGCGCATCGAAAATCCGCTGTCCAAGCTGCTGCTGGAAGGGCGTTTTCCGCCCAAGAGCACGATTGCGGTCACGGTCAATCCGGTGCTGGAGCCGGGGGTGTTCCAGTTTGCGTAAGGGCTGGCCAAAAGGGTGCGGTAAGGTGGCGCGATGGCGGGCAGGCCCGCTGCGCGCACGTTGAACAGGAGGTTTCGCTTGAATGACTTTGTTGCCGGCATTGCCCGGTTGCTGATGTGGCTCATCGCCGCGGCTGTCGGCCTGGTGCTGTTTGCGAGCCTTCTGCTGGCCACGCTGGTGCTGGCTGCGGCCTGGGGCCTACGGGCGGGATGGGCGCGCCTCACAGGTCGTCCGGTCAACCCGTGGGTGATGCGCATGGACCCGCGCACCGGGTTTGGAACGGTGTTCCGCTCTGCGCGCTGGTCGGCTGACGCCCAGTCTGCCCGGTCCGCCCCGGTAACGCCGGATGACGCGGGTGCCACCGCCTCGCCCTCGCGCCGCGGCGGCGTGTTGCCAGGCGTGCAAGAGGTAACGGACGTCGAGCCGCGACAGGTTCGGTAGCGCGCTTCGCAGACTCCCTACAGACCGCCCGGCTTCACAGCCTGCTGGCGGTCTTTTTGATTCGCCCTGTTGCGCCCTGCGTGTTCCGGGGCCTCTTCTATGATGCAGCCATGACACCCGCCGACATCCATTCCCATTTCGAGCTCCAGCGCCAGGCCAGCCGCGACCACGTCGATGTGCCCCTGCTGGTGCGCCGCGAGCGGCTGCTGCGCCTGCGCAAGCTGCTGGATGAAAACGGCCCGGTGCTGGCCGCGGCCGTGCAGGCCGACTTCGGCATGCGCTCCCCCCGCCTGACCGAGGTGGCCGATTTCCTGGTGCTGCGCACGCTGCTGTCGCACACGCTCAAGCACCTGGCCAGCTGGACGAAGCCGCAAAAGGTGCGCACCCCGCTGCACCTGCAGCCCGCGCAGGGCTACATCCACCGCCAGCCGCTGGGCGTGGTGGGCGTGATCTCGCCATGGAACTACCCGGTGCAGCTGGCGCTGGCACCCGCCATCACGGCGTTGGCCGCGGGCAACCGGGTGATGCTCAAGCCCAGCGAACTCACGCCCCACACATCCGCGCAGCTGGCCCGGCTGGTGGCCCAGTTCTTCACGCCCGACGAGTTCTGCGTGGTGCAGGGCGATGCCAACCTGTCGGCGCTGTTTGCATCGCTGCCGTTCGACCACCTGGTGTTCACCGGCTCCACCGCCGTGGGCCGCAAGGTGGCGCAGGCGGCTGCGCAGCACCTCACACCCACCACGCTGGAGCTGGGCGGCAAGTCGCCCTGCATCATCGACGGCCACTGCGACATGCAGGACGCGGCCCTCAAGATCGCCCACGGCAAGCTGCTCAACGCCGGGCAGACATGCATTGCGCCCGACTACGTGCTGCTGCCGCGCGGGCGCGAGGCCGAGTTTGCGCAGGCCTACCGGGCAGCGGTGGCGCGGCTGTTTCCCACCATCGAGGGCAATGGCGACTACGCCTCCATCATCACGCCGCGCCACCACGCGCGGCTGCGCACCATGCTGCAGCAGGCGCAAACGCAGGGCGCCGAGGTGCAGGTGATCGACCCCGCCGAGGGCAAGCCGCCCGTGCACACCCAGGGCACGCTGGGCGACGGTGCCAGCCGCCAGATGCTGCCGGTGCTGGTGTTTGGCGCCACGTCGGGCATGCAGCTCATGCAGGAAGAAATCTTCGGGCCGGTGCTGCCCGTCATTGCGTACGAGAAGCTGGACGACGCCATCGCCCACATCAACGCCGGGCCTCGCCCGCTGGCGTTGTACTGGTTCGGTCAGAGCGAGGCGGTGCGCGACGACGTGCTGCGCCGCACCGTGAGCGGCGGCGTGACGGTGAACGACACCCTGATGCACATCGCGCACGACAACCTGCCGTTTGGCGGCGTGGGCGACAGCGGCTGGGGCGCATACCACGGCGAGCAGGGCTTCCTGCGCTTTTGCCACCAGAAGTCGGTGCTGGTGCAGTCGCGCTGGTCGATGGGTTCGCTGTTCTACCCGCCGTACGGCGCGCGCTTTGACCAGCTCATGGGGATGCTGCGCCGCTGGCTCTAGCGGGGGCGTTGTCGTGCCTTGGGTTCAGTCGGCGGCCTCTGCGCGGTGTCCGCTGTACCTGGCAGTTTGATGGGCCTGTGACTGCGCCTGCGGGAGCGGGCCTTCTGCATGGCAACCGCATGTCCAGCCGATTGCGATGGCAGGCTGGCTTCCGATGGCATGCGGGCACTGCTGCACGGCTCGGTTCCCGGATTCGCCCCATCTCCGCGATGGTCTGCGGCCACGCGCATGCCCGGCAGAAGGGGCAAAAACCGTTTGCGGCGACAATGCCGGTCCTTTCGTTTTTTCATTCCCCGTTTTCGTTCGGTTTTCCCATGTCCAGTATCCAGGTTCGTCCCGCTACGCTTCGCGATGCCAAAGCCATCGCCCAGATCCACACCGTCTCTGCCCAAGAGGTTTACAAGGGGCTGGTGCCAGACGAGCAGCTGAAATCCATGTCGGTTGAAAAGCGCCAGGCTTACTGGCGCGAAGCCATTGAATATTGCGAGCCCCAGGTCCAGGTGGCCGTGGACGGCGAGAAGATCGTCGGCTTTGTGGGCTACGACCGCTCGCGCGACGAAAAGTCCCGCCCCACCACCGGTGAGATCTGGGCCATCTATGCAGCCCCCACGCACTGGAGCCAGGGCGTAGGCCTGGCCCTGTGGGACGCCGCCCGCGACGGCCTTCAGGAAGAAGGCTGCACCAACGTCACCGCCTGGGTGCCCCTGCGCAATGAGCGCGCCATCCGTTTCCACGAGCTCGCCGGTTTCAAGCGCGAGCTCTCCACCGCCAAGACGGCCGTGGTGGGTGGCGTGAAGATCGAAGAAGTGCGCCTGAAGCGCCCCATCAACTAACCCGGTATTGCACATGATCGAATGGAGCCATCAGGGCCAGAACCGACAAGCCCTGTGGCGCTCCGAAAGCGGCGCACCGGCACCCCGCCGCATTGTGGTGGCGGACGACACGCTGGCGGCAGACACCGCCTTTCGCATGGCTTGCGAAGGCACAGGCCTGCTGTGGCAGGGCGACTTCCAGAACGCCCGCATGCTGGTGCAGGCGCTGATGCGCCGCATCGACACCCGCGGCAGCAAGCCGCGCAAGGCGGCTGCGGCCAAGGCAGCGCAAAAGGCCGCTGCGGCCACGCCTGCCGAAACCTTCCACCTGCACCGGCAGGCGCAGTCGCAGCGCGCGCGCGTGCTGGCGTCGGTGCTGATCCCGCTCGATGGCGATTACGGCATTGCCTTGCGGCGTGCGCCCGACCTTCGCCAGGCCTGCACCGAGGCGTGGGGCCCTGCCGATGGCAAGCCCTCCGTGGCCACGCTGCGCGAGCTGCTGGGCCTGGTGGGCGCGCACGAGTGGCGCAAAAAGGGCGTGGAAGTGCCGGCCCTGGGGGCCGCGCCGAACAACCGCATCCACCCTTACTACGGCGTGTTCTCGCCCGTGCGCGGCGAGTATGTGGATCTGGTGGCGACCACGCCGCTGCCCACCACCGCCCTGGCCTTTGACATTGGTTGCGGCACCGGCGTGCTGGCGGCCGTGCTGGCGCGCCGCGGCGTACAGCGCGTGGTGGCCACCGATCTGGACCCGCGCGCACTGGCGTGCGCCCGCGAGAATGTGCAGCGGCTGGGCGTGGCGGCCCAGGTCGAAGTGGTGCAGGCGTACCTGTTCCCTGATGGCCGTGCCCCGCTCGTGGTGTGCAATCCGCCCTGGGTGCCTGCACGTGCCAGCTCGCCCATCGAGCGTGCTGTGTACGACGAGGGCAGTGCCATGCTGCGTGGTTTCCTGTCGGGCCTGGCGGCCCACCTGGAGCCGGGCGGCGAGGGCTGGCTGATCCTGTCGGACCTGGCCGAGCACCTGGGCTTGCGCCCGCGGGCGCAGCTGCTCGAATGGATTGCCGGGGCAGGGCTGGTGGTGCTGGGCCGCCACGACGTGAAGCCTCACCACGGAAAGCCGGGCGATGCCACTGACGCGCTGCACACAGCCCGCGCGGCCGAAGTTACCTCGCTGTGGCGCCTGGCTGCGGCCACGTAGCCAGCACGGGCGACCGGGCCTACGACGGCCAGCACTTCATTTTTCTGGGCTCATGCCACGGGCCGCGACGTCATGCGACCAGACTGGCTGGCAGCGTTGCAATGACGCCCCCGGCCGGGTCCTGCCCCCGCGGATGTCTGGCCGCCGCTGCGGCCCGCTGGCGCAGCGATGGCTGCTCTGTGCGGGGCAGCAACTGGTCCAGCCGCTCGCGCAGGGTGGCGGCGCGTTCGGCGCCGGCAGCCATCGCCACTTCGTCAAACATGGCCTCGCCCACATCCAGCATGCTCGCTTCGTCGCGGGCTGTGCGAAGCGCATCGCGAAAGTGCTCGGCCAGCGCGGGATCGCGGCGGGCAAACAGGCGCTCGCAGGTGTCAAACAGGTACATGCGCGCGCCTGCCAGGGACCGCAGCGCTTCGCCGGTTGGCGGGCTGGATGGGCTGGTGGGGCTGCGTGCTGCGGCAGCCGCGGGCACAGGCGCTGATTCCGGCTGGCCCTGCGGCACGGGTGCATCGTTCGCTGATGTCGCGAAAGGCCGGTGGGCAGGCTGATGGGCCGGGCCGCTGAGGTAGCCGTGTCGCACCAGCTGCTCGACCATCTGGGCGCCCATGCCGTGGTACATGGCTTGCAGGTCGCGCAGAGGTTTGCCGTCGGCCAGCAAGAGCAGGGACCGCTCGCGCAGGCTCAGGGTGCGAACGCCTGGCGAGAGTTCAAGTCGTGCTTTTTCGGTGCGTTGCAGCAGCATGGCGGGTTCCTTGGCGGATGCAGCCTGCCATTGCAATGCCCTGCGATGACGCCGTGATGACCGGCTGCAGCACAATACGGGATGGGCCACGGCTGCTCGCGCGGCCGGGCGCGCTTGATGCACGTTTGCTACATTATTTGTAGCTATAGAGGCCTTTAAATCAAGCGCTGGAGCCGTTTTTTGCCACATATTGGCTGCCAGGTGCGGGTTGGAAGCTGCCGTTGGGCCTGGCCTAACCCCCAGGGCTGTCCACCGCGCCGGTGTCTGGCCCCTTGTTGTTTCTGACGGTCTGATCCCATGAGCTTGCTGCTGGCCCCGATGGAGGGGCTCCTGGACTTTGTGCTGCGCGACGTGCTCACCCGTGTTGGCGGGGTGGACCGCTGCGTGTCGGAGTTCATCCGCATCACTGGCACGCTGCTGCCCGACAAGGTGTTTTTGCGCTACCTGCCCGAGCTGCGCAACGGCAGCCGTACGCTGGCTGGCGTGCCGGTGCGTGCGCAGCTGCTCGGGTCCGACCCGGTCTGCATGGCAGAAAACGCAGCCCGTCTGGCCGCGCTGGGCCCCGAGGGGATCGACCTGAACTTCGGCTGCCCCGCCAAGGTGGTCAACCGGCATGGCGGCGGCGCAGCGCTGCTGCAGGAGCCCGAACGCATCGCCGTGGTGGTGGCGGCAGTGCGGCGGGCGGTACCTGCGCATCTGCCGGTGTCCGCCAAGATGCGGCTGGGCTACAACGACCACGGACTGATGCGCGAGTGCGCACAGGCCATGGAATCAGGTGGTGCCGCAGAGCTGGTGGTGCACGCGCGCACCAAGGCCGATGGCTACCGGCCGCCTGCGTACTGGGAGCACATCCCCGCCATCCGCGCCGCGGTGCGCATACCGGTGGTGGCCAATGGCGAGATATGGACGGTGGCCGACGCGCAGCGCTGCCGGTCCGTGTCGGGCTGCGATGCGCTGATGCTGGGGCGAGGCATGGTGGCCGACCCGGGCCTGGCCCTGGCTATTCGCGCGGCCGATGCAGGCCGTGCTGATAAGGCCCCGGTGGTGTGGAACGACCTGCTCCCGCACATCGCCGCCTTCTGGCAGCTCGTGTGCGACGACCTGGAACCGCGCCAGCGGGCAGGGCGCCTGAAGCAGTGGCTGAACCTGTTACGACGCCGTTTCCCCGAAGCCGAAACGGCTTACCAGGAGGTTCGCACCCTCACGGACCAGCGGATCATCAGCACTTGGGTGGCAGCCCAGCAGGTCTGAAAACCAAGCGGTAGCGCGGCAGTGGGCCCCCGCCCGCCCGCCCGCCCGCCCGCGCGATCGCTGCTGCGGCAAGCCTTGGCATCAGCCGCACTGGCGGTATGGCGCCCGCCTACAGCAGGTGGTCTGGTGCCAGCGGGCCGAGCAGCATCAGCATCAGCCGCAGGGGCAGGCTTGCATCGGGCTCGGTGGTGGCGTCCGGGAGCCGGCTTCCTTCAGGGGCCCGCCACACGAGCCGATTGCCAGAGTTGTCCAGCTCGACCCGCCATGCGGCTGTTTTCAGCGCCGTCTCTATCTGGCCCGCGGCCCGTGCGGAGAGGCTCTGGCTGCGGATGAGCAGCGCGATCTCGGTGTTTTGCCGCTGTGAGCGGATGTCGAGATTCATCGATCCCACCGCCAAAAGCCTGCCGTCCAGCACCAGCAGTTTTGAATGCAGCATGGCCCGGGATGCGCCGGGCCCACCCCCGTCTGCATCGCTTCTGGCCTTGCTGCCGCTGCTACCCATGCTTCCAGTCGACCCGAAGCTGCCGCGCAGTTCTGCGGGCAGCTCGCTGCGCATTTCGAACAGCTCCACACCCATCGCCAGCAAATCAGGCCTGTGGCGCGCGTAGCCTGCATGGGCGATGGGCGCGTCGTTGGACGCCAGCGAATTGGTCAGCACCCGCACCCGTACGCCTCGCGCGCGCGCATCTGCAAAGGCCTTTTTCATGTCCGGGCCCGGTACAAAGTAGGGTGACACGATGAGCAGGTCGCGCCGCGCGTACCCCATCAGTTGCAACAGGCCATCCACCACGGTGTCACCGTTCTGGGCCTGTTCCGGTGTCCCTGCGTTGGCCAGTGGCGAGGTTTCTGGGGCTTTGACGGAGCCGCGTTGCAGAAGGCGTCTGGCCGGAGCAGGCAGCGCGGTTTGCGATGGGCTCACCACTGCCTTCGGAAGCGGGGCGATGGCCGTAGGGGCCGTCGGAGCGTCTTGCACAGCTGCTGTGCCAGCCGCCGCCGCGCCAGGGGTCGGCGACGTCGCCTTTCTGGCGGGCGCGCCATCCGGGCGGCCATCTTCTGCCGTGCTGCCCTCGCCCTGGCTGGCACTGGCAGGTGCATCGGCGAGGGATGAGCCTGCACCATGGTTGTCAGTCGGAATCTTTGCGGGCTTGTCTGCCAGCACCGCAGCAGGCGCCCATGTGAAGCGGGCCTGGCTAAGGTCCATGGGTTGCTGGTCCCATACGCGGGCGCGTTGCAGGGCAGCGGCATCCGGGGCGCTGGTCGGCTCAAGGGCCGGCCCTGCCGGAGCTACGGTGCGCTGCCCAGGCCCAGCCCGCACAGGTGTTGCGCCCTGCGGGTCGCCAGTATTGCGCGGTGCCAGCTGCGCCCGCATCGCATCAAGCTCCTGCCGTGTGACCAACGCTTGCACAGGATAGGCGCGCTCGTTGTTCCAGTAGCTGTCAAAGCTGCGTGAAAGCTCCTGCACCACCGGCCCCGCTGCCAGCACATCCAGGTCCACAAAATTGCCGGTGTCGGCGTGACCGAAATACGCATCGCCCAGGTTGCGCCCTCCGGTCACGCCCATCGCGTTGTCCGCAATGAAAAGCTTGTTGTGCATGCGCTGCTGCACCCGCGAGAAGTCGGTCACCACGTTGAGCATGCGCCCCAGCTGGGACGCCCGCGCGCCCGTCAGGGGGTTGAACATGCGCATCTCGATGTTGGGCACAAACGCCAGGCGCATCACCTGTGCATCGCGGCCCGTGCTGTGAAAGTCGTCAAGCAGCACACGCACGCGCACGCCGCGCCGTGCGGCATCCACCACGCTGAGCAAGAGGCGTTCGCTGCTGGCATCGGCGTGGATCGCGTAGTACTGGAGGTCGAGGGTTCGCTGTGCCGCGTTCACCAGCGCCAGCCGGCTGCCATAAGCCGCCTGCGGCCCGCTCAGCAACAGAAAACCTGAAGCATTCCGCGCCCCATCGGCCGCGCGCCGCTCAGCGACGAGCTGGCCCAGAGCGGTGCGTTCAGGGGAAACAAGTGCCACCGACACGGGCCGACTGACATCCTTGGGCAGCCCGGCACAGCCCGTGGTCAGCCCCACAGCCATCATCCCTGCCAGGGCGAGCCAGCCGTATCGGGCAGTCGAGGCAAGGAGGGTATAGAGGGCGTTACGCGCAAGCATGGCGCGATTGTGACTGCGGTTGCACCGGGTTACTGTCGGACGCAGAGCCGTCCGTGCCCCGCTGCTGAAAGGGCTGTTTCGCCGACAGGCAGATCACCTGCTGCGCGCGATGTTTCGGCCGGTGTGGCCAGTGTGTCTTGTGTGCCGGACATTGCCCGTCGTTCGCCTATCGGTCGCAACGGCAGGTGCACGCACCTGGTATTTCGCAACGGGCGATGCACTGCCATTTCACATTGCGGTCTGTGTCGGGACGGTGTGCTCGGCTTGCACAACCCTCAAGTGGTTGACTGGACTTGTCCTGCTACCGTTCGCTGGATGCGGGATTTGCATGGCATGGTCTAGCCAGCACCTGTTTTCTTGCAAGTCCCTCCGAGCAATCCCATGGGGCCAACGCGCCCCCAGCCTCAGTGCGGTGAGTTATGCCGTCCCAGGCTATAAAAGCATGATCAACATGCAGCGCCGCTGGTGCGGCTGGCCGCCCTGAACGGCTGGGTCGTGATCGAACGCACGTTCGCGGTGTGGTTCATCTCTGCTCCCGGCCTACCCGCGTTGCCTGATCGCTGGCCTGCTGTGTACCTGCAGCACACCTTCGACGTCTCTGACGAGTCTGTGGCCAACACCGGGGGGAGAGAACCTGTACTGGCAGCTCTCGTGCGGCGAGATCTGCTTGCAGACAGAACCGCCCATCGACCCGAGCAGCCTGACGCGCTGAAGCAAGCGCATCGGCGACGACGGTGTGGAGACTTTGCTGATGGCCACCATGGAGGCGGCCACGCGCGGCGGCGTCGTCAAAGCGTCCCGTGTGGAATCGGGTCTTCGTGGACACCATTGCCATGCCCAAGGCGAGCGTGCACCCCACGGATAGCCGCCTGCTGGAGAGGATTCGGCAGCATCCGTTGAAGGTGGTCCAGGAACACGAAATGGTCCCGCACCAGAGCTACGATCAAACGGCCAAGACTGGCCGATATGGCAACGCCAAGCTGTTCAAGCGCACGCAGCGGGAAGTGGCGCGTCAACTCGACGCGTTACCCGCGCAGGCGCAGGCTGAGGTCTGCGATCTGCTGGCACGTGCGGGCCGCATCCTCACGCAGAGGACCAAGGACAAAAACAAGCTGTGCGCGCTGCATGCCCCCGAAGTCGAATGCATCATCTGGGGGGCAAGGCCCGCACCTCCTCTGAATAGGGAGTGAAGGTGAGCATCGTTACCACCTTGGAGGAAGGGCTGGTGGTGGGCATGCGCTCCATGCCGGGCAATCCGTATAACGGCCTCCCGCTGGCCGAGACCTTGGAGCACGTGGGCAACCCGACTGGCACAGACAAGCCGTCCGCGACTACCTTCGTGGACGCGGGCGATCGCGCGTTGCATGTACAAAGGGTGCGCATTTTGATGTCATGGCAAAAGTGGGGCATCACCCAGACCCGAAAGTCCAGGATCAAGCGAGGAAGCAACATCGAGCCGGCCGCCGGGCACATCGACATGGACGGGCGGCTGGCGCGCTACCTGCTCAGGGGAGCACTGGGCGATGCGCTGCATGCGATCATGTATGGCGCCGGCCGCAAACTGCGCCTCATCCTGGTCGCGCTGCGGCTCTTATGCGCCCGATTCGGTCGCCGTCATCGCAGCGCTGGTCGCCGCGCCCCGTGACCCCCGGATCGTCTGCTGCCGAGAAATGAATGTTTCAGGGCGGACCACTTTTCTCCATCCGTCGGGTCGCCTGCGGGCGGAGGACGCGGCGCACCAAGTGCCTAGAAGCAGTCGCGACCCTCTATACGGGCCAAAATTCGCAGGTCAGCCCCGATCCTGTCCACTGATTTGAAATCGAGCGAAACCCCGTCCGAAAGACCAGTCAAGGGCCCGAAATCTGCCATGCCAAAGCCCTTGCCGAGCAGGCGGGGCGCCAGGTAAACCAGCAACTCATCCACGAGCTGCTCCCTGACCAGCGAGCCCGTCAGTTGGTGTCCGGCCTCGACGTGCACCTCGTTGATCCCGCGACGACCCAGGTCTTGCAGCATGGCCCCAAGATCCACCTTGCCAGCGTCGTTCGGCATGCGGATGACATGTACGGCATCAGATGCCGTGAGCTCTGATTGCTTGTAAGGATCGCCCGTACACGTGTAGATGTAGCAGCTGCGTGCCGGGCGCAAGAGGCGAGCGTTCAAAGGGATTTGCAGGCGGCTGTCGACGACCACTACATCCGGTTGCCGCTGCGTCGGTACGTCGCGAACATCAAGCTGGGGGTCATCGTCTAAAACAGTCCCAAGACCCGTTAGCACGGCACAAGCTCGTGCGCGCCAGGCGTGTCCGTCCGCGCGGGCTTCACGGGAGGTAATCCACTGGCTGGCTCCATTGCTCAGTGCGGTCGTACCGTCTAGCGAAGCCGCTGTTTTAACGCGTACCCACGGAGTGCCGCGTACCATCCGGCTGAAGTATCCGATGTTGAGTTCACGCGAAGCCTGGGCGCCTTCTCCGACCGAAACTTCAATCCCAGCCGCGCGCAACCTGGCGAACCCTCGCCCGGCAACCAGTGGGTCTGGGTTGGCGATCGAGGCAACCACCTTGGCAATGCCTGCTTGAATAAGTGCATCACAACTTGTGGCGAGGGGCACATTTTGCGAGCATGGCTCCATCGTGGTGTACGCGGTCGCACCGGCCGTATTCCGGGCATTGGATACTGCTTCGCGGAGTGCAACGACCTCTGCTTGGGCCTGACCGCCCCGCTGAGTAAACCCTTGGCCAATGACGGTACCGTCGGAACCCACAAGCACGCAGCCGGCACGGGGGGCAGGCGAAGAAAGAAAAAGCGCTTGGGCGGCAAGCCCAAGCGCTTGATCGATAAAGAGCGCCGAATTTGTCATTCAGCCAACAATGGTAGCACTGGCGGCTCACTTCCCCCAGCAATCAATATCGTACCCGGCGTCGGTGGGCACCTTGCCGTTGGCTCCACGAATGCCTGTGTGCGTCAGCGTCAAGTTCCCGCATTTGTCACCCGCCTGCGCGGTGCCTGGCGTTGCTGTCAGCGTGAAGCTCGTCGTTGTAGCAGGGCCCCCAATCGATATTGTGTATCGCTTCGAGGTGTCTCCTGCCCACGTAAAGGCCGCAGGCAAAGTGGTCGGGTAGTTCCCCGTGGCTGTGGCGGCCCGCTCGAGCCATTGCGCCGCTTGCAACAGACCGGCCCTGGCGTCCGCTCTGTGGCCTCGACGTATGTACTCGGTATATGACGGAATGGCGATAGACATGAGAATCCCGATCACCGCGACGACGATCATCATCTCAATCAAAGTGAAACCGTGCTTTTTTGACTTCATATCCAGGTGGCCTTTGTTGAGCAGATACTACTGCAGCTGACGCCAGCTTGGCCGCATAGGTTGTTCGGGCATGCGTGCGAGCTTGTCCGGCTTGTTGTCACCACCAGATAGGGTCAGTGTCTTTTTACCTACCACGCTGCTAATAGCGCCAGGTGGTAACGTCATGCGAGATACACCGTCATCGGTAGTATTGTAATACCCGTCGCCATTGCGATCCATCACTTGCACGCCCGGCTTTTTACCATCCATGATGTTCATCAAGGTGAGATATGCTTTTTCAGGCGTTCCTGCAGGTTCGCAGGTCTCGTCGGTCGATCCGTTGCCGCCATACGCTGGTGTCACCGAAAAAACCATCAGATTATTGCTGCTATCGAAAAAAGTCATTGGGCGCAGCACCCGCTCGCTTGTAACCTGAAAATTAAAATACCAGCCCTTTTTCACAGCGCCTTTTGTCGAATCATAGTTGACCTCATTTTGGGTCATCTTCCAGAACCGTCGTGAGGAACTGACTCCTTGACCAGCAATGCCCGTAGCATCGACCATATCTTGCTTCACAAGATCAGTTAAACCACCTACAGCGACGGGAATAACCCCATTGTCGGTCGTGTCAGTATTGACCACCACTTTGCCAGAGACAATCTTGTAGGTGGTGTTGTCCAATACGGAGTACACGGATTGCACATCTGTGCTGCTGCGGTCGTTGTCAGTCAGGTTTGCACCGGTGCCAAAAGCAACCATCATTCCTCCTGCGCCGCGGTCATTGGCTTTCACGGTAGGCGGCGCTGTAATCGGTTGCCGCTTTCCAGAGTGAATGGCAGTAAAAAGGGGCTTGCAAATGGTCGTCTTCCAGTCACAAGGGGTTGCGTCAGCGCTACCCCATGATGCGACGGACCACACATTGGCATCCGAGCTGGTTAAGTCAAATTTCCACAGGTTACCCTTCAGGTCTCCTGCGTAAACGATATCTACTTTACCGTCACTATTGATGTCAACTGGCTTTGGCGCGGACAAGCCGTTTGCAATGACGTTCGCGTCCACATCTGGTTTGATGGGTGTGCTGACAGTCTGGTTTCCAGTCGCAACGATCTTGCGGATTTCCTTAAGACCGTCTAGATACTGAATCACTAGAACCGGTCTTTCGTTCTTGCTGTTGTATCCATTGCCAAGAATGACTGCCCAGCGATTGTCATTCATCAACGCAACTTGGCTGGCTTTGAACGGATTGTTATCGTCCATCACCGGAGGATGGAAAATATGACCGATGTCTTCATCGTCACTTCCGGACGCAATGGGCGCACTAGGGTGCAGGGTCTTGTCCATCACGACCAGACTGCTTGCGTTAGCTGTGGAAAAACTACTTGCTACCGTACCGGCTTTATTGCCGGGTTGTGTAACGTCCAGAATGAAATATCCCTTACCGCCGGCGCCGAGCGAACCTACCAGCAACGTTCGCCAGTCAGGAGATGCCGCACTGCCTGCTATATTCGCGTCACCGGTAAACGGCGAGCCATCGACATAATATCGATGAACATAAGCCGGATCGCTCAGCTTTGAAAGTTCTGGGATGACCGCCTTGGGCACGTAGGCAATCTGTTCCTCACCATCAACACCCGAAAATCCGTGAAGCATCCCATCGTTGCCACCCACATAAATCATGGGCAAGCGATTTTTATGGGTAGAAACAAATGACTTATAACCGCTAAAAGAATAGTTACTGGCGGGCTTGTCAACGTACCAGATATTCGAATTTCCGATATCCCCCTGCCTTGAGTCGCGAATGCGAAACGGCTTGCTGGGCGTGCCTTCCTCCAGCGACCGGTCACCCCGGATGAAATTTGTACGCGACTCACCCAACCCCCCATCGTCCAAAAGCGCCTTTTGAGCCGCACTCAGCTTGGTGGTTGTTGCCTCCCACTCAAAAGACACGCCAAGATTGGTGGTGTCGTTGGTGGTGAGGATCACACGAGAGCTAATATCGCGTGCATCCAGTTTGTTGGCAGTAGTCTTGTGCGTGCTACCGCTGACGACTCCCCAACCCGGATCTGGGGACACAGCACCAGATGTGTCAACTTTGTCGGCTCTGACATAGCCAGACCATTTCTTCGGATCGTAACCGGCCGTAAACCGCTGAAGATCGGTACGGATGTTGGTGCTTGCGCTCCCGGCCATACTGGCGACGTCGGCAGTGTTCTCGAGATTGATGGTCTCAAGGATTTTCTTGAAAGCGTCTTTAAGATCGTATTTCCGACCTGGCCCTGTGGGGTAGAATTTGCCGCGACTATTAATTGCAATATGCCATAGTTCGGCTGGGTTGTTGGAATTCAGGTTTTGAAGTACGTTCGGCACCCAGGTTGCTGTGCCCGCCACCAGCTTTGTGTAGTCACCACCATAATTGTCGTCATCCAGCATTGACCATTTGGGTGCAGACGGCCATGTATACGCGCTCGTTCCATATCCAATTGTGTAGTTGACCAGGTGCTGCCATTTTGCAGGATTGTGTTTGGGGTTCCAATAACGTTCCAGTGTTGTGGCTCCGTGGGTCTCCGTCGCCGGAACGCCATCGGTTGTGCTGGGCTTGATCAGATTGTCAATATCCGGTTGCAGATCTTCCCGCCACATTTTCATGGCCCAGTCTGCCAGTAGATTCGCCTGTGCGCCCCTGTAAACGTTAGTCTGGGGGGAGGTCGTGTCGTACAGTATGCTGTTGTCGGGCGACGGCATGAATGCGTCGGTGTTATCTGCTTCGCCTGGAAGTTCGGATGCCGAATATCCATTCCATCCGCCATCGGTCATGAAGATATGATACGACCGCCTGCATCCCAAGTACGGCGTTTCCTTGGTGCCAGGTGTGTAGGCCCATGGACTGTTAACGCTCTTGCCGGATTTCATATATCCGTAAGCTTGCTTCATCATTCGGTGTGATGGAGTGCCACTGCCGGGGGAGAGGCTTGCCGCAAAACTGAGAAAGTTCGCCCGATGAGTATCATCAAGCACCTTCATGGAATTCACCGCGCCGACAGTGAGGTTGGCGGCTCCAGGTGAGCTTCCATTATTGTGCATCACCTGCCACGCAAGGCGTATTTTTCCATCCGGAAGCAGCAATTTGTCGTTGAATACCGTACCAAGCGCCTCTTTCAGGCGGAACATCTTAGTCTTTGTATCTCCTCCGCCAACTTGCTCACTCATGCTGCCAGAATCATCCACTGACAATATGACGTTTGGCGTTGGTGGAATGGCAACCAGACCGGGCGGCAAAGTCGAAAAATCGAGCGGGGCTGCCCATACACATGGATGGCACACGGCAGCGATTACCGCAGCAATGGCCGTCTTTTTAAAGGAAGGTACATTTTTCATGGCAAGTTCCTGTCAGTTTTTCATTTTCTGACGCACGAAAGTAGATTGCAAGACGACCCTTGTGCTCGGCTTTAGGCCGTGAGCCACGGCGGTAATTCTGTATGCCAAGCTCGGCAGGAGGTTCAGCGAAAGATTATTCGAGCCATTGGTAATGAGCCCTGTATTCCCCGCATTGTTGTCATACGGCATGATTTCTATCCAGTACCATCCCCCTTGGGTTGGTTTTGCAGAGTCATTAACTTTGAGAACGGGGTTGCTTTTGTCGCCGATTTCTGCTGCCGTGAATTGGCCGTAGCGTGCGCCGACACCGGCTGCCATCATGGAGTTCAGGGTTGTAGGATCATTCCAGAAATCCTGCTTACCAGTTCGCTTGAGGCAGATGCCGTTGATACACTTGGTAGTGGCGGCGTCTAGAGTGCTTAAAATGTCCCCAATTTCTTTATCTTCTGTTGGAATCCACACTTTGTTTGCCGTGGCGTCGGGAACTCTGCAGATTTCTGGTTTCGCTGGATTTGGCACGCATGCGGTGCCATCTGGCCGCTCGCCCCGGATATCAAACTCCGCATCCTGGATAAGTGCCTGTGCTGCCTCGAAAGCCCGTTGATAGTCTGCATCGTTTCCAACGATCATTTCGTTAAACAATGCGGTTCTCGAACCCCAAAGGGCCAATAATCCAGACAGCATGACGATCACGATCACTATAAAAAGTGATATGCCGCGCTGTCGGTGATATGTTTTTTTGAATTTGGTGTGCATGGCTATTAATCCGCGATCATCCAATTAAGCCCTGGCTGCGTAGCTGGTATGTGGTGCGGAAGGTCATGTGAAGGCGATTCACCCGGTTGGCTGGAAGTGGCCCTGTTGAGCTCATGTTCACCGGGTTTCCGTCACAAGCTATATACGTGCTCCCTGCGGGCATGCTGATGGGCTCGTCTCCAAAGAGCTCCAGGCACACGTCAGCTCCGTACACAGTATTCCACGCAGTACCCACTCCAGCAGCGGTCACGCTTTGTATCTTCGGTATTCCGGTGCTGCTATCAGATTGCCTGAGATACCGAACCTGGAAATTGGCAACATTACGAGCAATCGGCTGAAAACCACCGCCTGTTCCCTGACACACCAGTTGTCCAGACTGCAGAGCGAACTGGCTTTCGATAATGTTTTGTTCAAGCGGTGCCACTGGTAGCGCGGGAGCGTTTGCCAGACAGTCGCGAAAGAAAGAAATGCTTGAGGCCGATGTGAAGGTGGGCTCAGCATAGTTCTGGTACGCAATCGATAACTTGTATTCCGATCCAGAGGGAGAGTCCTTGCCGATGATCGGCTTGGAGGCCGCACTCATGGTATGCAGGTTGTCATCCGGTGTGAATGCAACCACGTCGGCTGGGTCGATCGGATCGCCGGGTCCCTTGTTGGCAGCCAAGTCCAATCGCATGGATGCTGCCTGGCGAATTTGCTGTCCGATCACGCGAAATGCGTAGGAGGCCTGTTGCTGTATCTGACTGGCATCGGATACCGTCCCTGATACTCCACGCGAAACCACCAAGGCACCCACCGCGACGGCAATTGTCATCAGTCCAATGGTCAAACCGACCAACAACTCGACCAGAGTGGCGCCTTGCTGTTTTCGATGCGACGGCCGTACGATTGAGGGATATTTCTGCATGGCTAAACACCCGGACAAAAGGTTTGAATAAGCGTAGGACCGCCAAGTGTGTAGGGCGCGCACCGTGCCGTCAGCTGAATGTACTGAAGGTGGCATATCCGGTCAGCTGGACAAGCGGCGCTCCCGGTCATTGCGCCGGTAATTTCGAAAATGGTACGGGATGCTGAATCCCTCTCATTTTCTCGCCAACTAATCATTACGCCCAGCTGTCGATTGTTATTAGCCACCGTTTCGTCTGGTACTACGAAAATAGTCGCATCCGCACTGGGTAAGCTGTTCATGACCGTCTGGCGCCATTGCCTGACGTCGTACAGCGCGAGTTGTTGTGGGTTGCACGCGGTGGTTGCACAATCGACGGGCGCCGTCGGTGTTGCGCCCCAAGCCAACAAGTAACTATTGATATTACTTAAGGCATTCGGGTTTACTTTGGTCTGTTCGCTCAAGTTCTCGATCAGTCTGATGGCCTGCGCACGGCGTACCCCCGTTTGTGTGTCTGCCAACGTCCGTAGCTGAACGCCAAGAATGCCCAAAATGCCAAGCGCAGTGACAACGATTGCAACAAGCGACTCGATCAGCGTAATTCCACGCTGGTATTTGCTGGTTATTAGCATGTGACCGTTTCCTTTGTTGCTTTAATGCGACCTCCTGCACTAATGCACAATGCGGTTGCGTGTCTCGATGAGGATCCAAGCGATTTTGGTGTGATGGCGAAGCTTGCGGCGCCGAGGCCCGCAATTTGCCCCCAGCGGTCGACTCTGTAAAAAGCACTGTTACTGATGTGCATGACATTCACGTTTGATTGCGCCGAAAACGTCTGCAATATTGCATCCGCTCCGTTCACGGCCCCGTCATTATTGGCGTCAGTAAAAACTACCCACCCGCATTCCCATTCTTGGCTGGTGCCTGTTCCACAATTCTTTCGAACAGAAATAAGACCGCCTCTTTTAATGGCTTCTGAGCGAGCGAAATAAATAGTATTTGTAACCTCTTCACTCGCTGCTCGTACGCGAAATCCGTCTGTCAGATCTCTGAAACTAGGTCCGGCCAGAGATGCCAAGATGGCAACGATAGCCACCACCACCATGAGTTCTATGGCGGTGAAGCCGCGGGGCTTTCGGACTCGCCCGTCTGCTTTTGTGGGGCGTGAGAGTTGAGTAGGCAATGACATCGCTCGATCCTATAGCCTTGTGTTGAGATGCTGAGTCTTGTCGGATGAGCGGCGCTCATACGGCGATAAGAGGGCCGTGCCCGACTTTGCTGCGCGTACGGTCGGTCCTCGTGAGCGCGGATCTTGCAGCACTGCCGATACGCTTCCGTTATCGGTCTGCAGCGGACTACGGCAGCAGATTCGGTGATGTTGGGGATACTCCATCGTGACCGGTAGGAAGCCCGGCAGCAAGCTATTTGTCCGGATGCGGCCTTGGGGCTGCATCCGCCAGCGCCCCAATTTAGGCGTTGTGAATGACGACTTGCTGGAACTGCGGTTCAGAAATCTGGAAGGTGCAGACGCCGGGGGTGGATGCAGTCCTTTGGGGGTGAAACGCACGCATAGTCGATAGATCCTTATTTCCCTGTGTACCCTTTGCAGGCGCCAGCGTTGTTCATCCCTTTGCATTCACGATAAAGTCTGCGGCTGCGTTCGGCGGAGGTCTCCTCGGAGGAGCTCTTGTGTACCTTTATCTTTGCAGAGGCGGGTTTTGCCGCGGCGCGCTTGGAGTTTGCCGATTTGCTGTGCTCACTCGCCGGTTTCGCGATGGTTAACGGTGAAACGACAGTTCCGCACACGACGAGGCAGGCCGACAGTACGACTTTGACTGTCAAGGCGGCGGTGATGCTTGCTCGCTCATCATTCATTGCGTCTCCTCCTTTTTTCTTAAAGTCTAATGGGTGCGAGCAAGGGCGGCGAAGCCGCATGGCCCCTTTTTCGATGGCTCAGCAGCACTGCGCAGGTTCGTGGATCACAGCTGCCCGCGCCCTGCCAGACTCGGAAGCCTCGAGCTGTGAGTATCTGCCGAGGACGGCGGGGGAGCGATGCGCTACAATCCAATGGTTTTGCATAGTGCAAGACGCACGCACGCAGCCTTTCCAGCCGCTTGCGCAAGTAAAACCATGGCCTGCAGCGTTCGCTGCCCTGGCCTCTCTAAGGAAAAGAATGATCGCATCCTCCATCAAGGCCGAAGTTGTCAAGGCCAATGCCCGTGCTGCTAACGACACTGGTAGCCCGGAAGTGCAAGTGGCTTTGCTGACCGCTCGCATCAACGAACTGACCCCCCACTTCAAGACGCACGCGAAAGACCACCACGGCCGTCGCGGTCTGCTGCGTATGGTCAGCCGTCGTCGCAAGCTGCTGGACTATCTGAAGGCCAAGGACGCTGACCGCTACACCGCGCTGATCGCGAAGCTGGGTCTGCGCAAGTAAGCTTTATTGCACGCAAAAACGCCTGGGTTAGTCCGCTAGCTCAGGCGTTTTTTACTTCGGAGACGCAAAACAGAGCGAAGCTGTGTCATTCCAGTGAGGTCATTGCCCGAGTGGGCGGATGGCCTCACTGGAATGGCATCGTGTTCTGAATTGGTCTCCGCCCCAGTCTGGCAGACCGCTGCCAGCCATTAATAAAGGAGCTGAACATGAGCATTTTCAATAAAGTTACCAAGACATTCCAGTGGGGTGACAAGACAGTCATCATGGAAACGGGCGAGATCGCGCGCCAAGCTTCCGGTGCCGTTCTCGTCAACATCGATGACACCGTCGTGCTGGCCACGGTGGTCGCATCCAAGTCGGCAAAGCCCGGGCAGGACTTCTTCCCGCTGACGGTGGACTACATCGAAAAGACGTACGCCGCAGGCAAGATTCCGGGCAGTTTTTTCAAGCGCGAAGCGAAACCCAGCGAGCACGAAACGCTGACCAGCCGCCTGATCGACCGTCCGATCCGTCCGCTGTTCCCCGAAGGTTTCTTCAATGAAGTTCATGTGGTTATCCACACGGTTTCGCTCAACCCTGAAGTCGATGCCGACATCGCAGCCCTGATCGCTACCAGCGCAGCGTTGGCCATCTCTGGTATCCCCTTCAATGGCCCGATCGGTGCTGCCCGCGTGGGGTACATCAACGGTGAATACGTGCTGAACCCCGGTCAGACGGCGCGCAAGAATTCTCAGATGGACCTGGTGGTGGCTGGTACGGAAGCGGCCGTTCTGATGGTGGAGTCCGAGGCGCAGCAGCTGTCTGAAGAAGTCATGCTGGGCGCTGTGGTGTTTGGGCACCAGCAGGGCAACGTAGCCATCAACGCCATCCATGAACTGGTGCGCGATGCTGGCAAGCCAGTGTGGCAATGGGAGGCTCCTGCCAAGGACGAGGCCCTGATCGCCAAGGTGGTAGCGCTGGCTGACGAGAAGCTGCGCGCGGCCTACCAGATCCGTAACAAGCAGGCTCGTACGCAGGCTTGCCGCGAGTCGTATGGGTCGGTCATGGCGGCCCTGAAGGCTGACGGCGTTGAATTCGATGCGGTCAAGGTGGAGGGCATGCTGTTTGACATCGAAGCCGGCATCGTCCGCAGCCAGATTTTGGCTGGCGAGCCACGTATTGACGGCCGTGACACCCGTACTGTGCGCCCCATCGAGATCCGCGGCAGCGTGCTGCCACGTGCCCACGGTTCGTCGCTCTTCACGCGTGGCGAAACGCAGGCACTGGTGGTAACCACGCTCGGCACCGAGCGCGATGCGCAGCGCATCGATGCACTGGCTGGCGAGTACGAAGACCGCTTCATGATGCACTACAACATGCCTCCCTTTGCCACCGGCGAAGTGGGCCGCATGGGCTCGACCAAGCGCCGCGAAATCGGTCACGGCCGTCTGGCCAAGCGCGCCCTGGTTGCCGTGTTGCCGACGAAGGAAGAATTCCCTTACACCATGCGTGTGGTGTCGGAAATCACCGAGTCCAATGGCTCGTCGTCGATGGCTTCGGTCTGTGGCGGCTGCCTGTCGCTGATGGATGCCGGCGTGCCGATGAAGGCGCACGTCGCCGGTATCGCGATGGGTCTGATCAAGGACGCCAACCGTTTTGCCGTTCTGACTGACATCCTGGGCGACGAGGATCACCTGGGTGACATGGACTTCAAGGTGGCCGGTACCACCGCAGGCATCACCGCGCTGCAGATGGACATCAAGATCCAGGGCATCACCAAGGAAATCATGCAGGTGGCACTGGCCCAGGCCAAGGAAGCCCGCATCCACATCCTGGGCAAGATGCAGGAAGCCATGGGCGAAGCCAAGACGGAAGTCTCCAACTTCGCGCCCAAGCTGTACACGATGAAGATTAACCCCGAGAAGATCCGCGACGTGATCGGCAAGGGCGGCTCGGTCATCCGCGCGCTGACCGAGGAAACCGGTTGCCAGATCAACATCGAGGAAGACGGCACTATCACCATTGCCGCCACCGAGAACGCCAAGGCGGATGAAGCCAAGCGCCGCATCGAGCAGATCACGGCTGAAGTCGAGATCGGCAAGATCTATGAAGGCCCGGTAACCAAGATTCTTGATTTCGGTGCACTGATCAACCTGCTGCCAGGCAAGGATGGCCTTTTGCACATCAGCCAGATCGCACACGAGCGCGTCGAGAAGGTGTCTGACTACCTGACCGAAGGCCAGATCGTGAAGGTCAAGGTCATGGAGACCGACGAGAAGGGCCGTGTCAAGCTGTCGATGAAGGTTCTTGCGGACCGTCCGGCAGGTGGTAGCGATCGTCCTGCGCCTGCCGAGCGCGGTGACCGCGAACCACGCCGCGACCACGGTCGTGACCGTCAGCCTGCCGAGCAGCAGCAGCAACAACAGGGCATGCCAGTCGGCGGGTCGTCCGACCAGCTGGCTGGTTGATCGAGTGCAGGGCACTCGTCAGCGTTTGCTATTGAATTGATAGCTGCTGGCGCTTATGTTTTAAGCGCCAGGCGGCAATATCATTCAAAAACCCATGAATGGCCATATGCACGCGGTAGAAATCACTTCGTTTGGAGCGCCGGATGTTCTGCGTCTTGGCGAGCGGCCAGTGCCGCAGGCGGGCACGGGCGAGTTGCTCATCCGCGTGAGCGCAAGTGGCATCAACCGCCCGGACGTGCTGCAGCGGCTGGGGCACTATGCCCCGCCGCCGGGCACGTCGGACTTGCCCGGACTGGAGGTCGCGGGCGTCATTGAGGCGGGCGATGCAGCTGCGATGGCGGAGGCGGGTTTCCGTATTGGCGACCGTGTCTGTGCACTGGTGGCAGGCGGCGGCTATGCGCAGTGGTGCGTAGCACCGGTTGTCCAGTGTCTGCCTGTGCCCGGAGGTCTGAGTGACGTGGAGGCAGCCTCGCTGCCGGAGACGTTTTTCACGGTGTGGAGCAACGTGTTCGACCGCGGACGCCTGCAGCCCGGAGAAAGCCTGCTCATTCAGGGTGGCACCAGTGGCATCGGTGTGACGGCCATTCAGCTGGCGCGCGCTTTTGGTGCGACGGTGATCGTCACGGCAGGCAGCGACGCCAAATGCGCGGCATGCCTGTCGATGGGCGCTCACCACGCCATCAATTACAAGTTGCAAGACTTCGTGTCCGAAGTGCAGCGCATTACCGCCGGCAAGGGGGTGGATGTGGTGCTCGATATGGTCGGTGGAGACTACGTGGCCCGTGAGGTCGAGTGTCTGGCCGAAGACGGACGGATCGTGATCATCGCGGTACAGGGTGGCATCCAGAGCGGGTTCAATGCAAGCTTGGTGCTTCGTCGGCGCCTGACCATCACGGGTTCAACGCTGCGGCCGCGTCCGGTCGCGTTCAAGGGTGCCATCGCACGCGCCTTGCGCGAGCGTGTATGGCCCTTGCTTGCCTCCGGGATGATCAAGCCGGTGATTCACAGCACGTTCGAAGCAGCTGACGCGGCACAGGCACACGCCCTGATGGAATCCGGCCAACACACCGGCAAGATCGTTTTGACGTGGTAACCCCCACGCAGTCCACCATGCAGTCCAAGAAAAAACTCATAGCAGGCAACTGGAAGATGAATGGCAGCCTGGCCGCCAACCAGACGTTGCTGGATGCCATCGTTGCGGGCATGGCCGATGCGCAGTGTGATGTCGCGGTGGCGGTGCCAGCTCCCTATCTGGCACAGGTGCAGGCGCAGGTGTCCGGTTCGCTCATCGGCGTTGCCGCGCAGGACGTGTCGGCCCATGAATCCGGCGCGTATACCGGCGAGGTATCCGCGTCTATGCTCAAAGAGCATGGTGTGCGCTACGTGCTGGTCGGCCATTCCGAGCGCCGCCAGTATCACCACGAATCAGATGCCGATGTGGCCCAGAAGGCGCAGCGTGCACTGGCGGCCGGTATCACGCCCATCGTCTGCGTGGGCGAAACGCTGCAAGAGCGTGAGGCCGGCGAGACCGAGGCTGTGGTCAAGCGCCAGCTTGCCGCGGTCATTCACCTCAACGGGCATTGCATCAGTGAAATCGTCGTGGCTTACGAGCCGGTGTGGGCGATTGGTACGGGGCGTACGGCGTCGCCCGAGCAGGCACAGGCGGTTCATGCGGTGCTTCGTACGCAGCTTGCAGCTGCCAGCGAGCACGCAGACCGCATCCGCCTTCTTTACGGTGGGAGCATGAATGCGGCCAATGCAGCGCAGTTGCTGGCGCAGCCGGACATTGATGGCGGGCTGGTCGGCGGTGCGTCGCTCAAGGCGCCAGACTTTCTGCAGATCATCCACGCAGCGCGCTGAGGCGGCGACTGCACAAATTATTCAATCAGGAGTGAACAGAGAATGAACGTGATCGTGAATGTGGTGTTGGCTGTCCAGATGTTGACGGCCCTCGGGATGATTGGTCTGATCCTCATCCAGCATGGCAAGGGCGCTGACATGGGTGCTGCTTTCGGCAGCGGCAGCTCGGGTAGCCTTTTTGGCGCGAGCGGCAGTGCAAACTTCCTTTCGCGTACCACGGCTGTGCTGGCTGCGGTTTTCTTTGTGGCGACCCTGGCCCTGGCTTACTTCGGCAACGCGCGCCCGGCTGGTTCGGGCAGTGTGCTCGAAACGCCTGCGGCAGTGGCTCCGACAACCGGCGCACCCGCATCGGAGGCGGCGATTGCCCCTGCGGTCCCTGCATCCGGCGCAGCCCAGATTCCGACCAAATAAACTTTACAAAAATGCCTGCTCCGAACCGGAGCAGGGTTTTTCCGGAGTAGAATTCCGGATTGTCTGGAAAGCCAAAGCCGCAAGGTCCTCATGCCATCCAGATACAAAAATCAGCCGTCGTGGTGAAATTGGTAGACACGCTATCTTGAGGGGGTAGTGGCGAAAGCTGTGCGAGTTCGAGTCTCGCCGACGGCACCAAACAAAGGCCTGCCTGCACGCCCCGCACGAGGGGTCTGACGGGTAAGGCCACAGCGGTGAGCACATCCTCAAGATGAACCTCGATCAGTACCTCCCCGTCCTTTTGTTCATCTTGGTTGGCATCGCCGTTGGCGTGGTGCCCCTGGCCTTGGGTTACATCCTTGGTCCCAATCGCCCGGATGACGCGAAAAACTCCCCTTACGAATGCGGTTTCGAGGCGTTCGAAGACGCTCGCATGAAGTTTGACGTGCGCTACTACCTGGTGGCCATTCTCTTCATTCTTTTCGATCTCGAAATCGCCTTTCTGTTTCCCTGGGCAATCGCTCTTCATGAGGTTGGCATGACCGGCTTTGTGGCGGTGGTCATTTTCCTGGCCATTCTGGTCGTCGGTTTTGCCTACGAGTGGAAAAAGGGCGCCCTCGACTGGGAATGAGCAGGCTGCAACAAGGATGATGCAATGATTGAAGGCGTGATGAAGGAAGGGTTCATCACCACGAGCTACGACTCTGTGGTGAACTGGGCCAAGACGGGCTCGCTTTGGCCAATGACTTTCGGTCTGGCGTGCTGTGCGGTCGAAATGATGCATGCAGCCGCTGCCCGTTATGACATTGGCCGGTTTGGCGCAGAGGTGTTTCGCGCCAGTCCCCGCCAGTCTGACCTGATGATCGTTGCGGGCACGCTTTGCAACAAGATGGCGCCAGCCTTGCGCAAGGTGTATGACCAGATGTCGGAGCCCCGCTGGGTTTTGTCCATGGGTTCCTGTGCCAACGGCGGCGGCTATTACCACTACAGCTACTCTGTGGTCCGTGGCTGTGACCGTATCGTCCCGGTGGATGTGTACGTGCCCGGTTGCCCGCCCACTGCAGAAGCGCTGATCTACGGAATCATCCAGTTGCAGCAGAAGATCCGGCGTACCAACACCATTGCGCGTGTCTGAAGGGTTGATGATGTCTGCATATGCCATTCGGCCTGAAAAGCTCAAGGACAACATTGCTGCTGCGCTGGGCTCCCGGTTTCGCGAAATCAACGTGGCCCTCGATGAGGTGACGGTTGTGGTCGCGGTGTCGGACTATGTGGAAGCCATGCAGCTTCTGCGGGATGCCGAGGGTTGCCGTTTCGAGCAACTCATCGATCTGTGTGGTGTTGATTACTCGTCGTACGGCGATGTCCCCAACGAAGGCGCGCGCTACTGCGTGGTTTCCCATCTGCTGTCGGTGAGTCTGAACCAGCGCGTGCGCGTGAAGGTGTTCTGCGCGGATGATGATTTCCCCATGGTGCCTTCGGTGGCAGAGCTGTGGAACTCGGCGAACTGGTACGAGCGCGAGGCTTTCGACCTGTTCGGCATCGTTTTTGATGGCCACAACGACCTGCGCCGCATCCTGACCGACTACGGTTTCATTGGTCATCCGTTCCGCAAGGATTTCCCCTTGTCGGGCCATGTCGAGATGCGCTATGACGCCGAACAAAAGCGCGTGGTGTACGAGCCGGTCTCCATCGAGCCCCGTGAAATCACCCCGCGCATCATCCGCGAAGAAAAATATGGAGGCCTGCACTGAGCCGTGTCGCGCCTCATGTGATCCATCATGGCTGAAATCAAGAACTATTCCCTGAACTTCGGGCCGCAGCATCCGGCCGCGCACGGCGTGCTGCGCCTTGTGCTGGAACTCGACGGTGAAGTGGTGCAGCGTGCAGACCCCCACATCGGTCTGCTCCACCGCGCCACCGAAAAGCTGGCAGAACACAAGACCTACATCCAGTCGCTGCCCTACATGGACCGTCTGGACTACGTGTCCATGATGTGCAATGAGCATGCGTACTGCCTGGCCATCGAAAAGCTGCTGGGGCTGGAAGTGCCGGAGCGCGCGCAGTACATCCGCGTCATGTTCTCGGAAATCACGCGGTTGCTGAACCACCTCATGTGGCTCGGTTCGCATGGAAACGATTGCGGTAGCTCCACGATCCTGATCTACACCTTCCGCGAGCGAGAAGACCTGTTCGACATGTACGAAGCGGTCTCGGGCGCGCGTATGCACGCCGCCTATTTCCGCCCGGGCGGTGTGTACCGCGACCTGCCGGACAGCATGCCGCAGTACAAGGTCAGCAAGATCAAGAACGCCAAGGCACTGGAGGCGATGAACCAGAACCGCCAGGGTTCGCTGCTCGACTTCATCGACGACTTCACCCGCCGTTTTCCGGCCTGTGTGGACGAATACGAAACCCTGCTGACGGATAACCGGATCTGGAAGCAGCGTACGGTCGGCATTGGCGTGGTACTGCCTGAGCGCGCACTGAACCTTGGCATGACGGGCCCCATGCTCCGCGGCTCGGGCATCGCATGGGACCTGCGCAAGACCCAGCCCTACGATGTGTACGACCGCGTTGATTTCGACGTGCCGGTGGGCAAGACCGGCGACTGCTACGACCGTTACCTGGTACGCGTGCAGGAAATGCGGGAATCCAATCGCATCATCAAGCAATGCGTGGACTGGCTGCGCGCAAACCCCGGCCCGGTGATTACCGACAATCACAAGATCGCTCCCCCGGCACGTGAATCGATGAAGGCGAACATGGAGGAGTTGATCCACCATTTCAAGCTGTTCACTGAAGGTTTCCGTGTGCCCGAAGGCGAAGCGTATGCAGCCGTCGAGCACCCCAAGGGTGAGTTTGGTATCTACATCGTGAGCGATGGCGCCAACAAACCGTACCGCTTGAAGATCCGCGCGCCGGGTTTCGCCCACCTGGCGACGCTCGATGAGATGGCGCGCGGTCACATGATCGCGGACGCGGTGGCCATCATTGGCACCATGGATATCGTGTTCGGAGAAATTGACCGATGATTACCGAAGCCACGCGCGCGCGTTTTGCCCGTGAGGTCGCCAAGTACCCAGCCGACCAGAAGCAGTCGGCCGTGATGGCTTGCCTGGCGATCGTCCAGCAGGAACAGGGCTCCGTCAGCGCCGAAAGCGAAGCTGTCATTGCCGAATATCTGGGCATGCCGCAGATCGCTGTGCGCGAAGTCACGACGTTCTACAACATGTACAACCAGCGGCCGGTGGGTGCGTTCAAGCTGAACGTGTGCACCAACCTGCCGTGCCAGTTGCGCGACGGTCAAAAAGCGCTGCGCCACCTGGAGCACAAGCTGGGCATCTCGGCCGGTGAAACCACGGCCGACGGTCTGTTCACGCTTCAGCAGTCAGAGTGCCTGGGCGCTTGTGCCGACGCACCCGTCATGCTGGTGAACAACCGTGCCATGTGCAGCTTCATGGACAACGGCAAGCTGGACCAACTGATTGACGGGCTCCGCGGCAGCCACGAAGCTGTCTCGGCGACCCAGGCAAAGGGCGAGTGATGACGACCACCGCAGCACAGATTCTTTCCCAGTTTCAGGCGACAGGCGTACAGACCTGTTTCCACGACCGCCACATTGAGCCGCAGATCTATGCGGGTCTGGACGGCACCAACTGGAGCCTGAAGGATTACGAGGCCCGAGGTGGCTATCAGGCGCTTCGTCGCATTCTCGGACAGGACGGCGCCGAAGGCCTGACGCAGGACCAGGTGATTGCAACCGTCAAGGAATCAGGTCTCCGGGGCCGGGGCGGTGCAGGCTTTCCAACGGGTCTCAAGTGGAGCTTCATGCCCCGTTCATTCCCGGGCCAAAAGTACCTGGTCTGCAATTCCGATGAAGGCGAGCCGGGCACCTGCAAGGACCGCGACATCCTGCAGTTCAATCCGCATATCGTGATCGAAGGGATGATCATCGCGGCCTACGCGATGGGCATTTCCGTGGGGTACAACTACATCCACGGCGAAATCTTCCAGACGTACGACCGGTTTGAAGAGGCGCTGGAAGAGGCGCGTGCTGCGGGTTACCTGGGCGACAAAATTTTGGGCAGCAACTTCAGCTTCCAGTTGCACGCTGCACATGGATTTGGCGCGTACATCTGCGGTGAAGAAACCGCCTTGCTGGAGTCGCTGGAAGGCAAGAAGGGGCAGCCCCGTTTCAAACCGCCGTTTCCGGCCAGCTTCGGGCTTTACGGCAAGCCGACCACGATCAACAACACCGAAACGTTTGCTGCGGTACCGTGGATCATCCGCAATGGCGGCGCGGCGTATCTTGCCTGCGGCAAGCCCAACAACGGCGGCACCAAAATTTTCTCGGTGTCCGGTGACGTCGAGAAGCCCGGCAATTACGAGATTCCACTGGGTACCCCGTTTTCCAAGCTTCTGGAACTGGCCGGTGGTGTGCGCAAGGGGCGCCAGTTGAAGGCAGTGATCCCTGGTGGATCGTCCTCGCCCGTGCTGCCTGCCTCCATCATGATGGACTGCACGATGGACTATGACTCCATCGCCAAGGCCGGGTCCATGCTCGGTTCCGGCGCGGTCATCGTGATGGACGACTCGCGTTGCATGGTGGAGAGCCTGCTGCGCCTCTCGTACTTCTACATGCACGAATCGTGTGGCCAGTGCACGCCCTGCCGCGAAGGCACGGGCTGGATGTGGCGGGTGATCGACCGCATCAAGCACGGTCATGGGCGTGATACCGATCTGGATCTGCTCAATTCGGTGGCAGACAACATCCAGGGTCGCACGATTTGTGCACTGGGCGATGCTGCCGCCATGCCGGTCCGCGCAATGATCAAGCACTTCCGCCCCGAGTTCGAGGCAATGATCCAGAGCGGGGCGTCGCGCACAGCGACCTCCGTCTGATCGCGGGAAAACATATGGTTGAAATAGAACTTGACGGTCAAAAGGTGGAAGTCGCCGAAGGCTGCATGGTGATGCATGCAGCCGAAAAGGCCGGCACCTACATTCCCCACTTCTGCTATCACAAGAAGCTCTCCATCGCTGCCAACTGCCGCATGTGCCTGGTAGAGGTGGAGAAGGCTCCGAAGCCCATGCCCGCCTGCGCCACGCCCGTGACGCAAGGGATGATCGTCCGCACAAAGAGCGAAAAGGCCATCAAGGCCCAGCAGTCCGTGATGGAGTTCCTGCTGATCAATCACCCGCTGGATTGCCCCATCTGCGATCAGGGCGGCGAGTGTCAGCTGCAGGATCTGGCCGTCGGCTACGGTGGCTCTGCGTCGCGTTATGCCGAAGAAAAGCGCGTCGTCCTGAACAAGGATGTCGGCCCGTTGATCTCCATGCAGGAGATGAGCCGCTGCATCCACTGCACCCGCTGTGTGCGCTTTGGCCAGGAAGTGGCTGGCGTGATGGAACTGGGCATGATTCACCGCGGTGAACATTCCGAGATCACAACCGTGGCCGGTGACACGGTGGACTCCGAACTGTCGGGCAACATGATCGACATTTGCCCGGTGGGTGCGCTGACCAGCAAGCCGTTCCGCTACAGCGCACGCACGTGGGAGCTTTCCCGTCGGCGCTCGGTGAGCCCCCATGATTCCACGGGTGCCAACCTGATTGTCCAGGTCAAGAACCATAAGGTCCTGCGCGTGCTTCCGTTTGAAAACGAAGCGGTCAACGAATGCTGGATTGCGGACCGCGACCGTTTCTCATACGAGGCCCTGAGCAGTGATGACCGCCTGACCCAGCCCATGCTCAAGCAGGGCGGGGTGTGGAAGGAAGTGGACTGGCAGACGGCGCTGGAGTACGTCGCCAACGGCATCAAGAACATCAAGAACGACCACGGCGCACAAAGCATTGGTGCGCTGGTGAGTCCGCACAGCACGCTGGAAGAGCTGTACCTGGCGGCTTCGCTGGTGCGCGGCCTTGGCAGCGACAACGTTGACTACCGTCTGCGTAACGCAGAGTTTGCGGCGCCAGAGGGCGTTCGCTGGCTGGGCACATCGATTGCATCGTTGTCCACCCTGCAGCGCGCTCTGGTCATCGGGTCCAACCTCCGCAAGGATCACCCCCTGTTTGCACTGCGCGTACGCCAGGCGGTCCGCCACGGAGCACAGGTTACGGCCATCGGCGCGCACGAGCCCGAATGGGCGATGCCACTTCACCGGTCGGTGGTGCAGCCCGCGGCGCAGTGGGTTTCTGCGTTGGGTGCCATCGCTTCTGCAGTCGCACAAGAAAAGGGGGTAACAGCTCCTGCCGGTGCACCCGCCAGCGATGCAGACGCGCTGGCGATCGCGCGTTCCCTGCTGGGGGGTGAGCGCAAGGCTGTGCTGCTGGGCAACGCTGCGGCGCACCATGCGCATGCCAGCGAGCTGCTCACACTGGCCAACTGGATCGGCAGCCACACGGGTGCCACGGTGGGCTTCCTCACCGAAGCTGCCAATACCGTGGGCGCACAGTTTGCCGGTGCCCATCCCGTCAACGGTGGCCTGAACGCCGGCCAGATGCTGGCAGGCGGGCTCAAGGCCGCGCTGCTGCTCAACACCGAACCCGTGGCCGACTCGGCCGCCGGTCGGCAGGCCGTTCAAGCGCTGTCCGGTGCTGAGATGGTGGTCACGTTGAGCCCCTTCAAGTGCAACCTGGAATTCAGCGACGTACTGCTTCCGATTGCTCCGTTCACCGAGACTTCGGGCACGTTCGTGAACGCAGAAGGACGCTTGCAAAGCTTTCATGCCGTCGTGCGCCCGCTGGGCGAAACGCGTCCTGCATGGAAGGTGTTGCGTGTGCTCGCCAACCTGCTGGGTGTGGCCGGTTTTGATTTCGAAACCTCGACCGATGTGCTGGTGCGCGCGACCAATGCAGCCGCGGGTTCTGTCACCCACATCCCCGCTGAGCAGTTGTCGAACGTCGTCAGCGCGGCTGCCCCTGCCGCGGCAGGCACCGCTGCCGATCCGGTGGTGGCATCGATTTATCAACTCGATGGTCTGGTGCGCCGATCGCCCTCGCTGCAACTGACGGCGGATGCCCGTCTGGCCCGTGAAGGAGTGGCCGCATGATTGACGCGCTGTACAACGGTGGTCTGACGCTTCTGCCGTACGGCTGGTGGTCTGCCCTGGCCTGGCCGGTCCTCTGGATTTTGCTCAAGATCGTGTGCATTCTGGCGCCGCTGATGGGCGCGGTGGCCTACCTCACGCTGTGGGAGCGGAAACTGCTGGGCTTTATGCAGGTCCGCCACGGTCCCAACCGCGTAGGTCCTTTTGGCCTGCTGCAGCCCATTGCCGACGCGCTGAAGCTGCTGACCAAGGAAATCATCCAGCCTGCTGCCGCCAGCAAGGGGCTGTTTGTGCTTGGTCCGGTCATGGCGATCATGCCCGCGCTGGCAGCCTGGGTGGTGATCCCGTTCGGACCCGACGTGGCATTGGCCAACGTCAATGCCGGGTTGTTGCTGGTCATGGCCATCACCTCGATCGAGGTCTACGGCGTGATCATTGCGGGCTGGGCCTCCAACTCGAAGTATGCGTTTCTTGGCGCGCTGCGCGCATCTGCTCAGATGGTGAGCTACGAAATCGCCATGGGTTTCTGCTTCCTCGTTGTGATCATGGTGTCGGGCAGCATGAACCTGACCGAGATCGTGATGAGCCAGGGCAGGGGCATGGCGGCTGACAACGGTCTCACTTTCCTGTCCTGGAACTGGCTGCCCCTGCTGCCCATCTTCCTCGTGTACCTGATCTCGGGCGTTGCTGAAACCAACCGCCATCCGTTCGATGTCGTCGAAGGCGAAGCCGAAATCGTGGCCGGCCACATGGTCGAGTACTCGGGTATGGGCTTTGCCATCTTCTTCCTGGCCGAGTACGCCAGCATGTGGCTGGTGTCCATTCTGGCGGCGATCATGTTCCTCGGCGGCTGGTTGCCCCCGATCGACAGTGCGGTCTTCAACTGGATTCCAGGCTGGATCTGGCTGGGTCTGAAGACTTTCCTGGTGGTGTCCATGTTCATCTGGATCCGGGCGACCTTCCCCCGCTTCCGGTATGACCAGATCATGCGTCTGGGCTGGAAGATCTTCATCCCGGTCACGCTGGTGTACTTGCTCTTTGTCGGTGGGTGGCTGCTGTCGCCCTGGAATATCTGGAAATAGGCGGAACGCGAAATGACTGCTGTTGCTGCTGCTGCTCCCTTCTCTGTGAAGGACTTTTTCAAGAGCTTCATGCTCGTAGAGCTGCTCAAGGGTATGGCCCTGACCGGCCGGTATGCGTTCCGTCGCAAGGTGACCGTTCAGTTCCCTGAAGAAAAGACGCCTCTTTCTCCGCGTTTTCGTGGCCTGCACGCCCTGCGCCGCTATGAGAACGGCGAAGAGCGCTGCATTGCCTGCAAGCTGTGCGAAGCCGTGTGCCCGGCACTGGCGATTACCATCGAATCCGATGTGCGCGAAGACGGTTCACGCCGGACCACGCGCTACGACATCGACCTGACGAAGTGCATCTTCTGCGGGTTCTGTGAAGAAAGCTGCCCGGTGGATTCGATCGTTGAAACGCAGATCCTTGAGTACCACGGCGAAAAGCGGGGCGACCTGTACTTCACGAAGGAAATGTTGCTGGCTGTGGGCGACCGGTATGAAGGCGAGATTGCCGCAGCCAAGGCTGCGGACGCCAAGTACCGCTGAGCGGTGTCTGGTACTGCCTTCCTGCCAGAACTTCTATAAAGACCCGATTCATGGACGCCAAGACTGGTTTCTTCTACCTCTTCTCGGTCGTGCTGCTGTTTGCAGCCTTCCGGGTGATCACTGCGCGCAATCCGGTGCACGCGGTGCTTTATCTCATCCTTGCGTTCTCGCAGGCTGCCGCCGTCTGGCTGTTGCTGAAGGCCGAGTTCCTGGCCATTGCGCTGGTGCTGGTGTACCTGGGCGCTGTGATGGTGCTTTTCCTCTTTGTGGTGATGATGCTCGATATCCATATCGACTCCGTCCGCAAGGGTTTCTGGAAGCATTTCCCGCTGGCTGCCACCGTGGGCGCGCTGATCGCCCTCGAAATGGCGGCCGTGCTGATGGGCGGTTTCCGCGGTATGGAAGAGCCCAAGGCGCTGGCGCCCGTGCTCGACGCAGCAGGGCAAGCCATTCAGCACTCGAACACCAAGTCGCTGGGCAAACTGCTTTACACCGAATACCTTTATCCGGTTGAAATTGCGGCCGTGATCCTGCTGGTAGCGATGATCGCCGCCATTGCGCTCACCCTCCGCCAGCGCAAGGACAGCAAGGCCATCAATCCGTCGGCACAGATCCGCGTTCGCGCTGCCGACCGCCTGGCGGTCGTGAAGGTCGCTGCCACGCAAAAGCCGCTTCCTGATGAGCCTGCAGCGGCTGCAGCCGAGGAGAAGAAGGCATGACGTTGACACTGGGCCATTTCCTGTCGCTGGGCGCGATGTTGTTCGCGCTGTCTGTGATCGGCATCTTCCTCAACCGCAAGAACCTGATCGTATTGTTGATGGCTATCGAGCTGATGCTGCTGGCGGTCAACATGAATTTCGTGGCGTTTTCGTACTACCTCGGTGACATGCACGGACAGGTGTTCGTGTTCTTCATCCTGACGGTGGCTGCGGCCGAGTCGGCCATCGGGCTTGCCATCCTGGTGCTGCTGTTCCGCAACAAGACCAGCATCAACGCTGAAGACCTCAACACCCTCAAGGGCTGATGAGCTACCGGTATTCGCAAGGTCCTCAAGAATGAGTCAAACCCTCTCTGCATCAACGCTCCTGGCGGTTCCGCTGGCCCCGCTGGCAGGCGCGCTGCTGGCCGGCGTTTTCGGCACCACGTTCGGCGGCAACTGGATTGGCCGCCGGCTCAGCCACACGCTGACGATTCTGGGCGTGCTGGTGGCGTTCGTACTGTCTGCCATGACGCTCAAGAGCGTAGCGGTCGATGGTGCCTATTTCAACGAAACCCTCTACACGTGGATGGTCGTTGGTGGTCTGAAGATGGAAGTCGGCTTCCTGGTCGACAGCCTCACCGCGATGATGATGGTGGTGGTGACCTTCGTGTCGCTGATGGTGCACATCTACACCATCGGCTACATGGAAGAGGACGACGGCTACAACCGCTTTTTTGCCTACATCTCCCTGTTCACGTTCTCGATGCTCATGCTCGTCATGAGCAACAACCTGCTGCAGCTGTTCTTTGGCTGGGAGGCGGTGGGGCTGGTGTCGTACCTGCTGATCGGCTTCTGGTTCAACAAGCCTACGGCCATCTTCGCGAACATGAAGGCGTTTCTGGTGAACCGTGTCGGTGACTTCGGGTTCATCCTGGGCATTGGCCTGATTGCGGCCTATGCTGGCACGCTGAACTACGGCGAAGTGTTCGCCAAGTCGGGGGAGCTGGGTGGCCTGGCGTTTCCGGGTACCGACTGGATGCTGATCACTGTGATCTGCATTTGCCTCTTCATCGGTGCGATGGGCAAAAGCGCGCAGTTTCCGCTGCATGTGTGGCTGCCCGACTCTATGGAAGGCCCGACCCCCATTTCTGCCCTGATCCACGCGGCCACGATGGTGACGGCAGGCATCTTCATGGTGGCACGCATGTCGCCGCTGTTCGAGCTCTCGGATGCCGCCTTGAACTTCATCCTGGTGATCGGTGCCATCACGGCGCTATTCATGGGTTTCCTCGGCATCATCCAGAACGACATCAAGCGTGTGGTGGCCTATTCCACGCTGTCCCAGCTGGGCTACATGACCGTCGCTCTGGGCGCCTCTGCCTATTCGGTGGCCGTGTTCCACCTGATGACGCACGCATTCTTCAAGGCGCTGCTGTTCCTGGGCGCAGGCTCGGTCATCATGGGCATGCACCACAACCAGGACATCCGGTGGATGGGCGGCGTACGCAAGTACATGCCGATCACCTGGATCACTTCGCTGCTGGGATCGCTGGCACTGATCGGCACGCCGCTGTTCTCGGGCTTTTACTCCAAGGACAGCATCATTGAGGCTGTGCATTTCAGCAATCTGCCAGCCGCCGGCTTCGCGTACTTTGCTGTGCTGGCAGGGGTCTTCATCACGGCGTTCTATTCGTTCCGGATGTACTTCCTTGTCTTCCACGGCAAGGAGCGCTTCGACCAGAACCCGGATGCTCACCACGATGACCACCACGGCCATGACGATCACCACCACCACGAACCCCACGAGTCGCCCTGGGTGGTTACGGTGCCGCTGGTTCTGCTGGCTATTCCGTCGGTCGTTGTCGGCTTCATGTTCATTCAGCCGATGCTGTTTGGTGACTTCTTCAAGGACGTGATCTTTGTGGATGCTGCCAAGCACCCCGCCATGGTCAAGCTCGGCGAGATCTTCCACGGCCCCGTGGGCATGGCATTGCACGGCCTGCAAACCGCGCCGTTCTGGCTGGCTCTGGCTGGCGTAGCCGCTTCGTACTACATGTACATGGTCAACCCTGCGCTGCCTGCCGCCATCAAGGCACGGGTGCAGCCCATCTACACGCTGCTGGAAAACAAGTACTACCTCGACTGGATCAATGAAAACATCCTGGCACGCGGTGCGCGTGCACTGGGCGTCGGGCTGTGGAAGGGCGGCGATCAGGCCATCATCGACGGTGCACTGGTCAACGGTTCCTGGAAACTGGTGCGCGGAATTTCTGGCGCAGTGCGCTGGATCCAGTCCGGCTTCGTGTTCCATTACGCGCTGGTAATGATTCTCGGCGTGTTCGCCCTGATGACGTGGTTCGTCTGGGGCGATGCCCTGGTGCAGCTCATCAAATAAGGAAAACAACAAATGGGTCTGTTGAGTCTTGCCATCTGGACGCCGATCGCTTTCGGTACGGTGCTGCTCGCTCTGGGGCGGGATGAGCACGCCCGTGCGGTGCGCTGGCTTGCACTGCTCGGTGCCCTGATCGGCTTCCTGGTCACGCTGCCGCTGTACGACGGGTTCCAGCTCGGCACAGCTGCGATGCAGTTCGTCGAGAAGGCTGCGTGGATTGAGCGGTTCAACGTCAACTACCACCTCGGGGTCGACGGCATTTCCTTCTGGTTCGTTCCGCTGACGGCATTCATCACGGTCATCGTGGTCATCGCTTCGTGGGAGTCCATCACCGAGCGGGTGAACCAGTATATGGGGGCGTTCCTGATTCTGTCGGGTCTGATGATTGGCGTGTTCAGCGCGCTCGACGGCATCCTGTTCTACGTCTTCTTCGAAGCCACACTGATACCGATGTACCTGATCATCGGTATCTGGGGCGGCCCCAACAAGATCTACGCGGCGTTCAAGTTCTTCCTGTACACGCTGCTTGGCTCGCTGCTGATGCTGATCGCGCTGATCTTCCTGTACAACCAGTCGGGCGGCAGTTTTGACATCGCCACCTGGCACCAGCTGCCGCTGGGGCGCACGGCGCAGACCCTGCTGTTCTTCGCGTTCTTCGCTGCGTTCGCCGTCAAGGTTCCGATGTGGCCCGTCCACACGTGGCTGCCCGACGTGCACGTCGAAGCGCCTACTGGTGGTTCGGCCGTGCTGGCCGCCATCATGCTGAAGCTCGGGGCCTACGGTTTCCTGCGCTTTTCGATGCCCATCGCTCCCGATGCCGCACGCGAATGGGCTTGGCTCATGATCGCCCTGTCGCTGGTGGCCGTGATCTACGTGGGTCTGGTGGCCATGGTCCAGAAGGACATGAAGAAGCTGGTGGCCTACTCCTCTGTGGCGCACATGGGTTTCGTGACGCTGGGTTTTTTCATCTTCAACGACCTCGGCGTGTCCGGCGGCCTGGTGCAGATGATTGCCCACGGCTTTGTCTCTGGCGCGATGTTCCTGTCGATCGGTGTGCTGTATGACCGCGTGCATTCGCGTGAAATTGCAGCCTACGGTGGTGTGGTCAACACCATGCCCAATTTCACGGCATTTGCACTGCTCTTTGCCATGGCCAACTGCGGCCTGCCGGGCACGGCTGGTTTTGTGGGCGAGTGGATGGTCATTCTCGGCGCGGTCAAGGCCAACTTCTGGATTGGTCTGGCAGCCGCCACGGCGCTGATCTTTGGTGCTGCCTACACGCTGTGGATGTTCAAGCGCGTGTACCTGGGCCCTGTGGGCAACGACAACGTCAAAGGCCTTACGGACATCAACAGCCGCGAATTCCTCGTACTGTCGCTGCTGGGTATTGCCGTGCTGGCCATGGGCCTGTACCCGCGCCCCTTCACCGACGTGATGGACAGCTCGGTGGCCGAACTGCTCAAGCATGTCGCATTGACCAAGCTGAACTGACCAGACCAGACTGAACTGAGAGATTCGAGATGATTGACAACATCAGCTGGCTTGCGATTTACCCCGAGATCGTGCTGTTGACCATGGCCTGCGTGATCGCGCTGGTCGACCTGGGCGTTCAGAGCAAGTACCGCACGGGCACCTATGTGCTCACCATGCTCACGCTGGCGGTGGTCGCTGCGCTTCAGGCGATGTACGCCACCAGCGGCAACACGTTCTACGGCTTTGGCAACATGGTGGTGAGCGATGCCATGGGCAACTGGCTCAAGTGCTTTGCCACCATTGCCGTGATGGTGACGCTGGTCTACAGCCGCCCGTACGCGGCCGACCGCCAGATGATGCACGGCGGTGAGCTGTTCACCCTGTCGATGTTCGCCCTGCTGGGCATGTTCATCATGATCTCCGGGAACAACTTCCTGGTGATCTACCTGGGCCTGGAACTGATGACGCTGTCGAGCTATGCGCTGGTTGCACTGCGCCGCGACAACGCCACTGCCACCGAGGCAGCCATGAAGTACTTTGTACTGGGTGCCATGGCCAGCGGCTTCCTGCTGTACGGTCTGTCCATGATCTACGGTGCCACGGGTTCGCTGGATATCGGCCAGGTATTCAAGGCCGTCAATTCCGGGCAGATCCGCCACCAGGTGCTCGTGTTCGGCCTCGTGTTTGTGGTCGCCGGTCTGGCCTTCAAGTTGGGCGTGGTTCCCTTCCACATGTGGGTGCCTGACGTCTACCAGGGTGCTCCGACCTCTGCAACGCTGATGATCGGCAGCGCGCCTAAGCTGGCTGCGTTTGCCATCACGATCCGCCTGCTGGTGGATGGTCTGCTTCCGCTGGCGATCGACTGGCAACAGATGCTCGGTGTGCTTGCCATTGGTTCCCTGCTGGTGGGTAACCTTGCCGCCATTGCGCAGACCAACCTCAAGCGCATGCTGGCGTACTCGACGATTTCGCAGATGGGCTTTGTGCTGCTGGGCCTGATGTCGGGTGTGATCAACGGCAATGTGGATGCCACTGCGGTCGAGAACGCCTACAGCGCCTCGATGTTCTATGTCATCACTTACGTGCTGACCGCATTGGCAGCGTTTGGCGTGATCCTGCTGCTGGCGCGTGAAGGCTTCGAGAGCGAAGAGATCTCTGACCTGGCGGGCCTGAACCAGCGCAGTCCGCTGTATGCAGGTGTGATGGCGGTCTGCCTGTTCTCGATGGCCGGTATCCCGCCGCTGGTGGGTTTCTACGCCAAGCTCGCGGTGTTGCAGGCGCTCATCGCTTCCGGCCAGGGTCTCTACATTGCGCTCGCGGTGTTCGCCGTGATCATGTCCCTGATCGGTGCCTTCTACTACCTGCGTGTCGTCAAGGTCATGTACTTTGATCCACCGCTGACGGTCACGCACGTGTCGGCACCGCTTGATGTGCGCGTGGTACTGACCATCAACGGCGCGCTGGTGCTGGGCCTGGGTCTGCTGCCCGGTGGCCTGATGTCGCTGTGCGCCGATGCGGTAGTTCGCGCACTGGCCACCTGACCCTCCGGTCCGATCTGAGCCGTATGATCTGCGCGCCTTTCATTCCTGCGGTCTCAGCCGTTGCGGCTTTCAACAGCGTGGCCGCGCAGCCGGTGCAGTGCCGTGAAGTGCACGACTCCACTGCCTCACCTGTCTTGTGTCCGGTGTCGCACTCTTGGTCCGTTTTCGGAACTTCACTCCCGTGTCTCTGACCGCGTCCGTCTGGCTGGTGATCATTGCGGCGCTGATTGCTGCGAACCTGCCGTTCATCAACCATCGCTGGCTGGTGGTGGGCCCCGTGGCGGTGCCGGAGAAGAAGCTCGTGGTGCGGCTGGTCGAACTGTTCGTGCTGTATCTGCTGGTGGGCGGGTTCGCCCTGCTGCTGGAACGCCGTGCAGGGCAGATTGCGCCCCAGGGCTGGGAGTTCTACGCGGTCACGGGCACCCTGTTCCTCACCCTTGCATTTCCGGGGTTCGTGTACCGCTACCTCCTGCGCCGCCACGGTTAGTCGCACCGTCCGGCTCGCCAGGCTATCGCTCGCCATGAAGGTTCTCGATCTCCAGTGTAGCCAGGGCCATGTCTTTGAGGGCTGGTTTGCGTCTGAAGACGATTTCCAGTCGCAAAAGCAGCGCGACCTGGTGCAATGTCCCCTCTGCAATGACCATCAGGTCCACAAACGCCTGAGTGCACCCCGGCTGAACCTGGGTGCGCGCCCGCCTGCGCCGACGCGATCTGGGCATGATGCGAATCAGCCTGGCCACGCTGATGCGGGCGGCGGCAGCGCTGCTGCTGGAATAGCACGCAAAGCTGCGACTACGGCTGTGACCCGATTCGACCAGGGCGGAGCCGCCGTACCGCCCGAAGCGGTCCAGGCCGCGTGGTTGCGCCTAGCGCGACACATTGCAAGCAATACCGAGGACGTGGGCGCTGCCTTTGCCCAGGAAGCCCGCCGAATCCACCATGGCGAAGCGCCCGAACGCGGGATTCGCGGCCAGGCCACGACCGAGGAAGCCCTGGAGCTTTTGGAAGAGGGCGTGGCCATCCTGCCACTCCCGTTGCCAGTCTCCGCCAAGGAAACCTTGCAGTAGGGTCGCCGGGGAATCCCTGGCAGCGTCGGCTGAAGCATCGGCGCCTGCCGCTACAGGTTTGCTGCACGCGGTGGGCAATGTGCTGGCTCGACACTGGCGCAGTGCGCTTGCCCAGATGGCGGCCTCCCGGAGGTTGTAGCGGCGTGATTTCGCACGAGTTTTAGATCAAATCGGCCTCTGTCGCTTGATTTGATTGCACCTTTTGCTATTCATTAAATAGCATTGAGAGCTTCTGATGGAGTGTCTGGCCATGGGCCGCCTTGCGATCCCGGTTGGCGTTCCTTGCATCCGGTGCATCGTCTTGTGCGCACATCCTCGCACGACTCAGTGGCCGTTGCGCGTCCATTAGGGGGCGTTTACGCACCTGCGAAAAGTGCAAGTCACTGCGCGCATGCCAAAGCCTTCGTCACTGTCACGCTCGTAACCGATCAAAGCCGACAGCGCGGCATTCCCATTGTCAGGGTCGCGTGAAGAAAGCAGGGCCGCCCATCTCTCCTGCCCTGTGCCGCCACCAGCCATCACACCGTGAACTGCAGCGCCGCGAGGCGCGCATAGACGCCTGCGCGCTCGATCAGTGCCGCGTGGGTTCCCTCCTCCACGATCTGGCCATGCTCCAGCACGACGATACGGTCCGCGTTCTGGACGGTGGCCAGCCGGTGGGCAATTACCAGTGTGGTCCGCCGCCCGGTGTGGCGCTGCATGGCGGTGTCGAGGGCGGCCTGCACCATGCGCTCGCTTTCGGCATCCAGAGCGCTCGTGGCTTCATCCAGCAGCAGCAGGGGCGGGTCCTTGAGCATGGCGCGGGCGATCGAGATGCGCTGGCGCTGGCCGCCTGAAAGGCGCACGCCGCGCTCGCCCAGAAAGGTCTCGTAGCCTTCAGGCAGCGCAGTGATGAAGTCGTGTGCAAACGCCGCCTGTGCGGCAGCGATCACCTCGGCCCTGGTGGCATCGGGCCGGCCGTAGCGGATATTTTCGAGCGCCGTGGCCGAGAAAATCACAGCGTCTTGTGGCACGGTGCCGATGGCTGCGCGCAGGGCGGACAGGCGCAGCGCGCGAAGGTCCACACCGTTCAGGCGAATGGCACCGCCGGCGCCGGGCCGTGGAGCCATCAGGTCACTGCTGTCAGGCCCCTGTGCGACATCGCTGGGCACCGTGCCTCCATGCGCAGCCGCACTGGCCCGGGCCTGTTGTCCGGGTGCGTCACCCACGTCATAGAACCGCTGCAGCAATTGGAACACCGTGGTCTTGCCTGCCCCGCTGGCACCCACCAGCGCCACCGTCTCGCCCGACCGCAGCGTCAACGAAAAGCCGCGCAGGGCCGGGTGGGCAGGGCGGGAGGGGTAGTGAAAGCTCACCCCGTCAAACTCCACCGCCAGCCCCTGGCCCGAGAGCGGCAGTTCCTGGGGCTTGGGTGGATCGGCCACTGGCGAGCGGCTGGCCAATAGCTCCATCAGGCGCTCTGTGGCACCGGCTGCGCGCAGCAGGTCGCCATACACCTCGCCCAGTACGGCCACAGCACCCGCCAGCAGGATCACGTACACCACCGTCTGCCCAAGGTGGCCTGCGGTCATGTCCCCGGCCAGCACCGCCTGTGTGCCGCGGTACAGTCCCCACAGCAGCAATGCCGCATTGGCAATGATGATGAACGCCACCAGCAAAGCGCGGGCGCTGGTGCGGCGCACGGCCACCTGGAACGCGTTCTCGGTGGCCCGGCCGAACCGCGCTGCCTCACGCGGCTCGGCGGTGTAGCTTTGCACCACCGGCACGGCGTTGAGCACCTCGGCCGCAATGGCGCTGGAGTCGGCCACGCGGTCCTGGCTGTCGCGCGAAAGGCGGCGCACGCGCCGCCCGATCCACATCGTGGGCAAGACCACCAGCACCACCGCCAGCAGCACATGCGCCATGACGTACGGGTTGCTCCACACCAGCATGGCCAGCGCACCCACGCCCATGACGGCATTGCGAAGGCCCATTGACAGCGACGAGCCCACCACCGTCTGCACCAGCGTTGTGTCGGTGGTCAGTCGCGACAGCACCTCTCCGGTCTGCGTGGTTTCAAAAAACTCGGGGCTTTGCTGCAGCACGTGGCCGTATACCGCATTGCGCAGGTCGGCCGTCACGCGCTCGCCCAGCCAGCTGACCATGTAGAAACGGGCGGCAGAGAACACGCCCAGGGCCACTGCAACAGCAAAAAGCGCTTCAAAATGTTCGCGCAGCGCCATGGTCTGGGCACCCCGGTCGCCTGCCAGCAGACCCCCGTCAATCAGGCCGCGCAGCGCCATCGGGAAGGCCAGCGTTGCCAGCGCTGCAAGCACCAGAAAGACACCCGCGAGTGCAATGCGCCCGCGATATGGACGCAGAAAGGGCAGCAGCCCCGAAAGCGAGCGCGGGGCCCCGCGCGCTGCGGAAGTGGAAGGCCGTGTGAGCATGGTTTGCATGGATGGGACGTAGACCGGACGTGGACAGTAGGAATTAATACATAGGCATTAGTCCCAGTATCTACACACGGCCCCCGCGGCATACCATGCAGACCGAATGCATGCATAGTGATTGTGTGCACGGCCATCCCGCGATGAGCCGCTGCCCCTGCAGCGTGACTCCTACACCAGCACCTTTACGGAGCGATCCAGGCGCAATGAGCGACGTCATCCTTGAAACCAAAAGCCTGACCAAAGAGTTCAAAGGCTTCACCGCGGTGAGCGATGTGAACCTGGCCGTGCGCCGTGGTTCCATCCACGCCCTGATCGGCCCGAACGGGGCGGGCAAGACCACGTGCTTCAACCTGCTGACGAAGTTTCTGGAGCCCACCTCGGGCGTCATCCGTTTCAACGGCCACGACATCACCCGCGAGCAGCCCGCGCAGATCGCGCGCCGCGGCGTAATCCGGTCGTTCCAGATCTCGGCCGTGTTCCCCCACCTCACGCTGCTGGAAAACGTGCGCCTGGGCCTTCAGCGCAAGCTGGGTACGTCGTTTCATTTCTGGCGCAGCGAACGTACCCTGCGCCAGCTGGACGACCGGGCCATGCAGCTGCTGACCGAGGTGGGCCTGGAAGACCTGGCCGATGAGGTCACGGTGAACCTGCCCTACGGCCGCAAGCGCGCGCTGGAAATTGCCACCACGCTGTCAATGGAGCCCGAGCTGATGCTGCTGGATGAACCCACCCAGGGTATGGGCCATGAGGACGTGGATCGCGTCACGCAGCTCATCAAGAAGGTCTCCGTGGGCCGCACCATTTTGATGGTTGAACACAACATGAAGGTCGTCTCCACCATCGCCGACTGCATCACGGTGCTGCAGCGCGGCGCTGTGCTGGCCGAAGGCCCGTACGCCGAGGTGTCCAGCAACCCACTCGTGATGGAAGCCTACATGGGCACGACCGACGGCCAACTGCAAGGAGCGCATTGAATGAGGCGCCCCCTGAGCCGCTTCGCGTCTTCCCCCTCTCTCGCATTGCCTTGCAATGCGGGATGGGGACGCTCCCAGCGCGGCGGGGCGGCCCTTGCGCGGGAGCACTGGCTTCGGGCATGCCAAGTTGCACGACAGCGGGCGATGGACAATTGACATGACAAATCCTCCAAGCAAAAACGGAGCGCCAGCGCTCGAAATCAGAAACCTCGAAGCCTGGTACGGCGAATCGCACGTGCTGCACGGCGTCGATATCGTCGTGCAGCCGGGCGAAGTGGTCACGCTGCTGGGCCGCAATGGCGCAGGCCGCACCACCACCATGCGCGCGATCATGGGTCTCACGGGCTCGCGCAAGGGGTCGGTCAAGATCAATGGCGTTGAAACCATCAACATGCCCACGCACCGCATTGCGCACCTGGGCGTGGGCTACTGCCCGGAAGAGCGGGGCATCTTCTCCAGCCTGTCGTGCGAAGAGAACCTGATGCTGCCCCCGGCGCTCAAGACCGACAAGCCCGGCATGTCGGTGCAAGAGATCTACGCCATGTTCCCCAACCTGGCCGAGCGCAAGAACAGCCAGGGCACCCGCCTGTCGGGTGGCGAGCAGCAGATGCTGGCCGTGGCCCGCATCCTGCGCACGGGCGCCAACCTGCTGCTGCTCGATGAAATCTCCGAAGGCCTCGCACCGGTCATCGTCCAGGCACTGGCCCGCATGATCATCATGCTGCGCCAAAAGGGCTTCACGGTGGTGATGGTCGAGCAGAACTTCCGTTTTGCAGCCCCGTTGGCCGACCGCTTTTATGTGATGGAGCACGGTCGCATTGTCGAAAAGTTCGGTGCGTCCGAACTGGAGCAGAAGATGCCCGTGCTCAGCGAGCTGCTGGGCGTCTGACCGGCTGCTGAACCACCGCGCCACCACCCGTTTTTTAGTTTTGCGTTTTCCAACCCCCACCATTCCTACAGGAGACAAGCCATGAAGAACAAACTGAAAGTGCTCGCATTGATGCTGGGCGCAGCAGGCCTGGCCACCTCGGCAGCCCACGCGCAAGACAAGGTCAAGATCGGCTTCATCACCGACATGTCCAGCCTGTACGCCGACGTGGAAGGCAAGAACGGCGCCATGGCCATCCAGATGGCCATCGACGACTTCGGCGGCAAGGTGCTGGGCATGCCTATCGAGCTGCTGAGTGCCGACCACCAGAACAAGGCTGACATCGCTGCCTCCAAGGCCCGCGAGTGGATCGACACCGAAGGCCTGACGATGATCTTCGGTGGTACCAACTCGGGTACGGCCCTGGCCACGGCCAAGGTGGCCGCCGAGAAGAAGCGCGTGTACATCAACAACGGCGCTGCCAGCTCGGCGCTGACGAACGAGCAGTGCACCCCCTACACCGTGCACTACGCCTACGACACCGTGGCTCTGGCCAAGGGCACGGGCTCGGCCATTGTGGATGGCGGCGGCAAGAGCTGGTACTTCCTCACGGCAGACTACGCCTTCGGCCACGCGCTGGAAGCCGATACCAGCACCGTGGTGAAGGCCAAGGGCGGCACGGTGGTGGGCACGGTGCGCCACCCGCTGAACGCGTCGGACTTCTCGTCCTTCCTGTTGCAGGCACAAAACTCCAAGGCTCAGATCCTGGGCCTGGCCAATGCGGGCGGCGACACGATCAACTCGATCAAGGCTGCCAAGGAATTCGGCATCGGCAAGAACATGAAGCTGGCCGGTCTGCTGATCTTTTTGAGCGACATCCACAGCCTGGGCCTGCGCAACACCGAAGGCCTGCAGTTCACCACCAGCTGGTACTGGGACCTGAACGACGACACGCGCAAGTTCGCAGCGCGCTTCTTCGAGAAGGCCAAGCGCATGCCTACCGAAATCCAGGCTGCCGACTACTCGGCCACCATGAACTACCTGAAGGCCGTGGAAGCCGCCAAGACGGTGGATGCCGACAAGGTGATGGCCACTTGGAAGGGCATGAAGATGAACGACTTCTTCGGTTCGGGCCAGATCCGTCCCGATGGCCGCTACGTGCATGACATGTACCTGATGGAAGTGAAGAAGCCGTCGGAGTCCACCAAGCCATGGGACTACTACAAGCTCGTCAAGAAGCTGCCGGGTGACCAGGTCTTCACGACCAAGGCCGAAAGCAAGTGCGCTCTCTGGAAGTAACCACCAGGCGCGTGTAGCCCGCCGCTGCAACGCACCCACGCGGGCTGCGTTGCAGCACGGGTGCTCTTCGCGGCCCTTTGCGGCGGAGCACCGCCGCCGCCTTCCCCCCGCCTGACCCGAAACCTCACCTTCTGCCGTCGCCCCCATGGAAATCTTTGGTGTTTCACTGCCGGGCCTGCTGAGCCAGCTCCTCCTGGGGCTGGTCAACGGGTCGTTCTACGCAATTCTCAGCCTCGGGCTGGCCGTGATTTTCGGGCTGCTGAACGTCATCAACTTCGCGCACGGCGCGCTGTTCATGACGGGCGCCCTGATCACGTGGATGGCGATGAACTACTTTGGCGTCAACTACTGGGTGATGCTGATCGCGGCGCCAGTGATCGTCGGGCTGTTCGGCGTGCTGATCGAGCGGCTGTTGCTGCGCTGGATCTACAAGCTCGATCACCTGTACGGCCTGCTGCTCACGCTCGGGCTCACGCTGCTGATCGAAGGCGTTTTCCGTTCCATCTACGGCGTGTCAGGCCTGGGCTACGACACCCCTGAAATCCTTGAAGGCGCGACCAACCTGGGCTTCATGATCATGCCGAACTACCGCGCATGGGTCGTGGTGGCCTCGGTGGTGGTGTGCCTGGCCACCTGGTACGTGATTGAAAAGACCAAGCTCGGTGCCTACCTGCGCGCCGGTACCGAGAATCCGCGCCTGGTCGAGGCCTTCGGTATCAACGTGCCGGTGATGGTCACGCTGACCTACGCCTTTGGCGCCGGTCTGGCCGCGTTTGCCGGGGTGCTGGCTGCGCCGGTGTACCAGGTCACACCGCTCATGGGCCAGAACCTCATCATCGTGGTGTTCGCCGTGGTGGTGATCGGCGGCATGGGCTCCATCATGGGCTCCATCCTCACCGGGTTGGGCCTGGGCGTGATCGAAGGTTTCACCAAGGTTTTCTATCCTGAAGCGTCGTCCACCGTGGTGTTCGTCATCATGGTGATCGTTCTCCTCATCCGCCCCGCCGGCCTGTTCGGCAAAGAGAAATAACAGGGGCCGACCGCATGAACACAAAGTCTTTTGCCAATATCGGCTACGGCATCCTCGTGCTGGCGCTGATTGCTGCGCCTTTCCTCGGCGCCTACCCCATCTTCGTCATGAAGCTCATGTGCTTTGCACTGTTTGCTTCTGCGTTCAATCTGCTGCTGGGCTACACGGGCCTGCTGTCGTTCGGGCACGCGGCGTTTCTGGGTGGCGCGGCGTACGTCACCGGCCACGCCATCAAGGTGTGGGGCCTGACGCCTGAGGTGGGGCTGCTGCTGGGCACCGCCGGCGGTGCGCTGCTGGGCCTGCTGTTTGGCTGGCTGGCCATTCGCCGCCAGGGCATTTATTTCTCGATGATCACGCTGGCGCTGGCGCAGATGCTGTTCTTTGCCTGTCTGCAGGCGCCTTTCACAGGCGGCGAAGACGGCCTGCAGGGCGTGCCGCGCGGCAAGCTGTTTGGCGTTATCGACCTCAAGAGCGATCTGGTGATGTACTACGTGGCGCTGGTCATTGTGGTGCTGGCCTTCCTGCTCATCGTGCGCACCATCCACTCGCCGTTTGGCCAGGTGCTCAAGGGCATCAAGGAAAACGAGCCCCGCGCCATCTCGCTGGGTTACGACACCCACCGCTTCAAGCTGCTGGCGTTTGTGATCTCGGCCGCGCTGGCGGGCCTGGCGGGCTCGCTCAAGACGCTGGTGCTGGGCTTTGCCACGCTGTCGGACGTGCACTGGACGGCCTCGGGCCAGGTCATTTTGATGACACTGGTGGGCGGCCTCGGTACGCTGTCGGGCCCGCTGATTGGCTCGGCCGTGGTGGTGCTGCTGGAGAACAAGATCGGCGAGTTCGGCAACCTGCTGGCCGCGCTGACCAGTGTGGAATGGTTCAAGACCCTGGGTGAGTCGGTGACCATGGTCACGGGCCTGATCTTTGTGATCTGCGTGCTGGCCTTCCGCCGCGGCATCATGGGCGAGATCATTGCCTGGCTGGCCCGCCGCCGTGCGGGTGGTGGCACCAACGCACACTGACCTGGTCATCCGCTGATCCTTGGGATCAGCGGATCGGGTCACCGGCCAGTGCCTTGCAGCCTTGCACAGGCGCTGCAGCCGGTCTTTTTCATGGGAGTCGCCTGTATGCGGCCGCCCAAAGAGGTGGCCGGGGGCGGGGCCGGCTCGGCCTGATCCGCCCACGCTGCCAGCATCTACAGCCGCAGCGCCTTGGCGTAGCCCGTCATCTCCAGGTAGCCGCGGCCCACCACCTTGCCGCTGTCTGCCACGCGCAGCTCCGACAGGCCTTCCCAGTAGATCGCCCCCGTGGACGCACTGCTGTCCAGCTCCTGGCTGTCGAGCAGGCTGCGCACCTCAAAGCTTCCGGCGGGCGTCTGCACCCGCCACTGCACCGGGTAGCGCGCACCGCTTTGCGGGCTGGTCCAGAAACGCTGGGGCGTGAACACCACCTCGCTCGCACCAAAGGCTTTGGCCGTAGCCTGGTTGCCCGCCCGCCACGATCCACCCGCCCACAGCGCCGTGCCATCTGCGCGGCGCAGGCGAAACGCCGTCAGCGCGCTGCCGTCGGCGAGGTTCATGCCGATCCAGTCCCAGCCTTGCGCCTCGGGGTGCAGCAGGGCTTCGCTCCACTCATGGTCCATCCAGGCGCGGGCCTGTGCGGGGTTGATGGCCAGGCGCTCGCCGCCCAGCGCAATGGTGCCGCTCACGGTCAGCTGCGGCTGGCTGTAGTAGTAGCTGGCCTGCTCGGCATCGGGCCCCTTGCGCGACAGACCTTCGCGGCCTTGCAGCAGCACGGGTTGCGTGCTGTCGAACTGCAATTGCAGGCCGAACTGCTCGCCCTGGATGCGGGCCGTGTAGCGGCTGCGCACCCCGGTGGTGTCCGGCCCTGCGGCGGGGCCGATGTCGCTGCGCACCAGGCTCCAGTCCTGCAGCCGCACTGCGGTGTCGGCCTCGCTGGCCTGCGCCACGCCAAAGCCTGCGCGCGCAATGCGCTGGTCGTGCAGCAGCCGCTGGCCCTGGAGGTCGGTGACCGCTGCGTGCGCAAACAGCAGTTGCCGTGCCGCAAAGGCCGAGCGCATGCCCTGCGTGGCATCCACGCGCGAGCGGAAGAACGTCACCTGAAAACCCCACTCGCGCCCACCGGCCACTGCATGGCCGGTGATGTACCACCACTCGGTGCGCAGCTCGGGGTGGCTGCCGTGGTCGCGCGGAAACTGCAGCGTGCGCAGCGGCAGGGCCAGGGCGCTGCCCGGCCACGGTGCGGCCAGCGCACCGGCCAGGCCCAGCGCAATCGCCTGGCGGCGCGAAGGCCCGGCGCCCGCTGGTGACAGCGTGGCCGCGCTCTGCGAAGGATTGCCAAGCGGTATGGGTGTGGGCGCGGGCATGTCGGTCGGTCAGTGCGTGGTGGTGCGCAGATGCTGTGGGCCGGTCACGTCAACCCATCAGCGCCTGCAGCCGCGCTTCGGCCGCGCTGCAGTCGCCAAAGCAGCTGGCCACCCATTCGGGGTTGAAATACGTGGGCAGATACCGCTCGCCCGCATCGCACAGCAGCGACAGGATGGACCCTTGCTCGCCCGCCGCGCGCATTTCGCAAGCAAGGGTGAGCATGGCCACAAAGTTGGTGCCGGTAGACGGCCCCACGCGCCGCCCCAGCAGCTGCGACAGCGCCCGCATGGCCGCCACCGAATCCACATCGGGCACATCGACCATGCGGTCGACCAGCGTTCGGATAAAGCTGGGCTCCACCCGCGGCCGGCCAATGCCTTCGATGCGCGAGCCGGGTGCCGTCAGTGCCGCATCGCCCGTGCGGTGGTACGCGCTGAACACCGAGCCTGCCGGGTCCGCCACACACACGCCGGTGGCGTGGCGCTGGTAGCGCACATAGCGCCCAATGGTGGCGCTGGTGCCACCCGTGCCCGCACCCACCACAATCCAGCGCGGTACTGCGTGTCGCTCGCGCGCCATTTGCGTGAACATGCTCTCGGCAATGTTGTTGTTGCCCCGCCAGTCGGTGGCGCGCTCGGCATAGGTGAACTGGTCCATGTAATGCCCGCCCGTTTCCTGCGCAATGGCACGGGCCGCGTCGTACACGTCGCCTGCGCGGTCCACAAAGTGGCAGCGCCCGCCGTGGAACTCGATCTGTGCCACCTTCTCGGGCGACGTGGTGCGCGGCATCACCGCCACAAACGGCAGGCCCAGCAGACGCGCAAAGTAGGCCTCGCTCACCGCCGTGGAGCCGCTGGACGATTCAACAATGGTCGAGCCTTCGTGCACCCAGCCGTTGCACAGGGCGTACAGAAACAGCGAGCGTGCCAGCCGGTGCTTGAGGCTACCCGTGGGGTGGGTGGATTCGTCCTTGAGGTACAGGTCAATGCCGTGTGCAGCAAAGGCAGGCAGCCGCAGCGGGATCAGGTGTGTGTCGGCACTGCGCTGGTAGTCGGCTTCGATGCGGGCGATGGCTTCGTGGAGCCAGGGGGATGGATTTGGCATGGGGGGATTGTCGGGCAACACGCCTGGGCGCCAGCAATGGCGCCATCTGTCAACAAGACTCCGGTTCGGTAGGGCAATCGCTGCGGTGGTTACTCTGATAATTGGGTGCGACGATCCCGCAGTCCAGTCGGTCGTCTACCTCGTGGAGCCCCTGAGATGGATCAACTACGTGCCCTGCGTGTCTATGCCAAGGTCGTCGCCGAGGGCAGCTTTGCCGGTGCTGCGCGCGCATTGGATCTGGCGCCTGCCGTGGTGACAAGGGCGATTGCCGACCTGGAGAAGCATCTGGGCGCCCGTTTGCTCAATCGCAGCAGCCGCAGTCTGGCTCTGACGGAGATCGGCCAGGCCTACCTGCTGCGCGCCACGCAGATATTGGCCGAGCTGGACGATGCCGATGCGCTGGCCGGTGCCGCCAGCAAGATGCCCAAGGGCACTTTGCGGGTGCTCTGCCCACCCGCGTTCGCCGTGCACCAGCTGGCCAGACACCTGCCGCGGTTTCACCACCAGTACCCGCAAATCCATCTGGAGGTTACCGCCACCGGTCCTGTCGATGCTGCCGGCGAGAACTTTGATGTCTCCATTGTGTCGATTGGCGAACAGCAGTTACAAGGCGACTTCGTGATCCGGCCTTTGGCCTGTTCGTCGTTCATCATCTGTGCGGCGCCCGAATACCTGGCCCGCAGCGGCACGCCGCTCGAACCCCAGGACCTGGCAGGGCATGAAGGTTTGCTACCAGCGGTATCGGCCGTGCGGCGTGAACTCACGCTCTACCGGCAAACCACCTCTCCAGCCCTTGGCGCTGACCATGCTGTGACGCTACCGCTGACGCCCGCGGTGCTGTCCACCACGCACCTGGAACTTCTGCTGGCGGCAGCGCTGGCAGGGCTGGGCCTTGCAGGGCTTCCATCGTTCGTCGCCGATGCTGCCTTGCGTGATGGTCGACTCCAGCGTGTGCTGCCGCAGTGGCGTGGCACGACGCTCAAGCTGTATGCCGCCATGCCAACTCGCAAACAGGTCCCTGCGCGGACCCGTGCCTTTGTCGATTTTCTGGTCGCCACCTTCGGTGGGCAGGAGCGTGACCCATGGCTCACGGCCTGACATGAGCTCCCCCCGCCACAGCGGTGACGACTGCGGCCTGCATGGCGTGCATGGCATGCAGGATGTGCACAGGCCGGGGCCAGACGGCGCTGCCCTGTCGGTAGGTCACATGCACGGCAGAGCCCGTCCGCACGGCTTGCATTACCCTGGTATCGGATGACGGCACGGGTGGCGCGTCGCAGGCTCCATCGGACGGTGAGGCACGGCAGTTGCTGTCCTTGTCGCTACCGGATGCCTGGGCAAGCGCACCGTCGGGCGCAAGCCCTTGTCATCATCCGGGCAAACGGGTGCCGCCAGCTGCCCATACGGCACAGATCACCATTGCGATGACGCAGGCCAGCTGCAGTGAGAGGGCGACCCGCATGGCGCCGAACTGGCGAGCCGTGATCGCCGGCGTGCGGCCTGCGGCGAGTGGCTCGGCCCACCGCCGGATCTCCAGCGTGGACACCAAAGACAACCCCGTGGCGATGCCGTAGAGCACCAGCTTGCCGATGAACGGCAGGTTGTGAAAGTAGTAGTCGGGCCCTTTGCCGAAATGGAACAGCCGCACCAGACCGATGAGCAGGATCAACGTCGCGGCGACCCCATTGATCAAGTCGATCTGCTGGAGCCTTCGGGCGATCCTGGAGTCGAACGGTTGATGCAGCAGGACGAGCGCCAGAGCGGGGCCTGCGAGCACCAGAACGGCCAGGAACAGGTGGGCGTGGGACAGGAACGATGTCATGGAATGCAGTGGATCGTGGGATGTGTGAGAGCGGCACCACAGCGGCGTGCAGCGTCGCGGCACGGTGACTAGCGGTATCCGGCGGCCACGGCCGTGTATTCCACCCGTGCATCAAGGTCTGCCAGTTTGCCGGCGATGGTCTGCATGGGAGGAACCCGTCCTTCATAGCGCACCCAGTTCTTGTGGGTCCGATCAAAGGTGGCTCGCATGGTGGAGAGCAGCGGGCGAACGAGCCAGCTACTTGCGGTGATCGCATACACCACCTGCCCGTCGGTGGCTGATTCCTGCCGGATGTCCAGACCGTAGGTCTGCTTTTCCTTCATCACGATGAAGCGGACCTGTATGGTTTTGCCGGCCGCCAGTTCCTGCTCGTGCGCCAGGATGAAGCCGAACAGGGAAGGTCCGCTGACAGCGGGCAAGGAGATGGATTCCTCGGCGGTGCTGACCGTACCCCGGTCGTTCAGGCGGTAGCTCAATCGACGCCCATCGCTGCTGACCTGCACTGAGCCACGGTAGTCGAGCTGGCGATTGTCGACGGCGAACCGTTGCAACCGATAGTGTGTGTTGAACTGGGCCGATTCGGTCACCACCATCTGCTTGGCGGTATCACGGGTCAGGTGTGTTGCTTCAAGACCTGTGGGCGTGGTGCGAACGCGGCGTTCGTAGCGAAACAGTGCAGCAGGCGTTGCGCCTGAATGTTTCTGTGCGAACGTCTCGCCTTGGTAAACCAGCTCTCCCACCGCGCCGGATACGGCTTGCAGCGTGTCCATCTGGAGTTCTCTTGCGTCGTCCTCGGTGGCAAACGCCGCATTGGCAACCAGCAACAGACACAGGTACGAAAGGGCGACGGTAGCTACGGCGAAAAACGTGTTCATGCGGGCCTCATGGGTGAAGAGCGGTTGCTCTTCCGAATGCCTGCACTGTAGAAATCGCCCACCCCCAGCACCAGCAGCCCGACGGCAAGGCAACATTGCCAAAACGTCAACGATCCGTTCGACCTCTTGCGCAACCCGCTGTGTGGGAGCCTTCAAGCAATGACTCCGGTGGAAGGGGCTGGTGATACTGCGCACGCTGGCTCCAGGGTACGCGGCTGCAATCGGTCCTCCCCCGGCATCTCCCTGTGGCAGCCGATCGCTCACGCGGCAGATGGCGCAACGTGAGCAGAACCCGTGGACTGTGGCCTACCAATCCTCCTTCACCGCCATCACTGCATCCCGCCCCGCCGCCGCCCGTCCCGCCAGCCACGCTGTCACGGTGCCCGACACGATGACCGCCAGGCACAGCGCAAACAGCCGCGGCCCGGGCAGGCTCAGGTCCATGGTCCAGTGAAAGCTCTGCGGGTTGACCACATGCACCAGCACCACCGACACCACAATCCCCAGCGCCAGCCCCGCGGCTGCGCCCACGCTCGTCCAGGCAGCGCCTTCGCCCGCGACCACGGCCAGGATCTGGCGGCGGGTGAGGCCCAGGTGGGCGAGCAGGCCAAACTCCTTGCGGCGGGCCAGGACCTGGGCGCTGAAGCTGGCGGCCACGCCGAACAGGCCGATGCCGATGGCCACGGCCTGCAGCCAGTAGGTGACGGCAAAGCTGCGGTCAAAGATGTGGAGCGAGCGTTCGCGGATGGTGGAGGAGGACACGAATTCCACCAGGGCTCCGGCCGTTTGCGCGTCACCCGTGGCTTGGTCGCCTGGCTGCACGCTGGCGGGGGCTGTGCCTGCTGTTCCCGACACCCCCGGCGTGCCCGATATGCCATTCGCGCCCGTGCCTCCTTGCCCGGCAGGCGCGCCAGCCACTTGCGCAGCCAGCGCGCGAATCGATTGCTGCAGCGCCACCAGGTCCGCCCCTTCGCTGGGCCACAGCGCCAGGTCGCTGGTGCGGGCGTCGCCCGTGAGGGCCAGCCAGACGGCGCGGTCCATGGCGACAGCGCCTGACTGGCGGGCGTAGTCGCGCCAGACGCCTGCTATGAAAAACGTAGCTACAGATGCCCTGGAATCATGCCCTGGGGCTCTGAAAGCCTTGGAAAGTGCGGGCCATTCCATGCCAGGCGCCAATCCGTACAGGTCGACCACCGCCTCGCTGATGTACACGGCGGTGCGCCCGGCGGGCACGGCCAGTGGCTCGCCCACCAGCGGAAGGTGCTGACCGGGGTTGGTGCCCAGGGGGCGGCTCAGCACCATCAGCGCGGGGCGGGTGGGCTCCAGCTGCAGGGGGCTGGCGCGCAGGGGCTGTACGCGGTCGAGCCCCGGCAGCCGGGCCACGGCTTCTGCAAAGCCTGCGGGCAGCAGCGCGGCTTCGCTGCCGGCCTCGCTCTGCGCAGAGCGCACGTACAGGGGCGACGGCAGCACGGCATCCAGCCACTGCGTGACCGAGCCGCGAAAGCTCGACACCATCACCGTCAGCGCCACGGCCAGGCTCAGGCTGGCCACCACGCCGCCCACGGCAATGGCGGCGCTGCCGCGCATGCGCCGGGCGCGCTCCAGCGCCAGCAACGGCAACACGCGCCGCGCGGCCAGCGGCTGCAGGATGTGCAGGGCGCGCGCCATGGCCCAGGGCAGCAGGGCAATGCCGCCCACCAGCAGCAGCGCAATGGCCACGTACGCCGCCAGCGGTATGCCCCACACCGGAGGCACGGCGGTGAGCAGCCCGCCGGTGGCCAGCAGGCCAGCGCCCAGCCAGGGTGTTTCGGCGGCACCAGCGGCGGCACCCAGGCCCTTGAGCGTCTGCGCGGGCGGCAGGCGCTGCGCGGCCCGCGCGGGCCACCAGCCGCCTGCCAGCGCGGCGGCCACGCCCAGCGCGCCGTAGATCAGGGCGGCAGGCGCGCTCCACTGCAGCGCGGGCTGCACGCCCGAGAAGTAGCCGCCGCCCAGGTCGCCGCCCAGCAGCCGCAAGGCCGTGGCAGCCAGCGCCGTACCCAGTGCAATGCCTGCCGCGCTGCCGGCCAGCCCCAGCGCGGCGGATTCGGCCAGCACCAGCGCCAGCCGTTGCCGGGGCGTGGTGCCCAGCACCGCCAGCAACGCAAACTGCGGCGCCCGCTGCGCCACGCTGAGCGCCAGCACCGAGAACACCAGAAACGCCCCGGTGAACAGCGCCACCAGCGCCAGCACCGTGAGGTTGACGCGGTACGCGCGCGAGAGGTTGCTGATGCGCTGGGCTGCATCGCCCGGCTGGGCAAAGCTGGCGTTGGCAGGCCACCCGGCCTGGGCCTGCATGTCGCGCTGCCAGGCCGCGCGGTCGGTGCCCGGGCGCAGTTGCACATCGATGCGGCTGAGCTGCCCGGCGCGGCCAAACAGGTCCTGCGCGGCGCCAATGTCCATCACGGCCAGGGGTGCGCCACCAGCGGCGACGGTGCCGCCGACTTCCACCGTAAGGCTTTGCAACCCGGCCAGCAGCGTGATGCGCAGCGGCGCATCGCTGCCATGTTCGGTGGGCAGGCCCAGCGCCTGCAGCGCAGCGGCGTTGAGGAACACCGTGGCGGGCGCAAACAGCACCATGCGGTCGGCCCCGGGCCACGGGCGTGGCGCCAGCGCGGGGGGCATGGCGGGCACCAGCAGGGCATCGGCACCCAGCACGCGCAGGGGCGTGCGGGCCGGGGCCGCGGCCAGGTTGCCGGCGACGGGCGTGGAGGCGCCGGCAGACCTCGCCGATTGCGCCAGCGCCGACAGCTCCAGCAGGGGGCTGGCGCGGGCCACGGCCGGGTGGGTGGCCACGCGCTCGTACAAGGCTTCAGGCAGGCTGCCTTGCATGGCGCGCAGCTCCAGGTCGGGCTGGCCGTTGACCGCCCGCACCGCCTGCGAAAACTCATCCAGCGCCGACGCATTGATCACATGCACGGCGAACGCCAGCGCCACACCGAGCATGACGGCAGCCACGGCGGCTGCGCTGCGCCAGGGGTGGTGGCGCAGGTCCTGCCAAGAGAAGGTGCGGAGCAAAGCAAGCATCGGCGCATTGTCGCGCCGTGGCCGTGGCCCGCGGTTTTTGAGGCAGATCAACCCGCGTTGAGGCAGCCCTTGAAGCAGCGCGAGGCGGCGCCTATGTTGGAGTCAGGGCGGGGCCCGGAGCATTGACCCCCGTGGCCTGCGGCCCACCATTTTTTGTCCATCCTTCTTTGACATCAGGAGCAAGACCATGAACTCACTCGTGACCCGCGGCAGTCTTTTTGATGACTTCTTCAAGGACATTGCGCCCGGTTTCTATGTGCGCCCGCTGCACGGCGACGGTGTGCCGTCGCCCGCGCAGATCAAGGTGGACGTGAAGGAAAGCGATGGCGGCTACACCGTGCATGCCGAGATCCCCGGCGTGTCGAAAGAGGACATCCACGTATCGCTGGAGAACAACGTGGTGAGCCTGCGCGCCGAGGTGCGCCAGCACGACGAAAAGCGCGAGGGCGAGAAAGTGCTGCGTTCGGAGCGCTACTTCGGCTCGGTGGCGCGCAGTTTCCAGCTGCCCGCCGAGGTGGACGCCGGGCAGGCCAAGGCCAAGTACGACAACGGGGTGTTGGTGCTGTCGCTGCCCAAGAAGGTCCGTGCCGCGGGCCAGCGGTTGAACATCGAATAAGCCCCGGCACGGCGCAGAGCGGCGCGGTGGGCGCCATGCCGACGCGCCTCAGCGCCGGATGCCGTCGGCCTGCAAGTGCAGCACGCGGTCGGCGCGTGCGGCGGCGGCCTCGGAGTGCGTGACGAGCACCAGCGATGCGCCATGCTCGCGCGTCTGCGCCACCAGCACATCCATGATGCGGGCCGCCGTGGTGGGGTCGAGGTTGCCGGTGGGCTCGTCGGCCAGCAGCAGGGCAGGGCGGTGCACCAGCGCACGCGCAATGGCCACGCGCTGCAGTTGCCCGCCGCTGAGCTGCTGCGGCAGCCGCGCGCCCAGCCCGGCCAGTCCGACGGCATGCAGCATCTGCTCCACGCGGGCCGGGGCGCTCTGGCCCAGCAGCATCAGGGGCAGCGCCACGTTCTGCGCCACGTCCAGGTGCGGCAGCACATGAAAGGCCTGAAACACGAAGCCCACATGGCTGCGCCGCCACAGGGCGCGGGCGGTGTCGTCCAGTGTGCCCAGGTCCACACCGCCATGGGTTATGTGCCCGTGGTCCCAGTGGTCCAGGCCCGCCAGGCAGTTGAGCAGGGTGGACTTGCCCACGCCCGAGTCGCCCACGATGGCGACGAATTCGCCAGGCGCTACTTCAAAGTCCACATTGGCGAACACGGTGGCATCGCCATAGTGCTTGGCGAGGTGCGCCACCCGCAAGGCGCTGCGTTCAGGTGCGGATGCCGTCATGCGGTGGCCTTCTTCATCTGCGCCAGCCGCTGCAGCACGGCCTGCACCAGAGCGGCCACGGCGTGGGGCTGGTCGCAGGCAATGGCCTGGCGCTGCTGCATGCTGCGCAGCCAGGTGATCTGCCGCTTGGCCAGCTGGCGCGTGGCGGCAATGCCGCGCTCGCGCAGGTGGGCCAGGTTGGGCGGGGCGTCGGGCGCGCGCGCGGCCTGGAAGTCCAGTTCATCCCACACCTGGCGGTAGCCCACGCAGCGCATGGAGGGCAGGTCGGGGTGCAGGTCGCCGCGCGCGCGCAGGGCGCGCACTTCGTCCACCAGGCCGGCGGCCAGCATGGCATCAAAGCGCTGGGCGATGCGCTCGTGCAGCCAGGCCCGGTCGTCGGGTTCCAGGGAAAAAAGTGCCGTATCGCTTGCCCTGTCTGCCTTGTTTGCTACGGATTTGGTAGTGTGAAAGCTCGACAGCGGTTGGCCCGATACATGCCACACCTCCAGCGCGCGCTGTATGCGCTGGCTGTCAGCGGGTGCCAGGCGGGCGGCAGTGGCGGGGTCTACCCGGGCCAGCTCGGCGTGCAGGGCGGGCCAGCCATGTTCGCGGGCCTGCGACTCCAGCCGCGCGCGCACTTCGGGGTCGGCCGCGGGCATGTCATCAATGCCGTCAAACAGCGCCTTGAAGTACAGCATGGTGCCGCCTACCAGCAGCGGCAGCGCCCCGCGCGCTCGGATCTCGCCCATCAGGCGGGTGGCGTCCTGCACAAACTCGGCGGCGCTGTAGGCCTGCAGCGGGTCGCGGATATCGATGAGGTGGTGGGGCACGGCGGCCAGCTCGGCGGCCGTGGGCTTGGCGGTGCCGATGTCCATGCCGCGGTAGACCAGGGCCGAATCGACGCTGATGATCTCGACCGGCTGGCCCTGGCGCGCCAGCACGGCGGCCAGCGCCAGTGCGCCTGCGGTCTTGCCCGACGCGGTGGGGCCGGCGAGGGCGATGGCGGGCAGGGCTTCAGGCGCGCTCACGGGGCTCTCCAAACTTCTGTACCAGCGTCCACGAAATGGCGGCCAGCGCCACCGACCAGAAGCAGATGCCGCCCACCAGCGGCCACACCGTGCCGTCCAGGTGGGTGCCCAGCCAGCCGCCAATGGCAAAGGCCACCAGCATCATCATGAAACCATTGAGCGCCGAGGCCACGCCCGCCGACCGCGGAAACGGGCCCACCGCGCCGCTTTGCCCGCAGGGCTGGTGAATGCCGTGGCCCAGCATGAACAGATAAAACGGTGCCATCAGCGCCCAGGGCTGGTGCCAGCCTGCGTAGGCCACCGCGGCCATCAGCGTGCCGCCGGCAAGGCTCAGGCCCCCCGCAATGGCGACGGTGCGCTGCAGGCCGTAGCGCCCCAGCAGGCTGCGGCACAAGAAGGTGCCCGCAAAGTACGCCGCGCAGGCCGATGCCATGACGGCGCCGTAAGCGGTGCGCGAGAGCCCCAGCACATCGATGAACACAAACGACGAAGCCGCCAGAAACGTGAACAGACCGCCGTAGCTGGCCGTGGTCTGCAGCGAAAACGCCCAGAAGGTGGGGCTGCGCAGCACCAGCGCCCAGTTGCTCACCAGCACCCGGGGCTGCAAGGCTCGCGGGTTGCGTTGCAGCAGGGTCTCGGGCATGCGCAAGGCCACCAGCGCGAGCGTGACCACGGCATACACCGTCAGCGCCAGCAGCGCCGCGCGCCAGCCCAGCCATTCACTGAGCAGGCCCCCCAGCGGCGCGCAGATGCAGGCGACGATGCCCAGGCCAGTCAGCGCCTTCGACATGGCGCGTGCGCCCTCCACGGGGGTGTACAGGTCGCGCACGATGGCGCGCGCGCACATCACCACCGCGCCCATGGCGGCGCCCTGCGCAATGCGCCACACGATCAGCAGCGCCATCGAGGGTGCCAGCGCAGCACCCAGCGACGCTGCGGTGTAGATGGCCAGCCCCGCCAGCAGCACGGGCCGCCGCCCGTAGCGGTCGGACAGGGGCCCCCACACCATTTGGGAGCAGCCAAACGCCAGCAGCAGGCCACTGAGCGTGAGCTGCGCGGCCGACAGCTGCGCACCCAGGCTGCGGGTGAGGGCCGGCAATGCCGGAAGGTACAGGTCGGTGGTGACGGGCTGGATGCTGAGCAGCAGCGCCAGCACCAGGATGGCCAGACCAGGCTGCACGGATGCCGAAACAGCCGCGGGCACTGCGGTGGCGGAGGGGGCGGACATATCCAGTCGAGGGTACCAGATGGCGCTGGCGGCAGCGGCTGCCGGTCCAGGGTGCGCGAGGTGCGCAGACCGGAACGTCGCCAGGTGCGTGGCTGCAGGGTTGCGGCAGCGTTGCCGAGGGCCGAGGGTGCTGCAGCCTCGCCGTTATCGTGGCAGGGCGGCCGTGGTGGCGCCCGTGCCTGTCGCCAACGGCGACAGCCTGAACAGCGATTCCACCGCCTCGCGGTACAGCGGCTGGCCCACCGAATTGGTGCTGTGGTGCGAGCCGCCTTCCACCAGCACGAAGCGCTTGGGCTCCTGTGCGGCCTCGTACAGCTTGCGACCCAGCGCGGGCAGGATCAGCCGGTCTTCGCTGCCGTGCACCACCAGCAGCGGCGATCCGATCTGCGACACCTTGCGGACCGATTCGAACCGCTGCGTGATGAGCCCCGACACCGGCAGCCATCCCCACTTGAAGGTGCTGACCACGTCGGCGATGCTGGTGAAGGTGCCTTCCACCATGGTGCCCTGCTCGTCGTCCACCTGGCGCGCCAGATCGATCGCAATGGCCCCGCCCAGCGAGTGGCCGAAGATGTAGCGCGGCTTGCCGGGCTGCTGCTGCGCCAGCCAGCCCCAGGCAGCGCGCGCGTCTTCGGCGGCGGTGGCCTCGGACGGCAGGCCCGCGCTGCTTTGCCCGAAGCCGCGGTAGTCGATGGCCAGCACCGAAAAGCCCAGCTCCTGCATGCGCCGGATGCGGCCCGATGAGCCCGACACGTTCCAGCGCGCACCATGCAGGTACAGCATCACCGGCGCATCGGCCCGCTCGTGCGGCAGCCACAGGCCATGCAGCTTTTCTGCCTTGCCGGTGCTGTCCGAATCAAAGGCAATCCACACGTCCTGCATGCCTTCGGTGGACGACGCGCCGCCCCAGCTGCGGTCGCTGGGCTGAAAGATCCACTCGCGCTGCTTGGCATCGAGGGTGGCACAACCGGCAGACACAAGGACGGCCAGCGCGGTGGAGATAAGGAGCAGCGCGCGTTTCATGCAGTCACAGACCCGCCAGGTCGCCGAAAGTTCGCAGCCAGGGGGTGTGCACAGCCGTCTTTACAACCCGTCAGTACAGGCGCGATGCCGACTGCATGGGCGAGGAGGTGTCGATGGAGAGATCGCCCGCGTCCTGCGCGCTCACGCCCGCTGCCAGGCGCACGCGCAGCGCCAGGTCGGTGCGCGAGTCGGCGTTGTGCAGGGCTTCTTCGAGCGAGATGCGACCTTCGGTGTACAGCTGGTACAGCGCCTGGTCGAAGGTGCACATGCCGATCTCGGTGCTGTGGCCCATGGTTTCCTTGATGCTTGCAAACTCGCCCTTGCCGATCAGGTCGGCGATGTAGGGCGAGTTGAGCATCACTTCCACCGCAGGCACCAGCTTTTCATGCAGGCCCGGGATGAGCCGCTGCGACACCACGCCCGCCAGGTTCAGGCTCAGGTCCATCAGCAGCTGGTGGTGGGCGTCTTCGGGGAAGAAGTTGATAACGCGTTCCATGGCCTGGTTGGCATTGTTGGCGTGCAGCGTGGTCAGGCACAGGTGCCCGGTTTCGGCAAACGCGATGGCCTGCTTCATGGTGTTGCGGTCGCGCACCTCGCCGATCATGATCACGTCTGGCGCCTCGCGCAGCGCGTTCTTCAGGGCTTCTTCGTACGAGTGCGTGTCGATGCCCACCTCGCGCTGGTCCACCACCGAGCGCTTGTGCGCGTGCAAGAACTCCAGCGGGTCTTCGATGGTGAGGATGTGACCGGTGACGTTTTCGTTGCGGTAGTTGATCATCGACGCCAGCGTGGTCGACTTGCCCGAGCCCGTGGCGCCTGTCACCAGCACCAGCCCGCGCTTGTGCAGCACCAGCTTTTCCAGGATGGGCGGCAGGCCCAGTGCAGCCAGTGGCGGAATCTTGTTCTTGATGTAGCGCACCACCATGCCGGTTTCGCCGCGCTGCACGAACACGTTGACGCGAAAGCGCCCCAGATTCTCGGCCGAGATCGACAGGTTCATCTCCTGCCGCGCCTCGAACTCGCTGATCTGCTTTTCATTCATGACCGCATAGGCCAGCTGCTTGACCTGGCCAGGCAGCAGCGCAGGCATCTTGAGCGGATGCGTGACGCCTTCGATCTTGAGGTTGACGGGGGCTCCCACGCTGAAAAACAGGTCGGAGCCGCCTTTTTCGACCATGACATTGAGGAAGCTGAAGATCTCCACCGCGCACTCCTGAACCGAGTTATTTGTAACTACCCGTAGCATAGCCCGGCCTTCCCAAGCGCCCACAAAAATGGGGCCGAAGCCCCATGTTTTGCGTGTTTGGGCGGCGCTGCGCCGGCGACTGCTGCGTTACACCACACCCTGGGCCAGCATGGCGTCGGCCACCTTCACAAAACCGGCGATGTTGGCGCCGTCGATGTAGCTCACGCTGCCGTCGGCGCGCTTGCCGTAGCGCAGGCAGGCTGCGTGGATGCCCTGCATGATCTGCAAGAGGCGTGCGTCCACTTCCTCGCGCGGCCACGACAGGCGGGCCGAGTTCTGGCTCATCTCCAGGCCCGAGGTGGCCACGCCACCGGCGTTGCTGGCCTTGCCCGGCGCATACAGCACGCCGGCGGCCTCGAACGCCTTGGCGGCCTCGATGGTCGAGGGCATGTTGGCGCCTTCGGCCACGCACAGCACGCCGTTCTTGATCAGGGTGGCTGCGTCGTGCTCGTCCAGCTCGTTTTGCGTGGCACAGGGCAGGGCCACATCCACCTTCACATGCCAGGGGCGCACGCCGGGCTCGAACTTGACGCCGGTGCGGGCAGCGTAGTCGCTCACGCGGCCGTAGTGGTGGTTCTTCACGTCCATCAGGATGGCCAGCTTCTCGGGCGTGAAGCCGTCTTCGTCCACGATGGTGCCGCTCGAGTCCGACACGGTGATCACCTTGGCGCCCAGCTCCATGGCCTTTTCGACCGCGTACTGCGCCACGTTGCCCGAGCCCGAGACCGACACGCGCAGGCCATCGAACGAGCGGCTGCGCGTCTTGAGCATTTCATCCGCAAAGTACACCGTGCCGTAGCCCGTGGCTTCGGGGCGGATGAGCGAGCCGCCGAACGACAGCCCCTTGCCGGTGAATACGCAGTCCGAGCGGTTGCTGAGCTTCTTGTACATGCCTGCCATGTAGCCCACCTCGCGGCCACCCACACCGATGTCGCCTGCTGGCACGTCGGTGTCTGCGCCCACATGGCGGAAGAGCTCCGACACAAACGCCTGGCAAAAGCGCATCACTTCGCCGGGGCTCTTGCCCTTGGGGTCAAAGTCAGAGCCGCCCTTGCCGCCGCCCATGGGCAGCGTGGTCAGGGCGTTCTTGAAGGTCTGCTCGAAGGCCAGGAACTTCAGCACCGACAGGTTGACCGACGGGTGAAACCGCAGGCCGCCCTTGTACGGGCCAATCGCCATGCTGTGCTGGATGCGGTAGCCGCGGTTGACCTGCACCGTGCCATGGTCGTCCACCCACGAGACGCGGAACATCACGATGCGCTCGGGCTCCACCAGGCGTTCCAGCAGGCCGTGCTCGGCGTAGCGCGGGTGCTTTTCAATGAACGGCCACAGGCTCTCCATGACTTCCGTGACCGCCTGGAGGAATTCAGGCTGGCCAGGGTTGCGAAGCGCTACCTGCGAGAGGAAGCTGCCTACGGACTCGTGTTTCATGACAAAGGCTTTCTGCAATAAAAAATGGGGGCAGGCAAGAGCGCGCTGCGCACCAAATTATGTCAAAAACGCATTCCTTGATGCACCAATGTCGAGCAAAGCCGATTTCCATCCGCAATTTGCGCCCTTGTTTTGTGCATTGGCACTTCGTTCGCCCTGTCTTGGTGCTGTCACACGATGTCACCACTTCGTCATGGCGCAGGGCTAGAGTGGTCTGCTTTTAAACACAACAACCGAGGAGAAGGCATGCACAGAGATACAACAGGTGCGCGATGGAGTGCTTTGGCCGTGGCGGCGCTGCTGGCTGCTTGCGGCGGCAGTGACGACAGCCGCTATCCCACGCTGGACGGCAGCAAGCCGCTGGTGATTGGCCACCGTGGCGCCAGCGGTTATCTGCCCGAGCACACGCTGGAGAGCTACCGCCGTGCGGTGGAGCTGGGCGCCGACTTCATCGAACCCGACCTGGTGGCCACCAAGGACGGCGTGCTGGTGGCACGCCACGAGCCCAACATCACCAGCACCACCGACGTTGCCACCCGCGCCGAATTCGCGTCGCGCAAGACCAAGAAGGTGGTCGATGGCGTGGAAGAAGAAGGCTGGTTTGCGTCGGACTTCACCCTGGCCGAAATCAAGACCCTGCGCGCCGTGCAGCCCATGGCCGAGCGCGACCAGTCGTTCAACGGCAGGTTCCAGATCCCCACGCTCGAGGAAGTGCTGGACCTGGCCCGGGCCGAAGGCGCCAAGGCGGGCCGCACGGTGGGCGTGTACCCCGAAACCAAGCACCCCACTTACCACGTCAACCTGGGCCTGCAGCTGGAAGACCGCCTGCTGGCCATCCTGGCCAAGTACGGCTACACCACCAAGGCCTCGCCGGTGATCGTGCAGTCGTTCGAGGTGTCGAACCTCAAGTACCTGCGCACCAAGACCCAGGTGCGCCTGGTGCAGCTGGTGGATGCCGACGACGTGAACCCCGACGGCACCATGTCGCTGGTGGCCCCGTACGACAAGCCGTATGACTTTGCCGTGGCCGGTGACCGCCGCACCTTTGCCAGCCTGCTCACGCCCGATGGCCTCAAGGAAGTGAAAACCTACGCCGATGGCATCGGCCCCTGGAAGCCGTACCTGATCCCTTCGAAGCAGGTGGATGCCAACCGCGACGGCAAGGCCGACGACCTCAATGGTGACGGCAGGATCGACGACCGCGACCGCGTGATGATGCCCGCCACCGATGTGGTGAAAAACGCCCATGCCGTGGGCCTGATGGTGCACCCCTACACCTTCCGCAGCGAGGCACGCCGCCTCGCCTCGGACTTCAAGGGCGACCCGAAGGCCGAGTACAAGCTGTTCTATGAACTGGGCGTGGATGGGGTGTTCAGCGACTTTCCGGACGTTGCCAAGGCGGCTCGGGACAATTGAATTCCCCCTGAGGGGGACGCACCCGGTGGCCCGGCAAGGCCGGTTCCACGGGTGCACTGGTCTGAGGGCGCGTCAGTGGCGGCAGCCCTTGGGCTTGACTGGGACGGAGTCCATCGGCCCGCGAGGCCGATTTTTTTGGGTTACGGTTGCCTCACCGTCCACGCAAAAACAACCCGTCCAGTTCCTTCATCGTGAGCTGCCGCCACGTCGGCCGCCCGTGGTTGCACTGGTCGCTGCGGTCGGTGGTTTCCATCTGCCGCAGCAGAGCGTTCATTTCGTCGATGGTGAGCCTGCGGTTGGCGCGCACGGCGCCGTGGCAGGCCATGGTGCCCAGGATCTCGTTACGGGCACGTTGCACCACGGTGGTGGCGTCGTGCGCGGCCAGTTCGGCCAGCACGCTGCGGGCCAGCTCCACCGGGTCGCCTTGCGCCAGCGTGGTGGGCACCGCGCGCACGGCCAGGGTTTTGGGCGAGAAGGGCACCACTTCCAGCCCCAGCGTGGCCAGCACGTCGGCAGACTCTTCCGCGGTGGCCACTTCCTGCGGCGTGGCGGCGAAGGTGGCCGGGATCAGCAGGGGCTGGCTGGCAATGCGCGCTCCACTGTCCACCTGCGCCTTCAGGCGCTCGTACACGATGCGTTCGTGTGCGGCGTGCATGTCGACGATGACCATGCCCTGGGCGTTCTCGGCCAGGATGTAGACGCCGTGCAACTGGGCCACGGCTTTGCCCAGCGGCCAGGTGCCCAGGTCCTGCGCCTGGGGCCACGCGGCTTCGTCGCCTGCCCTGGCGGGTGCGCCGGACCCGGTTGCGGCGCCTTGGGATGTGGATGCAGGGGCTGCTGACGAGGGCAGCGCAGCGGATGCCGGTGCGCCTTCGGCGAATGCTTCGCCGCCCCAGTGGGCCAACGGGGCGACCGGCGCTGCGGGCAGTGCGTCGGCGGTGTCGTTGCGCGGCCCCCACAGCGCCTGCAGATCTGCTACGTGGTGGCCACGTTCATCAAATTTGATAGCTGCCTGCGCTTGCCAGTTCTGCGCTGGCGGCCTGTTTGGCTTGAAATGGTCACTGTCAGCCGCCGTGTCGGGCACCGTGCCGGCAGCGGCGGCGGCTGAGGTGGCGGCCAGCGCAGCGGCGCGGGGCGCGGCCAGCGCGTTTTCGACCGCGTGGCGCACGGCCTGGTGCACCTCGCGGCTGTCCCGAAAGCGCACTTCGATCTTGGTCGGGTGTACGTTCACATCCACGCGGGCCGGGTCGATCTCGACATACAGCGCGTAGATGGGCTGTTTGTGGCCGTGCAGCACGTCTTCGTAGGCGCTGCGGGCGGCGTGGGTCAGCACCTTGTCGCGCACGAAGCGGCCGTTGACGTAGCAGTACTGGTGGTCGGGCCGCGAGCGGGCGGCATCAGGCAGGCCCGCGCGCCCGGTGACGGTGACGGGGCCCACGCGGTGCTGCACGGCGACCGACTGCGTGACGAAGTCTTCACCCAGCACGTCGGCCAGGCGGCGGGCCAGCGCGTCTTGCCCGTCCTGGGCTTGCTGGGGCTGGCCGGGCGTGAAGGTTGTGCGCCACTGCTCCACCAGCTTGCCTTCGTGCCAGATGGCAAAGCCCACGTCAGGCCGCGCCAGCGCATGGCGCCGTACGGATTCCACGCAGTGCGCCAGCTCGGTGGCGTCGGTCTTCAAAAATTTGCGGCGCGCGGGGGTGGAAAAGAACAGCTCCTTCACCTCCACCGTGGTGCCGGTGCTGCGCGCCGCGGGGCGCAGTTCGCCGCTGCGGGCGTCCAGCAAAAAGGCGCTGCCCTGGGCGGCAGGGCGCGAGAGCAGGGTCATCTCGGACACCGAGGCAATGGCGGCCAGCGCCTCGCCGCGAAAGCCCATGGTGGCCACGGTTTCCAGGTCGGTCAGGCTGGTGATCTTGCTGGTGGCGTGGCGGCGCAGTGCCACGGGCAGCTCGTCTTGGGGAATGCCACCGCCATCGTCTTCCACGGTGATCAGTCGCACGCCGCCCGCCAGCAGCCGCACCGTGATCTGCGTGGCCCCGGCATCCAGCGCGTTGTCCACCAGCTCGCGCACCACCGAGGCGGGGCGCTCCACCACTTCGCCTGCGGCGATCTGGCTGATCAGCTCGTCGGGCAGGTCGCGGATGGGGCGGCGGGTGGGGGCGGAAGCGGGCTGCTGCAAGGTGACAGCAATGGGCGGGGTGGGGTCGTTCACCCAGGCAATTCTAGGTGCCCGGGCAGAAGGGGTTTTGGCCGGGCGGCATGGCCCGGTGGGGATAATGCGCGCTTTTCATCCCCCAGCCTCTGGCCCGCCCGCAATGGAAATTGTCACCTTCCTGATCGACTTCATCCTGCATGTGGACCGGTATCTGGAGAACTTCGTCACCGCCTACGGCGCCTGGGTGTATGCGCTGCTGTTCCTGATCGTGTTTGTGGAAACGGGCGTGGTGGTGATGCCGTTTCTGCCCGGTGATTCGCTGCTGTTCATCGTGGGCGCACTGTGTGGGGCTGGGATGATGAGCTTTCCCATTGCATGCACGGTGCTGATCGTGGCGGCCATCCTGGGCGACCAGACCAACTACACCATCGGCCGGTACTTCGGGCCCAAGGTGTTCCAGTGGGAAGACTCGCGCTGGTTCAACCGCCGCGCCTTCAACCAGGCGCACGACTTTTACGAACGTTACGGCGGCATCACCATCGTGATTGCACGCTTCATGCCTTTCATTCGCACGTTTGCGCCGTTTGTGGCGGGCGTGGCCGAGATGAACCGCAGCAAGTTCACGGCATACAACGTGGGTGGCGCGTTGCTGTGGGTGCTGGGCATCTGCAGCGCCGGGTACTTCTTCGGCAACTTTGCCTGGGTGCAGGAGCACCTGGACAAGATCATCTGGGCCATGATCATCGTGCCGGGCCTGATTGCCATCTTCGGCGCGTGGCGCGCCGGGCGGCAGGCCAAGACGGCATCGTCCTGATCCGCCCGCCGGGGGAGTTACGCCCAACCGGCTGTCTCCAGCTTGCTATCAAAAAAGAAGCTCCCAGTGCTTGTGGAACAAGCGCTGGAAGCTTCTTTGGCTTGAAACGGAGCCCCCGGCAGCCGGGGCGCCGTCCAGGGCGCGCGGCGGGCGGTGCGCCCCTTGCCGCGCAGGGCCGATCAGCGACGGCGCTGGTCGCGGTCCTCGCCAATTTCATGGCCGACCAGGGCGCCTGCTGCCGCGCCGCCGATGGTGCCGGCTGCCCCGCCGAAGATGGCGTTACCGGCCACCCCCCCGATCACAGCGCCTACGCCGGTGCCGACCTGGGTGTTGCTCGGGTTGGACGCACAGCCGCCGAGTGCGAGGGCTGCGGTGCAGGTGATGGCCAGGAAAAGATGACGGATCTGCATGGTGAAACTCCTTGGGTGAACGAAAACACATTCGTTCGGTGGGGTGGTGGCGCTCCGGAATCGCTGCCTGCCCTTCGCGGGGCGGTCGGTCGGTCGGGAGCCTGCAGTTCCACTATCGCGCTCACCGAGCCTGCGCTGCGTAAGGAGAGCGGACGCCCTGGCGTAGGACGACAGCACGAGAACGGCGAGCATCCCGCTTTCAGGCTCGGCCGGTGACGTCTGCACGCGAGCAGGCATGCGGGTTTCCCACCACCCGGATTGCGTTGCCAACGGCGAACATGATGGCCGTTGCAAAAACACACAACTTGGAGGCGCCATGCAATCCCCAGCGATCCACCTGCGCAAACCAGCCATCGGCACGCACCTCACGGTGGCACAGCAGATAGGGCTGATCAGTGTTGTTGCCGTGATGGCGCTGGTCGTGGTTTTGGCCCTGAGCCTGGTGCGGGTGCAGCACCTGGGCGCCACGGTGGACCGGCTGGCGACCGAACAGGTCGAGCGGCTGCAGCTGGCACTGCGCTGGCGCGCCAACATTGCGGTGAACTCCACGCGCGTGTTCTCCATTGTGCAGACGGAAGGCGATGCGCTGCAGAGCTACTTCAAGGACGTGATGGCGGCCACCACGGCCGACACCAGCAAGGTGCAAAAGCGCTACACCGAACTGGAGCAAAGCCCGGAGGGCCTGCGCATCCAGCAAGATCTGGCCACCGTGCGCAAGTCCTATCTTGAAATACGCGACAAATCGCTGGAGCTGAAAAAGGCCGGCGACATGGCGCAGGCCCGCGCCTACGCGCTGGGCACCTTTGCGCCGGTGCTCGAAAGCTACAACGCGGTGGCTGACCGCATGGTGGATTACCAGGTGCGCCGGTCTGCGGAGCAGGCGGCGGAGACGGCGGAGCTCATCCGTTCGTACCGCACCGGGGTGCTGGGTGCGGGGGTGGCCGCTCTGGTGCTGCTGGTGGCCCTGTCTTGGGTGGTGGTGGGGCGTATCCGCCGGTCGCTGGCCGAGGTGAGCGCGGTGGCGCAGCGGATCGGGGCCGGTGACCTGTCGCAGCCCGTGCCGGTACAGGGGCGAGGGGAGGTAGCGCAGATGATGCAGGCCATGGATGCGATGCAGTGCGCGCTGGTCCGCATCGTGAGCGAAGTCCGCCAGAGCAGCGACTCCATCTCGACGGGCTCCAGCGAGATCGCCATGGGCAATGCCGACCTGAGTCAGCGGACCGAGGCACAGGCCAGCAACCTGGAGGAAACCGCGGCCTCCATGGAAGAGCTCACCAGCACCGTGAAGAACAACTCTGCCACGGCGCAGCGTGCGGCCGTGCTGGCGGGCACGGCCTCTGACGCGGCAGTCAAGGGCGGCGCGGTGGTGGGGCAGGTGGTGGACACCATGCAAGAGATTTCAGCGGCCTCCCGGAAGATCACGGACATCATCAGCGTGATCGACGGCATTGCCTTCCAGACCAACATCCTGGCGCTGAATGCTGCTGTGGAAGCGGCCCGCGCAGGCGATCAGGGCCGTGGCTTTGCTGTGGTGGCCAGCGAGGTGCGCAGCCTGGCTGGGCGAAGCGCGGAAGCCGCCAAGGAGATCAAGGCGCTGATCGGCGCGAGCGTGACCAAGGTGGAAAACGGCGCCGAACTGGTCAACGTGGCAGGCCGCAACATGCAAGACATCGTGACGCAGGTGAAGCGGGTGAGCGACCTGATCGGCGAGATCTCCAGCGCGACGGGTGAGCAGACGACCGGCATCACCCAGGTGGGCGAAGCGGTCACGCAGCTCGACCAGGTCACCCAGCAGAATGCCGCGCTGGTGGAGCAAAGCGCCGCCGCGGCCGAAAGCCTGCGCCACCAGGCGGCCAGGCTGACGGAACTGATGAGCGTGTTTCGCCTGGCCCCGTGAAGGCGTTCAGGCGTCAACGCGCGATGGCGTAAACCACTGCGCAGGCGGCCCTGCAGCTCAGACCGACCGGCTGCGCGCCAGCGGCGGATTGCGGGCAAAGTACCGCGTGATGCCGCGCATCAGCGCATCGGCCAGCCGCTCCTGGTAGGCGCTGCTGCGCAGGCGCTGCTCTTCCTCGGGGTTGCTGATGAAGGCGGTCTCGACCAGCACGCTGGGGATGTCGGGCGCCTTGAGCACGGCAAACCCGGCCTGTTCGACGCGGGGCTTGTGCAGGCGGCCCACGGTGCCGATCTCGCCCAGCAGGGCCGAGCCGAGCTTGAGGCTGTCGTTGATCTGCGCGGTGGTGCTCATGTCCAGCAGGGCGCGCTGCACATGCTGGTCGCGCGATTTGACGTTGATGCCGCCCACCAGATCGGCCTGGTTTTCCTTGTTGGCCAGCCAGCGTGCGGCGGTGCTGGATGCGCCGCCCTGGCTCAGCGCAAACACGCTGGCGCCGCGCGCGGTGGGCACGGTAAAGGCGTCGGCATGGATGCTGATGAACAGGTCGGCCTGCACGCGCTGGGCCTTTTGCACACGCACGCCCAGCGGCACAAAGAAGTCGCCATCGCGTGTAAGGTAGGCGCGCATGGGGTTGCCGCCCACGGTGGTGGCGTTGATGCGGTCGCGCAGCAGGTACGCCACGCGCAGCACCACGTCTTTTTCGCGCGTGCCGGCGGGGCCAATGGCGCCGGGGTCTTCGCCGCCGTGGCCGGGGTCCAGCGCCACGATGATGATGCGGTCGGTGCGGGTGGCTGTGGGCTGGTTGGCGCCGGCACGCTTGCCTGCGGCGTCGGCCGCGGCCGGGGCTGCGGCCACCGTGGGGGCGCTGGTCTCGCCAGTTCCAGGGCGCTGGGTGCGTTGCGCAATCAGGTCGCCCAGCGGGTCGGCCGTGGCGGGGGTGGCCGGGGCTGCCGGTGATGTCGTGTGGGCGGTCACGGCGGGCGCTGGCGGCGCGGTGCGGCCCGCTGCTGGCGCAGGGCCGCCCGCATCGCGCAGGCGTTCGGCAATCAGTGCTTCCAGCGGGTCTACCGGATCGGCCGGGTACAGGTCAAACACCAGTCGGTGGCGGTAGGCGGCCACCGGCGGCAGGGTGAACACCTGGGGCATGGCGGGCTGCTTGAGGTCTACCACCAGGCGCACCACGCCCGGGGCATTCTGGCCCACGCGGATGCCTGCAATGTTGGGGTCATCGGGCTTGACCTTGGCGACCAGCTCGCGCAGCTCGGGGCTCAGGTCGATGCCCTCGATGTCCACCGCGAGCCGCGGCGGCGACGTGACGAAGAACTGCTTGGCCACCAGGGCGCCGTCGGATTCGATGGTGACGCGCGAATACTCGGGCGCGGGCCACACGCGCACCGCCAGGATGGTGGCGCCGCGCGCAATCTGCTGCGTGCCGAGCAGCAGTACCAGGCTGCCGGTCTGCAACAATGCGCGTCGGGAGGGGGAGGGCGGCAGGCCGGTCATGCAGGCAGCAGCGTGGCGCAGGTGCCAACGCAGAGCGGGGCGCGCAGGCCGGGGAGGGTGGTGAGCGGGCGGGTCATGACAAGGCAGCGGTGCATGGTGCAGCGTGGGGCAACCGGTCAGAGCCCCATGAGCAGGCTGCGCCCTGCGGCGGTGCCGGCCTGCAGCGTGACGCGTCTTTGGTTGTCATCAATTGCTTCAATGTGTATAGCAATATCTGCAGGCGGGGTAAGTGCTGCGGCCTTTTCTGGCCATTCTGCCACCTTGAGGCCGGGGCTGGCAAAGATGTCCCGAAAGCCAGCGTCTTCCCACTCGCGCGGGTCGTCAAAGCGGTAGAAGTCGAAGTGCCACACGGTGGTGGCCTCGGGTGCCAGGCCCGGGGCTTCGTGCGGCTCGACCACGGCGTAGGTCGGGCTTTTGACGCGGCCTTGCACGCCCAGCGCGCGCAGCAGGTGGCGCACCAGCGTGGTCTTGCCCGCGCCCAGGTCGCCATGCAGCGTGATGAACGCGTGGGCCAGCCCGGGCTGCGCGGCCAGCCGCTGTGCAAAGGCGGCAGTGTCGTCCTCGGTGTGCCACGAGAGGGTGCGCGCTGGCGCTGCGGCATCGGGTACGGGGGGCGTTTCTACAATCGGAGGCATATGTGGTGCAGCAGTCAACTCGTTCCTCAAATGCAGGAGTGGGCCCGCGAGCTGGGATTTTCCCAAATCGGCGTGGCAGGGGTCGATTTGTCTGCCGCAGAGCCGGGCCTTGCGGCATGGCTTGCGCAGGGTTTTCATGGTGACATGCATTACATGGCATCACATGGCCTCAAGCGCGCGCGGCCCGCAGAGCTGGTGCCCGGCACCGTGAGCGTGATCACCGCCCGCATGGACTACCTGCCGCGGCACACGCCCGAACGCGCCCCCGATGGCTGGCAGGCCCTGGAGCTGGGGCGCCTGGCCCGGCCTGCCGAGGGCATTGTTTCCATCTATGCCCGGGGCCGCGATTATCACAAGGTGCTGCGCGCCCGCCTGCAAAAGCTGAGCGACCGCATCGCCGCCGAGGTGGGCCCGTTTGGCCACCGCGTGTTCACCGACTCGGCCCCCGTGCTGGAGGCCGAGCTGGCCTCGCGCAGCGGCCAGGGCTGGCGCGGGCGGCACACGCTGGTGCTCAACCGCGAGGCGGGTTCGATGTTTTTCCTGGGCGAGATTTATGTGGACATGGCGCTGCCCGAGAGCGCCCCCGTCACGCCCCACTGCGGCAGCTGTACCGCCTGCATCGACATCTGCCCCACGCAGGCCATCATTGCGCCGCACCGGCTGGATGCGCGGCGCTGCATCTCGTACCTCACCATCGAACATGCCGGCCCCATCCCGCAGGAGCTGCGGCCGCTGATGGGCAACCGCATCTACGGTTGCGACGATTGCCAGCTGATCTGCCCGTGGAACAAGTTTGCGCAGGTCAGCCGCCTGCCCGACTTTGACGAGCGCAACGGGCTGGCGGGGCAGCAGCTGGTGCATCTTTTTGCGTGGGACGAGGCCACGTTTTTGCGCATGACGGAGGGCGGCCCCATTCGCCGCATCGGCCACGAGCGCTGGCTGCGCAACGTGGCGGTGGCGCTGGGCAATGCACTGCGTGCAGCCACCCAAGGTAGCGCGGAAGGTATGGGCGATGTGCAGGCCTTACGCGCCGCGTTGCACTCGCGCGCTGGTGACGAAAGCGCGCTGGTGCGTGACCATGTGGCGTGGGCGCTGGCGCAGGGTGTGCAGGGCGCGTAAGGGCCCCTCGGACGCCCATCGCCGTGGTGCGGGGTGCGCGCACTGCCTGTCGGGCGGATTCACCCCCTCGTTGATGGAAATTTTTCGATCAGAAAGGCCTCTGTCGCTTGCCTATAAACGATTTATTGCTATTAAAATAATAGCAAATTGCTTCAATGTACCAGCAGCCCCGTTTCCTTCAGGGTGTCCACCAGCCCTGCAGCAAACTGCGCGTAGCCTGCCGCGTTGGCATGCACGGTGTCGGCCCGCAGGCTTGGGGTGGCCAGCACGCCAGCCCAGCCCTTGCGGTGCAGCGGGATCTTGAGTTCACCCGCGATCTCTTCGTACATCGCATGGTCGCTCAGCCTGCCCGCGGCGGCCAGCAGCGACAGCTCGGGCACGGCCACCAGCAGCACCTGTGCGCCGCTGGACAGCGCATCGCTGCAGATCCGGCGCACGTTGGCGCGGGTGTCGGCAGCGCTCTGGCGGCGCAGGAAGTCATTGCCGCCAATGCTCACGATCACCAGCGCCGGGCTGTGCCTGGCGAGCAAGGCAGCCAGCCGTTCCTGCGCCTGCGCCGAGGTGTGGCCCGACACCCCCGCGTTGACCACCTTCCAGCCGGTGAGCTGCGCCAGCCGCGCGGGGTAGGCCGTGTCGGGCGTGGCGCCCACGCCCGAGGTGAGCGAATCGCCCAGCGCCAGCACCGTGGCGCCTGCGGGTACGGCCCTGGCGTTTGGGGCCTTGCCCTTGCAGGCAGCCAACGGGGCCAAGGAGACAGCCGCAAGTGCAGCCAGCAGCAGCCTGCGTCGGGAGTGCGTACGGCTGAGGTCGGTGAGAAGGGGCGTGGCGGCGTGGCTCATCGGAGGACCCCCAGGGCGAAAGGCAGGCTTGCCATGCCCAACAGGGTTGACAGCGTGACCAGCCCCGCCACGTAAGGTCCGTTGTAGCCCATGCGCGCGGCCAGCACGTAGCAGGTGGACGCGGTGGGCAGGGCCGAGAACGCCAGCAGCACGGTGGTCTGCGCAGCGCTCAGGCCAAACAGCCGTGCCATGCCCAGCGCAATCAGCGGCTGCACCAGATGCCGAATGGCCAGCACCGAGGTACCCAGCGCCTTGCTCTGCGTGAGCAGGCCAAACTGCATGCCCGCGCCCGCCGCCATGAGCCCCAGGGGTAGGGATGCCGCGCTGATGCGGGTGACGGTGGGCTCGGCCCATGCTGGCAGCTGAAACCCCAGCAGGTTGGCCGTGAGGCCCGAAGCCGTGGCAATGATCAGCGGGTTGCGCACCAGCTCGCGCACAAATCCCTGCTGCCCATGGCGCGCCATGGGCCACACGGCCGCCACGTTGAACAGCGGCACGCACACGCCGATCAGCACGGCAATCATCAGCAGCCCCTGCGCGCCCGCCAGCCGCTCAGCAATGGCCAGGCCAATGAAGGAGTTGAAGCGAAACGCCACCTGCGCGCTGGCCGCGTGGTCGCGCCGGTCAAACTGCCGGCCCAGCCAGGGCCAGTGCGGCAGGCTGTAGGCCAGCGCGATGCCCGCAACGCCCGACAGCAGCCCCGCGCCAATCAGCCCCGACGCGGCCTGGATGTCCATCGGGCTGCGCACGATCGACTGGAACAGCAGTACCGGGAACAGCAGGTAGTACACCAGCGCCTCCACCGGCTGCCACACGGCACGGTTCAGGGCGGTGAAGCGGCACAGCAGGTAGCCGAGCAGGATGAGCGAAAAATCGGGGAGCAGGAGCTGGGCGTAATTCACGGGTCGAGAATAGCGGAAGCCTACGGACCCCATGCGCGAGTGACCGCGCGGCGGTCCCTTGGGGTTAGCCCTTATGTGGAATCCGCAGTGCTGCAACGGCCCGGTTGCGCCTACCATTCGGGCCATCTGTGACCCCACTGTAAGGAGACTCCATGCACCGTCGTCAATGGCTCGCGCTGACCGTTCTGGCAGCTGCTGCCGGTACTGCAGCCGCTCAGGCTTATCCCAACAAGGTGATCCGCCTGGTGGTTCCGTTTGCCCCCGGTGGCACCACCGACATCATTGCCCGCGTGATTGCCGACCCGCTGGGCAAGGCCCTGGGCCAGAGCGTGATCGTGGAGAACAAGGCCGGTGGCGGCGGCGTGGTGGGCGCATCCGAAATTGCCCGCGCCACGCCCGACGGGTATGCCCTGGGTGTGGCCACCGTGTCCACCACCGCAGCCAACCCCGCCATCAACCCCAAGACACCGTACAACCCGCTGACGGACTTCACGCCCATCATCAACATCGCGGCCACGCCCAACCTGATTGCGGTGAACCCGAGCTTCCCGGCCAAGGACTACAAGTCGTTCGTGGCTGAAGTGAAGAAGAACCCCGGCAAGTATTCGTACGCCTCGTCGGGCACGGGTGGCATCGGCCACCTGCAGATGGAGCTGTACAAGAACCTGTCGGGCACCTTCGTTACGCACATCCCCTACCGCGGCGCGGGTCCGGCCCTGAACGACACCGTGGCCGGTCAGGTGCCGATCATCTTTGACAACATCCCGTCGGCGCTGCCGTTCATCAAGGACAACCGCCTGGTGGCGATTGCCGTGGCCGCCCCCCAGCGCGTGGCGGCCCTGCCCAATGTGCCCACGTTCAAGGAACTGGGCCTGGAGCCGGTGAACCGCATGGCCTACTACGGCATCGTCGGCCCCAAGGGCCTGCCCAAGGATGTCGTGGACAAGATCAACGCCGGCGTGCGCAAGGCCCTGGAAGACCCGGCCGTGAAAAAGCGCATCGAAGACACCGGCTCGCTGGTGGTGGGCAACACGCCCGAGCAGTTTGCCGACCAGATCAAGGCCGAGCTGGCCGTGTACAAGGATGTGGTCGCCAAGCAGAAGCTCACGCTGGAGTGACCGCGAGGGCAGCCGCCATCACCACCCGCAAAACCGCCCCTCACCGGGCGGTTTTTTTACGTGCTATGGTTTTGCATGTTGAATGCGAGCCTGAGTGCGATTGATCAGTTTGTCGATGCCGTCTGGCTGGAGGACGGCCTCTCGCGCAACACGCTGGCGGCCTACCGGCGCGACCTCACGCTGTATGCCCAGTGGCTGGCCGAACAGCCCGATCCCCTGCCGCTGGATGCCACGGCCGAACACCACCTGCACGGCTATTTTGCGGCCCGACACGCGCAGACCCGCGCCACGTCGGCCAACCGGCGGCTCACGGTGCTGCGCCGTTATTTCCACTGGGCCCTGCGCGAGCGCCGCATTGCAGCCGACCCCACCGTGCGGCTGCAGGCTGCGCGCCAGCCACTGCGCGTGCCCAAGACGCTGTCGCAGGCGCAGGTCGAAGCGCTGCTGGACGCGCCCGATGTGGCCACGCCTCTGGGCCTGCGCGACCGCACCATGCTGGAGCTGATGTACGCCAGCGGCCTGCGCGTGACGGAACTGGTCACGCTTAAAACATTTCAGGTGGGCCTGAACGAAGGCCTGCTGCGCGTGATGGGCAAGGGCAGCAAGGAGCGCCTGGTACCGTTTGGCGAGGTGGCACGCCAGTGGCTGGAGCGCTACCTGGCCGAGGCCCGCGGCCCCATCCTGGGCGGGCAGCAGACGGACGATCTGTTCGTGACCCAGCGCGGCAGCGGCATGACACGCGTGATGTTCTGGATGATCGTCAAGAAGTGGGCGCAGGTCGCGGGAATCCACGCGCCGCTGTCGCCGCACACGCTGCGCCACGCGTTTGCCACGCACCTGCTCAACCACGGAGCCGACCTGCGCGTGGTGCAGCTACTGCTGGGGCATGCCGACATTTCCACCACCACCATCTACACGCATGTGGCGCGCGAGCGGCTCAAGACGCTGCACTCCCAGCACCATCCTCGGGGCTGACGGGCGCGCACCCGTTGCTGGCTGCCCCGGGCCATCCTTTTACCGACACTGTTTTCAAGGTTTCCCATGCGCTTGATTGACCGACGCCGTTTCCACCACCTGGCCGCCGCTGCTGCTTTTGCTGCGGCATTTCCGGGCGCAGCCCTGGCCCAGGCCTGGCCCGCCAAACCCATCCGCATCATCGTGGCCTACCCGGCCGGTGGCGTGAGCGACAACGTGGCCCGCGCGCTGGCCGACAAGCTGGCCGTGCAGCTGGGCACGCCTGTCGTCATCGAGAACAAGGCGGGCGCCAGCGGCAGCATCGGCATGGATGCCGTGGCCAAGGCGCCAGCAGACGGCTACACGCTGGGGTTTGCCGCCATCAGCCCGCTGGCGCTGAACCCGCACCTGGGCAAGTCTCCTTTTGACCCTGAAAAGGACATCGTGCCCGTGGTGAGCGTGATGTATTCACCCGTGGTGCTTCTGGCCACGCCTGCGAGCAAGGCCGCGGACTTTGCCGCGCTGGTCGAAGGCGCCCGGGCGCAGCCGGGGCAGGTGCGCTGGGCCACCTCGGGGCAGGCGTCGCTCGGGCACATCATGCTGGAGCAGATCGCGAGCAAGAGCCAGGTGCAGATCACCCACATCCCCTACAAGGGCGGCGGCCAGCAGATGACCGACGCGTTGAGCGGGCAGTTCGAGGTGCTGTCCACCAACGCGGGGCCGGCGCTGCTGCAGCACATCAAGGCGGGCAAGCTCAGGCCGCTGGCGGTGGGCGCGCCCGCGCGGCTCGATTCGCTGCCGCAGGTGCCTACGCTGGCCGAGCTGGGGCAGCCGGCCGCCAACCTGTCGTCGTTGTTCGGCCTGTTCGCACCGGCCAAAACGTCGCCAGCCGTGCTGGACCGCATCAACGCCGAGGTGAACAAGGCCCTGGCGCTGCCGGACGTGAAGGCGCGTCTGGAGGCGACCGACAACGTGCCCACGGGCGGCAGTGCGGCCGAGTTTGGGCGGCAGATCGCGCGCGAGTCTGAGAACAACGCACGCATCATCCGTGCGGCGGGCATCCAGGGGATCTGACGCACGGCCCTGGCGCCTGGACCTGGGGTGCAGTGACCTTTTTGCAGCGGCGCCGCCGGAGCCCATGAAAAAAGGCCCTGCATGGCAGGGCCTTCGAGGACATCGGGCAGGGGTTGTGCGCCCTGCAGGCTTATTCGCCGTCCAGGCTTTCGGCCCAGGTGAGCGCCTGCAGGTGGGCCCAGTTGACCTGGCGGTTCGACAGATGCAGCGCGTTGGCCGCGTTGGCAAACGCTACCTCATCGCCGCTTTCGCAGGCTTTCGTCAGCTCCAGGAAGGGCGCAAACACGCCGGTGCCACGCAGCAGTGCGTCCATCACCGGCTCGGGCAGGGCGACGGATTCCAGCGCTTTCTCCAGCGGCACGCCCAGCATGGTGTCCAGCAGTGAGAACACGCCGACCACGAACGCGTTGTCGCACTCTTCGGGTTCCAGCAGCTCTGCCGCGAGCAGCTCCATGAGGCGGCCCCGAACCACAGCGGTCTGTCCTACGGCTGGTGGCGCGCCACCCGCGCGCGATGTCGTCATGAGCAGGGCCGCCCAGCGGAACAGTTTTTTCAGCCCGAGGATCATCACCGCGTGGCGGAACGACGTGATCTCGCACGACAGCCCGAACCCCGACGAATTGATGAAACGCAACAGGTTGAACGAGAGCGTGGGGTCCTTCTTGAGCAAGTCCTCGATCTCGGCGGTGCTGGCCTGCTTTCGCACCAGGTTGATCAGCTGGATGATGGTCGCCTGCGAAGGCCGGATGGTGGTGGCCTTGACGAGGGCCGGCTTGGCAAACCAGTAGCCCTGGAAGAGCTTGACGCCCAGGTCGCGCATCAGCTCGTACTGCTCGGCGGTCTCGACTTTCTCGGCCACCAGCGTGGCCTGGCTGTATGTGGTGGCGAACTTGACCAGGGGCGCCGCCATCTCGGGCCTGAAGGCCTGCATGTCCAGCTTGATGAAGGCGCCCAGCGGCAGCCAGCTGGTGTAGGCGCGGCGAAGTGCCTGCTGATCGAAAGCCAGGCGAAAACCCCGCGTGCGCAGGGCCTGCAGTGTGGGGACGCGGCCCTCGATCTCCTCGGGGGTGGCCCCGTCTGGCAGCGGGGGCACTTCCAGCACCACTTTTTCAGGGTGAATCAGTTCCAGGTGTCCGCCAGAGAGACTGTCGTGCGTGCAGTTGATGAACACGGTCTTCTTGCCGACCAGCGCTTCCGTGCCTGCGTACGACAGGGCGTTGAACAGCAGCGCGGCATCGCTGGCGGCCGTGTGGGAGTCGGATGCCGTGGAGCGGTCGAACAGCTCGTAGCCGTAGACAGCGCGTGACTCGTCAACGATGGCCTGGCGCGCAATGATGGCCAGGTTCTCGTCGACCGCAACAAGGTCTTGCGGGGCGGTTTCCGGGACATCGTGTTCGGGAGTACTCGGCATGGAGGGTTCGCTTTGGAAAGATCAGAATTCGCTCTGATTCTAGACCCACCTGTTACGCCAGCGAACCCTTTGATACGACCGCAGCCCCGCGTTCAGTCTGTCAGCTGGTCAGCCCAGGCCAGGGCCTGCAGGTGCGCGAAGTTGATTTGCTGGCTGCTCAGGTGCAGCAGCCCGGCAGTCCGGTCAAAAGCCGCGTCGTCGCTCGATTCACATGCTTCTGCAAGGGTCAGGAGGTCGCCGAGGAACCCTTCCCGGCGCAGCAGCGCTGCGGCGACGGGCTCGGGCACGTTCAGCAGCCCCACGGCGGCATCCATGGGCATCGACAGCATCACGTCGAGCAGCGAAAAGATGCCCACCACGAATGCCTGGTCTGCTTCCTCGGGTGGCAGCGTCTCCAGCGCAAGCAGTTCCATCAGACGGCCTCGCACCACCGCAGTCTGTCCCAGCGACGAGGGCGCCCCGCCGCTTCGCGACGCCGTGAGCAGCAAGGCCGCCCAGCGGAAGAGCTTCTTGAGGCCCATCAGCATCACCGCCTGGCGGAAGGACGTGATCTCGCGGTTGAGACCAAACCCTGCCGAGTTGATAAGCCGCATGAGGTTGAACGCCAGCCCTGCATCCTTCTTGAGGACCTCCTCGATCTCGTCGGTGCTGGACTGGTTACGTACCTGGTTGATCAGCTCGATGATGCTTGCCTGCGCTGGCGCCAGCAGCTTGGTCTCCACCAGAGAGGGCCGGGCAAACCAGTAGCCCTGGAACAGCTGCACCCCCTGGCTGGACACCATGTCGTACTGTTGCGCGGTTTCCACCTTCTCGGCGATCAGCTCGGCCTCGCAGTGTCGCCCGGCGTAACTGATCAATACCGCCAGTTGGTCGGGCGCCAGCACCGAAAGGTCGAGCTTGATGTAGTCGGCCAAAGGCAGCCAGGGCGCGTAGGCCGACTGCAGCACGGTGTGGTTGAACGCCAGATGAAAGCCCCGTTCCCGCAGGCCGCTCAGGATGGGTGTGCGCATGGCCACCTCTTCGCTGGCAGCGTGGCCCAGCGCCGGGATCTCCAGCACCACTTTGTCAGGGTCCAGCAGTTCGAGGTGCCCCCCCGAGAGGCTCTCGTGCGTGCAGTTCACGAAGATGAGCTTCTTGCCCACCAATTCTTCGCTGCCAGCATGGGAAAGCGCGTTGAACACCAGGATGACATCGGTGGCGGCGGTGTGCGTGGCTGCAGTGCGCGAGCGGTTGAACAGTTCGTATCCCACGACCATGTGCTGCGCATTGACGATGGCCTGGCGGGCGATCATGGCCACGGGCGAAGAGCCGCAGGAGGGCGGCGTTGCATTGGGAGTCTCATGCGGATGGGGCGAAGTCATGGTTTAGGGTGTGCGTGGACCGTTGATGGGAATGCGCCGCATGCAGGCCGGATTCATCGTCGCTGGGTCATCGTCAGGGGTCAGACCTGCTGGAGCCAGCGAAGTTCTGTGTCGGTGAAACCAGCGCTGCGGCGAGCGGCTTCGTTGAACGGCGGCTTCAGTCGCGGGGCCTCGTACTGATGCACCAGGGTTCCATAGTGTGCCTCGGGGTCAATACCCTCGCGTTCGCACAGCCATCGGTACCAGTGGTTGCCAATGGCGACATGGCCGACCTCATCGTGCAGGATGGTGTCGAGGATGGCGGCGGCCGCCACCGCGTCCGGTGCACCGGCATTGCGCAGCTTGGCCTGGATCTGCGGCGTGGCGTCAAGCCCGCGGGCTTCGAGCGTGCGGGGCACCAGCGCCATGCGGGCCACGATGTCATGGCGGGTCTTCTCGCACATGGTCCACAGCCCCTGGTGGGCCGGAAAGTCGCCGTAGTCATGCCCCTGCGCGCGCAGGTGGTTGCGCAAAAGCTGAAAATGCGTGGCTTCCTCGGCAGCCACCCGCGTCCAGTCAAGGTAGTAGGCGCGCGGCATGCCGTCAAACCGCCACACGGCGTCAAGCGCCAGATTGATGGCATTGAACTCGATGTGTGCAATGGCGTGGATCAGGATGGCTCGGCCCGCGGGAGTGGCGGGCGAGCGGCGGGCCACGGCAGTGTGGGTCAGCAGCTCCGGACGGTCCGGGCGCCCCGGGAGTTCGGCGGGATCGCTCGGGCCTTCGGGGGCTGACTCTGCTATTGAAAAAGTAGCTGCCAGGGCATGCATTTCAAGCGCTGCGGCCACTTTTTGTTCGGGGTCTGCCAGGCGCAGGGTCTGCAGGGCACGGTGGCGAAGCTCCATCCTACAATTCTAGGCCGTTTCGGTGGGCGGACCGCATGCCCCCGGGGCTGCGCCGGCCCAGGGCGGCATTCTTGTGGTAACCAATTGATCTCGGCTAAAGGGGTGGGCAATGGCAGTGTATGAACTTGACGGTGTGGCACCCCAGATGGCAGCAAGCGCCTGGGTGGCCGACAGCGCCCAGGTGATGGGCAACGTGGTGCTGGGCGAAGACGCCAGCGTGTGGTTTGGCACCGTGGTGCGCGGCGACACCGAATGCATCACCATCGGGGCTGGCTCCAACATCCAGGACGCCAGCGTGCTGCATGCCGACATCGGCAAGCCCCTGGTGGTGGGCGAGCGCGTGACGGTGGGCCACCAGGTCATGCTGCACGGCTGCACCATCGGCGATGAATCGTTGATCGGCATTGGTGCCGTGGTGCTCAACGGAGCGCGCATCGGCAAGAACTGCCTGGTGGGCGCCGGGGCGCTGGTCACCGAAGGCAAGGAGTTCCCCGATGGCTCGATGATCATCGGCAGCCCTGCCAAGGCCGTGCGCGAGCTCACGCCCGAGCAGATCGAAGGCCTGCGCCAGAGCGCGCAGCACTACATTGACAACGCGCGCCGCTTCAAGAACGGCCTGCGCAAAATCGGCTGATGGCCGAATTCCCCGGGAACCCCTTGCGTGTCTGAACTCCACAAGTTTCTTTTTGACGGGCTGCCAGTGCGCGGCATGATCGTGCGCCTGACCGACGCCTGGACCGACATCCTGCGCCGCCGCGCCGGCAACACCAGCACCGGTGCCTACCCGGCCCCCGTGCGCGAACTGCTGGGCGAGATGGCCGCTGCCGGCGTGCTGATGCAGTCCAACATCAAGTTCAACGGCGCGCTGGTGCTGCAGGTGTTTGGCGACGGGCCCGTGAAGCTGGCCGTGGCCGAGGTGCAGTCGGACCTGACCCTGCGCGCCACCGCCACCTTCAACAGCGAAGTGGCCGAGGGCGCGCGGCTGAGCGACATGGTCAATGTGGGCGGCGGCGGCCGCTGTGCCATCACGCTCGACCCCAAGGACCGCCACCCCGGCCAGCAGCCCTACCAGGGCGTGGTGCCGCTGCACGGCGACCGGGGCGAAAAGCTCAACCGGCTCTCTGACGTGCTGCAGCACTACATGCTGCAGTCCGAACAGCTTGATACCGTGCTGGTGCTGGCTGCCAACGACCAGGTCGCAGCGGGCCTGCTGATCCAGCGCATGCCGGTCAAGGGCGAGGGCAACCTGGCCGCCAGCCTGACGCACCGCGAAAACGAGGACCAGATCGGCCACAACGAGGACTACAACCGCATCGCCCACCTGGCCTCCAGCCTGAGCCGCGAGGAACTGCTGACGCTGGACGTGGACACCATCCTGCGCCGCCTCTTCTGGGAAGAAAAGGTGCTGCGCTTTGAGCCCCAGCAGGGCGCCAGCGGCCCGCGTTTTGCCTGCACCTGCAGCCGCGAACGCGTGAGCAACATGTTGCGCAGCCTGGGGGCGGAAGAAGCCGAGAGCATCCTGGCCGAGCGCGAGGACATCGAAGTGGGCTGCGAGTTTTGCGGCCAGCAATACCGTTTTGACGCAGTGGACGCCGCGCAGATCTTTGTCTCGCCCGCGGTGAGCCAGCCGCCCGGGCCGACCCACATCCAGTAGGGGCAAGGCGCAGGCGGCGGTGTTGTCTGTGCAGCCTGCTGCGCAGGCGCACCGGCTACATCCGGGCGCGGCCTGCGGGGTCCGCCCGTGCCGTACCCGGCGCGCTCGGGTGCAATACCCAACGAAGGCGCGCTGGCTCACCATCGTTGACATTCAAAACCCCGGGCAATCCCTAAGATCGGGATACCGGGCTTTTCTTGAGCCGCGTGCCTGCCGTGACCGCACGGCCGCCCGCACCAGCTGTGTTCACCCCGCTGCAACGCTCGCTGAGCCCGACCCCACGGAGATCGAGAGATGGAATTCTTATGGCGGGCGCTGAAACCCCGGCGCCCCGCAGCCCTGCCTGTGAAACAGCCTGCACTGGCGTATGGCGACAGCCGCTCCGGGCCGGATTCCGTGCGCGCCGACACCTACCTTGCCACGCTCGACATCGAAGCCGCCATCGTCGCGCACGAGCGCTGGAAGGCGCGGCTGATGGACTACCTGGAAGGGCGCAGCAAGGTCGGCCTGGACCCGGAGGTGGTGCGCCGCTCTGACCACGATGCCCTGGGCCGCTGGCTGCACGGCGTGGGCGCCGAGGTGCTGGGCGACCAGCCGGCCTACCCGCTCCTGATGGCGCGCCACCAGTATTTCCACGAACAGGCGGGGGATCTCGTCGAGCTAGCCCAGCAGGGCAAGTGGGACCAGGCCGTGCAGGTGCTCAATGGCGGCTACCGCTTTGGCTCCAGCCAGGTGGTGCTGCTGCTCAAGGAGCTCAAGCGGAACCTGGCGCAGCAGTCCTGAGGCCAGCGCGGCGGCGTTGACGCGGCACGCGTTGCTTCACGTTCGTGCCAGCCCCATTGGGTGACTTGTTTCAAGACGGTACGGTTTTCTGACAGGTGCTTGGCGCGGGCCATGCGTCGGGCAGCCTGCTCCCCGCTCTCGGGCAGCCCGCGTCAGGAAGACGCAGCGCCGGCTTCGGTGCCCGCAGCGCGGCCCACCAGGGATGTGAAAAGCTTGTGCTCGCATTCCGGGTCGCTGCATTTCTCGCAAGACCACGCAACGCGCCGGGCGGGCGCAGGCGGCGGCTCAGGGTACATTTTTGCATCAAAAAGGCCTGTAGCGCTTGATGTACATGCCTCTCCTGCAATGGATTTGATAGCACGCAGCGCCTGTGCGATGCGCTGCTCACCCGCGCCGTACACCACCCGGTAGTCCGTGCCTGTGCGCGCGAGCGCAGCACGCAGGGTGGCATCGGCCGCCTCCTGTTCCGCCTTGGCGGCAGGGGGGCTGTCAAGGTCCAGCCCCGTCAGCAGCGTGAGCGAGGCCAAGGCGCGCCAGGAAGCCGCGGGCGCTTCAGGCATGGCGGCTGGCGTAGCAACAGGGCTGGGTGGGCCTTCGGCTTCAGAGGTTGCCTCCGCTGCGCTGTAGTCAGCCAGCGTAGCCACAGCAAGGGTGACTGCAGGGCTCAGCCGTGCGCGCAATGCAGCAGCCAGCTCGGGCACACCGGTGCCGGGCGCGCCCGTGAGCGTCACCAGCACCGGCGCAACGCCGGGCAGACTGGAAATTCCGGGAGGAAGGGCGTGGCGCGCCAAGGCCGGCGCACCGTCAGGCTCAGGCTCTGGCACGTCAGCGCGGGGTGAACTGCACGTACACCTCGTTGGGGCGGACCATGCCCAGCTCGCTGCGGGCCTTTTCCTCGACCATGTCGAGGCCTTCCTTGAGGTCCTGCACTTCGGAGGTCAGGCGTGCGTTGACCTGCCGCGCCTGCTCATTCGCAGCCTTCTGCACGTCGATCTGGCGCTGCATCTCATTGACGCGCGGCACGCTGCCGCGCCCCAGCCACAGCTGGGCGTGCAGTGCAGCCAGCAAGGCCAGCAAGATGACGGGTACGACGCGGGCGACCATGGCGGCGGCTCAGTCGTGCAATCGATCTCGTAGGACCACGGCGACCTCACCGCCGCCCCCAATCCACGCACCGGGCGCGCTGCACGCCAGCGCACCCGTGGAGCCGGCTTGGCCGGGCCACTGGGTGCATCCCCCTTCCTCAAGAGAGGGGGAAGACGCGAAGCGGCTCAAGGGACGCTTCATTTCAGGTTGTAGAACGCAGCGCGGCCGGGGTAGTGGGCAATCTCGCCAAGGTCTTCTTCGATGCGCAGCAGCTGGTTGTACTTGGCGATGCGGTCCGAGCGCGACAGCGAGCCGGTCTTGATCTGGCCAGCGTTGGTGCCCACGGCGATGTCGGCAATGGTGCTGTCTTCGGTCTCGCCCGAGCGGTGCGAGATCACGGCGGTGTAGCCGGCGCGCTTGGCCATTTCGATGGCGGCGAACGTTTCGGTCAGAGTGCCGATCTGGTTGATCTTGATGAGGATCGAATTGGCGATGCCCTTGTCGATGCCTTCCTTGAGGATCTTGGTGTTGGTCACGAACAGGTCGTCGCCCACCAGCTGCACCTTGTCGCCCAGGCGTTCCGTCAGGTGCTTCCAGCCGTCCCAGTCGCCTTCGTGCATGCCGTCTTCGATGCTGATGATGGGGTACTTGTCGACCCAGGTGGCCAGCATGTCGGTCCACTGCTCGGCGCTCAGTTTCAGGCCGCCTTCGCCTTCCAGCACGTACATGCCGTCCTTGTAGAACTCGCTGGCCGCGCAATCGAGGCCCAGTGCGATCTGCTCGCCAGCGGTGTAGCCGGCAGCGTCGATGGCCTGCAGGATGAGCTGGATGGCCGCTTCGTGGTTTTCCACGCTGGGGGCAAAGCCGCCCTCGTCGCCCACGGCCGTGCTCATGCCCTTGTCGTGAATGATCTTCTTGAGGGCATGGAACACCTCGGCGCCCCAGCGCACGGCTTCGCGGAAGGTGGGTGCGCCCACGGGGATGATCATGAACTCCTGCAGGTCCAGGCTGTTGTTGGCGTGTGCGCCGCCGTTGATCACGTTCATCATGGGCACGGGCAACTGCACGCTGCCCATGCCGCCCAGGTAGCGGTACAGCGGCAGGCCGGACTGTTCCGCGGCAGCGCGTGCCACGGCCATCGACACGGCCAGCATGGCGTTGGCGCCCAGGCGGCTCTTGTTGTCGGTGCCGTCCAGGTCGATGAGGGTCTTGTCGAGGAAGGCCTGCTCGGAGGCATCGAGGCCCAGCACGGCTTCGGAGATGTCGGTGTTGATGTGCTCCACCGCCTTGAGCACGCCCTTGCCCAGATAGCGGCTCTTGTCGCCGTCACGCATTTCGATGGCCTCGCGGCTGCCGGTGGATGCGCCCGATGGCACCGCAGCGCGGCCCATCACGCCGGATTCCAGTAGCACGTCGCATTCGACGGTGGGGTTGCCGCGGCTGTCCAGCACTTCGCGGCCTACGATGTCAACAATGGCACTCATGGTCTTCCTTCAGGTTTTTGAAATTCATCCAGACGGGCGGGCATGTTTGCGCTAAGTAGGCCGCCAGGGCACGTCTGTCGTCATTTTATGCTACCGATTTGATAGTAAATCGGCAGGCGGGTACGAACCGGGTACAACCCGACAGGCCGTCAGACGCCTTCGACGCACACCATGCGCATGATGGCCGCGCCTTCGCGGGCGGCCTTGGCTTTCTGGTATTCGGGGGTGTCGTAGAAGGCGCGGGCCGCCTCGAAGCTCGGAAACTTCAGGATCACGGTACGCCCGGGGTTCCAGTCGCCCTCCAGCACCTCGACCTTGCCGCCGCGCACGCACACTTCGGCGCCGTGGGCCTGCATGGCCAGCGTGCTCCACTTGCGGTACTCGTCGTACTGCGTGGGGTTGGTGACGGTGACCGATGCGATGACGTAACCACTGCTCATGTTTCAGGCTCCAAAATTGTTTTCGAGGAATCCGCTTTGCTTGGTGACGTTATCTAGCGCCACCAGGGTGGCCAGCAGTGCCTTCATGTGCTTGAGGGGCACGGCGTTGGGGCCGTCGGACCAGGCTTCGGCTGGCTTGGGATGGGTTTCCATGAAGAGCCCCGCAACACCCGCCGCCACGCCAGCGCGTGCCAGCACCGGCACCATGTCGCGCGCACCACCGCTCACTGCGCCCAGACCGCCGGGCTTTTGCACCGAGTGGGTCACGTCGAACACCACGGGTGCGCCGGACTTGCGCATCTCGGCCAGGCTGGTCATGTCGGCCACCAGGTTGTTGTAGCCAAAGCTCACGCCGCGCTCGCAGGCAAGGAACCTGTCTTCCGACAGGCCAGCCTCACGCGCAGCGTCGCGGGCCTTGTCGATGACGTTCTTCATGTCCCAGGGCGCCAGGAACTGGCCCTTCTTGATGTTCACCGGCTTGCCGCTTTGCGCCACGGCGCGGATGAAATCCGTCTGGCGGCACAGGAAGGCGGGAGTCTGCAGCACGTCGACCACGCTGGCCACTTCGGCCACGTGCGAGGTGTCGTGCACGTCAGTCAGGATAGGCAACTGCAGCTGGCGGCGAACTTCGTCCAGGATCTTGAGGCCCGCATCAATGCCTACGCCGCGCTTGCTGGTGCCCGACGACCGGTTCGCCTTGTCGAACGAACCCTTGTAAATCAGCGGAATGCCCAGCGCGGTGCAAGCTTCCTTGAGCTGGCCCGCCACATCGAGGGACATCTCCAGGCCCTCGATCGAGCAGGTGCCCGCGATCAGGAAGAAGCGCTGGTCGAGCCCGACCGGAAATCCGCACAGTTGCATCGTCACGTCCTCAGGCTTTGGCCGCTGCGGCCTGCTGGTGCTCCACCGCCGCCTTGATGAAGGCATTGAACAGCGGGTGGCCGTTCCAGGGGGTGGACTTGAACTCGGGGTGGAACTGCACGCCGATGTACCAGGGGTGCACGCTTTGGGGCAGCTCGACGATCTCGGTGAGCTGCTCGCGCTGCGTGAGGGCCGAGATCACCAGGCCCGCCTTGCGCAGCTGGTCGAGGTAGTTCACGTTGGCTTCGT